>BNJV01000686.1_pt1 | contig 407884 bp, 766 predicted proteins | sample 8540591 | NCBI WGS metagenome assembly BNJV01 (sample SAMD00202457, study PRJDB9452) | human saliva metagenome | host: Homo sapiens
CGACGCTTATGGTGTCGACGGTGGAGTGAGGTTTAATGGTGGTGTTGCGGTGGTGTACGGTAACGCCGCGGAGCTTCGAGGATTTTGGTGCGGAGGGTGGTGCCGAATTCAGGAGTTGTTGGAAGTCTTCGGTTGAGGGTTTTGGTGTTGACGGGTTGGGTTTGAGTTCTGGGGGTGTGGGTGAGGTCAAGGTTTTTGACCATTTCGGTGAGGATTGTCGGTTGAAGTTTTACTTAGTCGATGCGTTCACGAGGTTGGTGCCGACGATGCCTTTGATGGTCGGCGTTGTTGAGAGTTGGTGAGGTTTCCGTGTTGGACGATCCATTTGGTGGCAGTTTTTCGCCTACTTTTTAGTATGGAGGAGGGTTGTCGGATGGGTCACCGCGGAGGGCAGCGAGAATCTGGGTATTGTTCTGGGTGTGAGTCGTATTTGTCTTGTACCGCTTGGGGTGAGCGGTGGATGACGGATACGCCTTTCGTGGGTGGGGGACTGTGGTGGTGGTGTTGACGAGTTGGAGGAGTCGGTCTCCCGGTGACAATGAGGGTTTCAGATCCTGGGGTTGAGCTGCCAATGGTGGCGAGGGTGGCGATGATGTCATCGGCTTCATGGTTGGGTTTTTCGATGGTGGTGATGCCGGAGGTGCGGTGAGGAGGTTTTGAGGATGGGGATTTGGCTGATGAATTCAGGGGTGTTTCGTCGCGTTGGGCTTTGTGGTCAGGAACATTTCGGTGCCGCGGAAATTGGTGCGTCCGACGTCGAAGGCGACTGCTACGTGCGGTGGAGTTGTTCGTCGTGAAGCGGAATTGGCGAGCATGGAGAGGAACCCGTATATGGCGTTCTATTTAGCAGCCTGTGCTGTTGGTGAATTTTTCGGTGGGGAGGGCGTAGAATGCGCGGAAGGCCATGGAATGTCCGTCGATGGTATGAGGCGGTTTTCTCGTCAGTCTGTGCCAGTGTAGCGGACGGTAGGGGACATTTCAGCCGGGTGGTGGCTATGGTGGGGGGAATTTCGTGGCTGGGGTGTTTGGGTTATTATTTCTTTTGCGCTTAGTAGCCCAATTAACTTGAAGACAGTTAAAGCCGTCAGTGTGAGTTCGAGGTCTCACCTGGGGCACTTATTATCCCCTGTTGCTGGTGTTTGTGTAGCAAATTAGGTTTGTTTAGTTTCTTGTGTTTGTCACTTTTGGTAGCAGGATTTACTGTTAGATGTATGGACACAAATAGGACCCCCCACCCGGCGCGCTGTTGAGTCCGGCAAGGTGTGGGTGTTATTGTGGTTTTTAGTATTTGTTGCTGATGTCTGTTTGGGAAGCCGCAGCCTTCGCGTAGTGATTTTAGTTCTTGGTGGATCAGCTTTGTAGGTCTGTTTGGATTCTGTGTACTGGGGTTTTGGGTTTCGCGGTGCCAAAAGAGTAGTACGGCGTTGAGTTCGAAAATGTCGCTGTAGTGGGTTGGTTTTGCAGCCGTCGGTGTGATTTTTGATTGTGGTTTTGGCGAGTTCCTTCTGCGGAACGTCGGGTACCGTTTTCGTTGGGGAACCAGAACAGCATTATTATTTCGTAGCCTGGGACCCAGGTTTGGATTAGTTCGCCGAGGTCGTTGTCGGATGATGTCGAGTGGGTTTGGTGCCATGCTGGGGTTTTGTTGGGGTGGTGGTTTGGGAAGGTCAGGGAGATAGAATTCAAATTTTACATTGTGGGCGGTGTTTGCCCTGGGTTGGAAGATTACTAATTCTGCGCAGAGAGGATCTTCAGCCATGCGTCAGGCACATCATGGGCCCGGATTCGCTGTTCTCCGAATTCTTTCGTTTGGCGAAACGTCAAATGGCGGTGATTAATGTCCCGGTAAGATCGCCAAGATAATGTTCATAATCTGACTAAATCCACGCTCATCATGATACCGTTCATTTTTCCTAAATAAGTAATGACGAGACTTATTCAATACTGCTCGGGTTAGGGATGCTGTGACTGAGGCGTTTGGGCTGTGCTTTTTGCACCCAGTAGCCCAATTGGCAGAGGCAACGGATTCAAAACCCGTCAGTGCAGTTCAAATCTCACCTAGGACTCTTATAGCTTTATTTCATATATCGCATACACAGCTAAACTAAGTGTCATTTTCACTCTAATATATTGCGACTAACATTCGCCTTCTAAAACCCTGTCCTTCTCCGTATGGATTTTAATTCTTGATGATATTCTGTGAATCTTTTTGAATCTCTTATATACAGGGTCTTAGGTTGCTGTGTTAAAAGAGCAATGCAGCGTTTAGTTCAAAGATCTCACTGTATTGAGGTTAGCTATATATCATCGGTATAGCTTATTTCAATTTGCTCTAGCGAGAATCCCTTCAGCCGAAACATAAAGCCTACATCCTTACTAGCGGACCAAAAGCAACTGTTATCTCATAACCCCAGGACAGAAGTCTGAACTGGATCGCAAGGAGCCGCTGTCGAACCACTTATCAAAGGGTTTGATTACATAATGAACCTATTGTTGACGCATTAATCTCCTCAGTGACAACTCCAGGAGATCAGAATAAATTTAAATGTCACATTAGCGACAATGGTCTGCCTACGTTGGAGATTACTAATTCAGACAGGAAGAAAAATCCTCAATGGCTGCAGGTGCACTTGCATCATTGGCCGAGTTCGTTCTTTCTCAAACTCTTTAGCTTGACAGATGGTAAGGATATAGCAGTAATGTAACGTTCCTAAGGTGAAAACCACCAAGAAGATATTTATAATCTGATTAAAAGTATGCCATAATAACATCTTAAAACAAAAACAGATCTATTACTTAGGCGCTTACACAGCAACTAAAACTACATTTAGTGTTTAACACTCCAAGACTAGAGGTTATTCATAGACACCGCGACGTCAGCAGGCATAGTTTGATGAATACAAGGAAATAAGAATGGATTTTCGGGCATGGACATTTTTTCACTCCGGAGATTCAGCTTTATTGGTTCGGTGACGACAAGAGATCTTTGGCGTAAAACCGTAGTTAGCGTATTCATTGATGATTTCATGTGTTAACCATTGCTTATTTGCGGATACTTCGTGTGACGTTTGACGATAGGACACCGTTGTCTTCAGAACTCACCGTACCTTCTCGCCGGCGCGGAAATATGGAGTCAGTGACTGCCGCCTGCCGTTTGGGTGGTGGGGTGCCTTGTTGTCTCCAGGAAGGAAATTGGATTCAGTTGCCATTGCTGTAGTAGTCACGAAATCCTGCGTGTGTTCGGTACCAGCACTGCTGGTTTTATTGGCTCGCAATAAACCTTCCATATGGGGCGGATCTAAAACGGCTGCCAAATCTGGGAGGCATCATCATAGGAGATCACGGCAATCTACTCAGTAGCAAGATCTGTGGCCAGTAATGTGTAGTTGTCGAGGTTAACGTTGCGCCAAAACACTCCTTTTCCATAGGTGACATCTGCAATGGTGGCGCCTTCTGGGACGTGGAGCGCAAGGATGTTGGGGAATGCGTCACTATTTCCTGACTGGTAGGGAGGAAAAATCACATCGCTGCGGGTTCGCCTCCTTGGGTGCGTTATTGATTTGTTTTTTTCTAGGTGGCGTTTCGGCCTTCCGCATAAATATGTCGAGGACAGGGTGTGTTTCTTGTTGCGATTGAGCCATGATTATGAATGTTACCGGAATTGTGCTGCAAGAAAGATTCCGGGTTCTTCTTTTGTTCACTCCCATGATTGTGCCAGTAAAACGCGATAATCAGATTAGCTGCCTGCTGGTTGGCGGTATTATTTAAGGTGTTTTGTTCAGCATCCGTTGTGTAGGAATGATCTCGTGGCTAAGCATTTCAATTTACTGGTGATGAGCGTGTGTGTTTGAGGGTGACGGTGCACCGGATTCGCGCGCTTGTTGATTGCCAGGCTTGATGTTGTAACTGGTGATGTTGGGGTTGGGTGGAGTCAGCAGAGGATAATGTGTCAGATTCTGCTTGGGTCATGGGTGAGGCTGTGGTGTGTCAGGATGCGCGGGTCATGGATTCCGCAGTAGTTTCAGGCAATGCTGGCTGGTTTTCCGGGGCAGGCCAAGGTGTCTGGTTCCCGGTGGTGGTGACTGGATAACGCCCAGGTGACCGATGGTGCAGAAGGTTTCAGGTAGCGCGGTGGTTTCAGGGCAGTCACAGGTGCAGGGGAAAGGCGAAGGTGAATGGTTCCGGTGACAATGATTATGGATAATACCCGCAGGTGCGTGATGATGTGGAGTTGGCCAGGAGGTGATTACGGTGTCGGTAAATGCGCTGGTGTGTGGAATGCGTTGGTGACTGGGGAGGTGTTAGTGACGGATAATGCGCAGATTGCGTGATGATGTGGAGATTAGCGGCAGGTGAGGATTTTTGAGATGCGCAGTGTTGGTTCGGCGTTGATTTCGGGTTCGTGTCGTATTGAGGATGATGCGCAGGTGTTTGAGGCATGCAGGTTGTATAGTCGGGTGCAGGTGAAGGATCAGGCGCAGGTGCAGGAGCGCGGTGGTGTATGGCAAAAGGTGAAGATTAAGGGAAGTCGAACGTGCACTGATTTGTTGCTTGTCGACATACTCTTGGGTGGGGTTCGTCAGGTCATAAATCGATGTAGCGTTGGAGGGTGGGGCCTATTTCTGTTTGACGAGGGTTTCGGTGTCGAGGAGGCTGGCCATGGGTTCCATGCCGATGAGAATCTCAGGTGGTGTACACCGATTTGGTAACGAGGAGGGCGATGCGGTTTCCCAGTGGGGTCGTCTAGATTTGGGATGTGCTCTGAGCGGCAGGATAACGTCGGAGATGATGGACCAGGTGGCAGTCAGCGTTGCTGGCGATGGCGTGCGGAGGGCGGCGAGTGGGATTGGCCCGCCGGGAGGTCAAAGTTTCGGCATGTGGATCTTTTTCCCTAGATTGTTCCCGGGGGTGGTGGTGAGCATGGTGGTTACTTCGTCCATGTTGATGGTGTAGGTAACAACGGCGTAGAAGGTTTTCTTTACCTCCGAAGTAGTGGTTGATAGTGCGTCCACGCCGGCGGCGGCTATTTTGCGAGACGCTTACTCGGTCGTAGGCGGCAACGGCGAAGGTTCCCGCGCCGCTCGGATGATTCAGGCCCAGGTTTGAGCCGCCTTTAACTTGTTTTCGCCATACCCCAAGTATTATGGTGGTCACCACGCCGTCAATGAGGATGCGTACAGGCCACAATGATGAGGATGATGAGCCCGCCGATGTGGCCATACGCTATTATCGAGGGTGTCGGTGGTGGTAATGGTGCGGACTACCAACCGCCAGGTCATGGGGGAGGATTCGGGCGATGGCCTTCGAGGATGTCGGGCATCGCTTCGAGGATGAAGAGGCCTTAGGCAGGGTTGGGGGCGATAAGACGGGCATGAATTGGACGTACAAATTCAGGCGGGCGAGGGCGCTGGCGAGAAGAGGCCGAGGATACGCCGAGGAAGGCGTCCGAGGAAGCGCAAGGACTAGCAGCATGGGCCAGGGCCGGCGATGTCAACGTTGAAGGGGCGAGCACCATGACGAAGGATGCCGGCCTGGATGGTGAGTACGCCGAAGACGATGGCGTAGGACACCATGAGGTTGATGGTGTTGATGAAATTGGTGAGGATGCGTTCGAGGGTGCCAGTGGTGCGTTCGCGGGCATAGCCAGGTGATAGGGAACATCATGATCCGGTAGCATTATGGCGAGCATGGTGGGGCGATGGGTCGAAGGGGATGCTGGTACTTCGTGGGTCGTAGTAGAGCGAGTCAGTAGGACGACGGGACGATGAGGATGAGGGCGATGGTGCGTTTGTCTGCGCTTTGAGTTGTTGGGCGATTCGGATGGTGGTGGCGAAATGTTTCATGATGACCCCAGTTATGAATTGTTCGCAATGTAAACGAGGAAGGCGGCTTCGGGTTAGTGGTGGAGTTTCTTGTTGGATCGTGCCGATGGGTGCGTGGGCGAGGATACGGCCGCGGCACATGAGGGGATCACGTTATCGCAGTGGTTAGCTTCGTCCGGACGGCTGGAGACCATGATGGTGATGCCGGTGTCGGCGAGTTGGCGGAATACTTCCCGCAGGAGTTTGCAGGTGACGGGTCGAGGCCAACGGTGGGTTCGTCGAGGATGAGCACTTGTGGGTGGGCGACGAGGCGCAAGCGAAGACTCACGCGGCTGGCCCAGCCGCCGGATGAGTTTTCTACCGGGAGGTGGTGCAGTGATCAGCAGGCCACGGTTTCAACACGGTGTCGTAGTCGATTTGCGCCGTAGAGTCAGGCGAAGTAGGTGATGTTGGCCATGACGGTGAGTCACGGTAGATGCTGTGAGGTTTGGGTGGCGTGGGCTGACGGTGGTGCGTAGTTGTGCGCTGCCGGCAGGTTGTGGGATAGTGATGGTGCCGCTTCTGGTGATTCGTTGGCTGCCCACGATGGCGCGGATGAGGTGGTTTGCCGCACCCGGGAGGGCCAGGCAGCCCGGTAATGCTGCCTTTGTGTCGAGGGTGAAGGTGAGTCCGTGAAGGATGGTTTTGGCGCGGGTGATATGAGTCGCGACTTCCACCGCGGCGGTGGTTCGTGCCTCATGCCACCACCATAATTCAACAAATGTTGAATTTGCAATGCTGTGAAGCACTCGACGTAAAGAATAGGCAATGCCCACTTCAGGGGCGTCGTAAAGCGTTAACCACTCAATTTCTTCTGAATTGCCTCCTCCACATCGGGGCAGCACATCATATGGATATCGCCGCCATTTAATGACCTCTTTGCACAGCGTGGACGACACGGCCATGTTCAGTTGGTCTGAAAAACATAATTGTCCCCCAAAACAGACTAGGATTCATCTGCGCCATCGGCACCTCATACTCATAGTCTCAGCGCCGACTGCAACCCCGCCGGCGATCACCCAATAACCCGTGGCGGTGGTGTAATCGCAACCAGGCCACCCCGCAATCCACCCGTCACGTTGGGCAAATCGGCCACCGCTTGCCGCCAGTTCACCGCTCGGAAATGCTAAACAACCCGGATGGCTTACAGTGGGATTCCCCGTCACCAACACCACCATCTCGTCCGAACTGTTGTGCGGCTCGGCGGAAAATATCATTTATGCCCCATCGTGATCGGATCAAACGACCCCGGGCACACGGCACGATGAATCATCGGTTACTCCCTCTCCCCATCATCAGCCAGCCGCCATGTCCATGCGCGCAATACCAAACGTGCGCTTTTCAGCAGCTTCTGCGGCGTCGGCATACCCAACCAGCCACTCGGTGCGGCGAATCCCGATGCCGCTCCACCACCACCGCGGCCCCATCGACCAACAACAGCCGCAACGCCTCCAAACATCTCTACACCGTCTCGAGGCCAAATCGTAAGGGTGGATCCGCCAACACCATATCGAAATAGCCGGGGCGCCTGCGCCACATACGCCGATGCCGCCATCTGCATCACCTGCACATTCAGTGCCCACCGCCTCCAGCGTTCCGCCGAATCACCGCACGTGTGCGGATCCGACTCACAGCACCTCGGCAGCGCCCGGGGAAGCCGCCTCTAACCCAACGCTCCCGAACCGGCAAACGTCCAGCACCTGGCGTCCGCAAACCCAAACCGCACCTGGAGCGACAAAGCAGCCCTCCTTCGCCCGATCCGACGTCAGGCGGGGTCCCTCAAACGGCACCTGCAGCTTCCTGCCCCGGGCACTCACCGGGAAATAATGCGCGTCATCCCATTTGCCCCTCCCCACCAGCGTCGCCGGTTTGAACCATCCGCTGGCTCCACAATGCCTGGCCGCCACCACATCACCGAAATCAGCGACGCTCAACTCCACCACCACGCCTGGGCCCGGCGCGATCACGGCAGCTTCGAGTTTGGTGAAAGCTACCGACGCTTGCAGTTTTGTCCAGTGGTAACGGTGTCACCGGTTGCGACATGGTAGTGCTAATGCCAGCGAAGGGGCATAAATTTTCATGGGACTACCTAGCAAACCGGTGGTGGGGTTTCGGTAATGGGTTAGGATTTGTCAGGTAGTCTGGGTGATGTCATCGATGCCGGCGATATGAGTTGGCGAGCTAAGGTCAAGGGTTGGCAGGCGACAATGTTTTTGGCGTCGCGGTTGGCCAGTTGATGAGGCCTATATCGCAGGCGAGGTTGAGAGAGCGATTTTGCGGTTGGTGCCAGATTAGCTGGTGCCCTAATACGTCGCCTTCGTGGCGTTGGATGAAGATCATTCGGCGACTTGGAAGCCGTCGGTGGTGGCGGCCGGCCCCGCCATATGCGTTTGTCGGCAGGGGTTCCGCGTTCAGCGGTGTGGTGGAAGAAGCAGATGAGTCATATCCGCCGCGCGTCCGACGCGGCCGCAGGACGGTGGGTGGGAGACGCCGAGGTTTTCAGTTCGCGGATCGCGGTGATGAGGTGGCGTTGGGGACGTCGATGCCAACTTCGATGACGGTGGTGGCTATGAGGATGTCGAGTCGCCGTTGGCGAATTGGCGCATAGTGGTGTCTTTGTCGGCGTCTTTGAGTTGGCCGTGGAGGAGAAGCCGATACGTAGTTTTTGAATTCGGTTTCCTTTAGCGAGGTGTTGGTGGGTTTCGAGTACGCCATGAGGCCGGTGATGCTGAGAGCAGGCGATGTAGATTTGAGTGGCCTTGGTGGATGTGTTCGCGCATGACTTCGTAGGCGCGGGTGGTATGTTGGGGAGGTATTCAGGGACGACGTAGCTTTTGATGGGTCGGCGGCCGCCAGGGAGTTCGTTGAGGGTGGGTGGTTGAGGTCATGAAGAAGGTCATGGCGATGGTGCGGGGGCGCTGGGGTGGCGGTCATGACGAGGAGGTGGGGGGTGGTATGGTTTTGCCTTTTGGTGCAGGAGGCTGTCCCGCGTTGTTCGACGCCGAAGCAGGTGTTAATCGATGATGACGAGCTCGAGGGTCGAGAGAATGGATTCGCGGTGTCTTGGATGAGGGCGTGGGTGCCGATGGATGATGTTGGCGTCGCCGGAGACGATGATGGCAAAAGGAGGGCGTGGTGGGTGCATGCGTCGCCGGTGAGAGTGGTGATGGTGAGGTTGATGCCGGCGTTGGTGAGGAGTTCGGTGAGGCTGTGTCCGTGTTGGTGGGCAGGAGGACGGAAGTGGTGCGGAGGCACATTGTTTGCCGTTTTCGACGGCTTGGAGCATGGCTATGAGGGCGATGATGGTTTTGCGGAGCCGACTTCTGCCTTTGAGGAGGCGTTGCATGGGGTGAGGGGAGCTGAGGTCGTGGCGATGGTGTTGAGGATGGTTTGTTGGCCGGTGGTGAGAGTGTATGGGAGCTGTTGATGAGGCTCTCGCGGTGGTGGGGGCACCGGTGGGGTGAGACTTGGTGGGTGGCGTGGCGGGTGGTGGTGTCGTGGCGGGCGGATTTGCATGACGAGGGCGAGGGCGAGGGGCTTCGTTGTGGGCGAGGCGGTGGCGGTAGGTGTGGGCGTTGGTGCCGTCTTGGTGGCTGCCGCGGAGTGCGCGGTCGAAGGTGGGGAGGTCGCGCGCGGAAGGGGCCGAGTCAGCATGAGGCTGGTGTGGTCTGGCGATGTGGTGGATGGCGCCGAGGATGCCGCCAGGTGGTGATGCGTTGGCGGGCTGGTAGATGGGGATGGCAGGTAGGCTGCGAGGAAGTTGCGATGTCGGGTGCCGTTGCCGTAGGCGGTGAGTTGTTTGAGGGCGCCGGTGCTGGTGGGGTGTGTGTTGAGGAGAGGAGCAGTCAGGGTGTTGTTGGAGTTGCGCCGCAGTAGGTTTTGATTTTTCCGGTGAAGATGGGCGGTGGTGCTGCGGGTGAGGGTGCGTTCGCACCGGTGCGGCTTGGTGTTTTGCGTGAAAAGAGTGGCTGATAGTTCGTTGTGGTGGTTTGGATGGTGATGGTGTAGATGGTGGTAGCTGCGTATGGATGAGGTGGCGGTGTGGATGATTTCGCCGATGCAGGTTACTATGTCGTGCCGTCGTTTGCTTGGTTGAGGAGAGGGGTGTCGTGGCGTGGGTGGCGGTAGGCGCGGGGGTAGTGGGTGAGGAGTTCTTTGGCGGTGAGTAGCCGAGGTGGTGCACGAATGTTTTGGCTTCTATCGGGGAGGAGGTCTGTGAGTTTGGCGGTTGTCTTCCCAGTTGAGAGCATGGTTATTCGACTCCGATTTCGGCGAGGGATCCGAGGTTTTGGGTGCGGTAGAGTGATGATTTCTACGCCGTGGAATTTGGGCAGGTCGCTGGCGGAGAATTCTGCAGTACTCGTCGATGAGGATGGCGATGCGGCGGGTGGTGGGGTCGATGAGGGTGGTGAGGGTGTGGGATGCTGCTTGGTGGAGGCTGGTGGTGGTGCAAGAGGGTGGTGAGTTTTCGGTTTTGTCGTTGGTGATGGCGTGGATCTTCTGGTGGTGGTGGGGTCGGTGATGATTCGGGCGGTGCGGGTGGCTTGGGCGGCTTCGCCCATGGTGTGAGGCGTCGACGGCGAGGGCTGCGTTGTTGCAGGCGGCGAGGGCGGCGGAGTCCGGCGGATGCTGGTGCCGGTGGGGACGAGGGTGAGTGCTTGTCTCGAAGGCGTGGCTGGGCGTCTCGATGCTGGCGAGGTTGGTGGGTGGGTGAGCATGCCGTTGGGCAGGAGGATGATTTGCAGTGGCTGGCGCGGGCTGGGCTGCGCGGACGTGTCGAGGACGATGTCGTCGCCGGGGTTGCTGATGGTGAGTGCTCGACGTGACTGGTAGAGGTGGGTGATGAGTCCGGTGTGTGTGAGTGCGAGAGATGATGCGGTGGCTGGTGGTGGTGGCTTCGGGGAGGGCTCTCGATGTGGAGGTTGGTGATTTTCCGAGGTGGTGGGCGGTTTCGATGACGGCTCCGGCTTGGTGGGTGTGGATGTGGACGCTTCTGGCGGAGTGGGGGCTGGATGGGGGCGATGATGACAGTTGCTCGCCGAGGGGTTGGAAGTTGGTCGCGGGACGTGGGTTTGAGGTCTATGTTTGGATGAAGAACATGAGAGCTTCGAGGTAGTCGACGCGAGCGGGTGGCTCTCGGTTGGGACGGTGGGGTTAGCGTTGGTGGTGGTGTGGGTTTTGCTGGTTGTGGGTGGTGGTTGTGGTGGGTGTCGATGGTGGGTGGTTGGTGGTTCCAGAGGGCGGGCGAGTTGGTGGGTTATTGAAGCATGCGGGTTTGGGGTGGGTTTTCGTTGCGGCTGCTCGGTAGGGTTGGATTTGGTGTTGGTGGGGCGGTGATGCGGGTGGCGCGAGGAGTTGGGCAGAGCATGTCGACGCCTGCCCGCCGTCACCACTTTAATCGAAGAGTGCTTTCGGTTTTGGTGGTTGAAAGCTGGGGTTGGTGCTGGTTTCTATGGTGCCGCCATACTTCTGTCGAGCATGGTTTCGGCGAGGAGGAGGACGAGGCCTTGCAGGCACCGGCGTCGACCACTCCGGCGTCGCGGAGCGCAGTTGGGAGGGGGTAAGACGCAGGGCGATGGCGGCGGCGGTGGTGGCGGCGGTGAAGGCACGTCGATAAAGCAAGTCGGTGGGGGCTTGGTTCGCGGCGATGGCGGCAGCCCGCAGGATTGGTGACGACGGTGCCTTCGACGGGTCTCGATAATGGCGTGGTGAACGAATTTATTGGCCGTGGTGAGTGCTGGTTGCAGCCGGTGTCGGCCGGTGATCCGGTCGAGACTGCGGATTGGGCGAGCGCGGAGGACTTGGCTCAGCACCATGCCGGTTGCCGCGGGCGCCCTTCACCGCGCTGACGGCAATCGCCGCGGTGAGCTTAGCGATATCGCATTGCGCTGCCGGAAGGTTATTCACCTCGGCGAGGGCAGCCTCCATGGTGTATGGGCCATGTTTGCTGAGCCGGTGTCGGCGTCGGGGACGGGAGAAAACGTTGAGTTTGTTGATTTTCGCGGCGCGGCGGGCGACCAGTTCAGCGACGGGCCCGGGTAGACCACCGTGCAACGCGGGCCTGTCCAGATGCTCAACGTTTACCATAGAAAAGTAGTTTACAACGCCCAGTTGACTTGCGGAGCCCCCAGCTTTCGAGGTAATAGTTTGCGGTGGTAAATGGGCGGGGCCGAAAAAGCCGCTGCGGACAGTGGGGACAGCGGTGTGCTTTATCTGTTTCACATTGGGGTGCCCGGAGAGGAGGGGCTGGAGGGATTGGGCGCTACCCCAGAGGATGGCGACGAGCAGCGCCCCGGTTCGCCAAGGGAGGTGATGACGTCGAGTGCAGATCCCACCCTTCTCCGGTGAGAGCCGGCTGGACCGGTCGGCGCGGACAGAGAAGAACTCGCTGAGCAGCATGACGCCCCTGGTCGCTCCAGGCGCTAAGATCCTCCATTTCTGGGCCGATCGACACCAAGATCGGATTAGACTCGGCAAAAATGTTCACCAGGCTTTTGGGCCAGGGCTTCACCTCAGGGGCGGAGGAGAACGATAGGCCCATGGCGTGGCCGGTGGGGGTATGGGTCTTGCCGACGATGAGGACGGTCACTTTATCGAAGAAGTAGGGAAGGCCGCCACCGGTCTTCCTCCGGGGGCGCAATGGTGTAGCCGGCAGCCTGTTCGGCGGCGAGGAAGTCTCCCGACTGGCATTAATGTGCGGGGGCGATGGGGGCGGGAACTTGCCGCAGAGTCGTCAATGTTGAGGGTGGAGAAATAGTCCCCACTGGTGGTCAGTGGTTGGTGCGCACTGGAAAACAGGTCTTCTTGCTGGTTGAACTGGTTAGTCATCGGTCAGTAGCTTTCCCATCCGTAGGTGTGGGGGTGCTGCCCTATCAAAGGGTGACGGCACCCATGGAGTTATGTCGAACCACTGTACCAATTTCTACGAATCCGGTGGGTGGTGGGCCGAACGTTGCACCAATAAACGTGTGATCTTCCCCACCAGACAAAATGAACTCCACAGGTCGGCCCCTACTAGCTCAGCGGCCCGCACAAGCAGATCATCAGGTTGCAGGGCGGCGGAATCCAGGTTGATGGTGACGGCAGATTTTTCCGCCATAACATACAGGTCGTGGACGAGCCCGTCGGGTGTCGGTCATGGCCGTCACACCGGCGGAACGGGCCACGAACCCGCGGCCGGGGGTCAAAATAGTGGGCAGTGGGCGCGAAGCATCAGGTCGAATTCGGCGGAGCACCCGCGACCGAATTCTTTCAGCAGCGCATAGCCAGCGGCGGAATATCAATGTGCCCGGAGGCGACGAGGATTTGGCGGGCCGGGCCTGGTCGAGCCCGGAGCGGCGGGAGGGAAACCACCTGGGTTGGCCGATACCGGTGACCGCAATGGTGATCCGATCATTGTCGGTGACGTCACCGCCCACGAGTTCCGCATCATAGTCGGTGACCCGTTCGTTGATGCCGCGGAGGCCAGGTCGGCGACAAATTTCCAGCGGGTGTCCCCGGGGCGCTGAGGGCGAGCAGGGCCGCGATGGGCCAGGCCCCCATGGCTTCCCACATCGGCGAAGTTTTGGTGATGGCTTTCCGCCCAATCTCGGCGAGGTGAGACCAGTCACGGCGAAAATGGCGGCCTTCGACCAGGGTATCGGTGGTAATCACGGTGCGGGAGTTCGGGCGGCATGGTCGAGGACCGCCGCATCGTCACCATTCCGGGTGCTGGGCGCGTGGGCGACAATGGCGGTAATGACTGCCTGTTCACCAACGTCGGCAGGGAGTGTGGGGTTGGGGTTTTTCACGATGCGAGTCACAAACATCATCCGCAGTCTTCAATATCACATATTGTTGGGGTACCTTGGGCCCAGTTTTTCCGCAGATTACACTGATCTCCATGCATGATGCGAATGAGGGTATCAATAAGGTTCCTATTATTATCGCCCCTAGTATTGGCGATACTTTTTGGTTAGTGGGGGTAATCGTGGGGCACGGGTAGTGGCGGAGCAGGGCGCATCAAACACCGGTAGCGATCGCTGAGGTGGATTCCCCGCGGCGGACTCGTCGGAATGCGGGGATTTTCATCGCGGCCATGCCCACAACGGTGATCGGACTGCGGCGAGCGGTGATTGCCGACCCCGCCCGGCCGGGGGTGGCGGTGTGGCAGAAAACCGCGAGCCGGCAAATCACCGTGCGGTGCGGGGTGGCAGCGCCCGCACAGCTCACGGACCCTGTCGCAGCTTGGGAGGTTGCAGGAACAAAATGGTTACAGGTGGTAGACACCACTCCCGGCTCAACGCTGCAAACATGGTACACAACAGATCGGGATAAAGTGGTGGCGGTCACAGCCGACGGGGAGGCGCTGCAGTCACATTCCATGCCGGAAGTAATCACCACATTCTCCGATGCTGGCGGCGCTCCCCGCAGGTTCGGCGAACCAGTCACCCGATCCCCTGTCGGAGCCACCCGGCCGAGGAGGACACGTCGAAATGCGACGGGCTACTCTCCGGCCTGCCGGCCACGATTAATGCTGGTGGAACCCAGTATTCGCGGGCAAAACAGCCGTCCGGGACGCCGGAGTTAGCGGCGTGGACCGCGCCGGGGGCAGAACCCATCGTGGTGCGGTGCGTGGAGTTCCCAACAACATATGAGGCGGGGGCCCGATTGATCGCAAGTCAATGACTACGCCCTGGTTTGAGGACACCATTTAGGCAATGAGACCACCGCATCCGCGTGGTACGCGGTAGATGCCCACCCGGTGGTGGTGCTGATCCGCCCGCAGGCGACTGCACAGTCGGCATTAGTGCAGGTGAGCCAGGCAATCCGGTCGAGAAACTCTAGTCGCAGCCTGCGCATGTGACGACGCCGAAGCGAGCAAGGTCTTGAAAAGTGATATACATTAATATAATGTGATATCAGATTAGTCTTCGCTTGTTAGGGCCCTCAATGTCACAGAACATCACCGCCACCCGGGTTGGCCACAGCGGCACCGCTGTCGACATCACCGAACGCAAATCCTGGTCCGGGGAGGCGGACTCAGCCATCATCATGTCCTCATCAGCATCATCCTCATCGCCCCCGCGATTTTCCTCATCACCACCTCACTCAAACTCGACGCAGGCACCATCAGCGTCCCCATGGGTCATTGCGCTCATGCTGGCCGGCGCCTGCTGCTCCTATCCTCGGCCTTCTCGCCTCGCCAGCATACGCAGCCATCAGCCCAGCGAAACCCGAGTCATCCAATTCTTCGACGCTACATCGGCACCATCCGCCACACCGGACTCCGGGCCATCCCCACTCAGCAACCCCTTAGAGTCAGCATCAAAGTCCGCAACTTTGAAACCAACACCATCAAAGTCAACGACCTCAGCGGCAGCCCCATCAACACGTCGGCGCCATCGTCTCGTCTGGCAGGGTCGCCGACACCGCTAAAACCACCTTCGCCGTAGAAAACGTCGACGACTTCATCACTCTGCCGAATCCGCCCTCCGGCACGTCGCCACCACCCACCCTACGACTCCCACCGACACCACCACCATCCCTCACTCTCTGGGTCCACCGACATTGTTTCCGCCGAACTTGCCGAAGAAGTCGCAGCCCGCGCCACCATAGCTGGCCTGGAAATCATCGAAACCCGCATCTCCAGCCTGGCCTACGCCCCCGAAATCGCCCAATCCATGCTGCAACGCCAACAAGCAGCCGCCATCGTCGACGCCCGCGAAACCATTGTTGACGGCGCCGTATCCATGGTAGAAACCGCCCTCAGCCAACTCGACGAACGAGGACATCGTCGACCTCGACCCGGAACGCCGCGCCACCATGGTCTCTAACCTGCTCGTGGTATTGTGTTCGACAACAATGCCCAACCCGTCATCAACACCGGATCCCTCTATACCTAAACCATGCCCCGAAAGCGTGCCGCTTCGCATCGACCCAGCCGTCTACAACGCTATAGCCGCCTGGGCCAACCAGGAAATGCGCAGCGTCAATGCCCAAATAGAGGTGATGTTGCGCGAAAAACCTCCGCAAAATGGCCGCCTCCCCAAAGACACCGGGAAATCCCCAAACGCGGCCGGCCCAAAACCCCAAATCACAAACCTAGCCAAACACTCCCCATGCCAACGCCTGAGCAATCAGCGTATCCAACAACTCGGCGTACGGCACCCCCAATGCCGCAAACACCTGCGGATACATCGAAATCGGCGTGAACCCGGGCATGGTGTTCACCTCATTGAGCACCGGCCCGGCCGGGGTCACAAAGAAATCCACCCAGGCCAGCGGAACACTGCAACGCCTGAAACGCCTCCCGGGCAAGCGACTGAATCAGCCGCGTCGCCGCGTCGTCAAGTGGGGCCGGAATCATCGCCGAAACATCACCATCAACATATTTCGCATCAAACCCATAGAACCCCTCATGGCCCACCGATGTGTTCACTAACTGCGCCGGCACTGAGCGCCACCACCGTGCCATCCGGGTACTCCAACACCCCACACTCCACCTCGTCGCCGATGATCTCTGACTCCACAATCACCTTCGTGTCATACTGACGAGCCTCACGCAACGCCGCATCCATGTCCTCCCACCGAGTCACCTGGCCAATCCTAATCGACGAACCACCCCGAGCCGGCTTCAGCACACAGCAACCCCAACAACTGACAATCAGCCTGGGTGAGTGTCTCCTCCCCGCAAAAATGACTTCCTTCCCCACCGGCAGCCCCTCAGCAGCCAACAGCTTCTTCGTGCCTCCCTTTATCGATGCCGCACGCCGACGACAACACCCCCGTGCCCACGTGCGGAACCCCCGACAATTCAAACAACCCCTGAATCGTCCCGTCTTCCCCATACAACCCATGCAACACGGGGAAAATCACATCCACCGTCACATGCTCCGAACCGTCCGCAACCGGAACTGCTCAGCGCGCCGGAGTCGGCGGCGAGGGATACTTCTTTGGTGAGGGTGACGGTTGGCATGGCCCCCGTTTGTGCTGCGGAGTTTCTCCAGGTCGGACTCCCCCACCGTCCAGGTGCCTTGTTGGGTGATGCCGATGGGTACAGCTCGTATTTTTCCGGGTCGAGGTGGTCTCTAGTGATGGCACCGGCGGAGATGCAGGAGACGGAGTGTTCGGGCTCCGGCCGCCGTAGATGATTGCAATTTTAATCGGTTTAGTAGTCAGACTCACGGTATTTTACTGTACCAGCTGCCTAGGGCCTGCCGTTTGGGTTACCTGGGGTTTTCTTGTGGGGTTATTCGGATTTTTGGTGCGGCCCATGAGTGCTGCCACCATGTCGATGACAGCGAGCCCTTGGTGGCAGACGCCGTAGACGGCCTGGGTGATGGGCATTTCGACGTTGTGGGTGTGGGGCGAGGGCGTTGATGGCGGCGGAGGAGGTGACGCCTTCGGCGACTTGGCCGTTGGTTGCTTGGGTGGCTTCTTCGAGGGTGCCGCCTGGCCGAGTCGGTAGCCGAAGGTGCGGTTTCTGGAGAGGGGTGAGGAGCAGGTTGCTACGAGGTCGCCGAGGCCGGCGAGGCCGGCGAAGGTGCGGAGGTCGGCGCCCATGGCGGTGCCGAGGCGGGTGATTTCGGCGGGCCTCGGGTGATGAGGGATGCGAGGTGTTTTCGCTCGAGTCCGTTGCCGCGCTGGCATGCCGCAGGCGAGGGCGACGACGCTTTTTGCAGGCGCCGCCGATTTCGGCGCCGATAACGTCGGTGTTGGTGTGGGGCGGAAGTAAGGGGCGCCGACGGCTGCTTGGACTTGTTTGGCGCGGTGCTCGTCGGTGCAGGCGATAACGGTGGCCGCGGGTTGTTGGAGGGCGATTTCTTTGGCGAGGTTGGGGCCGGAGAGGACGGCGATGCGGCTGGGGTCGGCGCCGGCGACGTCGGCGATGACTTGGCTCATGCGGAGGAAGGTGTCGGTTTCGATGCCTTTAGCGAGGCTGACGAGGGTGGCGTCTGTGGGGATGTGGGGTGCCCAGGTGGCGAGATTGTCTCTGAGGGTTTGGCTGGGTACTGCGAGGACGACGATGGTGGCGCCGGCCAGGCGTGGGTGGGGTTGGTGGTGGCGATGAGGTGGTGGGTAGTTGGATCCAGGAGGTAGTCAGGGGTTGTGGTGGTGGGTGTTGATGGTGTCGGCTGTTTGGGGGCGGCGGGCCCAGATGGTGACGGTGCTGCCGGCGTCGGCGAAGACTTTGGCGAGTGGTGCCCAGAGCCGCGCCCATGACTGCGATGTGTTCTGGTGTGTGTGGTTTGTGGTGTGTGGCACGGTTGTGTCTATGGTTGTTTGTGAGGTTTTTGCGTTTTGGTGGTGGGGTTGGTGAAAGGTTTCTTTTAAAGATTAGCCTAGTGGTGTTTGGGGGTTGGGGTGGTGGGTTTGGCGTGGGGCCGGGTTGGGGTTTTGGTGGTGGGCGTTTACGGTGAGGGTAGTTCGTTGTTGTGTTCCGCGTAAAAAGTGAAGGATGGTTGTTGTGGCTGGTCAGGGGTTTTTCCGCAGGGTGTGGTTGGTCGGTTTCAGGTGGTGCCGGCGGATCCGGGGGTCGGGGGTTTGCCCGCCCGGTGTTGGCGGCAGGGGGCGGTGTTGTGGCGGTGGGCCACAGGTGCCGATGGCGCCGCGGATGCAGCTGATGGTGGGGGTCGGGTGTTTGCGTGTGTGCACCGGCCGGGATATGACGATTGGTCGTTGGCGAAAGGGAAGGTGGATGCGGGGAATCGTTGCTCGTAACGGCGGTGCGGGAGGTTGGCGAGGAGACGGGTTTTTCGGTGCGGTTGGGGAGCTGATAGGCCATGTGACGTACCCGCTGCCCGATAAAATGTCTGGGGAAGGGACCTCGGACGAAGGTGGTGTATTACTGGGTTGCTGAGGTTATTGGTGGGCAGTTTGTGCCGAATGATGAGGTGGATGAGGTTCAGTGGTTGTCGGCGGATGCGGCGCGGGAATTGTTGTCGTATGACACGGACCGGCTGGTGTTGGCGAAGGCGGTAAAACGGCTCACTGCGACGCCGGTGACGTCGCGGGTGTTGTTGGTGCGGCATGCGAAAGCGGGCCCGCCCTGAGGGGTGCCGGATGGGAAGCGGCCGTTGACTACTAAGGGGTCCGGCAGGCGCAGGCGTTGGCGTCGATGTTGGCGCTGTATGGGCCGACGGCGGTGTTTGCGGCGGAGCCGGATCGGTGTGTTGCGACCGCTGCCCCGCTGGCGGATGCGGTGGGGGTGCCGGTGGTGACGGATTCCCGGTTGGGGGATGCGAGTTGGTGCGCGCAGCTGGTGGCGTCGCAGGCGCGGGTGTCGGAGATTATCGGCCCCGGGTGGGACAAAGCGTGATTGTGTCGCAGGATTGATGATTCCCGATGTGGTGGCGTGGTTGTCGGCGCGGGGCACGCTGCCGATTGATTCGCCAGTGGCGAAGAAGGCGAGCGTGTGGGTGTTGTCGTTTACCGATGGGGTGTTGACGGGCGCGGATTATTTAGAGTCGCCGCTCGCGGTGTTGTAGTGTGCTTGACGACGACTCTGGGTGGGGTCTTGTTGACGACTGGTTTGAAGCTGGGCCGGTGGGCTTCGTAGGTTTCGATGTCGGCTTCTTTGCGGAGGGTGAGCCCGATGTCGTCGAGGCCTTCCATGAGCCGCCAGCGGGTGTAGTCGTCCACATCGAACCGGTAGGTGTGGTTTTCGCAGGTGACGGTGCGGTCTTCCAGGTTGACTGTGAGGCTGAGGCCGGGCTGGTCGGTGAGCTGTTGCCACAGTTGTTCGATGTCTTGTTGGTCCATGAGGGCTGCGAGTAGGCCGGCTTTGCCGGCGTTGCCGCGGAAGATGTCGGCGAAGCGGGAGGAGAGCACGACTTTGAATCCGTAGTCCATGAGGGCCCAGACGGCGTGTTCACGGGAGGAGCCGGTGCCGAAGTCGGGGCCGGCGACGAGGATGGTGCCGTGGGCGTAGGCGTCTGGTTGAGGACGAAGTCGGGTTCGTTGGTGCGCCAGTTGTTGAAGAGTCCATCGTCGAATCCGGTGCGGGTGACGCGTTTGAGGTAGACGGCGGGGATGATTTGGTCGGTGTCGACGTTGGAGCGCATGAGCGGAACACCGACGCCGGTGTGGGTGGTGAATTTTTCCATGATGGTTCCTTGTGTGGTTTAGCTGGTGGCGTGGGTGGGCAGGTCGGCGGGGGATGCGAGGGTGCCCATGATGGCGGTGGCGGCGGCGACTTCGGGGGATACGAGGTGGGTGCGTGACCGGGCCCGCTGGCGGCCTTCGAAGTTTCGGTTGCTGGTGGAGGCGGAGCGTTCCCCGGGTTTGAGCTGGTCGGGTTCATGCCAAGACACATGGAGCAGCCAGCGGAGCGCCAGTCGGCGCCGGCTTCGGTGAAGATTTTGTCGAGGCCCTTCGGCTTCGGCGAGTTGCTTGACCAGGGTGGTGGAGGGCACGACCATCATGCGGACCGTGTCGGCAACTTTTATGGCCTTCAGTGATGTGGGCTGCGGTACGCGGTCTTCGGATGCGGGCGTTGGTGCAGGAGCCAGAGGAAGACCGTGTCGATTTTTGATGTCCCGCAGGGGGTGCCGGGGATAAGGCCCATGTGGGTGAGGGCTTTTTCGGCGGCTTTTTGTCGTTTTCGTTAGGTGAAGTCGTCGGGTGAGGCACGACCGCGTTGAGGGGAGTCCTTGGCCGGGGTTGGTGCCCCAGGTGACGAAGGGGTGAGGGCGGAGCCGTCGATGGTGATTTCGGTGTCGAAGGTGGCGCCTTCGTCGGTGAGAGGGTTTTCCAGTGCGACGGCTTTGTCCCAGTCGTCGCCGGTGAGGCGCGAGTTCGCGGCCGCAAACGTAGTCGAGGTGGTTTGGTCGGGGCGATCATGCCGGCGCGGGCACCGGCCCTCGATGGACATGTTGCAGATGGTCGTGCAGGCTTCCATGGAGAGTTTTTCGATGGCTTCACCACGGTATTCGATGACGTGTCCTTGCCCAGCCGGTGCCGATTTTGGCGATGATGGCGAGGATGAGGTCTTTGGCTGTGACGCCGGGTTGGAGTTCCCCAGTGACATTGATGGCCATGGTTTTGAATGGTTTGAGGGCGGTGTTTGCGGCTGGCGACGTGTTCAACTTCGGAGGTGCCGATGCCGAACGCCATGGCGCCGAACGCGCCGTGAGTGGAGGTGTGAGTCGCCGCACGATGGTCATGCCGGGTTGGGTGGCGCCGCGTCGACCGGTGGACGATGCCTTGGTTGATGTCCCCCATGGCGTGGAGGCGTACCGAATTCTTCGCAGTTTTTCCGCAGGGTGGAGACTGGGTGCGGGAGATGCTGTCGGCGATTTCGGTCAGGTCGCCGGTTTTTGATGCCGGTGGTGGGCACGTTGTGGTCTTCGGTGGCGAGGTGGGTTCGGGGTGCCGGAGGGTGCGGCCGGCAAGCTGGAGGCCGTCGAAGGCTTGAGGGGAGGTTACTGTCGGAGTAATTGGAGGTCGATGAAGATAAGGTCGGGTTCGTCACCGGTGCCGTGGGTGACGACGTGGTCGCGCCAGACTTTTTCGGCCAGGGTGAGTTTGGGTCTGGGGAATCCACGGGGCTGGTCATGGATTGTGTTACCTCTACTTCCGCATAGTCATCTCATTTTATGAGATGGTAATATCACACCATGGGACGAAAAATATTACACCACCCGCACCACAAGTGGAATTAAGGTATTAGACCGGGCGATGCTTATTCTCGTCACCATTGGGGAAAACCCCGGTCGCTCACGGAATTATGCGAAGCAACCGGCCTGCCGCGTGCCACCGCGCATCGGCTTGCCAGCGCACCAGAAACCCACCATATCCTCACACGCACCGCCGACGGCCGGTGGACCATTGGTGCGGTGCTCACGTCCCCTGGGGCACGCAGCGCCACGACGCTTGTCGACGCCGCAACCCCCATCATGGCGGCCCCTATGGCCGATACGGGTGAATCAGTCCAGCTCTACCAATTGGCGGGCGCTCACCGGGTGTATCGCCGCCCAGGGGCCGGCCAGTGGCCTGCAAAACACGGTACCACCGGCTCCCGGCTGCCACTCACCGCCGGGTCGGCCGCAAAAATATTTTTGGCCTACTCCTCCCCCGCCCTCAAGGCCACCATCATGGCGGGAAAAACCTGCAGCTTCACCCTGCAAGACATTGACGAAGCCCGACCAGGGCTGGGCGGAATCCATTAGCGAACGCGAAGTCGGCCTCGCATCCCTGTCCGCACCCGTGTTCAACAGTGAAGGTTTGTTCGTGGCGGCCCTGTCGATCTCGGGGCCTGCGGAGCGGCTGAAACCCCACCCCGGCGCGCTATGGGCGGATCATCTCGTGGCCGCCGCCACGCAGCTCAGTGCCGCCCTATAGACCCTGTAGTTTTTGGAGCTGCTCCCGATAGCGGGCCACCAGCGGCGTGGCCGGCCGGCAGCTGGGGTTCGGCTGCAGCCAACACCATGGTGTACCACCATTGTTGGTCGGATTTCCCCGCATTGAACCGCTCCCATAATGCGTCGCCAAGCTGCTCATAGTCGGCTAGAATGCTGGTCAAATTATGGTATTTATCGGACAGGCTGATAAGGGCCACGTCGGGGCCGGCCTGTCGCAGGTGTGCTAGGTAGGCGTCGGAGCGGGCCTGCCAGTCGGGCAGGGTGGAGTCTTTCGTCACGCCTTGCACGAGGTCGACGACCCGCGGCCCGAAGTCGGCGGCCATCTGGCCGAAGCTGTAGGTGTCGGGACGGTCTTCCATGATGTCGTGCAGCAGGCAGGCGATGAGAATATCCTCGTCACCGGTGTATTCCGATGCGATGAGCATAACGGAAACCACGTGGGTGACGTAGGGTTTCGTGCTGCCTTTCCGGTAGTGGCCGTCGTGGGATGTGGCGGCCTGTGTGATGGCCTGCTGCAGTCGTGGGGTCAGGGGAATGCTCATGGCCGGTAAGTGTAATAGATTTTTGCGCGTTCTTGAGTTGTCTGTGTCCACATGGATTCGAATGTTCCTTCGAATATTTGCAGGGAGGATGATGGCAACACAAGACTCACTTAAAATTAAGCATTTTTCTGAATGAAAGCGCTTCGACGCATTCCTTGTCTTACGAATCAGTTCACAATGCAGTGGCTTCTGCTGCAATATGCTCGGCAAAAGCTGCTGCAAACTCTTTCATGCTCGTGAGCTGACTCATTTCCCCATACTCGCCGTTGACTCCATCTTCTCGGCGAGATGTCATGACTGCTGCTTTAGTATAAAGATTCTCTGACATGAGCTATGGCATAGATAATCATGCCACCGTTCTAGGTAGCGTTAGTATTTTTGAGTTCAGCTGGCACAGGAAAATGCGGTTTCTTTTACTGCCACCGGTTTCCGTGATTTTTCCTGTATCTTCAACAGAATCAACCATCCAAGAAATGGACGTTGTTGCCCTGTTATTGCTCCGTCACGGAGAGCTGTCCAGAAATCAATCGCGGAACCAATAGCTTCTTCAGAACGATTATTGAAATTATTGCCAAATGAAGGACCGACCTGGCTTTTTAATTCAACTGCGGCGATGAGTACCCCTTGATGTATCACTAGAAGATCCCAATTTTTCGTTGGCCTGAAGTACCCTGGCAGGGTACTCCACCAGCTGAGACACATAAATCTCAGCTTCTGGTAGTCCATTGGCAGCGACCAAATCTACCAGCAGTTTTACAAAACCATCCATGTTTTTACCTGCGGTCACGCCGGCACGTTCGCCTTGATCGATAGCACCTGTTTGCTTTTTGTTTTTCAGCAGCCAACATTCGTGAACGCCAAAAAGATCCGTACAGCTTTCGATATTTTGGTCAAGGTCACCAAGTTCAATACTCATGATTATATTGTCTCTAAAATATGAGCTGTCCCTCCCCACCCCATAAATCCGCGCCAACAGTGATACTGGTAGCTTCTCCCCTGCTTCCCCGAGATGGATCATGTGTTGTTGGTCGTCTGGGGAAATGTCGTGCCAATGCGGTATTCGGATTCGTTTGAGGTTTTGGGCTTGGAATCTTAGGGTAGCCGCCACCGATTTTTACCGAATATGCGGCAACGAACAGGTGGGCGATACCGCTGCGGAGTAGTGCCTGGAGTGCGCGTAAATTCCACTGGTGGAGGTGATGTAATAAAAGATTATGGTGTGGGTAGAAGTTGCCGGCATCGTATGTGATTGCGTCACCGTTGGCTTTAATGTCGGGGATGAGTAGTTTCGGTTCTGTGGCGCAGGTCCGGGGTTATGCGGTCAATGGTTTTGTACCATTTTCGCGGGTCCGACCGTGCGGTGTAGCGTCGTGCCAACCGGTCGCGGTGTGGGTGCAGGCGTGCGGCTAGGTTTGGGGTAGTCCGCCAGATCCACCAGCCACCGTGATCCGCCCATGGGTTGAGAACGCTTTCCGGTCCATGCTAGTTGTCCCCTTCTCACGCAGTTGTTGGTGGCGAGCGGCAGGCATCGCCCGGCCTCGACGTCGATAGTGGCGAAGTCGTCGATGAATATTTTGTCGGCGCCTGTTGCCACCCCGATACCCACCCGGCAGCCCGCGGTGACAAGTGTGGGGAAGCGGCGCTCTAGCTCGTCGATAAGCTTCACTGGCCCGCTGAGTTGCCCGTGAGCGCACGGCAGCCCACCGCGTACCAAGCGCCGTTTGCGCCACTGCCCGCCCATGCCGGTGGCGATTCGGGTTGTTTCGCTTTTACGACGCCCACGCTCAATGACTCGTGATTGCAGGGTAGGCACCGACAACAGTTCTGAACGCATCCGCCCCACACATGTCAACATAGTGGGACAGGTGAAACTCGTGATCAATCTTTGCCCGGAGCGCCTTGCCGTAATCGTTTTTCATCCACGCATTTGGGGTAATGAAACTGAGTTTTCCTGTAGATGACAGCAGGTCAAGTGATTTTTCCATAAAAGGGGATGTATAGGTCGGCCCGGCCCACCATGGTGCGGTAACGTGCCCGGTATTTTTGAGCAGGTCTTGGGTATCGCTTCGTGTCGCACACATAGGGGTGGATTGCCCACAACAAAGTCGAATAGGTGATCGAACTTGGTGGTGAGATAGTCCCCAGACATGAGCCACGCATCTGCAAGCTTTTTGTGCCGCATCAGGCGCAATGTGCTGCGTTACTAGGTAGTCCACCAGCCGTTGGGAGAACTGGGTGACGGACTGCGGATCGATTTCGACCGCACGTATCGCATCTATCAGGTCGTGGGGGTCTTGTCCCCAGCTACCTGCCACGAGTGAGCAGCCTACCTGCGGCCTGGATGACGAACCTGCCGTCGCCGAAGGATGGTTCCAACAACCGTAGTGTGTGAAGCTGCTCATCGGGATGGTAGCCGACCAGATCAAGCATGAATTCCACCACTGGGACGCGGGTGAATACCACACCATGGTGTTGTGCCGTCGTTTTATTATCCATGCTCATTCCCCCAATCTCGACCTAGATAATAAAATCTTTACTCTTCGGCCCGGACACCACCCGGCGCGCGACAGCGGCATTGCCTTTTGCTCTCACCATCGGCGATGAAGCACGGAACAACGCGGTCAACTCCGGCGCCGTCTTTCTCAAAACTTACGCGAAAGCAACCGCGTTGCCATCCCGCTGCTGCAGGGAAGCTATCGTGCCGATGTGGTGACTGGCTTCAGGTAAAACAGTTCTTGAGTGCTGTTGTACTCAAGGATCTCTGCGACGATGTGTAGGTTCTGGCCGGTACCGATGCTGTCTGGAATATTGGCACCAGTGAGGTGGAGATCATAGTAAGCAACGATCGGAGAACTTAAAAAGTTCGGGCCATGCGTAGAATTTGGATTGTAATCTCCGGCGTAAATAAGGAAGTCGAAACGCGTCTTGTAGCTCTTTGCAAGGAGCTACATCAGCGACGTTCCCGTCAAACTCGATGGTGCGACCCTTGTATTTTGACACGAACTGTTCGATGGTAGCGTTATCGGGTTGTGGACTCTCGATGAGGGCACGGAACTCCTCGTTGTTGTCGACCGTGATATTTTTGCGTGTTGGGTGTGGGGAGGTTGGATGGTCCTTCGGCGGCGGAGGAAGATGGATTGGCTGCCTCACTGTCCTGCTTTGGGGAAGGTGTGGAAGCTCACAACTACTGGGGTGTCCCGCAGCGAATGCGTCACTGGTGGAGAATGATGTGTCGCCACCTATCGATACCTCCTGACCTCACCGTCCTCAGTAAGAAAACCAATGATGAGATCGTCAATCTCTTTAGTGGTGACGTTTGTAGATCCGGATTTCTTGAATTGGGAGGACTACGTCTCTTTGGTACTTGCTGTGCTCACGTCGGAAGCATTCAGTGGGGCGTGAATTTTGTCGCTGGTTGTGTCATCACAGCCTGTGATGGTGGCGGCTAGGACGCATGCAACAATCAGCGCGGCGATTCTTTTCATCATGTTCCTCAAAGGATACGGCGCCCATAGCAGTGGGCACTCAAAAATATGTGCCGATCGACAATGATGTCTCGCTAGAATATGCAGTGCGCCAAGTTAATTTTCAGTATTCTTAGGATACTACTACCCAAATGCTGTGCGCAAGTATTATTAATCTTGCTTTTGTGTGCAGTCGGTAACTTTTGCCAAGTACAGTTATGGTGGTTGGTGTCTTGAGTGGGCGAAAAGGAACTGGTGCCTCCCCGATGAAGACACACTTGGCTCGGATGGTTGGCCAGTGGTAAGCAAGGTAGAAGACCCGGTTAGCCAGGAACAGACGTGATGGGCTCCCCCAACAAAACTACGCACCCCATGATCGCCCCCAACAACAGGGCAGCGCCCACCACTGCCAAGCGCCCCCCATCGCGCATACCACGCCCCGCGGTGTGCGAAGCGTGGTTTTTATCGTACCCGCGTACGGATTCAGGAAACCCGTGTTACCGGCGTGAGAGGCCGGGCGTCCCAGGCCTCTAGACGAACGGGGCTTAGAACTAGCAATATTATTGCGCGGCCTACCAGGACTCGAACCTAGAATGACGGTACCAGAAACCGTTGTGTTGCCAATTACACCATAGGCCATTGTGGAGTGTTCTCCGTATTGCTTCACACGTGATCGTGCTGGGCAACAGGAAGAAATATAACAATAAAAGCGTTTACTTTGGCAAATTCCCTGGTCAGTGGTCGCCCTGGGCCGCCCCTACTGTGGGGCGGCGCGCGTCGACAAGCGTCGATAGGCGGTTGCAGCTAGCGGGCTTGGCTGGAAAGGAATGCCAGGCTTCTGAATGCAATGTCGGGGTTGCGGGGCCAGGTGCGGCCGCCAACATTGACCCTGATGTGCTGGGTGGGTTCCTCACAGTTATTGAAGGTCAGGCGGGTGCCGTTAGTAATGTCGCCGCTGGTGGGGGCAGCAGGTCACAATGATTGCGGTGCGCGTACTGGTAGGCGACCCCGTAGACGGGGATGAGTTGGCCACCGTTGCGGGGCCCGCCCTTGTAGTGGACCACGGGTCGTCGACGTTGTGCACGATCATGGCGGGATGGGCCGCTCGGAACAGCCCACATTGACCTGCTGGTAGTAGGCGCCTGACACGGAGGCGAAGGCGGCGAACTTGTCCGGCAGGTGGCAGCCAACAACGGCCGCCATGCCACCACCGTTGGAGAATCCGCTGGCGTAGACGCGGTGCCGGTCGATGAGGTAGTCGTTGTCCACATCGGCGATGATGTCTTCCACGAAGGCGAGGTCCTGCCCGGCCTACCTGTGGCATATGGCGCCGCCTCCCAAGCCCCATCGAGGCGCTTCCGCAGATGACAATAGCGTCGTTCCAGGCGCGGGTGTTTTAGTGAGGCGGAGGATTCCATAAAGGAGTCCACCGACTGGTCCCACCCATGGAAGCTAAAGAGCACCGGAATAGTTGGGTTTGTCAGGGTTATAGTTGGCGCCCACATGCATGATGTAGCGGCGCTGGGTCCCATCCTTGGTGGTGAGCGTGATGCTTTGGGTATCACCGGACGCTACCGTTGGGATTCGATCCGTGGTCGTCCTCAATGGTGGGTTCCGCCGGTTTCGACGGCTGCGCCGAGGCATCCGCTGCAGCGTTACTGTCCGCAACGGTAGTGACCTGTGGGGTGGCGGTGCGCTCGAAGAATTGCCGCAGCGTTTCGGCGGATTCCGCGTTGGAAATGCCTAAGCTGCTGGCGGTGAGGAGCGCCACGGCACCTGAGGTGCTAAAAATCTTTTTAACCGATTGAGGTAACACGTTTTCAAGCCTAAAAATCAATTGTTATAAACTAATCCATAGCTAGTAGGGTGTCGATAGGGCCGGGTGACCGCATCGAAGCCATCTCATCTTAACACCACTGGTGATAAGAATGACTATAGAATATATCCTACTCATACCTCGTTGTTACAATCCCCACCACCATTTATGGGTTAATCTTTGGCAAATTTTCGTGGTTCACTTATCGAAACTTGCTGGTTGAATTCGGCTTCCATTTCCCCCGGTTTGTCCTGACACTAAGGGATACGTTCTCAGGGCGGGTGAAAGTCCCCACCGGCGGTGATCCCCTTTTGGGGGCGAGCTCATGAGCGCTTCTTGGGGTTTTCTCCAAGAAGGTCAAGCTGATTGTGGTGTGATCCCACAGCCGACAGTGACAGTCTGGATGGAAGAGAATGGCGGAAAATTTCTGGTTTTCTAGCTACATCACTACATATTGCCTTGAGATTTACTCTTGTTCGTTCCTTTATTTTTAAGGAGTAACCATAAGTGGATCTTCTCACTCAACTACTCAATGCCACACTGACGATTGGCGGGCGTCAATCTCTGTGGCGGGAAATCGTGGTACGCGTTCGGGCTTGCTTCCGCGTTCGGCGGCATGCGGCGCATGGTGTGGGCGTGGCCCCATTGGCACTGTTGGCAATGCCTCATTGTTCACGGTGCTTTTTGGGCGGGGTTTTCCACACCCCCAAAAATTTGGATCTTTACGGGCAGGCCGGCCGGCAGGTCATGCGTTTACGATCGTGAGCTTCTATGGTTGGTGGAATTGGTCGCAGGCCCGCAAGGCTGGTCTGCGTGAGTCGCACGAAACCGACCCGTCGCGGTCAATTGTGTCCGAGCCCGCCGAGGACGTGAAGGCGGTGCAGCCGCACTGGGCGTCGACCCGGAGCGGGTGGGCATGGTGGCGTTCGCCATTATTTCCACGCTCGTATGCGCGTGGATCTTCACGCAGCTGGGTTCGTGGGGTCCGCTTGCCGACGCCTGGATCTTCACCGGCTCCATGCTCGCCACCTACGGTATGGCCCGCGGCTGGACGGAGCTTTTGGCTGGTGTGGATTGGTGTGGACATTGTGGGCGTTCCTGCTGCTCTGCGCCGGCTATTACCCGTCGGCAGTGTTGTACCTGGTGTATGCCTTTGTGCTGTGGGGTTCTTCGTGTGGTTGAAGGTGCAGCGCACGGAGACCGCAGCAGCCGACGCCCCAGCCGATGCCGAAGTTAAAGCGAGCCGCAACTGGTCCGCCACTAAGCCAAAACCGGCTATCCGCAAATTTGTGGCCCCGGGTCTGGAGGACACACGTTTTCTAGGCCCGGGGCCGTGGGTTTTAAGGTTATGAGCCGGCGGAAGCATCCGGCACGAAAGGGGGTGACTGCTCGGCGGCTCCGCAGCCGGGCCAGGGTGATTCCTTCCCCAACAGTTCCATGGATCTGAACAGTGGTGGGGACACGGCCTGCCCGGAAATGCTACCCGCAGGGCGCCGTAGGCGACCCGGGGTTTGAGCGCCCAGATCGTCGATGAGGGCGGTAGAAAGGGCCGATTCGATGGCGGCGGTGTTCCAGTTGTCGACAAGCTCCAGGGCGGCGATGCCGGCGTCGAGCGGCTGCATGGCGGTTTCCTTTCGTTTTTCGCCGATTTTTCGTCGAGCGTGAGGTCCTCGTCCGCGGTGACGAGGAATTTCACCCAGCCCCCACGCATCCGACAGGTTTTGATCCGGGTTTGCACCAATTCGGCCAGGAGGGCGAATTTCTGCCCCGTGTCGGCGGGGAAATCGTAGTATTCGGCCAGGTAGTCGCGGAGCCGGCGGGTGAAGTCGTCGAGCGGGAGTTGGCGGATGTGGTCGGCGTTGATGGCTTCAAGTCTGGTCGAAGCGCGCCGGGTTGGCTAACACGTCGGCGACGTCGAAAGTTTTCGATGAGTTCCGCCACGCTGAAGATGTCTCGTTCGGTGTGAGAGGGACCAGCCCAGGAGGGCCAGGTAGTTCAGCATTCCCCTCGGGGATGATTCCGGCGCCCGGTGGTGGAACAGGTCGGATTAGTCGCGTTTTGAGAGTGTTCCCCTCCCCACGACGAACGGCAGGTGGCCGAATTGGGGGTGTGGTGGGCCACGCCGATGGCTTTTGAGCGCCTCGTAGAGGCGAGCTGGCGGGGGTGGAGGGCAGCGAGGTCCTCGCCACGCAGGACGTGAGTGACGCCCATGATGGCGTCGTCAGCGGGTTGACCAGGGTGCAGAGGGGGCGCTGTGGAGCGGGCGACCACGAAGTCGGGTTGGCTGCCGGCCTGAATTCGATGTCGCCGCGACCAGGTTTGTCCAGGCCCAGTCGGTGTCAGGCATGCGGAGCCGCCACCGGGTTTGCGGCCTCGGCTTCGAATAGCGGCGATTTGCGCCTCGGTGAGGTCACGGTCGTAATTGTCGTAGCCGAGTTTGGCTGCACGGCGGTTTTGTGCCGGGCCTCGACTCTTCGGCGGTGGAGTATGCGGGTAAAACAACCGCCTTGTTTGAGTTTTTCCAGCACGTCGGCGTAGATGTCCATGCGCTGCGATTGCCGGTGGGGCGTGCGGGCCGCCTTTCTCACACACCCTCGTCCCAGTCCATGCCGAGCCAGGTGAGAGAGTCGACGATGGCTTGGTACAGGATTCTTCGAGTCGCGGGCGGCATCGGTGTCTTCGATGCGGAAGATGAGTTTCTCGGTGTGGCGGGCGTAGGCCCAGTTGAAGAGGGCGGTGCGCACCATCTCACATGGGGGTTCCGGTGGGTGAGGGCAAAAGCGAACGCGTACTTGGACATGGTTTCTTAGTGTAGTGGATGGGTGGGGTTGGGGCTATAGCCGGTTGATGGTCGTGGAAACCGGCGGGTGGCACCATCCGGGTGCTGGGTTCCTGGCTCAACGGCTGTTGTTATGGGCGTCGGATGATGTGGAGACCCGGTCGATGGGTGGCTGGCCCCCATGCCGCCGGTGACGTGGCGGTGAATTCGCCGTGAGTGAGAACCTCGTAGTCGTCCAGGTAACGGCTGGTGATGATCTGGTGCAGCCGGTCGGGTAAGGAACGCGGTGACGTCGGCGTTTTCGCGCTGGGCCATGTGGGTGATGTCGTCGTGGTGCACGATGATGAGGTGACCACCGGGTTTGATGCTGCCGAGGAGTTTGGTGAGGGTTTCTTTGGCGTCCCGCAGCGGGGTGTAGAACGCTGTGACCAGGTCGTATTCGTCAAGGTGCGCGGTTCTGAACGGTTCGGTGCGGACGGTGACGGCGCCGCAGTTCCCTCGGTGGTGAGGGGCACGCGATGCGGCTGCTGGCGGTTTCGGAGGGTTCGAGGGCGGTCTACTGCATAGCCGTGGTGGCAAGATACATGGCGTCAGCGCCTCGCCCGCACCAATGTCGAGGGCGGTGGCGGAGTATTCCGGGGTGGGGATAAGCGCGATTTCCGCGATAAGGGCCTGGTTGGGGTTGCCGCTCCAGTGGGGTCCATCGTGGTCGTGGTACATGTCGTGGGTTTGACTAGTCATGGTGTGCCACCATAGTGCGTCGATAAGCTAATGTCAGTGTCGTCACCAGCACCGTTTGGTGGTGACGTCGCGTCAGGGCTTTTAGGGTTGGAGTCATGCAGGAAGAAGAAACCTACACAATAGGTGATGTTGCCGCCCAATTTGGAGTTGACAGTGCGCACGTTGCGTTACTGATCGAGATTGGGTTGGTGGTTTCCTAGCTATCGGGATTGGCAGGATTTCCGCCAGTACACGGAGTCCGACATGCAGCGCATCCATGATGTGTTGACGTATCGGGCGGTGGGGTTGAAATTGCAGGCCATCCGGGAGCTCTGGATGATCCATCAGGCGATAACGCCGATGTGGTTGCGCAGTTGCGACGCAGCGGCGGCTTCTCCTGCAGCAACAAGATCACATTTCGGGCATGCTGCATGCCCCAGACACGCTTTTGGAGGAAGCAATGAGCACTCATGAAGTTCCCGAGGCTCGGCGGAAAGAAATCATGGGCGAGTTTTACCGCCCCGAGTTGGCGTCGAGGCGGAGGAAAAATACGGCCACACGCGAAGAGTGGGCACAAGCCATGGAAAAAGCAAAAGTCCATGTCGAGGCCGATTGGGCAGCAATGCGGGAGAAAACATCCCACGTGCAGGAAACGCTGGCTGACGCAATGCGGCGGGGCGTGAAGCCAGGTTCCGCAGAGGCCAATGAGCTGGCGGAGATGGCCTGGGAGTCGCTGGATTGGTTCCCGGTGACCCACCCAAGCACGTGATTTTGGCCCGCAGCTATGTTGCTGACCCCCGGTTCAAGCTAGTACTACGACGGGTTCGCGACGGCCTGGCAGTGTGGCTGCGTGACATTATTGAGGCTAACGCCCGAGCACACGGCGTGGATTTGGAAAACGTTCGCTGGCAATACTGTACTGCTTTGACGACGCCGAACCTTGCGGCATCGCGCCGCCAGTCGATGAGCTTTTCTAGTTCAGCGAGCAGTGCGGCTACGGGTGGCGGGGGTTCGGGGCGGCCGTCGAAGGTTTCCGCCAACCACAGGCCGTCTCATGGCGCAGCGGACAAGGGTGGCGATGTGCGGGGAATGCCATCGTGGTCGAGCCGGCGCTGCCACGTGGTATAGCGCTGGTTCAGGCTTTCTAGCGCCGCCGAGCTGCCGATTGCCGCCGCCAGGAGGGCAAGCACCGGCCGGGGTGCCGGTTAGGGCGGAACGCAGGTAGGCGCGGGTGGCGGCGCCGGGTTCGTCGCTGGCCTGGGCGATGAGCTGGTCGAAGCCGGAAACATAGTGCTGGATGAGTGCCGGTGATGAGCTGGTCCTTGATTCGAGAATGGTAAAAACAGGCCGCTTTGCTCACGCCGGCCTCTTTCGGCTACGCGGCGGCAGTGGCTGAAGCCATCGCCGCCGTCGCGGACAAGGATGCGGCCGGCGGCATCGAGGATGCGGGTGCGGGTATCGGTTGGGGTGTCGGGTTTTCACTCACATCCCCCACTATACCGGACGGCCGGTATATTAGTGGCATGTGTATTCGCAAAGCATTACTTGTCGGCACCGACCTGGGCCTTTTTAGGCTATTGGACGCTCTCACTCATCGGGGTCATCACCGTGGGGGCTCCACGACGCCACGCTTCACACCTGGAATTGGTCGTTTGTCCCTCTGGATCTCGTGGCGATCATTCTGGGGTTGGCCTGGTCTTTCATCCCACAACGCCATCAGTTGAGCCAACCGCTCCAGATCACCGCCCTGGCGTTTACGCACGCGGCCGGGCTCATGGCATTAGCTTCGCCCAACAGCCGGCCGAGTGGGGCATCTCATGGTGGCTGGTCAATCTGTGGCTCATGCTTTTACCCATAGTGCCTGGCTACGCACCACCCCATGCCTCGCCCCGCGGGTGCATTAAAAATAACACCAACCGGCCGCTCCCCCTTTTTAAGGGGAACACACCGATTGGTGTCGATACCGCGTCTCGAATTTGTGCCGGTTAGGGCGCGTTTGACGGGATTGCCCAGCTTACCGATGCCGGGGATTTCGATCTCGATGAAACTCCGGAACATGGCGGCGGTTCCCGCCGGCGACCCCGGTGCAGATAACATCGCCCGGCAAAGGGTCATGGATTCGGTGATCATTTCGATGATCTCCCCCAGGTTCATAATCATCTGGCTGGAATTGGAATCCTGCTTGGTTTCGGTCACACCATCGTGGGTGAGGTGGGCCTTGATCGGCAGGTTGTCCACGTCGATGGAGTTAATATCGGTTTCGATCCACGGGCCAAGCGGGGCGAAGGTGTCACCCTTCGCTCGAGCCCACTGCCCGTCGGCAAATTGCAGGTCGCGGGACGACACGTCGTTGATAATGGTAAAACCTAACACCACGGACTTCCAGTCATCAGCCTTGACCTTCTTACATGGCTTCCCGATCACCAACGCGAGTTCCCTTCGAATTCCACCTGGTGGCAAAGTCGGAATCTTAATGGCGGCGCCCGGACCCACTACCGCCGTGGAGGCTTGATAAACAGGGTGGGCGGCAAGTGCTCCGCGGACTTTTGAAAGACCTCAGCCACGTGGTCGGCATAGTTACGACCGATGGCCACAATCTGTTTGGCAACACCGGGGCCAAGAGTCGCACCTGATCTTTGGTGTACTCCTGGCCGGTGTAATTGGGGGTAGTAAAGGGGGTATCTCTAATGACCCGGTATTTTTCGTCATCACCCGCACCGTCTATGGTGCAGAAAAACATGCCATCAGGTGTAGCACTCGTCCAAAACGCATAACGGTCATACTACTCATGTCTGTTTTGGGCTACCTCTAAATTACCCCCAGTTGGTGGGGCCGATGGGACCGCCCCACGCAACCTCAAGGAAACCGCGCTAGTGCTTCACGGCGGCAGCAACCGGTCCCCACCGCCACGGTCCGAACTGGCTCGTCGCCGCGGGCTGCCACGTCTGCGGCAACGGCCGCCTCGATCCGGGCCGCATTCTTCTCATCACGCAGATGCCGCAGCAACATTGCGGCAGACAGGATCGCGGCAGTGGGGTCGGCAATCCCCCGCCCGGCAATGTCCGGGGCCGAACCATGAACCGGCTCAAACATGGAGGGGTTCACCCCGGTGGCATCAATGTTCCCGGAGGCGGCCAACCCAATGCCGCCGGTGACCGCACCGGCCAGGTCCGTGAGAATATCGCCAAACAGGTTATCGGTCACGATCACGTCATACCGCGCCGGGTCGGTCACCATATAGATGGTGGCGGCATCAATATGGTTATAGTCCACGGTAACATCCGGGTATTCCTGAGCCACCTCGTCGACAGTGCGCTGCCACAGGCCGCCGGCATGCACTAAAACGTTGGTCTTGTGCACCAGGGTGAGGTGCTTGCGGCGGTGTTGGGCGCGTTCGAAGGCGTCGCGCACCACCCGCTCCACCCCAAACCGGGTGTTCTGGCTGACCTCGGACGCCACCTCATGGGGAGTATTCTTCCGCAAGGAACCGCCGTTACCGCAGTACAGACCCTCGGTGCCTTCCCGAACCACCACGAAATCAATGTCACCGGGGTTCGCCAGCGGCAGAGGTGGCGGTGGGGTAAAGCTTGCCGGCCGCAGGTTCACGTGATGGTCGAGGGCGAACCGCATGGTGAGCAGTAAGCCGCTCTAACACCCGGGCGGTACTCGCCCGGCGCTCAATGGCCCTGAGGAGGATGGCGTCGTGTTCTTTGAGGGAACGGAGGTCGTCGTCGGTGAGGAGTTCGCCGGTTGCGAGGTAGCGGCGGGCGCCCTAGGTCGTAGTCGGTGGTGTCGATGTCGTCGCGGCAGGCGCGGAGTACTTTCAGTGCTTCGGCGGTTACTTGCCGATGCTGTCGCCACCAATCACAGCCAGTCTCATATTGTGGAATTCCTTTCTCGCATAATGGACGGTTTTAGTGTATCACCCGGGTAGTGAGAAGGCCGGCTTCGGTGGTGTTAGTGACGGTCGCCGTGGTTTCCTCCCGCGTGCGGGCTGGTAATACGGGCAAGACTAAAACCGCCAGTCAGCTAGAATGATGGTCATTTTTACGGCTGTTGTGGGGCGTGATGCGTGCCACTGTTTGATTTCGTTGGCGTCCCATAGGCGGGTGCGTTCCAGCTGGAATGCGGGCTGTGGGCTTTGGCCACGGGCAACGTAGCTAGCGAAGGTGGACTTAGCGACGCCAATGTGCTGGGTGATGGCGGTAACAGTCCAGTATTCCACCCCGTTATCGGTGATGGTTGTTCGGTGTGGGATGTCCTTAGCAAGGGTGATATCAATCATTTCAGAGTCTTTTGTAGAGAGGTAGCAGGATGCCTCATGGGTTTTACTCCGTGAGGCAAGGTGGTTACCCGCGCCGGCTGCCGGTGTAGGTAAGTACCTGCATTACAGTAGTGATGGTGAGCGGTGTAGGTGTGATAATGGCCGCAAGCACACGGTTTGGGTTGCGTTAGTCGCCGCTCGCAGACGAACCGCACCACAGTCCGGCAGAGTTCGCGGCAGAAGAAATATGCCGGTTTTCCAGGGTTTTTGCCAAATGGTTCCAGGCGCCGGAGTCCCCGCACGAGCCGAAGATATCGTTTGAGGCCCAAATGGCGGGGGCGTCGGTCGAGGATGCGTTGTTGGGCATGGGGGTTGTGGCGATGGCCCGGCTTAGCGCCTGGCCGTCCATGGTGGTGAAGAAGCGTCGGGGAAGTGACCGGAAGCCGTCTGTCGTGTGTGCGAGGGCGGCAACGAGTTGGGTGTCTGCTTCTTCCCTGGTGAGGGCTGGTGGTGCCCGAGTTGCCGCTACGAGGATAACGGCGTCGGAGTTGATGGGCAGGCCGCCGGTTGCTGGGGGCGACGAGGAGGTTGAGGCCGGCTGGGACGTCACGGGCGGGGATGATGGTGGTTTTGATGTGGTCGGTGATGATGTCGGGGTCCACAATATCGTGGTGGGCGGCGAATTCTGCGAGTACGGCGGTGGTTTTGGCGATGTCGGTGCAGGTGGCGTGGCGGCGGGAGGTGGTGAAGGCGTTTGACGTTCAGGTGGGCTGTTTTGCTTTTGGGGGTGGTGAGGAGGATGCGGGTGGCTTCTTCCCAAAAAGACTTGGTGCACTGCTTTGCGGCACGTCTTTCGCAATGGTTCGGAGGGCTTGGTATGCTGCTTTGCGGTTGTTGGGTGCTTGGTTTCGGACTTTCCTGAGTCGGAGTTCGATGGCGAAGGCGATGTCGGCATTGTCCGGGTCGCTACGGGCGGCGTATTCGGGGAATCGGTAGATGCTGTCGTCCCCGCAGTAGCCCACTGTGGTGTTAGTGGTGCAGGTGATGTCGTATTTTTCGTAGAGGTTTTCGTAGGCGGGGATGGATTCTTTCGGGTGAGGCAGACCAGTGTCCCGCCTTGTGGGAGTGGGAATTGAGGGCGTGCAGGGTGGTGGAGTTTGCGATTGGTGTGGCGGGTTGCAGGGTCAGGAGGTGAACACACGTTTTACGGTAGTCACACCCCCAGACATGTTTTGTTGGTGGTGGGTTACATCGGCACCCCGAGCGGCGGTCACGAGGTTGTCGACGGTGGCGCGTACTGAGGCGGGGACTTGTTGGTCGTCTAGGTTGAGGAAGCCTTGGACGATGAGGTCCGGGCGCGGTCTTCGTCGAGCGCCGGTGGCCATGAGGTAGTCCATTTTCTGTCGTCGTCGATCATGCCGACGGATGCTTCGTGGGAGAGTTGGGCGCGGCTACTTTTGCGTCGAGTGCGGGATGGATCTCGATTTGCCCGGTGTCTTGGAGTATGAGGCCGTCGCATTCGAGGAAGCCTCGTACTTCGGCGATGGCGGCTTCCAGGGTGGAGCGGTTGACGATTACTCCCCGTCGCTGACCATGCGGGCGACTTGTTCGGCTTGGGCGCCGGGGCCGGTGAGCGACACGGTGTTGGTCATGTCGCGGCGGGTGCCGGTTGGGGCGAAGAGGATGGTGTGGTCGGTGATGGCGGCGCCGGCGGCTACTTCGGTGTGGGAGTTGTTGACGCTTTGTTTGAGGCCGGATACGGCGACGCTGACGGAGGTGACGCGGGCGTTTTCGTCGATTTTGGTGCGGTCGTAGGAGTGGACGGTCATGTTGGCGCCCCACCGGTCGACGTCGATGGAGCGGACGGTGGCGCCGGCGCCGATGTAGGTTTCGGAGACGGATACGGGTGGCGTGGGTGAGTTCGGGGGCGACGGCGGCGCCGGAGACGAAGTCGACGGTGGCGTTTTTCCCGATCACGGTGATGTCGTGAACGAATTGTCGTTCTTGGGGTTTGGTCACGATGGTGAAGCTTTGGGAGGGCAGTTCGACGTGGGCGTTGTCTTGACCCAGGTGAAGGTGCCTAGGGGTTCGCGCTGATCTCGAAGGCGCGGCGGAGTACTTCGTCTTCTTCGGGGTGATGAGGTCGAAGACGAGGGCTTGGACCCAGGGTAGCGGGACGAGGGCGTCGGCGAGGGTGGTGACGATGACGTCGCCGTCGGTGGAGGTGAGGGTGCCGAAGTGGTGGTCGATGAGGATGCTAGTGCCGGATCGTTGGGTTTCGGGCGCCCAGCCGATGGTGGTTAAGAGTTCGGGGGTGGCGGTGGCTGGGCCGATGCCGGAGTGGATGGCGGGAATGTTGTTGGTGGTCGCGGTGTCCTTGGGGATGTGGGTCGTGGGTTATGCGGTGGGTACGTATCCGGTGCGGCGGATGCGTTCGAAGAGGTCGTCGGGGTTGGCGGTTTCGATGATGCGCTCGTCGACCATGAGGTGTCCGGCGGTGGCGTCGACGCCGTCGAGGAGGAAAACCAGTGTGGGTGATGGCGAGGGCGGCGCGTGTTTTCCGCTGGCGGTGGGGTGGACTAGGAGGTGGTTGATGGCGGTGGAGACCACGCCGACTTGTTGCAGGTCGACGCCGGATTCTGGTCTCGTCGAAGAGGCAGACTTGGGGGTCTTGGAGTTCGAGTTTGGCGACTTCCCATCGTTTGAGTTCGCCCCCGGAGAAGCCGGTGTTGACGTCGCGGTCGATGAGGTAGTCAACGCCGAGGCGGTGGGCGGCGGTTTCGAGGCGGTGGTGGCGCCGAGGGCGTGGGCGAGGCGGCGAACGGAGACGCCTTCTCAGGCCGATGGGTCGTTGGAAGGCGAGTCCTCAGGCCAGCGCGGGCCCGGTCGGTAATGCCATAGGTGGTGATGTCGACGCCATTGAGGAGGATGGTGCCGGAGGTGATGGTGAAGGGTTTGATGCCCATGATGGCACAGAGTAGGGTGATTTCCCGGATCCATTGGGCCCATCGAGGATGTGGCATTCGCCGGGGTTGATGGTGAAGTTAATATCGTGACAGATTTCCTTGCCCGCAATGGAAATGTTGATGTTGTTAAGGCTTAGTGCTGGGGTTGTTGGCGGTTGTGGCATGGTTGCTCGCGTCCATGATGCCAGGCACCCGCCGCGGAGACGCTATTTTTGTGCAGCTAGCGCCGGGCATTCTTCTTGTTGTGGTGGCTCTACTCCCATCGTAGGATTAATTCTGAAAAATAAAGAGTTAGGTTAGGCTAGCGACGCCCGACGGTGGGTGATCCCCACTCACCGGGCGTCGCAAAGTACGGTGCGGCTAGCTCAGGTTGAGTTGGAACGACTCGGCATGGAGGGACTCGGCGATGGATTCCAGCAGCTCATCGGGGACTTCCCTGCTCGACGCGGAGGATCAGGACGGCGAACTCACCACCAGATTCCTGGGTGAGGCGGCCGCCACAACGTTACACGCCAGCATCCCCCAGGGCGGATCCCTACGATACCCAGCGCGCCGGGGGCGTCGGAATAGTTAAAGAACAGGTTATGCCCGGAGGCGCGCAGATCAATGCCGCGGCCGTTGATACGCACGATTTTCTCCACCCGCTCCAGGCCGGTGAGCGCGCCCACCACGCTCACCCGGGTGCCGTCGGCGGCGATACCGGTCACATCCAAAACGGACCGGTGGGACACGACCGGGCGCGGTCGTCACGGCAATGGTCACGCCCCGGTCGGCGGCGATGGTGTCCGCGTTGACGAAGGTCACGGGCTCGTCGACGATGCCGGAGAACAGGCCCCGCACCGCGGACAGGCCCAGCACATTCACGTCCTCGGTGGAGAGCGTCGCCCCTGGCCTCTACCTCTAGGGCGCACGGGGGCTTTGGCGAGCATACGCCCCACCACCAACCCCAGCTTCCGGGCCAGTTTCCAGCCACAGGGCGACTTCTCGCTGACCTGCCCGCCGGACACGTTGACGGCGTCAGCCACGAACTCGCCGGCCAGGGCCTTGAGCACGCTGGCCGCCACGTCGGTGCCAGCCCGATCCTGCGCCTCTGCGGTGGAGGCCCCCAGGTGCGGGGTGACCACGACTTCCGGCAGGTCGAACAGGGGGCTGTCCGTGCACGGCTCGGTGGCGAACACGTCGAAGCCCGCGCCCCAAATATGGCCGGACCGGATGGCGTCGGCCAGGGCTTGCTCGTTGACGAGCCCACCGCGGGCAGCGTTGATAATGATCTGCCCTTTCTGGCCTTCGCCAACAGTTCGGCGTTGAACATGCCGGCGGTTTCCGGGGTTTTCGGCAGGTGAATCGTGACGAAGTCCGCGCGGGACATGAGTTCGCTAAGGTCGGTGACCAGCTCTACCCTCGAGTTGGGCGGCCCGGGCCCGGTTCGCATACGGGTCGTACGCAATGATTGTGGTTTCGAATGCTGCGAGCCGTTGGGCGAATCATTGCCCAATGTGGCCGAACCCTACGATGCCGATGGTTTTCCCGAAAATCTCCACGCCGGTGAATTCGGACCGCTTCCAGGTGTGCTGCCGCAGGGTGGCGTCCGCGGCGGGGATCTGGCGGGCGGTGGTGAGCAGCAGCGAAATCGCATGCTCACAGGCCGAATGGATGTTCGAGGTGGGGGCGTTGGCGACCATGACGCCGCGTTCGGTGGCGGTGGCAATGTCCACATTATCCAACCCCACCCCGGCGCGGCCCACAATTTTCAGGTGGGGGGCGGCTTCGAGAACTTCCCGGTCGACTGTGGTTGCGGAGCGGACGAGGAGGGCATCGGCGTCTTTGACGGCGTTGATGAGTTCGGGCCGGTTAGCCGTGCAACCCACCGTACTTCTACCTGGTCCCCTAGGGCGTCGATGGTGGATTGCGCGAGTTTGTCCGCGATGAGGACTACCGGTTTGCCGTTGTGGCTCACGTTGAAATCTCCGGATTTTCCTTGAATGGTGGTTGTCATTGGGGTTTGGTCTCCGCCGGGTGGCGTGTGACTTGCCCATAGTGTAAACGACCCGGCGGGTTTTTACCGTTCTTCGACAGGTTTCCCGTGTGGTGGTTACTGCCATCATGGGTGGGTTTTTGGGTTTACGCTGGTGTTTTGTGGTTTTCGGTCCTGGTTGCCAGCTTGGTGGTTATCCGCGGTTAATCATGAGTGGTCGGGGCGTGAGTTGGGTCATGTCCCAGGCGTTGAGGGGGTTGTGTGCGGAAATGCTGATTCCGGGGGTGACGCCGGATGGGAGCTGCGGGTTGCTATTTTGTGGTAGTCGTCGGGGGTTTCTGCGGTGATGAGGGCGACGGGGGCGAGGTCATCGTGGCAGGTGGCGGTGTTTTTGGGCTTCTTCGGCGGTGGTGACATCTAAGGTGAGGAGGAGTTTCTGGGGAGGTTGTGGTCGGGTGAGGGTGGCCAACCAGGTTGCGGCTTGGGCGTGGTCACCAGTGGGGGCCATACCGACGTTAGTTGGTGAATATGGTTTCGAAGATTGTGAGGTGGTGGAAGTCACCGTGAGTGTGAGATAGGTGTTGTTTCGGTGGCCTCGGTCAACCAGAGTTGGAGTTGTTCGGGGCGGAGACCATCGACGGTGAGGATGAGGGCGGGGTTACTTGGGTTTCGGGGTCTGGGGTGATGTAGCGCATGACCCGTTCGTGTAGGTAGTCTGAATTCGCCGTCGATGTCGACGGGGTTGTCGGGCGGGCGGTGGTGAGGTTGATGGGTGGGCGACGATGATGCGGTGGGGTATATGGTGCCGCGGCGGTATTGTCCCTGGCTGGTATTGGTGGGTGCGTTCACCGCGGCGGATGCGGTCGGCAAGGACGGCAGCGGTACTGAATTGGGCGCCGAGGGCGATGAGGGGCTGGTCGGCGCAGGCTGGCGACTTGTTTCATGGTGGTGAGGCTGTAGCGGGGGTCGGGGTCTTCGAGTATTCGGATGGTGGCGCCGAAGGCTTTGGCGGTGGCGATGCCGGCTATGGTGGAGACGGCGGTAGCGATGACGATGGGGGCGGTGTCGGCGTCTCGGCGCGATTGGGCGGGGAATGCTTTGAGGTCGGTGGGGGCTTGTGTGGGCCGGGTTGCGGGGGCAGCAGCAGTGCTGGTGGAAGTTTCCGCGGTGGTGCTGGTGGTGCTTGTGGGGGTGTGCCATGCGGGGACGAGTTCGACGGCAGTGTCGCCGTCCAGGTCAGCGATGGCGTGGGGAATATGCCGTGGGTTGGTGACGGCGCGGGTAACAAACCGTAGGGCGGTGAGTTTTCCCAGGAGTCTGGGGGTTTTCAGGGTCGGTGATGTAGTCGATTCCGGGTTGGGCCGGCAGGTGGGGTATGTCACCAACGATGAGGATGGTGTGGGTTTTCAGGCGGGCGATCCCGTTGAGTATGGCGGCCCGGTTGGTGGTGGTGAGGGTGAGCATGGGGCGTGGCTGATCACCGCAATGGAGGCGGCCCGGAGTTGGCTGGTGGGGTCGTTGCTGGTGACGACGAGGGTTTCGAGGTGGTGAAGAAGTGTTGGGATGCGTCCACGCCGGTGAGGTCCCGGTCGGGCAGAACGATGGGGTGGTTGGGAAAGTCGGGGGAAACGTGCCGGTTGAGGTTGGTGTTGCGGGCGGCAATAAAGGTCGGGCTGATGCCGGTGTCCGCCTTTGGTGTCATCGGTGCTGGTGGGGGTGCTGGTCGAGGTTGCGGGGTGGGGGTGCGGCGTCGAGAGGCAGCCGGCGATCGGGAGTGCCGCAACCAGGAGGGTGGCTGCGGCACAGGCGCGGGCGTGGGGCGGCTAGGGCAAATGCGCCGGGCCCTTCTTCACCTGCGTGTGGTCGGTTTCATCCACGTCGTGGATGGCCGTCATGCCCATGGCTCTTCGATCATTTTCAGCAGGCGGTGGCGCGGTCGGTGAAGAATTCTCGGGGCGTTGGCTTGGAAGAGCAGTTTGGGGTCAACAAGGTGGGTTTCGAGCACGGCGTCGAAATCATCGTCGTTGAGGAGGCTCTTGGATTGGACGCGGTACAGGTAGCGGGCCGGGAGGATCCTCGACCATGACGTGGGTGCGGCGGCTCATTGGGGTGCGGTTGAGCACGGAGTTCGCCAGGATACTGTCAATGCCGTTGGCTTCGCACCAGCTGAGGGGGAAGATGGGCCGGAAGTGAGTTCCCAGCTCGGAGAAGGTTTCGTGGTTGAATTCGATGGTGGTGCGCCAGTCTTTGCGCCGCGGCCCATGATGAGCGAGTAGATGCCTTTGTACAGGCCGGAGTTCGGGCCGGCGGAGAGTAGGCGGGATTCCACGAATCGGGCTTGGACGATGGACCGGGGGGTGGGAACATTATTGCGCCCATCGAAGTCGGTGACCCATGCGGTGACTTCGTCAACATCATTACCGATGCGGATGGTGAGCGCCGGGGAACCGTAGAGTTCGCCGAACACGCCGCACCAGAACCATTGGTGGATGCGGTCCCAGGCCTGTTGTTGGCTGAGCACGCCAGGCCGTTCGGCGAGCAGGGCGACTATGACGGCGAGGGGGACGAGCTGCGCGGAGTAGGGTAGCTGGGAGGTGGTGATGATGCATCGGTGGGCCATGAAGTTGGCGGCTTCGTGGAAGGCCAGGCGCATGGTGTCGGCCGCGGGCCGGTATTCGTCGAGGGTGAGTTCGATGATGATTCACGGAATGCGGATGCGTGCTCGTTTTTCGCCGTGACGTAGAGCGCAACGGAGGTGAGGAAATCGGTGCGGTCGATTTCGGCAAGCGCGGGTAGGCGCGGAGGATTTTTCGGTTTTCCCAATCATCCTGGAGCCGGAAGGTGGGGTCTTCGGTGGCGAATTTCGCGGTGAGGTTCCGAACACATCCATTTGCAGGCCAACGGAGTTGGCGTGGGCGAAGATGGATCAATGCCCGCATGGTCGGTACTGCGGGAGAGTTGGATCACGGGACGCGTAACCGACGAGGGGTTTAATGATACGGGTGTAAAAGGCTTTTGCGCGTTCCCGGGCATCAGTGTCAGCGGATTGTGCAATATCAAAAAGCAGGTCGGTGCCGCCGTCGAAAAAGCAGGTCGCAGACGGGGATGTAGCCGGCGGCGAGTGCGGCTTTGCGGGTGGCGAGTCCCTCGGGTAGATCTGGGGCGAAGTGGATTTCACATGACCGTTTTTCGTCGACGGAGACCACTGCCTCGTCGGGCAGCACGTCTTCGGAGACGGCTTTATTGACGTCGATGAAGAAGCGGCGGCGTACTTTCTTCTTGCGGAAGTCCGTGCTTTCCACCAGGCCGTCGCCCCGCATGCATTGGTAGAGGTGGTGAGGCGCTGTTGCCCGTCTAGGAGCAGTAGACCTGGGGAAACCCCGGTGTCGGGAGCGGTTTCGATCGGCCGGGGGCGAAAGTAGACGGGCACATCATGCGTGTCGAGCGCCATGAAGGAGCCGATGGGGTATCCGCGGAGCACCGTGACAAGTAGCGAGCGGATCCGGTCGACGTTCCACCGGTAGTCGCGTTGGAAGTCGGGGAGTTGGAGTTCCCCGCGGTTGATGAGGTCAAAAAGGTCAATGAGATCGTAGCTTGGCGTGGTAAAACCCATAATTTGAGTTTAGCCGCTTCCACCCAACTACGGCATGACTTGTGCTAGGTGTGGCAAATTATTTCGTGATTATGGTGTTTTGTTCCTTCGATTTGGACGGTGGTGTGGTCGATTCCTAATTCCTTGAAGGCCTGTTGCACATCATCGAGCACCCCTGCAGTCGGCTCGGGGTTTTTCGTCCACCATCACCAGCGGCGGGTTGCGAGCAATTTATTGCCGTCGAGTGACCACGTGCAAGTCATGGACAGCCGATACGCCTTCCACGGTTTCGAGCTTTTCGACGATCCCTCGGTGTCGACGCCTACTGGCACTTGTTCGAGGAGAACCCGGAGCGATTCCACGCGAGTTTCACGGAGCGCGGCAGGATGAGTGCTGCAATGATGAGGGAGGCTACCGTGTCGGCCCATAGGATGCCGGTGAATTGCATGAGGAGGGCGGCGACGATCACGGCAACGGACCCGAACAGGTCGACGAGAACATGCAGGTAGGCGCCGCGAACGTTCATATTTTCGTGGGAATGCCCGTGGAGCACGATGGCGCCGAAAATATTGGCGATGAGGCCGATCACGCCGACTACAAGCATGACGGTAATGTCGATGGTTTCGCCGTTGCGGAAGCGTTCGATGGCTTCGAACACGATCCAAACGGAGATAATGGACACGCTCACGGCGTTGAGGAGGGCGGCCACCACTTCGAATCGTTTATAGCCGTAGGGCGGCGGTTTTCGTGGCGGTGCGCCGGGCTAGGAGGATAGCGACGGCAGCCACAACAAGCCCGGTGGAGTCGGACAGCATGTGCATGGCGTCGGAGATGAGCGCGAGGGAGCCGGAGTACCAGCCGCCGAAGAGTTCGGCGAAGAAAATGACCGCGGTGAAGAATAAGACGCCTAATAGGGGCTCGCAGGGAGGAGGGCACATGACTGTGATTATGGTCATGATCGTGATCGTGCTGGTGGTCGTGATGATCGTGGGCATCGTGGGAGTGTTGGTGTTCCTCGTGATGAGCCTCATGACCCTCATGGTCATGGTGATCGTGATGGTCGTGGTCGGCAACAGCAGTCGCCCCCACATTGGTGGTGTCAGCCTGGTTTTCGATGTTCGGCTTGGTCATGAATCTCACCTCACACGCTGTTTTCATTTGCGCCAGTTATTGAAAATAAACGTTAGGGTCTCACTACTATGTGGTTTATCACTATTGATAGTTCCCCACTGTTGCCGAGGGACGTTTCGGCGTCGTCAAGCGGAGCCTTCCTCGCCATGCCATCGCTGCTCGCATTCCGCATGCCGGTTTTCTACCCACGAACGCAACCAACTTGTGTCATAGGGGGATGTGATCGAATCACGCAGAATTTTCCAATATTCGCAAGCCTTTTCATAATGCCCTGCACTGTCGTGGGCGACCGCAGCGGCATGAAATAGCTTCATCATTATTAGATGCACACACCCAAATTCATAAGCACACAGCGCTATCACCCACGGGGCTTCGGCCACAACCTGTTGATATTCACCCGCCCAATGCAGGCAACACACATAAGAAGCCCATTGAAGCGCAGTCATTGGATGCCTGAGCCCCCACCGATGCTCACAGGTGGTCGCCAACTCCGCAGCTAATACCAACCCCTGTCTCTTGCGCCGGCTAACACTAACATCTCCGCATGGCGCCGTTGGATTTGCAGGGTTAATGGGGCGTCCACACCACAAAGTTTTTCACTCGCCCAGGCCGCATCGCGTAGCTGCCCAAGCGCCACCGAATCCTTGAGCCCAATATCTTGCAGGTAGCAGGCATAATTATAGCGAGCACACATCACAATAAAATCATCGTTCCCCCACTCATCAGCCATCACATCGATCAGCTGCCCATACCCTCTAGCAAAGAGCTTATACCCATCAGGCTTCTTGGACGGAGCATGGTACTCCTTCAGCCCATCGGCGAAACCACCGGGTTGTGAGATCATTTAAATAGAAAAACTTCATAATCGGCGATCAGGGAATAATCTGGCGCCGCGCCTCGGCAGGATGCCCTAGCAGGATTAAGTATCTCGCATACACAACCCGCGCTAGGAACGCTTCTGCGCAATAGCTGCGTTGATCCCATGTATCATCGGTATAATTCCACATTCGCTGCAATCATCATATGCCTTCTCCCGCACCAGGTCACAAAGCACTTTCATATAACCATCATGAATGTTCAGCAGGAGTACTTCAAGTCATGATCGTCACAATAACAGTAGCCAGTGTATGGATACCATCAACGTTAATACCGCTCTCCACATACTCCTCAAAAACGCAGAATACTCCCACTCGCCGAGATCCAACCACCCTTGGTTCCGTAACTGCCGCAGATACCGCGACCAACACAAAAGTAACTCATCAGGTTTATCCATCACACCATCAAAAAGCCGCAGCGCAGGGCCCCAATAACGCCGCCGCTTCCTCAATACATCCATCAGTACAACATAATCAAGATAGCAGTAGCACTTATTGCAGCTTCGGACCCAGCATCCGTAAAATCGAAGCCACTGGGTGAGACACTGACACACATGCCGACTTGTGATAGCCGGATCGCTCTTCTTCCCATCACTGTGCGCTGAATGTATTTCCACCAATCATCCAAGATCTTTTGAATACTGGTCCTCAACTCTCGACACGTACGCACTGTTTTCGCACTTGCGCCATTGTTTTCAGCCAATTCCCGGTTCTCGCTTGCCCGCTAATTGGTTATTTCCGCAGCAATCTCGCTCTTTCGAAAAGCTGGCGAAGCTCATTGACGTGTTCCGCGGCAAGGGCATGCCGGTGAGACTTATGCAGCTGATACCAATCCAGCTCCAAAACAATGGAGCGAAACCAGTGAGTTGCGTCCCATATTTCCCCGCCACAAAAATCAATAAGTTTCACGTATTCGTCTACGGCCTCGTCGATTCGGCCATACGCATCAGCCCCGCGCTGTACGCCCGCCGCTGTGGCACATCGTTGATCCGTAGGCGCCTTGAGCGTGGATCCAGCCTTGCGGTAGGTTAGGTAGAAATCTTCACGATGTTTCAGCTGCTCGGCAAAAGCGAAAAACCCGGTTCCGCACCGGTAACGTAGCCACCGGGTTAAAGGTTTCCCCTATATTTCGGTTGGTTGGCGGTAATATCATCCAAAAGCACTCGGGTATCTGCCAGGATTCCCAGCGGCCGAGGCATTGACCGCTTGTCGACGCCCCACAGGCGGCCATACTCCACCAACGCTTCTTTCTGATGTGCACCCCGGCCAGAGGAAACCAAGGTACCCGAGCTAATCGGGTCAGGTCGTGCCTGCCACCCAGGGTTTTTGCATAGCCGCGCACCACCGCATGCAGCAGGTAAGTGGCCTCTTCAAAACAGCCCAGCCGAATGAAACACCCGACCGCGGCAAACCGCACATCGTAGCCATCGTCATAATCCGCGACCAGCAGGTATTGTTCCAATGCCTGGAGATGTGGATTGGTTTCTTTCAAACACAGCGCCCAGTCGGCACGGTTACTTCTGGTTATGGGATGCTCTGGACCAAACGTCTGTTCGCAGGCCGCCACAAGCCGCCGCAACTCAGGTTGGGCTGTCTTATCATCCCTCGTCCATAAGTGCGGTAGTGTAGTCCCGCCAGGCGGCTAACGTATCGGGTGCTCCTCCCCAGGTTTGCGCGTAACCGGATTAACTGGTGATAGTGCTGTGCCGATGGGTTTGACCCATGCATCAACTGTACTGCGATCACCAATCCGAGCAATCCGCGCCGCCCCCACCCCAATGATGTGAAACCCACCTGCCGGCAAGTTGCGAGCAGGTGGTACACCGTAATACGTTGTGACGACGCTACGCGGTCTCGTCCAGTGGGTTCTTTCACCCAGCGCTCGAGGTCACGCAGCTTGTCACAACCTTCTGATCGGGTGATTGGCGTTCTGGCGCGCAGCTCCTCCAACTCGCTGCTGCCGCCCTCAATGTTGGCGAGCAGCCGCTTGGTGAAGGTGCCGTCCTGAATGTCGGACAGAATGTCCCGCATGCGCTGCCCTAGCGCTCTCATCAATCAGGCGAGGGCCGGACGGTAGCCGCCGAACTCGGCGGTGTCAGAGATCGAATAGTTCATGTTAGAAATACCACCTTCGAACACAGAGTCGACAATGAGTTTCATTTCGTGCAGGCATTCGAAGTAGGCCATCTCTGGCTCATAGCCGGCTTCGGTCAACACTCGAAACCGACCTTGATAAGTTCCTCAACGCCACCACACACGGCACAGCCTGCTCGCCGAACAAGTCGGTCACAGTCTCCGCTTCGAAAGTGGTAGGAATCACACCGGCGCGGGCGCCACCGATAGCGGCAGCGTACGACAGGCACAGGGCCTTGCCTCACCCTTGGGGTCCTGCTCCACGGCGATGAGGCAGGAACACCCTTGCCATCCACGAATTGACGACGCACCAGGTGGCTCGGCCCCTTTGGGGCAACCATGCCCACGGTGATATTGGCGGCTGGCTCGATCAGGTGGAAGTGAATGTTGAGGCCGTGGCCGAACAACAGAGCATTGCCGTCAGACAGGTTCGGCTCGATCTCTTCCTTGTACACCTTGGCTTGGGAGGTGTCCGGGATCAACACCATGATGACATCGGCCCAGGCGGTGGCGTCACGTTGGACAGCACCATGAAACCGGCCTTTGGCTTTTCGGCGGACTTGGAGCCCCTCACGCAGCAACCACAACCTCCCGCCCAGAATCCCGCAGGTTCTGCGTGAGCATGCCCCCTGGGAGCCATAGCTCAACACCCGCAACGCTTACGTCCCTGGATGAGCGACAGATCGGCATCGGCGTCGTAAAACACTTCAATAGCCATCAGTAACAATATACCTTTCGTTGAAAAACTGACTACCTAACGTTATATCACAGAATGAGATGAAACCACGGGCCAGTCTCACTTTGTGGGATATGTCGAGCATAGTGGTGGTGCGACGACCGCGACAGTCGCCGCACCACCACTCTAACTATACGCTCGGCGCCATCGTCTTCCGGGCCCCGGTTGAGCGCGCAATCTGGCCGGAAAGAAATCAACTCACGGATCCCAAACGGCTCCAACACCTCCAACAATGCCCGCAGTTTCCCTGCGTACCGGTTCTTCAATAACCACCGAATCCGGTGCCCATCTACGGGCCCGGAAAATATTGGCGGCATCAACCTGCGGCCGATTATTCGCATCCGCGGCCACCTTCTATCATCAACGCCCGAGTACCATGTGTGCCTTCTTCCCGGCCGCACCATTTCGGCACCGGAACCAACTTATTGGCTGCTAGTGATCTGCTCAATATTGACCTCATCGGCATCCACCACCACCGTGATCCGGGTTGATGTCGGATGCTCGGTCTTGCCGGAACCAAGACACCAACGAAAACCCCGGCGCGTAAACATGGCCGACACGGGAAATGATGCCGTCTAAGTCTTCCACTACACGCTTAAAACATGGCGGGATACCACGGTGTTATTAGGATTATTAGGCATTATCTCGACTCCTTATTCCTCGAATTGTTTTCGATACGCGGGTGCGGCATCGAAGAGGGCGCAGGCGCGCGCGTATTCGATATCCGAATTAGAGTGGCCGGCGGCAACCATGGCCCATACTTTGGGCGTTCGCACGATGAAGTCGATGACCACGGGCGGTCGGTGATTTCTCGGGCCTTGCGGATCGTGGGTTCGATCTCTTCGTCTTTGGTCGCGGAACGCCACGCAGCCTTGGGCTTCGGCAAGTTTGACGAAGTCGGGCATGTATTCGTGTTGTTCCGCAGTTTCGTGTGGAGTAGTATGCTCGTCGGAACAGGGTTTGCCACCGGGCGAACCATGCCAAAGGTTACCGTTAATGGTAATGAGGGGCGACTTTAGTGAATCCTTCAACGGCGGCGGTGGTGAGTTCCTGGTTTGTCATTTGAGAAACAGCCGTCGCCGATCGACAACCCAGATTTCTTTCTCAGGGCGACGGCTGCCTTTCGCACCAGACTGGCTGCGGGATGGCGCGCGCATGGCGGTGCCGGAACCGCCGGAGTTCAGCCAGGTGCGGGGTTTTGAAGTCGATGAATTGGGCTGCCCACATTTGGTGCTGGCCCACACCGGCAACGTAGACGGCTTCGCCCGGCGATGCGGGAGAGGGTTTCGATGACGTGTTGGGGCTCCAGCAGGCCGTCGTGGGTGCGCACATAGCCGCGGGGGAATTTCTCTTTCAGCCTCTGGACGTAGCGGGACCAGTCGCCGATGTCGATGCCGTCGGGAAGTTGGCGTTTGAATTCGGCGAGCAGTGCGGCGAGCCTTCAGCTGCAGCGTCGCACGACGATGGGGACGTCGACAGCCGGATTGCCGGATTTCGGCGGGATCCAATGTCAGCGTGGATGACTTGGGCGTCGCGAGGTTTTCGGTTTGGCCGGTGACCCGGTCGTCAAGCTGAGCGCCGATGGTAATGAGCACGATCGGGATCCTCGCATGCCACCCACGGCGGTGACCGTGCCGTGCATGCCAGGCATGCCCAGGTGCAGCGGGTGGTCGTCGGAGAAGGACCCTAATGCCATGAGAGTGGTGACCACCGGGATGCCGGTGTGGTTAGCGAACTCTAACAGTTGGGGGGCCGCATTGGCTTTAATGACGCCACCGCCGATGTAGAGAGAGCTGGGCGCTTTGGCACTCGCCGATGAGTTTAATGAAAAGCTTGTCTGATGGGTCGGCTGTGTGTGGGGTGGTGACGGAGCCCGGCGCCGGGCAGTTCGAGTTGGGGTGGCCAGACAAAAGTCGAGTTCGGTGTTTTGGATGTGTTTGGGATATCAGCGAGGACTCGGGCCGGGGCGGCCGGTGGCTGCCAGGTGGAAAGGCTTCAGCGATGACCTGCGGGATCTGGGCGGCGTCGGTGATGCTGATGAAGTTGTGTTTCGTGATCGGCATGGTGATGCTTTCGCGGATGTCGCTTCTTGGAAGGCGTGGTGCCGGAGAATGGAGCGGGCACCTCGCCGGTGATGGCGACGAGGCGGCACGGAATCCAGGTGAGGCGTCGGCGATGCGTGACTAGGTTGGTGGCGCCGGGCCCGGAGGTGGCGATGCATACACCCGACTTTGCCGGAGACTTGCGCGTCAGCCGGTTGGGCGGCCGGCACCTGCTGCTCGTGCCGGACGAGAATATGCCGTAGTTTAGTGGACGGTAGAGGCGCTTCGTAGAGCGGAAGGACGGCGCGCACCGGGCAGGCCGAAAGACGAGGTCGGTGCCAAGGTTTTCCAGTGACCGGACGATCGCTTCGGCACCGCTGATGCGTTCGGCAGGGTTTGGTGGTATCCTGCGGTTTTGACTTCGGTGGGCGACCGTTGCCGGGGTGTGCGTGAGAAGCTGCCGCGACACAGACTCGCTGAGTAAAAATCACTGGGTTTTAAAAGGTTTCCGCCGACTCCACATCTGATGGTGAGATATGACTTGGTAGAAATCTATGCAAAACCCTGCTTCAACACTTGTGGCGTGAACCGAGGGCGCGCTTGACAAATCAACTTGGACTAGGCAGTTGACACGGCGAGCGCCGCGACAATTACCAGTACAAGCTGAATAATGTTCATGGGATACGTACCATCCCTCCTAGGGGTGGTCATCGCAAATCCACCCCGTATGCTGAAAATTCAGTCTCCTCTTAACCTCACCGTCAATGTAGCAGTTCAGCTGTGGGGTAGGCGTGGTCGAACACTTGTATCCCTTCTTCAGGGTCTTCGCTATGCTCGAACATTATGCCCCTATCTACCATTGCATCTTTGTTTTGGGCTTGGATTGTTGATCCGGGTCTTACTCTTGGGCTGTGGCTCATTATTGCATTGCTGATTCCTCGCGCCGGGCGATTGGCGATGTATTTGATTACCAATAAAATCGTGGCGCCTGATGAGGATGATACGAAAACTCAACCGGCATTAGCCGGTGTGTTGGTGTATTTAGCGCGAGATAGCTGCGTATTTCCTGGTTTTTCGTATTTGCGTTGAGCGCGTTGGGCTTTTCACTGGCAGGCGCGACCATCCCGGCGACCGCGGCGTCGGCCGCTCTTGGTTTTGGCGCCCAGTCGATTATTGCGGACTTTATTGCCGGGTTTTTCGTGTTGAGCGAGAAGCAATATGGCGTGGGCGACTGGGTGCGGTTTGAGGGTGGTGCCACGGATGAGGGGCACGTCATTCAGATTACGATGCGGTCCACGAGATTGGGACCTTGGCCGAACAGACGGTGATTATCCCGAATTCCAGGCTGGCGTGTCGATCAATAATTCCAATCACTGGTCGTCCGCGGTGGTGACTATGCAGATCGTTGTTGAGTCGTCGACGGTTGATGAAGCTGTTGAGCGGGCGACGAAGGCTGCGGGAGGCTGCGTTGACGGAACCGAAGATAGACGAGGTGGTGTGCGATTGACCGTGCACCCCGCGGTGAATGTGACCGAGCCAACCACTGTGGGTATGCCGTGGACGGTTGGTGTGCGGTTCTTGGCGCAGGTGAAGCCGGGCTAGCCAGTGGTTGATGGAGCAGGCGATCCGCATGAGTTTGGTAGCGAGTTTTGGAATCGAGTACCGGTCAACGTCGTCGCTGGATGGTAAGTATTCGCTGGAATGATGCCAACGCCAAAAGGTAGCGTGGCGCGGACCAGGCTTCCCCGAAGACCACCATGTTTGCCAGCACGTCGGCCTAGCGACGCTGCGAAGGCGGTGGATCAGGATCATAAGTTTGGGTCATTGACGACCGAACAGCTGCGGAGGTGCGGCTGCGGCATGCGCCCGAGGGGGTGTTGTCGCCTGACGACGTGGTGCCTCCGAGAAAGTGGAGTCACAAACCGAGCGGGGCCTGCTCACCACTAATGATCCAGCAATCCTGACCATGATAAGAAGAAGACCTCAAGGAAGAAGAAGCCCATGAGGAGCGCAAGCTCGGGGCTGGGAGAAGCTTTGACGATTGGTGGCCGGGTGCAGGTTTCCACCACCATGCTGTTGGTTGCCGCCCTGGTGTTGCTGGTGTTGAAGGGTCTTACTTTCACCCCCGCCATATGGTGCAGAGGGTAATGCCGGTATTTTGGCCCCCAAGGGCCACGCAGAGCGTGAACGCCCTGGTAATGGTTATGGGGTGTCCCAGTCGACGAATACGAATGCGCCGACTACCGGGACGAATTCGAGTCAACGAATCCTAGTGACGAACAGTCGCAGAGCACCGACTCGTCCGGGCACCCGCGCGGTTCGGAGTGTCGCTCCGACGCAAGGTTCATCATCCCGTGGGGCGGGGGCGCTGCTCGAATAATGATTACAGTGGCCAGGGAGCCGTCAGCGGCACGAACGGTACCGCTGGTGGTACTGGGGGCACGAGTGGCGGCACCGGCGGTAACGCTGGCGGCGGTACTGCAGGGGGTACTTCGGGTGGCACATCCGGTGGCACCAATAGTGGTGGTACTGCTGGCGGTACTCGGGCGGCACGAGTGGCGGTACCGGCGGTAACACCGGCGGCGGCACCACTGGCGGCACTGGCGGTGAGACCGGCGGCGGTACGGGTGGTACCAGCGGCGGCACCACTGGCGGCACTGGCGGTGAAACTGGTGGCGGTACGGGTGGTACCGGCGGCGGCACCGCAGGCGGCGCTGACGCTCAATAATCCCCGGCGCTAACCGCACCCGGATAACCGGATAGCCCCAGTTCAGCTACCGCGAACTGGGGGCTTTTTGCTGCCCATCAACTACTATGAGTGCCCATGGCAGAGCAACAGCATCACGTGTTCCGGCCCGAACGCACCCATCTTTTGGCGGCCATCATCATGATTCTCCTGTCGCTGTTTATCATTGGCAGTGAGCTTCTTTACCTGTTTTGGCTGCCGCTTCTGCCTGTTGTGTTTATCGTGTGGGTGTTGCGCGCCCACACCGTGATTTGACGACGTCGGTATCACCGCCCATCCCGCGTTTGCTAAGCCCACCACCACCGATTGGGCGGATATTGCCGGCGTTGGGTTCGGCCGGTCCCAGGCATTTCCTGCAAAACCAAGGAGGGGAAGAAAATCACGCTGCCTGGGGTGACTCACTCTCTCCCCCAGCTGGAGGCGGCCTCTGCCGGCCGGATTCCTGACGCTCTCACCCAGGGCAGACAGGCCGCGGACGACAAGGTGATAATTGTGTATAGGGATGGCCGGCGGGTGCTCGTCGATAAGCAGGCGAAAAACCGACTCGGATTAACAGCACGCCACGGCGCGGTATAGGCTAAGAACACACTCTGACTTGATACGTGCGGGGACACCCATACCCGCCGCACCCACATACGATTGTATAGAAGACTAGTTTATGTTTCCGCTTCGATCCCGCGTGACCACTGTTGGCCGTAATGCGTCCGGGGCCCGCGCTCTTTGGCGCGCCACCGGCACTCAAGAACACGAATTCGGCAAGCCCATCGTCGCCATTGTGAACTCATACACCCAATTCGTGCCCGGCCACGTGCATTTGAAAAACGTTGGCGACATTGTGGCGACGCTGTCCGAACCAGCCGGTGGGTGCCGAAAGAATTCAATACCATTGCTGTCGACGATGGCATTGCCACTGGAGCCACGGCGGCATGCTGTATTCCCTCCCGTCCCGGGAGATCATTGCCGATTCGGTCGAACATACGTGCAATGCCCACACCGCCGACGCCATGGTGTGCATCTCTAACTGCGATAAAATCACCCCCGCATGCTCAATGCCGCCTCCGCCTGAATATCCCTGCTGTGTTTGTGTCTGGTAGGGGCCCATGGAGGCCGGGAAGGTCGTGGCCGTTGATGGCATAGCCCACACCCCAACGGACCTTATCACGGCGATTACTGCCTCTGCCTCGGAGGATGTTTCCGACCAGGATTTTGCAGCCATTGAGGCATCCGCCTGCCCCACCTGCGGTTCCTGCTCTGGCATGTTTACCGCGAACTCGATGAACTGCCTGACGGAGGCATTGGAGCTTTCGCTTCCAGGGAACGGCACCACCCTGGCCACCCGACACCGCCCGCCGCCAACTGTCCAGAACAGGCCGGCGAAATGATTGTGGTTTGTGTCGCGCTACTACGGTGAGGAAGACGAATCCGTTCTTCCCCGCAGCATCGCCACGAAGGATGCATCTTTGTAACGCTATGGCCCTCGACTGCGGCTGCAGGCGGCTCCACGAATACGGTGCTCCACACCTTAGCCGCCGCGCGCAGGAGGGTGACATTGATTTTCACCTCGCCGACATTGATGAGCTTTCTCACCGCATCCCCTGCATTTCAGAGGTCGCCCCTAAATGGCACCTACCACATTGAAGACGTGCACCGGGCTCGGCGGTATCCCCGCGATCTTGGGGAGCTGCAGCGCGCCGAGCCTCTCAACGAAGATGGCGCACACCGTCGCCTACGACACGGTGGATGGGTGGCTCAACGACTGGGATATCCGCAGCGGAAAAACCATCGACCAGGCGATCGAGCTGTTCCACGCCGCGCCTGGTGGGTGCTGCCCACCACGAAGCCCGTTGGTCAGTCCACAAGGTGGGAGTCCCTGACCTGGATGTGGTCAATGGGTGTATCCACGACATGGAGCACGCCTATTCCGAAAAACGGTGGGTTGGTTATTTTTGCGTGGCAACCTCTCCCCGACGGGTCTGTGCTGAAAACCGCCGGCGTGGATGAGGAATTATGGGAATTCACCGGGCCCGCACGGTGTGCGAATCCCAGGAGGATGCGGTGTCCACGATCCTCAAGCGTGAGGTGCGCCCGGTGAGGTGGTGGTCATCCGCTACGAGGGGCCGGCCAGGGGGCCGGGAATGCAGGAAATGCCGCACCCACATCGTTCTTGAAAGGCGCTGGCCTGGGCAAAAAGTGCGCGCTTATCACCGATGGCCGGTTCTCCGGGGGCACGTCCGGGCTGTCTATCGGCCATATGTCCCCGAGGCCGCCCACGGCGGGTTGATCGGGCTGATTGAGAATGGCGATTCGATCACGATTTCGGTGAAAGAAACCGGTGCTCACGCTCAATGTGCCCGACGATGTGATCGAGCGGCGGCGGCAGGAAATGCTGTCCCGGGAAAAAGCCGTGGACGCCGCGCAGCCGGGACCGGCAGGTGTCGAAGGCGCTGCGGGCCTATGCGAAAATGGCTGACCAGCGCCGATAAGGGCGCGGTGCGGCTGGTCGACAACCAACGGCCAGCAACCGCCACCGTTTTCAAACCTGAAAGTACCATGGCTGAGGCCTGTGCAGGCAGGTGGTGAGCACCGACCAGGGCCTTAGAGCCGCGCTCGCCACAACTTGCTGGCTGACGGGTGGTGATGGGCCAGTTATTGGTCGGTGTTTCGGGCGTGCGTTACACTTGCCGTGCAAGCATACCGCCTCTCAACCAAGGATCGTCAGCGACCAGTGACTGCCAATAAAAACATTAACCCTGCTGCTCGAAGCCATTGAATCCGCATTTTCGGCGAAAATCGTGGTGCGGAGTCTCACCATCTGCGGTTTCCTGGCATCAATCATGGTCATGGTGGTGCAGGTGCTCGGCACCACCGACCGGATCGACAGATGATGGTGTACCGGGCGGGCGCCCAAGCCCTGTGGATGGCGGGAGTCTTTACGAGGGAGCCGTTCGAAGTGTTCGGCCTCAAACTGCCGTTTATTTACCCGCCGTTTGCGGCCCTGCTGCTCGCCCCGTTTACCTCTCTTGACGGATGTGGGGGCGGCCATGCCGTAGTGGTTATTTCCGCGCTCTTCATGCTGGTGTGCTATGGTTTTGGCCCAGAATTTACTGCGTGACACCGGGTTGGCGTTGCTGCTCACCAGTTGGGCGTGGGGCTCATACTGTTGTCGGAGCCGGTGCGGGCCAATGCGTCTTTCGGGCAGATCAATATGTAGCTGCTGGTGTTGGTGTTTTTGGACCTGGTTCCCCGCCGCCGGCGCATCCCCAGGGGTGGCTGATTGGGGTGGCGGCCTATTAAGCTCACGCCGGTGGTGATGCTGTTTGTGTTTCTGATGAAGAAGGATTGGCGGGCAATCGCCTCGGCAATCGTGGGGTTCCTGGGGCCGCCGGGGTGGCGGCGACTGTATAGCACCCGGGAGACGGTGGATTTTTACACCCGAGGCGATTTTTCATCATGAACGATAACTCCAAGATTAGGGGGTGAATATCGCCTATATTTCCAACCAGTCCATCAAGGGGTTATCACCCGTTTGCTAGCCGTCGAACGATGCCGCAAATGCCGCCAGCAACCTCATAATATTATTTGGTTGGTGCTGGTTTTCATCACCATGTGCCGCATTCTATTTCATTATTAAAGCCTTGCTGAACCGGGATTTGTTCCTCCTTGCGGCGTTCGCTAATTCGGCGTTGATGCTGTTGATTTCCCCGATTTCGTGGAACCACCACTGGGTGTGGTTGCCGCTGTGGCTGATCGTGTTGTGGCATTACAGTTGGCGGCTGCGCAGCCGTGACGGCCTGGTGACCGCCGCGATTCTTAGCTTCTTCACAATGACGGGTGCCGCCGCAATGGTGGCTGGGGATCCCACCGGGGACCAGGATTTTCAGCAGCACCTGTTTATGAAGATTTTTATAGGACGATGCTTTTCTTCTGGTGCCTGATGCTCACCGTCATGCTGTGCGTAGCCATGCCGCGGATCATGGTTTACCCGGCCGACCAGGTTTCCCCTGCTCGCTAAACTTGTCGACGCCACCAAGCACGCCCCGCCACAGGCATAATGATAGTATGAATTACCGGGGAAATAGCGAGCGAAACAACGCGGATTCTTGCTTCATAACCAAGTAACCGAAGAAGAATACTAACGAAGCAGTCGCAACTGGATTCATCGGCATACCACCACTACGAACAAGACCAAGCAGTCATGGACTACGTGTACTACACCGAACTCGCCAAATACAATTATATTGACGCATACTACGAGACCGGCTCATAGCATTCCCAACCATCCCACCAGAAAAACGACAACCAACACCCTATGTTGCTGGCCTAGCGGCATTAAGTATCCGGCATTTCTCCAACGGGAGGAGTCAGACACCATACCTAATCACATCTCACCCGAACTCATGCCCCTGAGAACAAAGACAGATTACACCTACATTGTGGATGAGAACATCACCCCCGATGACTGGGTGCTTATCGACGATACCCCCAGTGGAGAAAGTCATCCCTGCCATGCGCTAAATACTACCAATGCGTCGCTGGACGACTTCAGACCCGCCATTTAACGTAGCATTGAGCGCGCATCACCAAGGCTACTCATGGGACGAAATCGCTCTGGGCCATCGAGACCCGCAGCCGGAGTATGGGTACAGAGATAAAACCGGCAAACGACCCACCAACGGCAAAGAACTCCTCGAACTCTTCTTCGAAGAGATAAATACCAACTCACAATCTGCGAGCACAATCCCCTGATATATAGAAATACTCTCAGCCCCACAATGAGTGGTAGTGCCACTCATCACCCTGTACTTACCCTGTGAAAACCACTAGATTAAATACCTATCGACCAATAGCAGCAACAATGATCAAAGGATATATTTATGGGCTACCGGAAATAGCAGCAGGACTAACGAGGACTCCTGCTGCACATCAAGTAACCGAAGAAGAATATAACGAGGGCAGTCGCAGCCGGTTTTATTGGAGCCCTACCACCGTATGAACAAGACCAAGAGCTCGATGAAATATGTACACTACACCGAACTCGCTGAATATGATCTTGCTGATGCTAATTATCGGAATTGGTTAATAGCGTTCCCCCACTGTTACACCAGAGAACCGTCATCCTATGCCCTGTGCTGTGCAGGTGAACTAGCATTACGCCTTCAACGCTTCTCAACAGGCGGGGTTGCGGCACCGTACTCTATGATTACGCCACCAGAGCTCATGCCCCACGCCAGCAAAAACATAGGCTAAACACCTACCATCGTAGATGAAAACATCACCACAAAAGACTGGACCTTGTTAATAACATTCCAGTAGAGAACATCATCCTGCCATGCGTAAATACTACCAATACGTCGACATGGACGACTTCCAGAGACCCGCCGTTAACGTAGCATTCAGCGCACATCACCAAAAGAGCTATCATGGGACGCGAAATCGCCTGGGCCATCGAACCCGCAGCCGGAGTATGGTACAGAGATAAAACCGGCAAACGACCCACCAACGGCAAAGAACTCCTCAGACTCTTCTTCAAAGAATAAACATCACAACCCACGAAAACGTAGTGAAAGAATAACCATGTCTCCACGCCCAAAGACCTGAAGGATTTTGCGGATACCACCGCAATAGTCCCTAAAAGAAGTCTTCAAAAACTCATCGACACAACCATCACCAACCTCCCCGCACAACTTATCCCTAAGCATGATCCTCAAAGAGTCTGCCAAATTTCAGGATCGGGTAACAAAAAGAGGTTTTAAGTCGGCATATTGCCACTCAGCTCTCTAACCACGCCCCGGGCGATATCATGATCAGTGGTGGCACTTCCCTCGTGCTCAGGGTACCTCATGCAGAGAATCACCGAAGATGTTGATATCATCACCCGCTTCTACCCACACAAGAAAAACTAGACCAGCTATGCCGATCCATGTCCCGAAGACCCCAACGACCCCTTCACTACACATGCTGATTTAAAAACCTGTCCAAAGCAGAGGCGGCAACAGCTTTGAAATTGACGTATACCTCAACGGGCAATATCAAAACACAGTCGACATGGATGCGGTTCAAGCCCGAGGGCAGCGAACTCGGCAAAGACGGCAAATTCAATAGACAGGGCCGTAGAGAACTACAAGTCCGAGACCCACTACTCACCAGCCACCGCAACAATAAAGAACTCACCACCTACAACTACTCAGCCCAGAAAAATACCTCGCCGGAAAAATAGCAGGCCTCTTCCACATCCACCACGGTGAACTACAAGAAGTCAAACGATGGAAAGACCTCGAGACATCATGATCCTCGCCACCAACATCCCCATCGACGCCGACAAACTCAACGACGCATTCTACGACCTCATGGATGACTCTCACGGCAAATTCATCATCCCCAAATCAAAACACATACAACAAACCTCCTAGAGCAAACCTTGGGGACAACCGACAATTCATCAATCGTAGGGTTTAATCGTTTCTTCAAGCCGACGGGTTTTCAGTAGAAGCCATGGTACGGATAATGTCCGACCTTATCCTGGACTATGACGAAAATACTATGTGGGACCTTAAAGCCAATAACCCACAATTACAACGTTTCGAAGCACACAAAAACCTACCCAAACTATCATTCCCAGAACTAGAAGACCTTGAACTTGACGGATGGCGGGAGAAAACCCCCGCAGACATCAACAAACCACCAAAAATCCTTGACTACGAAACCGGCACCTTCAAACAAGCATCTGCCACCACACCCCGCAATACATCATCACACGCCAGTATTCCTGATAATGGGACGCCACAGCAAAAGCTGTCACAACAGCTCCTCGGCAATTCGAGGCAGGCCACAAGTCTCATAGAAAACCCCAACGCACTAACAGAAGGACAACCATACACGCCACCCACCCAACCACAAGAACCATCTACCAAGACAAAACCAGAAGAAAACACAAACGGCCTAGCTGACGGCCTAATCGAAGGAGGATCATGGAAAGGACAAGGACTAGGCGCCTCCCTAGCACAACCATGACACATCGATAATCCACCACCAAACCCACAGAATAAAGAAAAGCCACAATCAACAAGGGTTAGGATAAGAGGATAACCGCATGACGCTATGAAGCCGCCTAAGTGATTGGGAAAACAATTAATCTAACATGCTTCCCATATGTACCCAGACAAGACCTGCTATTAGCGTTTTCGAGTAATTGCGTATTTCCAGACTTGAAATGTTCCATGTTCATTAAATGGAAATCTATACAGGCATATCCATGGGAAGCAATCAGTAACAACCGCTGAATCACGAAAGGCTATGCCGTCTATTTTTGTTATCCAGAAACAAACATGCTGGCCCCCTGCAAACCTCGTCGATAAGCGGTTAAAGGGGTTCGCACCGCACCAAACCACCACAGGGCTGCGGCGCCAGCCAGCCCGACGGCGCGAAAATCCAGGAGGACGCCAACGGTCGGCGGACCAGCCCCGGCTGCGGTCGAATGATGGTGCCGGGCCGGTGAACACCATGGCGAACGCCAGCGCTGGTGAGCAGCACGCTCAACCACCGAGGTCGTTAGGGCTGAGCACGCTGAAGTTGGGTTGTTTATCAATGGCGTGCAGGGTGCTGAAACCGCACAGTAATTACCAATGCGGTGGCCGCCGGGCTGAGCAGGCCTGCACGGAGGAAAAGCCCCGGCAGCCAGCTGCAGGGTGGGGATAATGATCGACAAGGCGGAGCCGAACGTGTGATGGCGAAGTCGTGTTGCAGCCAGTGAGCGTTCGCACCAATCTGGAAGAACTGCTCACCGACACAATGATAAGGTGAGGTGGAGATAATCGCCCGCACCAGCAGCAGCGAAGTCCAGGGTGCCGCGTTTTTCTTTGGGCTCGTCCTGGGATCGTGCGTTGAGAAATCGTTGACGATTTGCCGTCCTCATGGTCATGGCGGGCGCCGCCACCGCAGCAGGCACCCGGCGGGAATCGCCTCGTTTTCGGATGTGGCAGGATAGGACTTCATAATCGTCGTAATCTCATAGTCGTCCACCGGATCGGGGGTACCCTGGGCTATTGCGGTGCTGGCGCGCAGCTGTCGTCGCGGGTGAGTTCGGCGGTGGCGAGATGAGGAGGTCGGCGTAGTCATCCGGCGTCGACCGCTGCTGTTGTGCTTTGGGCTCAGGTGTGGGCGGGAAATATTGGGGGTTTTCGACCCATCGCCGGAAGTGTTTCCGAATACGTTCGCGGATAGGTCTCTGTTATGATGCGGCGCATCACGGGCGGTGTCGTTATCGGTTTTCCTAGGGTTTATTGGGGGTGATTTCTTCCGGCACGACCCGCCAGCCCGGTTGTAGACGTCGGATGCTGGGCGGCAGGGTTTTCGTTGCCCGCGAATGGGGAATTGGGTTAGCGAAGGGTCGTGTTGATGAGACATTGTGTTGTCGCTCATACTTATCAAGGGTATTCGATAACCACTACGGGCATCCCAAAACCGGCCACCGTTACCGTGGGATTTCTGTGCAGAAATTATTTTCGAGACCTATTGTTGGGGTATGCGGTGGGATATGCCTGATGGGGGAATTTGTTGCGGCGAACACTTAGCCATCATTGGTGAATGTTTGTTCGAAAGATTTTCCCATTTGGCATGTTTTATCTGCCACCCTCGCATCATTGGATAAGAGCGCGTTAAGGAAACGCCAGTGATGATGGCTCGACGTTTCATAGCTATGCGGGGAATGCGTGGGCAGGCCCGGGCCTGGTAGGCCGCCGGATTGCCGAAAATTTGGTCGCCTGCTACCGGCATGTGCCGAGATGTTGGTGTGAGGCAGACCTCGGGCCTGACGTACGTGGCGGCGTTTGGGCGCAACCCACCCGGCGCGGGGCTGCTGGCCACCATAAAGCCTGCTTGCGGTATGGCGGCAGGTGGTTGGCCTGCCGCCTCCGGCTGCCAGCCGGTGCCGCCGGCTGCGTATCGACCAACACTGTCGCCGGCCACCCGGGGCCGTGTCAGGGGCGCGGCAACCGGTCAGCGCGCTGGGCAGTGTTTAGGAGCAGGTGGCGAGTACTTTCCATTGCGTTTTTCTCCGCCGGGGTGACGCTGAGCCCATAGGTGATTTGATGGTGATTTGTCGGCTCACGTATTCGCACTGGTAGGCGGTGTCGTGCGGGGAGCCACCGGCGGCGTTTTTGGCGGATGAATTAGATTCGGGTTGGTGGCCTGAAGGTTGATCGGATCGTTGGCGAAGTTGCGTCGGCGGTCCGCATCCCACTGGTAGGCGCCCGGAATACCGCGTCGCCTAGGCACGCACGCGGTCAATGGGAATCAGGTCACTGGATTTTCTTCCGCGTTTGAATTCAATGGTGGTGTTGGTGTAGGGTCGTTGAGTTTCCCTCGGTCACGATGAAAGGTGCGTTTGGCGGGTTTGAATTCCATCGTCGGTGATGGCCAGAATGTCGTTGCGGGTGTCGCAGTGGGTATGGCCACCGTCCACGGTGACATCGTCGCCCAGGGTTTGCCGAATTCGTTCCGATCGTATTTGGGGACGTTGGGGCTAAACCGCGGTGGGGAGGCTGCCGAGGGCGGTGCGCAGCATTGATGATCGAGCAGAGAGCGCCGGTGCCGGCTGGCCGGTGGCGTCACCAGCGTCGCCGGTATCGCTGGTGTCAGCGTCGTCGGGGAGTTCGTTTTTCTTCCCGTTGCTGCTGGTCCCGTCGTCGACAGGCGATTGTTGGCTGTGTGGTGGTTGATTTGCGGGCGAAGGAGCTGCCACTACACCTGGTCGCAGGCTACGAGCGATAGGGCTACGAAGAGGGTGGTTGCGCATGTGTTACTAATTTTGTTCTGGTCATTGCGCCAGATTATCACGACATTGAGGCAACATCTGCGATTACTGCTGTAGTGTTTGCGCAGCAGTGTTTGTACGGCGGTGGTGAGTTTTTCCAATCGCTGGTGATTCGAGCCGCCACCCGTGCCAATAGAGGGGCACGTCAAGGATGGTGTCGTCGAGTCGGACCACGTCGCCGCTCATGAGGAGTGGTTGTGCGTGTGTAGTGGTAGTAGTGACCAGCCGAGTCCTACTCAGGTTGCTTCAGTGAAGGCTTCGGCCGAGGACGTCGTGATATTCGACGCATGATTGGTTTGCGCGTTATCAGGTTCGGGGTGGTTTTTGGACGTGGGTTTTGAGGCCTTCGTCTGGAGGCCGTCGCGGGACCGAAGCGGAGTGCTGGCGCTGGCTTCCCAGTCGACTTGCCCGTCGGTGGTGTGTTGTCGAGCAACCAGGGGTTGGCGACAGATGCGCAGCGCATGGTTCCGAGTTCGATGGCGTCGCAGCCGGGGCGGGGTGGGGTCGCGGGTGACTGCGCCGAGCACGTCGCCGCGGGCGCAGGAGGTTGATGAGGGATTCGTCTCTCGATGCGGAGGGTGAGGGTGACGGCATCCCAGCTGGCTACCCTGGCGAGCACGGGCGGGAACCAGGGTGGCGAGCGAGTCGGCGTTGATGGCGACTGAGAGGGATGGTGGCGATGCGTTCTTTGAGGCTGCGCCATGGTTTCGGCTTGAGAGTAGTGCCATGCGGCGGGCGGCTTGCATGAGGACTTCGCGGCTTCGGTAGCGCTGACAGTGCCACGGCGCAGCAGGAGGCGGCCGACGGTCCAGGGCTTTGATGCGTTGGCTCACGGCTGATGGGAGACTTTCGAGGATGTGGGCGGCGTCTCTGCAAGCTGCCTTCGTCCACAATGGTGAGCAGGGTTTGGAGATGAGATGGGGTTCACCGACCAGCATTATAAAGCGATTCTTACATAGAGTTAATAAAAAGTACTTTTACTTAACTGCGTGTTTCGGTAACACTAAGACCTATGAGCATTGCTGTTGCTGGTTTCCTCTTGGGCTTTTCTCTCATTGTTGCCATTGGCCCGCGCAAAACGCCCTGGTGATCCGTCAGGGCGTCGAAGCGTGAGGGCTTGATTGTCGCGCTTGCTATTTGCATACCGAGCGATATTTTTCTTGATCTTTGGTGGCACCGCCGGCGTGGGCGTGATTATTGAAAAAGCCCCTCTTGCCCTGGTGCGCGTTGAAGTGGTTTGGCACCGCCCACCAGCTGGTTCGCGGTTTTCGCAGTTTTAGGGACATGGTAAAGCCGCGGCGTTGGACAGTTCCGCCACCGATAATGGTACTTGCTGACGACGCCCCCACGGCGGCACATGTTTCGAACGTGGATACGACCAGTGGGAATGGTGGCCAGGTGCAAACCAAGACCCGGCCCATCACCACCACTGCCCCGACCCGGCAGGCTCGGCCGTGGGTGAAACCCGCATTGGCGGCGTTGGCGTTACCTGGCTCAACCGAGCGCCTATATTGATACGCTCGTCATGTTGGGTGGGATCGCTAATCCAGCATGGGGAATCCCGGGCCGGTGGTGTTTGCGGCGGGCGCGCTGATGGCGTCGGCAGTGTGGTTTCCGCTGTTGGGGTTTTTCTCGACGCGGTTTTTCCCGTGTGCTGAGCCGGCCGCAGGCGTGGCGGGTCATCAATGGTGTGATTGGGTGCATCGCGGTGGTGATGTGCATTCGGCTGATAATGCACCAACAGGCCAGGTGGAGGAAATAACAATAGGCCGCAGATCGGCGGAAAGTGCATGCCGACCTGCGCCTTTCGGGTTTGCGGCTCTCTGCGAGGGTTATTCGGCGAGTTTCGCGGCGATGAGCTATTCACCTGCCCAGGGTCAGCCTTGCCATGCGGTGTGGCCTTTCGATGACCTGGCTGGCAATAGCGCCGGCCACCTTGGTGTTGCGGCCCGGTATTTCAGCCACAATGTCGGGGTTGGCGGCAATGGCTCATCGACGGCGGCTTCGATGGCCCGTCGTCGCGGACGACCTCCAGCCCGCGGGCGGCAACAACCCCGTCGACGTCGCCTCGCCGGCAAGCACCCCATCAACCGCCCTGGCGGGCGAGCAGTGACGAGCTTCCCCGCCCTAATGAGCACCACCACGAGCAACCTGGGTGGGGTGATGGGCAAATTGGTCGAGCTCTATGCCTTGCTGGCTTTTGCGCCAGGTAGAAACCCACCGGGGCGGGCCGCCGGAAGTAGTGCCCGCCGAGCGGTGGCGATGAGTGAGTCTCGAGGGCACCGGCGCTGACAATGTCCCGCATTTCAGCGTCGGAGATGCCCCATTCTTGCTGGATGCGGGCTTTCCGCACCCGAGGGCAGTTCCGGGAGGTGGCCCGATTTCTTCACCCATTCCTTCGGGGCGATGACTGGGGCAGGTCGGGGTCGCTGAAGTAGCAGTAGTCCTCGGCGGTTTCTGGGCCGGCCCTTGGTGGTGGTCCCGTCGGTTTCTTGATAGTGGCGGGTTTCCTGGATAATGGTGCCGCCGTCGGCGAGGACCTGGGCTCCGTTGCCGATTTCGTAGCGGACCGCCTGGTAGACGGAGCGCAGGGAGTTAATATTTTTCGTTTCAGTGCGGGTGCCGGAATTCGGTGGCGCCAATGGGTTTGAGGGACACGTTGGAGTCGACACGCATGGATCCCTGGTCCGATGCGGGCGTCGGAAACTCGAGGGCCTTTGACCAGGTCGCGGAGGGCGGCAACGTAGGCGCGGGCAACCTCAGGGCGCGATGGCCGGCGCCAATGATGGGTTTCGTGACGATTTCGATGAGGGGAACACCGCCCGGTTGCAGTCAACGAGGGAGGAGGTGGCGCCGTGGATGCGGCCGTCGGTGCCACCAATGTGGTGAGCTTGCCGGTGTCTTCTCCATGCGGGCGCGCTCGATTTCGACGCGCGCCATTCGGTGCCATCGTCGAGAATAACGTCAGGTAGCCGTCGTAGGCTATGGGCTCGTCGTATTGGGAGATTTGGTAGTTTTGGGCTGGTCGGGGCTAGAAATAGTTTTGCGGGCGAATCGGGATGATTCCCGGCGATGCTGCAGTTTAAGGCATGGCCGATCTTAATGGCCCATTCCACGCCTTTGGCATTGACGACTGGGAGCGCCCCCGGGCAGTCCCTAGGGAGACGGGTCCACATGGGAGTTAGGGTTCCGCACCGAAGCCGGGCGGGAGGTGGAGAACATTTTTCGTTTCGGTGGCGAGTTCTACATGGACTTCCATGCCCATTACTGGTTCGTATTGTTTCTGGAGCATCGTCGTGCCCATCAATTCGTCCAAAAGCGGTTGTCATACCCACAAACTATACCGCTTGGGTGGGGATTTTTAGACTGCGCCAGAGAGTAGTTCGTGGGTGCTTACTCCCCAGTACGGTAGGCAAAAGCACTGCGTGGACCCGGTCACGGGAATTGGTTTTCATGAGAATGTGCCGCATGCAGGGTTTTGACGGTGGCCATGGATACGTATTCGTGGTCGGCGATTTCCTGGTTAGTCAGGCCCAAGGGCGATGAGCCGGAGAATAACGTTTCTCTAGGGGGTGAGTTCGGCCACGGCCGGTGAAGGGTTGGTGCGGCGGGCTGGTTGGGGTGTTTTGAGTAATTCAGCACGTGGGCGGTGGCGGTGGGCGGAGCACCGCTCTGCCCATCATAGACGAGGCGGATGGCGTCAAAAGCTCTTCCGGCTCGCGAGCATCTTGAGAAGAAACCGCTGGCGCCGGCGGCGATGGCACCGACACAAATTCTTCATCATCAAAGGTGGTGAGCATGATGACCTTGGTGTCGGGGTTGGCGGCGATGAGCTGTTTCGTAGCCTCAATACCGTTGAGTTCGGGCATTGGATATCCATGAGCACAATGTCGACGGGTTTTGGTGCGCAACCTGGGTGCCGTCGGCAACCTGCCAACTCGCTTCCATGTCAGCTTTGGGAATTGATGAGCAGGCTAAAGCCAGTTCGGACGAAAGGTTGGTCGTCAGCAAGCGCCGATGGTTATCATCGTGGGATTTCTACTTTCAAGAAACTCGTTGTTATCGGTTCTCACCTGCGTGGCCCCACCCAGGGCAGTGGCACGCCCCGCATGCGCCTGTATCCCATATCCGGGGTCGTGGGCCGGTGCGGAAGGCGGTTCGTTGCGGTAATGGTGACGTGTTTCTCGGTCGTTTTCACCGTAAGTTGGCCACGTTGTCCAGGGAATACTTCAACATATGGTGAGCAATTCCTGGATGATGCGGGTACAAGGTGGTTTGGATAAGCTGCGGCAGATCATCAGGCAGGGTGTCGATTCCACTGGTGTGGACATCCAGCCCCGGCATGGCGAGCGTCAAAAGCAGGTCGCGGATCGTCGCATGTTGAAAGACCGCGTCGGCGTCACGGCCTTCATTATCGCGGAGCACACTGAGCAGACCACGCATTTGTTTCGCGCACTGCGGGACGTTGCGGCTATGGTCTCCAACGCTTCGGTACCGACCTCGGGGTTGGTGGGGTTGAGTAGCGGGCACCATCGGCGAGGGCAATCACGGCGGACAGGTTGTAGGGCCACAATGTCGTGCATTTCGCGGGCGATGCGGGTGCGTTCCACAATGGCTGCCAATTCGGCGCGGTCCTGCAAAAGCCTGGTGTTCCGCTTGCCGACGCCGAGCCACACCACCCAACCGCCAGAAGAACCCCACAATGATCCAGCTGATTACGACGGCTGTGACACGAAGCTGCCAGGCACTCACATAATTTTTGGGCATCAGCGTCAAGAAGCTTGTCGTTCATCATCGGCCCGGCAGCAATACCGGCGAGAATCAAACCAGCCACAGGGCCGCCACCCTAGGATTACAGTTGGCGCTGGCGAGATAGATGACGTAAAGGAGTGAATACCGACCCGAGGGAAATCGCTGGCCACCTGCCTGCAACAAGGAGGCGGTAAAGGGCAGGCAATCACCCCCATGGTAGCGTCGGGATATTTCGTGGATGCATAACGCCACCGTCACAGTAAGGTAAACAACAAACCCGATGATGTGTTGGGTGGAGGTCAGCGCCGGCACTCAACCGTGGGATGGGGACTGGCAAAGCGATGATAAAAAGCACCCCAGCGCGACGATGATGAAAGTCGGAGCGGGTGCTCCACCCAGGCGTTGAGACGCTCGATCGCGAGTATTCCGGTTGGTGAAGACGATACGGACGAACCTGATCAGGAAAACACCGGTGAAGCACGGCACTGGACAGGAAAATCGTGACCACACTCCCCATATCAATGCTGGTGCCGAGGGTGGCGCCGGTGGCACTGAAATAAGCGAAAGACTCACGGCTCACCAACGAGATAGGGGAATAACCGGCCGAGATCCCGGATTCAGCTGGGGCGAAAACTAAACGCAATCCCGATAATGAGCCCGGAGGAACGACCAGGCGATGGGGGCGGCGAACGATTTCAGATACATGGACAGCACAGACTGCAGCAACACCAACTGGCACAGCGGCAGCAATGCTGATGAGCACCAACACCAGATACTTCAAAGGCGGGCACCGTTATGGCTGGCAAAAAGTGACGCCAACAACGAAAAGTGCCGACCACGAGAATGAGCTGCATAAATAGGGATCAGAATACTCCACAGCCAGTGGTTTTCGCCGCAATGAGGCTCACTGCCCGGCGCGTGTTGGTGCGGAGCATGGTGAAGTTCGAGCCTGGTGTTCCATGCGCCAGGCGGCGGCAACAATAATGGCGACACCAATGCTGAGGTAGAACATGCCGTGAAGAGGAGAACCTGGCTGAACAGGGAATCCCAGCCGTGGGTGAGGCCCTCGTTGCTGAAATAGTTGATACTGCCGGTGATAACTGCGCAGAAGCGGGAGGACGATGGCGATGAGCCACAGGTGGAGCGGCGGAGTTTGAGTAATTCGGCGCGAAGCATGATAGGTCAGCTTTCTCCTTTGTTGAGTTGCGTGGTGTGGTAGTAGAACCCCCCGGCGATGAGGGATGGTGAGGGTGGTAAAGCACAGGTGGGTGAGGATTCTGGGCTGGTGAGGCGAGGGCTGTGGGTTTCGCTGTGACGGTGGCGGGTAGGATCGAGCGAATAGTACGCCCAGGGATAAACCGGGTGATGTATTTTGGGCAGCAGGAAGGAGAACATTGCGATAAACGCCCCGAGGGGTGCCCGCCGATGCTGACGAGTTGGTTGTCGTAGCGGTGCGCCAGGATGATGTGGACCATGCAGGGTGAGCAGGTTCATGATGATGACACACAGGATGTAGCTGACCCAGGCGGAGGCCTTGAAGTTTAGTGCCGCCGGCACTGAGGGTAGAAGGCGAGTGGGACGAGGATTTTCCACCAGGGTGAAGGGGATGAGAATGATCGTGAGGATGGCGAACTTGGTTCGGCAGAGGGTGCCGGGCGGGGCACCGATGAGGAGAAGGATCGCCATCCGCCCCCGGAATGTTCGATTTCGACGATCCTGGTGGTGATGGTGGCAATGAGGATGGGCACCAGGAAGGCCTGGATCATGCCGATGCCGGAGAGTTCAGCGGCGAGGTCTTTGATGCGGCTGGCGCCAAAGCTGCCGATGTTGAAGAGGCAGAGCAGGAAGAGCATCCCCAGGACCATGGGCGCGATTTTGAGGTGGCGGAGTTTGCGGAATCGATGGCGATCATTGGAGTTGCCCCTGTGCGGTGAGTTTCGCGAAGATGTCTCGAGGGATTGCGATGCCCGATAGGCTTCGAACACTCGTGCGCCCACGGCGTGGAGTTCGCCGAGGAGGTGGGCACCATCGTCCTTGCTGAGGTTGGACAGGCTGACGGTGGTGGGAGAAAGCATGCGGGCGCCCGGGAAGTTTTGGAGCCGGCCAGCTTGGTCGGATTCGATGACGAAAATCGGGGATGGACTGGCGGACAACTCTTCGCGGCTGCCCTGGAAAAATGAGGGTGCCGTTATTGATAATGCCGAGCACGCTGGCCATTTTTGTCGATTTCGTCGAGCAGGTGGCTGGACACCATGATGGTGATGCCCTGCTGGGCGAGGTGGATGTGAGCGACCGGATTTCTTCAATGCCCGCAGGATCCAGCCCGTTGGTGGGCTCGTCCAGGATGAGCAGTTCGGGTTCCCTAGCGGGAGCTATGCGATGCCGAGGCGCTGTTTCATGCCGAGGGAATAGTTTTTGACCAGCTTGTCCTTGTTTTGGTCAGGCGCACAATGTCGAGTGCCTGGATGATTTGTCGCTCCTGCAGTCCTAGCATGGATTGGACGATTTGGAGGTTTTCCCACCCGGTGAGATGCCCATAGCCTGGTGGGGCCTCAATCATGGAGCCAACCCGCCCAGCAGTTCAGGGGCGGCTGGCTTTGAGTGAGTTTCCGGCCGTTGATGAATACCCTCACCGGCGGTGGGTTTCATGAGCCCCAGGAGGAGTTTCATGGTGGTGGATTTCCCGGAACCATTGGGGCCGAGGAACCCGTGAGCGTCCTAGGGGCACGAGAAGATCAACGTTGTTGACGGCGCGGTGCTCGCCGAATGTTTTGAGTGAGCCCGTGGGTTCCGGATGATGTGGAAATCATGTTCTTGCATGGTTTCTATCATTGCTAGTTATTGCCGTGATAGCGTCACCCCATGGTGTGAAAACTCTGGTCGTAGTGATGCATCCCTGGGGCTAAACCTGAACCGCTCCCCACCGCTGTGGGTTTCATGTGGGTTTATGCCATATCACCTCACCCGGTTGGGTGAGGTGCGAGTGTGTGGTGTGCCATGCAGCGCCACCAAAAGCTGTCGAGATAGCTCGTGGTTAGCCTGCGAGAATCGTGTCAGCAGCATAATCTCGGCCCAGGGCTCGGCGGCCTCGGGGTGGGTGAGTGAACCGGCGTGAACGTTCAGGCCCAGGGCTGGGTGCCGGGTCGCGGGTGAGCGCTTCCTGCCACCCCAAGTCAGCGAGCCAGCAGATACGGCAGGGTGGCGTTGGTCAGGCCACCGTGGAGGTGCGGGGCACCGCGCGCCGGGCATGTTAGCCACGCAGTACATTTGTTTGCCGTCTTGGTCCGAACGACCGGGTCTTCGTGGGTGGTGGGGCGGAGCCTTCGAAGCAGCCACCCTGGTCAACGGCAATATCGACCAGCACGGAGCCGTTGCGCATGGCGGCGATCATGGCGCCGGGTGACAAGTTTGGGGGTGGCTGCGCGGGGATGAGGACGGATCCGACCACCAGGTCTGCGGCGGCTACCACGTCGGCGACGTTGTATTCGTTGGACATGAGGGTTTTCAGGTGGGGGCCGTATTGAGTCCAATTGGCGCAGCCGGTTGATGTTGATGTCGACAATGGTGACGTTGGCGCCCATGCCGAGTGCCATGCGGGCGGCGTTTTCTCCGGCGATACCGGCGCCGATGATGGCCACATTGGCGGGTGGGGTGCTGGGGCTCCGTCGAGGAGGATGCCGGAGCCGCCAAAGGTTTTCATGAGGTAGAAGGCACCCGCCTGGACGGCGAGGGCAGCCGGCGATTTCGCTCATGGCGGGGCGAGTAGGTGGCAGGCCGTTGTTGCTGGGTGACGGTTCGTAGCAATGCCGTGGTCACGCCGCGGTCCATGAGCGCTGCGCCGTCGGGGTCGGCGGCAAGGTGCAGGTAGGTGAAGAGCACTTGGCCGTCGCGCATGTGTGGCCATTCGCTGGCTTGTGGTTCTTTCACCTTCACAATGAGGTCGGCGTCGGCCCACACCTGGGCGGCGGTGCAGGGATGATGGTGGCGCCAGCGGTTTTGCAGTCAGTGTCGGTGAGCGGAGGCGGCACCAGCGGCGGTCTCACGAGGATGGTGTGGCCGTTTTTTGGAGAGTTCACGCACGGCGAGTGAGGCAACATGGGTTCAGCTGGGTTTAGATTTCTTTCGGGCGTACTGATAATCGCGGTTTTCTCCGTTCGTGTGTTTTGAGGTGAAAAGCGTCGAAAAGCCTAAGGGAACACTTTTCGACGCTGCCAGCGGTTAACTGACAATGCGCGGGCGGTACGGTACCTGACTCGTCGGGAACAACCTTGAGCTTGCTGACGGCATCTTCCAGGTCGATTCAGTTCAACGTATTCGCCGCGGAGGCCACGTTTGCCGGAAATCTTTTGTCGTGGCAGGCGCGGGTGGCGTGCACACCGTCAGCGGGTCGCCAATACCCGGTCGAAGGCGGTGGGAGTGACCGCCCGCTGGATATGGCCCAGCGTGGTGGTGCGATACATCGTGGCCGAGGCGTTTTGATTTCGTCTGCAATGACCCGCCGATGCCGCTGAACACCTGGTAGCGAATTGGTCGACGGCACCTTCGGTAAAAGTCCATGGCGCCAGAGCTTGGCAGTGCACCTTCGGCGACCACGATGATGCCGTATTTTTCACCCAATTGGAATCGGCGTTCCATTGCTTTGGTTATTTCGGCAATATCGAAGGGAACCTCGGGATGACAAACCATAGTGGGCGCCGCCAGCCATTGCCGGCGTGCATGGGCAATCCCACCCACGTAGTCGCGCGACTCCACGATCATCACCGGTTGGTGATTCCGCGGTGGTGTGCAGTCGATGCATCAGTGGCGACGGACACCGCGGTGTCGAAACCGAACGTGTAGCTCGGTGCCGTTCACGTCATTATCACTGGTTTTGCACACCTAATAGCAGATGTTATTGTCGGATTAGACTCATTTCCGCGCTGAGGCAGCCCTCGCCACCGATGGGGATGAGGTGCGTCAATGCACGCTCTTCAAGGTTTCTGTTGAGTCTGTCTCGAGGCCGCTTTGGATTTATCGGGGTGGAGCGGCTGGTACTTTTAAAATGTGCCGCCGCGGAGAAGGAGTTGGGTCAATGTTTTCATCGGTCGTGACAGTTGTGGCGCGTCTGATCTTCCATGGAGACCGCCAGCCATCCTCCATATCCGACGACTGTGGGACCATCGTATTCCAGTTGCGGTACGAGGAATCAAATGCCGCGGATGTAACCCATTCAGGCCCAGGGCTGGGCAGCCACTGCGGAGGTCATGGTGCGGTCACATGCACGCTATCAATCCTGATACAAATTTGGGCTGAGATGCCTGATCAGGCATAACACAAAACCTTTGTCTACCTGCGGTTTTACCGAATCATAGGTGGTTTAGGCGTGAACTTTCTGCATATGGTTTGCATGCTCGAGATTTTGATACACAGAAACTCGTACGATAGGTACACAAGCTGGCGACCGGAATGAGGAATTTCCCATAGCCGTCAGTGAACGCTGCGTGGGCTGTCCCACTGCATGGCGCGTGCCTTCCACCATTTGCGGTACTGCACCACCGACCCACCTGGCCGAGCTGCGTGCTGCTACTCAGGAGGCGCACCCATGTGATGCAGGGCACATCCCGCAAGCTGGTGGAACCCAGAGTTCAGACCAGCACAAAGCCACGTTGATACCCATTTAACGCACGGGGATAGGAATACCAGCACCGGCAACTTGTCTCGCATGCAGCACGAACCCGAAGATGCTGGCAGGCATGAAGCTGAGCTCAATCCGACCAGCACCCGTTGATGCGGTCGCTCATGCTGACCAGCAGAGGCGATGGGCCGCCGGAGAACAGCGCATGTGGAACCGGCGCGGTCCAGCCGCCCGCTGGGCGCTCTGATGATAGCCGTTTTGCAGAGGCAGCACAGGCTGGGATGTAGACGCCACCGTGCTTGGAATCCTATGGTGGCGATGGATATGGGCGCAGTGATTGATTTTATGGTGGCGAGGTCGAGGCGGCACGCCTCCGGTGTTGCCGTTTGTTGCGGTGGCCGTCGGACAGCGCAGCAGCAAGCCTCAACGACAAAGAATGGGCCAAATCCAAATGTGCCACCCCCAGGTTCGGGACTGCTGGATCAAGGTAAGACACTGCAATGCACTGCTGGTGATAATGGACACGATGACGCTGTAGGGAAATCCAGGCATGGCGGGCGCCGCGGCAGGTCCGCAACACATGGAGCGCGACATACGCACCGTGACGATGGACACGATGCGAATGTTGCGCGTATTGAGCTGAGGAGATCCATTTCCCAATGCTGGCGCTCCACAATAAAATCCCGACGCTGGAGGATGCTGGCGGGTGATGCGAGTTGCGCAACTGACTCACCCACATTCCATGCCGGCGGCGCCGCGGCGGTGGCGGGGATTATGCGTTAATGACGCCCGCGGTTTGTGCGGTGTTGATGGGCGACGCCGATTCCCTGAATAGCCTGTAGACGATGAGGTGAGGTTTCCAATGGTGGGCAGGATAACCCGCGAGGCTCGCGGAGCTTCGAGTGGAGGAAAATCACTGCGCGTAATGGGAGTGCTGGTGCGCTGCCCGCACCGATCCCGGAGTCGGCCGCGAGCCTTGTGAGCAACGGCACGGCGAAAATGAGGTGTAAATGCTGCGACCCGGCACGTTTGCTGCTTGGCGCTCAAGCTCGGTTTCAGGTCCGCGGCGACCGCGACGATCAGTTTAATGGTCGAGAAGGACTGCATGAAAAACCTGTACTTGCATAATATCGAGCTGCGCGCTCAGTCTTGCAGCGTCTGGCTTAATGGGTGGTTTCTTGGCTGCGGTGGACGATGCACGGGAGGGATTAGTGAGTCATCGAAAGAAATATACTACGCCTTGGTTTCAGCTGGTCGGAGTGATGGTGGGTGAGGGTGACGACGTTTAAACACGTTGTGGTGTATAGGGAGTCTGCTGTCGTGGTAGGATCATTCCCTCACCCGGCGGCGGCTGGATTTGCTTCCCAGTATGGCCACAGGTGATGACGGCTGCAGGATCTCAACGATACTGCAGCCGGGAGCTGCCGGCCAGGACTATCGGGTGCGCCGCGACGGAGAATTGCCCCAATGAGTCGGCGGACCCGCGTCTCGAGGATCCGTCATTGCGCACGCAGCGGTTTTGATTGGGATCTAGTGCAGGGTGATTGAGCCCAGTCCACGGATGCTGAGCGATTATCATGTTGGGGACGAGATGATTTTCCAGTCGATTCACCGACTTGCACGCTGGCATTCGGCGATGCGGGATCGCGGCGGATCGCTGATGCGATTCTGGGCGACCACGCTGGAGCCGGAGATCCCGGTACCGAAAAGTCTAATGGTGGCGGCGTGCCGCCGGCGTTGCGGATCACCGCATGCCCGATCGCCAGAAGTTTACCGAGCGATACCGCATCGGCGGGGTTGTGCGATGCGCTGCGGCAGATCACGGCGGAAATATGGGTGCGTAGAGTTTTCGGCGCAGTCGCGATCACAAGCAGCGGCACACGGTCGATTGTTACCATTGGACAAGAGCGCGCCGTGCGTGCCGGGTAGGAGCGGCGTCGAAGTGTTGGCGCAGCTAGTGCCCAGGTTGCTTTCGCGACGCCCCCGCGTGCGGATACCATGATCTCAGCCACAGGAACAGCGCATGACGGCCGCACAGGCTAGGAGCGTCAGGGGCAGCATGGTAAATGTCGGTGGCCTGGGGTGCCGCCGTGGTGGCCGCGAGCCCGATGGGCCCCGGCGAAGGAATCAGGGCGCTGAACAGGGAAAACACTCGGCCCCTGAATGGTTTCCGCACGTTTTCGGTCACCACGACAGTGCCGATCGGTGGGTATCCGCATTAGCAACCTGCAGCGAACATGCCCACCACCACAATGGTGGTTACGGCGAACAAAGCAGCAAAAATCCATGGCGGTGGCACCGAGTCAGCTACCAGCCACAGCAGGTTACGGCGCAACGGCTCCCCACCGCCGTGATCACAACTGCCGGCGATCGTCGCCCGACGGCGACGCTGGATGAGCAACCCCATGGTAGTGGAATGTGGTGTGGGTGAGTGGGCGGGCAAGATCCCCACCATGAGATAGGGGAAAACCGCCATGGCGATGACTATCTCTGCGATGATGACGGGCCGAAGCATACAGGGTGCTTCACCATCCCGCCACACCAGCGACAGTGCCGCGCACGCTGGAATGTTCCGCCGGGGCGTGGGTACGCTGAGGTGAATAACCCAGGTCAGAGGGCGGCAATCCCAGAACAGGCGGCAGTCAACTCAGAGGATCAGGTGATCGCAGCTGCCCCAGCAACACGCTGGCAGGCGCCAGCCCCACAAGGTAACACCTTCATGATGGATTGGTTGGCGCCGGCCAGCCAATCCAGGCTCTCACTGGAACGCTCCAGAAATGTCGCCAACGAGAGCGGTGCGGGCGGCCATGCCGGCACGTCGCCGACGGCGCCGGAAAAACCGATGGCGATAAACCATGAGGGTGTCTTCCCACCGTGGTGTCGACGGCAATAGGCCACCACGGAACAGCGAAGCAATGTCGGAGTATCACAGCTGATGCGTTTGCGCCCGTACCGGTCGGATGAGCGTCTCCGCCCATGACCGCCACAATGATGGAGGCAGAATGCAGGGTGGCGACCAGGCAGCCGCGGCGGGATCCCAGTGCGGTGCAGCACCAACCAGGGCCACACCACGTGGAATGGCGTTGCCGAGCGCTGATGACAGCCCAGAACCAAGATAGAGCCAGGCTGGGATGCCGGGTGAGAGAGTGGGTCATCACAATCGCCCTCTTTCGACCATCGATCAGTTTCACACTCCCATAATACCTGACCATTGGTCAGTTGGTCAACGCTGCACGACGTCGTGAAAGCACCCGCGGCGCATCGCTGCCCCACCATCACCACGACGCCCGTCGAGGCCGCACCATGGCGACCCGATACACGCTGGTCAGCCCCAATGCCACGGTTGTGGCGGCCAACTATCGGGCCCGTCAGCGACCCGACCGCCGTAAACAGCGAAAACGCCCGACCTCGGCGCGATGTGGGGATGGTTTTCGGTCACGAGGACTAGTGACGATTGGTTTGCATCAGCGCGCGCCGGCGATTCCGGCGGTAGACGCGTCGAGCGATCACTATGGGGGTGAGGCTGAGCCAGGCGATGCCAATGAATGCGAGGCCGTTGAATCCCGTAGCTATGGCCCATATCAGTCGGCGGTGGCTGGTTCCGACCCTGGGCGATGATGGTGCCGCCAACGATCATGCCTATGGCGGTAGCTGGAGAGGGCGAATCCCTAGGGCTGTTGAGTTATTGATGCTTTCAGAATATGCGGGTAGGAGCACCATGATGAAGGATACCAGTATTTAGGGTCACTAGGGTAATGATGGCGAACAATCGAAATTGCTGGGATGTGGAGGATTTCCCGCCATATGGCCCATTCTGGTGCGGGTGTGCTGTGTTCGTGTCCTGGTTTTTGTGTCCTAGGGTGATGAGTGCGGTGAGTAGTGGCGGTGGCGGGCAGCCGGCGGTGATCCCACAGGATTGATGTCATGTTTAGTGGCGGAGAGCATGAATCCGGCGAAAGGCTGGTCCGAGGAGGCAGCTGATGCCGCTCATGTGCCTCTGTGATGCGCCCGGCTAGCCAGTCAGTGGTTTTACCGGAGCGTTCCGAGATGTCGCCGACGAGGGGCGGTGCGGGCGACATGCCGGGTACGTCGCCGACGGCGCGATGATTCCTAGGGCGATGAACCAAGCCATGGTGAGTCGGTGGTGGCGTCGACTGTGATGAGGGCGATGACGGAGGCGGCGGAGATGATGTCCGAGATGATGCTCATGCGTTTCCGGCCGAATCTGTCGATGAGGTTGCCGCCAATGAGGGCGAATGCCGCTGAGGGGAGGACGATGCATGTGGTGACTAGTCCTGCGGCGGCGGGGTCTCCGGTGCGTTGAGAGACGAGCCGGGCCATATCACGTTGGCTATTGCGTTTGCCGAATGCCGAAAGGAATGTCGCGCCGAGGTAGAGGTAAGCGGCGTTGGGGTTGGGTGGGGTGTTGGTGGAAGTTGGTGGTGTCATCGTGCTGCTTTCCAGGTGTTGAGCAGCGTGATGGACACGTGGGACACCGATGATGGCGGCCGATTATGGGGGTGAAATGCTACGGGTATTGGTGGGTGATTGTGCGATGGGTGCCGGTGATAATAGGGATAGTCATGGGGTATTATGCAGCATGGCATGGGAAAAACAACGGCAATCAGGAAATATTGGCCTCCCAAATGGTGGAGTGTGTGGTGTTAGAGTGCACATGGTGGTAGCAGCCGGCGGCAGGGTCGTCGTCGATAAGCGATTGGGTGCGACTAATGGGTTTAGCAGCAGTTATTCGGCGATGGCGCTGGCTTTTTGGCGTTCGCTCCATGCGTTCGTTGAAGCGTTCCATGACTTCTTGCCAGCTCATTTCGCCGAGCGCGAGGAGGACGAATTCGTGGATGGTTTTGGAGGGATTTCTTCGTTGGAAGCGAATGCTGTTAACAATGAGCTTAAAAGCGATTCAATGTGTCTGGATTCAGGGGCATTTTCTAATGTGTACATGGTATTCGCCTTTCTGTTCATTATTGATACATCAGGTTTTCAGCAATTATCGCCCAAATCCACCAAACAAGCATTTTATCAAAATGTGCGTTTTACCCCCTGGCGGCAAATTGAGATAGTTCAGCAAATTCACCACGATAATTTTGACGCAATTTTCTACCACACGGCTGAAACGTCAGGTAATAATTTTTTAGTGAATATCTGTTTGGCAGTGCAGTTTTACCGGTTAGTGAAATGGCCCAGTTCGCTTATTTCGTGACCTAGTAGTAATTGGGCATTAAATAGCAAAAAGTGGCGTTGGTCGAATTTTATTGGGGTGCTGCCACTGGATCGGTTTTTCTTGGGCGCATCCTGCATGACACGTCGTCTGTTCCGATGTCCCACGTTTCAGTGGCCCACATTTCGGTGGCGAGACCACCACGTGACAGTATGGTCGAGGTCATACTGAACTTTCCCACGTCCGTCATGGTGAACCGATTTCAGAAGGGTACTTGTACCTCGCCAGAATAAAAGTCTACCCGCGCGCGGGCGCTCATACGTTGCCTGATGATGTTTCCGGAAAATCCGCCACGTCACCCCCGCGTGCCGGCTGTGGTCATAGCACGGCATCGGGTAAGTCGCGGCGGATTATCTTGGGGGTTTTCTTAAAACCCCGTGGTTACTTGCATTCGGGTTAGTCCACGAAGTATTCCTTCCCATGCAGGGAATCCGGCAAGGTCAGGGCGGGGGTAATGTCTGATGCTGGGAGCCAGGCCGAATTTTCGTAACCCTGCAGAACGTATTCCGCCGCATCAGCATATGAGCGGCTTCGATGTCCATATGGCGCAGGGCAGGTTAATGAACCGGTTTTCCTTCACCGCGGCAGATCCCTTGGTGGCGTCGCTCCTGAGAATCTTCACCTTTTCTTCGAGACGTTTGTCCGGGATGGTCGACGAAGACGAGCACGTCTGAGCCTGCTCGGTCAGGTCTTCCCCAGTTCACACTGACCCAGGTGTCGTTGATGGATTCGGTGGAGTTTTTCCACCGGCGGCCTCGAGTGATGGCCTGCGGTCCGCCGAACCTGCCCGAGGTGAAAATGCCTTCCCCGGCGGTGTCGAACACGAAGGTGTTGGGCACGGTTTCGGGTCGCTCGGCACAGCGAGGCGCGCTCAGGCGATCCTGTTGGTCTCTTGACCACGGCCGCGGCAGTATCCTCGTGGCCGGTGAGTTTGCCCATGTTGGTGACGTCCTTCTTCCACGGCCTTCCACGGGTCGACCACACCACGTTTCTCGCTGCCGGGCTGGCGGCATGATTCGGTGAGAATGTAGCGAGCCGATGCCGTGCTGTTTCAGCGCGCTCAGCAGGTTTTTGCCGTCGCTGAAGCCGTGGTTCCAACCGGCCACCATGACGTCGGGTTTCTTGGCTACGACTTCTCATGATGGTGCTTCGGGGCGATGTCGTCGAGGCCCTTCAGCGTCCTTGCCGTATTTGGCCTTGAGAATGTCGGCGTCGTCTTCGAGAGATGACACCCATTTGATGTGGTCGCGCCCGCCCTGCAGCCAGCACCATGGCGATGATATTGCCATCGTTGACCATCGAGTTTGTCGGCGGACGGGTGGTGACTTCTCACCGCAGTTCGTGAGGGTGATGCCGCCAGCGGCATCGGTGAGTGCCGGTCTTGCAGCAGATTGCTGGGCGCAGCTGGTCAGCCCGGTCACGGTGAGGGCTGCCAGTGCAAGAACTGCTAGTGGTTTGCTTTCCAACGCATTATTCTTTTTCCTTGGTTGTGTGCTTGTCGACGCCCCTGTGCCGGGCCGCCAACCAGCGTCAGAGACTGTCAATAATCAGATGCCGGACTGATTGCCTCCGGCAATCGCGCAATCGTCAGGCCCGCACGTCGAAAACGACGCGCAGATTGTCTGGGATGAGTACTTCTTCGGGCGGGCCGGCACACAGCATGGTGCCGTCGTATAACACCACCACTTGGTCGAAGTGTGACATGGCCCGAGATCCAAATCGTGAATGGTGGCTAGAATCGTGCGGCCGGATTCCCGCAGCACCTTGAGCAGATGCACATTGGTGGTGCACATCCAGGTGGTTTGTTGGCTCGTCCAACATCACCATGTCGGTATGCTGCGCGAAGCCTCGGGCCAGCAGTGCCCGGCGGCGTTGACCACCGGAGAGCTGGTCGCGGGCCGATCGGCAGCGTCGGTGAGCCCCACGTGGCTATGGCTTCCGCCACGATTTTCTTGTTCCTCGGCCGACCCATCTGCCGCGACTTCAGGTGCGGCGGGCAGCCTAAAGGTCACCATTTCCGGAGACGGTCAAAATCGCCCGGAGGGTTTCTTCCTGCCCAACCAAGGTGAGAAGCTGGGCGCGTCGGCGAGGCGAATCTCGTAGAACCGATTCACCATCGAGGGTTACTTCACCATGGTGCGGTTTGGTGATGCCCGCTAAGGCCCGCAACAGTGGATTTGCCGGCGCCATTGACCCCACCAGGGCGGTCATGGTGCCGGGAGTGATGCGTGAAGTTAATATCTGCAGACAATAGTGGTGTTTCCGATTCCGGCGGAAACCCGGGGTGATTTCCATGTGGCTCGTTTAACTGTCCCCAAATTGGTAGCGTCCTCGTCCCATGAGCAGCAGGAAGAGTGGGGCACCGAGCACGCCGGTGACCACGCCAGGGGATTTTCCTGCGGTGGTGCCGCGATGCGGGCGATCACATCGACCCACACCATAAACACCGCGCTCGATACCATGGCGATGGGGCAGCAGCTGCGATGCAGGAGCCCACCGTGATGCGGGCCAGGTGGGGAATAACTAACCCCACGAACCGATACCACCGCAGCCACGGCACCATGCGCCCAGAGAGCGCCTGGATGAAAAACAGGATTTGCCGGCCGCTCCAGAGTGACGCCCGGGGCAGCGCGTATCGGGCCCGGCAGCCATGGCGTCTAGTGGATTGGACATGAACGCGAGAATGAGGAATGCCGCCAGCACCACGAGGGCAGGCAGCAACAACCTGTCCCATTGGGCGCCGACGACGCAGGGCGAGCATCCAGAACATCACCTCCTTGCGCGGCGCGCATCGTGGGCTTTGAACACGAGGAAGCTCGCCAGGGCAGAAAATGCTGATGATGCCACAACACCCGTCAAAATGAGGCGCAGCGGTGTGAGTCCGCCCTGCGCCAGAGTGATGGTACACGATGGCTGTGGCCGCTGGTGCGAAGAGCGCGCCAACCAAGTGCGGTACAGGCCAAACGACGGTAAAAACACCAATGGTGATGCGCGGTTGCGCCCCGGATCACCGGATGACACCCAAAAAGGATAGGGGGTCTGCCAAGGGTTACGCAGGGTTTTGCATGACAACACCGGCGAGCGCGCAGGCACCCACGATGAGAGCGCCAGCGGGCCACGGGGTGCCCGAGACTCCACCACCGAGTCGATAGTGCTGCCGAAAACGCGTCGTCACCAGGAATAATACCAATGTGCTGCCACCACGTCCCACACGTCGATGGCATCCATCAAAGCAACGGGCCGAAGGTCAAGGGAGATCCAAAGCTCACCGCGGCTGCTGCAGAAGCAACACACAAAAATCACCGGGAGCAGCAATTTTGCGACGTGTGATAATCTCAAAACTCCTTTACGATGACTCACAAAAATATTGTTGTGAACTCATTCACAACAGGGGTAAAAATGTTATTGAAAATACCCCTGGCTACTGAGCTTATCTGATTACCAGTACCAATATGAAGTCAGATACCCGATTCGTAACCATAGGTATGCTGCGGCTTCATTCCATTGGTTGAGTTTCGGGCGTTCCCTGTTCTTCCTGCATACCCAGGTAGCGTTGGGAATATGAGCTACTACATTAAAAGATGCTAAGGATATCTAATACCGCTTCGCTGGTCATCACCGGACTTGTGGGTGGTTGGTTGACTGCCCGGGAAACCAGGATCCGGCGCTTGCGGTGGGAGTATTGACGGCCGCTGGACCGTGGGCGGGCCAGTCATGGTTGGCAAGAGGGCAGGTGCCGCTCGCTGCGGGTTTCGAGCGCCACCTATGTAGCCGCGTTTGGACTATCGCACCCGTTGGCGAAAGATTGGGGCGCGGCCGTCGGTGATTGCCGTAACGACGGTGGCTTCGGGCGCGTTTTCCGCGTTTTCGAGCGACCTCAAATCCCTCAATGAGGTAAAACGTCAGCCGATGCCCACGTGGGGTTTAACCAGAATTGGCGCTCACATTCGCAATATCCCCATGGTGGGGCATCGGGCATCCTTAGCAAGAATGAGAACACTGCCATTTTTCGCCACGAGCCCATAAGTCTGGGAATGGTCGGCCATGGGAAACATGGGAGTGGCTAGTTTCACACGATGCCGGATTCCACACCTTATTGCAGCCCTCACCTGTGTGGCAAAGACGTATAGCGTTCTGTGCTATGCCGCAGCACCGCTGGTACTTATGAACATCCGCGTTATTTGGACGAGTCACCCGATGTGTGCTATACTCAACCGTACGTAGTAGCGCTACGGCAGCACGCAGGAGCACCAATGATTGCTCATCGGCGGACACTTGCTGATGCTGGAGTCGGCGGTTACCGTCCACACGACTTTGCCCATGTGGCCGTCACGAAACCACCGCGGATACAAGCCGGGTGTATCAGGCGACGCCTGGACGCGAGGGTCGCAATGATGGTCAGAGTTGGTCGGTCTTCGGACTTGTGGATCATCCCGGAGCCCCCTATGCCTTCCCAGCTTGGGTAGCCAGTGGACTTGGTTCCGTCGAGTCCCCACTCACTGCTGCGCGCCAGTTCCGGTTTTGCACCGGATTCCCCATGAAGCCGTACACACACTTGTGGCTTCGCCAACTCGCTTCTGAGTGCGATGCTGATGTAGCACGTCTGGGGCACCGGCGTACGCGTATTCGCATGAATGAATTCAATCTCATCCGGTTTCTCCCCGGCGTTTCACGGGCGGCATTCATGTCACACAGGCGGCCACGTCACCCGTCGCCACACCGCTTCGCGCTCCCAATGAATTACCACCGTTCTACGCTGATTCGTAGGCCCGGACAATCTTAAGATGTCATCGGCAGCCCAAGAAAGACCAAGTGATGGCGTCGACAAAGCTTCCACACCATTATTCAGCACATAATCGCAGGCCATAGCAGGTAATCTCCCCTCTTATTGCAAGACAACGTTCCTGCGATCATCGGCGATCATGTGGCGAAAACATTACGTCACTTGGCAGCACGAGGCGACCGGTGGTACCCTTGCCAGACTTGCGCAAATCATCAACTACTACTTGTTGAGTGGCGATAGTGCCCAAATGTTAAGCAGTTTTTCTGCATGCCCACAATCAGGCCGCGGCGATGAATCAAGGGAAAGGATGGGATCCTGGGATGCAACCGCTATTATTGCCGCTACTATTGCTCAAACGAGTACGGAACGCGATGCACAGCCGGAAGCCTTCCTGGCGGATTCATCGCAGGACCATGATTGCGGAAGAAAAATTTCACACCAGCGGGGATACCGACAACACACACACTTTCGATCGTAGGTGGTGGGATCCTCTTCACCATTACCCGCCACCACCACCGTTTTTCTATTTTTCAGCCGCATCATGTGCCACAAGCATCAAGGGGCGGCATTTTCCTGTTCCTATACGGCTCACCAGCACTTTTTATCGGTCGCCTGCGATGCCACATGGTAAGTGCATAACTCTTTACAAACACACACATCTTCAGTGGGACAACGCTAGTAGGTCGCGGCGGAATAGTTGTACTCCGGCAATGTACATCTCCCACATCCGAAACCCACACACACGGTTTTGGATTATAGAAAAAGATAAGGAGAATGCGTGCAATGACGCGCAAAGATCGAGGTAGTACCGCAAAGCAGCCGCAGGGCGACGACCATTGCCTCAACCGTCACTTGAAGCACCAGCCCAAGGATGTGGGTGTCCTTTGCTTCACAGAGTTGGAGGATCCATCAGCGTAGCAAGCCCAGCGGCTGGCAAAACTGCCGTTTATTTACCCGCATGTTTGCGCTCATGCCCGACGCCCACACCGTTAGGGTCGTCAGTGCAATCCGTTCCGGCACCATTGATGCCGTGATTCCTGCACGCCAGTGGGCGTCGACATCGGATGTGGTACATGATTGCCCGTGCGCACCCAATTCACAGCCACTGTTGGCGGGGGAAGCGATCTTACCCAGCTGCGGGACGCCATCGATGACCGCCATTCCGCTGTCGCCGGGCAACTATCTGCAAGGACTGGATCCCGCCGGGTCCCCGCCGACGATCGATGCCGGAGCTGGCGAAACTGGCGGAGGAAACCGATGTTGACCTCGTCGCGCATTCGCCGAAGTGGCGGCAGCACTGGGGTCGCTGGGCGGCGGCAACCACTTCGGTGAGCCTGTGTTTGGAGTGAAACCGACCACCGTGTGGATGTTCCCGCACTCGGGTTCGCGGCGTGGGCAATAAGATTGCCCAAAAACACACGTGCCATTGCAAAGAAGTTAATGGCGAAGTGGTGGATTCCCATCGAAAACAACGACCTCGCCTACCTGGTGCAGGGCACTCCAGGAATTCAGGAGCTATATCGAGGATTGCACTGGGCGCGGCGGTTTGCGTACCCTCAGTCGGGAGGGAAATGATGGACCGGTTTAGCACCTGTTTGTCCGAGTTTATGGGCACCGATGTGGAGGAAGTGGAGCGCATTAACTGCCACCACAACTACACGCAGCGGGAAGAGCACGCCGGCCACACGGTGTGGTTGACCCGCAAGGGTGCGGTGAATGCGGACGAGGGTCGGCTGGCGCTGATTCCCGGTTCGATGGGTACCGCCTCCCACGTGGTGGAAGGCAAGGGCAATGCCCAGTCGCTGCATTCGGCACCGCATGGGGCCGGCCGCCATTATTCGCACGGAGCGCGCGCCGCCGGTTTACCGTTGAGGATCTGGCGTCCCGCATGACTGGTATCGTGTACCGTCCGGGCGAGGCGTGGATCGACGAGATTCCCGACGCCTATAAGGATATCGACCAGGTCATGGCGGATTCCCGCGACCTGGTAGAGATCAAGCATAAGTTGCGCCAGGTCATGAATGTCAAGGGCACATAAACTGACACCCATGTCGCTTATCGACGCCCGAACCTACCGGCCCGGGCAGAATCGCACCCCACCAACACACCACGGTAAGTGGGTAGCTGGTGGGGGTGTTTTGCTGCCCAGCCCAAAAGGTAGCTGGGCACCAACATCCACCAGTTTAGAACGTGCTTTCGAATGCTGCGCCGACCTTGTACAGGCGATCGTCGGCGAACGCTGGGGCCATGATTTGGTGCAGTCCGACCGGCAGGTGGGTGTCGTCCGCCAGGCCGGCCGGCGGGACATGCTGCACAGGCCCGCCAGGTTGAGCGGCAGGGTACACAGGTCAAAGCCTTATGCATGGCCAGCGGGTCCGACACCTTATCGCCCAGCTTGAATGCCGTGGTGGGGTGGTTGGTGACACCAGCACATCGCACTGCTCGTGAGCCCTTGCTGAAGTCCCTGGGCGATGAGGGTACGCACCCGCTGCGCCTGCACATAGTAGGCGTCATAGTAGCCCACCGAGAGCGCGTAGGGTACCCAGGATGATGGCGTTTCACACCCGGCCGAAGCCGCTGCCCGGGTTAGGGCCATGACTTCCGCCGCCGAATGCGTGCCGTCGTCCCCCACCCGCAGGTCCGTAGCGCATGCCGTCGAACCGGGCCAGGTTGGAGGATACTTGCAGGGAAGAATCAGGTAGTAGGCAGCAAGCGCATCATCAAAGTGCGGGCAGTCCACCTCCACGACGGTGGCACCCAGGGATTGGAGGTGGTCGACCGCCTTGTGGAATTGGTCCAGCACCCCATTCTGGTAGCCATCCCGTCAACTGTTTCACCAGCCGACGCGCACCCCGGTCAGTCCCCAGGTTCCCTCGCGGGCAGCAGCAACGACGGGGGCCACCGGCTCAACCACGCTGGTGGCGTCGTACAGGGTCGGGAGCCGGCGATGACCTCGTGCAACAGTGCGGTGTCGAGCACGGTCGGGCGGTGGGACCACGCTGATCCAGGGAGGATGCGCACGCCACCAGGCCATAGCGGGATACCGTACCGTAGGTGGGCTTGACCCCCACGGTGCTGGTGAGCGCCGCCGGCTGGCGGATCGACCCGCCAGTGTCGGTGCCGATCGCCAGGGATGCCTCCCCGGATGCTAGGCCGCGGCCGAGCCGCCGCCGGAACCGCCGGCGGTGCGCTCCAGGTCCCAGGGGTTATGGGTCGGCCCGTAGGCGAGTTTTTCGGTGGAGGAACCCATGGCGAATTCGTCGGTGTTGGTTTTACCCAGAATGGGTGATACCAGCCTCCCGGATGCGCTTGGTCACGTGGCGTCGTAAGGCGACACGTAGCCTTCAAGGATTTTCGACCCGCAGGTGGTGGGCGCATCGGTGGTAGTAAACAGGTCTTTCAGCGCCAATGGCACGCCCGCCAGCGGGGACGCCGGCCGAGCGCCCGAATCTAATTGTTCGTCCACCTGCCGGGCGGCGGCCAGGGCTTCGTCGGCGCCCACGTGGAGGAAGGCATGAATGTCACCGTCACTGTCGGCGATGCGATCAAGGTGGGCCTGGTGACTTCTCGAGCTGAGCTCCGGGCGTGGATTTTTGGGCAAGGTCCGGCGGCAGTCATGCTGGTGAGCTCGGAGGAACCGGCCGCACCCACAAGGTATTTGTTAGTCATAATAGTGTTATTCCCCCAAAATTTGCGGAACGACGAAGCGCTGTTCGGCGACTTCCGGTGCCTGGTCGAGTGCTTGTTCGGGTGTGAGGAGGGGTTTAACAACGTCCTCACGCATGGTGGTGTGGATGGAGTGCGGTGGCTCATGGGTTCGACGCCGGCCGCGGCAACTTGCTGCACTGCGGACACATTGGTCACGATGTCGTCGATTTGTGCGGCAAAGCGATCGAGTTCTTCATCTGTTAATGCCAGGCGGGACAGTTTGGCCAGGTGTGCGACTTGGTCGCGCGAAATCTCAGGCACGTGTCTTTCCTTACAATATGTTTCTGATTGGGGGCTAATGTACGGGTTGTGACACCATTGAATTAGGTTCACGCAGTTATCTTACCGCAATGGTGAGTGGTTCAAATTCGTAACCGGATAACTAGCTGATAGGTGACAATTTCATAACTTCCGATCCTCGCCCTCACTATTGGCACGGGTCGTCTGTAGAATATTGGGATAGCAGGTTTCAATAATTATCGGGTTGGTGCCATGGTGTTAGTTACATCTCTGGGCGTCCCACAGCCAGGTGCCCTTAGTTTTATGGGCTAGTACTGTGGCTAGGTGGGAAACGGTCCCAAATAGTATTTATGTTTTGTGAGGAAGGTGGGTTTCGCAGGTGTCATATCTTATTCGGGTGTTGCTCCCTGATGCCCCAGGCAGTTTAGGTAGGTTAGCCGAGGCAATTGGCGCGGTGGGCGGCAACATTAAAAAGCGTCGACGTGGTGGAATCGCTTCCAGACGGCACAGTCATGGATGACATGGTGATTAGCCTGCCCACCAATACCATGGCTGACGTGCTGATTTCTGCCGCCCACATGGTGGAAGGCGTGGTGGTTGACTCCATCCGCCCGTTCTCGGGGACGGTTGACCGGCGGGGGCAGATTAGGATGCTGGTGGATGTGGCGGGCGCCTCATCGAATTCGAGATAAGATTGCGCAGCTGATTGATAATATTCCGCAGGTGTTAACGTCGTCGTGGGCGATTCTTTTGGAGGACGGCAGTCCGGTGCGGCGGATTACCGCCTCCTATGGGGCACCGGAGGATGATGGGTCGACGCCAAGCCTGATTAATATTACGGCCGCCCAAATTTTGAACCCGGCGAAGGACACGTGGATTCCGGAAAGCTGGGCACTGCTGGATTCCTCGCTGGCCGCGGCCCCATTGGGAAATTCGGGGCTGGTGCTCATCATTGGGCGGGTTGGTGGCCCGGAATATTTGCCCTCTGAGGTGGAACATATTGGATATTTAGGGACGATTTTGTCCCGCATGTTGCAGCATTAACGGCTGGGCGCAGGTTGGGGCTTATTCAGTTAGTGGGTGGTGGGAGTATTAATCTGCCTGAATAAGCCTTAGATTGCAGATCGTAGAGAAAACCGGAACCCCTGGCTCATATCTAACACGAGGTCCAAGCATGTACTCATCATCGTATATATGGTTCAATAACGTATACTTTCATTCCTCGTAGCGATTCCAGGTCAACTACCGGGTCCATGGCTGCGAATTTGCGCGCGTCTGCATTGGTAAGAATCTCAATGGGGTCATCTACATCAGGATCATCGAAACTCTCCTCATTCAGCACAAAGCCAAAAACGGCCTTTTTAAGTTCCAGGTCAAGCCACGCACCAGACTCTACTAGATCATGCAGAAGCACCTCGACAAAATAGTCGGGTGGACCGCACCCAGGTCGACGCAATATTGCAGGAGGGCGGGCTTCATCAGCAACCCGCTGAAACAAGCAAACGCTAGCCATTATTACCACTACCTTAAAGACTATTTTCGCTAAAACTATTCAATCCACCATATCTCTATGCCTACAGATTCAAGAGATTAGTAGCCTTCTCCCGGATACGGCGGCAACGTTTCCAGCATTGTGCGTGACCACTCATGCCATAAAACCTTATCTTGAGAGGCTAAGCCGCATTTCCGGGTAGTTGAGTAAGCTTCAATGATAGCCATACGAAAATCCAGACCACGCAAAAACCACATATTTTGATAAAATTATCAAAAATATGCCATCAACCTATGTTTTTATCTACACCCACACTATAAAAACCAAACCGGTATCAGATTTTATGTTGATTCAAAAACCTGCTCTAATGATTGATAAGGATGGCCACGTCTATATCAATATTGGTGAACCATCCACCACGCACTACAAACCGTTGCTTATTCCATCCCCTTGGACGACGACAACGGTGATACAGAATTGTGATATTAGATGTTTCCGAAGATAACGAACTCTTGGGCATCGAGATTCTAAGGTTGGATCTTATGATTGCGTACCGCTCTAATGGGTTATAAATTTTTGCTTGTCGACGCCCCTACCTGCCCTAGTCGCCGTAGATCACCGGTAGTTTTCCCGGATACGATGGACGAGGTGAGGGTCAACGTCGTAAAGCAGCATTTGCGCATTGGGGCCGGCTTCCGGGGCGATCATGCCATCGGGTTGCACAAATGCGGAATGGCCGACGCCGCGGGGTGGCTGGTGGCGTGATGGGTTTGGTCGGCAGCGATGACCCAGCTGGTGGCGTCGAGAGCGCGGGCGCGGATGAGTAGTTGCCGCTGCTGCGGTTTGCCGGGACCATCGGCCCAGGAGGTGGGGACCAAAAATAATGTCGAGCGCCGCGGCGCGCAAGCTACCGGAATTGTTGGAAACCGCAGGTCATAACAGGTAGCAAGCCCAAAGGTGACGGCGTTATAGGTAAAAGCGTGACGAGATTTTTCCCGGGTTTGATGGTATCGGATTCGCGGTAGCCGAAGGCATCATAAGTGTGGATCTTGTCGTAATGGACGACCGTGCCGTCGGGACAGATCGCAACGGTGGTGTTGTACACACGATTGATGGTTCTTCCGCTCACCACATGCTGGTCGGCTGGTCGGAACATACCAACAACAATGGCGATATTGTAGTTCTTGGCGAGGGCCAGCAAGTGCGCTCACAAATGGCCCGTCGAGGGGTTCGGCTATTTCGTCGAGGTCGGCCGGTGCCGAATGCCCGCATGGTGGCTTCGGGAAACAGGATCAGCCGGGCATGATTCATAGCTGCGGTGATGACCGCTTGGGCTACGAGGCAAAGTTGGCGGTTTTATCTGCGTCGGTGCCGATTTGGCCAATGGCGATTTTCATGGTGGCCCTAGGGTAACACTTTCTTCGCCTACCGTTGGCGGTATTTCACGGTGGTAGCATCCTCAAACCCTGGTTTGTCGCCGTTCTTATACCGCTCCCACGCTGTGGTAAACAACTCAACAGACCCAAGCACCGGACACCCACCAACAACCGGACGAAACACCACATCACCCCACACCAAAAACAACGACACCTTCCACACTCCACACCACACGAACCTGCAACACCAGACAACCACCCACCCGGCAAAAACCACGAACGACCCGCACCAGACCGACGACCACCAACCAACAACCCCCGACCAACCAACACCTCACCAACCCCACGAATATCCCCACTCCCCAACCATTCCACCGACGCACACACACATCAGACGGACACACCAACGCCAACACCTGCAAAAAATACCGCGCACAATCCAAAGACACCCCCAACACCTTAGAAACCTCAACAACCAAACCAGGCACCGACACACACGGATCAAACCCCACACCAACACCACCAACAACACCCAAACCCTCAACAAAACTATCCAACAAACCCCCAACAACACACGAATCGTCTGGGATGAATGGTTGAATTTGAGGTAAACGCATCGTTGTGGTATTCACAGCCTAATGGCATTGTTCCTAACCAGTCCCAACCCCATGGTGCTGCTGAGACTCGTTGGACGGCAAGTTCTTTCAGATCCTGTGGTTTTGCGGCAAACACAGCCCGGTTTGGGTCGGACAGGTCCATTTCATGCGCCAGATACAACAGAACCTCTAGATAATGTCCGGCTTTTTCGGCATTATAAAGAGAAGCACTCCCAGGTGGGGGCTGATAGACGAATAATCATATGACTCTCACTCCCCAACTGTTTGAGGTAATTAATTTGTGCTGCTGTTAGTTTCTACAGGGGTGTGCCGTAACGTTCCAGCAGGTAATCACATCTTCTCACGTTAATGCCCTTAGTCGGGAAGGACTCATCCACCCCCAAAGCCAACAACTGCTCCAGATCATCGATACCCCGGAGCTGAATCAGCATTGCCCGCTCTACCGCCTGGGTGAAGCCAAACTCAATGCAATCAGTCTCATCCAGCACCAAAAAGGTCGCTTCCGCAGAGACTCCCGTAAAGTCTCCAGCGAGGAATAGTTTTTCAGGCCGTGGAGCAGGTATGTGGCAGTTTCTGGTAGAAGAATAGTACCGTCCGACAACCGGGCGCCGCATCAGCCAGCGAATCGCCGCCGAAAAAGCGTTTTTCGCATCCTTCGACTGTTCCTCCGTTTGTTCCTTACGCCGCTCGGCCCACGCCTTAATTGCCGCAACACTATCCATAAACGACTGCTTATCCATCGACAAATCAGGCCGATCAGAATCGGCATCTTTCAGCCGCGTGAGTGCATGATATTTACGATATCCGAAGTATTCCCAGGAGTTTTGCTGCCATTCAGGGTTTTCGGTTCCCATCATATCGTTCAACTGGTCCTACCACCCAGAAGCAAATACTCCAGCTGCTACCATATCCAGCAACCACTACACAATTCAATTACCGCATCGGGATCATGCAATGGGGAGGAAATAGCAGCGACAATGACCTTCTCCTTGCCAATCAATTCACACACCATGGACGTGGCCTCCATTTCTTGTGGATAGTGGTCTCTCCGAGGTTAGCAAGTAGCCACGACGGGCCACCATCCCACAAACCAATCCGTCGCACCCGTTTATTAAGTCTATTCCCGGGTTTAGCCTGCCAGAGGAGTTTTGATGCAGCATCGCTGACTTGCCGGTTGGGGATTATTCTGCGCAGGATTACGCGCAGTCGCTAACCACTGGGCAAGTCGATTCACCTTGATAACGGCACGGAGGATAGCTGCGCCCAACACCGGATCCGTACCAAATATTTGTTCAACCGTATCGGTTGCAGGTGACCCCAACAGCATGGCGGCCTGCTCATAGCTCACATTCCGCATTCCGCACACTCATCTCCTCATCACGGGACGCAATTGGTGATAGGCGCTTAACGGTAAGTCGTATGTAGCTGGCCGGCCCATCTGCCGAGTGCCGAGTACCGCCAAATGCTTGACGATCAGTGTTTGAATCATAGAAGTATCGACCCCGGTAGGAGCGTTCCTCGATGAGCCATACCCACCGCCGGGCCTGCGGATCGCCCCCATAATGCTGTGCTGGAGGAGAAGCTTCCCAGGGGGTCCACATGTGACTGGGCGATACGCCCGAATGGCAGGGGCCACGAAACACAATGCTGATGTGCTGGTCATTAAGGGTGCCGCACAGGCTATCGCGGGTTTGCGGTTGGGCGGGCACAACAACGCTATGCCATAGATTGAACTCTTGGCCTGCGCGCCGGCGGGCTGGTGGGCAAGTCCGGTTAAGTCCACCCCGGGAATGTTTTCGCCCCTGGCCGATGGGATCGAAATAGTCGTCGTCTCGATCGATATCAGTCTCCCATTCCTCAGCCTTATAGTTATAGGTAATAAGATAATACGGACGGTGCCGAGTACTCGACCGCCGAAATTTTCGGGCTGCTCGGGGTAGTAAGCTCACCATAGCCGGTAAGCCGCCCCTGCCGGGATCGGGAGGAATAGGATTCCGCAGCTGCTGCAACGATCATAAAGCTCCTCATCCAATATTGGAGTCTCACCCAACCAATAGGAATAGGTTGCCCAATAAGTGAAAAAGTGCTGTGGATCCCCCTCGTCAACCTGGTACAGCATCGCCACTTTATTGCCCTCACGCTCATCATTGACCAGGTATGCTGCCCGCACACGCACTTCCATGGAGGTGATTGCGGAAGCTTGCACTGTGTTATTTGTTGCCGCCCGCATGTGCACTTCTAGGGATGGTGCCGCAGGCCACAACCCTGGTCACCGTCAATGATCTCTCACGGTTTCACCCACCCGGATGGCGACGGCGGGGGTAGGTTTCGCGAAACTCCACCTTGGCGTCCGTAGGGGCCTCGGCCTGGAGGCGATCTATGGCCTGCTCAACGGCGGGCCAGGCAAATTCTTCTACCATGCCGGTGCGCAGTCTGGCTTGTAGCTCAGCCACCGGGTCGAAGGCGAATATTTTTCGATAGCCTCGGGATGCAGCTCGCTGAATCGTGGGTCACAGAAGCTGGCTGGCTGTAGCGAATAAACCGGTGCCATTCCGGCTGGTATCCGGTCAATTGGTCGCGCTTTCGCGCGCATTGTTCGAGGCGTTTGCGGCAGAGTTCCCGAAGCGCAGGCATGGGATACCAGGTCGTAGTGCTTGGTAATGCAGTCCAGGGAATGGTGGCGGACGCCCAATCCGCCAGTTGGTCGTGGTGAGCAATGCCCGCAAGGTCACGCCGGGGCGTATCGGGGTGAAACCATTCGTGCCAGCGGGGAAACTCGGCGTCGGGCAGTTCCCACACGACACCACCCGCGGACAGGGCATCAATGAGATCAATGCTCATGCATCGACAGTCAAGCGGCAGTGTCATCCCTGCCAGGCCGGCGCTTGCCGACGTTACGACGTCGATAAGCTTCTGGCTATGTGGTAAACCCCACTGGTAGAGGCGGCCGCATTCCGTGGTGATAAATTCGATGAGCCATCGGGCATAGTCGGTACTGTTAGTAGCGAGTTCGGCAAGCGTCCCGGAATCTTCCAGGAGCGTAAGGTATTCGTCGATGCCCAGTTTGGGGACGGCCAGTCAACAGTACCCGCCTGCACTGTTGGGATTGGGTGGCGATGGTCACGAGGGATGCGCGGATGCTTCGGTGAATCTGCTGGCGCCGACATGAATCCGGGTGATTCCATGATGGTCTCGATCAGGGCTTTGTCGGATTCGAAGTCGCTCAATCCTGCTGCTTGCGCTGGTTTTCGTGGGTCATTGGCCATGGCGCTGTGGCAGCCCCGACGGAACTTGGCGCATGCGCCGCATAGGCGGAGGAAATAGTCGAAGGCTTCCTGTGGCGTCATGTGGTTTTACCACCGTGGTGGCCTCGGCGGTGAGCCTCGCGGGCACCTGCAACACCATGCACTGCAAAATTCAGTGAACACGGCCACAGTGTGTGATGTCCACGTCAATGGCGTACATGCGCTCGACATCACGGGCGTTATGGAAACAACGCTTGGCGTACGCCCTCTGCCCACACCAAGAAAAGATGCGGGCAAGCTCTTCCAGAGGGTGGAACGAAGTGTGGCACGGACCTCGTTAATAAGGCGGAGTGAGCTCATCGAAATGGGCTATTACTCGCCGACCATGGCGGCTAACGTTACGTTTTGCCCATTCCAGATCCCCCACTAGATTCACGGCGTGGTGGGCGTTTGCCGGTCTTTGGCTCATGGGCCAGGTGGGGAATCCCGCCGCACGAGCGAGGCACGACCCACATCCTGGGTGGTCACGAGGCTAAACCGACGGATTCAGTGCCCGGACTTCGGCCTCGACGAGTTCTGCTGGAATGATACGAACCATGGGTGGTGCCATTGGTGTGAGTGAATTCCGCGGCACACTAACACAGTGTCGTGTTCTGGTGATGGTGCAGGGCTGTGATCTTCGTGGTCATTTTTGCTTGGTAGTGATGTTGCACGCCCACAGTTTTCTGGGCGCACAGCATCGGCATGGTTCTTTTTCAACCATACTAGGGGTGAACCACTCGGGTTGCTACCTACCGACGTTGGTAGCGGCTGGTTGTGATTTCTTCGAACTCTGGTTTGTCGCCGCCCTTGTACCGTTCCCACGCCATAGTAAACAACTCCCCAACAGAACCCAACGGAGGACACCCACCAACAACCGGACGAAACACCACATCACCCCACACCACAACGACACCTTCCACACCTCCACACCACACGAACCTGCAACACCAGACAACCACCCACCCGGCAAAAACCACGAACGACCCGCAGCAGACCGACGACCACCAACCAACAACCCCGACCAACCAACACCTCACCAACCCCACGAATATCCCCACTCCCCAACCATTCCACCGACGCACACACACATCAGACGGACACACCAACGCCAACACCTGCAAAAATACCGCGCACAATCCAAAGACACCCCCAACACCTCCGAAACCTCAACAACCAAAACCAGGCACAGACACACACGGATCAAACCCCACCAACACCACCAACAACACCCAAAACCCTCAACAAAACCATCCAACAAACCCCCAACAACACACGAAATCGTCTGAGCCTCGCATGGGTGACTTTTGTAGGTGAATCCCTTTTGGTCGTAGTCCCGCCGAGTTCCATGGTGCCGAGTTCTTTTCCAGGTTTGCTGCGCCGCAAACTCTTTGAGTTCCACGAGTTTTGTGGCGAACATTGCCCGAGTTTGGGTCAGACAGGTCCATTTCGTGCGCCAGATACAACAGGACTTGCAGGTACCTCCCCGGCTTTTTCGGCAACAAGAGAGAGGGCAACCTTCAGGTTAGGGCTGATGGCGTGGGTGATGTAGTCTGCGAATAGACCGAGTTTTTGCCTCGTTAAGCTGCCGCACGGTGGGCTTCATAATGGGTGCGCCGTAGCGTTCGAGCAGATAGTCCGCATCTTATCCACGTTAATGCCCTTAGTTGGGAAGGACTCATCCACACCCGAAGCCAACAACCATTCGATGTCACCAATACCCCGAACCTGGGTTAATGCTGCCCGCTCTGCTACTTGGGTGAACCCAAGCTCGGCACGACCAGCTTTATCTAACACGGTCGATTGCCACGACCGTGAGGAATAGTCTTTCAAACCCATGGAGCACATACTTGGCGGTTTCCGGCAAGAGAATAGTGTCATTCGACAGTTGGGCTGCCGCATCGGCTAGTAAACTGCCGCCGAAGAGAACCTGGGTGTCTTCCGGCTGCTCCTCAACTTGCTGTTTACGCTGTTCCGCCCACGTCTTGATCGCCGCAACACTATCCATAAACTCCTGCTTATCCATCGACAAATCAGGCCGGTCAGGATCGGTTACGGTACGTAGTTCAGCAATACCCTTGTGCTCAGGGCGCATAATGGCGTGCAGGTTTTCATTGTAGTAGCGACCATAGCTGTACACCCAGCACCCTGCCGCCACTCCGCCGTCTGCTGACCGGATTTTTCCACCAGCCGACAATGCTGCCACCCAGAAGCGAACAGTCCGGCTTCTGTGGCATCCAGCAACCATTCACACAATTCGATGACCGCACCTGGATCGTTCGACAGGGCGGAAATGGCGACAACAATGATTTTTCTCCTTGCCGAGCAGTTCCCACCATTCTTTCGAGGCTTCATTACCTCGTCTAGTTCCGGGTTGGTTTCTCAGGGTTAGCGAGAAGCGTTGACAGAATACCGCCGTTCCACATGCCAATGCACCGCACATAACTGTTTGCATAACGACCAGGTATAGCTTGCCATAAAATATCGCTGGCTCCAGGCTAACCTCCGTTCTTCGGGCTTCCCTTCCTCCGCCTCGTGGCCTTTCATTGCCAACCAGTTAGTAAGGTCCTGCACCTTGGTAACAACCTGAAGGATGGCCGCGCCCAGCACCGGGTCCGCACCAAATTCTTGCTCGACCACCTCGATCGTGGGCGACTCCAACAGCATGGCGGCCTGCGCATAGCTCACATTCCGCATTCGCACACTCATCTCCTCATCACGGGGACGCAACTGGTGATAGGCACTAGCGGCAACCGGCACACGTAGTCCATGGTGTTGGTTGTATTTGTACCACCAAACATGTGATTATCGGTTTCGGGTCGTGAAGCATCGACCCCGATAGGAATAGTCGTCAACAAGCCATACCCCACCACCAGGTCGGCGGATAGCGCTAACGATACTGTGTTTGGAAGTAAAACCTCCCAGGGGAGTCCAAATGTGACCAGGCTGACCGATATCACTGTAGTGGCCGCGGAACACAATGCTGAGTGTTGATCGTTAAGAGTGCCACACAGACTATCACGTGTGGTGGGTTGAACTGGAATGATGGTGCTTTGTCGACCAAGGAACGCATGCGTTGCTGGTGGTGGGCCTCGTGGACAGGCCGGTCAAATCCACCCCGGGGATGCACTCGCCCCGGCCAACAGGTTCAAGGGCAGCATCATCGTTACTTCCGCATAACGCGCATACTGGTACTAGGACTGGTACCCAATACATAACCACCATAATATTCAGGCTGGTTAGGGTAGGAAAGCATGCCGTAGCCGGTGAGTCGCCCTCTGGGTGGGAAGGAGTGCTGTCCGGAATAGCGGAGTAGTAATTCAGTTTCCTGTTCAACACTGGAGCCTCCCCGACCAGCAAGAATAGTGGTTCGAATAGTTTTGGTGGTAGAACGTAGCCACGTGCTCCCCCACCTGATAGATGGCATCTATGCTTGCGTCTGCCGGAACGGTGCCGCGGGCTGCGACCTGGTCACCATCAATGATTTCAATCTTTTCCCCAAACCGGATGGCAACGCCGGGTAGGTTTCGAAAAACTCTACTGCTGCCTCTTGCGGCACACCCGCAAGCAGTCGGCTCATGGACTGCTCCACGGCCGGCCATGTGAGCTCCTCTACGATACCGTTGCGTAGTCGTGCCTGAAGTTCGGCTACCGGGTCGATGCTGAAAAGTTTCTCTGCCGCCTCAGCATTGATGTCAGCCACCCGCGGATCGGTCAGATACTGCAGCTCAGTGCGGGTGAATTGATTCCATTCTGGCTCGAACCCGGTCAGACGGTCACGTTCTGCGGCGCACTGGTCGAGGCGTTTGCTGCAGAGTTCCCGCAACACAGGCATGTTAAGAATGAGGCTGAGGTTATCATTGCCAGCGATGAGCCCCACGGGAATGCTGCCGGGGATGAGGTCGCGGAGCTGGTCATGGTTGGCAATCCCGGAAAGGTCACGGCGGATGCCCCCGAATCTTTGTAGTTTTCATTATCAAACCAATCAGACCAGCGGAAAAGTAGGTAATATTCTGAAGATCCCACACAATGTCATTGGCGCATAGGGCGTCGATCAGGTCCAGGTCTGTGCTGTTGCTATACAGGGGTAAGGTTTTTCCGGCCATATGGTCGCCAGCTAGCACCACGGCGTCGATAAGTTTTTGGCTGCGATGCCGCTGCTAGTCAATAGTAGGAACTGCCATATTCCGTTGCGATGAATTCCACTAACCATTCGGCAAGGTCTTCTTTGTTGGCGGCAAGCTCGGCGAATGCCCCAGACTCGTGCAAGATGGTGAAGTATTCTTCGATACTTAACTCCCGGTGTCGCCCCTTCAGCAGTGCAGCCCGGCACTGCGGGGACTCCGCAGCAATCTTCGGCAACGATGATCGAACACTTTTTAAAGAACCCAGCTGATGCTTCCTGAAAGCCGGAGGTTCGATAATGCCCTCAATCAGGGCTTTGTCGGCGTCGAATGCACTCATCCCGGCCGCCTTGGCGAGTTTCCGCAGGTCGCGGGCGAGCCCAACATAAGCTCCAGTCCCGGCGCGGGAGCGGGCGATGCTGAGTTGTAGGAAGTAGTCGAAGGCGGCTTCAGGTTCCATGCGTTCGCCGGCGGATTTGGCTTCGGCGGTGAATTTCCTGGCGCTGATGATGCCGGAGTCGGCGAATTCGGTGAACATGGCGGCGTGTCGTTCGGCGTCGATGGTGATGCCGTATGCGCGTTCGATTTCGCGGGCTTTGCCAGTATTGCCGAGCGAGTTGGTGCTGCCTCACGTTGATGAAAAATGCGGGCGAGTTCTTCCAGCAGGTGGGGACAAAGTGTGGGGCGGAATTTGTGAGTGAGGTGATGAGTTCGTCGAAGCGTTCTTTGATACGTCGCGGATTGTGTTCTGCGTTGCGTTTTGCCCATTCTAGGTGCCCTCACTAGGTTGAGGGCGTGTAGGGCGTTGTCTGGGTCGGTGATGATTGGCCAGGCGGGGAAGCCGACTGCCCTGGTGATGGTGCGCCCTGACGATTTGGTCGTCACCCGGTTGGAGGCCGACGGATGCGAGTGCGAGTTCTTCGGCTTTGAGCAGTTCGGTGGGGACGAGTCGGACGATGGTGGTGCCGTCGGGCTGGTGAATTCGGTGGCTGGAGTTCCGAGCTGCGGTGGTTGGGGGTTTCCGGGGTGGCGAGGGGGTGATGTCTGGGGGTTCCTTGGCGGTTATTAGTTGTCGTCGGTGTCGATGGTGCGTCCCGGCATAGATGTATTCGCACATGCGGATGCCTTCGGACCAGGCTACGGGTCCGACGTCGGCAAGCGGGAGGCGTTTGCCGTTTGCTTTAAAGTCCAGGGCGCCTAATTCTGCTTCGTCGGAGGATCCCAGCTATTAACGTCGAGTGATGCAGTTACTTCTTGGCCGCTGTCGTGTACGATGACGGCTACTTCCCCTAGTGTGGTGCGGAATCCGCCGCCCCGACCGCGGCCTAGTAGATGTGAGCAGCGCGCATATTTTCCGCCCGAGTAGGCGTTGACGGCTTTTCGTTACTTTCAGCGTCAGCGGGTTTGAAGTATACGTCTCGGAAGAGTTGGTCTCAGGCCTTGGTGTACGCCCTGGTTCGGAGGCGAATTCTCGCCATTGTTCTACTTCGTCGATGAGTGCTGGGTGTAAGATGGTGAGTACCCCGAGTCGGTGACGGGTATTTCGATGGTTTCGCCGTCGAGGTCTACGAGTTGTAATGATGTGTCGGTGACTTCTTGGAGCATGCCTGATTCGGATTCATGTGACACGATTAAACCTTGGAAATATTTGCGCCATAGTGCGTCTTTCCATACGGCGTGTACGACTAATACGGGGATGGTGTCTCCTTGGAGGAACCATTCTTGTACTTGGTCGCGGTTTGATTGTTCGTGTTGTTCCAGGGTTACTCGTTGTCCGTCGAGCATGTCGAATTCGGGGAGTTTTTCTGGCTTTGGCTGGCACGGTTTTGAGTACTGGCCCTGCGGCGTTGCGGGCGATGATTTTGTTGTTCGTCCTAGTGCGAAGGAGTAGTCGCCGGCGTCGAGCCAGGCTAGGTCGTCGGTGTTCATGGTTGTGTTGTGGGCCTTCCGCTGTAGGGTTTGTGGTTGTTGGTTCCACTGTATCTAGTTTGTCGGACACAACACGTCCGTGGTCGAAAATTTGTTTGTTTTTGCTTGTCGACGTTGTTCCCTGCCGGCGGCGCGGCGTCTACGTCTGGTCTTGTGCGGTCTCGGGGTTGGGCGAACCTGTGCTGCACGTGCCGCCTGGTCGTTCACTTGAACGGTGGCGCGGAGGATGGCCGCCACCAACACGGGGTCAGACCCAAATGTTTGTTCGATAACATCCGGGCGGGTTGGCGAGGATGGCAGCAACTTGTTCCCGGGTGGCCCGGCGCAGTCGGATGCTCATGTCGAGGTTGCGGGGTTGTAGTTGGTGGTAGGCACTGAGCGGCAGGTCATAGAGATGATCCGCAGGATTATGATGGGTAGCGTTATCGCTGGCTATGATCTGGTCGGTTTCCGGGTCGATGATTATGCGGTCTGCGGCTTTATCGCCGATGAGCCACACGCCACCACCGGGGCGTTTGATGGCGCCTAGCAGCTTGTATTGTGACTGGAATTGCCCCAGCGGTGTGCAGAGCCAACTGGAGTCATCATGAAAGTCTCCACATTCGCAGCATCGCGGTTGGAAAACAATGTTGATGTGCTGATCGTGGAGGGTGCTGCAGAGGCTTTCCGTGGTGGTGGGACAAGTGGGAACGATCGCAGTGTGCCAGACATGGAAATGATAGTCTGCTGGTGGTTTCATGGGTAGCAGCCCAGTGAGATCTATTCCTGGTATTCCTTCCTCCTGCAGGATGGCACTCATTTCGTAGGTTTTGCCATTGGGCCATTCTCGAATGTTCCGGCCTTTGAATAGGGTAGTATGGCCCAGTGCCGATGACGGGGCCGCCAATTTTTAGGCACATGGGGGTAAGTCAGGAGTCCATCAGAGGTGAGTCGACTTTCGGTACCGGTGTCGCTGTTCATTATGGGGATGGTGTAGTGCATTTCACTACTAAAATAATCAGAATTGACGATACGTGGTTTTTGCCCCAACCAGTATGCATACTTTTCATCGTTATAGGCGCAATAAGATACCGCGATTTTGTCACCAACCAGGTGCGCCGAGGTCAGTAACAATCGTGCGGAATGGTACCGTGGGCGATGATGCGGTCCCGGTCGATAGCCTCCACGATTCCATCAACGCGAAGAATCACCGCGGGATAGGGTTTTCGTGAAACTCTAACCGATGGTAGGTTTGGGAGGATTCAGTTAGGAGGCGTTCCAGTTCCTGTTCGAGGAGGGGCCAGGCGAGTTCTTGGAAAAAGCCGAGGCGCAGGCGTGCTTGTAGTTCCGCCACCGGGTCGTAGGAGAATATTTGTTCGAAGGCTGTGGGGTTGATGCGCCCTAGTTGCGTGTGGGCCAGCTCTTCTAATACCTGGTGGTAGAAGTGTTTCACACATCTGCAGCCGATGATGCTTTTTCGCTTATCGGCTTGATGTTGCAGGCTACGGCCGAGCAGCCGCCGGCCGGGTTCGGTGGCGAGCAATGGTTGCTTGAGGATCCGAATGTCGGAAAACAGGATTGTTTTTGCCATAAAATCCCCCAGTTGCGGGTGATTAATGATCCCGGCCAAGTCGCGGCGGTATTCACCTGCACCGAGTCTTGCCCACGAGCGCCAATTAAAGTACCTGCTTTTTGTATCACTCAGGTCCCAGGTGATACCGCCCGCCGATAGGGCGTCAATGAGGTCGATGTCCATGCCGCGCTCGTTGAGCGGAAGAGTTTTTCCGTTCAGGGCATCGCCCGCATGGGCACGACGTCGATAAGCTGCTGGCTGCGCCAGAAGTTATAGTTGTCACGGGAGTATTCGTGACAGATAATTCGTACGAGCCACGTGGCGAGTCGGGCTTTGTCGGCGACGAGCCCATCATAGACGCCGGTTTCGCGCAGTAGTTCGAAGTATTCTTCGATGGTGAGTTTTTGGGTTTTTGCAAGAAGCAGCTTGTCATGCCACTGAGGATTGTCGCGGGAGGTTGCACGAGGGTTGGGCGGATGTCGCGGAAAAACCCGGTTGCGCCTGGTAGAAACCGGCGAGCCCCAGGATATTCCGTGACGAGTCTCCGGTCGGATTCTTTGGCGCTGATGCCGGCTGCTTTGGCTGGTCGACGCAGGTCGCTGGCCATGCGCGAATATGCTAGCCCACCAGCACGGCAACGATCGACACAGAGGTCAGAAGAAGTAGTCGTGGGCGTCCTGCGGTGGGAGGCGTTTCGCGGCTTTCCGGGCTTCGGTGGTGAATTCTTTCACCCCGATCACGCCCATGCGGGTGAATTCTTGAAACATGGCGGCGTGCCGATGTGGGTCCACCTCAACGTCGAATTTGCGTTCGATTTCGCGGGCCTGATTGAAGAATTGGCTGGCGATGGGCGCCTGATTTATTCGGACATAGATGCGTGCTACTTCTTCAAGGAAGATGGGAATGAGGTGGGGCATGGAGTGGGCGAATTCCATGGCGAGTTCGACGAGTTTCTTCTGGGTGGCCTGTGGGTGCTCCCGGGCTTTGCTGCTCCACCAATTGCAGGCGGGTCGCGCAAGATTGCGCACATAGTATGCGTTTGCCGGGTCGCTGAGGATCGACCAGGTGGGGAACCCCACTTTTGCGCCGAAGCGTAGCCAACCACCTGGTCATCGCGGCGACACCCGACACTTGCAACGCTAGGGTTTCCGCCTCAGTAGTGTTTCCGGCACGAGCCGGATAATGGTGGCGCCGTCGGGAGCGGTGAATTGGGTGGCATGCAGTGCTAACGTGTGTGGTGGTTGACGATTCAAGCTGGCGATGTTCACGATATGACCGTAACCCGCACATCGGACACACTATATGTGTTATCGAAACCCTGTACCCATTGAGGTCAAGTATCCCGCACACATGCATCGTTTAACCGAATCGTTTTTCGATATCTTTTATTATATTGCGGACGATTGTCCCCCAATGACCTTCTCCTCGCTGTACCCTACGGGGATCCACAGAAGGCACCCACGAAGGCATAGCATGCTTCTTACTCTGCTGGTTGAGAACTTCGCAGCTAGCTTCCTGGCCGGCTCGTTGGTAAGAAATAAGTGAATGTTCGAAACAATATCGGGAACCCAAAGCCTGCTAACAGCTTTGGCACGAAGGCATGGGTCGGCTGCCACAGCCGATAAATCGGTGTAGTGATTCTTGTACCAATCCTCCCAACGCCACCAAAGCTCATCAGGATTCTCCCAGGTCATGCCAACGTCGGCGAGCACATTGATAAGATCCGGGCTATTGATGGGGAAATATTTTGTGTCTCTCACTGGGAATGACCATCCCGGCAAGTTCGTCTTTCAACTGGTAAATTGCAGCAATGAGCCAGGGCCGCGCGGACAGGCCACCAGGCGTGATCACGCGGAGGTAGAGCCATTGGGCGAACGCACGGTTGTCACTGGTAAGTTCCCGCCACGCCTCGGTGTCCACCAATGCTTCATGATAGATGTCTAGCGACATGTTGATAGGCCGAACGGCAAGAAGATGATCTTGCCGCCCACGGTCAGCCCGCACGATGCGCCGCAGGGATGGTTCCACCCTGGTGAAAAACCCGGATCTGCTGTAGTAAACCCTTTTCGAATAAATGATATCGGCGAGCAGCCGATCGATGACGTCATCCGGAATTGGGGCGGGGTTGGCGAGGACGGCGGTGACTTGCTTAAACCCCAGTGGCTTACCCAGGCGACGCAAGATGATCACAGCGGACTTATCGAGTATCCCACCGGCTTGCGCTTGGGCAACGATGAGCTTGTACGCATAGTCGAAGGCTGCTTTGGGGTTCGCCATCGCTCGCGATGTCCACCTCGTCCCGCAAAAACGCGAGAGGTCATTGCCCGCCATGAGACAAATTCAAACAGTAGTTCCTGGTATTCGGGCGAGTCGATGGGCAGATCGTGCCGAAATATTACCTTAACGATTCGTATCAGGGTAGTGGGTTAAATACCCGGTTCGGCCAGCCATCACGAAATGGCGGGCTAGTTCGGTAATGAACGCCGGCACGCAGTGTGGTGCCTCCTCTCCAGTTTGGCGATCACCGGCTTCATCTGGCTTTTTCACTCTGGCTGGTTTGCTGGTGACGGCATCTTGTGCTCGACTCAGTTCGCCCAGGTAGGGTAAGGCAACCGGCAAATCTTCGGGGCGATGAATAGCCACCCAGTCGATGAATCCCATGGGTTGTGTTGCTGCTGTCCTCCCCACCTGCCGGGTGGTGGCCAGTGTCAGGCCGACTGTCTCCAGGACGGTTTCCGTCACATGCAATAGTTTTGTTGGTACGAGCCGCACCACAGTGATGTCGCCGATCGTGAATCGGGCTGCGTGTACTTTCGGCGTCGCTTGTCGACGCTGCCGAGGGTCGCAAGTGTGTCAATGTTCATGGTGCTCACTATAACGGCGGGGGGTGGACACGATTGGTTACATAGGGTTGTCTGATTTCAAGGTGATCTAGTGCGCGCAGCTTGTCTGCCACAACACGTTGACGTGGATCATCCGGTGGGAACATGTGGGCCATGCGGCGGAGAAGCACACGGTATTCCGCCGCTTTGTCCGGGGTGTCAGGAAGCCGATCCGTTAAGGTATCCCCCACTTTTTATCCGGGAGCACAGCGGCATGAGCTGGGCGTATTCGTCATCGCTGAGATGGAGCTGTGGAGTGCCGTAGTTTTTTTAGCCCAACGGGATGCCACTATGTCGGGCAAGCTGTAGCTGCGAAGAAGCCCCATGGTGATGTCGGAGGTGAGCTGGTCTTCGGCGATGATTCGCAGCCGGCGCGGCATGCCCTCGCGGGTGCGTGGGGTGATGCTGAGCAGCACATAGTAGATGGCTGCCGGGGTGAGGGTGGTGGCGTCGACAAGCAGCACCGCAATGGTTTCAATGGGAAGGTTGCCCGGGAAAATGCTTTGCTGTTTCCACCGTTTAGCCAAATTAATCGGTATTTCGCTGAGACGCCTGATGACGATTGTGTAGGTCATATCCGACCAAAAAGAGATCTTCTGGTTCGTAGTTACCGCGAGCAAGGTCCTGGGTGAAGGTAATGCCGAACGTTTTAAGGTTGGTGTGGTCGGGATGGATGAGCATGTCGATCATGACGTGTTTGCCCTCACGTCGAGATTCGACGACCCAGGCACCGTGGTGCCAACCGGGAGAAAGCTCAACGATGATAGGCCACCGTATGGTACAGCCAATCCGAAGCATAAATGCCCGCAAGGGCACCAGCTGCAAGAAATTTGCAGACTGTTTCCGCGAGTTGCGGGTTGACGAAGGGGCGTTGTAATAGCTGTCGGATTATGGCGTCACATCTGATGGCCTGCACCCACAGGTTGTTGGTGATGGGAACACGTGGCGGCGGGCCGGATTGTTGGGGGTGCGCCAGTTCGTCGGCAAGCTGCGGTGAATTGCGCCACTATGTCGGCGGCGGTGAGGTTCAGATCGGGGTGGTATCCGCTGAGTTCGTATAGGGTATGCTGCGGCCGGCTCGGTGAGTACGGTGAAGGGGTTATCAAGTCTGCGGAGATGCGTGGTGGTCTTGGTTGCCCAGTGGTCGATGTCGTCAAGGTCGGACATGACCTCGGAGAGTTCGGGGACAAAGATCCCAAGATCATAGGGAAAGCCTTCCCCGAAGGCAGCGTAGGCGTCGTTCAGCGTCATGACGGCCTCATTCTCGTAACAGTAACCCACTAGATCGTAGAATGAAACATGTGCGGCAAACAGTTGATATATTCGAACTAGGTTGCGGATTCTTGTGTGATATTTCCATAATTCAATGGAGCCGATACTCACGGAAAGCGCTTGCTCAAAACAGCGAGCAACGGTGCTTTCCAAATGCTGTCCCAGGCGTCTCAACCAATTTCTGTTGCGCCATGTCATCGACTACTTCATGTTCACGAATGACGGGTAGATTATCCTCAATGTCTGCAACATCAAGGTGATGTTCGAGAATGTAATGATGGTCGTTCTTCATTAATGCCGACAAGTTGCTGCGCTCCACCCCCCACATACTCATAGTTTTTACTATCAAACCAGCACTCCCACATCCACACATCTCCAGAAACATCGTACCTATCCACCCCGCCGATAGCGACAAGCGTGTTAATAACATCAAGGGGGCAGTATCGGAGTTTCTTACCCGGCACATCCAGGCACCCCCATGCGCGCCTGACCTGGTGGATGGCGTCAATGAGCCACTTTCGGGGCGGGAAGGGAATGGGGTGATCCACGATGATGTCGAAGATGAGATCCTTGAGCCATGCGGCGAATTCCCACTTGTTTTTTGCCAGTTCGTCCCAGGCCTCGGTGCCGTCTAATAGGTCATGGTAGCGGTCCAGGGTCATGAATTCTGGGCGAATATCAAGAAGTTTTTCCTGATAATCACGGCGGGAACGAACCAGCGCCTGTAACGATCGGCCGACCATGGCAAAGAATGTGTCCGGGGCGGCACGAAAGCCGGTTGTGTCGAAGACCGCCGTTACCACCGCGGCATCCACCCGATCGGTGTCGAGCCCCGCCGTGGCGCCAAATTGCCGAGCCTGGCCTACAAGATCCGGCTGCATGGTAAAGTGCCCGACCGGGAGGCCAAAGCAATGAGCCGCACATGGTAATCGAATGCTTGTTCTAGTGTGAAATGTTGGGCTGCGGCAGCGGCCTCTGCCCGCACATGGTCGATGCTCAGGGCGTTCCATGCGGCGAATTCCCGGAGCATGGCCAGCCGGCGCTCGGGGTCAAGCGGCAGGTTACGGTGGCGTGCTATCCGCAGGATTTGGTCGAGGTAGGCGGGCAAGAAATCGGACCGTCCGGCCTCCATATAATAACGTGCCAGCTCCCGCACAACGCTTATGGCCCGGCGCGGCCTGGTCGCAGCCAACTGGTTGATTACTTTGACCATGCGGGTTTTCACTAGGTGCGGTCGGGTGTGGACCATGCCACGTGCCCACCCCAATATTGGCAGTGTGCAGGTGTCGCGTGGTGTGGTCCAGCCAACCATCTGGGTGTGGGTTCGGCGCAACCCGCTTGTCGCTGCCCGAACCGTTGCCGCGGGGAGGACGTTTGTGGGAGTTAGTTCAACGATGGTGATGTCGCCGCCGCTGAACCGTGCGGCCTGCACCTCGATACGGTTGGATGGCTCGGTGGGGGTTTCCAGGGTAGTAAGCGGGCGGATATCCATGGTTGTCCACCATAGTTTCCTTGTCGGACATGTATGCCCGCCCTCAAACCTTTGTTCGAAAGGATGTGCTATTTCTGTTGGTGGAGGTCCCAGGCTTGGTGGAACAGTACCGGCAGGGGCACTAGGGTGGGCAGCCCCGCACCACCGGCTGGGGTTTCGGGGTGTTCCAGATCAGGTAGAGCAGGGGTTTTCGCTTCTTCCATGAGGGGCATGAGTTTTGTTTTGGGAGCCAGTCGCCGGGGAGGAATCGGTGCGCCCGGCGCGTCGGTTCTCCTGCACTACCAGTCCTCGTTCCACGAGGGGTGTTGCGGCGTTGGTGAGTTGTTTGCTTTCCACCCGTTCCAAGCGCGCACGTTTTTGTCGGTGGGGTTGGGGAGTGCGGCGATTTGCAGGAAATACCCTGGCGCTGTCTTGCGGGATGCCAAGTGTGTCGGCGACCTGGGTGACCAGTTCGGGTGCGCTCACGCATGGATCATATGGGTTTCCGTCGCGGCAGCTTCCTGGTCGGGTGCCTGTTGCAGGTCGGCGATGAGTTCGTCCATGTGTCCTTCGGTCAGTGCTCGAAATGGTTTGCCAGTCCAGCACTTCGGGGAGTTTCCTGGGCCGTAGTTCGCCCAGGTTTCCGGTGAAGAGCATTCGCCAGTGGCCCTCGCTTGCTTGGCGGGTGGCGAGGTCTTTCAGCCGGAGTAGTTGGCTGCGACCGCAGCCCGGCGCGGGTCGGTGCGGGGAAACAGGTGGGCCATGGCGATGAGAATGACGAGGTACTGGTCCATGACTGAGGAGACGTCATAAAAATTTGTCTGTGAGGGTGTTGGCCACCCGGACGTATGGTTCTTTGAGTTCCAGTGGGATGAGCTGGGCGTATTCCTCGTCGGTGAGGGGTGGAGTTGGGGGCTGCCGTAAGAGGTGGCTCCAGTAGTCGCCGATGGCGGCGAAATCAAAGCCGGTTTCCATGAGGTTGTTAGTGGTTCCGGCATCGAGGATGTCTCGCACCATGCCGGGTGCGTAGAGTTGTCGGGGGTTGCGTTGTCGTTCATGACCCCGGAAAGTACGGCGTGGGCAGCATCGTGGGTGAGGGTGGTGCGGCCTGCAGGTTGGTGAACCCCTTCGGCAAGGTGATGCCACCTGCAGCATGGGGGTGGCGGCTTGATGGATGGTGTCGAGTTGTTCTAGCTGGTGAAGGAATTGTTCGCCGGTGAGGCTGCGGGTGGTTCATCAACAAAGTGGAATACGTCAGGTTGGTGTGGTCGGGGTGAACGAGCATGTGGGTGGTGCGGCGGTATGAGGCGGTACGGGATTCTAAAACCCAAGCACCGTGGTGCCATCCAACATGGAGTGGTAATCCGTCAAATTCTCGGATTTCGGTGCGGTAGCACCAGCCGCTGCCGTAGACACCGGCGTGGGTGGCGGCGATGAGGAAGTCGCGATTTCTGCCGCTAATTCGGGGTTGATGTGTGGCCTGGCGAGCAAGGCGATAAGGGTTTGTTCGTGGCCGATGCCGCGGACCCAAGGGTTCACGAAGGTGCCGGCTTTGGGTGATTGGGCAAATTGTTGGGGTTGGGCGGCCGATCGACAAGGTCGGTGATTTGGTTGATGATGGATTTGGCGGTGGGATTACCGCGGTTTGTTCTAGCTCGTAGAGGTAGCGCGTGCCGGGTCGGTGAGGGTACCAATGGTGGGGTGGTGCCGCGAATTTCTTGGTTGAGTTTTTGTGAACCAGTTGTGGGGTTTCGTGAATGTTGGCACGATGAGAGCCACGGTGGGGTCGAGGTGGTCAAGATTGTCGAGGGCCAACAGTTCGGCGGCTTCTTGCCGGGATGGAATGTGGTCGGTGTGGTAGTGGGTTTGATTGGTTTGGTAGCTGATTGTGTTGATGAGTTCGGTCACCGGGTCGAAGTCCATGATGCGGTCGATGGCTTCGGAGTTGAGCTGCCGATATTTAGGATCGGTGAGACCGAAGATTTTCTTTTCGTAACACCAGTCGACTGCGCCCAGGTTTTTGGATGATGTCGCGGTGGTCAGCAAAGCGGTCGAGGGCGGCGGCTGCAGTTCTCCGGCCGCTTTATAGCGGAGGAACAGGTCACTGTGGTTGATAATCTGCATCACGTCGAGAGCCTGGACTGCAGTTTGACGCAAGTGCGAGTCAGCGGCAATGGCGGGAAGATCACGTCGGAATTTATCACGTCCGGTGCACCAGGTTTTCCATGCGGAACTGTAGTATTTTGTAGGCCCGGCGGGGTCTCTCCCAAGTGACACCGGCAGCGGCTAGTGCGTCAATGAGCTCTAGGGACGCGTAATAAATGTTTGTGGTTGGGAATACCATGCCATCGAATGCCCCCGATGGGCTTGGCCAATGGTATTTAGGATCCACTGACTGTGGGGATACCTACCAGCAGTGATATGCGTGAATAGCCATTGGGCGAGCCGCCTGGCGTTGTGGTGAGTTCCTGCCAGGCTTCAGTGTCACGAAAGCAGTTTATAGCAGGCATCTTGAAATCCAGAGCCCCAGGGGCAGCTAGCAATGAGTTGTTCTTGATATTTACGGTTTTCCAGAACAAGTTTTTCGTAAAATATCTTGTCGCAGGTGAAAATACCTTGATACGTTTGGGGTAAATTTGCGCGCTTTGAGGAATTCCTTGATCACAATGGTGTCGGCTTCGTCCTCGCTAATCCCTATACTCCTTCCATAATAGTGGACATGGAATTCTGGGGTGCCGGAGTAGTATTGGTGCCCGTTTCCCAGATAGATATGGGCAACAAAGCTGCACAATGTAATCAAACCCTTGTTGAGGTGTGAAGTATTCTTCTACATTGTATGCTTCGGAACGAATGATGGCGTCAGTCACGACTTTTTTACAGCCGGCGAATTCCACGAAGTATGTCATTCGTTGGTCGTAGTCGATGGGAAGGTTGTGGTTTTTCCAGTGTGCGGATGAGATCTAGGTATGGTTTGACGAAGCTACTTTTTCTTTTCTGCTGCAAAATAGTGCGCGAGTTCCATGATGAAGGCGGGGGCGCAGTGGGGTGCGGCCACGATAATGTCGTCGATGGATTTTTGTAGGCGGATTTTTACTTTGACCGGGTTGGCGACCACGTTGTGTTCCGCCCAGCTGAGTTCCCGCAGGTATTTGAGCATGTTTGGCATGTCTTGCGGATGGTTGATGGCGACCCAGTGGATAAATCCGACCGGTTGTGGTGGCGCCCAACCGACGGGCCGGTGCGTGATCCGTTGCAGGCCGCGCATGGCCATGAGGCTATCGGTGACTGCCTGTAGTGGCTTTCGGCACGAGTTCCACAATGGTGGTGGTGCCATTGGTGAATCGGGTTGCGTTAATAGTGTGTGCGCTTGTCGGCGACGAAACGGTGAGCGGGTACTGTTCATGCCCCCACCTTAGCTATGGGGGTGGACGTGTTTGGCCGATTACTGTGGTTTGCAGTGTTCTTGGACGCGCCGGGCTGCTTGGACCACGCTGGTGCAGAGATCGTCATCGGGGTCGAGACCTAACAGGTCTGCGGCAACCTGGTGTGGGTTGCCCGCGGAAAGGCTGTCGAGTAATTGTTGGCTTGTTCCTCGGTGATGCCCCGGAGGATCTCGCTGGCTTTGGGGCTGCGGATGGTGAGGTTACGCCAGGCGTTCCAGGGCAGGTCGTGGAAGAAATGGCGGTTTCCCCATTTGTCGTAGGTGGGGTTGGCGATCATGGCGAGTTCGCTGATGCCTGGCCTAAGGAGTTGCCCGTCCTCGGTGTAAAGGTAGGTGACGCCGTGAAGGTGCAGGTAGCCGACTGTTCCCACGGGTGATGTGTGGGTGATACCGTCGGCGTCGATGAGTGGGCGGTGCCCTCGTGAGGTTTGAGTATTGCGCACAATAGGAGTGGGTCTTTGGTTCCTGTCGGAAGAATAGTTGCGGATGGTGGGGGCGGTAGTCGCGGCCCATGATGCGGGTTGGGAGTTGGGTGCTGCGACCCCAGTCGATGGGGGTTGCGGTGGTGCGCTCCAGGCTGTGCAGCACCTCGGGGCATGATGGGCCCAATGCCCCTGCCGGTTTCGGGGTTTACTTGCCTGGTAGCGTAGGTTTCCGACCAGGGTCTTTACGGAGGACGGTGTGCCAGGCGTGGCTGTCGTTGTCGCCGAATGCGTTGCCTTCGGGCATGGTGATTTCCGTCCCCGGCACGTCGGTTATGGTGGCGTCCGCGTAGCGGGCTATTCCGCCGCCGTAGAGCCCTACCTGCGGGATGGGCAATGTGTTGGCGGATAGTTCGTAGTGGCCGATGCCGCCACTGGTGAAGGTTGAGCGGCTGAGGCACCCCGGTGGCCCATTCAGCGTTGAAGCCGATGGTGCCGGCCACGTATCGGATGGTGAGAATGTTTTCACCCACGGCGATTTGTCCGGCGTCGCTGTTGGTATCGACGTGGTCGTGCTCGGATATGGTGGTGTTGTTTTCGATATAGGCGATTCGGTCTCGGGGTGGCGACGATGACGCCGGGGTAGGATTCCCACAGTGTGATTGTGGGCCGCTTTGTCGACGCCCGCCCAGCGGTTTTCCAATTCCGGCCAGGTGTATTCAGTGAGTAGGCCGGCGTGGGAGGTTGGCCGCCAGTATGGTGGCCGGGCTGATGTCGAAGTGGTGGGTGATGGCGGCACGGGTGGTCTCGTTGAGGGTTTGTGGCGGTATCCCACCCACAAGTTTTCGAAATTTTGTTCGCCCAATGAGGGGTGGTTGGCGCGGGCGAGTTCGTCCAGGGCAGCCTGGGTGAGAGCGTCGAAAAGCCCGGCGCCGCCGCAGGCCACCAAGGCTGGGACCGCCTGGTGGGGAAATGTCGGCGAGAGAGAAATCACCCAGGGTGGCTGCGAGCAACCCGCATCGGCGCACAGATAGCTGAGGTCTAAAACGCCAGCATGGCAGTGGCGCAGTCGCTGAAGAACCCGGCGCCACTGGTTGGACTCCCCCACGGGTTGTTGGGCTGGGTTTCTTGTCCCAGGTCGCGCCCGCGGCAGTGAGGGTGGCGAGGATTTCCAGGGGATTTTTGCGATATTCGCGGGGATGTGCTGCCCACGCACCAGGTCGGCCTTGTCGCGGATGCCGCGGATGATGGGGGTCAGGTCGCCGCCACCACGGCGGGGCGGTATGGTTCCAAGCAGATGATGCTCGCTAACCAGGCCACGAAAAACCCGCTGGTCGGATGCGATGATGTCGACAACCCCCAGGTCGGAGATCATGGTGAACCACTCCCCGGGTCGCTGCCGTATTGGTCGATGTGTGTGGTGCTGTGGGCGAAAAAGCCGGGCGTACAGTTCGGGTTTCCGGTTGCCGCCGGCCGGATATGCTCGGCTAATTCCTTATAGAACTGCCAGGGCACCGTCTTGAGGGCGGGGCTGCCGGCGATGCCGTCTACCAGGTGCACACCACTATCGGTGGCGTTGTGGCCGGCTGCTTTGCCTAGCCGCATGATGTCGCGCAGCATTCCGGCATAAACCTGCCCGCCGGCACGAATCTGGTTGATCACAACGACAGGAAATACTTGTAGGCTTTTTGCGGGTTGGCACACCGACTGCTGGCGGTCCGAGCCTCACGAGTCATGTCGGCCGAACCGATGATGCCGAGGGCGGCAAATTCGGCAGCCGCAGCCCGGTGCCGCCACGAATCCACCGGCAAATCGTATGTGCGTTCGAATTCGCGGGCTTTGGCGAAGGCGCGTTTCGCCGCGGCCTGCTTGCCGCCGGCGGCGAAGATGCGGGCCAGTTCTTCCATGAGGGTGGGGACGAAATGCGGCGCCGAATCACCCAGATCGGCAATAATCGTGGCGAATTTCTTCTCAATCTTCGCCACCTTCGGCATGGTGTTCCGCGCCCACTCCAAGTCCGACACCAACCGTAACGCCTGGCGGGTGTCGGCGGGGTGGGTGGAAATCACCCAGGCGGGGAACCCCACGGACCGCGTCGTGTGTGCCCCACTTCCCTGCTTCGCGTCGGCACCAACCCCAGGACCTGGAGGGTTGCTTCCTCCGCCGGGATGAGGGCCTCGGGCACCAACCGGACCACCACCACGCCAGAGCCGGCATCGGTGTTGGTGAAGGTGACGGCGTGCAGCGTGGTGGATTCCGGCCCGGGGGCTCGACGAGTGCGCGTATGGTCATGGCATCAGTCAGCATGATGGTCGGACATGCTTAGCCAACCATCATTATGAGCCCTAGGTTATCGCCGGTATTTTTTTGGTGGTGAGGGCATCAAAGCTGGGGGCGATCCCCAGCCAACCACCGACCCCACACGGTCTGGAACAACTGGTCAAACGGCTCAGTGGGCGGACACCACCGCACCGTACTCACACCGCTCCCGATACCGAATCAAATAAAAAATTACTCTTCCACGCCTCAACCGGCATACTCCCCGACCGGGCCTCCCACCACGCACCAGGCAAAAACACAGTCCGACCAGCACCAGTACGCTTACCCTCAACCACAAGATCATGGGCAACAAGTTCAGCACGAGCCTCATCAAACTGTTTCTTCTTCCACCCATTCCAAGCCTTCACATTAGAGTCAGTAGGATCAACCAACGCAAGCAACTGAAGAAAATACACGGCAGCCGGCTCGGTGAGCCCAAGCTCATGACACGCCTCGGCAACAACAGCAGGCGCAGAAACCCGCGGATCACGATAACAACCAACAGGCCGATGCTTCGTCTCATCCTCCAGGTCCGCAATAATCCTATCGAAAATGCCCCTCCGACAAACCACGAAACGCATCAATGTAGCCCCAGTAATACTCGTGTTCACGACTGTCTTTGATGTGGTTAATGTCACCGGCGAGCTGGCAGGAGGTGTGGTTGCCGGAAATATTTTTACCCGTGGCGGTTTTCAGCGTGGTGAGCTGGTGCACCAAGAACGAACACACTGCGGTCGCTTCCGCATCATCAGCAAAACCCTGTGCTGGCAGGTTGGTGGCCAGATCCAATGCGATGGATGCGACCATGCCACCGTTCCACCCGGAGAATTGCGGGTTAGGTTTCAAGGGCGAAGCAGCTGGAAGAGGATGCGGATTTTTCGTCGGACGCAGCCCACGGTTCGGCAAGGTATTTTTCCATGAGCTGGTCGGGAATAACCAGTTCGCAGGTGGGGAGACCGGCAACGAAAGCGTCGACAAGCGCGGTGTTATTGTCGAACGCAGCGGTGGCGAGCAGTTCCGGCTCATCGGGTCCACTCCTGGTGAGGAGTGCCGTGGCGGCCAGGGTGCTTTTGCGGGTGAGCCTTAGTTTCGACGGATAGTTTTCGCCCGTTCTTCCTCGGCGGCCCGGAGATCATCGCCGCCGGCACGACGGAAAACCGCAATGGCAAGTTCGCGGGGCAGAGCGTCCCAAAACCACCAGCGAGCAGCATGATTGCGGCGGTTTCGGTGAGGAAGGTTCGGGCCGTAAGGGCGTCGACAAACGTCGCATGCGCGACAACCACTCACCAGAATCAATATCGTCCATATGTTCTAACTTGTCGGCCCAAACACGCATTTCCTCAGCACTCATGCCCGGCTCGACACCAAGATCATAGGCGGTTTTCGCGGCACCCAAGGCCGAGGCGTCACGCACGGTTTCAGGAAACTTGTCCCCCGCCACGAGCAGACGATGCTTGGTGCCCTTCTTGACGCCGTGCAACGTGTCAAGGACGATAACCTGCGTGTCGGCATCGGCAAAGAGCAAGCCGGCGCGAGCCTTACCTGGCTTCTCGGACATGCGGTGCCAGTCGATGAGCACCTGCCGCCACGTGCGGTTGTCGATCTTGGCATCGGCAAGCTTGCGCAGCAGCGCGGCAGCCTCCATGCGGGCTGCCGGTGGAGTGAGCGGCCCCATGGCCCAGGAGACCAGGGCTTTTTCCTGACCCGCGAACGAAAGCCAACCCCACGGATAGCCCTTGCCAATATGCGAAGCATCACGTTTCCCGTCGATCACTTCCTGAAGCTGCTGCACTTTCGCCACGACCGCGTAGGGCGGAGCGCGCCGGCCGATCAGCGTGAGCGGCATTCGGCGCCGGGGTTTCTTGCGTGGCAGCGGAGTTTCGGGCTGCGATCGTCTCACGTTTGTGCTGCACCCGCGCACGGTTGCAAACATTCGTGAGCTTACGGACGCTAGCCCGCACGGACAGGGCGAGCTGCACCACGCTGACGCACAGCTCCCGATCATCGGTGCCCAACAGGTCGGCGGCTGCCTGCATGGCGGCGGAGCCCGACTGGCAGTTCGGGGACAGTGCGGAATACACACGTTCCCCGAGGTATCACGCCCCCGATTTCTGGTGGTGGTGCTGCGCTTGCCGGAATCCGGCTTCAGGGCTGCCAGCAGCGGGGCAACGTCGACAGGCTGTATGGCACGCAACCTGCGGGAGGCTTCCTCGTCACGTAGAGTAAGATTCCCCCAGGCAACCCACGGCAATTGGTACATCCAGTGGGGTTCCCCACGGTCATCCCGAGTGGTTGCAAGTGTGCCATAGTCGACGGAAACCCCGGGCAGGTACAGAACCGTGCCGGACTCCTCGACGCCTACCAGGCAGGTGACACCACCAAAAGTAGTTGCGCCGCACACCCGCATGTCATGAAGATAACGGGTGCCATCCCCTGTGACCAGCGCATAGTCCCGGTTCTCGTCTTTGGTGTAGCCCACGACACAGCAGAACTCGCCGGTATCGGTGGTGGAATGATTTTTGCTCGGGCGGCATCGTTATCAACCGGAGTAGGAAGAAACGTGGTCCCTCGACCAGTCAATGATAATACCAGCAGCCTCAGCAAGATCGACCACCCGTTGGGGTTGTTGGTCCCTCGTGTGCGTATCGGTGGCTGGATCGTATACACGCCACTCGTAGCCGTGGCTGTAGTCACCACCGCGATACCACATGTTGCCGGCATTGTCGCCGTACACGGCGTCGTCGATGCGGTTCAGCTCGCGGCTCGTGGCGCGCAGGATAATGTCACCGACCAACCGACCCATCGGGAATCGCAAGGGAGCCATGCCGTGGCCAGAAAACACTGTAACTATAGGATTGGCCGCTCAGTAGCAGCGAAGCATCCTCGCCATCATTCCATGTTGCCGAGATTTTATCACCACCGGAATAGCCAAGCGCTAACATCTCGGGTGCCGTCCACATCGGGGACGGAAATCATATCGAATGGGGTGTGCTTGGTGCTAATCCTCGTATTGAGGAGAGTGGTGTCCCCGGCGACTGCCACAACCTTAGTGCCACAAAACGCCACAACACCGGGATAGGATTCCGTAATCTGCAGCCTGGGACCAATACCACGTTCCGGGGATAACTCGTCACGCATAGCATGAATGTGCCGCCCAACTCCGGCCAGGTGAGCTCGGTAATGAGTCCATGGGCAAGATTAGTGGCAAGCACCGTGGCAGCATCCACATTCGCCTTCTCAACCAAACGCTCCAAATTCCCAAGCGGTAACTTAGCCTTTGACCGCACGCGTCGACTTTGTGATAAACCGGTCAATGGTGGGCGGTGGTGCGGCGCGCAAATGACGGCATTCATCATGCTAATAGTTCCTCGTACAGCAGGGATATCATTCACCTGGGCAACGGCATCACCATGCTCCATAAATCGCTCCAATGTCCAGCCACACAGAATATACGTTTTTATCTGCGGGTTCTCCAGGCAATGGGTCAGGGTTTTTTTATGCCGGTGGTCCCGGTAATATTGGATTCGATCAAGGAAGGACTCCAGCTGGTTGTTTTCCTCATATGAAACATTATCGAGGTGCCACTGGGCGCCGGGCAACAATCAACGCCTCGATAAGCTCCAGGGAAGGCCAAGATGGGTCTCATCCAGTTCGATGCCGGAAATCGTCTCGCTATTCGACACGATGAGGTCGACCAGGCTGGGGGCTGTAATCGGGTCTGCCCACCAAGGTATCGAGAACGGTCGAGAACCAACGCCGGAAATGCGCTGGGTTTTTCCTTCAGAATGTTCGGTCCGCCGATGGTGATAAAGACAGTGGTCCAGTCTTCTAATTTGTGGTTGCCGGACCACGGATAATAGTCAGTTGGCGGGGTGGAAATAAGCTGCATCACGGCGTCGGGCCGGTGATCAAGCAGTCCGGGCATATGCTTGTCCAGGGCCCTCACGAAGCCAACGGGGACACGACGCATGCCGCTTAATTCGGAAATACTGTCAGCAGTTCCTTGCCGGCCTGCTGCGGGTACGGCCGGTGGGTTTCGCCACCCGCAAGAAATCGCGGGGAAGACCAGCGTAGGGGGCGCTGCCGGCACTCACCTGGTCAGTGATGAGCCCAAGGAAATACTGGTAGGCGGCCTCTGGGTCAGAGATGCGCCGCATGCAGCTGGTGACTTCGAAACCCATTTCCTTAGCAGAGATAAGACCACGGCGGGCGAATTCGGTCAGAGCATGCCGGTGCCGGTCAAGGTCAACCGGCACTGCACGTGCGTTCGAATTGCGGGCCTTGCCGAAGGCACGCACGGCGAGTTTCGGGGATCCCGAATCGTCGAAAATGCGGGCGAGTTCCTCCAACAGGGTCGGGACGAAATGCGGGCGGCCGTACTGAGCATTTGGGCAAGCTCCTGGAATCTGTCCCACACCTTTTGGTCTTGGGATTTTCGCCACCTTTTTCGCCCATTCAATGTCGGCAACCAGGTTGAGGCGTGTTCGGCGTTGTCTGGGTCAGTCATGATCGACCAGGCGGGGAAACCAATGGCGCGGGGCCGGCTGCGACCCACCTGGCGGGGCTGAGGCTGGGGCTTCAGACCGAGTTTCGGCCCATGATAAAGGTTTCGGCGGTCAGAAGAGTTTCGAGGATGAGCCGCACCACGGGGACGCCATTCACCAAGGCGGCAAGCGCAACAACCGGCACAATATCTCGCTGGCACAGCCGTATCAGCCGTATCATCGTGGGAGCTGGGAGCACGAGCGGCAGCATACCGCCCGATGCCACAATGTGTGTGGGATTCATGTATTTTCTTCTCCTTATGACGGTTCTTCGGCGGATTCCACGGTACGGCCGGCATACACGAATTCGGCCATGCGAATGCCCCTCGGACCAGGTGATTGGCCCCACCTTCTCCAGTGGGGAGCGACCGCCCATCCTGGTAGAACGACAGCTCCCCAATAGTTCCGTCCTCCCAGGGATTCCAGGCGTCAATATCGAGGCTGATACGCACCTCAACGCCGTCTTCCACCACAATGAGCGAGACTTCCTGCATGGTGGTGGTAAACCCGCCGCCGCGGCTCCGGCCGATCAGTACCTGGGCTTTTCATACCTGCCATCGGAGTAGCGCGCACAGCCTGCTGGCGTCAACAGCATCGTCGGGTTTCACATAAATATCCCGGAATAGCTGATCCACCCCTGCGACACCCCAAGTTCGGCGGCGAACTCCCCGCCAGTCGGCAATATCCGCAATGATGGCGGGTGCGGGATGGTGATGGAGCCGGACTCGTCGACGGGCACGGTAATCTCTTCCCATCGAGATCGGCCAGGTGCAGGTGGCCGTCGGACACGTCCCGGAGCAGGCCCGTATCACCGGTAGCGGTCACGCACACCACAAGGTTTTCGAAGCAGGCGCGCCACAGGGGGTCGGGCCACACCGCTCACCACCAGCACCGGCACCGGAAGTCCCTTGAGGAACCATTCGCTCACCCTGACGCAAGCATTCTTTTTGGTGTTGTTCCAGATAGATGCGGCAGTTATTGAGCTGTTCGTATTCGGGGTTTTCTTGGTCTTCGCCGGGACGGTTTTCAGCACCCGCCCCTTAGCGTTTTGGCAGTGATCGTGGTGCCGTCGAGAGCGAGTTGGTAGTCGCCGGCGGCAATCCAGTGCAGGTCAGTCATGGGTCACAATCCTTCAACACTACATATAAACAAATTATTATTGATTGCGGTGAGGTGAGGCCACCACACCGTCAAACAGGGGGATAACCAGCGCTGCGTGGTTGAATGTGATCGAACGCAACGGTTATGAGCACATCATAACGACCATGGTGGACATCTTTCGGTGGCATCCGGTAACCGAAGGCGCCGCCACAAAGATCTCACCATGGTCGACCCCCATTCCCCAGTTGGTCGCCCTACGATTGCAGATACGCAACCAGGGATAATCCGTGCCGGGGCGTGGGGTCGGTGACGAAGCGCTGCAATAATTCGGCAGCATATGGCGCCCCCGCGTCATTCAACAATCGCACGTCGGCGGCGCAAGCGGCATGGTGCGTCCGAATCGCACTGCGACCACCTAGGGCACACCGCTCTAACCATACCGTGAGCACATCAGACACTCCCCTGGTTGGTGGGGCGGCGAAGTCGGTTTGTTGCTGAGTATCGACCGGCGCGCGCCACCGCCGACACCGAGTCCAGGCCCGGAAATATTCGACCGCTTTGTTCCGGTTTCAGCTGAAGCCAGTTGTCTTCCGGCCAGAGACACACCACTTCCGAACCATGAATGAGACAGGTCACTCCCCGATCGTCCGGCTTAGTGGCGAGAATCAGATTCACCAGGTTTTCGAATATTTGTACGACGGGCTGCGGCGCTGAAATTCACCGTCACTATCCCCTCCCGGGTGTCAGCGACAGTTCCTTCAGGTTGCATCGACACAACGCCACTCACCAAAGACAAGTCCCCCGGCAATGAGAGACCGAATGAGCTCCAGGCTCACCTCCTGTCCCAGGGCGGCCCGGAACCCCCTTGCCGGAGCCGATGCGCCCGTCGGCGACCCCGCCACCGCTCATGAGCAGCATATGCCGGGCCAGGTGAGCATGACTGCATGCATGTCCCCGCCGCACCGGGCCATACCACATCGTGGGGACCGCGCTCGCATCCCCGGGCGGGGTTTTCGTGATGGAAAAACATGTCGCCGCCACGGGTGCATAGCGTGATGGACATCCCGGCAAACCCCGACGTGGTGACGATGGGTTCGGCGTAGAGGGGGATAAACGTGGCGTTCTGCGCCCCCGATAACTCCAGTGGTTTATAGGCGCGCCGGGCGGCACCGATGGCGTCCCGGTCGTGGGGATCCCGGTCCAACAGGTGGGCAACCATGGCGACGGCGAAGAGCTGACGGGCGACTTCCCGCGCGCCACGGGCTTCCCCACTCGCGCGTCTTGCGAGAGGGTGGCGAGGGCGGTGATGGCGCGTTCGAGGCGCGGCAATCCCACCACCCGGGTTGTGCGCACGAGGGCGAGCAGCCGCAGTGAAACCGGGCGCTGAGATTGGCTAATCCCTGGTCGCAAATCGCGGAGGTAATGTCCTGGGCTTGGGATACGCAACCGGCGATGTCCGCGACCGCGGGCAGTTTCTTCGCCCACGCGGCCTGCGCCGCCGAATCCGTGTCGGTGGTTGCCTTGTCCGCCGCAGGCTTGTCGACGCCTCCCGCAGGCGATTCGTCGGAACTCTCAGCCTCGGCGGCAATTGGGGCGGTGATGCACACCGCCCCGATGTGGGCGCACTTGGGGCTAATGAGGCAACGCGCATTCGAACTTGTTTTCTAGATAGGTGACGGTGGTGGTGCCGACTTCCACGGAACCCGTCGTCGACAAGCTTCACCTGCCAGGAGTCGCTGTCGGCCGCTAATTTTTCGGCGCGTTTGAGCAGTCGGTTGGGAATGACCGCCAAGGCGTCGGCGGATACCCCGGGGCTAACGATGGTAGTGGTGTTGCGCTCATTGGATGACCTCCCGCACCCAGCGCGGGTCAATTCCAGGGTGACACGCAGGCCACCCGCATGCCGGCCGCCGCCACGGATTCGGCAATGCCCACGTTATAGGCTGCCTTGCCGTCATCATCGAGCGCGGCACAACCAATCAGCTCTCACTCCCGAATCCGCCAATGCGGCAATCTCATGGGTCAGATTATTCACGGAACCCCATTCCTCAAAGTCGCTGATGAGCACCAGAATCGTCTTGGTGGGATTCGTCACCTGGGCTTGCCGCATACCGCGACACCTGGGCAATGTTAGTGCCGCCACCAACCTTGATTTCCAGCAGCAACTCCAGGGATCCTCCACGTGCCCGGTCAAATCAATCACCGACGTGTCAAAGGTGATAAAACTTACCTGAATGTGTTTACCCCGGCGAGAATTCCTGCGGTCATGGCGGCAAACACCGTGGAGGGCCCCATCGACCCGAGACATCCACGAGCACGATAATGCCAGGGCGAAACCTTCCGCTCCGGGGCGCGGAAAAATCGGGGTCACCCGGAATGATCTGCGGCCGACTATTCACCATCACCGTGTGTTTCAGGTTGTTACGCACCGTCGCCGGCAGATCGAGCCGCGGTGATTTCCGCCGCGATGGTTTCGTGTTCGCCATGCCACCCAGGGCGGGACTCGCTGGGACGCTAATTCTTTCGAGAGTTCCGACACGATCTTGCTCACGAGGGGTCGCAACTGCCGCAGCCTGCTCTCGAGGGCGCCTTTCAGATTGAGCACCGTGGTGAGGAGCTCCACGGATGGCCGCACGCTTTCCGCATCAAGCGCTGGTGATGACGTCGCTGCGACCCATGTCGGCGGCCTTGCCGAAGATTTCTTGCAATTGGTCGGCACCGAAAGGACGGTGATTTCCTCCCTGCCACTGTCGCACCCCAATTGGCTGGGGCTATTGCCGGCGGCGTGCACCGGCCGTCGGATTCCCCGGCGTGGTCCTTGCCTACGGTGTCCGCACCATAGAGTTCGTCGAGGGCACTCGCCATGCGCCCACCAGCACTGTCGAGGGTTTCGGGTTCGGCGCCGAGAATCAACCGCCAGCGCATCGCCGGGGTGAACCGCAGGTCGGCCAGGCCCAAGGCCGCCAGCCGGGCCCTCGCTGCCACGTCGGCCCGAGCGTTCGCCTCAATCTGCTCCGGCGCTATCATCAGGGTTGCGTCGATGCGCCCCATCTGGGCCGACAACCGGTCGAGGAACTGTTCCCGCTCTGCGGGGGCCACAGTGTCGAAGGCGCCCCGCAGCGTGGGGAGGGCCTGCACAAACATGGGGTCGGACAGGGACGACACCGGTCGATAATCCCGTCCATGATGGGATGGTCGTACCAGAGCCCGCGGAAGCGGCCAGGAACCCAACCAGCCGACGGTAGCTGGTTTGCCGCGCCTGGCTGCCGGCGGTGTCGATCCAGCTGCCCACGAAGGCTGCGGAATGCTCGTCAGGCATGATGGCGCACGCCGCGCCTTGCATGAGTGGCGAACCGTCAACCTGACCTTATTAATCGCCGCCTGAATGCTCACGGAATGGGTTTTCACAGGAGGCCCGCGGCGAACCCCAGCATGCGGGCGTGTTCCAGTTCGTCGGAGCCGGCAATGCCGGCGATTTCGCACCACACCCCGCCGAGGATTTCGCTCACCTTGGTGCAATAGTCACGGGTGCTATCCCGCAGCAGCTTGGCGGCCGGCTCCCGGCCCCCGGCAACCCTGGGATGAGAATGTCGATGGCGTTAATGGCGTCCTGGAAGTTCAGCCGGGCAACCAGGGTGTTTTCCACTAATTGGGTAGCCTCGCAAAGCGCATCGTCGGCCCCAATGCTTGCGGCCTTGCGGAGTACGTCAATCGTGCTGGCTGGGTCGTCTGCCGCGGTAGCCAACTCGGCGGCGGCATGGTTTTGGCGGCCTGGGCCAGGTTGACCCCCAGGCGGCTCCGCATGCCCAGGGTGGCAGCGGTGCTGGAATCAAACGTGCAGGTCGCCGAGTAGAGCGGATTCGAACTCGATTCATTCCGGTTACCCGATCCCGCTCATAGGGCACATCCGGACGGCGAGCTGCGCTAACACCAGGTGTCGTTCAAAACCTTGCCGCCCTTAAAGGGGTCGATTTGTTTGCGATGGTTGCTGGTGCGTTCCTTGACGGCAGGCTGAGCTCGGCGAGTTTCGCCCGAACTTGTTGCTCAGTACCGGCACGGGTGCGTCCGGGAAGCTCACCGGTCACATCACCCACCATGACCTTTTGCAGCGACTGGCGACGATGCGCCCCCGGCCGGTGACGGATCCGTAAGAAAAATACCGTGTTGAGCCTCAGCACTTCCCGCCTGCCGGGATTGGGCAGGCCACGCAGGCGGAGCAAGGTCGGGCGCAGCGGATGGCTTCGGCGATTTCCCGGTGCCGGCGGGTTCGCCCTGGGTGCGGCATTCCGCGCCACGTCCACATGACATCGTTGATAAGATCCGTCACCCCGGCCGAGGTGATGCCGAGCATGCGTTGCTGCCAGTAGGGGTCCCCTAATGCCGGAGGCGTACCCCGACCGGGAATCCAATTGCGCAAAACCTATAGCGGACGAGTGACATGTTCACTGGGAGACGGTGGCGGGCACCTCAGGCTCGCCGTCCAACAGCCCAAGGCAGTGGGTAGGAGCCCACTACCACCAGGGTTTTCTCCCCAGTTCGGCAAGCCGCGCCCGCATGTGCGCTCTCGGCGCGCATGGTAGAGGGTCAACGCCCGGTTCGGCCAGGCGGGTGCCCACTCCGACGGCGAGGGCGGCCCGGCGGACGTCTTGCCAGCGGGCGCCGACGGCGAGGGTTTCGACTTTGGTGTCCCAGGCTTCGGCGCTACCAAGTTTGTCTACGTCGACGGGTGGCTGTGGGTCCGCGTCCGTGGCGCGTGAATCAGCGGCGGCTGGTTCGTCGGGGTCTGCGGGTGGGGGTGCGCCGACCGGCAGGTCGATGAGGGTGGATGGGGAACATTATTTCGATGTGCCCAGCGCATGATTGCGAGTTCGGGTGAAAAGTCGGCGAAGGGGTAGAAGCCGAGTTGGGTGTTTTCGGCGGCCACGGCCAGAGCGATGGGCGCCTTGGTGTCGTCATGGACGATCCACTGGGAGCATGGGTTTGGTGTCGGCCGGCATTTCCACGGCGATGGCTTCTGGTTGGAGGGCTTCGGCGGCTTGCACCACGGCATGGGCGCAGGCTGGTGAGTGGTGGCGCACCCCGAAAATGTATTCTTTTTCGACCACTCGTTCGAGTTGATCGAGGATGTGTTGTTCGGTCATTGGGCCATCACATCTTCCCGACGATCCCACAGAAGTTGCCAAGCCTTCGCATCGGCGCCCTTGATGGCGGGTTCTTCGTCGTGACAGGCCGCGGCCAGCGACATTAGCGCGGCGGCGGACAACGGAGTCCCAATAGGCTTGCAGCCGAGTGGCATCTTTGTCGTCGTCTTTGCGTGAACTGCACCGAGCAGGTGCCCGGGGATGAGACTGACGGCGGATTCTGTTGAGGGGGAAGTAGACGGAGCTTAATGCGATGGAGGAGGAGATGGCGACCGCTTCGGCGGTGGACATGATGCTACCGGGTTTTTTTCGACCGCCCAACCTTCGGTGGTGAGTTCCCTGGCGGAGGTCCCGGAAGATGGTGACGAGGGTTTCCACGACCACGGTGTCGACGGTGCCTTGGGCTTGTGCTTTGTCGATGGCTTGTTGGGTTTTGGTTTTTACGAGGTTGACTTCACGTTCCGGTCGGCGATGGGGTCGATGTTCGAAGTTGAAGCGTCGTTTGAGTGCGGCGCTCATTTCGCTGACGCCTTTGTCCCTAAGGTTGGCGGTGGCGATGACACAGAAACCTTCGCGGGCGGCTTCGGAGTGTTCGCCGAGTTCAGGTATGGCCATGCGGCGTTCGGAGAGGATGGGGACGAGTGCGTCTTGGATTTCGGGTTGGCATCGGGTGATTTCTTCGATGCGGGCGACTTTTGCCGGTGGCCATGGCTTGGAGAACGGGTGATGGGACGAGTGCTTCAGTGCTGGGCCCGTGGGCTAGCAGCATGGCGTAGTTCCAGCCGTAGCGGAGTTGGTCTTCGGTGGTGCCGGCGCTGCCTTGACGGTGAGTTCGCTGGAGCCGCAGATGGCGGCGGCGAGAGTTCGGAGAGCATGGATTTTTGCGGTGCCGGGTTCGCCTACCAGCATGAGTGCCCGGCTGCCGGCGAGGGTGACGACGCAGCGTTCGACGAGGGCCCGGTCACCGATGAATTTGGCGGTGATGTCCATTCAGGGCTGGCAGTTCGGGGTGTTCGGTTTTGGCGTCTTTGTCTCAGTCGAAGTCCGGTTTCGCCGCAGACGAAGGTGACGACGGCGCGGGGGTAAGCAGCCAGCCTGGTGGCTTGGGCCCTTGGTCGTAGGCGGCGAGGAAGGCTAATTTGTTGCGTATTGTTCTTCGGCAAGGAGGACTTGGTGTTTAGCATTCATGGTTTATCAGGGTACAAGAGTGCGTGGACACCTCTGACACCAGATTTAGAACATGAGTGCTATCGCTTTGCGACGTCGACAGCGTGGGTTGCCAAATACCCAATGTATTTGGCGCGCCTCAATCTGCGGGGTGTTCGCGATGAAGCGTTGATTCGCTGAGACTTATTCAGCTGCTGGGAAATGGGGATTGACCACCCTAGGTTATTAATAACGCATGGGTATTCTTTTTGGGGGCTAGGTGGGTGGCGTGTTTTACTGATCCGTCATCTGTCGGTGCAGGGATGATTTCTAGCGGTTGAATAGGCTTCCTTAACGGGATGGGGTGTTGGATTGCTGGAATTCGGGGAGGGGAGTGTGTTCTGTAGGGGTGTGTTTTAGGTTTGGAAAGAAGCTTTTTGAGGGCTGCATATCATCTACATGATGAATGTCACATCTTTTAATATTTTGGGGTGACGGCGTGGGGTGAATGAAACCTGGTTGATGTGGGGATCTTCATACATAAGAAGTCTGATGCTTATTGATAATGGTGCAGCAAATAATAAGCAATGTATGAGTGCCCCGAGAGTTTTATGTAGTTATTTCCTGATGGGAGATTAGTAACTCGCGTCAAGGTTGGTTTTAGCTGGCAATGGTGGGTGGCCTGCCTGCTATCTTACTTCATAAATATTCTTTTGAAACCTTGGTTGAATAACCCGTCCTTGGAGGCTCATGATGCTATACCGGCAGATTATTGTGGTGTACTGTCCCTAGATTTTCTTGTGGTTTGACCAGTATGGGTGTTCGAAGGCCGGTGGAGTAAAACGCCCCATCCTCGCTTGTTGTAGCGTATTTTCTTCGTTTCTTTTCCTTTCCCTTTTTATTGTTCTTTGTTTTTTTATAAAGGTGTGTTGTTATGCCTGTTTTTGCCTCTAAAGCCGTTTCTTCTCTATCAGCAAAACGAGTTCAGGATTGGTGGGAACCCGGCTGAGGTGTTCGAGTTTGCCCGGAGGTGGCGGGTGTTTGCCGAGAACGCGTTAACGACCGCCGCGTCACTGAGAATGATTAATGACGGTGGGGTTTTAGGTAGCGAGGGCGATAGGTATCGGGAGCTTATTCATGGTGAGTTCCCCAGTCATTTGACGATCACGGGTGAGGCGCATCGTGGGGTAAGCACCGCTGTCACCCAGTACGCGGAGGCCTTAACGTCGGCGCAGACCCAGATGAATGCTCTGACAGCCATAGCTATGGTGGATCATACGGCGTGCAGACCGCGGTGGCGAATTATAACCTGTGTGAGGCAAACGTTGTGAGGGCTGCTGCTACGGCGAAGATTGCTACCGCTACTGCGGTGGCGACTGCTGCGGTGCCGGGCGTGAATGCTGTCACAGCGAGTACCGCTACAGCGGCCCAGTCGGAGTTGGCTGCCGCCCAGGCGGCGTTCCGAAGCCGCGAAAGCAGAACACCTGCGTGCGACTATGGTGTTTGATGCGGATGTTGCTAAGGGTGCGGGGATTAAATCCACGCTCAGTATGGAGGTTGATACTGCGGTAGCTTGGATTAAAAACCCAGGCCAGGAGGCGGTTTGAGGAGAACCCGAATTGGGTGGAGGAAAAATGGGAGGCGTTCAAGGATTGGGTGTCGAAGCATGCGGATCTGTTGCGTGATATTTCGAATGCTCTACAGTCTATCGGTGGTCTGCTAGCATCAATTCCGATCTTCGGGATGCCGTTAAAAAAACTCTAGGGTTGGAATTAAAGGGGTTATTATGTTTGACGGGGAATTGTTCGTGGCAAGAGTTTGCTTCGGATATGACTACTTTCCTACCTAGAGGAAAACTACTCGATGCGTTAAAGGGGACAAGACCGGGGAAAGCGCTGTCTGAGGCGTTAGGGGCGGCGAAAAGAGAAGTTGGGGCTGAATGGGCCGAAAAATCTGTGTCGGGGAAATGAGTGCAAACTCCCCGGTATGGAGCCGGTGGATATGGCAACAGGGGCGATGATTGATTCCGCCACTGATGTGCGTATTGGTGGCATGTTGCCGATGGTGGTGGCTAGGAATACAGACTCGGGTATGGATACGAGTCGTATGTTTGGTCCTGGGTGGAATACGACGTTGGATTGCCGGATCGAGATCCTCCCAGACCAAATCCTGATGATGACCCCCTGATGGTGCACTCCTGGAGTTCCCGCCAGCCCCGGTGGACGGCACGGAGGTGGGAGATGCGGGTCGCTGTGGCGGCTGTGTTTCGTGGACGGTGCGTACCGAGTCCGAAACATCAGCCAGGGTATCACTTATGTGTTTGGTGTAGCCGGCAGTGAAACCCACGATGGGGAGCCGTGTTACCGGCCCGAGGGTCCCGTGCCGGATTATACGATCACAGGGGATGCGCCAAAGAATTACGTGTACCGCCTGGACGGGGAAACCGGGGAACTAACCCGCAGGGAACGAACCATCGAGGATGAATCACATGATAATGCGGTAGATGAAGACCATAGTGATGGTGTGGCGGATAAAACTCATGCTCATGGTATGAATAATGCAGACATGGATGGCAGGGAAGATTCCACTTCTGATACCCATGAGTCTGCTAATGATCGGGTTAATGCTGATGCTGCTAACCCCCAGGATGATTCCAACACCAATGTTGATGGTTCTGGTGTGTGGGAGGCATCGAACTCGTTCGTGAATATGCTGTCCCCTGGTTCGGTAGCTGACACGTTTAACCTGGGTGTTGAGGTTCAATTATCCACGGTTATTCATCATTCTGGTGCGTGGATCGAATACAACTACGAACAAGAAACCGGTCACCTGGTTGCGATGCGGCGAAGTGACGGCACCGTATTGGAGTTGAAGTGGCATAACCGGATCAGCAGGCTTTTATCCATCTGGGTGCGGAAACGAGGAAACCCACCCAGGAGAGGAGCCGTTCCGGTTGGCATCGTATAATTATGATGGTAAGGGCCGTCTACTGAAAGTCATTAACTCCGCTGCTGGGGCACTACGGTATTTTTATGATGATGAGCATAGGCCTACTCGGTGGACGGATAGGAACGGGCACCCTACCACCACCGATTCGACGATAAAGGCAGAGTAGTTGCCCAGGTGGGGTCCGGGGGCATGTTCCCCAACATTGCCGTGTGGCTGAAAGATACTGGTGATGATGCCCCAGAAGACGGCACAGTGTGTGTCGCCTAGAATGCGCTGGCGACTTCCACGGCAACCCAACAGAAATCGGCGACACGTGTATCAATGAGTATTTTGATCGGTTGGATAAACTCCCCCTAGCGAATCTTCTACGGGAAAAAGGCCTTCAAGGCGCGGGACTTACCGGTAGGGGCCGGACAAATACCAGAAATGATGTATCCTGGTCGATCCCTGATGAGTTGCTGCGTGACGAGTTTCTGAGGGATATTCGGCCCACAGTGTACCGGTCCACCCCGGCTGGTGATGTGGCGGATCATCACCCCGGAAGGCGTGGTGACCGATCGGGAAATACGATGAACACCACCAAATTGTGAAAGAAATCTCGAACACTGGTGTGGTGACCACCATCGGCCGTGACGAATACGGGACCATCACCCGCATTGATTACGGTGACGGAACCACAGAAACTATCACCCCTGGTGCGTGGGGCGAACCTCTGCAAATCACCAGCCGGGATGGGCTTACCACCGAATACGAAGTAGATGCCGCCGGCATGGTCACCAGCATCACCGACCCATTGGGGGTTGTGACTCGGTTTGAATACGACTGGCGGGCAACAGGTATCGTACCAAAAAGCCACGATCACACCCAGCGGATTGGTACGCAGTATGGAGTGCGATAACGCCGGTCGGCCCGTAGCGTCCACCGATCCCGCAGGCAGAAGATCATCCGTCACGAGGGATGCGGGGGTTGGTGACAGAGGTGATCGACCCGGTAGGAAACGTAACCACGATCGAGTACTCGCCCGAAGGGTGGGTGACTAGGGTTGTGAACCCTGATGGGAGTTGGCGGTCCGGCACCTATGACGGGGAAGGAAACCTTACCCAAACCATGAACGAGACTGGCGCTACCACTACAACCCGATACACCGTGTTCGACAAAGTAAGTAGCGTCACCTTGCCGAATGGTGGCATCACACGGTATGTGTATAACACGCAGATGGAGCCCATCATGGTGACGAACGCGGATGGGCACACCTGGCAGCTGCACCATGACCTAGACGGCTCCATTATTAAAGAGGTGGACTACAACGGCCTTATCACCCAGTCACACACCCACCCCGGACGGGCAACGGTTGAGACACTATTACCGGTGCGGGGACTGTGACCACCATGTTTGACCCCTATGGTCGTATGACAGAAACCTTTGATGATCAGGGAAACACTACAACCTACCAGCGGGATGCGTTAGGGAAAAATCACGAAGATCACGAACCAGTGGTGTACCACGGATTACTCCTATGACGAGTACAGCAGGTCGCTGACGGAGACCACTACTTTGTATTCGGGTGAATCCCACACCATGGCATTCACCTACGGCCAGCTAGGTGGCGTGGAAGCGATTACCCACACACTCCCGGACGGGAAACACGTGTCGGAAACCCCCATGTTTGATGATGAGGGTGTGCTGCGGAACAGCACCTACACGCTAGGAGATGTGGAGGTGGCATCCTTATCGTTCGGTGTGGACGATACGGGCAGGCGCTCCTGGGCGCACGTGGGTTCTCTTGTTCGGTCGTTTGATTATGACCAAAACAGCCGCCTAGTCAGGGATAGGGTGCATGCCCCTCACACCAGAAAACAACAGCATAACAATAGTCATGGGTTGGCCCGTGAATACTGCCACTGGCTTGAATGATGCTGGATCTAATGGTTCTTCCCAACACCAGGATGAGCATACTGCTGTAGGCGTGATCGACCGGGTATTCACATGGCGGGCCGATGATGTCATCACCCAGATCACGGACCAGATTCGGGGCGTGGAAACCTCCTATGACGTAGACCCCATGGGCAGAGTCACACGCGTTACCCACCAACATGCAAGTAGTACTGCCACGCAGAACATGCCCCAGACCCGGAAGAAATGTACAGGAAGGGAGGAGTCGTATTCGTACAGTCAAGCTGGTGTGCTCACGAAACTTCACCCGGATACTGCTACCAGGTGGGCTGATGATGTGGACTCGTATGGTGGCACCATGCCCCACCAAGTAGGCCGCACCAGGTTTACTTATGATAAAAGCCGGCAGGGTAACCCAGACGGTGACGAAACGGTTGTCGAAAAACCCTTAGTAAAACATTTCTACTATGACCATGGTACCCAAACCCGTAGGCTACGAAGACCCGACCATCCTGGTGTAGGCTGGCGATACCTGTATGACGGCGCATGCCGTAGGGTTGGGAAAGAACAAATCAACACCACAACAGGTGAAGTCACAAGCCGGGTCATGTTCCTACACGAAGGCGACGTGCTCTTCGGCGAATACCACACGGTCAACACCATGGATCCGCACATGGTAGGTAGCGCCGTATTGTGGCCTACCGACCCTGGTACTGGGGAGATCCTGGGCAGATCACCATCAACACTAACACCAGCATCACTGACCCATGACTGGTCATGGTGGTGGGAATGGTTATTACCCTGGCGGTAATGGTAGTGGCACTGGCGGGCACAATAGTGCTGATGATCCCTACAACCAGCACAACAATCCTCATGGTGGTTATAGCGATAGTCCTTACAACCATAATGATTCCGCCACTGGTGATGGTGCTGGTGGTGTGTTGGGGTGGCCACAGGAGCGTGTGGATGCGGTGTTTTACCCATGGTCTGCGACCTGGCGGGTGCCCCGAAAGAACTCATCAACCCCACCACGGGTGAGGTAGTGGGTTGCTGCCACTTACACCCCTGTTCGGGAAACGGCATTGGGCGGGCACGGTTGGCACACCGTTGTTGTTTACCGGCCAGTATGAGGATACTGAGTCGGGGTGGGTGTATAACCGGTTCCGCTATTATGACCCGCATGCTGGGGTGTATAACGCCCAAGACCCACTCGGGCTACTCGCAAACCTTGGCACAGCACAAGGATACGTCACCAACCCCGTTATCTGGGTTGACGTTTTCGGGCTTCAATCATGTGAGAGAATAACAGGGAGAATAATGGGCTGTGGGAGAAACTTGGAGAGAACGGGGACAGCTCGATGAAACCGTTCCCCTGGACCACATTATCAACGGTGGAGTTAGGAGTGGTTGATTTCGGGATGCATTCCTTTGAAAAACAAGAAGAGGTAGCGAGAATGCTCAGAAGGGGGAGGCAAGACTTCCTGCTGGTGGTAAAACCTTTTCCCTCAGTTTACGAATGGTGATGAAGGGCTGAAGGAATGGCTTTAGTGGTGATGGTGGTGCTAATAAAGGGGTGGTTCATGACATTATTTTCCATCCTGACCGGGTTGAACCTAATAGGCAGTGGGGTACTGTTTTGTATAAAAAGGTCACTCTACCTGACGAGGCCATCGTACCTGAAGAATTCGAACCTAACTCCGGATCAAGAACAGTGGAGTTAGCTGTCTATATTGGTAATGCTCGTCAAAAATGACCCGCATACTTTTTAAAAATCAACAGTGTGTTTCCAGTCCAAGACGGTGTCACGGAAGCGTTGGCAGATGGTAGGATTGTGCCTAAAGGATTTTCTCCTGAGGATCTAGTTGGTGATGGTAATGGCTAAGGATTTGTTTGATCGGGTTGCTGATGAGGCGCGTCCCCCGGCAGTGTTAGGGCGGTATCCGGGGATATCTGATTATACTGGTGATTTGCTTTTAGATGATTTAGTGAATTCTGGTGCGTGGCTTTGGACCTGGAGTTAAAGATGCCGTATTTAGCGTTGTGGGTCAATGATAAGGAATTTGATAATCCTGATTGGGATGATCCTATCATTGGTCTTACTCAGAGGAATGTGCGGAAATTCGCAGTGCCATGGACCCGGTAGTTGATTTGGAATCGCTACGAGGAATGAAGGTATACGTTATTGAACCATATACATGATGATGAACACAGCCCTAGGGTTGTGTGTGATAGTTAACGAACTATTCCCTGCTAGTTAAGACTACGGATACCAAGTCATTAGCTAACAGGGAATATTGTGATGAGCAACTCATTGAATAACCCCCCAAAGCAATAGTTACAGCAAAAACCCCCGGCCCCTGGGTGCGTAAACCAAGGGCCGAGGAGGTCTGTTACCCCCACTGTTATGAGGATGAGCCATCCGTCGGCTGGTTTGTTTCGCCGCGGCGGCTGCTGCCGGTGAGGGCAGGCGCCCGCAAATCACCATTCTCCGGGGGCATCACGCCGAGATCATTACTACCGCCAGAGCCCGGTCCACCAACCCCACCAGGGCCAGGACCGAACCCACCCTGGGCGTTTTCCCTCGCCACCACCGAGGTGGTGTGCCGAACCACTAGTCACCTTGTAGGTTTGCCCTCCATAATCTGCGGCGTGGACACAAACAACGAGGTCGCGGCCTGCTCCGCCGTCAACGACACCACCTCAACATCATTACTATCAGTGACCTTCACCCGATCCTGGGCCTTCACCGTCGCATTCTGCTGAACCCACCCTGCCCAACCGTAGGGGTCTGCGGCATACCACCACTACCAATACCAACCACCATGCCACTATTAATAGTGATCGAAGGGGACGCATTCTGGTCCGCCAGGCCGTCGTCAAGCGAAGCATTCACCCCATCGTCGGTAGAATGCGTAGTCACCGTACCATTATTGATACTCACATTAAAAGCTTATTCAATCGTTAACGCATGGACAAGCATTTCAACGGCTTCGGGGCTGGTGTGGTCAATGAACAGGAGGTGTCACCGCCGAGTGTGGCGATGGCTGCCATGTCTGTTTCGGAGAGTTCGAAGTCGAAAATGTCGAGGTTTTCGGCCCATGCGCTCGGGGCGGACGGATTTGGGGATGACGATAATGCCGCGTTGGATGAACCACCGAAGCACCACCTCGTGCCGTGGTTTTGCCGTATTGGTCGCCGATTTTCGTCAGGACCGCATTGGTAAATAGTTGGTTTCGCCCTTCGGCGAAGGGACCCCACGATTCCAGGATGGTGCCGTGCTTGGCCAGGAATTGTTGCTCCTCGGCAGCGCTGCAGGAAGGGGTGGGTTTCACCTGGTTGACTGCGGGCACGATCTTGCTGTGGAGCACCAAATCCAGGTAGCGGTCGGGCGCAAAGTTGGAGACGCTGATCGCGCGGGCGCCACCTTCGGCATAGATTTTTCCATGGTGCACCACGAGCCGTAAACGTCACCGTAGGGTTGGTGGATGAGGTAGAGGTCGATGTAGTCCAGGCCTAGTTTTCTGTGCGGGATCGTTCTGAAGCCGCGGCGGGCACCGTCGTCACCGGCGTCGCTAATCCATAGTTTGGTGGTGACGAAGATTTCGTTTCGGGGATGCCGCTGCTGGCGATGGCGCGGCCGACGGCTTCTTCGTTGAAGTATGCTGCGGCGGTGCCACGTGACGGTAACCTGCGGCGAGAGCATCGCTGACGACGCGTTCTGTTTCCGCGGGTCTACTTGGCACACCCTGAATCCTAATTGGGGATCTCTACGTTATTATTAAGGGAAATTTGTGGGATGGCCACTGTTACTCCTTGGGTTGGGCAATAAAAACAAATATCAGACCGGTGGTCTTTATCCTAGGGTAAACAGAGGTAGTATGTCAGTGAGGTTTCAGGAGGGATTGTGCCGGAGAGTTTTCGCCGCGCCCACACCGATGAGCAGCGCAAAATCCGCTCGGAAGTAATTTTGGACACAACGCGCCGCATGCTGGCGACCACGCGGGTTCCCGACCTTTCGCTCAATGCGATTGCCCGCGAGGTTGGCTTGGCCAAGTCGAATGTGCTCCGCTATTTCCACTCCCGTGAGGCAATCCTGCTCTCACTGCTGACGACGGAATACACCACCTGGGTCACCAATGTCACGGCCACCACCAAAGATTGCATAAGCCCGGAAGCGTTGGCTGCGTACTTCGCCCAAAAGGCTTGCGCCCAACCGCTCTTTCCCCGTTGCTGAGCGAACTCACAAATACCCTGGAACATAACATCACCGTTGATGATGTGGTGAATTTTAAAACACAGATCCTGCACCAGGTGAAGACTTTAACGGATTTTGTGCATGAAACCTGCCCTGAGCTTTCGGAATGCCCCTGACCTTCCCCTCATCGCCGGCATCCATGCTCACATTTGCTACGCCTGGGGTGTGGGGCACCCCGCCCCTACTCTCATGCAAGCCTCCGCAACGAACAGCGCCATCCCCTCGCATGCGGGCAGCAGGAGGACATCATGCGGAACTCATAACGGCCCACCCATGGGCTCAGCGCCCCACCCACGCGCCGGGATGGGGCGAACTAGGCAACCACTGGTTATTCGTCGGCGACGTCGGCAACCTCGGCAGCTTCGGCAGCATCGGCGCCATTCGCATCATCGGTATCGTCGGCGGCATCCACGGTGCCGGTAGCAAGCAACCGCACGAACCCCTGCTCGTCCAGGATCGTGAGCCCCAGATCGCGGGCTTTTTTTCCCTTCTGAACCGGCCTTCTCCCCCACCACCACATGGTCGGTTTTCTTCGACACCGACCCGGAGGCTTTTGCCGCCCCCGGGAAATAATGGCCTCTTGGCGGAATCGCGGGTAAAGCCCTCCAGGCTGCCGGTCACCACCACGGTCAGGCCAGCCAACACCTGCTCCGGCTGATCCGAGGCATCGTCCTCCATGGTGACGCCGCTGCCCACTGGTCCACAATGTCGCAATGCCACTGGACCTCAAACCAGTCCTTGAAGCTTTGCGCCATGACCAGGCCCACCCCTCGGTTTCGGCAATGTCTTCCACCGTGGCCGCCCGCAGCGCATCGAGGCTCCGGTACCGGGACGCTAACGCCTGGGACGCGGTGTTGCCCACCATGCGGATGGACAGCGAGGCCATCACCCGCCATGGCAAATCCGTGTGCTTGGCGGTCTCTAAATTCTTCAACAGTTTTTGCCGGTGGCGTTGAGCGTGCCCTTCTTCGTCGTATAAATGCTGGTGCGCAATAGGGTCCGCCTCGGTCAGATTGAACAACCTCCCTCATCCACCAGCACCCCCGGAACGCACCAGGTCTTCAGCGGCCTTCTCCCCAGCGCCTCAATGTCGAACCGGCCCCGGTCGGCCAGGTATTTGATGCGGGCGGCCACCTGCGCCGGGCATTTCTGCGAGTTAGGGCACCGCCAGTCCACGTCCCCTTCCCGCTGGGGGCAAGCTTGGTGCCACAGCTGGGGCAGCTCGGGGAACACGTGTCTCGCGTTCGGTGCCGTCGCGGCGCTCCACGACCGGGCCCAACACCTCGGGGATGATCTCCCCGGCCTTACGGATCACCACGGTGTCGCCAATGAGCACACCTTTGCGTTTCACCTCGGTCTGATTGTGCAGGGTGGCGAGCTCCACAATGCTGCCAGCCACCGACACCGGTTCCATGACCGCGTACGGCGTGACCCGTCCGGTACGACCCACGCCCTCGTGAATGTCCAGCAGCTTGGTTTGGACCCTCCGGCGGATACTTGTAGGCGATGGCCCAGCGGGGCGCCCGGGAGGTGGCGCCGAGCCGCTGCTCGGCAATACTGTCCACCTTCACCACCAGGCCATCCATTTTCGCACACCGCATCGCCCCGATGCTTCTCCCAGTAGGCAACCCTGCTTTATGCACCTCATCAATGGTTTTCACCAGCTTGCGTAGTCGCTCACGGGCAGGGCCCCACGCGGCCAACGCCTCGTAGGCATGGTATTGGGATGCTGGGGTGAACCCTTCGGTGGCTCCAATGCCGTGGCAGAGCATGCGCAGTTTCCGGCGGCGCACGGCCTCCACGTCTTTTTGGCGCAGTGAGCCCGCCGCGGCATTACGGGGTTAGCAAAGGGCTTACCGCCATCCTTCTGGCGTTGCTCGTTGACCTCGGCGAAGTCCTCCACTGCGATAAACACCTCACCGCGCACCTCTAACAGGTCGGGAATGGGAAACCCTCGGTGGCGGTGAGCATGTGCGGCACGTCCTGGATGACCTTAGCGTTTTTCGGTCACGTCTTCGCCGATGCGCCCATCGCCGCGGGTGGCGGCACGTTCTAACACCCCGTTACGGTACACGAGGGCCAGCGACAACCCGTCAATCTTGAGTTCGGTCACGTACTCCGGGGCGTCGACCCGCTGCAACCACTCGTCGAGTTCTTCCTCGTCGAATACGTTATCGAGGCTGAGCATGCGTTCCAGGTGCTCCACGTTCTCGAACGATGATGAGGTTGGGGCGCCAACTTGCTGGGTGGGGCTATCCGGGTGGCGAGCTCCGGTGATCCGCCTCTAATGCCTCTAACTTTTGAATAATGCATCAAATTCCGCGTCGGTGATTTCGGAGTTTGATTGTAATAGAGCTCCCGGTGCCGGGTCACCTCGGAGGCAAGACGCTGCCATTCCTGGTGAATTTCCTGCGTATCCATCGTTTCTGCTGGGGTATTAGTCATAGTGATGAGTTTAACCACCGTGATTGACACACATCCATCATCCACCCGTCGTAAGTCGAACTTATTTTCTAAATTTTTTGTGTGATCGTGAACGCTACCCTCATGTCCGCTGCGTGTTTTAAGGTGGTAAGCAATCAACCGATCACTCAGCTAGGACCATGTTCATGGATAGTCTCACCCAGCCTTTTAACCCACTCAAGGTTTTTAAGCTTCGATTTAGAAACCACATCAGCGAATCCGTTTGAAGCCCGCATTGTTACCTCCGCCCTCGTGCACATTGACTCCGGCGGGGCCCACCCCAGGAACTCCTTGCCGACCCGGGCGTTCCATCCCCGAGGCCGCCACCAAGGTGCATGGTATTACCACGGAATATGCTCGGGAGCACGGCCGCCCCCACGCGGATGTGCTTGCAGAAACCATCGCCACGATCAAAAAGGCGTAAGCGAATGGGTACACGCTCATTGTGTATAACGCATCATACGATTTAACGGTGCTGCATTCGCTGGAGCCGGGGTTTCTGATAACCGGGCCGGTCTATGACCCGTATGTGATGGATAAACCCTCGACCCTTACCGGCGTGGTAAGCGGACCCTCACCGCATTATGTGAGGAATACCAGGTGCGATTAGAGAATGCGCACGAGGCAACTAGTGACGCCCCAGCCGCGGCGCGGATCGCGTGGAAACAGGCCAAGAAACGATTCGCGTCGCAAATCAGCCCCCAAACCATGGAGCAGCTCATGGAGTTTTCAGGCGGTGGGCTACTACCGGTCGCAGAATGATTTCAAGAAATATTTGCTCGGCCGGGGCAAGGATGCGAGTGACGTGAATACCGCCCTGGCCGCTGCAAACCCCTAGCTTGCTTGACGACGCCCAAAGGAGCAATCCCTCACCAGGGAAAACCTGGTGGGTAAAGGCTTTCGGCATTTCATTCGGCTGCCGAAAAACATGCAAAAATAAATAAAAGACTAGAATCTTCTAAAGTTTCCTTTAAAGCACTGAGAGGAAATATGAGATGACAAAATGACCACACCAACGAATACGATTCCAAAATGGCCAGGATTCGGGTGGGATTCTGTCCTCTTCGATCCGAAAGGGGCTTGGACCATACAACAAATTCGCAATCTCATGCCTCCCCGAAGCGGGGAGAGACTTCAACGAGACCCTTTTGAGGGGATCGATTTCGACAAGCTCTATGAAAAACCCACCCTCCTTGCCAGAATAACTGCATATCTTCAAGAAAATCACCTTCACTTGCCCATCCTTACGCCTGATCGCAAAGAAATGGCCGCCATGAAGGAAGAAATCCCCCGAACTATATCAGGTATATGTTGACGGTCTGCAAAAAAAGTGTGGATGCTGACTACATACAAAGGACACACCACACTGAACCCTTAAAAATGTTAATTTAGGCAGAAAAATATGGTCTGACTGCTCTTCTTTGCGGTAACGCTAATGCTATTAGTAGCATATACTCTCCACTTAGGATATGCATGGTTTGCAGGCATAATTACCGCCTTAGAAGTTGTGGGATTAATGGCTGTTTTTGCAACAATCCTAATGCCAAAAATAATCAACAGCAGTAACTTGATTACATTGAATTAGCTTCAACGCTTCTCACATCAACCGCATCAAAGATCCCCCACGTCCCGCACCAGGATTTCATCCGCCACCGGGCGCACGCCAGCGCCCGGAGCCACCGACACCAGGTCGCCGGAGGTGAACTCGGGCGTTCGTCACATCCACCAGCCCGGATTATGGCACGATCCATGCGAAGCTCGTCGAAAAGCTGTGCGATTTGTATGGCTAGCCATCGCGGGCATCATCAACATCATTACCCAGTGTCACACAACCCGCGGAAACCCCGATGCCCGCATCCAATGTGGCCGCGCAACCATCGAGGAAGTTCGCCACCCACCAGCGCGGATTGGGGCACAATAATGGCGTCGGGCTGCGCGATGCGGGCCACGTCGAAAAGCGGGCGGGAACCGCTCCGAGGGAGACGCCGCCCCGGCAGGATTCGAACACATAATGCAAACCGCTCCCCCAGTTCCTGGCTGGGATTGGCCGCAACATCATCAAAATCGTTCGTGCCTGCTATCTCGCCACGGTTCAGGCGGCCAAGAGCGGCTCGTTGACCTGGATGTTCACCTGCCGTGAAACCCGCGCCGCAGTCGGGACGCATGCTCGGCCAGGCCATAGGTCACGATCTCGGTGAGGTCGTGCAGCGCGCGGGATCCGTCACCGCCAAATGCCCATTGGGCAACTCCACCTGGGCGGCCAGGCTCCACGGACCCAACGCAGCCACCTGCACCGTAAAACCCGAAGAGCCCCATCTCGGCCTCCAACAGGTCAAGGTCCCTACTCCGCCCGATCCCACAGCCGCCGGGTTAGCGAGCTGCGGCTCAGCCTCAAGCCGCCAACTTCGGGGCCGGCAGCCACCGGCGCATCCGGCAATAACGCGCACGTGCGCCAACCGCATCGGACATGATACGGGCCGGCAACCGCGGAATCGCCCGCACATCACCGGTCTCGCCGGCAATCACATCCGCCGCGGCCACCATGTCCGTCCTCGGCATCACCCTCAGCGCAAACGCAACCATCAGACGCTCGCTGTGCCGCAAATCGTCCCGGACCCCAACACAATGTCACCGCCCGGGTCCGGCAGATACAGCACCGCGGCTCTGGCCCCGCGCCACGCCCTGAGTGCTTTCTTCAGCTCCAGCCGCATGAAATCCGCCTCCCCGATCCACCGTCACGTGGCAGGGAACCACCGACCCGTGCGCCCGAACCTGCACATCCGCATCAAAACTGCCATCCATCATCGGGTGCAGGTACTTCAACCGGTCCGCCTCAATCACCCCCACCGACAAATCCCGGCGCGACCCAACGGTCACCGTGCCGGTTTGGGCGTTGATGTCCGTGACGTAGCGGGGCTGGCCGTCGGCGGCGGGTTGTTTGATGTCGAGTCCTTTGCGCTGCCCAATGGTGTAGTTCCAGGCGCCGTCGTGTTCCCGGAGTGTGTTTCCTTCGGTGTCGACGATCATGCCCGGTCGGAGCCCGATGCGTTCGCCTGAGGAAGGCTTGGGTGTTTCCGTCGGGGATGAAGCAAATGTCGTAGGAGTCTGGTTTTTTGGCGACAGAAAAGCCCATGGCTGCGGCTTCTTCCCGGATTTTGGGTTTGATGGTGTCGCCGACGGGGAACATGCAGTGGGCGATTTTCGTGGTGGCCTAGGACGCCCAGCACATAGGATTGGTCTTTGTTGGGGTCGACGCCGCGGCGAAGGTAGCCGCCGCCGCCGTCGGCTGGTTGGGTGAGTCGGGCGTAGTGGCCGGTGACTACGGCGTCGAAGCCGAGGGCGATACCCCGCTCCAGGAGGGCTGCGAATTTGATTTTTCGTTGCAGCGGAGGCAGGGGTTGGGGTTTCGCCGCGGGCGTAGGAGTCGACGAAGTCGTCGATAACGTCGGTCTTGAACCGGTCGGAGAAGTCCCACACGCAGAAGGGGATGCCGAGTTTGTCGCAGACGCGGCGGGCGTCTGCGGAGTCTCGAGGGAGCAGCAACCGCGGGAGTGATTCGCGGACGGCTTGGGGGTCTTGGCTGAGTGCTCAGGTGGACGCCGACGACGTCGTGGCCGGCTTTTTGACTGCGCGGGCGGCGGCTACTGCGGAGTCGACGCCGCCGCTCATTGCTGCGAGGACTCGCATGGGTGGTGCCTTCTGTTGTTGGTGGCTTAGGTTAACTCGGGGTTAGAAATTGCATCGTAACATATTTGCACATGGGTAGAAACGGCGAAATGCGAACACAGGTTCAAACAGTTCTCGGCAGGTTCTATTCCCCGGCGGATCGGTTGGTGCTGGTCAGGGGCGTTAGTCGGGGTGGGGGTTCGGTGGCGGGTCCGGTTGCTGGGCGGTATGTGACGTCGACGGTGAGGTGGAGTTGCGCACGGACCTGTATGTGGCTGATGGCTGAGGTGTTTGTCAATGGGGTGCCGTCGAGTCATATTTCGGCGGATCCGTTGCGGTTGGAGTAGCGAGTATATGCGGTGGATTGCTGCTGGTTGTGAGGCGGTTATTGATTCACGTTTGATGCTTCCAGGCTGCGGGTGACGCATTTGGGTGGTGGGGCGTGTTCGTTGGCGAGGTATTTTGCGGTTAGTGGTATCGTCGGCGCGGCAGACGGTGGTGGAGGTTGATGCGGAGTTAGCGCGGTTGGTGCGGGAGTGGTTTGATCTGCCACGGCGCCCCTGGCTGAAGATTCGGGTGGGGGATGCGCGGGCGGTGGCGGATGGGTTTCGTCCCTGGGAGTCGGGATGTGGTGATTCGTGATGTGTTTGTGGGGGCGGTGACCCTCGCCGGTGACGACGATGGAGTTTTTGCCGCGGTGCGGCGCGGGTTAGCCGTGCCGGGCTGTATGTGGCGAATTGTGGGGATCATGCGGATTTGCGGTTGGCGAGGTCGGAGTTGCGGACCATGGCTACGGTGTTTGCGCGGGTGGGGGTGATTGCGGATCCGCCGATGTTGAAGGGGGCGTCGCTATGGCAATATTGTGTTGTTGGCGTCGGATGGTGGGTTGCCGGGGCGGGTGATGGGGTATCTGCGCAGCTTACGAAACGGTTATTGGCTGGTGCGTGCCGGCACAGTATCGGATGATGCGTGACGCGGGCGTTTATGGTTGCTGGGGTCGGGTGCGTTACGACGACCCGGGGGTGGGGTTATGTCGCGAGTTGTAATGTCTAATGCAGCGCGGGCGATAGGGAAACCGATTGAGTTAATGGAATCTTTGTGAAGTTATCAGCCTCGGTTATTGGTCATGTGTTGCGGGGTATTTCCGCTTACATCATATTCGCTGTTGAGGTTGGGTGCGCTACACCCGTTAGTGATCGAAACCTAGCGATCCCGTGTTTTTGTTAATGATTTGGTAATGTTTTTGACTGATTAACTTCGCTTTGGCATTCGGGTGTTTTTACCTCGGAAAGGGATTTTTTATGAGAAATCTAGCATCATGCGTAGCATTGTGCACGGCATTGGCGATGCCGTTGGTGGTGACCCCAGCGGTATCGGCGCAGCAGACCAGCGCGGCACCGTCGTCAGCGGCCGCTGCTGCATCAACGTTCGCTGCGGCGCCAGCGTCGGCTGAGCCTTCTGCGGCGGCCACGTCGGCGGCGAAAGCGGCGGAGGAGCAGGGGTCGAATGGTTCCTCGTTGAGTTCGGATAGCGGGTTGCAGCCCAATACTAACGCTTACTCCGGGGGCTAATTTTCACGGGCCAGAAGTCGCAGATTGAGGAGAACCCCTCTGGATTCTTTCCGAGAACAAGTTTGCGGATAAGGCGTGGGCTGGGGATTTGGATCGGTATTCTAAGTACACGGATTCCCAGGGTCGTAAACGGGTGGTGGCTACGGCCGCTACTTCCCCGTCGATGAATAATGCCAAGATTCCGTTGGGGATTATTCGGGCGAAGGATGCGAACCGCCCCACCATGTATTTGCTCAATGGTGCCGGTGGTGGCGAGCAGTCGACGAACTGGATGACGTTTGATTCGGCTATCCGGTTCTATCTGATCGTAACGTGAATGTGGTGGTGCCGATGCGTGGTGCCTTCACTTACTATATTGACTGGTATGACAAGAAGGGCGCCAAGGGTGAGGGCCTATATTGATGGCCCCCAGAATTGGGAGACCCTTCCTGACGAAGGAGCTGGCGGAGCCGATCGAACAGACGTTGGGCAGCAATGGCCAGCGCGGCATTATGGGCCCTGTCGATGTCGGCCACTTCTTCGCTGTTGTTGGCTGCCCGTAACCCAGGGTTCTACAAGGCTGTGGGCTCGTATTCGGGTTGCTGCATCCACGTCGCGTCCGATCCCGCACATGTTTGCTTTCGATCACGTTGCAGCGTGAGGGTATTTCTCCGCGGCAGGTGTTTGGGTCCCGCGGTGGCTCCTATAACACGGAGCATGATGCGTTGGTGAAGGCTGAGGGCCTGCGGGGTTCCGCTATCTAGTGTCGAATGCTACCGGTTTTGATGTCGCAGAATGAGACGTTCAATAAGTTGCGGAGGGAAGGCGCTGGAAAGCGCTGCCGCCTAACACCTCTTCCGACATTGTGGTGCAGGGTGGCCTGATTGAGGGCGCCACGAACGCTTGTACCCATGATTTGCGGGCCAAGCTGAATGGTTTGAATATTCCGGCGGACTACAAGTTCCGTAACACTGGTGTGCACACCTGGTACTACTGGTTGGATGATATGCGGGAGTCTTGGCCGACCTTCGCCCGTGGCTTCGGGTTGGAGAACGAGTTAGCTTTCGGTGCCGGATAAGTCCAACTATCCGGATCCTCAGAAATAATTGAAGATAGCAATATTCCCCGCGAGACTTTTTGTCTGGCGGGGAATATTTTTTGGGTTGAGGTTATGATGCCATGCCAGGCGCGTTGGGCCATGGTGACCGCTTTGGCCAGGTGGTTGATTAAATATTCGACGTCTTCTTCGGTGGTGGTGTAGCCGAGGGTGAGTCGGAGTGTGCCCGCGCTAGTTTTCGTCCACCCCTGGGCCAGCAGCACCCGTGACGCCCGGTTGACGCCGTTGGCGCAGGCGGAGCCGGTGGATGCGGGCGATGCCGGCGGCGTCGAGCATCATGATGAGGCTAGCCGCCTTCGGCGTTGGGGAAGCTGACGTTGAGGTGTGTGGGGAGCGCGAATTCGGCGGGGTGTTGATGCGCGCGCCGGTGATGGTGGTTACGGCGTCGATAAGCTGCTGCTTTAAGCTTTGCGACGCGTTGTGCTTCGGCCGCCGCGTCGGCGCAGGCTTCTTCCAGTGCTGCGGCTAGAACCCCACGGCGCCGGCCACGTTCACGGTGCCGGAGCGAATGCCGCGTTCTTGTCCCCACCGTGGATCAGGGGGATGCGGCGCCGGGGAGCGTTTGGCCAAGAGCAGGCCCACGCCGCGGGGGCCACCGAATTTGTGGCCAGATGCCGCCAGGGTTGTGGCCCCGAGCTCGTGGAAGTTCACCGGGAGTTTCCCCACCACCTGGACCGCGTCAACGTGTACTGGGGTGCCGGTGGCGTCCGCCCGGGCAATCACATCGGGCAGGTTGGATGGCCCCCGGTTTCGTTATTCGCCCACATGCATGCCACGACCGCGGCGGGGGTTTCGAGGAAATTGTCGGGGTCGTGAACGAAGCCTTCCGGGGTAACCGGCATGACGTCGAGTTGGGCGCCTTGGTCGGCGAGGTAGCGGGCGGTTTCGTAGATGGCGGCATGCTCAATTGCGGTACTCACCACCCGGTTGTGTTGTTCTTTCCGGGCCTGCCACTGCCCCACCAGGGCAATGTTGTCGGATTCGGTGCCGGAGGCGGTGAATATCACTCGATGGGTTCGCACCCCAAGAGGGATGCGACGAGTTCCCGGGCGTCTTCAGCACCCGGCGGGATTTACGCCCCACCTGGTATTGGCCGGCCGGGTTGAGTAGTTCACTGGCGTTCAGCCACGCCTCGCGGGCGACGGGCCGCATCATTGTTGTTGCGGCATGATCAAAATAGCGCATGGTCGCGGTGGTTGTTATTTCCGTTTTGCCAATTCCTCCACTATGAGGGGCACTATTTCGTGCAGGTCACCCACCACACCCAGGTCGGCAATGTGGAAGAATGGGGCATCCTCATCGTTGTTGATGACAATGATTTTTGGCGGTTTGCATGCCCGATGTGTGTTGGATGGCGCCGGAAACCCCAGGCCAATATACACGTCGGGGCCGACGGTCACGCCGGTTTGACCAATCTGGTAGATCGGATCGTACCAGCCCAGGTCCACAACATCGCGGGTGGCGCCGACGGCACCGCCGAGCGCGTCGGCGAGGGCTTGACTTCGGTGTGAAGTTCTCTTCCGAATCCACACCCCGGCCGCCGGCCACCACAACCTTGGCGTTGGTCAAATCCGGCCGGTCTCCCCTTGACCGCCGGCACGAACTTGGTGACGATCACGTCTTTCTCCGAGGCTGCCGGCAGTTCTGAATGTGCTGACCACACCGGCCCCCGGGTGGGTTTCGCTGGCGCCTCGGTGGCGCCGTGCCGCATGGTGTAGATGGGACTGCTGCCGCCGACCGCGGTGGACACTTCCGATGGCGTCGCCGAAAATGCTCATGAGGGCGGTGAGGTCACTATTGACCCTGCACCACGTCGCACAGCACCCCGGAGGCGAGGCGGGCGGCCAACCGGCCGGCGATTTCGTTGCCGGTCACGCCCGCACCCACCAGGATGGGCCCGGGAGCGCCCGCCGCAAGCATGGAGAGCGCATCAGTGGCGGGCAGTACGACCCGCTGGGCGGTATCAGCCCCGACGGCGGCAACAATGGCGTCCGCACCCAGGGCGGCCAGTTGGGGCACCAATGGTTCGTGGGTGCCTGCCGGACCAACAAACCACAGCCGTCACGGATTCGAACACCTTTGCGGCGGTAATGAGTTCCCTCGGTGATGGGGAGTACCTGGTCGCCATCATATTCGACCAGAACATATGCGGTAGACATAATGTGGGTTTCTCCAACTACTTCTGATCGGAAATGAGCTTTTCGGCCACAATAATCCACGATTCGGGCCGCGGCAGCCGGCTCGTCCCGGATGATTTCCCCTGCGTGCGGACCGCCGGGTCACGGCTGCGGTCACCGCGGTGGAGGCGTACTCCCAACCCCACCTGCTGCGGGTCCACCCCAATATCCGCTAACTCCAGCTGGCGGATCTCCGCCTTCGCCGCCATGATGCCCTTAAAATTCGAGAACCGGGGCTTATCCGCTCGGTCGGTCACCGACACAATGGCCGGCAGTGGGGCCTCAATATTGAAATGCCCTTCGGCGGTCTCCCTGCACCCCTTGACCACACCGCTTTCAATACTCACCTGAATTGCAGGCAGTGAGCGCCGGCTGATTCCGGTACTCCGCCAGCACCCCAGTCAATGCCCCGGTGCCGGCGTCGGAGGACGCCACCCCGGAGATAATCAGAGACACGTCGGGGATCTGCTGGAGCGCATTGGTGAGCGCCCAAGCGGTACCAAGGATGTCGGATCCGGCGAGCGCGTCGTCGATAAGCAAAACCGCATCGTCGGCCCCCATGGCCAAGGCTTTCCGCAATGCTTCCTCGGAACCTGCGGGGCCGGCGCTAACGCAACCACCGTGAATTCTGGATTGGCTTCCCGAAGCCGGAGCGCCTGCTCCACCGCGAATTCATTAATTTCATCAATAACATTATCCGCGGCCTCCGATCCAGGGTAAAATCCGCCGTCAGGCTTTTCGTCGACCAGGTATCCGGCACGTTCTTAACCAGCACCACAATTGCCGGCATGGGCAGTCACTCACCTTTCGTAATAAATTGTGTCTGTGCAGAGTTTAGCGGAGAACCAGCACTAACTCATCACTAACCGCTGATGCAACACCCATCCCTTGAGGATTTTAGTCACATCACGCTGCTGAAACACCCCATTCGAACACGGTTATTTACGCATGCATAAATTCCGGCCGTACCAAACCAGACCACGCCGCATCATGGTATGGGCTGGCCCGCAGGCGGCTTCCCCACCACCCGGGCTTCGCACACCAATGCCACCCCGGACCGGCCGATCCGCGTACACACCACCGCCATTGGCCGCGACCCAGCAAGCCGTAGCTTCTGCTGCAGCCGATCCGTCCACATCCACGCCCCGCACTAGTATCTCCACCGACCCACAATCATGGTCCCGTAGCACCGACCCAGTGCTTCTTCAACGGCACCGTCTCAATATAGAACCCGCTCATGCCCGCCGGAATCCGATCACCCGTGAGGTAAGCAATCCGCTCATCCAAGAGCCACAGGTTTTCCCTATGGGCGTAGTGGCGCACCAGCCCGGCGCGAATGACCGCCCCCATCGGGGTCGATGATGTAGGTGCCGGGCTCCCACCGGAGTGTCGGCCCCGGATTGTCACGGTCGGTGAGGATGTCCATGGTGCCGTCGCGGATGATGACGGCTTCGCGGTGGAGTCCGTCGGCGAGCGCCGGGCTGTACAGGCAGGCTTTTTCACCCCACCGTCGACGCTGACGAGGCTGACCAGGCCGTCCCAGCCGGTGAAGTCGATGCCGGGGCGCACTTTGATGGCCATGGGAGTGCGCGGGTGAAGTGCGATGATGGTGGCAAGCGGTGGGAGGAGTTCGTCGGGTTGGGGATGCGTCGCCCCTGGTGGCGGCGGGCGGGGTCGGCGATAATGGCGTCGGCGGCGCCGGGGATGATGCAGGGTGCCCGGCGTCGGCGACGTGGAAACCCCAGACAGTTTGGGGTTTATTTGCAGCGTTCGCGGTGGGAAAAGGTGGCGCCGAGGTTGTGACGGGCCATGATGACTCGTGACGGGTCAAGGTCGCTGCCGAAGTATTGGATGCCGGCGGCGACCAGTGCGTGGCCTTCAGTGCCGATAGAGCAAGTGATGTCGTGGATGTGGGCGCCCGGGCCCAGGGGTGCGGGCGAGGCGGGCTGCCCGCACGCGGGCGACAGGGAGTGGGTGGCTTTGTTGGGCGGATTCGTGGCAGACGATCCAGTCGGCGGGGAGCTGTTTCGGGCGGCGGTGGCAGGGCGCGGCCGAGTTCCATGGCTGCACGACCGTATTCGCCCAGGTGTTCGCGTAGGTAGGTGGCGTCGGTAAGGCGTCGTCGGGGAGCGAAGCTGCGGTTGCCAGCGTGACAGGTGATGTCCGCGTTGTGGGCGATGAGGTAGTGGACTTCTGTCGATACTGTAGCTCACGGTGGTGGTGTGGTGATGGGGGTTCAAAAGCGTTTTGGTGGGGGTGTAGGTGAAGAATTCTTGGTAGCGGGGGTCGTGGATGGGGTCGCCTAGTACTGGGTCCATGCTGGGGTTTGGAGGGTGTCGAGGAGGGATTTGACGGTGGTGTGTTCGCTAAGGAAGAGCATGTGGGCCCAGGTGGGTATGACGAGGCGGAGCAGGCGGCGCAGCCACCCGTCGAGGATGAGAGATGGGGAACCAGCGGTGGGAGGATACCCCGATGGAGTCGTCGTCATCGGGTTCTTGGTCGTGGGGCAGGGCGGCAACAAACGAATAGAGATCGAACTGGTGTTTGTCCGTTTCGGGGCTGACCCAGCGGGAGCACGGGGTGAGGAGGTCGGTGCGGGCGACGAGGTTGTTTTGCAGCAGCAACCGCGAGGAAGGACAGGCAGTGGATTCGAGGCGCGAGCCGGTCGTCGTGGAAGGGGTGGCGTCGGCGCAACGGACGACCGTCGGCGTGGAGGCTAAGAGGGTGCCGGATTCTTCTGGAAGAGTTCCCGACAGGCACCGAGGATGAGGGCGGGCGCGGAACCTGTCGGTCTTCGAGGCGTTTCGCCCATACGCTGAGGCTGGGCCCGTACCAGGTGGGGTCGGTTTCAAAATGTCGTGGTGAGGCTGGAACACGAGTGGGGCGTTGGATTGCTGGTTTGGGGTTGGGCGAGGGTGAAATCACGGGAGATCGACGCCACCACCGGGAAACACCGTGGCTTTAGGAACGTGGCATGGAGGAGACACGTTCTTGCACGTAGACTTCGAGACTATAGGCGCCGTCTCTCACTAGGGAGGACGGTGACTGGCGAGTTTATTGTGCGCGATACCCCTCGACGAATCTGTGCCACTTGTGTTTCGACCCTCCCGTCATGCGTTTTACCAGCATACCTAACCTGATGGATGTTTGTTATGGGCATGATAGTTATCACGATCTGCTGGGTTTGTTTTCATCGACCACGCTTCCCGGCCGGGCCATGCCGCCGGCACAATGCGCCGCCGATACGCCAGGGCGGCGCAGCAAGTCACAACGACCACCGGCTACCGTAGCTGGCCAGTTGGCCGGCTACCGGTGGGCGGAAGAATCGGCCGCCCACGTGATCGACCTGGATGGGCTGGTGAAAGCGCACTGAGATTATCACGCGGTCAGTACCTGTCTGATGGGGCCGGTGGTATAATGCCGCCCTGGTCGAGCAGGAGGGCGTGGGTGAAGCCGGTGATTTCTTCCACATGGTGGGTAACCATGACCAGGGTGGGGGCATCCGGGTCGGTTGTTGGTTCCCCAAGGTAGGAGCACGAGGCCCTTCCCGGGCGCCCAGGTCCATGCCGAAGCTGGGCTCGTCGAGAAGCAACAGTTCGGGGTTGCTGAGGGACCCTGTGATGAGGGACTGACGGTTTGCGTTCGCCTTTTCGCTGAGGGTTCCCCAGGTGCGGTCGGAAAGATGGTCGGCGCCCACCTGGGTGAGCATGCCGGCAGCCCGATCCAGGTCTTCGGAATCGTATTCTTCCGCCACCGACCCAAAAATGGCGTATCCTGCGGAGACTACCAGGTCAGACTTTTCGCGGTGGGGATGCGGCTGGCAACCGCACTGGAGCACATGCGATAGCCGCTAAGGTCGCGCATGTCGGTGCGCTAATGCGTTCGCCTAACAGCCAGATAGTGCCGATGAGGGAAATTCTCGGCGGCGGCGAGCTTCCGCATGAGGGTGGTTTTTGCCGGCACCAAATGTCCGACGATGATCCAACGCCGCCCAGCAGCCACTTGCCATGTGATGTGAAACAAGCGGGCGTTGATTGCGATTAAGGAAACATCGTCAAATTGGATCAAAATCATCAGGTTGCGGGGGTGTTAGTCATTGCGTGGGGTTGAATTATTCATAGCATCCATCTTGTCGTAAGAATGCTGTGGAACTGACACAAGTTAACTACGCTAGTAAGGGCGTAGAAAAACTTTATACCCCTGTTGGCTCCCCCATGGTTCCCCATGTGCGGGCATCATGTTGATAAAACGTGAATGGAAACATATTTCGCCGGGGCGTAGCAACAGGCATACTGGACTTAAAAGTTTTGAATGCAACACAAGCTAAATAGTACAAAACCCATATCCCCTACTCATACAAAGGAAGCGTCAGTATTGTGACTGGAAGACTCGCTATTGAAGACGTTCGCCCAACTTTCGCCGGTACCTACCCGTCGAAAGCGGTGGTTGGTGAACTTGTGCGGTCAGCGCGCAGGTATGGCGGGAAGGCCATGATGCCATTTCCGCCACTCTCCACCATCACGGGCCTAAAAGATTCGTAGATTGCGGCGTCACCACCGCTATATCACTATGCATCAGGATGAGTTCAATGAGGATCTTGTGCATGCGTTTTCATCCCGGATGTCATGGGGACCTGGACATTCCAGGTTGATGCGTGGAGTGATCCTATGCGCACGTGCAGGCGTGCGGTCACGAAGAAAATTGAGGCGGGCAGCTGTAAAGAAGAGCTCGCTAACGATCTAATACATGGTGCGGATCCTGTTTGATAAGGCCGCCAAGGGGTTCCTGATAAGTCGCAGCGCAAGGTGTTTGCAGGCTATTGCTAAAGAGCGCGCACCCATAAGGAGCAGCTGCGGACCTGTGGCGCCGCACTGTCGGAAACCACGCGTTGAGCATTTGTGCGGACTGCTGCGCTGCGTGGAGTTACTGACCACGGGACAGCCAAAGTGCAGGGTGTTGAGTGGAGCGCCGGGTGCAGCAGGAGATTCCTGGTATGAGTTGTTCAGAGTCGACGGGTGGGGTGGATGCGGGATGGGAATCGAGTCCATGCTTGCACGTTTGAGACCACGGTACGGGCATTGAACCAGGTGTGGCGAAGATGGGGTTTGTTCACGGTGTATCCCGCCGAGTTCCACGGAGTCGCGAGGTGCATCAGCAGGGAAGAACAACTGTCGCTACAGTGCCGGAGCCTGATGATGGGATCCCCGTGGGCTGTGGGTTTCCTGGCCCAGGGTGGGCATGATACCGGTGCACCCACAGTTTAGGGACGAGTTGGTGATTTTAAAACCCTGTTGCAGTATGCAGAGTTAGCTGCTGGAGGTTGCGAGTGAGTTTGGCGCGTTGCAGGCGGCACCACGGATCCCGCCCGTGGGCGGTAGGGCATCGAGAGTTTCTTCACGTCGCAGCGCCAGATGAGCACGATGCGCGCATGCGGGAGAATCGCTCAAAGAAATACCAGGATACGTGTCCACTTTAGATTTGATAATAATCCCACTGAGATCTGTACGTGAGATCTACAAGATGGGTGATGTTCTGGGTGGAGATAGGAGGGACCACGTTCCGGGTGTGGGATAACCCACGTACACGAAGCCAGCAAATTTCTGGCGGTGGTTGATCTCCAAGGTGCATGAGACGAGACGGATGACTATTTTTCTTGGCGGAGGCGCTACCCGCCCGGCGCGGCTGTATGGGTTTGGCGAAAGTAGGGTTCTCCCAGTCGTACACGTATTTCCGTGGGTGACTTGGGAAGTACAGAGACTGGCCCAGTTCGCTGGAAGAGTGCGGCGAGTAGGTGACGTGTGCCGGCCAGACCCGTTTGTGTCCACGCCGGATATTTTGCACGCATCCTTGCAGTAGCGGTGTGGCGCGTTATTTTCGCCATTCAGGCGGCGCTAAGCTGCCACAATGTCACGCCACTATGCGTAGTATTCGGGCTATGAGGTCGTTTGAGGAATCATGAGTACCGGGTCTGCCCGCAGTTCAGGTATTTGGATTCGAGATACCAGCTGCGGCAGGGTCTCTGAAGCGGCGCTGAACAATGCGTGACCTCCTTGCTGCCTGTTGCAACGTTGAGACAAGATCCGGCAGAGCATCCAGCATTGCAGCAGTTGCGGCAGAGTTCATTTTCCACTACGCGAACGACAAACATCAGCATTGCGTACGGCAAGTGTTGTGGATCCAGACCGGTGACAGCGGTTTTGGTGGTGGCTGATCTGGATCCGCACCACGACCAGGAGACGGTGTTGGAGTTGGATATGTCTTCACCATTGCGGTCACGCCCAGGATGCGTCGTTTACGGCCCAAGGATCTTGTGACCGGCGGGACTTCGTGGTATGCGGACGTTTGTCCGGCTTCAGCCCGTGAGAGGCGTCAGCATGTTGCAAATTGCTGAAGGTTTGAGGGCGCAGCATTAGCGAAGATCCGCGAGCGGGCTGTCAACGACTATCGCGTCTGATTTTGAGCTTTTCGACGCTAGGACGGCGTCGAAAAGCTCAATAGCGGCGTATCTCACGTAAATTTTTCGTCCAAAATATGTGGTGGCTACGGTAGCGTGAAGGGGTGAAGCGTGGCCAAAACATACCGAATTTTTCTATTGAGAGGCTTGGTCACATGAGCTCCCCCTATCACTGACCCTGAAATCCACCCCGTTGTATTTCAACGACCACAATCGGGCCCTGCTAACCCAATGCCGGCATTACCGATCCGCATTCGATCTATGGCTGGCAAATTTGTGGAAAGAGGCAGCGCGGTGTTCCGCACCCGCCAGTTAAACGCTAAAAAGTGGAACTTATCACACCCGATGGTGGCAGCATTGAGCTGGGTCGTTGGGGATGATATTTTTCGGCACGGTTTTTGACCGGCGAGAACACCGGTGGCGGGTACAAACCCGCATCACCTGGAATAATGACATCACTACCGAAACGATCGGACGCCTATGCTTCTGGCCCACCCCGGGCGAGTTGGATGCTGCACCTGATTCGTGAGGGGCGGCATGAGCGCCTGTGGACGTATTAGGTCGCATGTGCGCGAGATTGACACCGATAATTTCGGCCCGGTCAGGCACGAGTTTTGCGTGTGGGCGCCGAACGCCGCGGGTGTGGCGGTTGGCTGGTGATTTCTGTGGTTGGAACCGACCAGTTCCCCATGCGCAGCCTGGGGAGCTCCGATATTTGGGAGATCTTCATCCTCGGCGTGCGAGGGTGAGGTGTATAATGCCATCCACACGGATGGGAGTGGGTGGCGGTTGGACTAAAGCTGCCGTTGGCCTGCCGCACTGAGGTTCCGCCCCGCACCGGCTCCATTGTGACCGAGTCGCACTACGAGTGGCAGGACAAGGAGTGGCTGGAGAAGCGGGACAAGGCACAGCACGATGTGGAGCCCATGAGCATCTACGAGGTGCATTTGGGTTCGTGGCGAGACGACCTGGCCATAAAGGAGCTGCTACTGAACTGGTGGCGTATGTGAAGGAGATGGGCTATACATGCGTCGAATTCCTCCCGTTGCTGAGCACCCCGTTCGGTGGTTCGTGGGGTTATCAGGTCACCGGCTACTACTCCCCCACCGCCCGCTGGGGCACCCCCGATGAACTGCGTGAGCTTGTCGACGCGTTCCACGCGGAAGGCATTGGCGTCATCATGGACTGGGTGCCCGCCCACTTTCCGAAGGATGATTTCGCGCTGGGCCGGTTCTGACGGCCGGGCTGTCTATGAGCACCCGACTGGCGGGGCGGGCGAGAAAGACTGGGGCACCTATGTGTTCGACTTCGGCCGCAATGAGGTGCGCGTAACTCCTGGTGGCCAACGCCCTCCTACTGGCTGGAGGAATTCCACATGGATGGCTCTGCGGGTGGATGCTGTGGCATCCATGCTGTACCTCGACTCATTCCCGCGAAGACGGCGAATGGTTGCCTCAACCAGTATGGTGGGCGGGAAAACCTGATGCGGTGCAGTTCCTCCAGGAAATGAACGCCACCATGCATAAAGTATCATGAGGGGTGTGTCTACCATTGCGGAGGAGTTCACCCCTGGCCGGGTGTGACCACCCCCACCAGAATACAACGGTTTGGGGCTTCAACCTGAAGTGGAACATGGGGTGGATGAACGACACCCTGGAATATTATTCGCGGATCCGGTTCTACCGCCGCTACCACCACAACGAAATCACCTTCGCCATGGTGTACGCCTACTCGGAGCACTCATATTCTGCCGTTCAGCCACGACGAGGTGGTGCGACAGGTAGGGGCTCCCTGTGGGAGCGCAGCTGCCGGGCGATACCTGGAACAAGGCTGCGGGGCTGCGGACCCTCTATGCGTTCATGTATGCGCACCCGGGCCAGAAGCCCTCTTCCAAGGCCGAGGAATTCGGGCCAGGTGATGGAGTGGAACTGAAAAGCCGACCTGTCTGATGAACCTTCGACCGGCTGGGAGAGGCGAGATCCATATGGGTATTTCCCAACTGGTGAAGGATTTTGAACACTCTCTACCAAGAGAATCCGGCCCTGTTCACCCAGGACACACGCCGGACGGTTTCGCCTGGACCAAGTCGGATGATGCGGAGAATAATGTTCTGTCCTTCGTCCGCTATGGTTCCGACGGGGGAGAAACTGTTGTGCGTGTTCAACCTGGGTGGTACTTCCCAACTGTCTTACAAGCTGGGGGTTCCCGAATCGGTTTCTGGAAGTGCATCATGAACACGGATCTTGCCACCTGCGAGGGTGCGGATAACGAGCTGGAGCAGGAAGTTGCTGCCTGGGATCACCGGGTGGGATGGTTACGATCATTCCATCACCCTGCACATCCCGGCCATGAGCGCCCAATACTACCGCTGGGAAAATAGCTAGCCACAGGTGGAGAATAAGTTCTTGACGCCGCTCCCGCCGTTCGACCACGATGGTGGGGCGGTTGTCGTATAGTGGCAAAAGCGTACGTGACCTGCGGCGTCGATAAGCACTACGGCAGTGCTTTTGTGATCGCCGAATAGTTCGGGTAGGTGTCAAAGTCCACCGACACATTACTCACGTCCGCTTTCCACCCCACGGCCTCTAGGGGGAAAAACAGGGGGATGGCCGGCAATTCTTCTAACAGCACCCCGTGTGCTTTCTCGTAATCCTGACCGCGACCGCCTGGGTTTGTCGCCTTGTCAGCCTGCTTTAATAACTCGTCCACCTGGTCGTTGGAGTATTCCGTATCGTCTCGACGCCCCATCGGTGGCGAAAATTGGGCTCCAGGTAGCTGCGCACAGACGGGTAGTCGGCCTTCCACCCGGTGCGATATGCGTCGAATCGGACGGTGCGGAAGTCATAGCGGAACCAGGGCGAAATCCGCCCCTGCCACCGGAAACGATTGAATCCCTAAATTTCTACGCAGTTGATCCGCCACCGCCGTCGCCCACCGTTGGTTGTCGGAAATGTCGAAGGAAAAATGCACCGGCACCTGGTCGGTAAACACACCATATGTGGCATCGGCCTGCGCCCACAGTTCTTTCGCTTCTTCACGTTCAGGCTCAGCACCTCCCGCTGTTTCGCACTGGTATTCGACCCTGGTACTTTTGGTGGCACGAACCGGTTGCTGGCGCATACGAGGCCCCCAACTCGGTTCTCGCAATGCTCTCCCGGTCAGATCGCTGCATGGATGAGTGCCTGCTTAAAGCGCTAGCACCCCTCTTCCGGTAAAATGGGGTGTTTGGGCGTGGATACTCAATTCGATCACGGACGCGCTGGGCTGTCACGATCGCCCGATCGCCCAGGTCTTTTCCGGTAGTTTTGGAAACCCGTGGGGAAAACGCATCCACCATGTCGAGATCGCCCGCAAGCAGATCCTCGTAGGGTTTGGTACCCCGGCTGGACATGCTAGCTGCACCCCATCGTTGACAGCCGCCGCCCTGGTAGTGGGGGTTTTTCACCAGCGTGAGGGAATGCTGCGTCACCCCACGATTCCACACATATGGGCCGGAACTGACCGGCTGCTTCGCATAGTTTTTCGGCGGTTTCTTCTCCAATGCCACCGCGGGCAGGGGGCTAAACGCCGGGTGGGAAAGCCGCATCACAAAATCCGACAGCGGATTTTCCAACTCTATAGTGAACGTGGTGGGGTTTTCCACCTTCAGCCCCCGCAGCGGGTGACCGCTTCCGCATCGTCGTGGTAGCCCACAATGGGGCTAAGCAAGTAGGAGTTGGCGTTCTTTTCAGCCACCACTTTATTCCAGGCGTCCACGAAGCTGGTGGCGGTCATGGGGGACCCGTCGGAAAACACCAGGTTGGGCCGCAGTGTGACCCGGGTACAGGGTGGGTTTTATCTGTTTGATCTCTTGCGCTAAATCGTTCCGAATCTTGTGGAGCTATCCATACACCAGGCCGGAATAGATCATTTTAGCGACCCGCAGGTTGGCGCCGCTTTGGCTAGTTCCCGGCAGCAGGGCTTCCCCAGCTCGTCCCCGTTGGCATGAATAATGCAGCGTTGCGACGAGGCTGCGGAGAGAAGATGCATGCGCTCAAAAGCTCAATGTGGCAAAGGTGCTGATGGCGATGCCGAGAGCGACAAGTGTGGTGGAGGTTTTTCTGCATGGTGGTGTTAAAACAGGGGCGCTGGCTAATTTTTCCGCGAGCGGCCAGCACTCGGGGGTCGGTGGGGGCCAAAAGGGCGAAGAGGTTCTAAAAGCCGATCCCGAATTTCGGGTTTTCCGATCGAGCGCCGCCGCCATGAGCGCCAGCAGCCGGTCGCAGCAGACTCGGCGTCACCAGCTGCGGCCTTCCGCGTCGGCGGCGCAGCAAACCCTCGCCACATCCGTGGGACGGGCGCAGCGAATCGGGTCGGTGTCACCAGCAGTCAGTCGCCAGCCGAGCAGGCGGGCATCATCGCAAAGGCGGTTCGGAAGCGGCGGCGTTCTTGGGGTCCCAGGCCAAAATCTGCGCCACACCCGATGGCGGCTTGGCGCTAGTCACCTTCGGCCATGGCCTTCTCAGCGGGGATGGAAACCGTAGTCCCTCAGCTCGCTGCCCCATTGTCGGCCGCTCGCCAACTCCTCGGCAGGGAATGCGAGTGAGCTGGCCGGCCACGGCATCTTTCACCGCGGCAGCCCACCGGGTTAGCTTCTTCTGCCGGCTGTACTTCGGCGAGAGTTGGCGATGGGGCTGGCCGGCGGCAATGGCCACCACAGCGGGCGGCCCCACCACCCAAACATGCGGGCAATATCAGGGTGTACTTTATGCCTCGCGTCAGCGCGGAATACAACGAATAGCAGCCAGCATGCCAGGTTCGGCGGAAGTCAATGCGCAGCAGCTGGCTGGAGTCCTCGGCTGCGTTGCCAATCAACTCAATGACCGGCACCTGCGCGGAACGCTTCAGCAGCTCATCCTCCATCATCCTCCATGTGAAGTTAACGTGAGGGCGACGGCACACCCGTCTGCGTACCTCCAGCTGGCCTGGGCGCGGGCGCTTCCAGTCGGCCTTCACCTCACACCAAATCAGTATCCGCGGCTCCATTGAACCCATGGTTGCTAGGAGCGTCATGCTTCACGTCAAACCTCGTTTCTGCAGATTCGCACCATGGACACCACACCACACCAAAGGGGCGGTTTACCGCACTACGGCGCAGCGCGTGGTTATTTCTGGCCAGCTCCACCGCCCTCGGCGTCGGCATGCTTGCACGCCATAGCTGTCGACCCAGCGAAGTGCCGCCCACAGAGTTCTTACCTTTGCGCGGGCTGTCGGCATACCTGCGAACATCGGCCTCAAGCACCAACCCTACCTGCGGCGACACGGCAGCACCGCCTCGAGCAGCACTTCACTACGGACGCGAACGCATATCCCACTCGCCCTGAGTGAGGGTAAACATGGCGTGGTTTCGTTCCGGCAGGCCCGGATTCCACGCACTTTAATGGCGGCCGCACCAGCCTCACTCATCCTTCAGCTCTGGGCGTTAGGGTCACTGAGCAGCAGGAAAACGCAACAACTCCTGGTCTCCTACCCCAACCACGTCAGAAAAAGCTCCACACATTCGCATTTGGTGCCAATTTGAGGGTTACGATGAGTAGATATGAGAAGCGATATGTCGCATTGGCATCCACGAGCTAGCGTTATTTGCTCCGGACCATGTGGGTATCGCGGTCCCGGATCTGGATGCCGCAGTCGAGGTTTTACCACGCAGCGCGCTTTCAGATTTGGGTGGCAGACCCATCAGCGAAAACCAACGAGAGCAGGGTGTGACTGCCAGGGCCATGATCAGCCCTGAAGCACCGGCTAAAGAGAACGGACGGCATGATCCAGCTGTTGGCGCTCAACGAGAACTCCAGTCTCATCGCTAAATTCACTGATGCGCAAAGGCGCGGCAAACAGAAATGTGCCTGCGCACCTCCGACATTGAGGCAGGCGCTCGCAAAGCACCTGACCAGGCAGTGCGTCCAGCTGCTCACCCGCGAAGGTGGGCAACGGTGGGGCAAAAGATTAACTTTAGCACACCGAAAGACGCCAGCTGAGTGCTCCTGAACTGACCCAGCCTGCCTAACGACGCCTCAGCGACGCTCCCAGCAGGCCTTATGCCTGCAAGTGGCGGCGATCCCTGGCACTGCGTAGCCGGCATCCTTAGGCCATGCAACAATGTAGTGCCACGCCCGAATGTCTTCTGATACCCCGGGCATACGTGCATGTTCACCGCGGCATGCGACATATGGTTCGCTGCACTCAACGAAATTTCGAGGTCCAGGCTGGACCCTTCCATCTCAAAGCATGCCTCTGGGCCCCGACCCGGTCCGGTGGGAGCCACCGCACAGCGTATCTCATCTAACCGCGAGTTCTTCACCACGAGGCCTTTAAAACAAGCGGCAATTCGTCTGAGTTCAGGTCCCACGCAGCGCATCGTTAGTCGGGCTGCACCACACACCGTATACTCCCTGGTCCTCAGCAGGTTGCGGGCCTGCAGTTTTGGATTTCCCTAGGCAGCTTAAAGCCACCGGCTACCGCCCAGGATCGAAATCTCGAGTTCAACCGCTCTCGTGATAGCGGGTGAGCTGCTCCACCCCCGTCTATACCCACGGCGTTTCACCGCACCGCCACGCTGCCGCCACTCTGTCCCTTGCGCCAAACATCAGCGGTCCCAATGGCAGTAGGATACCTCCCGCGCACCAAGCAGTGGTGTACGCCCGCCAAAGTGCATCAAGTATTGCTCGGCCAATAGCTCCTGCTGGTGGGCCTCCGCCGTCTTCACGCCCTGGATCGTCCCCAGCCGGTACGACAGGATCGGGATGCACCACCTCGCAAGAGCACGCTGGCTGCTCGCCTTCGGCCTCCACCACCCAATGGGCAGCATCATCGTATCCTCATCAATGGTTTCCGTGCAGCGTGGGTCATCCAGATTCAATCGGTTTATATGCGCGGTCATCGGCGTGAACGGACACTCAGGCCATCAGCCTTTATCAGCAAAAGTCGTTCCGCCAAGAGGCAGGTGCAGCTTCCAGAGCTGGCCGAACATAATCGACAGAGCAACGATAGGCAGCGACTTCGGGCGCGGTAGGCTTGGGCTAGTCGAAACTTACTTAAGGGTAGCAAAGGCCTGCACTTGGTAATTTTATTACTCTCCGCCATCTAGATGTGCCGCATGCGCCGCCGAGCCCTCGCCGGGACCGCATCTCATCCAGGCGGGCATTGCGGAGTCTGAGTCCAGGACACAGCGCCATGTGGCGTGCTCGGACATTTGTGCCCTGCAATCCTTGCCTTCATGCTGGAATTTCACGATGGGTGTGCTATCAAACCTGGGAAGGCGCCTCTTCCTCCGTGCTGTAATCCCGCTGACCATCTAAGGTTGAGGGTGGGTGATCCAGTGGAAAATGACGTCTGGGAAGGGGGCTGAGTGACCAGAATAGGTAGGAATTTTCAGCTCATTATTGGATCTCGTGTCAGGAGGATGCCATTGCGCTGGCCATGGTTTCCACCGCTGGTAATCGCCGTAAGTCACTACTATTGCCATTCTGGAGCGGAGGAGTGAAAAATCGGGTACGCCCCGAGGACCACTAGGACCAAACACAAACGCTTTTCTCATAGCCATGAATGTGTAATACATCTTACGTACCTCCATAACTCCCTTATAAGTTTCCAGTCTTGTTGTAGGCTCACCATTGTTCTTATCTGACACATGAAAAGTGATTAGGGTTTAGTTCGGTATTCTACCCCCTAGGGAATTTCAGAAAAATTTATCACCCTGTTACCATTTCGAGACTCAACCCAAAAGATTGCACGACGGGGAAAGACGCCACCGGCCCCACTGCGCAGCGAAGAATCACTCCTCCCACTTCTGGAGGCCAATGGCGCTAATATTTATCGCGGTTATCAGTTGCGAACTTCGCGACGTACCGCCATGAGGTTCCACGCAGCACGGGCATGCGGGCTTTCGTCCATCGGTCTCCAGCATCGCCTCCGGGCGGCATCGGCATCCACTCATCCGCCCACACCGCGTATTCTGGCCCAACACTGCGTGACTTTGTCCTTAGCAACGGACATCGCGCCTAGACACTGCGGCCACCAGGGCATTGCCTCCGGTGGTCAGCGGCGGATAATCAGCAGCGCCGCTGTCACCGAGGTTCGGCAAGCATGGGTTCGCGGCCCGGGCAGCACGCCGATCTCGCCTTCCGTGGTTTGGTGCCACCGCATCAGTACTGGTTCACCACGCCCACATCATGCAGTTCCACCGACACCAATTCCACAGTAACGCCAGCCACTTGGCACTCCCTGACTTCCTCCAGTCCAGCTTCTATACGCAGCTTCCACGTCTTCGAGAGGCCACCCAAAGCCATTAAACGCCTGCTCCGGGTGGTGATCGAATCACCATTACAGATGGGTTCTGAAGGCATCAATGGTTTCCGACAGCTGCTACGAGGCCAGGAACCCAGGGTGAACTTCTCAGCAACGAAGGGGTTCTCTGGCAAAGAACCGCTCCAGCCGACGGGCCGCTGCACGGCAATCTTGTCCTCTCTCGAGTAACTCGTCCATACCCCAAGATGAAGCGATGATGTGTCCTGGAGTTCCTGTTCTTTGCAGAATATTAACCACCGCTGCCGCCACCTACTGGTGCCGCTTTCACACCCACAATGCCGGGTCGAGTCTGGGACGTCGAGGGTCCAGCGGGTTCACGGCCGGGTGGGAATGCCCTTGGAGGCAAATGCCACGGTCCAATTCGTGGTGGCATCCAAGGTGAGGCAGAGGTGGTAGCGCGCGCCAGGGTCAGGAATGGTAGTCGCTCGGCGGGCACGCACACGGCCCGCAGCGAGGTAATCCGACTCGCCTCTGGTGAGGTAATGCGCTCTGAGCACACACCATCTCATCGGCCAGGGTGGGTGGGTAGCCCACAGCGCGGAGGGCCTGCGGCCCAGGGTGGGTGGACACCTCGGAGCCGGCCTGTGAACCGGAGGAATGGTATCGACGAATAACAACACGTCCTGGTGCTGCATCTCCGGAAATATTCGGGCGCGGTCGGGGCCGGAGCTAGGCTATGTCTGCACTCCGCTGGCTCATCCATTTCGCCCGAACACCAGCGCGTGTCCTGCAGCACGCCCATTTCTTCCATTTCGAGGGAAGAGGTCGTTGCCCTCACAGGTGCATGCTCGCCCACGCCAGCGAGACACAGGAGGTGCTGGAGGAATTCTTCAGGACAGTCGGTAATCATTGGCTTCCTGAATGAGCAATGTGGTCTCGCCTTTGCCAGCCACCGTCGAACAGGCCAATCTGCATGCCCTTCACATGTGGGCAGTCCGGTGACCTGTAATGCCGGTTTCAAGAGTTTCACGTTTTGCCTCCAACTGGTCGAGATGGGGGCGGGTCGCAGCGGATGCCTCAACTGCTCGCCATCCCAGCCAAGGCCGGGTCTCGTCCAGGCACTCGCTGCGTTAAACGCGTGGCCTTTCGCACATCGCCGACAGGCACGGAGATGGGGCGGCCAGAGTCGGCTCACCACGGCACCGCACCAGGCCCGTCGGTGGGCGCCATGGAGGATGCACGGTTATCAGTGCTCGTGCAGGCACCTCAAGGGTGATGGCTTTTGCGACTGCTTGAGGGTGATCTCGACGGTCAGCGCGTTATGTTGGTGCCGGCAGCTCGCCGCGCGGGAATTCCACGTCGACGACCGGACCAATGACTGCGCACGACACGGCCGGCGACGGACGCCTGCTTCGTGTTCTGCTCCGGAAGAGCTGTGGTCATAATCCCAGTCACTTTCTCCGCTTTCGGCGAGCGCGCCTACCGACAACTTCGGTAATTTCCCTGAGTAATCTGGGCCTGACATTGCCTGGTTTGGCAATCCGGGAGGTCTTTCACCAATTCCGTGGCGTTATCGGTTGCCGACTTCATGGCGTTACGCCGGGAAGCCGACTCCGAGGCCGCCGCCTCCAAAAACATGGCAAACAGGCTGCGCGACACGTATTTGGGCAATAATGACGCAATCAGGGTATCGGCATCGGTTCAAATTCGTAATCGGGTTCCGCATCGCTGCTGCTGGAGGCATCAAGGTAGTCCTCACCTTTCGGCAACTCTTCGGATTCGATCACGGGTTCGATTGGTAGCAATTGGGGTGTACTCGGGGTTTGGGTCAGCATGAGTTCGAATTCGGTGTACACAATATGCACAGAATCGAAGCCTTGCCGCTTTTCCCTCCGGGCCGGTCAGCCCAGGCCGATATTTGGCGGTACCTTCACCGCTGGCGAGGAAACCATCAATGAGGTGCCGGCGCACATTATGGTATCTTTCACGAGGGGTCTTGAGAGAACCGGACCATGAACCGAAACAAAGGGTTCTGCTGCAGGAAATTATAGTATCCCACACCCTTATTGCCGGAGCGTAGCGAACTACCTCATATCCGTGGTCTTCGAGGTTTTTCTCCAGCTCGGCTGCCTTTTTGAAAATGTTGTAGTTATAGCCACCGCACATGCCTCGGTCGCTGGAAATCCACCAGCACCGTGGCCCGTTTTGCGTTTCTCCGTTCCCGCAGCATGGGGTGATCGAGAGAACTTGCTGACGCCAGTCGTTCCATCACATTGTGGATCTCGGTGGCGTACGGTTCGGCTGCTTCCACCTTGGCTTGTAGCCTTAGTGATACGTGAGGGTGGCAATGAAGCTCTGGCCTTGGTGATCTTTTGGTGGGATTCACCGATCGGATCCGGCTGCGTAGCTCGCGCAAACTAGCCATGGGTCACCCGCCTCCTTCCGTGGTGTTGCTGGGTAGAAGCATCGACATCATGTTCTTACTTCTTCACCTTGAGAGTTTGCTTTAATCTCATCCTCGGACAAGGCATCCACGTCAAGGTCGTGGACAACCGGGGTGCCGTCAGTGGTTTTGGAAGCTGTGCTTAAACTCCTCGGTCTTTTCCACCAGAGTGTTCTGCGATTCTTCGGACAGCGGCTGACCGCCCTTGATTTGTTCGAACACTTCCGGGGCCTCAGCCTGCAAGTAATCCTGCAATTCAAATTCAAACGGCGGATGTCTACCACGGGCACGTTATCGAAGTGACCTTCGCTGTAGCCAACCAAAATGGAGATGATTTGGTGCTCCACGGTTTGCAGGGAGTTTTCCGGCCTGCTCGAGCAGTTCCACCAGGCGGGCACCGCAGTCCAGCTGGGCTTTCGACGCGGGGTCCAGGTCAGAGGCGAAGGTGGCGAAGGCTTCCAGGTCACGGTAGGCGGCCAGGTCCAGACGGAGCGAGCCGGACACCTTCTTCATGCCCTTGGTTTGGGCAGCACCGCCCACACGGGAAACGGACACACCAACGTTAATGGCGGGACGCACACCCTGGTTGAACAGGTCGGATTCCAGGAACACCTGACCGTCGGTGATAGAGATCACGTTGGTCAGGGATGAAGGCAGACACGTCGTTGGCCTTTGGTTTCGATGATGGGCAAAAGCGGTCGTGGAACCACCACCCATATCGTCGGAAGCTTGGCGGCACGTTCCAGCAGGCGGGGTGCAGGTGGGAACACGTCACCGGGTATGCTTCCCGGCCCGGCGGGCGACGCAGCAGCAGGAGATAGCACGGTAGGCTTCGGCCTGCTTGGTCAGATCATCGTAGATGACCAACGTGATACCCCTGGTATCCAGTGTTGGCCGAGTGCCGCACCGGCGAAGGGGCCAGCCATTTAAAGCCGGCGGAGTCAGATGGGGGCCCGCCACGATGGTGGTGTATTCCAGGGCGCCATGATCTTCTAGGGGTTTTTCCGCACTACGCGGCAACGGTGGAACCCTTTTGGCCCGATGCGGCAACAGTGGTGCATGAACCTGCTTGGTTTTTATCGCCGCTTTCCCAGTTGGCCTTTTGGTTCAAAAATGGTGTCGATACACGGCGGTTTTGCCGGTCTTACGGTCACCAATGATAAGTTGGCGCTGACCCCAGCCAATGGGGGTCGCATAGCGTCGATAGCTTTAATGCCGGTTTGCATCGGCTCGCCCACGGGCTTACGCTGCAACACCGATGGTGCTTGGAGTTCCAGCACCGGTCTTCTTCAGCCTCAATGGCACCCAAACCATCAATGGGCTGCCCCAGTGGGTTAATGACGCGGCCGAGGATTTATCGACCGGGATGGAGAGACTTCCGGTTCGTTTGACCTCGTCGCCTTCTTTGAGGGTTTCGTAGTTACCTAAAATCACAACGCCGACGCGATCCGTGTCCAAGTTTTGCGCGACGCCAATAACCCCACCGGGGAACTCAAGTAGCTCATTTGCCATGACTGATGGGGCCCAGACACCTGGGCGATGCCATCAGCCGTGGAAAGGACCACGCCGACCCTCCTCACGGGAGGCCTCCGCGGAGTAGCTTGAAGTGTAGTTCGCAGATCGCTACGGATCTCATCGGAGGATCGTAAAGCTCCGCCATGTTCTTCCTGCTCTCAGTTGTTTCTTCAGCAATTTCTTCTAGTTAATGTATGGTTCGTGTATTACACGAGGTTGGGCGCGCAGTCAGGGCGATTTTTACCCGAAGTGCTGCCATCAATGACTTCACAACCGACTCGAATAATTGCACCACCAATGAGGCTAGGGATCAACCTCGGTGTGCAAACTCATCGGATACGCGTAAATGCCTTCCAGCTTGGTGGCCAGTGTCTGGTGTTGTGCTTTTTGTTAAAGCATTTGCCGAGGTTACAACTGCTACCTTGTGGCCGCGAAGTGCGGCGGCATACTCCGATAGGGCATTCACATCGTCGATGGCATTACGTTCTAGGGCTGCCAATGACTTGCAGGTGCTAAGGCTTCCGTTACCGCGGTCACCTTGCCGTACAGCACTTTTGCCAGCAGATCTCGCTTTGCGACGGGATCCACACTCTGGTCGTCAAGCAGTAGGCTCAATTCTGGTTGTTTGAGTAGCAACCGGGACAGGCGAAAGAGTTCTTCTTCTACCTGCTCTAATTGGCCTTGGTGCTCGGCGGCCCGCATAGTGCTCGTCGTCCCAGCGTCACCAGTCCGGTGCGCATTTCCTTCGAGTCGACCACACCCTGGCGAGCAGCCATAATGAGCAGCTCTAAGGTGTACTGGGACACTTTTCCGGCAAACACAGCAGAGACAACTTCTGCGCGCTGTTCTTCAGCCAGAGAGGCTTCGGCAATGGTGATGCGTAATGCCCGATCCCCATCGAGAAGCTCAACGACGTCAAACAGCTCAGCGCCAGTCTGTGCGGCTACGGCAACTGGCTTTTTCCTTATTTTTCGACGTGGTGTCGAAATACTCGGAAACAGTTCCAGTGCTTCGCAGCTTGCTGCGTGCATGATGCTCTACTTTCCTGCTGACTTAGCAGAGATGGAATCAGGTCGTCGAGGAACCGATCAATACTGCCGAGCGTTTCACGTTCTCTGACAATTGTTCCCCAACCAGAGCCTCAGCAAGACTGATGGCGTTCTGCCCCATCTCACGACGCAACTCCGCCACAACCAGCTCGCGCTGGGCAGCCAGGTGCTTTTCGCCATTTTCGATAATGCGTGCACTCTCTTCAGTTGCTTTTGCCTTCATCTCGGCTTCAATCTGCTTGCCCTTTCTTGGGCGGCTTCGCGGATTTCGGCGGCTTCGATGCGGGCGTCGGCAAGCTTTTGTTGTACTTTTTCGAGCACAGCCTTGGCTTCATTTTGAGCTTTTCTTTCGGCGTTTTTCAATGCCACTCTTAATGAGCTCTTCTCGCTCGGCAAGTGTTTTCAAGAAACTTAGGGAGCACCAGTTTCCAGAACAAAAGTCCAACAACTAAGAGTACGACGATGGACCAACCAATATCGTAGGTCGTCGGCAATAGCGGGTTAATCGCACCACTGCTACTGCCTTCGGCCAGATAACTGATCATATTCGTCATGAATCTCGTACTTTCGTGTAGTGGCGGTAAAGGTGGTTTACGTGAGCATCGTAACCAGCGGCCAGGCTGATTAGGGCGAGTGCCTCAACGAAAGCGATACCCAAGAACATGGTGGTACGCAGCGTACCGGCCATTTCCAGCTGCCGTGCCATACCTTCGAGCGCCTTACCGACTATGAGTGCCGATGACCGATGCCGGGGCCAATGGCGGCCAGACCATAGCCGATAGTTGCGATATTGCCGTGCGTAGCGGATTCAGCAGCTTGCGCAAGGATCAGTTCATTCAGGGGAATGTATTTCCCTTCTAAAGTGCCCCTAAGCATTAAGGGCGATGAGTGTGTGAGCTTTTTGAGGTTAGTGTTCGTCCGCATGCAGCGATAAATCGATATACACGGCCACCAGCAGGGCAAAAAATATACGCTTGGAGGAAAATCACCAGACACTCAAAGAGTGTGAATGCAATACCTGCCGCCAAAGGTGACTGCAGATAATGCCGTCCAACCATTCAGTTGCCAGAAGAACGAGGTTGGTTGCGCTAAACAGCAACACCAGAATGATGTGCCCAACCAGCATATTGGACAACAAACGGATAGTCAGCGTAGCGGGACGCAGAATAAAGGTGGAAAGAAATTCCAGCGGAATAACAAGCAGATGGAGAGCAATCGGAAGGTTGGGAATAACCACCGAACTCTTCATGTACTTAAAAAGCCATACCGCTTTACACCTGCATAGATGAAGGCGATATACCCAAACAAAGCCAAAAATTAATGGCATACCAGCACGCGCATTGGAGGAAATGTTTAGGAATGGAATGACCGAAGAGGAATTGAGGAATAAGACAAGGAAGAAAGTGGGGACCAAAACTGGCGAGGAATCGGCGGCCTTCCTTCTTACCGAGAATTTCTTCCGCAATATGAATTCGGACAAAGTCGAGCATGATCTCCGCGACGTTTTGTAAACCACTAGGAATAATCTTGGGTTTTACGCATCGCCACGACGAAGAAAGTGATGCATAATCGCAGCCACCAACAACCGGACCAACATAATACGGTCGAGGGAAAACCAGCCACCGGTAATGGTGTCTTCCCAAATGAATTCGTTGGCCGATTCACCCGGGAAAAACTCCCCTATTGAGGGTGCGTGAAACTCCCCTCAAGGATAATGTTGTAACGCTCAGCGTTCTCTCCCGATGTTCGAGCCGCAAGAATTCTAATGAAAGATTCTCACGGTGCGATGGATGTCTGTAAACTCACTGCAACCACCACGGACTCCGTCGCACATCAGCATAGCGGCCACAGGGGATTATGCTTGGAATGCCCCTTGATAGGAAGCAGATATTCTGATGAACCCACCGATTAGAATAGCAGCATAAATCCGATATTTCCCACTAATCCCCGATAAAAATCACCCCAGGCACTCACCCCACATGAACAGGCACGAACCCCTAAAAAGTGACCTGGGACACAGGTAAAAACAGGGGTGATTGACACCCCGCCCTTTGAACTATTCACCTCAATTTTCGGCCATAGCCACCCCGGGCAACCAGCCAAGGACGACTTGATCGCTACCCCCATAGGGCCATAAACTTACCTTGCAATTGTGTTTACAAAACCGTAATCAATTTCCCTACATCACCCATCATCGCCACCCCCTTTATTCCTCACCCATTAGGGGTTAGTCTTTCGATGGAGTAGAAATTTGCTGAGTGAAAAATTGTCGACTCTTCCCCACAAGTATAGTGAATACGCCATGCTTTCATTCCCGCCCCAATCCAGAATTTAGAGCATTTGATATAGTCCGATTGCGCGAATAATTGGTGGTTGCAGGCCTGCGGCTTTGAGGCGTCGTCAAGCATTAATAATGCATAATTACCACATTTATGCAGATAAATATGTCACGCGGGACGTCATCACTCCGTACGCTTCGGTTACCAACACCACAATGAGCGTCATCAGCAAGGTGACGAAAAATGCCGCATGCGAGTAAAACTCTAGGTCCCGGATCAGCACAAGTACCAGGAACACCGCAATGATCTTCAGCAGCCACGTGCCAAGCACCACCGCCCCCGTGGTTGTCGGCGTGGTTTGATGCGTAAACAACATGCTCACCACCGTCACCAGAAGGAATCCTGCAGCCATGGTGGCACCGATGAGTACCCCCATATTCCCGGTAGCCCTTGGTAACCACCCCAGCCTCATGAGCGAGACGATGGTCACCACCAGCAGGGCGAACGAACCCAGCCGTAATGCACGCACTAGTGGACGTCGGTGATCATCGAAATCATGCTGGTCACGTTCTTGTAGCCCTAAATTATTTTTGCTAGTCACAAACGGCAATCCTACCCAACCCCAAAGTATTCGTTGAAACCGATCGTGCCCCCACCATAATTTCTACGAGGTTTCCGGGGCCCTGATCCATGGTTTCCTCGCCACCCTGGCATATTGCTATTCGACTTGTCGTGGTGTGGTGCGCCATGGTTGGCTACCCTATGTGTCGCACCGGACCGTGTCATCTCGCGGTTCGCCGGCTCGCCGGCTGCCGCAGCATGGTTCGCCACCCCGGAATCCATAGTCTCAAGAGCCGCCGGCCCGGAATCCACCACCTCGTGAGCCACCGGAACTTCTGGGGCCGTCCGAAACCTCCGGGGTGGTTTCTCCCGGTGAAGTATGTGAGGTCGGTGGCTAATCACCCGCCTGGGCCGCGGCGGCAACTCTGCCCTGGCCCGCTTCACCGGCCCGCGGGTGGCCAAGGTAGCGAAAATCAACGCCACCACAAGGCCGATGGTAGCCCACAGCGGCGGAACCATGGAATACGCAACCGCCCCCACGGCCACCACAAACACCCATGTGTACAGCAGCAACACCACATTCCGGTGCGAATGCCCCAACGTTAAAAAGCCGATGGTGCAGGTGTTTTTATCCGCGCTAAACGGCGATTGCCCCTTTACGGCACCCGACGCACCACCGCCATCACCAGGTCCAGCAGCGGTATCGCCACCGCCGCGAGCACCTACAATGATGGGCGATAATAACGCCACCATGTCCACCGCCCCATACAGCCCCATGTTGATTTTGCCGCTCGCCGATGTTGATGCCGCAGCCAGCAGAAACCTGATGAGCATGGAGCCAGGTCACCCATGAAAAATCCGGGACGGCTCAAAAATTATGCGGCAGGAAGCCGGCACACCGCCCACCAATCCTGCCGCGATGATCGCTTCGGCGGGTATGCGGACACCATGCCACCCTGATCGTGCAAAATCGTGAGCGAAAAACAGGAGAATCGACCCGCCGGCAATCATGCCCAGACCGGCCGCTAACCCATCGAGTCCGTCCACAAAGTTAATGGCGTTAATCAAGGTCACGGTGAACAGCACCGTAATCACCACCGACCAGAATTGGTCGAGCAGCACCGTGGTGCCATCGCCGAAGGGTATATAAAGCAGCGTCCAGTTCAGCCCCAACATGCTCATGATGAGCGCACCCAAGAGTTGGCCGATGATCTTCGTGAGGGCGTCGAGCTCCACAGGTCGTCGATAGCGCCCAGCATGACGATGATGACCGCACCACCAACAACCGCGTTCATTTCCGGGGTGATGGGTTGAAAACCGCGGGTGAGGGCGGGCAACTGGTCGGCCAGGAACACTGCCCCAATGAACCCGGTAAACATGGCCACCCCACCCATGCGAGGCTTGGGGATGGTGTGAACGTCACGGTCGCGGATTTCGGTCATCCAATTTGACCGGACCATGAGATACCGAATGACCCCGGTGGTGAGGTACGCCAGCGACAAGGCCACCAGCAGCACAAGTCCGAGTTCCCGGAGGACGCCTGCACCCGCACCCATTTAGCGCGAATTCTCCGGTGTGCGGGCCGCTGGGGTAGGGGTTTCCGAGGCAACGCCAAGCACGTCGGCGATGCGGGTGGCGGGATGGCACCCCTCACGCAAGAGCCGCGGTTGGTCGCCGGAAACATCAATGATGGAGGGATGCCACCCCCACCGAGGTTTCCCACCGTCAAGGTAAACGTTGACCTTATTGCCCAATTGTTCCTCCGCCATGGCTGCGGTTGTTGCCGGGGCTGACCGAAATGTTCGCGCTGGACACCGCCATGGGACCGGTTTCGCGCAATAATTCGATGGCGACGGGGTGGAGCGGCATGCGCAGCATGACCGTGCCGCGGGTGTCCCCAGGTTCCACATCAGCGAGGGGCTTGCGGCACCACGATTGAGAGCCCACCGGGCCAGAAGGCCTCGATGAGGGTGCGGAAGCTGGTCATTATAGGAATGCACCAGGCCCCGGGCGGTATCCCAGCTGCCGACCAGCACCGGCACGCGGCATATCCGGGCCCCGATCTTTGGCGGCCAACAGCCGGGCCACCGCGTCGTTGTCGAAGGCGTCGCACCCTAACCCATAGAGGGTGTCGGTGGGGAGTACCACGAGGCGGCTAGATTTCACGGCGCCCACGGCGGCCTTAATGCCCAGGCTACGAATTTCTCCGGTATCAGTGCAGCTATAAATCCTGCTCACAGTAGGTTTCCTTATGTCACATCGTGGTGGTTATGGTCTTCGCTTTCGCGGCTATAATTCTCACAGCTTAGTCCGTACTGTCACAAATCGCCGTCACAAACCGGGGTTGCCCCGCCCAATCCTGGTGCTGCGTTACCTGGCGCAGCCCCGCTTCTGCCACGAGCTTTTACGACGTCCGGCCCGGTGGTGTCGTCGTTCGCAAGCGAACACTCCCCCCGGCGCGAGAAGGCGCCGGGCTGTGGGAATGAGCCGGGTGATGACGTCCATTCCGGTGTCGCCGCCGAAGACCGCCATGGGCGGGTCGGCATAGACCTCTGGTTGGAGGTCGGTGGTGTGGGGGTACGTAGGGCGGGTTGGTGACTACCGCCGTCGCTTTCCCGTTCAGGTGTTCGAGTAGGGTGGGGTTGGTGGCGTCGCCGGCTACTGATGGTGACGCCGAGGGGTCGAGGTTGGTGTGGGTGTAGGGTGGAGTGCTTCTGGGGAGAGTTCTACCGCGTAAATGTTGGCGTCAGGGCAGGCGTGGGCGAGGTAGCCCGGCGATGGCGCCGGAGCCGGTGCAGAGGTCGATGATGAGGCGGTTGGGGAGTGTTGCCAAGGTGGGTGGCGACCAGTCGACGAGTTGTTCGGTTTCGGGTCGGGGATGAATACTCCGGGTCCGACGGTGAGGGTGAGGGGGCCGAAGGGGCGGTGCCGAGGATGTGTTGGAGGGGTTCTCGGTGGGCGCGCCGGCTGATGAGTTCAGCATAGTCGTGGTGGAAGGTGACAGGGAGGTCGGTTGGTGAGCATGAGCCGCACGGTGAGCGGGTCGGTGCCAATGAGGTGGGCGGCGAGCGTGTGGGCGTCGTGACGTGGGAGGCCACGCCGGCTGCTGCCAGGGTGGCCTCTGCTACGCGCAGTATTTCGTGCACGTGTGAACCTGTTCTTATTCGGCTTCGAGGTCGGGCGGCGCGTTCCGCGGTTCGGAGCGCGGTGAAGAGATCTTCCATGTCGCCGTTGAGCACGGAGTCGAGGTTTGTTTTGCCCTTGAATCCGATGCGGTGATCGGAGATCCGGTTTTCCAGCCAGTTGTAGGTGCGGATTCGTTCGGATCGGTCGAGGTGCGGATTTGGGCGGCTCGGCCTTGGGCGGCTTCAGCTTCGGCTTGTTCTTCCGCTAGTGCCTGGAGCCTGGCGGCCAGCACTTGCAAGGCTCGGGCCTTGTTTTGGATCTGGGACCGCTCTTTTGGCAGGTGACGACGATGCCGGTGGGCAGGTGGGTGATGCGGACCGCGGAGTCAGTGGTATTGACGCCCATGCCGCCTTTGCCGGAGGATCGGTAAACGTCGACGCGGATGTCTTTGTCGTCGATTTCGACGGCGGCGATTTCGTCGGGTTCAGGGGTAGACGAGGACACCGGCGGCGGAGGTTTGGATTCGGCCTTGGGATTCGGTGACGGGTACGCGTTGGACTCGGTGTACGCCGCCTTCGGATTTAGAAGACGCTCCAGGCGCCGTCGCGGGACGGTTAGTTTTGGAGCGGATGGATAAGGTCATGTCTTTGACTCCCGCCCAGGTCAGATTCGGACAAGACCACGCACTCGGTGCTGAATCCGTGTTTGTCGGCGTAGCGTTGGTACATGCGTACGAGGTTCACCGGCGAGAGGGCTGCTTCTTCCCCGCCGGCGCCGGCTTTGATTTCCATGACGATGTCGTCACCGTCGTGGGGGAGTCGCGGGGGGCGAGGAGGTCGGCGAGTTTTTCTTCGAGTTCGACTACTTCGCCGGCAAGGCGGTCGGCTTCGAGGGGCGAATTCGGGTCTTCGTAGGCCATTTCTTTGGCGTCGGCAAGGTCGGCGCGGGCCTGTTCCAGGGCAGTGTTCACCTTCGCGATGAGCTGCAGTTCCGAATACCGTTTCGATAGTTTTCAGAAACAGTGCTTGGTCCCCACGGTTTCCGGATCGGACATTTGGGCTTCGATGCCTTGGTATTCCGAAACGATGTCGTCTACTGCCGAAACCTGATGAGTTGGCTAGCCATCGTGTTTTTAGTCCTCCCGTTGCTCATGAAGGCTCGCTGTGCCGCCACTAGGCGAGGAATTCCCCGTTGGTCTTGTACTTTTTGAGCTGCGCGATCAATGTGTCGATGGCTTGTTGGTTATCAAGCACGGACAGGATGCCGCGGAGTTTGTGCATGACCCGGGCTTCTTCGGGGGCGAGCAGTAGTTCGTCTTTGCGGGTGCCGGATGGTCCGATGTCTACTGCAGGGAAGACGCGCCGTTCCGCGATTTTGCGGTCGAGTTTGAGTTCGGCGTTGCCGGTGCCTTTGAATTCTTCAGAAGATCACGGTGTCGCCAGCGGAGCCGGTTTCGACCATGGCGGTGGCGATGATTGTGAGCGATCCACCGTTTCGATGTTTCGGGCGGCACCGAGGAATCGTTTCGGCGGGTAGAGGGCGTTGGAGTCGACACCACCGGAGAGGATTCGGCCGGATGCGGGGGATGAGTTGTTGTAGGCGCGACCCAATCGGGTGATGGAGTCGAGGAGCACTACTACGTCTTGTCCTTGTTCCACCAGGCGTTTTGCTCGTTCGATGGCAGAGTTCGGCCACGGCGGTGTGTTCTGCCGGTGGGCGGTCGAGATGTGGAGGCGATGACTTCGCCTTTGACGCTGCGCTGCATGTCGGTGACTTTGCTTCAGGGTCGTTCGTCGACAAGCACAACCATGAGGTAGCATTCGGGCCGGTTGGTGGCGATGGCGTTGGCAATGTTTTGCAAAATTGTGGTTTTGCCGGCCTTCGGGGGAGATACGATGAGTGCGCGTTGACCTTTACCAATGGGCATAATGAGGTCGATTACGCGGGTGGTGAGGATGCCGGGTTCGGTTTCCAGCCGAATGCGTTGGTTGGGGTAAAGCGGGGTGAGTTTGTTGAACTCGGGACCGGTTTTAGCTTCCTCGACGGTCATGCCGTTGACGGAGTCGACTCAGGGCCAGGGGTTGTATTTTTTGCCGGTTGCGGCCCCTGATTGTTGTTGTACCGATCGTTGGTGTCGGTCATGCGGACGGAGCCGGTGATGGCGTCACCGGAGCGGAGACCGAGACGGCACCATCATTGACTATTGACGTAGATCGTCGGCGGGACCGGCGTGGTAGCCGGAGGTGCGGACGAATGCCACGTTGTTGTCGACCACGTCGAGGATGCCGGCGACAACTGGAAGTTGATCGTCGCGGTTGTCTCAGCTGTTTTGGTTATCCCGGTTGTCGTTGCGATTGTCGTTGTCGTAGTTATCGTTGTCTCGGTCACGGCCACGTCGGTTACGGCGGCGCGTCGGCCCGGCGGTCGTCGTCCCGATCGTTACGATCATTGCGATCATTTCGGTCGTAGCGTTGACTTCGATCGTTACGGTCTGTCCGGTCGCTGCCCCGGTCGAAACGGTCGTGGTTGTCGCCGGAATCAGCCTCGTGTCGGCGTCGCCGCTGGTGGTTGCGTTATCACTGGTGTTGGCATCATCAGTGTCGGTTCGGAGTGTTGCTGCCGTTCGTTGCGATCGCCCCGGTTTCGCGTTCTTCCCAGCGGGCCCGGTTGCGTCGGGCCCGGCGCTGGGCAGAGCGGGACTCATGTGCGGGTCTCCCCTCGGTGTCACCCATCATGAGTGTCTTCCGATGTGGTGTTGGTGTCTGCTGTGTCGTCGCCGGCCCGGCCATCACCTGGGTGTTCGGTCCGGACAGCGCGGCGCCGGCGAGGGTTTATGATCTTCCGGGGCCTCAAGCGCATTGTCCGCTTCTGCCGCTGCGGGCATCGTCGACAGGCTTGGTGTCTTTCCGACGTGGGGTGCGGGTTTGCCGGGGCTTTGTGGCGTTGGCGTCGGCCGCCGGTGCGGGACTATCGCCGGAAGCGTTGAGTGATGGCGGCGATGAGCGCCTTTCACGCAGGGCGGATACGCCTTTAAGTCCGAGGTCAGCTGCGAGTTTGCGCAGCTCGGGTAGACGCATTGCAGCGAGATTTCGCGGTGCGCCGTTATCTGTTGTGGTCACAGATGTCCTTTCATTTGCTTCACCAGCTGGTTTGGTGCGCTGTATCGTCGAAGAGTGGCGGCAGTGTTTGTTTTTAGGGCGTGCCAGTAACGATGTGGCTAAAGCTGGAAGCTCCCATGTGTATTTTTAGGGTCATTGGTCGTGGGTACACGTTTGCCGTCCGCGGCAGGGGCGGAAAGGTGTTTCCACCAAGCGTCATGAACTTCCCTGGTTTCTCCGGTGGCCCGGTGAGCGGTTGGCTAGCGCCGTTGTGTCGGCCGGTGGGCAGGTGGGCGCTCACCAGCAGGGTACGCGGAAAACTTTTTGTGAACGCGTTGTCGTTCTTTTCACGGACTTTCTCCACCGGGCGGCGGACCGCTTATAAGCAAGCGGGTTGCTGGGGCGGAGCGGATTATGTCGAGCATACGCCGTATGTGGTTAAAGAACGCGCGAAGTGATTGCGTAGGAACGTTCGACTAATAGTGTAGCGCATAAACCGCAGGTAAAAAGTGCCTGGTTTTTCGTTGGGGTATTTGTCTAGTATTTATGCTGTGTTAGGCGGCGGGTTTGGCCAGTGGTCACGTTGTGGTTATTGGGATTTTTACTAGAGTTTGTAGTATGCTCTCGACGATGCAGGATTTACCGCTGAATCTTTCGTGATTCTCACTTATGGGGCCACGGTGTTTGCTGATTGTAAGGGTGACCACGTGGGAGTCAGGGGCAATGCAGGAAACAACGTTTGCAAAATCGTGGCGCGGGCTGCGGCATTGGCGCATGCGCTGTATGGGTTGGGATCACCGGCGACCAACGGGTAGCAACGCTCATCGTTTAACTGTGGAACATGTGAGACATTCTTTGCGGTGGCGTGCAAGGGGCGGTGTTTAACCCGGCTCAATAAGCAATTAATGAACGACCAGATTGCGCACATTATCAACCATGCGGAAGACGAAGTGATTATTTGCGACCAGCGGTTGGCGAGACGGTGAAGCGATTTAGCGCTGGGCTGCCCGACGGTGAAAACCGTGGTGTTTATTGGGCGGGCCGATATTTCCGCCGCGGCACGGATCTCATTCCGGACCCAATCACCTGTGTGTGTCGTACGAAACCCTCTCGACGGGCGGTCGACGGTCCACCATTGGCCGGTGCTGGAGGAAACCACGGCGGCGGCATTATGCTATCTCGACGGGCACCACCGGCGCGCCTAAAGGGTGGCGTGTTCGCACCGGTCCATGTATTTACAGGTGCTAAGCCTGCGGACCACGGATTCCATGGCGATTGAGACTGGCCAGTCGTTTCTTTGTTGCGTGCCGATTTATCACGTGTTGAGCTGGTTTGTGCCCATTGCCGCATTCATGTCGGGGCACCCCTAGTGTTCCTGGCGCGGACGTGTCGGAGTTGGCGAGCCCTGATTGCTGCATGCTACCCGCAGGTGGCGCATGAAAAGTGCCGACGATTTGGATTCCAGCTCATGGTGCACTATATGCGCACTCCCCCGGAGCGCATGAGTTTGCAGGAGATTTTTTCAGGTGGTTCGGCAGTGCCGCCGATTCTCATGAAGTTATGGGAGGAGCGTTATGGTGTGGATATTGTGCACGTGTGGGGCATGACGGAGACGTCCGCGGTGGGCACGGTAGCGCCCACCGGCGGGGTTCAGGAAAGACGCGCTGGGCGTACCAGATTAGCCAGGGCCGGTTTCCGGCGTCGATAGAGTACCCGGGTCAGTCAACGATGGGGAGATTGTGGCGCAGTCGGACCGGAAACCAGAATCCAGGTGCGGGGTAATTGGGTGACCGGGTCGTATTATCATTCGCCGGCGCAGGATGGTGCGGGGGCGGCCGCGGTGTTTCGGGGCTCCGAGATTAATGATGAGGAGGAGATTGAGGAGCATTTCACGGCGGATGGGTGGCTGCACACTGGGGATGTGGGGTTCGGTGTCGGCGGATGGGTATTTGACGATTCATGATCGGGCCCGTGATGTGATTCGGTCGGGTGGGGTGGATTTATTCAGCATTGTTGGAGAATGAGACTCATGGCGGCGAAGCCGGTGGTGGAGTGCGCGGTTATTGGTTACCCTGATAAGAAATGGGGTGAGCGGCCGCTGGCGGTGACGGTGGTGGCGGATGGTGTGCCGCGTGATCGGGACACGGCGAACAGTTGCGGGATCATTGCGGAGAAGTTTTTCCGTCGTGGATGCTGCCGAGAGTATTGGACGTTTGTGGATCTGATTGATAGAAACGTCGGTGGAGTTCGACAAGATTGATTTGCGTCAGCATTTAGCAAATGGTGAGTATTCGGTGATTGCGCTGTAGCTGGTCGTCGACGTAGAATCGTCGATGCCCTTCAATTCGTTAATGTTTAGGTATTATGCGCAGTCGACTTCATTTCCTACGTTACGGACCGGCACCCACCGAATTGAAGAACAACGCGATGATCTTGGGGTGTGGCGGCTTCAGGATACTTTCGGCCGGGTCGCCTGGGACCTGAGGTGTCGCTCACTGACCGGGTGTAATCTTCGCTGCACTTATTGCATGCCTGCCGACGGCTACGAGTGGATTCCCACCCGACACGCTTGACGACGACGAAACGATTCGACTCATCACCTTGCGGTGACCATGCTTGGTATCCAGCAGGGTGCGGTTCACCAGTGGGGAGCCGCTGCTTCGGCGAGTCTGGAATCCGTATTGCTGCTACCGCCGCGCTACCACCGACATGGGTGGAGCCTGTGACAACCGCGCTGACCACGAATGGTTTGGGCCTGGACAACGACGCCGCCGTTGAAGGCTGGCAGGGCACCGGGTCAATATTTCCTTGATCCTCGAGCGCCAACCAGCAGTGCTCACCCGGCGGGATCGGCACTCGTGATGTGTTGCCGGCATCGAGCCGCCCTTGCGGCCGGGTTGACACCGGTGAAAATCAATGCGGTCATTATGCTCTGGCGTGAACGAGACCGCCATTCTTCCGCTGGCTGAATATTGTCTCGACCGGGGCTGCAATTGCGAGTTTTATTGAGCACATGCCGTTGGGGCCGCGGATAGTTGGGATCGAAGACGCTGGTCACCGCCGAGGATATTATTCGCCGACTCCGGGACCGGTTTGGGACGCTGGTTTGCGTCGCCGAAGCTGCGGGGCGGCGCTGGCCCAACTGTGGGATGTGACCGGGCTACCGCATCGCGCCGGTGAGTGGGCAGATTGGGGTGATTGCCGCGGTCACGCACCCGTTCTGTGATTGCGACCGTACCCGGCTCACCACGGATGGATGATTCGGAGCCGCTTTGTTTTCGCATGAGGAGACGTCGCTGCGGGACATGATGCGCGCGGGGGCGACGGATGCGGAGCTTTGCGGCGTCTTGGGTGCGCAATGTGGCGGAAAAAGGTCATGGCGTAATGATCCGCGGTTCGTGCAGCCGAGTCTGCACCATGTCCGCCATCGGTGGCTAACTATCAAAAAGAGCAATCATCAACCCGGTGGTTGGGCACCTACAACCACCCCACACCATATGTTATAGGGAGATTTTTATGACACAGGATCATTCGATGCGACCATCGTGGTGCTTCCGTTTCGGGTTTATCCGAACCACCGGGCGGCGGTGCTTGCGGTGGAAGCCCACCGCCACCCGGACCGTGGCAACCGAGAGTCGGCGGGGCTGGTTCTTGCCGAGGATGCCCGGGCGAATCTGCCGGTACCGCCGTTTTCCAACTCGGCCATGGACGGGTTTTTCAGCGGGCGGCCGATCTGCCGGCGGGTGGCGCCCCGTGGAGTTGCTGATCAGTGGGGACATTCCCGCAGGTCAGGCCCCGGTTGATGTGGCGCCGGGGACTGCGGTGCGCATCATGACGGGCGCCCCCACGCCGGTGAACACGGAGGGGCTCATGGTGGTGCCGGTGGAGGACACTAATGTTCCGGCCGGCACGGTAGCCTACCGGATAAGGTCGTGGTGACCACCGCACCGCGATCGCACATATTCGACACCGGGGAGAATTGTCAGGTGGGCGACGTCATTGCCCACGCCAGGTGATGACGCGGGGTGATCCCAGCTGCTGTCCACCAGGGTGACCTCGGTGGGCTTATGATCGGCCGACAGTCGCGGTGATTTCGCGGGTGACGAGCTGGTAGCGTCGGTCGATTCGGTGGATCAGCTGCGCCCGGGAACGATCCCGGATTCAAACGGCCGATGCTGGTGGAGCTGCTGCGGGAGCAGGGGGTTGCGAAGGTCCGGTCGGTGGTGGTGGACGATGATGCGGCCACGTTCCGCAAGCAGCGACGCTGAGCCGGGGATGCGACCTGGTGGTGACGTCGGGTGGGGTGTCGGCGGGCGCGTTCGACGTGGTGAAGGAGGCACTGACGAAACCCACCACCGCAGGGTGACAGACATGGTTTTGGGCGGTGACAAATCAACGGGAAACCACAGGGCCTGGGCCGGGTGAATGGCACACCAGTGATCTGCCTGCCGGGAAACCCGGTGAGTTCGTTCGTGTGTTTCTACCTTTTTGTTATGCCGCTGGTCCGGGTGCTGTCGGGCATTCCCCCGCAGGCGGCGGCAGCAGGGACTCGGCTCAGTGCCCTCCCACGACCCGCATCAGCACCCAGGGTCGGGACCTATTCATTCCCTGCGCATCGATTGGACGGAGGGTGATGCACCGGTCATTCCCGCGCAGGGTGCATTTTGATCGCGTCGCTGGTGATTTCCGCCATCATTCACTCCACAAGACCATGGAAAACCCAGCCCGGCGACCTGGTCCCCGTAATATTATTGAAGGTTTAGCTCATGAAGTTTACGCATTTGACCGAATCCGGTGCCGCCCACATGGTGGATGTGTCGGCGAAGCAGCCCATAGATGCACGGCAACCGCCCGCGGGAGGTGGCGTGTTCCCCAGGTGTTGGCCGCGCTCAGGTGGGACGGTCCCCGAGGACGTGTTGGCAGTGGCGGTGGCGGCATTGCCGCGACTGAAAAGGTGCCGGACCTGCTGCCGTCGGCGCACACCATTGGGGTGCACGGCGCAGGCGACTGAGATTTGCGAGGACCATGTGGCCGTGGCGCCACGGTCAGCACGACGGATCGCACCGGTGTGGAGATGGAGGCGCTGACCGCGGTGACAGTGGCCGCGCTGACGGTCATCGACACGGGTCAGGGGTGGACCGGTCGGCGGTGATTCGCCGCTGCATCACACGGCGAAATCAGGAGGCCGGTCGGGCGACTGGTCCCGGGCACTAACCAATGGAGAGCGCCGAAACTGCCGCCATCGTATTGGCGGGCGGCCGAGCACCCGCATGGGCCGCGACAAGGCGCAGGTGGTGGCGCATGGGGAGCGCCTGATTGACCAGCTGCTGCGCCGCCTGCGTGCTGCGTGGTGGTCAGCCCGGCCAGCGCTGGGGTTTCCTGCCCGGTAGGTGCGAGGATCCGCCGCATTCGGGCCCGGTGGCGGGCGGCCACCGGTGTTGCGTGTGTTTTGGCATCACCATCACCGCGACGCGCGCATGGTGCTGGCGGTGGGGCCCCTGGATTCGCCGCCCTCGTTCCGCGACTTGCGGCGACGCCCTCCGGCAGGCCGGCCCACAGGCGGATACGGTGACAGCCGGTGCTGGCGGGCGGCTATGCCCAGCCCCCTGGGGTGGTAGTGACAGGGTCCGCCGCCCCTCAGCAAGGCATTAGAACGGTGGGCGATCGCCCGACGCCGCTGGCGACTCTGCGCAAAGCATCGTCACCATCACACGTGGCTGGAGTTGAGCGACCACGCGCGGCACCCCGAAGGGCTCCAAAGCTACCCTCGGCCGTGCGCGCCGGTCGTGCCGCCGGCAGAGACTCGGCCGCCCGGTGACGCCGCATCGGTGAGAATGAGTCCACGCACGCTGGAGACCGCACCCCGGACTGGCAGAAGAAGGACCGCCCTGTCGGGAACCCTCGGCCGTGCAGCCGCCTCCAGGTCCGCAGCGTTGTTCGCGCCCCGGCAGGGTGCCGCGCTCGGTATTCGTCCGCGCACGTCGATCGGCACTGCGTGCATGTCGGTGGTGGGCACCCGCAGGCTGTGGCGCGCGGCGGTTCAGGCGCGACGCGGCGGCAACCTCGGGGTCGGCGGACGAGGGATATGGGCACCTGCCGGAAAGCCCATCTATGGCAGCTCGAGTGGTGCTGCGTAGTAGTCGCCGATGCCGGCGATGAGTTTCAGGGTTTCCTGGCTATGCCATGGCGCACCACACGGTGGGCCCGGAGCACCCCGCGTGGGCGCAGGATGGCACGGCGCCGAGAGAGCGCAGGGTGGGGAACGCATCCTCGTAGATGATGGGCCCATGACCTGCGTGGAACACGGAGAGTTGCGCCTCGTCTCCGAGGATGGACGCGCCCACACGTGGAACTCTCAGCCGGGCGCAGCGGGCGGGAGATCACGCCCAAGCGACGCTGATGGTGGTGTCGGTGCCATCAACCTTCACCACAGCATCCACGCCGGCGAATATCAGGCTGCTCGGATTCCTCCCAGGTGAGCCGGCCATTGTGGCCCAGTACGAATGCGCCACCTCGGGGTTCAGGTCGTCGGCGGCACGGGCGGGCGGATCTCCACCTGCGCCCCACCCGACTGGTGGTGCAATGGTACTCTGGCGGCAGATGCGCTCACGTCCACGGTGTCGTCGTCGATGATGGTGATGGTGCCCACCCGGCGGCGGCCAGGCAGAGCAGGGCTGTAGGGAGCCTGGGCCGCCAGCGCCGACACAGCAGCACGTGCGCGTCGGCAAGCCGTTGCTGCTGTTCCGGCCGAAACCGGGGAGGCTGAGCTGGCGGGCATGCCGGGCATTCCCGTGCGAGGGTCGGCATTTAATCCACACCCACCGCGGTTGCTGCCATCCGTAGCGCTCCTGTTCTTTCCACAGCGGCACGGTGGCTTTCACCAGGTCAATGCGCGGCCTGCGGCGGCGGCGAAGGCGTCCTGGCGGTGGTGGGCGGCGCGGCGCAATCACGGCAGAGCGGCGGCGTCCCCGATGGCCAACCTGCAGCTCACCCGGTGCCGCAACCCACTGGCTCCCAGCTCGCTCGTGTTTTCGAAATTATTTTCATTGCGACGCATCCCGAATGGCGACCAGCCGCGGTGGGGTGCGCGAGGTCAACCGGGTGAGGCGGCGCACCTGCTGACCGCCATCATGGTTGCGCACTACCCCATCGAAGGTGACGACCGCCCCATGGCATCAGTGCTGACCTGGGCCAGGCCGAGCCGCCGCCAGGTCTTCGAGGGGTGTTTCGCAATGATATGTCGATCGACCACACCCGTAGTGGGCGGCAACGTCACCGGGACCCGGTGAGGCGTTAATGGACATGGGTTCTTTCCAGCATTCAACAACGAGCGAATCATCGAGGGGTCGAGCACTTAATGCTCGTCCCGGCAGGCGGACGGCCACGGAGCCAGGCGAAGCGCCATCAGGGGCGATGCGCCCCACCGTACCGGCAATGGCCCGGGAAGCACGGCGCGCGCGGAGTGGGCGGTGCTGGCCCGGTCTGCCAGAGTGCATGGCAATGCCGGGCCGTTGCGTGAGGTGTTGCATGAGTTCGTCCACGGTTCTATCGTCGTCATCGCTTCAAGGGCCCATGCCGCAGTTTAGTGAGTACAGCTCTGCGGCAACGACGCAATATCTCGAAACAGCTTTGCGTGCGAAATGGTTGGGGGATGTCGGCGTCCCGCCCCGATCTGCCGGGTTTCCGGCGTTGTGTCGAAGCTCGGGCTGGTCCAGCCATGTGGCCAGCGTTTTTCCCGGACTCGTCTTCGTAGACGCCTTGGGCCGCGCGCGTGGATGCCACGACGACCAGCCCCCGAGCGCGGCGCGGCGGCCTGTTGCGTGTGAGTGAAATGCGCCGTCGTCGTGGTGGCCGGCGGGTGGTCGTGCCTGGGCCATGATGGTTGTCTTTCGCTGAGTGGCGAGTGGTTGTGCGAAGATTAGTTCCTTTTACCGGCTGCTGCGCGGTGGTTACCTCGCTAGGCGCCATGGACCTTCATTGTTTCGCTGCGGCACGGGCGGCTCCGCGGGTTGGCGCACGAACGCATTACCACCACGGCTCGCGACGCTTCACGAGCTTTGTCGACGAGCTGCGCCTGCCGAGCGCAGGCACTGACGAGTTCGTTGTGTCGTTGGCTGCAGGCGTCGGTGTAGTAGTGGATGGCCGGCACGCCAACATGGATACCGCGATTAGTGCAGCCGAGCGGGTGGATGTATTGCGCGCACTTCGCCGGCGGAGGTTATGGCAAACCTCTTTGCTACTTTACGCAATCGCAAAACCTATCGAGGCCAGTAAGGCTTTCCCATACAAGTGTCGGAGAGGGTTACGGGTGGCGTCCAGGACGTCGGTGACTCCGCCGACGGAGCTGGGGCGTTGATGATGAGGGGCGGCGTCACGGCGTTTCTGCTGGTGGGGGCCAGCGCGCTAGCCACAGGAAAAGGCCGGCGAGCTTGGTGGATTGCGGGCCCTGGACCGGGATGTGACGTTCCGAGGGCCTTCGCGAAGTCGGGTATGTCGATCGATTCCAGGGCCGCCCTCTGGCGTGCGGTTCCGGGGTTTTAAGCCGGTTCCGGGCCGGCGGTGAGGATCACGCGGCCCCATCCGGCCAGGGCTTGGCGAATCGCCTCGAGACCGTATCGCAGCCTTCGGGGAATAGTTACGGCACTTGCTACTGGCGCGCTGGCTGCCGCCAGCCTTTCCCCCACAAATAGGGGTGATCTTATCTGCTCGCCGTTTGATGCACGGTCGGACACCAAAATGAACGCACTATGCATTGCTGCACTCCTGTTACTTATAATATTTGAGCAATTCTACATTTCATGAGCCCTGCTTAACGAGTGCCCTTAATAGGCCCATGATAGTAGAAAAATATCATTGTGGTTGAATGACCCAAATTTTACCATGAAGAAATTACGAAAACTAGACTTTCTAGCTTTTTACACTGTAAAATTCCACAGAAAAGACGAAGCGTCACATGACATCTTCGTGTTTTACCCCCATTCACAAGCCATGATATATCCCCCTTCATCATCATTTGAGTTTTTTGATAAGAACACCCTACAACCACCTACAAGGAGCGTTACATGACTTCCTGTGATACATCTGGGAAGGTTATTCAGGGCTGGGATCCTGAAACCCCAGAAAAACTGGGACAAAAACTAGCCTGGCAAACCTTGATCATCACCACCGCGATCTTATTCTTGGCGTTCGCCACGTGGTACCTTGTGTCAGCCATCGCCCCCATGCTGAATCGCATTGGTTTTCCCATTTCTCCAAGGGCAGTTATATTTGATCGCCTCAATCTCTGGGCTTTCCGGCGGGCTTTTCCGTCTCATCTTCATGTTCTGCCACCCATCGTTGGCACCCGGAAACTTGTTTCCATTTTCTTTTTCCTGTTTAGCATCCCCATGCTGGGATGGTTCATGGCTCGTGCAAGACACCAGTACCCCGTTCTGGTGGTTCATGGTCCTTTCGTTCATCGGCGGTATCGGCGGCGGCGTGTTCTCCGGATTCATGCCCTCTACCGGGTATTTCTTCCCCAAACGCATGGCCGGCACCGCCCTGGGTATCCAGGCCGGTATCGGTAACTTCGGTGTTTCCTTTATCCACTGGTTGCGCCCATGATTATGGGCGTCCAGCCTTTTGGGTTTGGGTGCTCTGCCTCAGAAAACCGAAAAGCGAAGGGCTGGTGTGGTGCATTCCGTTGCCGCGGTCCTCATCCCGTGGGCTATTGTCTTGGGTATTGTCGGCTGGATCATGCTCAAGGACGTGCCTATTAAGGCGAATTTCCGGCAACAAATCGACATCTTTGGCAATAAAAACACCTGGATTCTGACCATTATTTACCCTCATGACCTTGGTGCGTTTTTCCGGTTTGCCGCCCAGCTTGCCCCTGTTGATTAACAATACTTTCGGTGTGGATTCCCCGTTCAAGGATGAGTACATTAATCTTTCCCTCGCGGCGCAGCTCTACGCGTTCTTAGGCCCACTGATTTCGGCACTCAGTTCGGGCCGCCTGGGGTCCATTATGTGACAAGTTTGGTGGGGCGATCTGGACGTTTATTTTCCGGGTGGCATGACGGGTCCCTTACCGCCATTGCCGCACTGTTCCTCAAGCCGTCCGGACCCGAATGAGTTCAACTGGTTCTGGCGGCCATGCTCATCATGTTCTTCTTTACCGGCATAGGGAACGCGGGCACGGTCAGCAAATGCCCGCGATTCTCCTCGTCGACAAGCAGGCGGCGTGATCGGCTGACCAGTGCGATCGCCGCTTTTCGGCCCGTTCATTGTCGGCGTGCTGCTCGCCATGGCCCCCTACCACTCTTCTGGGGTTGCGTCGTGTTCTTCGCCTCGCCACCGCACTGACCTCGGATTTATTACGCCCGGCCCGGTGCGCCATTCCCCGGTTAATCTCGGTTATTTCAGCAAGCCACTCACAGCCCAGTGCTGGCCGGTTCCCGCCGGCACGCTGACGATAACCAGCTTTAACTTCATAGTCGTTATCAACAGAAAGGTCAACGTACCGTGACAATGACTGACTCACCACGCACGGACAACGTCATCACCTTTATTGTAAACTCGAGTAGTTTTGTGCGCCGCGGCACCACCGGTAAGGAAGGTCAGCAGATTTTCCTTCAGGGTGGCCGGCAGGCGGATGTGTTTACCGGGATCGTTGGGCGTTGACAAAGCAGTGCGATCCACCCACGGCGTGAACTGTACCGGCTCGTGCTCCTGGAAGGTGTACGTCAAAGACGGCGTCATCACCCGGGAGTCGCAGGCGGTGGATCATCCCACGACCGGCCCGGACATGCCCGATTATGAGCCCGTGGCTGCCCCGCGGCGCATCGTTCTCCTGGTACACCTACTCCACCCGGATTCGGCACCCCTACGCCCGTGGCGTGCTGGTGGACATGTTCCGGGCCATAGCGTCTGGGCGACCCGGTGCTGGCCTGGCGGATGACTGTGGGGACCCGAAGAAACGCTAACGCTCTACGCTGTCGCAGCGCGGCAAGGGCGGGCTGATTCGATCCCCTATGATGAGTGCCATCGAAATGGCGGCGGCGGCACACGTGTACACGCTGCGCCAGTACGGCCCGGACCGCATCGCCGGGTTCACCGTGATTCCCCGCCATGTCGCAGGTTTCCTACGGTGCGGGCACAAGGTTCCCTACAGCTCATCGGGGGCGTGGCCTCGTCCTTCATGACTGGCGTCGCGGACCGCCGCCGGCGTCGCCGCAAACATTCGGCGACCAAAACCGACGTGCCGGAATCCGGTGACTGGTTTAACTCCTCATACCCGATTATGTGGGGTTCGAACATTCCGGTGACTCTGTACCCGTGACGCCCACTTCATGGCGGAGTCTCGCCACTGTGGCACGAAGGTTGTGGTTGTGTCCCCGGACCTTTGCGGACAACACCAAGTTTGCCGACGAGTGATGCCGCCTGGCCCCGGCACCGATGGGGCGTTGGCCATGGCCATGGGACATGTGATCCCGTCGAAATTCCATGTGGGCGAGAGGAACCGTTCTTCCTGGACTACATGCGGCGAAATCACGGACGCCCCGTTCCTCATCACTTTGGATGATCGGGGCGACGGCACCTACACCCCAGGCAAGTTCCTCACCGCGTCGAATGTCTCCGACCCGGCGCTGAAGAACAGCCCCAATGCCACCCACCGGCTGCTGATGATGCAAAAGGACGGCACGATTGTGGACCCGGGCGGCACCCTGGCTGACCGCTACGGTGAAGAGGGTGTGCGCGTGGAACCTGAACCGGATAATGTGGATCCGACTCGCGTCGGTGGCTGAGGCCGGGGCGGAGGAATCCGTGAATTGCTCTGCCGCGGTTCGACCTGGCGGACTATAAGGGTAATAAGGAAGGCTCCGTTGGGGCGGGGATCGTGCACCGTGGTGTGCCGATCATGCACTACGATGGGCACCTGGTCACCACGGTGTTCGACGTGATGCTGGCGCACTATGGGGTGAACCGGGAGGAGCTCAATCTGCCGGGTTCTTGGCCGAAGGACTTCAACGATCCCGACGAGGTGGGCACGCCGGCCTGGCGGGAAGAGCTGACCGGGTGCCGGCGGCGCAGGCCATCCGTAGTCGCCACGGAGTTCGCTCGCAACGCCATTGATCTGAAGGGTCGTTCGCAGATCATCATGGGTGCGGGCGTGAACCACTATTTCCATGCGGACCCACCACCGGACGTTCCTGGCGCTGACCAGCATGTGCGGCACCCAGGGGGTGAATGGCGGCGGTTGGGCCCACTATGTGGGCCAGGAGAAGTTGCGGGCCATGAACGGGTGGGCGCAGTACGCGCTTGCCACGGACTGGTCGCGGCCGCCGCGGCAAATGATTACCACCGGGTTCTATTACCTCACCACGGACCAGTGGCGGTATGACACATACGAAGGCCGCCCGCATGGCCAGCCCGTTGGCGAATCGCGGCACCGTGGGGAATAAGTCCACGGCGGATACCCTGATTGAGCGCTATGAAGCGGGCTGGATGCCGAGCTACCGCAGTTCGACCGTAACCCATTGGTCATCACGCAGGAGGCGAAGGACAAGGGCGTGTTCCGGTTGCGGAATACATTGTGGATGAGTTGACGAATGGTAATTTGCATTTTGCCTGCGAAGACCCGGATAATCCGGGTCAACTATCCCCGGATTTTTGCTGAACTGGCGTACGAATCTGTTGGGGGTCGTCGGCGAAGGGTACGGAGTTTTTCCTCCGCCACATGCTCGGCATTGATTCCGATGCGACGACGGACGAGATCAAGCCGGAGGAGCGCCCGGAGTCGATCAGTGGCGTGACGAGGCGCCCCAGGGCAAGCTGGATTTGATGCTCACCACGGATTTCCGTAACACGTCGACAACGTTGAGCTCGGACATTGTGCTGCCCGCAGCAACCTGGTACGAGAAGCACGACATGTCGTCGACGGATATGCACCCTACCTGCACTCATTCACCGCGGCGATTAATCCGCCGTGGGCGCTCCGCACCGATTTTTGAGGTGTTCCGGGACCTGTCGGCGAAGCTGTCGGAGTTGGCCGTCGCGTGGCTGGGCACCCAGCAGGATGTGGTGGCAGCGCCGCTGGGGCATGACTCCCCTCGGATGAGCTGGAACATGCCGAACGGTATTGTGCCGAACCTGGATGAGACCGGCTTATTCCGGTAAAAACCATGGCGAAGCTGGTGCCGGTGGATCGGGATTACACGAAGGTGTATGAGAAGTGGATGCACCTCGGTCCGCTGTCGGCGAAGCTGGGCACGGGGGTACACGGCACGCCGTTTAACGTCGAAAAGCAGGTGGAGGAGCTGCGGAGCATCAATGGGGAGTCCATGACGGAGTCCGCCGGGATGCGGCCGAACCTGGATACGGCAACGAAGGCGATCGACATGATTTTGCGCATGTCGGGCGTGTCCAATGGTGAGGTTGCGGCCAATGGGTTCGCCACCCAGGCGAAACGCACCGGCAACGAGAAGCTGCTAGAGCTTGTCGACGACGTTGCGGGCGTGCACATCAACTGGGACATGATTAAGGAGCGCCCCGCCGAGGTCATCACCTCCCCCGAGTGGACCGGCGCAAGAAGGGCGGCCGGCGCTATACCGCGTTCTCGCTCAATGTTGAATACAACCGGCCGTTTAACACACCGTCTGGCCGCATGCACTACTACCCGGATCACGACTGGTTCATGGACTATGGCGAGTCGTTGCCCATGTTCCGGCCGCCGTTCGACCATTTCCATATCAATGGGGAACACGCCCCGGGGTTGACCCTGCAAGGCGAAAACGGCAACCCAGAGGTAACCGTGCGGTATTTGACCACGCATAATAAGTGGTCAATCCACTCGCAGTACTACGGACAATCTGCATGTGCTTTCCATTTCCGCGGCGGCTAGGATGATCTGATGTCCGATAAGGATGCCGAAAAGATCGGGTCACGACAACAACGGATCGAAGCATATAACCGCAATGTGTGTGGTGTCGGCGCGGGCCATTGTGTCCCACCGTATCCTCGAGGGCACGGTGTTTATGAATCACGCCCAGGAGCGCACCGCCGGCACCCCCATCAACGAGTTCACCGGGCGGCGCGGCGGCACCCATAACTCCCTCACCCGCATCATGATTAAGCCCATCCACGTTGCCGGTGGTTATGGGCATCTCACCATGGTTTCAACTATCGGCCCAACCGGTAACAACTGGACGAGGTCACCCGCATTCGGCGGCGTTCCTAGTGAGGTTCGTTACTCATGAAAGTCATGGCTCAAAATCGCAATGATTATGAACCTGGATGGCAGACGGCTGTCATACCTGCTCGGTGACCTGTGGGCAGTATGTGGACCAACCGTGAAGGCACGGAATACATTTGGTTCAATAATGTGGAAACCCGCCCCTGGTGGGCTACCTCTATGGTTGGGAAGACCAGGACAAGTGGAAGGGCGGTGGACGCTCACGAAGTCCGGGAAGCTCACCCCCGGTCCGGTGGCCGGTTGAAGAAGCTCGCCACCATTTTCCACAACCCGAATCTGCCCACCATCGAAGACTATTACGAGCCGTGGACCCACGAGTACGAAAAAGGTGCTGGCGCCGGCGGGCAGAAAACCCAGCCCACTGCCCGACCCGCCGGTGTCGCAGCTGGATGGCAAACCCATCGATACGATCTCGTGGTCTTCCAACTGGGACGATAACCTGCGGCAGTGGCGCCACCATGGATGACGATCCGGTGCTGAAAACCATGAACACGCAGGTGAAGAAGCAGATTGAGGACAGCTTCATGTTCTACCTGCCCCGCATTTGTGAGCATTGTTTGAACCCCACCTGCGTGTCATCGTGCCCGTCGGGGGCCATGTATAAGCGCACCGAGGACGGCATTGTGCTCGTGGATCAGGACCGGTGCCGCGGGTGGCGCATGTGCGTGTCCGGCTGCCCCTACAAGAAGGTGTATTTCAAACCACAAGACCGGCAAGGCGGAAAAGTGCACCTTATGCTACCCACGCCTCGAAGTGGGCCAGCCGACCGTGTGTTCGGAAACCTGCGTGGGCCGGCTGCGGTATTTGGGTGTGGTGCTTTACGACGCCGACAAGGTGGCCGAGGCGGCCGCCACCAAGGATGAGCACGCGCTCTTCCAGGCCCAAAAGGATCTGATTCTCAACCCGCACGACCCGCGGGTGGTGGCTGTGCACCGAGGCGGAAAAACATTCCGCACTCGTGGATTGATGCCGCCCAAAACTCCCCTGATGGATCTCATCTTCAACATGAGGTGGCGGTGCCGCTGCACCCGGAGTACCGGACCCTGCCCATGGTGTGGTACATTCCGCCGCTGTCCCCCATTGTTGAGGCGGTGACCAGCACCGGTAACGATGGGGAGGACCATAAGATTCTCCTGTCGGCAATTTCGAACATGCGCATCCCCCGATTACCTGGCCGGCTTGTTCACCGGCAGCACCCGGTGCCGGTGGGAAAAGGTGCTGCGGCTGGCCGCCATGCGTTCTTATGCGGGACATTAACTTAGGCAACGAGCCGCAGGAGGAGATCGCCAGGTCGTGGCATGACCGGCGAGGACATGCGCAGCATGCATCGCCTGTTGGCCATCAGCTAAAATACGATGACCGGTATGTGATCCCCACCGCCTCCCCGGAGACACCGCGAGGTATTGCGTCCCTGCCGTCGTTTAATGGGGTGGATCCCTCGGCCACTGTGGCCGAATTCCACGGCCTGGGTGAGGGCGCCCCCGAGGCCTGCCACGCCGGTGTAGGTGCTGGGGTGGCAGCGGGACTAATCAGCCTGGCGTCGTGGACGCCGGGCGAGGTACCGCGCTCCATGTTCCCGAAGCCAAGCTCAGCCTCACCGGAGACCACACCATCATGAAACCCGGAGACCGCAGCCACACGGGAGTGATCCCCGCCCCCACCGAACCGATCTCCATGTCGGAGGCGCAGCGTCGGCCCCGTTTACTGATGGCGTCCGTGCTGTTGGACTACCCGGATGACGGGTGGGAGCATAAGCTCCGGGTGGTGCACGAGCAGGCGGCAACGCTGCCGGCAGGCGTCGAAAAGCTCCTGCAACCATTCTTCGTATTCGCTCATCAACAGGGCAGCGGGTTTGGAGGAACACTCATGTGAGCACTTTCGACCAACGCCGCCGCTGCTCGCTCTTTTCTCACCTATTACGCGGTAGACACCCGCCAGCGTGGGGCGGCGATCTGGGCGTTTAGCGAAGCGCTGGAATCCATGAGTTTCACCCATGCAGCGCGACGAACTGCCGGACCATCTGTGCGTGGTGTTAGAGGCCGCCGCTTTGGCCGACGACCAGTCGCACAGCATGGCCTGTGGCATGCTTTCCGCACACCGGGACGGCATCGAGGTGCTCCGCACCGCACTGGAGCACGCCGGATCGCCGCACGCCGGCATTGTCACGGCGATCTCGCGCGGCACCGCCGCCGATCGACGATGCCACCCGGGAAAACTTTTTAGAACTTATCCGCAGCGCCCACCTGCTGAAGTGGTGGGAATCGAATCGCCGCTCCCCTTCCCCACCTCCCACAACCCGGCCACTAGGCCGGATACCTTGAAGGACTAATCGCGAGCTCACTGCAAGTTTTCCTGTGGGTCGCCTTCCCTGGTTGGCTGTCGTCGCCTGCGTCGTCGGCGTCGTCTGGCGGTGGCGCACCGACCAGTTCGGCTGGACCACCCACTCCTCACAAATTTACGAGTCGAAACCGCTACGCCTCTCGTCGCCGCTCTTCCACTACGGCATGCTGTTTGTCTCGTTGGACATCTCATGGGTTTGGCGTTCCCGAAGGAATTCACCCGCCGTTGGGTTGGACGATCACACGTACCACCTGGTTGCCACGATCCCCGGCACGATAGCCGGCATCGCCGCAGTCCTCGGACCGATCGACCCATTTTCCGAAGGTTTGTCAAACCGCACGGTGCGGATGCACACTTCCCGGTCCGATAAGGTCACGCGTACCTGCTGCTCACCCCGGCCATCATGTCCGGGCTTTATCGCCACCGTGTCCACCCAGGTGTTTGGCGGCCCGCACGGCTATGACTATCGGGAAACGATCTCCCCGTGGCTGCGGGAACTGTTTATCCTCAACCCCATGCCGGAGCTGATGGAGGAAGTCCCGTGGCAGTTCGCTGCATGTTTTCTCCGGGTTCCTGCTAGCTGGCGGTGTGGCCGGCAACCCGACTGGTGCACGCGCTCTCCGCGCCGGTGGGATATGGACCCGCCCCTATGTGGTGTACCGGTCCCGGATATCCGTACCCAACTCGACCCGGCAGCACACCGCATGGGAGCCGGTTGGCACCAATAAGCACCAGCCTGCGGAGGAAGCCCGCTGGTCAGAGCATAGTTTCAGAAACCGTATCGAGGGAAATTTCAGGTGGGATTAAGGCTTAATTCCAGATTAATAACAACCTGTATAACGGCTTAACTTCCACCTGCTACCCCCGTATTATGGGTAATTGAACCGATACAGCTCCCCTCATGTGGGGTTATTCCCGGGGAGCCCGGCATATTGCCATGGAAAAATTTGATCTTCTACCTGGTCAAGAAAGGACCTCTCACGATCATGAAGAAATCTTCGTTGCCGTCACCGCAGCCGTATCTTGCGTTGCACCTTTAACTAGCTGTGCGCAATCGAGCACATCGTCGCGGCACGCTAAGGCGGCAGCCAGCCGCTCGGCCGCAGCCAGCAAATCAGCTGCCGCAAGCAAGTCCGCCCAGGCCAGCGGTGACGTGACCAAGGTTTCCGCCCCTCCTCACTCCCCGTTTGCCGCCGCCTCCACCCGGGTGATCAACGACGAACCCAGGCACCGCCGGAGTTGGCAGACACCAAGATAACGTTCAACAATGATGGTTCCCCTTCCTGGTGCAACAGATCGAAGATGGTGGTCCGGCGGACGTGCTGGTCACCGCTGACGAGAAGAACATGCAGAAAGCCGTGGATGGCGGCCTGGTTGACACCCCCGTAACGTTGGCTACGAACCCATGGTGTTGGTGTAGTCTGAAGTAACCCAAACAGAAAAATTAAGTCTTGGGACGATTTCGTGAAGACCAAGAACTCCGCCACGGTGGTCACCAGACCTGGATGTTCCCCGCGGTAACGTGGCTGACCAGGTGCTGAAGGAAAATAAGGTTGAGGTGGAGCCCGCATCCCCTGGAGAGACCCTCCGTGTCCAACGTGTTGAAAGGTGACCTCGGGTGAGTGCCGACGCCGGCTTCGCGTACGCCACTGATGCCGCAGCCGCCGGTGATGCGGTGACCACCATTGAAATCCCTGAACGCCCAGAAGCACCGCAACAAGATTCTAGCCGGTGGTGAGTCCTCCACCAGCAGGAAGGTGCCAAGCAGCTCGTTGACCCGCTGAAGTCGCAGAAGGTTGCTGAATTGTGGAAGACCCACGGTTTTGAGTCAGCCTCTAGAGTTTTCCGCACTCTTCCGCACCGCTAGCACGCCCCATCACCATCCCGGTGTGCTGGCGGTGTTGGCGTTTTCGGGTGCGCTTTTACTCCTACCTTTGCAGCCCTGGCAACCCGCGTCTCCTGGAACACACTGGGAGACACGCTGCTGAGCCAGCCACCCAAACACTGCTAGACATCACCCGCAGTCGGCGCTGTACGCCACAATCATCACGGTGCTCATTGGCGTGCCCATGGCCATCATGCTGCAACGACTGCGTCGAGGCTCGCAGCTGGTGCGCATCCTTATCCTCCTGCCGCTGGCCATGCCGCCGGTGGTGGCCGGCCTGTCGCTCACGGCACTGTTGGGCCGACGGGGAATCACCGCACCATCCTCAACGCCCTCGGCCAGCGTTCGCATTCGCGTTCGCCGGCGTGTGGTGGCGCACATATTTATCGCACTGCCCTTCGTGGTCATCACGGTGGATGCGGCGCTGCGCCAGATCGACCGGGAGGTGTTCAACTCGGCCGCGGGCATTGGCATGTCCCCGTGGCAGGTGTTGTGGCGGATCACGCTGCCCACCCTGCGACCTGCGATCGTGACCGGCACCGGCCTGGCGTTTGTTCGCTCCTCGGCGAGTTCGGCACCACCTCACCTTCGCTGGTTCGCTGCCCGGCACGACCCGCACCATGCCGATTGGCATTTATCCGGCCCGGGAAACCGATCCCACCGATGCCTATAATCTTGCGGCAATCCTGATTCTTTTGGCGCTCTTGGTGCTCCTGTCCACGGGCATTTTCGCTATGCGACGCATCCCCAAACCGGTGGCCCGCACCATCACGGACCTCGACACCGACGCGCTGCGTGACGCTTTGTGCCCCCACCCACCCGGCGCCGGACATCACCATCAACGGCATCACCTTCCGCCCGGTCAGGTGACCGCCCCTGGTGGGACGAATGGGTCCGGCAAAACCACGCTCTTGGGCCGACCGGCGGCTCGGGTCGTGGCGGGCAGTGGTTTTGGGTGACGCAGACGTGAGCGCGCTCCCGCCCCACCGGCGGGGCGTGGTGGTGGTCACCCAGCAGCCGCTGCCGCCATTTGCCACTGTGGCCCAGGCGCTCACCATGGTCACGAGGGATTCGGGACGCAGCCGGCGGCTGCTTGCGGCATCCGGCCTGCAGGAATTGGCGAAGGTCCGCTGCGACAGGGCTCTCCGGCGGGCAGGCCACCCAGGGTGGCGTTGGTCCGGGGTTAGTGCCAGGCCGGCCGTCCTGCTGCTGGACGAGCCGCTGGCGGCCGTGGATAGCGCGGCCGCCCACCGTGGCGCACCCTGCTGCGGGCCATCACCCCGGGGCGCACCATTATCTGTGGTGAGCCACGATCCCCGAAGTGGCGTCGATAAGCAGAACATCGCTGGTGCTCGATCGCGAGGTGACCGCGCACGACGACGCTCCCCACGATTTTTCCGCATTCCCCGAACCCGTCTCGTGGGATTACTTTACTCGGCCGGAACCGGCTCATGGGAACCGTGCATTACCACCGGTAAGGAGTTTGTCACCCTGCATCTTGATGACGCCGACCACCCCAGCCCTATCACTGTCATGGGGATTCCCGACGGGCCGCTGTGTGAGGGCGACCAGGCGATCGCGGTCGTCGAACCGTTATCGCTCACACTGCAACTGCCCGAACAGGTGAGCGAAGAATCGGCGCGGAACCATTGGCCTGGACGGATTACTAGTATCGAAGCTCATTATAATTCCGGCGTGGGCACCAACGTCATCGTCGACGTGGGCGGCACCCCGGGCGTTATGCCTGGTAACAGCGCAATCCGTGACGGATCTGCACCTGATGGGTTCCGAGGTTATTATTTCCGCGAAAGCGCTCAACGTTATGATTTTTCCACAACTATAATTTCCTAGATAACCCAAATGAAAAAATGTGACGCTTGTAGGTGAATATTATGACTGTCCCCGATGCGGTTTCGAACCTTTTTGTGGAATCGCTCAAACTTAGCGCCAAAACAACGTACAGTTCTCGATGTCATTCACGAGGCATCCGCGGGCATCACCGCCGCTAGAATCGCCACGATCATGGGCACCACTGTCAATACATTGCGTGGGCATCTCGATGAATTACTCGCCCAGGAGGCCATCCGCGCCGAGGCGCCCAACGTGGGAGCCGCGGCGTCCCGCCCTCGTCTATTATTCGCGGGTGCCGGATAACCGTGCTATCGCCTTTGGAATACATCACCTTGGTGCGGGTTTTTGCCCAATATTTATTGAAACCACCGATGACCCGCGGGCTGTCGCCTACGATATTGGCCGTACCTGGGCGAGGGAAATATCCACGGAGCCATGCGACGAATCAGAACTCTTGGTTCGGCTGGCCCAAATGGGTTTCGACCCGGTCCCCGTCGAGGAGCCGCACAACCTGGCAGACACCCAACTGGCCGCGCCACCAGTTGAACAGTCGAATGTGCCTCATTCTGAGGCACCAGGGACGGCAGAAGCGTCAGATGGGACCGCCACAAGCCGCCCCGACCATCGCTTGCCGCCCGATCATTGAATTACGATCCTGCCCATTTCTGCACCCGGACAAGGACACTCCCGCCACCGTATGTGACATTCACATGGGTATGCTTGCCGCCCGAAAGGGCCCCGACGGACGGGGTTTCACACTCACACCGCATCATGGTGATGTCCTCTGTCATGTGACGGTCATCAATGAACACGTAACCGCCACAGACATCGGTGATTCCCCACCATATGGTGATAAAACCCAGTGATATTGATGCCTGCAATTTGCGAATTTTTGCTGCAGAGAACGGTAAGATAAAATCCGCCATTCAGGGTCACTCGATTCGGAGAAAAATCACCGATGACCACTGATAATACACCGCCAGTTTTTCTTTATCTGCACCGTTTCGATTGAGAGGTCTCATGCTGATAGAAGTCCCTCCCATTCACGACACCGGGAAGGGCGCCGGCCGTGTCCTTACCATGTCGTCTATAGCGTTTACCCTCATGTTTGCCGTATGGCTCATGTTCGGTATTCTGGCGTTCCCATTCAAAAAGGAACTAGCGCTCACCGATGAACAACTATCGTGGATTTCCGCGCTAGCAGTGTTGAATGGCTCCATGTGGCGACTACCGGCCGGTATCCTCACCGACCGCATTGGTGGCCGCAAGATCACCATTGTAGTGCTCTTCCTCACCGCCATCCCAGCATTCCTGGTTTCCCAGGCCAATAGCTACATCACGGTACTAGCACTCGCTTTCCTTGTTGGTTTCGCCGGTAACCTTTTCTCTGTGGGGACGGCCTGGAACTCTGCCTGGTTTCGGGAAGGAGCGTCAAGGCCTGGCATTGGGGATTTTCGGCGCCGGCAATGTGGGCGCATCAGTCACGAAGTTTATTGGCCCGCCACTGATCGCCGCCACCGCCGGCGCTACCTACGCTTTTGGTATTCAGGGTGGGTGGCGACTCATTCCCGTCATCTACGCCGTGCTCCTTATTATCGTGGGCATTCTCACCCCTCATCATCGTGCCCAAGGATGACCGGGCGCCGGGTACATCGAAGCCAATTTCGAAATGCTGCAACCGCTACGACACTCGCGTCTGGCGGTTCTCACTCTATTATGTGATCGTCTTCGGCGCCTATGTGGCGCTTTCCGCCTGGTTGCCAAAATATTACGTGGATAATTTTGATGTAGTCTCACCACCGCAGGCTTGTTGACGGCCACCTATATTTTCCCGGCATCCCTGTTGCGGCCCTTTGGGCGGCTGGATGTCGGACCGGTGCGCGAAGGGTCATGTATGCCACCTTTGGGATCATGCTGGGTTGCCAGTGGATTCTCACCATGCCCGATGGCATATCACCATTTATCACCCGGACGGCAGTGAATCCGATCTCATGTTCTATGAGATTTCGTTGCTAGTTCTTCGTGCTCCCTCGTGTTTATTTTTGGCTGCGCCATGGGCTTCGGTGAAGGCCGCCGTCTATAAGCACATACCCGACTATTTCCCGGACAATGTGGGGTCCGTGGGTGGCCTGGTAGGCATGCTCGGTGGCCTGGGTGGCTTTTATCCTGCCACCGCTTTTTCGCATACACCAAAAACCTGGTCTGGTTTCCCCAGCTCCACGTTCTTCTGCATCTTTGTGTTGGTAGCGATTTCCTTCGCGTGGATGCATCTGACGGTGTATCGCTTGATGCACAAGGCAAACCCCGAAACTGGCTCGGGAAATTGAGGAGCCCATCACAGTATAAGCCATCACATTACCGGAAAATCATGCACCATAATGGCGGAGCCGAACAACCAAAATAATCATGTGTGTCGCATGTAGGTTCAGTGTGTTCCAGGATTCGCTGTGGTCAGCAGCATGATTTTATCTATCCGCCGCCGTTATTATGGCGGATATTAAAATCGTAAGGTTTCCTAACTTATTAGTGGCGCTATAGTTTATTGGCGCCACTTTTAGAAATTGTGTATGGTCTGTGAAGTAACTGGACAATCACGCCACATAGATATTCCGCTATCAACCTTTGTTTTGCTCCCCAGCCGTACCATTGCCAGGAAAGCCATCACCCCGCTTATGATCCATCCACCCCGCCCTCGCCCAGTGACTGAGCTGTTTCCTCGAGTCGCTGCGACTCAGCCCCAAACAGCGCGCAGTACTCGATGCCCTCGATGAGTTTCCCAATGGCGCCAAGGTGGGTGAGATAGCCAAAGCTCTTGGCATGCATACCAATACCGCCCGTGGGCATTTGGAGGAGTTGGTGGCCATGGAGGCGGTCTTGCGGTTGCAGCACCCACCACCGGCCAGTCGCCCACCAGTTAATCTATAAGCTGCGGATCCCAACAATAAAAAACTATCGCCGACCAATACCTGGCCTTGATTAATATCATGGCACAGCACCTGGAAGACAGCGCCGGCAGCCATGCCAAGCAATTAGCGCAGCAGATTGGGCGGGAGGCCGGGGCGCGGCTTATCGACGAGTTCAGCTCCGCCAATATCCAAGAGGCGGTGGATGCCCTGTCAAGCACCTGCGGGATATGGGTTTCGACCCGAAGTCATTACCACACCACGAACTCCCCGCAAGAAGCGGGTCGACGTGTGCATGCATTCCCTGCCCGTTTGTGAGCCGGGATGGGGAGTTGAAAGATTTCGTGCGATGTGCACCAGGGCATGATGCAACACCATAAAGACCTCTCCCCACTGCACATTGACCTGCAGCCGCTCCTAGCCGACAGTAAGTGCATGCAGTGTCAATCTCAGAGGTCGACGAAGATGAATCGATCAACGATAAACAGTGAGATGATCACCGAGTTAACTTTCGCTAAAGCCAGTGGTCAGACCATGTTTTAGCGGTGGCCAGCATGAAGGCACGGGATGCGCCGCCTGTGCTCACAAGAATCACCATGCTGAATCGGCGCATGAGCACCTCATCGTCCCCCACCCTCAGATGATAGGAATCACCATCATGACCACTGTGACGTCACATCGGCCTCCCGAAACCTGCTGATTATCTACTGGGTTATCTCCGCGTTTTTGCTCCCTACCAGCTTGGGATAGTACTCCGAATCACCGCGAATCTCGCAGACCTTACCACGTTTTTCTAGGCTTCATGTCCCTCATGATTATCCCAACCTCATGGCATCATCCCTAGTGCTGTATATATTTCCGAAGCATACCCCACATATCTGGCGGAAAATCCGCATCCCCACCATCCTCATCTGGTTTCTGGCCTTCCTGATTCTCATGGCTTATGGATGATAATGATGAGTATTTTCACCCCTAGTGACCAGTCGAATTGCCGGATTTTTGGGAGTGATTCGGATACGATTTACACCCATTTTGTTCTGTATGTTCTTTTTCTCACCGGTGTCATCAGTTACCCTCAAGATTTTCGCCATCAGTATGAAGACTAGGTTTCGTGCCGTCTCGAAAACCGGCTGAGTCCTTCCGAACTTCAGGTATCACAACAATCATCACCACAGGATAAGCGAATTCCCGGTATTCTCCTGTGGATAGGCTTATCGATCATAGTGCCATTATTCCTCAGAATATTCCTCCCTCTCTCACCCGGCTCTGAAAGCAGGAAATAATCTCGTTCCTACATTTTTATTCCTCTTACTCTCAGCTTGCTTTTCCCTCACGTATCCCAATAACCAGCCAATATTGTCACATGCCAAGGCGCCATTCATCGGTTTTTGGTTTATGGGCATGCTGGCAATGACCGCGCGGCAAAGCCTCAATAGTTATTCCCACCGCATAGCTCAACAGATGCCTTTCCAGCAGATAACAAAGCCGCAATAAATTGGAATAACAGCGTTGTCGCGTTCTACTCACTCAGCGCTCTAGGGTTTTGGGGTGGCTTTTTCCAACGTGGTCGGCATTTACGTCAAGACCAGACCTCACCCAAATAAGTATCGATGGGTGATGACGTGGTTCATGCACTCATCGTTACCGGTTAACTTCGCTAAAAGTCAGTGGTCAGACCATGTTTTAGTGTTTTTGGCCACCATGAAGGAAAAGGGTTATCACCCCACGGTGACGAATGTTGGTTTTCATTGCACCGTCACTGTGCTACTGAAACTCGCTCAAGGAGCCTTGGAAACCATGACCACTCGTGACGTCACATCGGCCTCCCGAAACCTGCTGATTATCTACTGGGTCGTCTCTGCATTCTGCTCCTACCAGCTTGGGATAGCACTGCGAGTCACCACGAAGCTTGTAGGCTTTACGACGTTTTTATCTGGGCTTTCATGTCCCTCGTGCATGTCCCAATCCTCATGGCAGCGTCCCTAGGGTTGTGCATCTTTCCAAAGCACACCCCGCACATCTGGCGGAAAAATCCGCATCCCCACCATCCTCATCTGGATCATTGTCACCCTAGAGGTGTGGCTTATGGACGATGGTGACGCGGCCCGTGATTACCCCAACCCGCTTACGTCCCTGGTCAATAGGCGCATAGGGGCAACTGAGAAGTAACATATCTCTTGGTGGCCAGCGTGTTCTTCATCATTGCCGCCGCATGCTATGCCAGGATCCTTATCATCGGCATGCGGACGCGGTCACGCACTGACGCAGAAACGCAGGATACTCCGCCGCCACCTCGTATGGAACAATCCGGTATTCACCCCCGGTCCGCCCGACGCTTCAGAGGAATCACCCCAAGGACAGGAAAAACAGCACCACGAGACGAACGAATTCCCAGCATCCTGTCATGGATAGGGTTGTCCTTCATAGTGCCATTAGGGATCATGCTGCGGTTTGGCGCCATGTCGGGGGCAGAAAAATCGCATGGCCGATGCTGGAAGTTTCATAATGTATTTCACAACCTTCCCCCTGCTACTTCTCGGCTTTGTCTTCCTCGTATATCCCAAAGATCAACCACCATTTTTGCAGGCTAAGGTGCCATTCATCGGTTTTTGGATCAGCTGGCGACGCTGGCAATGACCATGTGGATGTTCCCACGGATCGCTATTATCCATGCCACCGATGCCCAAATCGAGGCATTCGATCGCATCACCATGTCTCTGGCGATCATCGCGCTGGGGTTTTGGCTCTGGCTGTTAGGGCACTGGGGAGCGCTACGCAGCGATCGCACTCCGCCTGACTAGACGTCGACAAGCGAAACTAATGTTGCATGACCCACTGGGATGAATTAGCTGGCTGTACAAAATTATAGGTTTGCTCACCTTCGATAATGAGCACCTTCGCCCCACCCGGAAGATTCTCGCACTAAATCAATGCGCTGCCGCTGGTACTCGTGGGGTTCCGCCTTCCCCTGCGCCACCGACACCAGAATATTATTGCCATCCTTCGGGGCGGCAACATTACCCGTCACGTTCTGCCCCAAAGCCATCGTGATGTCTGCCTGCTCAGCGCCCGGGCACACCACCACAAACCTATCAGCATCGGTAAACACCGATTTCGAAGGTGAGCGAGGTTTTCTCCGCCCGCTGGCTCAGATATTGCTGCAATGGGTCACGGCCGCTAAACGCCCACACCGCCACACCGATCACCACCACTATGATGGCAGCCACGACCACAAGTATTTTCTTTATCATTTGTTCACAACCACCTTCACTGGTTTCGCCACATCGAGATGATGCAGTCAACCCGGCCTCCCGCGCCTCACCCAAAATAGCCTCATCAATAGGTTCGGTCGATAACACCATGACGGTGGGGCCCGCACCGGATAAATATGCAGCATAGCCGCGATTCCGCAACCGATTCACCCATTCAGCAGTGATTGGCAACACATCCGCCCGGTAGGGTTGGTGCAGCCGGTCCCGAGTGCCCTCCCACAATAATTCCGGGTGGTGCTGCAACGCCACCGTCATCACCGCACAGCGGGACACATTAAACCGGGCATCCAGTGGGTCACATCCGACGGCAGCACTCGCCGCACCGCCTCGGTGGAGGCGTGAAAATCGGCACCAATGCGGTCGCAAGAATATTCGGATGAACTGGGATTCCTACCGCCTTATACTGCGGTTCCGTGCAGCCATCGACGGGAATCTCCGTCCACGACACCACCGCATCCCCCAGCACGGAGGCGGCAGCATTATCCGGTGCCCCTCAAACGCGGACGAAAGCTGCACCACCTGTGCATCATCGAGCGGGAAACCGCACAGCCCATTGGCGGCAGCCACCCCAGCCACCGCCGCCGCCGCCGACGAACCCAAACCCCGGGACTGCGGAATCACATTATGGCACACCACCCGCAACCCCGGCGCGATAGCGTCGCAGGCTTTCAGGCCGGCACGAAGCGCCTTGACCACCAGGTGGGAGCCGTCGAGTGGGAGTTCGTCGTGGCCTTCGCCAAAAACCTCGACTTCGAGACCTGCGGGGATCACTTCGACTTCCACGGTGTCATAGAGGGCGAGGGCGAGGCCGAGCGTGTCGAAGCCGGGTCCGAGATTAGCGGACGAGGCGGGGACGGTGACGGTCACTTCGGTGCCAACGGGGAGTTCGGTGGGCATGGTGGGGTCCTTATCGTTGTGAGCTCTGAGTGGTTGCCGGTGTTATTCGCCGACCATGCGGATGACCGAGTTGACCTTGATGACGGATGGGGTGTCCTTGAGGGTTTCGACGGTGGCGGCCAGGTCAGATTCTTTAGCTTCGTGGGTCGCGACCAGGAGTCGGGCGTTCTTTTCGGTGCCTTCTTCCTGGCGGACGGTACGGAGCGAAATGCCGTGGGCGGCGAAGATTTTGGTGAGTTCGGCGAGCACCCCGATGATGTCGACGACGGTCGTGTCAATGTGGAATCGGGTGGGGATGTCACCGAAGTTGGCGATGGGCAGGTTGGCATAGGTGGATTCGCCAGGGCGCGGCCGCCGAATACTTTGTTCCGCCGGCGCCCACAATGTCGCCGAGGACGGCGGATGTGGTGGGTTCCCGCCGGCACCATTGCCGTAGAACATGAGCCGGCTGGCGGCCCTCGGCTCGACGAAGACGGCATTGAAGCTTTTGTGCACGTTGGCCAGGGGATGATTACGGGGCACGAGGGTGGGGTGGACGCGGGCGGCGATGGATTCGTGTCCGGCTTCGTCCTTGAGCCGGTCGCAGATTGCGAGGAGCTTAATGGTGTAGCCCGCGGCCTTCGCGGCCTGAATGTCGTGGGCGGTGATATTCGTGATGCCTTCGCAGTGCACGTCGTCGGCGGTGACGCGGGTGGAAGGCGAGGGATGCAAGGATGGCGGCTTTGATGCGGCGTCGTAGCCTTCCACATCGGCGGTGGGGTCGGCTTCGGCATAGCCGAGTCGGGTAGCCTCGGCGAGCATGTCGTCGTAGGGATGCCCCGGTGGAGTCCATGGCGTCGAGGATGAAGTTGGTGGTGCCGTTGACGATGCCGGCGACGGATTGGACCCGATCGCCGGCGAGGAGCGGCGGAGTGGCCCAACAACGGGGATGGCTGCGGCGACGGCGGCTTTGAAGTAGAGGTCGACGCCGGCCTGGTCGGCGGCTTCGGCGAGTTCGGCGGAGGCCGCGACGAGAGCTTTGTTGGCGGTGACAACGGATTTGCCGCTGCGGAGGGCGCTGAGCACGAGTTCGCGCGGGTAGTCGATGCCGCCGATGACTTCGACCACGAGGTCTACGTCGTCGCGTTTGATGAGGCTGCGGGCGTCGTCGGTGAGAGTCCCCAGTTCGTCGGCGAGGGTGCCAACGTGTTTTTTCTTTTGTTAGACATGGCCACGCCGCGGACTTCGAGGGGGCCGCCGGTGCGGGTGGGCGAATTCGTCGGCGTTTTCCACCATGAGGCGGAGCACTTGGGAGCCGACGGTGCCGTAGCCGAGGATAGCAATGCCGACGGTGGATCCTGCGCCTTTGCGGGTTGAAGGTGGTGGGGGTCATGGTTTTGTGCTCCTTGATGGGTTGTGGTTGGTTGTGCTTTTGCGACGCCGGCCTGGTCGGAGGTTAGGCTTCGAGGTTGAAGAAGTCTTCGAGGTTTCGCGGCGGACCATGAGGTGGGCCTTATCGTCGGCGGCGCCGACGCTGACGATGGCGGGCCGCATCATCATGTTGTAGCGGCTGGACATGGAGTAGCAGTAGGGCGCCGGTGGCGGCGAGGGCCACGATATCGCTCTGGGCGAATGTCCTCGGGGAGGTTACGGTCGTTGATGAGGATATCGCCGGATTCGCAGTGGAGCCGACGACACGGGTTGGGATGAGGGGGCGTCGGTGCTGCGGTTGACGAGTCGGATGTCGTATTCGGCGCCGTAGAGGGCGGGCCGAATGTTGATCGCCCATGCCGCCGTCGACGCTGATGTAGCGGCGGGTTTTTGCCGCCGTCAATGGTGACGTCTTTGACGGTGCCGACGGTGTAGACGGTGACGGTGCTGGGTCCGGCGATAGCCCGACCGGGTTCCACTCTTTGATGAACGGCATGGTCAGGTGGAGTCGTTCAGCGTAGGTGTTGACTCGTTGCAGGAGGTCGGTGGAGACGGCTTCGACGTCGAGGGTTGTTCGCCCTCAACGTAGGCGATGCCGTAGCCGCCACCGAGGTTGAGGATGTTGAACCTCCCCCTACCTCGCATTCTTCGATGATGGTGCGGTAGAGCTTGAGGATGCGTTCCGCGGCCAGGGAGAAGCCTTCGGCGTCGAATACTTGGGAGCCGACGTGGCAGTGGAGGCCGATGAGCCTGAGGTTGGGGAGTTCGACGACGCGCCGGGCGGCTTTGAGGCGGAGCCGGAGGCGAGGGAGAAGCCAATTTTTGGTCTTCGTGGGCGGTGGAGATGAATTCGTGGGTGTGGGCGTCGATGCCGGGTTTGACGCGGATGAGGACGTCTTGGGTTCGGGCTGAGTTCCGTGGCAATGGCATGGAGGTCTTCGATTTCTTGGTGGGAGTCGAGGATGACGAAGCCAACGCCTTTACCGACGCAGTCGCGGAGGAAGGCGGCGTCTTTGTTATTGCCGTGGGCGGCGATACGTTCGGCGGGGAATCCGGCGTGGAGGGCGACGAGGAGTTCGCCGTGGGAGGCGATGTCGAGGGAGAGGCCTTCTTCGTTGACCCATTGGACGATGCGGGAGGTCATGAAGGCTTTGGATGCGTAGTGGACGTGTTCGGGGCCGCCGAAGGCGCGGGCCATGTCGCGGCAGCGGGAGCGGAAGTCGATTTCGTCGACGACCATGACTGGGGTGCCGTATTCTTTGGCGATGCTGGGCAGGCTGACGCCGGCGATGCTGACGTCACCGTCGCGCATGGCGGTGCGGGGCCAGACCGCGGCGGGAGTTTGTTGAAGGTGGGGGCGTTGAAGTCAGGTGTATGGGCCGCGTGGGTTCTCTCGTTACATTTGTTCCGGCGCGGTGACGCCGAGGAGGCCGAGGGCGTTGGCGATGACTTGACGGGTGGCGGTGCCAGCGCTAGGCGGGCGGTGGATGGGTTGGCTTGCTCGCCTGCCTTGGGCAGGATTTGGCAGGTGTCGTAGAAGCGGTGGAAGGTGCCGGCGAGTTCTTCGATGTAGCGGGCAATGCGGTGGGGTTCGCGGAGTTCGGCGGCGGCTTTGACCACGGTGGGGTATTCGCCGAGGGTGCGGATGAGTGTGCCTTCGTGGTCTTCGGTGAGCAGTGACAGGTCGGGGTTGTTTGCAGGTCACGCCGACGGCTGCGGCTTTCTTGGCCAGGGCAGCAGGCGGCGTGGGCGTATTGCACGTAGTAGACGGGGTTTTCGTTGGATTGGTTGGCCCACAGGGTGAGGTCGATGTCGAGGGTGGAGTCGACGGAGGAGCGCACGAGGGAGCAGCGGGCGGCATCAATGCCGATGGCTTCGACCAGGTCGTCGAGGGTGATGATGGTACCGGCACGTTTGACATGCGGACGGCTTCACCGTCGCGGACCAGGTTGACGAGTTGGCCGATGAGGACTTCCACGTTGTTGGGGTTGTATCCCATGGCTGCCGCGGCGCGCGCAGGCGGGAAATGTAGCCGTGGTGGTCGGCGCCGAGCATATAGATGGAGCGGGTGGCCGCGTTCGAATTTGTTTGCGACATATGCGATATCGCCGGCGATGTAGGCGGCATCCCCATCGGATTTGATAACGACCCGGTCCTTGTCGTCGCCATAGTTGGTGCTGCGAAGCCACCAGGCACCGTTACTGAAGTACAGGTTGCCGTCTTTCTTTGAGCTTGTCGACGGCGCGATCAACGGCGCCGGATTCAAAGAGGAATTTCTGGAAGTACACATCGAAGTCGACGCCGAATTCATGGAGAGTAGTCTTGATGTGATCGAACATGAGTTCAACACCGAGGGCGCGAAAAGTTTCGCGCATGTCGGGTTCGGATTGCTGGAGCACCCCGGGTTCTTGGGCCACAATATTGGCGGCGATTTCGAGATGTAGTCCCCACCGCAGCCGTCTTCGGGGACGGTTAGCCTTTTGGCGGCGGCAATGAGGGAGTTGGTGAACCGGTCGATTTGGCGGCCGTGATCGTTGAAACAATATTCGCGGGTCACGTCGGCGCCGCAGGTGGCGAGGATTCGGCCGAGGGAGTCGCCCACGGCGGCCCACCGGGTGCTGCCCAGGTGGACGGGCCCAGTCGGGTTGGCGGAGACGAATTCCAGATTGATGCGTTCCCGCTGTAGAGGCTGTTGTGCCCATAGGTAGTGCCGGCGGCGAGGATGTCGGCCACGATTTGGCCTTGGGCGGCGGCAGCCAATCGGATGTTAATGAATCCGGGGCCGGCGATGTCGACGGTGGCGATCTCGTCATGCGCCGACAGGGCGTCGACAAGCGCTGGCAAGCTCGCGCGGATTCATTCCTACCTTCTTGGCAATCTGGAGCGCCAGGTTGGTGGCATAGTCGCCGTGCTCAGGATTGCGAGGGCGTTCCACGACCACTTGCTCGGGCAGGACGGTCACGTCCAGCTGTCGATCGGCAAGCATCTTGTGGGCCCTCAGTGTTGATGAGGGAGGAAAGATCCGATGGTGTCATAACGCAACAGTGTAACCGATGAAAAAGCCAGAAAATATATGTGTCGAGCATTCTTATCGAGACGGTTGCGGATCTTCACACTCAACCCGTAATGTGAATTGAGTAACTTTTTACGCCACTGGGCGACCATACCGACAAAGATCTAGAATGATGAGGTCCAAATTAATCACCTATCAACACACTGAATAATTGTTAACCCCTCACCCATATATGTCACGAACATTTTGTTTTAAGGAGTTGCGATGGACACATTTCAACCAGTGACTGACTCCGTTGGCGAGAGCCTCGGACCTCAGCACTCGTCGCATGCGTTCCACTGCTGGCGTTTTTCATCATGCTCATCGGGGTGAAAGCCCGTGCCCATGTTTCCGCCGCTGTGGCGTTGGTTGCCGGCATTCTTGTTGCGGTTCTTGGTTTCCATATGCCCATTGAGCTGTCTCATCATGTCCGCGTTCCGCGGTGGCGCCTTCGGTTTGGTGCCGATCGTGTGGGTGATCGTGATGGCCATCTGGTTCTACCAGATCACGGTTGCCTCGGGCAGGTTCGAAGACCTGCGCCGGACCTTCGATAAGCTGGGCAATGGTGACGTGCGCGTCCAAACCATTTTGATTGCGTTCTGCTTCGGCGGCCTGTTGGAGGCCTTGGCCGGTTTCGGCGCCCCAGTGGCTATCACCGCCACCATGATTTTTGGCACTGGGTGTCAAACCGCTCAAGGCCGCCACTGTAGTGTTGTTGGCTAATACCGCCCCGGTGGCATTCGGTGCGGTGGCCACCCCGATCATTACGGCTGGCGAGGTTGGTGGCCGTAGTGCGGAGCAAACCGCAAACATTGCCGCCATCGTCGGTATTCAAACCCCCATCATTGCCTTATTCATTCCGGCAATCCCTGCTGTTCATTCTGGACGGTTGGAAGGGCGTGAAGGCCGCCTGGGCCCCGGCCTTCGTCATCGGCATTAGCTTCGCTATCGCCAAGTACATCACGGCAAACTTCTTCGTCTACCAGCTCACCGACGTGATCGCCTGTATCGTGTCGCTGGGTGTGGCTTTCGCATTCCTCCAGCGGTGGCAGCCGAAGGATGTCGAAGAAATGCGGGAGCGCATGGATCTGCCACCAGCCCCCGCCTCCGAGGATCTGCTCGACAGCGCGTGTGGATGGCCATGCTCCCCTACGCCATTGTGACCGTGATCTTCGGTGTCGCCAACGTTGGCGCCATCGGCACCGCCTTGAAGTCCCTCACGGTGAAGATCCCGTGGCCACTGCTGCACGACCGGCTGCTCAATACCGCGGGCGCCCCGAACGCTTCGTCCGGCACCTATTCGGTGGCGGTGCTACACAACCCGGGTACGCTGCTGCTGATTTCTGGGCTGATTGTGGCGTTCGTGTATTCCAAGTATTCGGAGAACGGGAAGTACTCGCTGACCGCCAACCAGGCGTGGAAGGAACTCACCGGCACGTTCTACCGGATGCGGTGGTCGATTTTGACGATCGTATTGGTGCTGGGCCTTGCCTATGTCATGAATGATTCCGGTCAGACCATTGCGATTGGCCAGTTCGTGGCTTCCCTGGGTGGCCTGTACACCTTCCTGGCACCGATGCTGGGCTGGGTGGGCACCGCCGTGACTGGTTCGACACGTCCGCTAACGCTTTGTTCAGTAAGATGCGGGTCACCGCGGCCGAGCAGGCCGGTATTAACCCGGATCTGATGCTGGCCGCCAATACCACCGGTGGTGTGGTGGGCAAGATGGCGTCCCCGCAGTCGCTGGCTATTGCCGCTACCGCTGTGGAGATGGAGGGCAAGGAGTCCGACATCTTCGAAGGCTGTGGTGGGCTGGTCGTTCGCCTTCGTGCTCTTCGTGTGCTGCCTGGTCTACCTGCAGGCCACGGTACTGTCGTTCACGGTTCCGGTCATCCCCTAAAAACTCGGCTCTAGGGACGACCACAAGTTGTCTCTTGACGCTCATCCTCAACCACGGATTCACCCCATATGGGTGGATCCGTGGTTATATTTTTCTTTCACAATTGACCCCCACTCCATACCGTCATACTTCCCCAAAAGCGCATAACCCCACATGAGAGGGATGCGGGGATTTTCGCAACACTAGTGTTTTTATATAAGTGCAGCTTGTGGCTAAATTTTCGGGGATTTCGGGGTAAATTAGATACTAAGTTTGGCACGTGATGCTTCATCACTGTTTGGTTTCACTTGCTTTTCGGGTGCTACACATTTGCTTGCTGTAGCCGTCGAAAAGCGATCGCTCGGACACCAACTGCCGAACATTAGCTCACAAACTCACCCTTACCAGGAGCTTCAATCTGATGAAAATTGCGCTCTTTTTCCACCTGCATCGGTGACGCGATGTTCCCCGATGCGTCTAAAGCCACGGCACTGCTCCTCGCGCGACTTGGCCACGATGTGGTCTACCCCAAGCAGCAGACATGTTGCGGGCAGATGCACGTGAATACCGGTTATCAAAAGGAAGCCGTCGGCCAGATTAAGAGCTACGTCGAGGCGTTCTCCGACCCCAGCATCGACTATGTGGTCGCCCCTCCGGTTCGTGCGTCGGCGCGGTCCGCGAACAGCACGAGCGTGTCGCCACCCGTTACGGCACCCCGGCGCTTGTCGACGGCGCCAAGACCACGGCCAAGAAAAACCCTCGACCTGCCGGAATTCTCGATCGATATTGCCGGGGTCGAAAACGTGGGAGCATTCTTCCCCACAAGGTCACCTACCACCCCTCCTGCCATGGTCTGCGATTTATCAGCTTGGCGATCGCCCCTACCGGCTGCTCCGCAATGTTGAGGGCATCGAACTGTTAGAGCTGCCCAATAAGGAAGAATGCTGCGGCTTCGGCGGCACCTTCGCACTGAAGAACGCCGAAACCTCCGCCGCCATGGTGTCGGACAAGTCCCGCAATATCGAGTCCACCGGCACCGAATATGTCACCGGTGGCGACCTCCTGCCCTCATGAACATTGCCGGCTCGCTATCCCGCCAGCATGTGGGCATTCGCGCCATTCACCTTGCGGAAATCCTCGCATCGACGAAAGAACATCCCTGGACCCCCACCTCAGCTGCTTACACCAAGGGAGGCAATGCTGTGACCCCCTATCATGCCTCGGCACCCCTACCATGCCGCCGCGGGCATCCGAAATTTCAAACCTGCGGGGCGATAAAACCTTCCCGCACACCGCCCACGATGGGCTCAATAACGTTACCCAGCGCCGTAACCTCACCAAGGCCACCACTACCATCCGTAACAAGCGGCAGCGTGTGATCGACGAGATCGACGACTGGGAGGATCTGCGCGAGGGCCGGTTCCACCACCAAACGGTATGTGATGGCTCACCGCCGGAGCTGTTGGAACAGTTGAAGCCGCCGTCACCGCCCTGCGGTGGGCACGTGCACTGGGCCCGCAACGCCGAAGAGGCTGGCAAGATCGTCACCGAACTGGTGCAGGCCACTGGGGAAAAGAAAGTGGTCAAGATCAAGTCGATGGCCACCCAGGAAATCGCCCTGAATGAGCAGCTGGAAAAGGTGGGCATTTTTGCCCAGGAGACCGACCTTGCGGAGCTCATTGTGCAGCTTGGTGAGGACAAGCCGTCCCACATTCTCGTGCCGGCCATTCACCGGAACCGGTTGAGATCCGCAGCATCTTCCTCAAGAAGATGCCTCACGTGGATGATTCCATTTCCTCCGAGCCCGCCGAACTGGCTGAGGCTTCCGCATGTACCTGCGGAAGCAGTTCATGGAGCGCCAAGGTCGCCATTTCGGCGCTAACTTCGGTATCGCCGAAACCGGGCACGTCACGATTGTGGAGTCCGAAGGTAACGGCCGCATGTGCCTGACCCGCCGGAAACCCTCATCAGCGTGATGGGTATCGAAAAAGATTCTCCCCACCTTCCGGGACTATGAGGTGTTCCTGCAACTGCTGCCGCGTTCCTCTACTGGCGAGCGCATGAACCCCTACACCTCCCTGTGGTCGGGCGTGACCGAGAACGACGGCCCGAAGAATTTCCACATTGTGCTGGTGGATAATGGCCGCACCGCCGCCATGTCCGGACGAGATCGGCCGGGAAGCCCTGAAGTGCATCCGCTGCTCCGCCTGCCTCAATGTGTGCCCCGTGTACGAGCGGGCCGGCGGCCACGCCTACGGCTCCACCTACCCTGGCCCGATCGGCGCTATCCTCACCCCGCAAAGCTCACGGGCATTAACGACGCCCACGACCCCAACGGCTACCTGCCTTACGCATCCTCCCTCTGTGGCCGATGCAACGAGGTGCCCAGTGAAGATTCCGATCACCGATGCCCTGCTGGAATTGCGCCATAAGAAGGTGAAGGAGCATAAGCCGGTGGTTGAGGGCGCATTGCTGGCCAGCATGCAGCTCATGTGGTCGAATCCGCGACTGTGGAACTCGGCAGCCCACCTGGTGTTCACGGGTCGCCTCCTGGGCGGCACGAAGGGCAAGATCACCCACCTGCCGAGCTTCCCGGCCGGGTGGACGGATGTGCGCGACACTTCGGTGCCGCCGAAGAAATCGTTCCGCCAGTGGTTTGACTCACGAGGCCGCCGCGCTCTTAGCGCGGGCAAAGGCGGAGGGCTGCCGAAGAATAATATTCCTACCAAAGCCGACTCTGATGCCACTGATGCTGCCATGAGGAGAAGAAATAATGGACGCCAAGACCGAAATCCTCACGCGCATCCGTAACGCACATCAGCTGTCGAACATGCCCACGGATGTGGAGATCGTCCGCACCTACAACACGAATAAGACCGAGGAGTATTCCCGGGAGCAGCTCAAGGAAATCCTCATTGAGCGTCTTGAAGACTACAAGGCGATTGTGCACGAGACCAGCGTGAAGAAGCTGCCGCAAACCATCGCTGACGTGCTCAGGGAGCGTGACGCGAAGGAGATTCGCTACGCCGAGGGGTTGGATAAGAAACTGTTTTCGGCCTTCACCGGCAAGGCCACCCCGGATGATCGCAGCACCGACCCGCGACTGCTCAACGATGTTGATGCGGTGGTCACCGATTCGCACGTGTCGTCGGCCCAGACGGGCACGATCTGCCTGGAGTCGAATCCCCTGTGTGGGCGTCGCGCATTGACGCTGGTACCGGACTGCCACATGGTGATTGTGCGCATGGAGAACGTGGTGTATGGGGTGCCGGAGATGATCGGCCGCTTGGGGCATGAGAAGCCGGTCACCATGATTTCCGGCCCGTCGGCCACGTCGGATATTGAGCTCAACCGTGTGGAGGGTGTGCACGGCCCCCGCACGCTCATTTGCCTCATCGTCGACTAGCCTGCCGGCCTTGCCCATCTAGCGGCGCCGACACGGATACATGCAGTCACATGATGCTGAGTGAGACACCGGCACCTACGCGGCATCGGTACCACACTGGCGTCATGTGACACCGTGGTGGCGTAGGTAAAGCCCGCGCCAGCTGGTGGTAATGATGGCATGGCACCTATGAGGTGACGACATAACAGCGAAACTCCCCGGATGGGAAGGTACATATTACCCTCTGGGAGTTTTTTCTTCCGCAGAAAAGCTCATCCACTAACCTGAATATATAGATATTCAATTCTAAAATACTGATGAGTATTTACGATGAGTTTTACAAGGAGTAGTCAGATCTCATGGGAACTTTGAGGCAAAACCATACGGCGCGTCATGAGTGTTGTGACCGCAACAACTTTACTGCCGGCCATAATGCCACTTTACCGCCCAAGCCCAGGCGCAAACCGCGGCAGCCCCTGATCACGTGGGAGAACTGCCCGGCGGAGAAAGCTCGACCGGCCCGGCGGCGCTGTGGGCACATTGAGGTGCCGGAAAACTACGCGAATCCGGGCGGTAAGAAAAATCACCGTGGGTTTATCCACTCCCAAACGCGAACGCCGAGGTGGTGTTCACCAACCCTGGCGGCCCGGGTGGGGGCGTGTACGAATGGTTGGGGAAGAAAAATGGGACCCGGCTGCCGCAGGTTATTCTCCCAGTTTGAGTGGTGGGGGTACAGCCTCGCGGTTTGGTGGGGTCCACGCCGATGGACTGCCCATCAAACCCGGGGTCGAACCCGGTTGACGAGTTCACGAACCCGGGTGGCGCATTGCGGTCCCGGTGTGAATCGAAACAGCCGGGGTATGCGGACCAAATCACCACGGAGAACACCGCCCGGGACTGGGAGGAAGTGCGGAAATCGTTGAAACGGGAAACCATTAATATTTATGGTTTGTCGTATGGCACGATCCTGGGGTCGAGTTATGCCAGCCTGTTCCCGAATCGAGTGAAACATACGGTGTTGGATTCGGTATTGATCCAACGTTGCAGTGGTCGGAGATTATGGCCCGGCAGGAGCCGGCGTATCGGACGTGTTGCATCAGTTCTTCGGCTATGTGGCGCAGAATGATGCGAAGTACCACTTTGGGGACGACTCCCATGCAGTGTACCGAAGTGGGCGGATGCGGTCAAGGCCCAGTCCGGGGTGACGCTGTCGGTTGAGCCGCCGAAGGCCACGGCCGCGGATTTGCCGGCTGGTACGCAAGGCGCCGGTCAGGCTGGTGTGGATGCGATGAATTCGGTGGAGCCGGGCCGGGCCCAGGCGGAGAATGCGGGCACCCAGTTGACTGCGTGGTGGTAAGTCGCAGCAGAGCTCGTTTTTGATGCTGTACACCCATGCTTTCCTGCCGATGGCGTATAAGTGGGATACGATCGCCCGGGCGATTGCGAACCCGAAGTTGGCTGAGGATGATCTGCAGAGCCTCGGCGAGCTGGATGAATGATGCGAAGATCAGGCCGCCACCGCATCGCTGCAGATGCAGCAGACGATGATGTGTAATGAGTCAGTGACGGCGCCGCGGGCGAATGAGATTCCGCGGGCGTACTGGACCATGTTTGTGAGCAGGATCCGTTTGCTACGGGCCAGCTGTTGCACGAGTTCGGGTTTGGCCTGCCAGGGTGCGAAGCGGGTGACGCCTGGGGTGAAGTTGGATGGTTCCGCGTTGAAGGTGAAGCCGCTGAGATTCAGGGCCGGCAGGACCCACAAACCCCGTATGGTAATTTCTCCCACATGCAGGCCGCCATGCAGTCCACCTTGGTGACGGTGAATGGTCCTGGTCACGGCCATTTCGGTTACGATAATAAGGCTGTGACGGCTGGTTTTGAACTATTTGCGCACCGGTAAGGCCACCGCCGGTGAGCCGGGTTACTCGTACCCGCTGCCCCTGCTTGACGGGTCTGAATTTTGCCGGCAGGTGCTAAACCGTCAGCGCTGCTGAAGATGGTTGAGGCAAACGGGCTTCCGTAGCTCAGTGTATAGAGCATTGTTTCCGGTACCGTAGGTGCTGAACATCTGTCGACGATTATGGCTGGGCGATATTGCAAATCCCAGTGCGCTTTGACGCGCAAAATGCATTGACCGGTTTCAACGACATAGCTGCAAGAATATGGTTATTCTGAATGGGAGCATGATAGTTAACGCCCTGGCCTGAAAAGAAGGCGGTGGCACCAAAACCTCCATGACTCGATGGGCATCTCAAAGATCACGCACGCTCATACCAACAGGTAACAATAATGATTGCGGTGATGGATTATTCTGAGACGACTATTCGATAACTAATCATGTTCATGGCGGACCCACCTTTCGGGAACAGATGATGCCTTTCATTAAAATATCTGGTTATGCCTCGTAGTGTCAGCTTGTTGTCATAATACCAGCTATGCCACCTGTAAAACGGTTTTTGAAAGAAAAGGTTGTCGTAGATCGAGCAAAAGACCAGAAAGACCAACAGCATTCTGTTGATCACGATCTGAAGCAATTCTGGTTGCTGCGGAAGAAGCAAAAAGATTCCAAGGTTTCTTCTGAAAACCCTTCGACTGACATGGTTATAGTCAAAGAGCAACAAACCATGTCAATTGATGAAGCAAAGCTCGGCTTATTCTAGCTGCGATGGGACGCGCCTACAGTGATGAGCAACTGCAGATGGTCATCAATTCACACACCATTGATGCTGATGAGCTTGAGGCTGTTTGTTCTGCTCTTATGCGATTACCACGTGCTGAACTTGTTAGTATTTTTCGAAAAATATGGCTCTGCAATCACAAATATCTGAAGCTGATCTCACTGCCCTTTCTAAAACAAATTCGCCAAACCGACGTTCACGTAATCGATAACCGACAGCTGCCACGCAGCCGTACCGAAAACCAACTAAAAAGAATAGACGAAGATAACAGCTGATCTGCTGTGAATGTCCACAGTGAAAAGATGTAGCCCCCACTCCTCCTAGCACACCTCACAGCTCACCAACTCAGCCCCTTCGTTGGTGCTTTTTGGTTAGCGCAATTTGAAGTGCAAATGGTGTGTGAAGTTTGGGGGTGTGGGTAGTGGATTTGATGCTGCAATACACAGTTGGCTTTTTGAATGCGGCTGGTCACGATAGGGGTGGGGTTGTGTGGTTAGAGCTTACGCTTGAATTGGATCTAGTGGGGCTTGTTTGGCCGTTCTGCGGTGTTTTATGCCGCGTTTTTCTCGCGTCCACTGGGGTTGCTGGAAGGGTTCTGGTGGGCCAGGGGTGTCTCAAGAGATGCCTGTGGCAGTGGGAGGCGCCGCCAGGCGTCACACGCGGGCTCTCCACCACCCCAGAACGTGGGCTGATGCTGGGCGGTGAGCCTCTGCCACACGCCCACTGTGGCGACAAAGGGAGAAACTCCTCTGACGCCCTCCGGCCTTATTCACCCCACTGCTTCCCTCAACCAGCATGTGGCCGCCCAGGTCCCCACACGAAGGCGCGAAGAGGCTGAAAAGTATTGAGATGCCTTAAACTTTGCCTTATACCTGGCGACAGTGCTTCAATTTAAAACCACGGCCTTTTTGGCTGGCAAGTTTATTATTAGCATCTTTCAACTGCTGCAGCTGTCACGCCGAATCTCAGATATATTTCCTGCCGGTTGCTTCATTACGGAGATTGACGACTGGGCACCTAACTTTTACAGTGCCCTCGAAAAGTTAAATAGAGATCGCTTTCTGCACACATTGCTATCTAAAAGTATTAGCTGGAAAACGCCATGGCTGAGCCAATACAGCTGCACATACCAAGCAAAAAGGTTCTCTCATGATACAGGACTCCTTGAAAGGGAACTGAAAGAGAATGCAAATGGTGAAACAAAAACTCCTGTAGAAGAGGTACACCTGTACTGTTCTCCATTGGAGCTTGAAGAATTCATTCAGCACTTTGCAGTTCGTTTATTCAAAAGTTTCATGAAATAGCAGATCTGTCTACTTTTTCTGTGGAAAAAGAGTCGGATGACTACAATTTGTCTAGCGAAGACGTAGGTAAAAAGCAATTTTGAAGATCGCCAAAATTATGTTTTAAAGCAGAGAATTTACCTGCATGGTTCATGAAATAGACGGTGAACCTCGAAGAAGACTTAGATCTGATAAGTGATAGAGTATTTGAAGTCGTTAAGCAGAGTGTTGGAAGTATCCCTTATTTCCAGCTTCCTTGGTTTTGACTGATGATTCTAATGAAGGCAATCAACCGTCATAGTCGTATCCTTTTACCAATCTAGTATCGGTATTGAGCGCATCAACGTCGCAAGGCACATTCAAACCTGGCACCACCAAGATTTTCCCACATCTAATAAAAATGATCTGCTGAGCATGTCCACGGTGGAAAGGATGCTGACCCCCACTCCCCCACACCCGCCATACATGGGAAAAGGATGGGCCGCGGCATGGTGCCTCGACCCATCAGTTATTAAACGTCATGGTTTCTTTGTGATGAGGCTAGCGAATAAACCACCACCTAACAGTCAAAGAGTGGACTTTTTGGATGCATCCACTGCCCATAATAGTCCCGTTTGCTGGGGTCGGCAAGAAAAATCTTGCACCCAACAGGGGTTGTTGGTGTGCAAGATTTTTAGTAACTGCACTCGCAAATAGCGGACGTTCCGCCTTGCGGGTTCTTGACGACACTTTGCGACGTCGCCAGTGGTGGCGCAGCAGGACCATGCCTCCCACCACAAGAATAAATTATAGCACAACAGCTACTTATGGTTTTGGGTTAATGATAGCGAAAGCCCGGACCGCATCTTATGCAAGGTGCAGTCCGGGCTTCCGGCTTCTCTTCAGTTTGGTTGTATGAGACAAGAGGACTGCTCATGTCAACAACCAATCCTTATATTAATCCGAACCCTAGTTCGGGGCATAATGATCCAGGCCAGCACGCTATAACACCCACTGCGGTCCGGGGAGCAGGCTACTTCCAACGAATAAGATCCGAAGTAGCGTCACATCCCACCCGTAGGTGTCGGCGATTCCTGAACAGCGCCACCCACCCACTTATTGATGGTGTTACGGTGAAGCCGGCGTTGCAGCATAGGTGCGGGGTATGTCATGATGGGCCTCCTTCAAATATCTCTGGGTGGTTTTGGGGCTTAATAGCCGATCCCTTTGGGGATGATGGCCCAGGCAATGAAGTAGAAAATACATTGCGCGCCGGGCAGCACCAGGCAACTGAGCACGAAGAGGAGCCGCAACAGGTTGACGCTGATGTCGAACTTATTGGCGATTCCCGCGAGGACGCCGCCGAACCAGTTATTGGTCATGTCCCGCACCAGGGGGCGTTCCATAGGCAGTACCGGCATTGACGAAGCCGGATCCATATACCCCAACCCAGTAGCATAGGTGGGCTGATCCACCACACCATACATGCCATAGGTGGTGCCGGAGAGCAAAGTGCGTGGCAACTGTCGTTTCCGTGATGGGCGGCAGGTTCACCTGGGTGTCACGCGGCAGCGGTGGCGACGTAGTTGGGGTAGCTCATGGAATCGACCTTCTGAAAAGAAATTTGTTGGTTGCTGTTTCTGTTTCCTATTGTTCCGGTTTACCTGCGTTTATGCATCAGGGATACCCCCGATCTTTTCCCTGAAAGTATTTCCCTGGGATTTTGCCAGGAAAACCCAGGGTTTTCCTGTGTAACCCCTGAGGGCTTCTGTTCTTGCTTTCCCCATGAAGCTAGCAAGCACCTCCCCAACGGCTGATGGCTCCACCGTAGGTACTAGTTTCGCTAGTCCCACAGGTTGATCGAGGATATGTCGTAAGAATTTTGATACCGGCTCCAGCAGATCCGGGTCGAGGGTTGTTGAATATGACGTCTCGTACCGATTCCACGTGTGAGGGGGCTGCGTTGCGATGCGGCGGTCGCCTTCGTCGGTAAGCTCTATTATCACTCGACCGTCACCCATACAGCGACGCTTGGTGAGCAATCCCCGCTTTTGCATGCGGCTCACCCGATGTGATGCTCGGCTGCGGTCCCACCTGAGTAGTATTATACAGGTCACGGAGCCGAATTTCTTTCTCGGGGCTGGACAGGTTGACGAGGACCGCGAACCTCGCGCTGGTGAGAGATTATGGTCGTCTTGCAATACGGTTTCTATATGATGATTGACTTTCTCTCGATGCGGCAAGGGCAGCAATCGCCAAAATTTTTGTTCATCATCGCTAAGCTCAATTCGGATTCTTCATGGTTACCTATTAAACAGGATAACGCTATATTTTTGCGTCATCCAGTATCTTTTTTGCCAAATCGTTAGAAAATTTCTCGTTACTATATCACTATCCCACCATGTTGTTGATGTATCAATCATTTGGTGGGGCGTGACGACCATGCGTCAAAACGGCAGCGCCGACTCCCCCACCATCAAGCGAGAATCCGGCGTTAGTCGTCGCAAAAGCTGCAGGCCGCGCAGGGGTCGTTCCACCCGGCCAGACACCGCGGCATAGCGCTCCGGGGCGCACGTCAATGACGAACACCTGACGCTGCTTTGCCCGTTTCGGCAAACACCGCCCCCATCGCCATGAGCCGCCGGGCGTCACTCGACCCCAACACATCGTCGAAGAACACCGGCACCTGGGCATCACTGACCAGGCTAGCGATCGCAAACCGCGTGAGAATCTCCAACTGCTCCTGCGCCCCACCCGACAGCTGGCGTACATTCATGTCACCGCGCTGACCCGCTGCGTCAGCTTCAACGTGTCGTCCAACACAAACCGCACACCTGAACCAAACACCGGCTGGGCCAGCCTGGACAGCTCGTCAACAGGCGGCTGGGCGTACCTGCGTGCGCCGCCCGCTGGTGCCGCACCACCGTCTCATACAGCAGCTTTGCCGCCTGCGCCCTGCGGGTTTCCGCGGCAGAGCGCCGTCTCGGCGGAAACCTTCTCCGCCCGAAGCCGATCAGATCCCGGCTGCGCCGACGCTCGCCTCAATATAGCTACGATGCTCGGCGATGCTGGTGGCGGCATCCCGAACATGGTTCTCCAAACACTCGACATGCGCCTGCGCCGCCTCGTAGAGCTGCTTCTTCGCGGTGGGGGCAGGGCCGCTTCAGCTGCTCCGCAATTTCGTCGCGGGCGGCGGTCACCATCCAACGCGTCGCGCTCGGTGGCGCAGTCAGCCCGCAGCTCATCAAGGCTCGGGAATCGACAACCTGTTCGAGTTGTTCGGTGGTGACCCGGCGGCCTCCCGGGCATCCGCAAGGACCGCCTCGTGCACCGCAAGCGCCTGGGCGGCTGGCCGGTCGGCAAGACTCACCAGGGCAGCATCGGCCTGTTCCCGATCCGCCACCGCCGCGGCAAGCACCTGGCCCGCCGAAGTCACCGCGGCCTCAGCCTCGGCCAGGGTGACGTCAACCTCTACGGGTTCGGCGTCAGCGCCGCATCCAGCTCATCCAGGCTCAACTCCCCAGAAGCACATCGTGCTGGGTGGCGAGCAGCTTCAGCGCGGACTGTGCCTCGGTGTAGGCGGTCCGGGCCGCCCGGGCCTCGGCGAGGGTCGCAAACCCATGCTTTGGCAATGAGATCGGCCAAGTCCGCCTCCGCCTGGGCCACCGCGTCGGGTTTTCAGGGTGTCCCCGGCGCCGGGGGGTGATGGTGATGGTGGTGTCCCCGACAGTCAGAATGGTGGTGTCGGCGACCACATGTTTGAATTCCGCGTCCGCGGGCCCCCGTTGAGGGTGAGTTTCGTACGCAGGCGCCTGCACCGCGAGCTTGGGGGCCCGCAGCTCGTGGGTGTGCCGGGCCAGGCGCACCGCGGATTCGGCCGTCTCGTACTGGGTGACGGTCGCCGCGGCCACCTTGGGGACGGCAACCAGTGCGCGGCGTTGGCGGCAATATCGTCGAGGGCGCGGCGCAGTTTTTCCAGCTCGGCTCGCTGCTGTTGGCTGGCCGCCGCATCGCGGGTGGCGGTGGCCGCCCGCACCGCATCGTGGGCCTGCTGTCTCCGCAGCCACGGCGGCAGCGCGCGCGGCGGTGAGCGTTGCGCTGCGCTCGTCCTCCGCCTCGGCAGCCTGGCGCAGATCAACCAGGGCGGCTGAGCTTGTCGACGCGCTCCCGGCCGGCCTGTTCGCTTTCCATGAAAAGCTCTAGGCGTTTCGCCAAAGGCGGCCTCGGCGGCCTGGAGTCGCACCCGCCAGCTCCTGGTCCCGGTCGAGCTGCTCGGCCTGGTGCTGGATCTGCCGGGCTGCCTCGTAATCCTCGTGACAGGGCGTCTCGGATCTCCTGCTGCCCCGGCAGTTCGCGTTCGGCCGCGACCCGGGCCGTGGTGATGCGCTCTGACCTCCGGCAACATGGTGGTGCAGCTCCGCGCCGGCTGGCGGCCTCCTGGCAGCCTGGGTGGCGGCCGCCACCCGATCCTGGTGAGCCTGAACTGCTTGGTGGGCTTCCCCGCTGCGTGTAATACTTGTGGTATTCGCCGATGATGCGGGCCAGGAGCGGCTCGGTCTCCGCGTCCCTGGTTTGAGCATGCACTGCCATCCCTGCTGGCTTCCGCCAGGACCTGTGTAAGGGAGGTAATGCCCCCAACACCAGCGGGTGAACCACGCTGCCCCGCTGCCGGTTATACAGGGCGGTAAACAGGGTTTGGTCAACATGCTTGTGAAAGAATTCTTCGAAAAATTTGTTCGGCGTCGCCACCGGTGTAGCTGCCGTCACCCGAAATGGTGAGCTCGGCCCTGGGGGTTTTCAACCACTGCTTGAATAGTCGAACATTCTTTCCCCAGGGTGAGGTTCACGGTCACCTGCGGGCCGGACGTCGCTGCCCAGGGGTTGGGTGTCTTTCACCGCCTGGGCCCGGACGAATGCTTAGTGTGCAGCACCCGCTATGGCCTCTAGGACGGTGGATTTGCCCTGCTCGTTATCGCCATGGATGACGAAAACCCCATGATCGGGAATGTTGGACCATCGAAGATGCCGGATGGTTTTCGAAATCTCTAATTTCAATATCGGTAATCAGCATCGTTGGTGTCACACCTCGTCGCGGAGCTGAAACAGCAGGTTGAGGACATCGGAAGCAACCGGGTCGGTGTCGGTGGCCAGCCCTGGGCGGCGTGCCAAGACGAAGCCGGAAAGATCCAGGTCCGCAATGTCCACGTCGGTGGCCGCGGTGGTGAGATTCATGGTTCGCGTGCGGGGACAGAGGTGGGCGAACAGGGCCGCAGGCGAGCGAGTTCGGGATTCTAGGTGTTGGCGGGTAGCGAGGTTCACCGCGCCCACCAGGGAGTATTTGATGACAGTGCGGTCCTTGCGCGGGTAGGCGTCCAATTGGCGATAAAGTCACACATCGTCAAGGCTGTTGACGTCGGCGCTGATGGCGTCGAACCGCCACGTGCCGATCTGGGTTTCGGTCACCGTCACCTCGGCCTGGGCCGCCGCAGACTTGGCAATGTCCACGATGAGCGCCTTACCGGAATTATTTTCCCCGACCGCTGGGCAACTCTCTAAAGGCGGTAACCTCGGGGGCACCGGAGAACCAGATGGCGCCGGTGTCGCTAAGGCTCATGGCGGAGTGGGTGTCCCCCAGGGCCAGGTAGTCGATGGTGCCGCCGCGGATGGCGGTCTCCACCGTGTCCCGGTCGATGATGTCCATGCGAATGTCGTTGCTGCGGTTATCGAGCTGGCCGTGCCCCACGACGATTCGGATGGTGGCGGCCGGCTCCAGGTCGGCAATGGCATTGGATACCAGGTCGCAGCTGGGGGTTTTGCTGTGCCAAGGGGCGCCGATGAGCTCCACGCCGGGGGCGACCTCGATGGGGGTGCTGTCGGTGAACACGTGAATCCTGGGGTGGGATTCGGTGCTAGAAAAATGCTGTCGGCGGTCAGCGGATCGTGGTTACCGGGGAGCAGGTACACGTCGACGGGGAGTGCCGCCAAGGCGGCAAGGGCACGCTCCCGGGTCTTGGCGGAGATAGAATTATGTTCGAATACATCGCCAGCAACAATAATGAAATCGCACTGGTATTCGATGGCTTTTTCTCCGAGGCGAGTGATGGCTTCGACGCGGGCGGCGTCGAAAAGCGCCTCGAGCATCTTCGGTTTCTTGCAGAAACCAGCGGGTCATGCCTAGTTGCAGATCGGAAGTGTGAAGAAATCGGGTAGTCAGCGCGGTCATTATCACCCCTATGTTTCGTGCGTAAGATTGTAGTACAAGTCTTCGATGTCAGATACGGCGCATGTTCATCCACGCTGGTGTACGAAATGGTCCGCATGGCCTTGTGGAGGAGTTCTTCGTCCGAGTCGGCAAGAGCAGACTGGGTTTTTCAGCTGGGGAATCTCCGGCAGAGGGCCGCCGTTCCAAAACCGGTCAGTGGCCGCGGCAATGGCCTCGGGCGACGGCGCCTCCGCCTGCGGTTTCTGCCTCGCCCCCGACGCCCCAGCAGGTACAGATGTTTCGCGCTCCGCCCCTGCCGACCCTGCCGGCTACGGCAGCCGCATATCGGCCAAGTTCAGACCCCGCAGTTGAAACACCAGCCCCGGGTCGGCCGCCACCCGGTCCGCAGCCGCCATCATGGTCGCCACAATGTGCTTACACACCTTCGCCTTGTCGGGACAATCGCAGTAATACCGCGCCTTATAGGGGTGGCCGCCAAATAAAATCTTGAGCATGTCCGGCGAAAACTGCCCGGACCGCACCGCCTGAATCCCGCCATCGAGCTGGGAAATCAGGTCCGGCAGCCGCGCCAACTGCGGGTCGGTGCGGGGCGGGAACATGATGGCCACCGAAAACGGCTGCGGCTGGGAACCAATAACCTTCGCGGTAATAGATCCCGCACAAACTCCAGGTTCATCACGTGGCCGCCCCTGATAGTAGCCTCGCCCCCGGCTCATCCTGCCATTATCCGATTGGGTGAATGCCAGATCGGTGAGCCAGTCAGCGGCCGTACTGTGGGTCCCCTTGGCCGTCGCCCGCGCCCTCGTGGTCTTCCGCCGCGGCTTATAGGAGGGCGCATCCGGGTCAGTAAATGTGTCACGGCCGGCGACAGGCGTATAATCCCGTGCCCCAAAATTCACGTAGATGACGTTGCCTACCTGGGGCGACCTACGCGACGACCTACGCTCTTTCCCCATCGAATGCCACTTATTCCATCTCCCGATAACTCAGCAATGTGGCCAGCTCCGCGTCGGAAAGCTCCGTCAACCAGCCCTCACCCTGGGCGATCATGGCCGCCGCCAGCTCGGACTTGCCCGAAATAATGTCGTGAATCCGCCCTCGACCGTGCCTGCCGTAATCAGCTTATACACAAACACGCTTTTTTGTCCCTGCCCAATGCGGTACGCCCGGTCCGTCGCCTGGTTTTCCACCGCGGGGTTCCACCACCGGTCCATGTGCACCACGATGTTTGCCGCGGTGAGGTTGAGGCCGGTGCCGCCCGCCTTGAGCGACAACACCATTGCCGGCACGCCATCCGGCGCCTGGAATTGTTGCACCATTATATCCCGCCCGCTTTTTGCTCACCCCGCCATGGAGAAACGGGATCTCTCGCCCATAATAGTCGGAGAGATAAGGGGTGAGCATGTCCTCGAACGCCTTGTATTGGGTGAAAAATGAGTACCTTTCGCCGTGGTCGCGGGCATTTTCCACAATTTGCATAAGTTCTTCCACCTTGCCGGAGCGGTGGTGGGTGCCCCGCAACATGGGGGATCCGTCGCCGAGGAAATGCGCCGGGTGATTACAAATCTGTTTGATTTTTGGTCAGTGACGCGAGCATCAGGCCGCGCCGCCCCTATACCCTCGGCCTGTTCCAGCTGGGTGGTGAGGTCATTCACATATGCGGTATAGAGGGCGGCTTGTTCCTTGGTGAGGTCCACGGTGATGACGGTTTCGGTTTTTCGGGGAAATCTCCCAATAATGGCTGGGTCGGATTTGAGCCGGCGCAATATAAACGGCGCGGTAAGGTTGCGCAATTGTTCCTGTTTTTCTCATCCCCGGTGACTTCGATGGGTTTGGAGAAGTGGTGTTTAAAAATGAGACGGAGCCGAGGATGCCGGGGTTACAGAAGTCCAGGATGGCGCGCAGCTCCAGCAGGCGGTTTTCCACCGGGGTGCCGGTGAGCGCTATGCGGTGGTCGGCTGGCAGGGAGCGGACGGCCTTGGAGATTTTGGTGCTGGAGTTTTTGATGTGTTGGGCTTCGTCGAGGGTGACGCGATGCCAGTGTTGCTGCCCCAGGAGTTGGTAGTCGCGGCTGGCAACACCGTAGCTGGTAATCACAATGTCGTAGTCGGTGACGGTGCCGAGGAATTCCTGGTCTTTTTGCGTTCGGTGCCGTGGTGGACCAGGATTTTCAGGTGGGGTGAACTTTTTCGCCTCGCGGGCCCAGTTGCCGACCACGCTGGTGGGGGCGATAACCAGCGACGGCTCCACCTTTCCCACCCTGCCCCATGCAGATTCCGCCGCGGTTGGTTCGCGTTCGGAGCTGTCGCGTTCGGCGGCTTCGAGGGCGAGGAGTTGCAGGGTTTTACCCAACCCCATGTCATCGGCGAGCACGGCGCCGAGGCCTTGGCGGGCCATCCAATACATCCAGTCCATGCCGCGGCGCTGGTATTCGCGCAGGCTGGCAGTCACGCCGGCGGGGATGGGGATGCGCCGGTGCGGGAAGCTCAGTGCCTGATGGCGCCGCCGATAAGGCTGACCTGCCAGTCGTGTCCGGTGACCGCGATCGGGTCGGTGGTTTCGGCGGTGAGGTTGAGTTCCCGCAGCTCCTTGAGGCTGATTTCGCCGCTGGGTTAGGGTTATCGAGCACCTGCTAAGTTCCTCGATTGTGTGTTCGATTTCTGCGGTGTCGTTGCCGGCGGTTTTCGCGGCGGCGAGGTCGTTGTTTGGCCTGCTTGAGCTGGTTCATGACCGAGCCTGTCGACGACCTACGCAGCTGCTCCATGTACTGGGAGATCGAACGAATGGACGCGGCGTCGGCGAGAACCCATTCTCCCCGCAGGTTAATCAGGCCGGATTTGGCGGCCACCAGGTCGGACATTTCTTTGTCCGTCAGGTCTATATCGCCGATGGATACCCGCCAGTCGAAGGCCACGATGTGGTCGAGGCCGAGTTGGGGGGCGGCAGTAGCTTCCTCGTCGTCGCGCAGGTGCATGTGGGCAGTAACGGCTTGGCGGCGCCACATCCTGCGCAGCATCACGATAATGCCGCGCTCCCGGAGCCGGGGAACCGCGTCGTTGATGAATGAGAGGAGCCTCGTCGGTGGTGAGGTACACGTCCCAATCCCCGGCGTTGTCGGCGTTGCGGAGCGCCGCCACCAGGGGCGAGTCGGGGTCGGGCCGGTCGAGGGTTGAGGTAGGGCGTGATGAGCTGGGCTTCGCGCCGCAGGGCGGTGATGCGGCGATTGGTGGCGTGGTCGAAGTTGGCGGGATGGATGGGCATAGCATCCACCCCGGATCGCACCTGGACGCGAACAGGCCATATGGGCTGGGGGTTGCTGCCACCCGCCGGTCTGAAGTCGGGGTTCGGGTCGGGTTCCTCGATCATGAGCACGAGTTGACGTCGATGGCGGCGATGGAATCGCGCCATTTATTGAGCGCGGAAACCAGAGAGCGCCGCCCCGGCGCAGGGGGTTGCTTTCGACGAGGGCGGCGGCGAAATCGTGCCAGGGGGTGGGTCGGGGTCTGCGATATTCGGCGCTGATGAGGGAGTTGACGATCCAGTGGAGGAGTTCGTCAACGATATCTTCGACTATGGTGGGACCGCCGTTGATGGTGATGACGCCAGGGGCGGCTTTGGTCATGCTCACCAGCCAGCCGCGTTCGCCCAACCCGGCGGCGAGTTGCCAGGTGGGATACCATTGTCGCTCGAAAAAGCCGAGCTTGATGGTGACGCGGCCGGCCCGGGCGAAGGCGGTGAGCCCCCGGTACATGTGGGCGAGCCAGAGGAGGTCGGGGCGAGGGTGGCGCGTTGTTTGGGGTGGCCTGCGGCGAGCCTGCGGGATCATCCGTGCCCTTGGCGTCGTCGACAATGGCGGCAATGGTGGCGAGCACGGGCACCGCCTGTTCGGGGTACAAGCGATGGTAGGTGACGGGTAACTTGCGTTCTCTGCCTTTTGGGAGTCAGCGAGGTGCATATCGACTCCGGTGACGGTATCGTTTTTCCGACGATAAGATCTTCGATCACCGGGGGAAAAGTGCCCGATAATTCCGCTACCAGTAACGATTTTATGCCCGTCTACTTGCTCAATCCACAAATGCAGGCCTGACTGTTTCTGCCAAAAATCCATGAATCAGATGTGTCGCTGTGCCCATGTTTTTGACAATACCCTAACTCACCAACCCAACCATTTCTACCCCATTTGGGTGTGTTAAACGCAATATTTTTCTACCCAAAATTGACATTATAGGTTAAAGTGTGACCCACACTACCGAAATAGTTACGGGGAGACCATTGATGAGTGAACATACATGGAATGTCATAGCCATCATCATCTACATGTCGGTCATGCTCGGTATCGGATACTGGAGCTATCGCCAAACCGACGAATACGAAGACTACGTTCTAGCAGGCCGGGGCTGAACCCCTTCGTGGCGGCGCTTATCAGCCGGCGCCGCTGACATGTCCGGCTGGCTGCTCATGCGGCCTGCCCGGCGCGCTTTCGTGTCGGGCATGTCCGAACTGTGGATTGCCGTGGGGCTTTTAGCGGGCGCCTGGGCAAACTGGACCCTATGTGGCGCCTAGGTTGCGTTCTTATTCGGAGGTGGCCGACGATTCGGTCACCATCCCATCGTTCTTGAAAACCGCCTCGGCGATAAGTCGCGGACAATTAGACTGGTGAGTTCAACCATCATCGTCGTGTTCTTCACCTTCTATGTGTCGTCGGGCATGGTGGCCGGCGGCAAATACTCGAATCCACGTTCGGCGGGGAGTATCTCACGGGCATGCTCATTGTGGCATCTATTACCGTGGCCTACACCTTTATTGGCGGGTTCTTGGCGGTATCGTACACGGATGCGGTGCAGGGCATGATTATGTTCTGTTCCTTAGTGATTGTGCCGGTGATGGCGCTGTTGTATCTGGAGGATCCATCATCAATATGGACGTGGGCAACGTCGAATTCGTATGGGCCGCATGCGGACGGGAACCCCCAGTATTTTCGTTGATTAGCGGCATTTCAGCGGCAACGATTATTGGCAATCTGGCGTGGGGGTTGGGGTATTTCGGCCAGCCACATATTATCGTGCGGTTCATGGCGTTGCGCACACCGAAAGATGCCCGAACCGGCCGGATGATCGGCATGAGCTGGATGTTTATTTCGATCATTGGCGCGGTGTTTATTGCGATCATTGGCACGGCGTTCTTTCGGCCAAAACCCGGATTTGGCGATCACGGATACGAGTAAATACGAGTCGGTGTTCTTGGATATGGCCCGGATTTTTGTTCCATCCACTGATTGGTGGCCTGATTTTGACGGCGGTGTTGGCGGCGATCATGTCGACGATTTCGTCGCAGCTTTTTGGTATCGTCCACGTCGCTGATTGAGGATATTTTCAAGATCGTGAAGAAGAAGCATCCCAGCCAGGATGTGATGATTAACCCGTCACGTACCGCGGTGATTGTGGTGTCGGTGGTGGCCGGATTGTTGGCGGTGAACCCCAATAATTCGATTCTGGATTTGGTGGGCTTCGCGTGGGCGGGCTTTGGCTCCGCGTTTGGGCCCGCGGTGTTGTTCATGTTGTATTGGAAGCGACTGAATGTGCAGGGCACGCTGGCGGGTATGATTGCCGGGGCCGTGGTGTGCGGCGTGGGGCAACACTGGGCTCAAGGATGTGGTCTACGAGATGGTGCTGGCGTGATTGCGGCCACCATCATCACATATGTTGTGACGATCATGACCAAGCCCCCGAGCGAGGAGGTTGTGGCTGGCTCTCGAACACGCGGTTGAGCGGGAGAAGGAGTTTTTAGCAAAAAGCCTAACATTTTGCTTGTCGACGCCCTGTCGGTGGTTGTTCTTTCGTCTCGTAGTCGTAGAGGGCCACCCGCAGGGCGTTCATCATGCTTGCGGTGTCAGCGTGTGGCTTGCTGCGGGCCACCTGCCGTAGCGCCCGGCTGCGGCGCCGTGACTGCGGGGTGGGGTCATCGAAGTGGACCGTGACGCCGGGCCAGGCGAGTTCGATGGCGTGTTTCAGGTGGGGGGCTTTCGGGGCAGAAGATGGTGGGATGGTAGTAACGCCCCGCCGGCGGAGTTGGGTGCCGATATCTTCCCACACGTGGTCGGAATCTGGCCATAGTCCCAGGGCTTGTTCAGTACCGGCCTTGTCTCATCCTGATGATGATGAATATGCGCTGGCAGGAGTCTATTATTTTCACGGTGACGGTGTCGACGATGAGCCGGGTGTAACCGCCACCCAGGTATCGGCGATGCCACCGGTTGCTGGCGTTGGGGGACGCGACTGGTGGGGCGTTGCTGCCACCGGTTGTGGCATCTCTTCTTCTGGTTCGTTGGGCCTGTAAGGATCCGAGATGAGCTTGATCGCAAGCACTACACAAAGGATGAACACGGGGAACAGCAGGATGTTATCCCTGTTCATAACGGCCACGGAGGCGCCACAGACCCACCCGGTAAGGGGTTTCGCCAGAAGGCACCACATGTAGGTTCGTGCCCATAGGTGCAGGGAGGTCAGCAAGATGATGATGGCCGGCACCATGATGATTCCCCTGGCGAATCCGTCGAAGCATATGAATCCCACCGCCCCAAGGTAGAGGGCAAAGGCCACCCCGGGCCACATGAACGCCATGGTGGTTCCGATCACGCATCGGAGGACCAGTATTGCGGCGAGGGGAAAGACCCACATTGTGGTTGTGACGATGGGGAATCCCAGCATCGATGGTGTGGTGGTGGGTGGCGCGATCATGATATGGATGGTGCCGATGGCTGCCAACGCCCAGGCGAGTGCCAGGTCTTGCCACTGGTTGCGGGATTTGCGCAGCACAAACATGATGACCGCGATGGCCACTAGGAGGGACCAGGGCAGAAGAATGTCGTTGAAGAGATATGTCATTATTTCCCTCGCATGTCGCGGCGTCGAAAAGCTATTCGACGCTTGATGTGAGCCGGTGAGGGTATGTTTCCGCCCACTGGTTCATGAGTGGTTTCCAGCCGGTGCCGATGGTGACGGTAGGTTGCCTCGTGGTAGTACAGCTTCCGGCGCAGATATGCGGCCAGCTTGTCGCTGATGTTTGTATTGCTGTAGCAGACGTCTCTCATCGCTTGGATGACGGCGTTATGCCGGTCGTTCACGCGAACCATTTCCGCCTCCGACGACGAGACGTTCGGCATGATGCGATCGCACACGTGTTTCCACATGTCGTAGTGGTCGATGTCGAAGATTTCCATGGTGGCGTGCGACCACAGGTCGGCGATACACGACAGTGATGCGGACGAGGCGGCGCAGCACAGCGTGATCGGATCTCGCAGGCCACGGCGGGTGAGATTGGCGTGGATCTGCTGCCAGGACAGCTGGTTGCCGAGCCCATCGCTCACCCACGCTCCCAGCGTGTGCATGGTGCCGGCGGTGTCTATGCCGGTTATGATGCCCGCCCCTACCCCACCCTGGCGGAAGAATTGTTGCAATGGATGAACCCACAGTGTGGTTTCCTCGATGAGGAGCATAGTAGCAGGAACCACGGGTCGATTCCACCATTGGTCGATGAGTTGTCGTTCTCTGGCTGCTTTCTTCGCTCGGCCGTTCCATCACGGCATCGGGGTCCAGGAGCCGCACGGGGTTGACGAATGCCGCCATGACCCCGGCAATCAGCAGCCACGGATGTATGGTGTCGAGCAGACGAGCCCGGTCAGCACCAGGCATGCCGCCCACGTCCCACGCAGTAGCATGACCGCTTTGGCGGGCTGGCACCCCAGCGACAGCCACAAGGCAGCCAGGCTGGTCACTGCGACCGTCGCCGCCGGCGATCCCGGACGAAGTAGGCGCAACACATGCTGGCGCCGAGCAGTCCGGCTGCCAACCAACGCCGGGCCACAGCACGGTGGCGCGACTTGCGACGCTGGGTGCCGAACACCACCACCGAGAGGATGGCAATATCTGTCGCATAGTCACCGGTGAGCCGGCTGATGGCCACTACAGCCAGGCCAAGACTGAGCATAATGCCTGGCCATACGGTGATGCGGGACGAATACCGCCAGTGATGGGCCGATAACACCATGCTTACGGTCGCCATCGTGAACAGCCAGGTGGCATTGCCTCGCGGCGCCTCGGCCGTAAAAATAGTAGACGCCTGCGAGGAAATATCCGAGCGACCAGGAGATTCCGGGCCAAAATATGCTATTCCGACCCCGCACTAGGGCAACCGCGTGGTAGACGAAGATGATTCCGCCGGTGATGGCAAACCAAAACCACCATGTTTGTCTGGCATTGCCACATCACAAAGAGTGCCGATGAGCATCATGACCGGAAAAATACAGAACTGACGGCAACCATTTTTCTATGGGTTGTGCCACGGGAATCACTCCAGGTTGGTGTTGGGTCGTCTTTATGCCCTAGTGAAAAGCCTCCCCAAACTAGTTTTGTTCCTAAAGTTGTAGAACCCTCTGAAGTCTCCTCCCCTGTCCGGGGTGAAAAACCCATCCTGACGACGTGACCCCATGTCACGATGGCACATACGGCTACAACCCCAAGCCCACCCCTCCCCGTTTAGGGGTATCAAGGGGCAATGGTTTCCGCACCTGCCACCCATAATCCTCGCTCCCCCAGTCCCATTGGACATGCGAATCATGCGACCCTGTTTTTTCTCCGCCACCGGACTGCTCATCACCGTGACCATCATCATGTGCCCTCACCCTTTACCCATCGGCTGCGAGCGGCGCAGCCCCAGCATGACCGCACTCGCCCAGGTGCCGCAACGCCACACCGTGGTGGGATATGAGCGGGCGGAATTCGGCGCCGGATGGGGTTCAAGCACGACCCGACCGGGATGTTCGGTGCGCGACGACATGCTGCGAACGCAGCTGACCGTGCTGACGGAATCCGACCGGTGCAAGCCGATTGCGCAGGGATTTGCCCTCACTCGGGCCGAGTCATCAGCAGCGACCCTGCCATGGCGGCTGGGGAACCGATCGAGCTGATCACATCTTTCCCCTGTCGGCAGCCTGGGACATGGGGGCATATGCCTGGCCGATGGCGAAACGGTTGGCGTTCGCCAACGATCCGGCCAACCTGGTGGCCGTGGCCAAGGCCGAAAATCAGGCCTAAGTCGGATTCTCTACCATCGGAATGGTTACCATCGGATAGTTCGCGGCGATGCTGGTATGTCAATCAATTGGCAGATATTGCTGTGACGTACGGGTTGGCGTGGTGTCGGCGGCAGATGCTGCCGTGATGCGTCACCAATGCCCCATGGGTTAATGTTTATACCCATTGCTCCACAATCCATAAAAAGGAAGTTGATATCAATATGATTATGGGTCCGCTTCTGACCATCGTCCACGTTCTCGCCGCCGTTCTGCTGCTCGGACCGGTCACCGTCGCAGTCTCCCAATTCCAGTGCAAGCACTCAAAGCCCACGAAGGCGACACTGCCGCCGGAGGCGCTGCCCGCGTACTCTACCGCATCACCCAAACCTACGGCATGCTTTCCTCCTGGTGCCCCTCGTGGGCTTTGCCATCATGTTCACCGGCGACTACTGGCACGAAGGCAGATTCCACACATCCCTGTTGCTGTCCATCATTGGCTGGGCCCTCCTGCTGTTTGTCATCATGCCCCGCCAGAAAACCATGATGGGCGCGCTCGGCTCCTCCCCGAAGACGAACTCACACACGATTTTCAGGTTGCCGACTGGAAAAAGCCAAGTCGCAGCTGGCAATGTTCGGCGGAATCTTCTCGCTCCTCTGGGTGGTCACCGCACATACTCATGATGCTCCCCCGAATCATGGGGTAATTCGCGCGCGTTGCGGCGTCGACAAGCGAGAAGCGATACGCAAGAACCCACGCCCGTTTCTTAACCCAAATGAGGGAATATAAGACTAAGTTAACGTTTCTTCATTCTAAATTCATCTCTAATTCATAACAATGGGGCATAATAATTAAGGTACACCCGGGGGTTTCGTAATTTGATCCAGCTTTCCTCTGTGTGACATGGTGCAAACCAGGTGACGTCGAAACGAACATCATCGCCCCTGACTTCACTGCGGAAACACAATTTTGTGATAATTTTTGTTACCTACGTATTTTTGGGAGCTTTACGATCATGCCTTTTGCATCAAAACGATTCGCCCCGATCTTTGGCGTCGTCACACCCCTCATCTTAGTTGCCCTCGCCGGCTCAGCATTATCTAACTCAAAACGACCGCCAACATTGGGCAAGCTGCCGCATCCGTTGAGCTTTCCGAACCCTCCGAACCCCAGGCAAACGCCGAAGCAGCCGCCGTTGCCGAACCCACCAGCGCCAGCGCCACCCCACCCCAGCAGCTCCCCGAAACCCAGCAACCCACAGCAACCAATAATGGTGGTGGCGCCACAGCTCCCGCCGCACCCCCTGCAGGCAACCCCAATCAGGGTCCAATCCGCAATTGCAAATCCCTGGTGTTCCGCAAATTCCCCTGCCAGGAGGCTTACCTAATATTGTGATCCCCAACCCCCACTGAATTATCACGATCTCAATATTAACTTGGGGTAATCATGGCTCGACACCTTTCCACCCCCCAACACCACGGTGCTGTCTCTCGGCTGCCGACCGGGCCCTCCCGGCTCTCCCCAATGCCAAGGTGCTCAACCATCAGATCCCGCATGATTGCCTGGATCATGCTTGTCGTCTTCACCGCGCTATCCTCGGTCCTCTCACCTCACCGACGCGGTACGCCGCGGTGAAATCCACGACTCTCAGCTAATAATGCGGTGGAACAGAAATCTCCGAATTCAACTCTTTGTCAAAGACTCCCCACCACCCTACACCAATGCCCGCCAATTAATCGAAGCCTACCTCACCCAAGAGCTCCCCCAGGGTGACCAAATCCTCCCGGCGTCTACAAAGGCCGCATAATACAACAAAGCATAGACAAAGAAAAACTCACCAACCTACCCAAAGAACAACGGACCAGCTCCTAAAAAGACATGTTCACCGGATCCAACAGCTCTGAATCACCAACAACATGCATTGGGCGCGAGGTCGAAAATCACCACCCCCGGTCAGGACAAACCCGACTATTTCGCCACCGTAGTTTTCACCGACGACCTGTACCGCAACCTCACCACCCAGACTCAGCTGCTCACAACCTTAGGGCTGGTGGTCATGCTTATCGCCGTGATTATCGCCTCGCTCATCGCTACCAGATTATTAACCCCATTAGGACCCTGCGCAATATCGCCAACCAAATCACCGACTCTGACCTCACCTCCCGCGTCCCCTGTCGACGGCGAAGACGAAATCGCCGACCTGGCCGGTACTTTCAACCGAATGCTTGATCGAATTGACACCGCCTATAAGGCGCAGCGACAATCGTCGACGACGCCGGCCACGAGCTCCGCACCCCCATCACCGTCATCCGTGGCCACCTGAACTCCTCGACACTGCCACCCATGAGCAGCGGGAACGCAGCGTCAAACTATGCATGGACGAACTCGACCGCATGACCCGCATGGTCAACGACCTCCCAACCTCGCCATTGCCGACGCGGACGGCCCCAGCTTCCTCCACATGCAACCCATCGACCTCACCGAACTCACGATCGATATCGAAGACAAGGCCGATATGGTCTCCGGCGGCCGGGCCAAGGGTGACCGAAATCGCTGAAGGTTTTGTGTTAGCGGACGCGCAGCGCATCACCGAGGCTATTCTGGAATTAACCCGCAACGCAGTGAAATACACCAATGATGATTCCCCTATCATCATTGGATCCACCAATAAAGACGGTCAGGTTGGTTTCAGCGTCCGAGATTTCGGCCCCGGTATTGATAGTGCAACCCAAGAGATTCTTCCACCGATTCAATCGGGGCGAACAACCCTCCTCCGACCAGGTACCGAAAAAAGGCGCTGGATTGGGTCTTTCCATTGTCAAAGTGATCGCCGAAGCACACGGCGGGCACGCTTGGGTAGACTCGACACCAGGCCTAGGCTCGACGTTTGGTATCACTTTCCCGCAAACTATTCCCCCAATCCAATCAGAAATCATTGATATTTATAAGGAGTATTAAATGAGCCGTATCTTAATCGCTGAGGATGATAATGGGATTGCAGAGTTCATTGCCCGAGGCCCAGAGTCCGCAGGTTATTCCTGTGACGTGACCGACAATGGCCCCGTGGCTTTCGGCATGGCATAGGTCCGGCGCTACCAGCTCATGATACTTGACCTGGGCCTCCCCAATATGGACGGCACCGACATTCTCGAACAGTTACGATCGTTGGGCACCACCTTGCCCATCATTGTACTCACGGCCCGCACCGCCTTGGAGGACCGGCTGCGTACCCTGGAGGGGGTGCCAACGACTATATGCCCAAACCGTTCCAGTTCGCCGAGCTATTGGCTCCGGGCTGCGGCTGCGCCTGGCCGAAAGCAACCCGGACATGAATGGGGCGAACAGCACCCAGATTCACCATAACGGCATGGTGCTGGATTTACGGGCCCATAGGGTGCTTATCGACGACAAATGGCGAGACCTCTCCCGTAGGGAATTGGGTTTGTTAGAGACCCTCATGCGGCATCCCCGGCAAATTCTGTCCCGCAGCCAATTGCTCAGCCAGGTGTGGGGATGGATTTCGACCCGGGTTCAAACGTAGTAGATGTATATATCCGCAGCCTGCGGAAGAAAAATCGGCGCCGACAAGGTGGAAACGGTTCGGGGATCCGGGCTACCGGCTCAAACTAGGATCTTCCGCTACCCGCTACCCTGCCCCAAGATGCATGGCTTCACCACGCACCCATATTGGTGAAAACCACTGCGTGTGGTGGGCCAATTATGTATCACATGACTGGTGTGACTGGTGTGGGGTTAATCCCGCCAGTCGCGGTCGCCCCGATCACGGTTGTAGCCGCCCCGATCACGGTCACCCCGGTTGTAGCCGCCACGACGATCGTTCCAGTCGCCCCGGTCCCGGTTTCGGCCACCGTTACCTCGGTCGCGGTTGTAGCCGCCCCGGCCGCCGCGATCCCCGCGATCATCCCAATCACGGTCGCCTCGATCGCCCCGGCTGTAGCCGCCACGACCCCGACCGCCGGTATCTTCTCAATGTGAATCAGCTGGCCGGAAATGCGGGCGTCCCGCAGGTTATCGAACACCGACTTCGGCAGCCCCTTGGGAAGTTCCACCAGGGTGAAGTCCGAACCAATGGTGATGCGACCAAAGTCCTTATTGACAGGCCACCGTTTCGCGCAAGGCACCAACGATGGCACCCGGCGCGACATGCTGCCGCTTGCCCACCGCCAACCGGTAGGTTTCCATGTCTTGGCTGCCTCGGTCGAACCGACGGCCACCCCGGTCGCCGCGGTTGTAGCCGCCACGACGATCATCCCGGTCCCGGTCGAACCGATCATAACCCGGTCGCCGCGATCATTCCGATCGCGGTCTCGCCGATTGCGGCGCTTCTCCGCCGGCGGCTCCGTCATCAGGAATTCGTCACCTGCGCGGGCCTGGGTGGCCAGGGCTGCGGCAATATCTTCTAATGGCACGTCATGCTGTTCCGAATAGGTCTTGACCAGGTTACGGAACACCGCCACCTGGGTGTTTTCCAAAGATTCGGTGATGGAGTCCGCGAACTTGGCCTGCGGGACCCGTTGACCTCGTCAACGGTGGGCAATTCCCATTTTCCTGCAGGGGCGCATTGGTGGCCCGCTCAATATTCCGCAGGAAGCGGCGCTCCCGGGGTGACGAACAAAAATCAGTTCTCACCACTCCGACCAGCGTCCGGTGCGCCCAATGCGGTGCACATAGGATTCTGTGTCGGAAGGAATGTCGTAGTTCAAAAACGTGGAGATGCGTTCCACGTCCAGGCCGCGGGCAGCCACGTCGGTGGCTACGAGAATATCAAGGCGACCGTCTTTCAGCTGTTCAACGGTGCGTTCGCGCTGCTGCTGGGCAATATCGCTGCTGATGGCGGCCGCGTTGAAGCCGCGGGCGCGCAGCTTCGGCCAATTCCTCGGTTTCGAATTTGGTGCGCACAAACATAATCATGGCCCCAAATTCGGTGACTTCGAGAATACGGGTGAGCGCGTCCAGCTTATTGCGATGGGCCACGTTCAAGAACCGCTGGGTGATATTGGTGTTGGTGCGGGTTTCAGACTTGACCTGAATCTCGTGCGGGTCGTTCATGTACTGCTTCGACAACCGGCGAATCCCCGCTGGGCATGGTTGCGGAGAACAGTGCGACTTGTTTTTTTCTTCCGGGTGTCCGCAAGGATGCGTTCCACATCTTCCTGGAAACCCATGTTGAGTATTTTCGTCGGCCTCGTCAAGGACGAGGAACCGCAGCTCGAAATGTCGAGGGAGCCCTTTCCAGGTGGTCGATAACCCGCCCAGGGTGCCCACAACGATTTGGGCGCCGCGGCGCAGCCCAGAAAGCTGAATGCCGTAGGCCTGGCCACCATAGATAGGGAGGACGGAAATATCGCCGTCGAGGTGGTCGACGAAAACCTGGAAGGAGTCGGCAAACCTGAGGGCTAGTTCCCTGGTGGGGGCGAGGATGAGTGCTTGGGGTGGCGGATTTTCGGCGTCGATAAGCTGACAAAATGGGCAGCGCGAATGCTGCGGTTTTTGCCGGTGCCGGTTTGGGCCAGGCCGAGTACATCATGCCCGTCGAGGAGCACGGGTATGGTTTGGGCTTGATGGGGGACGGGGTTTCAAACCCCACATTTTTCTACTGCTTTGACTACAGGCTTGGGAAGGCCCAGCGTATCAAAGCTGGTGCCTGGGGTTTCTTCTGAGTCATTTTCATCAAAGTCGGTGGCCTCAGAAGTGTCCGCAACCCTGGAGTCGTCGCCACCCGGTTCCTCGACAACCACTTCGTCGAGGGTGATGGGATTGGGCGTGACTTCCCTGCGAAGTTTCCTGAGATTCCGACACTACATTATTCTCGTCCGGCTCGAAAGCGCTGCCGGTAGCGTCATCGGTAACTACTCATTGCAGCACCACAGTACGCCATTTTATGACTAATAGCGAACCAGCACGACGTGTGTCTTATCAGATGTGATTTATCCTGGTGAGCTTTTCGACGGTGGGCAGGTCGGCGGGTGCCCAATCAAGTTCGGCAAGGTGTTCTGGGACATGCCAGGCAATGGCCTGATGTTCCAGGGCCTGGGGCTCACCGGATTCTATGGTGCAGCGGTAGGTACCGAGCGCAATATTATTGTGAATGGTTGTGGTGATTTTATCGCCAACGGTGATGACGCAGCCAAGTTCTTCACGGATTTCCCGTTTGAGGGCCTGCTTTGGGGTTTCACCGTTTTCGATTTTACCGCCGGGGAATTTCTACATGTGGGTGTCGGCGCGCTGGGCGGCAAGGATCCGGCCGTCGCGGGTAATGACGGCACCCACGACCTCCGTAAGTTGGGTATCACCCAGGTCGGATGGCCGGTGGAGGGTTTCCTTGGCCCGCAGCCAGGTTGCGAGGGCAATAAGGATGACGGCCCCGGCAATGAGGAATGCGTATTTGTAACCGTATTGTTGCACCACCCAGCCGATAACCAGGGGTCCGAGAATGGTGCCGCAGTCGCCGGCCATTTGGAAGGCCGCCAGGGTTTTCCCACCGTTCCGGTCGGAGCCAATGATGTCGGCGAGGGCTGCCTGGATGGGCGGGTTGCTGAGCCCGGCCCCGAGGCCGGCGCAGGCGGAGAACACAACGAGAACCCCGAAACTATGGGTGAACCCGAAACCAGCGGTGAAGACCATCGCCACGAGAAGCCCACAATAAATGGGGGTTTGCGCCCAATGGCGTCGGCAACGCGCCCGGAGAATTGCAAGGCGATGGGCGTTGCCCACGGCGTGAGCAGAGAGCACGTAGCCGGCAACGGTCCCGCCATTGGTGAAGGTGGCCTCGACGAAAAGCGGGACCACGGCGACCCGCACCCCAAAAGTTCACCCACCCGTTGGCGAACGAGGTCACGATAATGGCCCGATAGGTGGGTGGCGAAGCGCCTCCATGACCCCCAGTTCCAGCCGGGTGTCCTGGGATTGTGCCACACGGCTACCAATGTGTTTTGGGCATCGACAGCCACACGACGAGGGAAGCCAGGCCAGAAACAGCCCATAGATGAGGAATGGCCAGCGGAACCCCAAGACCGAGAGGAGCGACCCCAAGGCGGGGCCGAAGACGGAGCCGAAGAGGAACCCGGAGGCATAAGCACCGGAGCAGCGGCCCCGGATGGTGGGCGGGGCAAGCCGCACGATGAGCCCCATGGCGGATACGGTAAACATGGTAGACCCAAACCCGGCAAGTCCCTCGCAGGAGCACAAGATGCCAATACTCTTGAGCGGCGGCAATGAGCCCGGTGGTGACGGCAACGATGAGCAGACCGGTGATATATACCCAGCGGGCACCGAGTTTGTCGACAAGTTTGCCACCGGCGGGGGCAAACACGAGTCGGGTGAAGCTGAATGCGGAGATGACGGCGCCGGCCGCAACCGCACCGACACCGAAGCTGGTGGCAAGCTGCGGGAGGATGGGGGAAATGAATCCAGCCTAGGGCAATGATGAAGGCGGCAATCACCAAAAATCCAGATTTCCCGGGGATTCTCTCTGCCGGGCGGGCGGTTGGGTCACTGTTGGTAGTCATCGGTTCCAGCGTAGACCTTACCCAAGGAAAATCCGTAAAACCAACGGTCCTCGAACACATTTCGTGTGCTTGGATGGGGTGTCCGGAGCGAGCTTTTAAGGTGATAACCATGATGATGCACCAGGATTTTCCCGAATTATTTCCTGCGCCTTCCGATCCCGGCGCCATGGCGGATCGGGCCGTGATCCAGCATCCGCAGACCGTTTGCAGCGTTGGGTTCGGTGATGCGTCATCTCGTTCGCTGTCACGCCCGGTGGCAACATGGCGGCCGCTCACCAAGAAACTCCCGGCGCTGACCGGCCGAAGGCGGTTGAATGCCACAATTTCCCGGCATCGAGTGGGTCCGGCGATACGGCGAAGGTTGTACACGCCGGATGATCCGCGGGTTGCCGCCTACCTGGTGTTTTTGCGAATATACTTCCCCAGATGGGCGGTGGGTGGATCCGGGGGTTGCCCAGGGTTGGGTGCGGGCGTTGGTGGGGTCGGATTATGTCGAATGCGTGCACGAATTGCCGCGGGAGTCGACGCCGACATATGTGGGTGGTTGATGGTTCGTTTCTGCCGATTGCGTCACCGGCCGAATTGGTTACGCCAGCGCCAGTTCCCGCACGGTAGCGTATTGTGAGACTTCCGCCATCAGGGTGGGATCGTGGCAGGTCATGATGATCGCCGGCGGTCGGTTCCCGTGAAGATGGCGGTGTATAGCTCGGTGGAGCTGGGTGCGACCCGGTAGTCTAGCCCTACGTCGGGTTCATCCAGCAACACCACATCAGTTCCCCGGTTGAATACCTTTTTCGACCTGCGCGAGTCGCAGCATGGTGGGGTGAGGTCAAGTGGGTGGGTTTCGGGGTCGATGCTGGCCAGGGCCCCTGCCGGCTCGCCGCCGATGAAGTTGCGGAGGGTGGTTTCATTACCTGGTCGCAGGCGCGTTGAGTTTGCAGGCTTATCGACGCCGGTTGCGGCGTGAACGCCAAAGTGTGGAGGAGGGTGGTTTTCCCCACCCCGTTGGGGCCCCGGAGCCAGCAGATTTCGCCGCGTTCGAGGCGCAAATGCAGTGGTGGCGTGGTAAATCCGGGTTCGGTGGGAGTGGTGAATTGCCACCAGCGCCGGCGGGGTGAGTTCGCGCTTACCCTGCGACATCACCCAGGTCGATGATATCCCCGGTGGGGACGCATGGTGGTAGTTGTGGGGATAGGTGCTGCCCGGTGTAGGGGACCATGGTGCCGTCGCGGAGTTCGAAGCAGTCAAAGTGGTGGTCGATGGGAGGCAGACTGTGGGCAACGGCGATGATATCCCCGGATAGCGGTCCAAAATGTCGCACACTTGTTTGCATGATGCGGTGTCGAGGCCGGCCCAGGGGTCGTCGAGAACGAGAGTAGTCTGCTTGGAGCACCAGGACGCTGGCCAATGCCACCCGGCGGGTTTGCCCGCCGGAGAGCCTGGTGGGGTGGGCTTCCGCCAAGTCCATGAGGTTCAAATCGGTAAGGATTGCGGTCACTTGGTCGAGCATGATATCGGCATGAATGCCGCGTTGTTTCCAGGCCGAAGGCGACTTCTTCGATGACGGTGTCACGGAGATAGGTGAGGTGGCAGGTGGCGTCGGCTCCCAGGTAGGCGACCTGGCCCCGCGGAGCGGCGTCGACAAGCTCGCTGGCCCACGATGAAAGGCCGTCACCAATGATGAGGTGGCGTTTCTACGATAATCACCAAAATGATGGCAGCCAGGGGCAAAAGTATTCGAACAAGTTTTTGTATTGTACTGTCGGGTGGTGGTCGCAGCACGGTACGACGGCCGGGGAGTTCAGGCCCATGGTGGTCATGGCGGTGGCGCGCTGCCCACCATGGTAGAGCACTGCACCAGCACGGGATGACCAGGTTGCCGGGGTGTGGGGTGCGGCCGGTAAGTCGGCAGGCGTCGCGCATGCGTCGGGTGATGTCGTGGGCTTGGGGCAGGATGGATGGCGGAGCCCAGGATGAAGCTTATGCTGTGGTGGATGCGGGCGGTTTGGAGGGCTTTGACCAGCTCGGGGATGCGAACAGTCGTGAGCGCGGCCAGCAGTGCTGCGATGAGCGCGGCGAATCGGAGGCTCAATTGCCCGGCGGTCACCAGCCCGTCCCGGTAGGTTGCGGCGAAGGGCACGTAGATGAGCAGCATGGACAGGCCGGTGGGGAGGCTGAGGGCCAGGGTAGTGGCGATGAGCGAGAGGTTACGGGTGGTTGCCGTGCCCACGACCAGTGCCACAATCATCACGGTGGCGGACACCCACGGATTATTCAGCCCTAACACGATGATCCAGGCGGTGAACCCGCACACGATGCTGGTCAGGGGTTAAGTGCGCGCATGGAAGCTCGCTAGGGGTTTTCTTCGGCAGGGGATCGGATTGCCACATGGACGATAATCATGACCAGTGCCTTGTCGAAAGGGTCGGACACGAGTGATTGAGGCGGTGACGGATCCGATGAGGGAGTTTCCATTTCCCGAAATAATGACACGAGGGCGCCCGTGCCCACGCCAGCGGTTCCGCCATAGACGAACGCGGCGACGGGGGCTGCCAGCATGCCGGAGATGACGCCGAGCACCACCCCGGCCGTGATGGTAGGGGAATGTTCTGGCATCCCCTTGGCGATCATGACCCCGGACAGCAGCCCGACCATGGCGGATACCGCTGCGAAGGGCAGGGCCGCGGGGTTGAAAAGCCCCCAGACGATGCTGCTGAGGGTGCCGGTGGCCAGGCCGGCGATGGGCCCGGCGAGTCCCGCCACCAGGACGGTGCCCACCGAGTCAAGGTAGAGGGGATGCCCACGGAGCCGACGATTTGGCCGATCACAATGTTGAGCACCAGGGCGGCGGGAATGATAGCGATGGTGCGGGCGGGCAGGATCGGCAGGCTGGCTGACAGCAACAGGATCGCGCCGAGCACGTAGCCGCCCAGGGTGATGAGTGCGGGGCTGGACCCGCCGACGGATTCCCAATCGGTGGGGCGGGTGAAAACCAGATAGAACCAGGTTCCGAAGATGACAGCAACGCCTACTGTGGCGCGGATACGTTGGGCGGTGGTGAGTGCGGGCATGGGGGTATCACGTCCTGTTAAGTGGGCATGCGAAACTAAACCCCTATGTCACCTCGGAGTCGTTCTCATCCTAAAGCATGGGTGGCGTCGACGCCAAAAGCTTAAGACTGCGGAGAAACTCCGCCCAGGCCTGCTGCGGGTCCACGCCGGTCACCAGCTTGACGACGGGTTTTCGGCCGGGTTGGCCGGTGGTTTCCGCCGACCAGTGCCCCTTGAAGTCAGCCACGGTAGTGCCGCGCAGCAGGGGTGAGGTGGTTTCCACGTCGACGGCCACGGTGGTGGTGGCATAGTCGACAGTGCCCAGGGCCACCATGGTGGTGATGAGGTCGTGGATTTGGGCCTGGTAGCCCTCCCCATGGCCTGGTGGAATTCGAAATAGAATCGCAGCAAATCCGGCAGGACATCAGCCAGTGGGTGGTGTGCGGCGGCAAGAATATCGCACGCGGCATCGAGCAGGTCGGGTGAGAGCAGCATGCTTTCCGTCACGGACTGGGAGCGCACCCCCAGGGGGCAGACGGTGATGGGAATGGTGGCGTGAAATACCTCGGCGGCGGCGTGGGGTCGACCCACGTGTTCCACTCCGCGGTGGGGGTGGTATTGCTGGGCACAGGTAGGCGCCGCCCATGAGGTAAAATTCGCTGGTGGGCGGGTGGGTGCGCAGGTAGGTGGCCAGGTTCGTGGCCGGCCCGGTGATAATCAGGGTGGCGTCCCGGTTGGCGCACCACAGGTCGTCCCACCCGGTGTCGGCGGCGGGCACGCCCACGGGAACCGTGTCGGGCCCTCCCCGGGGTCACCGCTATCGTGTCCGTGCTGGTCTCTGGGGGAATCACATAGCCCAGGCCATGCGGCCCGTGGGTTTCCGGGTGGTGACCAGCGGCACCGCCAGGGCGTCGGCACGCCCGCCAACACCAGCACGTTCGGCAGGCCGCAGAGTCGTAAAATGTGAGTGCTATTGAGGGCGGCTTGGTGGCGTCGACATTGCCGGCGGTGGTGGTGACCGCTCGAAGCTGCACCTCCCCGCGGCCGCAAGGCCGGCCAGGTAGATGAGCGCCAGGGCATCATCGATACCGGTGTCGCAGTCGATCAGAACCGGGTGGTTGCTATTCGTCCTCGTCATCGTCGTCATCATCATCTTCGTCATCGTCGTCGAAGAAGAATCGTCGTCATCATCCTCGCCGAAAAAGGTCGTACACGTCCGGCTCGTCGTCATCATCGTCGTCGAGGGGCACCAATTGCTCGCCCAGGATTCGGCCTGATCCGCCGCCAGCGACAGGACGTCGAAAAGCTTATCGAAGTCGGTGAAGGAACCCAGGTCCAGGGTTTCGGTGCAGGGTCTCTAGGATGCTGCTGGCGTATTCCTCGATTTTTGGCGTTGACCTCTCTCATGCTGAGCTTCCGCACCTCCCCCATGGCCGAAAAATGCCGTTCCGCCTCCATCATGTGGGTCTCAAACTCGGGGTCGACGGCATCAAACTGCACCTTTGCCGTGGGAATGCCCTCGATAATCTCAATCGTCACCGTCACACTGGTGTTGTCACCAGCGCGGCGGACACCCGATTATCTTCCTCGCGGTCCTGTACAAACTCCAGGTCAGCTATGCGCTCATCGGTGCCGTCCAATAAATCCCCCAACAGGGTCACCACCTGGTCGGTGGCGATGTGCGACGCCACGGCCTGCACCGCATCAGATACCGAGAACGCCACGGACACCAGCACCGCCTCGAAATCCGCATCCCAATCATCGTCCGCGGTGGCAATATACACGTTCGCCCGCCGGCACGAGGGGGTCAATTTCCACGAACTGTATCTCCACCTCTGAGGTGATAGGCACAAAAAGCGTATCCCTGAACCCGGGATTCGATTCCGTCGGCATCCAACGCGGTGGCAATTTCCTCAAAGAAGGTCATAACGACACTCATCCTCAAAAAAATCATGTGATTACTGTGGTTATGGTTACACAGCGTGGTAACCCCTAGTGCACACACTAACCTACTTCGCCACCCCTTGGGGCTAATACTGAGAAGCAGCCGCAATAATCCCAGCTATCCGCTTCTTTTTCGGCACGTGCGGACAGGGGGCACAATATCCCGCATCATCCCCATGAAAAACCATGCAACAGCTGCTGCGATGCACCACCAAATAGTCCGGCTCCACATCCCCGGCCGCACCGGCACCACCTGGTCGTCGCAAACCTGTTCAAACCTTAATGGGGGAGGCGAACGTCCGCAACCTGCTGCAACCCTTGGTATCTCCGACGCCACCGTGATGGCCCGGTCCTGCTCAAAATGCTCATTACCGGCCCCACCGCCGGCTGCATCATCCCGTCCGCCACCACCGCCCACAACGGTGCCGGCCGCACCTTCGCCACCCGGCACAACGTTGCGATAATTGGCGCGAAACTTTCCCCGCATGTCTGCCCGACGCCATAGCTTTCTGCCCGCCGGCCCGGCTGAAACCCAAACCAATACCCCTCCCTCGTCCCGCTGAAACACCAACCCGGAGGACAAATCCAGGTCGGGAATCTCCTCAGTGAGCACCATTGCCACCACCGATGGCGCCGCCACCGACCAGGTCAGTGAAAAACAACCACATGTGCGCCCCAAAACGATCCTCGTGCAGCTTATAGGTTTGCCGACCCGTGGCAATTCCCCGCCGCACCACCCTGATCGCTGGCCAGCATTTCGGCCGACAGCGCCGCCCCCAGCGACCTCATCCACGCAGGGCGCATACTGTGGCTGGCCTGCCACCGCCCGGGCGATCGCCCGATCCACGGCGTGGGAAACATTGGTGGGGCTCATGGGTGAATCCTCCTCACGAATCGTTCGGGCAAAACCAACAAACACAACACCGGTAGCACTGCCACTGTCCTATCCGCCGGTTTCTGCATAATCCCAGTCTACGGGCATCCGCAGGTGAGTTACTCGGTTTCCAATAACTGCCATCACCTCGGGACGGCCCTTCCCCCACTCCACCATGCTGTAGTTCTCCCATGCCACCCGCCGGGCCGCGTCGGGGTCGTACACCACATAGGCGGTGGTGTCGAATACTTTGGTGGCCCGGCCGGGCAGGGTATCGCTGGACATGCGGTATTGCGGCCAATCGGTTTCAGGGTGGTGGTTGCCCCGGTTCCCGCCGCGGTGATGGCGGTGTTGTTCGGGTTGCCGGTGTGAATGAAACTAGCCCAGTAGCTTTGCATTTGGTCCCGCAGCGTATGGAGCTCCTCCCACCCGCCGAGCTTATTAATGGCCGCGGCTTTGGAGCCATCCAGGTCACCAAAAACCGGACTGAGTTCGGCGGTGTGGGAGGCCCCAATGCCCAGCCATCGAAGGGCTGCGGCGCATAGTCGAATCTGTACATCCAGGTGGGGGCGGAAAGGCTGTGAGCGGAGGCGGCGATCACGCTGGGCGCCCAAAACACCGAATCGGTGAGCAGTTCGGCATAGTCATTGCGGGAGACAGCGTTGTTGTAGAACCGGAGAATGGTGTCGGCGCCGTGCGGGTCGTAGCCTTCCAGCATGGTGCGGGCCCGCTGCGCCCGCTTCTTCGACCTGAAATAGAATGTTTTTGCGAACGCCACTTCGTCGATATTGGTGCCGATCATGAGGGGATTTTTGTGTTGCTCCCCGGCGCGGAACGTGGTGATGGGGTGGTCGCGGATGAGGTCACCGTCGACGATGGCGCCGAAGCAGGCGTTGAGGTTGAGGAGTTCCCGCTGCGCCACAGCATGGATTGGCCGGCACCAATGAGGGTTTCCCGGACCGAGTTTCCGCAGTTCATCTAGGGTGGGGTCGGTGAGTCCGGCACGGGTGACGAGTTCGTTGCACCAGAAGGCGGCTTGGGCGGCGGGTGGACGGCGGCGACGGGGGCGGATTGGGCGATGGGCCCGGTGGAAGAGGCCACGTGCCGCGGGAACGCACATGAGGGTGATGACGCTGGCACCGCCGGCGGATTCGCCCATGAGGGTGATATTGGTGGGGTCGCCACCGAAGCTGGCGATGTTGTCTTTTGACCCAGTGGAGGGCGAGGAGTTGGTCGAGGACAGCGGGGTTGGGGACGCAGTCGTCGCCGAAGCTGGAAAAGTCAAGGTAGCCGAGGGCACCGAGCCGGAAGTTTAGGAGACATAGACCACGTCCATGGCTTGAACGAGGTAGTGGCCGCGGAGGACTTGTTGGTGGCTGGATCCGTAGATGAAGGAGCCGCCGTGAGGTAGACGACGACGGGAGGGTGCGGTCATCGTCAGGGGCGGACAATGTCGAGGTTGAGGCAGTCTTCGCTGCCACGGATACGGTCGCTGGGGGTGAGGGAGGGTTGGGCGGCAATGGCACCGTATTCGGTGCAGTCTTTGATGCCGTCCCATCGTGGTGCCGGGTGGGGGCGCGGAATCGGTGGTTGCCGGCGGTGGTGTCGCCGTAGGGGACGCCGCGCCAGGTGCGGAGGGCCCGGGGATGGTGAGTCTAAGGCCGCAGATAGTGCCGGCGGTGGTGGTGATTATGAGGTCGTCGGTGACCTTGTTGTTGCGGGGTGTGTGATTGGGGGTTTTGACGCTGGTGTCCGCCGCGTGTGTGGGTTCCGCAGGGTCGCCTGTCGAAGCATTGGTGGGATGGGGGCCGAGGGGTACCGCATATTTCACTAGAGTAGGTGACATGGTGAATTACGTCGACCGGGATACGGTTTTGTGCATTTTCTTTGGCTGCCCGCCCTCGAATCATGGGGTGCGGTTTCATAATTGGCTTTATGACAAGTTGGGGTTGAATTATTTGTACAAGGCGGTGGCGCCGACGGATATTGCGCAGGCTGTGGCGGGTATTCGGGGTTTGGGTATTCGGGGAGCGGGGTGTCGATGCCGTATAAGCAGGCGGTGATTCCGCTTGTCGACGAGTTACACCTTCGGCGGCCCGGATCGAGGCGGTGAATACCATTGTCAATACGGATGGGCGATTGGTTGGGTACAACACAGACTATGTGGCGGTGGCGGACTTGTTGCGGGAGCACGAGGTGGATCCGGGCCTGTCGGTGGTGGTGCGGGGGTCGGGCGGCATGGCGAATGCCGTGGTGGCCGCCATCGCGGATCATGGCATGACTGGCACGGTGGTGGCACGGAATGCGGCGACCGGTCGGTCATTGGCCTCGCGGTATGGGTGGTCGTATTCGGATGCGGTGCCGGCCGGGGATCTGGGGTTGGTGGTGAATGTGACCCCGTTGGGTATGGCTGGGGCGGATGCGGATGTGCAGTCGTTTAGCGATGCGGAGATTCAGCGTGCCCAGGTGGTGTTTGATGTGGTGGCGTTTCCCGTGGAGACCCCGTTGATTCGGGCGGCGACCCGGCTGGGGGTGCCGGTGATTACTGGTGGGGAGGTTATCAGCAGGCAGGCTGCGGCACAGTTTGAGCTCTATACCGGGTGCGGCCAACGCCGGAGGATGTGGCCGCCGCGGAGGAGTACGCCCTCGGCATAGAACCAGCATGTATGGGGAGGTAAGAGGAATAAGGGTAAGGTTTTTACGCCCTGAGCGAATCGGTGCATGCCTGGCGGCCTCCACCGTTTAAAGTTGAGCACTACCAGTCATAATTGATGAAAAGGTAGGTGCGAAACCCTAATGTTTAAGTCTCGGTCGAAGTCGCAGGATTCCTCGAATGCGGTTGTGGTGACCGATTATGTTCATTCGGATCCGGAAGCGTTGATGCAGGAGTCCGGGTTGGTGGCCAGGTGGTTGGTGACCGGTTTAGATAAGGCGGCGAAGCTGCAGCACAAGACGATTATAAAGTATGTGGATCGGCTGAAGGAGAAGAATCCACAGGCCACCCCGGCCGAGATTCAGGCGAAGTTGGATAAGCATTTCCTAGTTGACGATCACCGGCACCGGCGCAGGCGCGGGTGTGACAGCGGCGATTCCGGCGGTGGGGTTTGTGACAGGGGGCTGCCGCGGTCGGGGTGGAGTCGTTGGCGTTTTGGATGCGGCAACGTCTTATGCGGTTGCCTCCGCATATTTGCGGGGTGGATATCAGCAACCCGGAGCGTCGTAAATCGATTGTGTTGTTGTCGGTGGTGGTTCAGAGGGCACGCCGTTGGCGACTGCCACGATGGGGACGGATTCGACGATTGCGCTGCTCACTAGGGGCTTCGACACCGAAGCTGAGCGATTTGAATAAGAAAATGTTCAACTTCGCCATGAAGCGCATCAGTAAATCCATTCGACTTGCGTGGTTGCAGCTCATGCCGTTGGGGATTGGTGCCGTGCTAGGATCCGTTGCTAACCGTAAGATTGGCAATAATTTGATCGATCATGTGGCCGAAACCTTAGGGCCGCTTCCCACGAGTTTTTAGTTTTTCAAACCTGTATGCATGTTTCTTCGACGCTGCGGCAGCTGTGGCGGACCGCACGGAAAACCCCCGTCACCGTGGCCTTGGCGTTGATATCCACGCTGATGGTCACGCGTGTGACATCGTTATTCCACTCATCACCGCCACCGCGATTGATAGCGCCACCGCGGCCGACGGCGGTCATTCCGCCGGTGGGGTGTCGATCATTACCGTTGTGGTGTTGCTGGTGGTGGCGGCGCTTGTGCGCTACCTGTTTCAGTTCGGTCGGCGCTACACAGCCGGCTGGTTATCGAACACTCGTGCAGCACCAGTTGCGGGTGGATATATGCGCAGCCTGCAGCGTCTCGACGGCCCAGGGCAGGATCGGTTACGAACCGGGCAGGTGGTATCCCGGTCGATTTCTGACCCTGAATTTGACGCAGGCCATGGTGGCCATGATGCCGCTGATCGTGGGGCCATGTGCTCAAGATCGTCATCACGTTGGGGGTGATGCTGTGGATTTCCCCGCTGCTCACCCTGATTGCGGTGGTGTTGTTACCCTGTTGGCGTGGCTCACGATGATGTCCCGCCCCACCTTGTTTGCGGCAACGTGGGCCGCCCAGCAGGCCGTCGCAGACCTGTCGACCCATGTGGAGGAGACCGTCAGCGGCATTCGGGTAGTGAAGGCCTTCGTCCAGGAATCCCGGGAGGTGGCGACGCTGCGGAGCGCCGCCCGGGTTGTGTATGCACAAATGATGCGGGCTGCCCGGTTGACTGCCCGCTACCGGCCATTGGTGCAGCAAATACCGAACATATCCCTGGTGCTCAGCATTGGGGTGGGCTGGCTCTGGTGTTGCACGGCAATATGAGCATTGGCGTGCTTTGTGGCCATGAGCGTGTACATGGTGTCGCTCACCGCGGTGGTGTCCATGGTGGCGGGCATGCTGGTGCAGCTGCAGCTCGGCATGTCGTCCGCCGCACGGGTGTTCGATCTCATAAATATCCAGCTCGACACTACCACCCGCCAAATCCCGAGCCGGTACCGGATGGGCTGCTCGGCATTGAAGTGTCGGGGGTGGATTTCACCACCAACGATCAACGCGTGTTATCGCAGTGCACCATGGCGGTATCGCCCGGGGAAACCCTGGTTATCGTGGGTCCAGCCGCCGCCGGGAAAACGATGCTCGTGCAACTATTATGCGGATTCTACCAGCCCGATTCCGGCAGCATTTCGCTTGTCGACGCCGCAGGCCGCCGCACCGACTACCGCAGCCTGGATCTCGCCGACCTGCGGCAGGCTGTCGCATGCGTGTTCGATGAGCCGTTTCTGTATTCCGCCACCATCCGCGACAACATTGATATGGGCCGTGGCCTCACGGACGATGACATTTGGGCAGCCGCCCGCCACGCCGCCATAGACCGCACAATCGCCGACCTCCCGGACGGACTCGACACCACTGTGGGCGAGGGTGGCCTCACGCTTTCCGGCGGCCAACGCCAACGCATCGCCCTGGCGCGGGCCCTGGCCGGTAACCCGCGCATCCTCATCCTTGACGACGCCACCTCCGCCATCGACGCCAGCACCGAACGCACCATTTTCCGCAACCTCACCTGCCACTTTGCCGACACCACCGTCATCGCCATCGCCCACCGGCACTCCACCTCGACATCGCCGACCGGGTAGGGCTCATGGAAAAACGGCGCCCTCACCGCCACCGGTGACCTGGCCACCATGCGCCAAAATCACCGATTCAGCCACCCTCATGGACCTGAACTTTCCCTCGGCGGCCCCCGCGGGCGACCCTATCCCCTTCGACGATGGCCCTACGGAGCCCGGCGTCGATAAGCTGTGGCCCACGGTCGCCACCATGGACGCACGGCTCACCATGTCACGGACCGCCATGCGCACCGCCGCCGCCATGGCCGGCGCGAACCCGGCTGCCGGCAGCGGGGCACCACGCGCGGCAACATGGCCTCAACCACCATGCCCGCCACCAAGGAACTCCTGGCCCGCGTCGACCGACTACCGCCCGCCACCGCAACCCCCAAAACCATCACCCACTCCCCACCGCAAAGGTGACCGCCGGCTCACTGTTTTACTCCGTGCGATGGTTACTGCTCCTCGTCGTCGGCCTCTTCACCGCAAGCGTGCTCACCGGACTGATCATCCCATCCCTCATCCGCCACGCCATCGACCGCGGTGTCGCCCTGGGAGACGAAAACCACCATGTGGCACGTCACCCTGGTCGGCCTTGGCGTTGTGCTCATCACCTGGGCGCTCACTGTCGCCACCACCATTTTCACCTCTCTCACCGGGGAACGCCTGCTCTACGATCTCCGCATCCGTTCGTACACGCATTTGATGCACCTGCCCATGCGCTATTTTGAGGCCACCAACACCGGCACCATCATGACCCGCATGACCACCGACATTGATGCCCTCAATGGTTTCCTGCAATCGGGTTCACCTCCGCGGTCGTGGCCATCACCACCCCTTATTGGCATTCTCATACTGCTCGCCGTCACCAGCATCCCGCTGTCGCTCATCGCCCCAGTCGGTGTGCCCGTTATCGCCGCGGGCACGGTGGTTTTCGGCGTGTCTCCACCCGCCTCTACGCCCGGGCCCGGGAGGAGATCAGCGAGGTCAACGCCCTATTTCATGAAGCCATCGCCGGGCTGCGCACCACCCAAATGCATGGAATAGCGGACAAAAACCTGCACCGCTTCACCCAGGTTGCCGCCCGCTACCGAACCACCCGCATTCACACGCAAAACCGCGGTGGCCATCTACTTCCCGGGCATCAACGCGGTGAGCGAACTGATTGCGGCGGTCCTCGCCGTGGGCGTCAGCTTGGTGACCCAGGGGCACCTCCCCACCGGCGTGCTGGTGGCGTTTCTGCTGTACCTAGATCGGCCTCTACACCCCATCCAGCATTTGAGTCAGGTGTTCGACTCCTGCAGGCAGGCGCAGGTGGGGTTCCGTCGTATCTCCGCCCTCCTCGCCGAACCAACCGAGCAGGCCAAACCGGTAGAGTCCAACCCCGAGAGTCCTGAGAACCCAGTCGACGCCCGCGGACCTATCCGATTCGACCGTGTCGGCTTCTTCTACCCCGGCGCCGCCCAACCGGCCCTGCGCACTGTGACATTCGATATCGCGCCGGGCGGCACGGTGGCAGTCGTTGGCCCCACCGGCGCCGGCAAATCCACGATCGTCAAATCAATTGAACGATTCTATGAACCAACCGAGGGGGTCATCCGCGCAAACACCACAGACATCAAAGATTTACGCTATGAATGGGTGGCGTTCTGCTGTGGGTTTCGTCCCCCAGTAGCTCATCTGTTTACCGGAACCATCGCTGAGAACATTGCCCTACGGCCGCCCCACAGCCAGCCGGGAAGAGATCACCGATGCTGCCCTGCCGGGTGGGGCACTGCACGCCATCGCCGCCATCCCCGGCGGGTTCAACGCCCGGATCGGCGAGCGGGGCCGGGGCTTTCTCAGGACAGCGGCAGCTTGTGGCCTGGCCCGAGCGGAAATGATTCACCCCCAATTGCTGCTTTTAGATGAAGCAACCGCCACCCCAGATCCGGCCACGGAGAAACCATTGTGGCGGCGAGCAACCGGGTGACCCAGGCCCGAACCGCCGTGGTGGTAGCACATCGACTTGCCACGGCGAGGCGGGCGGATCTGATTTTAGTAGTGTCCGATGGCGTCGTTGTGGAATCAGGCACACACGAATTATTACTTTCTTTTGGGGGTAGTTATGCCACAATGTGGCGGGGTAAGACGCCCTAAATTCGCAGCGTATTCTTTCAGTGTGAAATGCAACATACTGAATCCAGATTTTACTTTAGAATCAATTACAGCTGACGGGTACGAAACCGTTAGCCTAGATTGAGCTAGTACAACGAGTGAATATTGAAACAAGACTGTCGCAAAGAAATGAGGCGAGCACTTGCCGTGAGCAATGCGAGTACTTTCGGGCAAAATCAATGGTTGGTTGATGAAATGTTCCAGCAGTTCCAAAGGGATCCCCAGTCGGTAGATCCCGAGTGGCGGGAGCTTTTCGAGACCACCGGCACGCCAAGCAAACCTACTACATCTAATACCAACCTTCGACAACAGCAACCACCGGTCACGCCCCTGCCAAACGCAGGCCCAGCAGACCGCCAATCAGCCCAGTCTGGCCAGTTCGGTGGTACAGCAGCTGGACCCCAAGGAGGTCGCAACCAAGGCCGATCATCTTCATATTGACGAGGCGAATAAGGAAGAAAAGCGGGAGGAAGAAGCTAAGAAGCTCCAGCAATCCCCCTTGGGTCGCGTCGCAAAGCTACCAAGTGCCGGCGAGAAAACCCTCAAGGGCGTGTATAAAGCCATCGCTAAAAACATGGATGAGTCGCTGGAGATTCCCTACGGCCACCTCGGTCCGGGACATGCCGGTCAAACTCATGTTCGAGAACCGGGCGATTATTAATGAGCATATGCAGCGCACGCATGGTGGTAGGCGTCGTTTACGCATATCATCGGCTATGCGCTGGTCAGGCGCTGATGGCTCACCCGGATCTGAATAATCATTATGACGTGATAAACGGCAAGCCGACGGTCATCACCCGGAGCATATTAATCTGGGGTTGGCGATCGACCTGCCGCAAAGGACGGCACTCGTGCCCTCGTGGTGGCGGCCATTAAGGAGTGCGAGACCTCGACTTTAAGACGTTTGTCGAGAAAATATGAGGACATCGTGCGCCGGAGCCGGAAGAACCAGCTCACGCTGGATGATTTCGCCGGTGTTACGGTATCTCTCACGAACCCGGGTGGCATCGGTACCCGCCACTCGGTGCCGCGGCTCACTAAGGGGCAGGGGCACGATCATTGGTGTGGGTGCCATGGATTATCCGGCGGAATTTGCCGGGGCTTCGCAGGACCGACTGGCCGAGCTGGGCGTGGGCAAACTGGTCACGATCACCTCCACGTACGATCACCGGATTATTCAGGGGGCGGAATCCGGCGAGTTTTTACGCACCCTGAGCCAACTCTTCGTTGATGATGCGTTTTGGGATGAATTATTTGCTGACATGCACATCCCCCTACACGCCCATGCGCTGGTCGCAGGATTTACCGAACACCGGTTTGGACAAAAACACCGGGTCATGCAGCTCATTCAGGCATACCGGTCCCTGCGGCCACCCTCATTGCCGATGTCAACCCACTCCACTGGGTCCAGCCGGGCATGCCGGTCCCCGAACACTCCGACCTCAACATTGAGTCTCATGGCCTCACGATCTGGGACCTGGACCGTCGCTTCCACGTGGGTGGCTTTGTGGGCCGCGAAACCATGACTCTGCGTGAGGTGTTAACGAAGCTACGCAATGCTTACACACACAGGTAGGTTCGGAGTACACCCATATTCTGGACCGGGACGAACGCACCTGGCTGCAGAATCGCCTGGAAGACGGCATGCCCAAGCCCACCCCGGCGGAGCAAAAATTCATTATGCAGCAGTTGAAACTCTGCAGAGGTTCGAAACCTTCCTGCAAACCAAGTACGTGGGCCAAAAACGGTTTCCTCGCTGGAGGGTGCCGAGTCGCTCATTCCACTCATGGACTCCGCTATCGACACCGCCGCAGGTCAGGGCTTGGACGAGGTGGTTATCGGCATGCCGCACCGGGGCCGGTTGAATGTGCTTTTTAATATTGTGGCGAAACCATTGGCCACGATCTTTAACGAGTTCGAAGGCCACATTGAGCCCAAGGCAGCCGGCGGTTCGGGCGACGTGAAATACCACCTGGGTTCCGAGGGCACGCACCTGCAGATGTTCGGCGATGGCGAAATCAAGGTGACGCTCACCGCGAACCCGTCGCACCTGGAGGCAGTCAACCCGGTCATGGAGGGCATCGCCCGCGCCAAAGCAAGACATGCTGGACAAGGGCAAGAGTGGGATACACGGTCATGCCGCTATTGCTGCACGGTGATGCCGCATTCGCCGGCTTGGGTATTGTTCCCGAAACCATTAACCTGGCACAATTGCGGGGCTATACCGTGGGCGGCACCGTGCACATTGTGGTGAACAACCAAATCGGCTTTACCACTACCCCCGATTCGGGGCGTTCGAGCCACTATGCAACGGACTTAGCAAAGGCATTTGGCTGCCCCGTCTTCCATGTCAATGGCGACGATCCCGAAGCCGTCGTATGGGTTGGCAAACTCGCTACCGAGTATCGGCGGCGGTTCGGCAAGGACGTCTTTATCGACATGATCGCCTATCGACGCCGCGGGCACAACGAAGCCGATGACCCGTCAATGACCCAGCCCAAGATGTATGAGCTTATCGACGGCCGCAAGACCGTGCGTGAGCAGTACACCGAGGACCTCCTTGGTCGTGGCGACCTGACCAAGGAAGACGCCGAAAGATCGCCCGCGACTTCCACGACCAGATGGAATCGGTGTTCAACGAGATCAAGAACTCGGAGAAAAAGGCCTTTACCCAACAGGAGGGCATCACCGGCGCCCAGGAAATTCCGCATGGACTCAAGACCAATATCACCCGGGAGGAGCTGGAAGAAATCGGCCAGGCTCGCCACCCCGCCGGAGGGCTTCACCTTCCACCCGCGGGTAGCACCTGTTGCGAAGAAACGCCTGAGTCCGTCACCCAAGGTGGCATCGACTGGGGTGGGGCGAGCTCATTGCCTTCTCCTCTCTGGCAAACCAGGGCAAACTGGTGCGGCTGGCCGGTGAAGACTCCCGGCGCGCACATTCACCAACGGCACGCCGTCGTCGACGACCCCACACAGGCGAAGAATTTAATAGCCTTAACGAATTAGCGGAGGCACACGGTAACGGCGGCAAACGCTGGTTTATAACTCTGCCCTAACAGAATATGCGGGTATGGGTTTTGAATACGGTTATTCGGTGGGGAACCAGGATGCTGTGGTGGCGTGGGAGGCCCAGTTTGCGACTTCGCCAATGGCGCCCAAACCATCATCGACGAATATGTAGCCTCTGGGGGAAACCAGTAGGGGTCAGAAGTCTTCCCTGATTCTGCTGCTCCCCCATGGTTATGAGGGCCAGGGCCCGGATCACTCGTCGGCCCGGATTGAACGGTATCTGCAAATGTGCGCCGAGGGCAGCATGACGGTGGCGCAGCCCACCACCCCGGCGAACTATTTCCACCTGTTGCGCCGGCACGCCTTGGGTAATTTTGGCGGCCGCTGGTGGTGTTCACCCCGAAGTCGATGCTGCGCATGAAGACGGCCACGAGTTCGGTGGCGGAGTTCACCGAGGTGACGAAGTTCCAGTCGGTTATGAATGATCCGCGGTTTGTGGACCATAAGGGCACGGTTGTGGGCGACCCGGACAAGGTGAAGACCATCATGCTGGTGTCCGGCAAGTTGTATTACGAGCTGGCCAAGCGTGCGGAGAAGGATCACCGGGATGATATGGCATCATCCGCCTGGAGATGTTGTATCCGTTGCCGTTTTAATCGGCTGCGGGAGGCGTTTGCGGTCTATCCGAATGCGACGGAGATTCGGTTCTGCCAGGATGAGCCGGCAAACCAGGGCCCGTGGACGTTTGTGAATGAGCATTTGCCGAATTTCATCCCGGATTTGTTGCCGTTGAAGCGGGTATCGCGTCGGGCCCAGGCGTCGACGGCAACCGGGTTGTCGAAGGTGCATGCCGTGGAGCAGGCGGTCTTGCTGGATGAGGCATTTGCCCAGTGAGGGCCCACGGTGTCGCAGCCGCAATCTGTGCTGCGACCCGGCCGCAGCAGCATCGGCGGTTGCCTGATCTCACTGGTCAACGGCCAAATGGTGCGCAGCCGATGCCGGGAATGTCTGAGGCATCCCGGTGGTGGCTGATGATTACGCGCCTGGTGCGGGGGCAGTAATTTTCCGAAGGCTGGCTGGCGTTTTCCCCTTGGAGGCGTCGACCAGCTTCATTATTTTTGCCTAATGTGTTTTGGCGCATAACCCATTGATAATGGGTGTTTTCTTTCAGCATGTGGGTAGGGTGAGGTAAAAGTGCCATTGCCTATTGGAAATTTGTGAGAAACCATGATTGCCGACATATTTCGGACTCTCGGCGCACTTTGCTGGGTGCCGCACCACCAGCGGGGATATTATGCCCGGAATGGTACTGGTATTCCGCGCCGCCCATAGTGATGGGGAGCGGGCGCAGGTGGCGGCGAACGCTGTGATGATGGCGCATAAGCTGTGCCCCTGGATCCTCGGGTAAGGCGGGAGCGTTGTCGGAAGAACCGCATCCTGTTTTCGGACTTATGCTGCAGCGATGCTATTTTTCATTATCATAGGCGGGCTCATGCCGCTTGAAGACTACATAGTTCTGCTCTTATTCCTTATCCCGTGATGTTACCGCCTCTGATCTTGATGGGGTTTCTTCTCTACAGTGACCGGCACCGTCGAGGCTATCAAGGCATGGTGACAAATGGTGTTGGCGGGACGATATGTTTTGAAGTCGCATGGTGTGGGTGATGGGTGACATCAATCCGTGGCTGTCTAAGATTCCCGATATGATTTATATAGCCATTGCACTGGTTTTTTATGTGTGCCCGGTGTTTTTGGTGTTGTTCATAATAAGCGCCGCACAAAATTTTTTGGCTCAACCACCCGCATGTCGGGATCCACCGTTCCCACCGATCCCATCATTCGCCCTTGCCGCCGAAGACACACAGGTGCTGCTGGGGCATTAGGAGTTTTGTTTCTTGCCGTCAACGGGGTCTTTTTGTTGGTTTTTGTTCACGAATTGGACATTATTGTCGTCGAGGAATTGGGATACGACCTCGCTGGGGTTTTTCCTTCCCGGCTTTTTCTCCACCAGCTTCTCTAGTTTTTCGGTGGTGAGAATGCCCGACACCACGTTGAGGGCGCCGCGTTCGTCCCGGTCCAAGACCGGGTTGCGGTAAATCGGGATGATGTGTTGGGGAATGTCGGATTCTTCTTCCGCGCAGCCTAGGGCGTTGGCCGGGTCGGTGCCGTTAAGGTTGCCGCCCAGCGACCCCATGACGGCCTGATACACCTCTTCCCGGCGGTCACCGGAGTTGATGTCTATTTTTTTGGTGGTGTCGGAGTATTTTTTCTCCAACTGCCGGGCCTTGTCACCATTGATATAGTGCAGGATTCGGCCGGCACAGGAAATGTAAATGTCGGCGTTGCCCTGCCGGAGGCGTTCAATGCCGTGACTTCACCCCCAGGCTTTCCATGTTGATGACCGCGGGCCGGCCATGCCGGTCCAGGCCCTGTTTATAGAGTTCGCCGAGCACCACCTGTTCCATCGAGTTGGCGCGGACGGCGATTTCTACGATTTTTTCGCTGTCGGTGAATGTGTCGGCGGTGGGTTCGAATCGTTCGAGGTTGGTGTAGCTTATGAAGATGAGGAGCAAGACCAGGGTGGGGACGGTGATTTTCAGGATGGTGCTACGCATGGTGGGTTCTGGCTCCTAGGAAACGAATATGTCAGCGTCTCATATTCTAATGCCCGGCGGCGATGAACTCGCTAATCAGGTCGCGGGCTTGCAGGGGCTGAGTGGGGGTCGCACAACACGTCGTAACGCCCGGCAACGATGTGGGTGGCGGAGGAGAAATCACGGCGGCCGCCCTGCATGGCGTAGGAAACGCTGGCGGTGACGACGGAAAACACTATGCCCATGCCCACGCCAAGAATGATGGAGCCCAGCCAATTGGTGCCGTCCATGATTCCTAACAGCAGGCCGAAGAATAACCCCAACCAACTGCCGGAGACAATACTGTTGAGAATCACCCGGGGCCAGGTGAGTCTGCCGGTCACCCGTTCGACTTCCATGAGGTCGAGGCCCCACAATGGTTATGTTGGACACGTCGAATTGTTTATCGAAAGCATGTCTACCGCGGCCTGGGCTTTATCATATGCTAAACGAGCCGACGGGCCAGCCTGCGGGGCGGGGGCGGGATTCTGCTGGTTGGGGGCATTGCACTATCCTTTCCATCATTATGGTGGTGGGTGGGGGTAATTTTTCGTTTCAGGTTTATGGGGTTTACTTTGTGTAACGTTACTGCGGTAGCGGTTGTTCCCTGAGGATGATGCGCAAAAACACCGATTGAAAAGTTTGCTACCGGCTGCGTTACACTCTACAACTATGAGTGAAGTGACTCGGGTGTACGCGGGACGGCTTGCGGGCATGGTGGTGGGGCCGGAAACAGATGTGATCGGCCGGGTGCGTGACGTGGTGGTGAATGCGACCAGCCGGGCATCAATCCCGCGTGCTGGGGCTGGTGGTGGAGATGACGAATAAGCGCCGCATCTTTCCTGCCCATGCTGCGTATCGCCTCTATCGACCCGCACGAAATCATGCTGGTGTCGGGGTCGGTTTCGTTGCGGGCGTTTAAACCCCGCACCGGTGAGCTCACGATCATGGGGGACATTATCGGGGCGAAGGTGCAGGTGGATGACCCGGATTTTACCGAAAATCCATGCGAAACCCGTCGAGGTGGCCGACATTGAGATTGAGCGCACCCGCACCCGCGATTGGGCGATTAGTGCGGTGGCGGTCATTGCGAGCGGGCAAAAATTCGGCCGCCGCACCGAAATACTCATCGCATCGTGGAGGCATGTGCACGGCATCACCGCCGCCGGGGTGGGGATTTCGACGCTGCCGCCGAGCTGCTCGCCGAGTTCGAAGACATGCGCAGGCCCGCCGACGTTGCCACCGCTTTATACGAGCTTCCCGAATCGCAGCGGCATAGTGTTGCCAGCGAGCTTGACGACGAGCGCTCGCGGACATTCTTCAAGAAATGAGCGAGGACCGTCAAGCGGAACTGTGTAGACACCTTAGGTATTGAGCGGCCGCCGAGATTTTGGAGGAAATGGACCCGGATGATGCCGCCGACCCACTGTTCCGAACTCGACGACCAGAAAGCCGACGTGCTGCTAGAGCTCATGGACCCGGAAGAATCGGCCCCGGTGCGGCGGCTCGCGAGCTTTCAGCCCGGACACGGTGGGGGCGCTCATGACCACCGAAACCGCTCATTTTGGATGCGCAGACCACCGTTTAGCCGAGGCGTTGGCGCACGCCGCCAACCCGGATCTGCCCACATCACTAGCATCCATGGTGTTTGTGGCCAGGCCACCAACAGCCACCCCAACCGGCAAGTTTTTAGGGTGCGTGCATTTGCAGAAACTCCTGCGGGTGCCGCCATCAACCCTGGTGTCGGCCGCCCTCGACCCGGAACTACCCCCACTCTGTGCTGATGATTCCCAGGAAACCGCGGCCCGGTATTTCGCTACTTATAATCTAGTGTGTGGCCCGGTCATTGATAATGATGGGCATTTATTGGGTGCGGTGGCGGTGGATGAGTCTCTCGATCACCTGCTGCCTGATGATTGGCGGATACCGGCATCCGACCGCGCGGCGAAGAAAAATAAGGAATGAGCGACGGCACGTCCCCAAAAATGTGAGGAGTAGACGGCGGCTGATCTCGACACCCCCCGGCTCAGCGGTAAGAAAACCTATTTCCGGATTGACGACGACACTGTGGGCGCCTACGCGGAAAAGGTGGCCCGGTTTTTCGGAACTGGCCGCTATCTCATGTGGCAAACCGTGTTCGTGACCGTGTGGGTGGTATTAAACCTAGGGCGCCACCTGGTGGAAGCGGGATCCTTACCCGTTTATTCTGCTGAATTTGGCGTTTTCCACCCAGGCCGCCTACGCCGCCCCCCTGATTCTGCTGGCCCAAAACCGGCAGGAGGACCGGGACCGTATTTCGCTGAACGAGGATCGCCGGCGGGCGTTTGAAACCAAGTCCAATACAGAGTTCATCACCAGGAGACTCACCGGCCTCACGGCTGGCTTTTAGGCGAGGTTGTCACCCGGGATATTTACGCCACGAACTGGATGATCTGCGCACCATGATGGAACGTATTGAGGCCAAGATCGCCGACGAGCGGCGGCTCGCACCGCCGCCCGTCACTATGCGGGGAGGCAGCCCACGAGGTTTGCGCGATCCGGCACAGGGGCCGATCACCGGAATAATATTCGCCACCATGGTGATGGTTTTCCGCGGAGCTTTCGTGGCGGCACCCCACGGACTAGAGTTGGTCGGTGATGACTACCACAATCACTGAATCAGATGTTCGTAAGGCCCTCTCCCGGGTGGAAGACCCCCGAGATCGGCAAACCCTATCACCGAACTGAACATGGTGAAATCCATAGACATTACTGGCACCGATGTTTGCCGTGGAAATATATCTCACCATTGCGGGCTGCCCCATGAAAAACACCCTGGTGACCAACACCCGAGCCGCGGTGGCGGACATTGCGTGGGTAGGGTGAAGTCACGGTCACTACCGAGTGATGACCGATGAACAGCGCCGGGAGCTGCGGCAATCCCTGCGCGGCGGCGGGTGGCGGAGCCGATGATTCCGTTCGCCCAGCCGGCTTCCACCACCCGGGTGTATGCCATTGCTTCGGGTAAGGGTGGAGTAGGGAAATCCTCCACGACGGTCAACCTGGCGACGGCGTTTGCGCAGAAAAGGCCTGTCGGTGGGGATTGTGGACGCCGACATTTATGGGCATTCATCCGGGCATGCTAGGATCCGAGGACCGGCCGCATTCGGTGGACGACATGATTATGCCGCCGCAGGCACACGGGATTAAGCACATTTCTATCGGCCAGTTTGTGGATGGAATGCGCCGGTGGTGTGGCAGGGCCCCATGCTGCACCGCGCCATCCAACAGTTTTTGGTGACGTGTGGGGAGATTTGGATATTCTACTGTTGGATTTGCCGCCGGGAACCGGCGATATTGCGATTTCGGTGGCGCAGCTGGTGCCTAATGCAGAGCTGTTAATTATCACCACGCCGCAGGCCGCAGCCTCGAGGTGGCGGGCAGGCCGGCACGATCAGTATTCAAACGAAACAGCGCGTAGCTGGCGTGATTGAGAACATGTCCGCCATGGTGTTGCCGGATGGGAGCGTGCTGGAGTGTGTTTGGTTCCGGGGCGGCCAGGTGGTTGCGGAGCGGATCAGCACCCTGACCGGAACGAAGGTGCCGCTGTTGGGGTCGATTCCATTGGACCCCCAACCTGCGGGCGAATGGGGATGCGGGCCCGGCCGATTGTATTGGCGGACCCTGACTCCCACCAGCCAGGCAATCATGCAGGGTGGCGGACAAGCTGGTGGTGCGAAGGAATCGTTAGCGGAAATCCTTAAATTTGGGTGTTAGGTAACATCATCCCAGTTGAAGTTGGTCGGCCCACCGGCGGGCGGCTGGTTGTCAGTCGGCCGGGTGGGGTGGCTGGTCCGTGGGTTTGGTTTTCGGGTCAAGCATGTCCATCACCTCAGGGTCGTCGTCGAAAAAGCACCTGTCGAGCGCCAGCCTAGACCCATCGCACGTATTGAGGGTGATGGCTGATGGGTTTTGAAACTCGGCAAGGTCGGCACCGAGATCGTCAAATTCCCCCATTGAGTTCTTTTGCGTTACATGGCCTTTTCGGGCCGCGAAAATAGCAGCCCGCACATCTTGGATAACCCCAGGTAGACGCTCTGGGCCGATAACGATCAGGCCGATGATCAAACAGATCTCTGACCAACCAACGGAATCAAACACACAACTACTTTATACTAATTGCTATTTGTCCCGGTTTATGCGACGTAATCCTCGCGCTATACCATCCAGCTTTTGCCATGAAACTTCCGACGCCCGGGGTATGTCTTTCCGCGCATGGCCCATCGGGGCAGGATTGGGCTATCCCCATGAGCCGCTGCCGGAGATCCGATGGCATTTCCACTTTTGCCGTATTGGATTCTTTCAACCGTTTCAGCGTGCGCCGTTGCCGTCGACTTCTTCCGGCATTCCAGGCAGTGCACCAGTGGATTTTTGCCCGATGCATGGCCAGGGCGAAAAGTTCCCATCTGCATAGGCGGCAACAGCCTCGGGGTTCAGGTGATCGGTGGTAGCAAAATTTCCCACTATGGCGGTTACTTCGATGAACATTGAAGGCTGAATTCTACGCGCCTTAGGGGTGCTAGAGTCTTGCGGCTATGACTGCCTTTGGCCGTTATGACTGGTGCGAGGTTCACGTGCAAAATCCGTCACTGCTCACCTCTTCTCGAATCAATTACTGACGGTCACCAACCACAACGAACACCAGATTACGAAAGTTCCTCACCGTCAATCCGTTGCAGTTTCGCTACCGACCATTGTAGAAGATTTTCCACCACCAACTTGGGTAGGGTGGTGAGAAACCAGGCCCCAGCCACGCATAGTGCGCGCGACCAGGGGCGGTAAACCGAGGTAGTTTTATTGCATGCTACCGGTATGGGGGATCAGCAGTTTAGCGTCATTGTCGACTTCTGCCTTGGCTTCCAAGGCCCGTAGTTGGGACCGACCCCGGTGGATCGGAACGCACGGTCCCCATTTTTACGCGGTGTCAGCGATTTCGTCGTAGCTCATCCCCACCACATCGCACAGCACCACGGCTACTGAAGTCGAAAGAGCGAGTTTCAGGGCGTGCAAACGCCGGGTCCAGGTTCGCTTGCGTAGACCTGCTCGCCGTCGCCGGCGCTGCAACCTGTTCACAATCCTCCGGAGGGATTCCGCGGAAATTTGAATCGTCGCCGCACCATGTCGAGGAAGAGGTTTGTGGTGATGCGATGCAGCCAGCCTCTCTGAATGTGCTGCCAACAGAAGTTTTTACTGGAGCGGACTACCCGCATACAAAGTTTCTTGGGTGAGGTCTTCGGCGTCATGCTGGTTGCCGGAAAGCCGGTAAAGCCAAACGGTGAACTACTGTTCGGCGTGTTGAGCAACAATGTCGCCCCAACTGAGGGCATGTCATCAACGCCAGCATCAAACGCTGCTGTCCCCTGCAAATCCTGACCTTCAAGGTGTCATCCTCGTGGTCGAAGGCTTCATGCTGGGAAGTCTTGAGCGGTTGATTTCTGTCTCATGTCCTTGATTGTGCCGTATCCAACTTCTGATTTCCAGCAAGGAGCCCTGTGAGTTTTCCTGTCAATCATTTCCCCTTAGGAAGAATTAATGAATTAATTTTTATGGCTTATCCTGCTGTATTAGGTTTATATTTCTCGCGCTATAAGCTTTAATGGTTTTATCCTGGAAAAACAACAGCAACATCCGTCACGTTATTATGAGGATTTTTCCGGTTTGCAACAGCGATTATTGGTTTTTCCTCCATAAGTTTTTCCCGATGGAACTATGCGTACAACGCCACGACCGGTTTTCACCCCCGTTTTTCGCCACGGCGTTCTAGCTGGAACCGTGACTGACGAACTTCGCTTTTATCTGGAATCAACCACCGACCTCGACCCCACTTTGGAACAAGCATACGAAGACGCGCACGAGTTTGGATTACCAGTCCCGGATATTGTCACGGGTCGCCTGCTCTACTCACTTTTGACGGCTGCCACCCAGGCGCAGGCGCAATAGCGATCACGCCGGCGGCAAATGTGATGGGCTGTATTTGTTGGCGGGCTTAGGCACCAATGGCATTTTTAACGTGCGTGGCTGCGAGCCGGGTACATCAACGGTTCGCCCGGCAGGCGTTTCGGTCCGCGGGCTATTCGCCGAGTCGTATCCGGTTTCCTACCATCCCGGCCGTTAGATGTCATGGGTAGGTTAGCGTCACACTCCTACCAGCTTATTTATGCGGAGATTTCCCGGTCGATTTAAAGAGCACCGTGAATACCGCACTGCCCTTGCTCACCACCGGTGGTTCCATTATTTTGCCCGACGTGCTTTTTAGCGGCGCACTTATCGACGAGTTCCGCGCCACCTGACATGATCGCAGCCGGGAGGCTGACGAATATATTTTGTGCCCTGGAGGTGTATATAACTCGCCCACCACTGGGACCGGGAATGACGATTATTACGAAGCTGGCGTAACCAAACGTTCCGTGTCCACCCCAGCGGTTAAGGTGACAACCATGACGAACACAAACACCGTAAATGCCCACCCGATGTCCTGGAGCTGCCGGAATCTTTGGCAAACCAAGTGGGTGAAGAGTACACCAATGACGCCCGCGAATACGTGTGGCTCCAAATCGTACGCGGCGAAGATGATGTGAAAGAACTCGTGGAAGATTTCATCGACGGCTACTGAACTTGAACCTTCCGCAGACACGAGCACCATCGACCGAATTCATCACCCACTGACCATGGCGATCCGACGGCAGCAGATTGCCGCACTCAAGGAGGCTGGGTTTTCCGGGAAAAGCAACCTGACGTTAGCTTTTGAAAAGCTTCAACAACAGGGGTGTTGGCGCTAGAAGACTTCGGCTGCTGCAGTAATTGTGGGCATACTCAAGCCACCGGGCTCCATGAACGAGGAATCTGACCGGTGGCAGGCCTATGTATTTTTCCACGAGCAGGACACCGAACGTTTGATCGAAACTGGGGAAACCCGCTCACGATTCTACTGCAACTATCGGCACATTTGCTCCAGATGAGGAGTGGCAAAAACTCGACCACGCGCAGAAAGAAGCCCGGTTGGATAAGCAGCTACAAGATTATTCGTCATCCTCGTCCCCACGTTTGCGGAATATGGCATGACCGTGGAGTGGAATGGTGACGTGCAAAGCTGCATGATGCTCAAGAACGCCTTCTTCTTCCGGGATCTCTAGGCAGTATTTTCAGCCGGAAGGTAACGTCGACAAGCAAAATCGGTGCAACCATCATGGCTGCACCGACAAATTTTTATTCCACTACGGAATTCTTACCAACAACAACCACGCCGCCGGGGCTCAGAGAGAACCGATCAGCGTCGCGTTCCTTGTCGACACCAATCAGGGCACCATCGCGGACCACGACATTCTTGTCCAAGATGGCGTGGCGCACACAGCACCCTTGCCGATACGCACACCAGGCATGGGCACGGCGCCTTCAACCGTGGCACCTTCCTCCACCATGACATCCGTCGACACCACGGAATTACGCACCGTGGATGCAGAAATGATGGAGCCTTACAACTGCTGGAGGACTGGGCGATACCGCCCTGCACAAACTTAGCGGGCGGGAGCTCACCCAGGTCGGTAGAGCGGATAGGCCACTGCTGGTTGTACAGGTTGAAGATGGGGTGCACGAAATCAGGTCATGTGTGTGCCTCGTAGAAGGCGTCAATGGTACCGACGTCACGCCAATAACCCTTATCGCGCTCGGTGGAGCCGGGCACATCGTTATTGGAGAAGTCACAGACGTGGGCCTGGCCCTTGGCCACGAAATACGGGATGATGTCACCGCCCATGTCATGGGTGGAATCCGGGGTCTCTCGTCTTCCTTCAAGGCCTCGATGAGGGTCGCGGTGGTAAACACATAGCTTTCCCCATGGAGCGTAGGTCACATCGGGATCGTCTGGGGTGCCAGGCGGATCAGCGAGCTTCTCAGGAACTCGGTGATGTTCCCATCGGCATCGGATTGGATACACCCAAACGCACCGGCTTCGGACCGGGGAATGCGGATACCTGCCACGGACACGGCCTTGCCGGAGGCAATATGCTCGGCAACCATTTGCTCGGGATCCATTCGGTACACGTGATCGGCACCGAACACAATCACATAGTCGGGCTTCTCATCATCAATCAGGTTGAGGGATTGCAGAAGCGCATCGGCGGAACCAAATACCAGTGCTTGCCTAGCCGCTGCTGGGCTGGCACCGAGGCAATATATTGCGAGGTAGGCCCGGAGAACTGCCATGCCTGAGAAATGTATGCCGGTCGAGGGAGTGGGATTTATATTGCGTGAGCACACAAATCTTGGAGGTAGCCGGCATTGACCAGGTTGGACAGCACAAAGTCAATGAGTCGGTACACGCCGCCGAATGGCACTGCTGGTTTTGCTCGGTCTTCGGTGAGTGGGAATAACCGTTTGCCCTCACCGCCGGCAAGCACGATCGCTAAGACATTATTTTGACTCTTTCACATCCCCAATTTATCCAAAAATGTGAGACATTGGCCTCATCAAAAAGAATAAATGCGACGAATACCACGCACATTTATTAACTGGAGCGGCTACATTTTAAGTTATGCGAGTTGCAATGATGACAAAAAGAGTATCCGCCCGAGATTTACGGCGGAGCCTGCGCGCACATGTGACTGAACTCACACGATATATGCGGATATCGTGCCGGTCGACGTCCACTGCATGGGCGCCCCGCGACGAAAAAGGACGTCTATGTTCATGGCGTCGATGAAGCACTCAAAGACGCCAACCCGGCCATTAAAAACCCTCTCAACCGGGTTACGCATGGCAAATGCAGCAAAAGGTGCCAGCGTGGTCCACACCCACACCTGGTATACCGGCCTGGGCGGGCATCTGGCTGGCCTGCTGCATGGCATCCCCATGTGGCTACCGCCCACCTCTGGAGCCGGATCGCCCATGGAAGCGGGAACAGCTAGGTGGCGCTGGCGACGTGTCTTCTTGGTCCGACGCCATGGAATACGCCGATGCGGTGATTGCCGTGTCCGCGCAAATGAAAAGCCGTGCTGGATGCCTCACCCCGAATTGGGCAGATAAGGTGCATGTGGTGCTCAATGGCATCGACACCGAACTCATGGCAGCCCCGCCCCACCTTTGACGAGGCAGAACACTCGGTGCTCAAGGAATTGGGCATAGATCCCAACCGTCCGATCGTGGCGTTCGTGGGCCGCATCACCCGCCAAAGGGAGTAGAGCACTTTGGTGAAGGCCGCCCGGTATTTTGATAAAGACGTGCAGCTGGTCCTGTGCGCTGGCGCCCCAGACACCCCAGAAATCGCGGCCCGCACCACGCAAGCTGGTGGAGGAATTGCAGGCCGAGCGCGACGGCATCGTTTGGGTGCAGGAGATGCTACCCAAAGATAAGATCCAGGAAATCCTCACGACCGCCGACGCATTCGTGTGCCCCTCCATCTATGGCCGCTGGCATCGTGAACCTTGAGGCCATGGCGTGCGGCACCGCGGTGGTCGCCTCCGACGTGGGCGGCATCCCCGAGGTGGTTGTGGACGGCACCACCGGCGTGTTGGTGCACTATGACGAATCCGACCGGAAGCATTCGAACACGATATCGCCGAGCAGGTCAATAAGGTGGTGCACGACCAGGAGCTGGCGAAGAAATTCGGCGTGGCCGGCCGGAGCGTGCCGTGACCGAATTCTCGTGGGCAAATATTGCGCAGCAAACCGTGGACATCTACAAATCACTGATGTAGTTTCCCACTTCACGTCGTTCAAGCGCCGACCAGACGCCGTGCTGGTTGGCGCTTTTGTGGTGCACGATTTTGGTTTTCCCACTACTCAGGAATAACCGTGATCTACATCATTTCAGCAATTTCCGTGTGAGGAGACTTCATCCCCCATGACGCACCGTCCTGAACTTCATGTCACCCCCGGAACCGGGGTTCTCCGCGCCCCGCTGCTGCGCTTTTCGACGGCACCATCTGGCACGTATTCCACCAGTTCCAACCCCGCACCACCGAGGGCTCCCCGGTGGGCGCACCAATATTCTGACGGTTCCCATTTTCCTTCAGAAGAATGCGATGATGCTGCTGGCCCCGAGGGGATGAACTTGAAATCCGGGCCGGCTCAGTCACCGCCACCGATAATGAAGTCAACCTGTATTTCACCTCGGTGACGGAAACTGGGCGCAGTATTCATTTGGCCGAGGTGCCGGATATTGCCGCCACTGTCGAAAAATGTGAACGATGACCCACCGCCTTGGATCCGCATGTGCGACGGGTGGGGAAATTCTGGGCGATATCAATGAGCCGCTGGTTCCGCTCTCCTTGCGTGGTCCCAGATTGGCGGGACCCACACGGATCGTCGACTGCGGGCATTCGGGGTGGATCATGTTGGCGGTTCGGGGTCACCGGGATGCCCCGAGGTGGTGTGTGCACATCACCGGATGGGGTGCACTGGTCCCTACTCGGGCCGCTCGAATTGGTGGGCGATACCGGGTTACAGGGAGAGCGCATGGTCGCGCCCCGTATTATGCGGCTGCACGACGAGGTCAAAGACAAAGTATGTGATGTGCTGCTTATTACTTTGGAGCGGGATGGCATGACGCCTCAGGATATCTGATTGGTTCCCTGGTGGGGATCCAGTTTCGCGTCGATAAGCCATTCAGCCGCATTGACCACGGTCATGATTTCACCCGCCCCGCAACACCAACTTCGTCTCCCGTTCGAATAATATTGCGACTCATTACCGGGATGCCTACCTATTTGGGCTCATGAATGGCGTGGGCCGTCTTGACGACGCTTACCAGCACGAGAGCTATCTGGCGGAGGGTGGGCGAATTGTTTAAGTCTCCCCGCCGTGTCACATTGCAGGACAGGACTTTTGTACCAAACCCCGGCGCGGGGCCTGATTTCGCCATTGAGGAGTCCGATCATGCGCTCATGCTTACGAGCATTTTTGAGGTGCCGCGGGATGCCATCACGGTGGGAGTTGACCGATTCAGTGTGGTCAGGTGGCTGCCATGATTACGCATTATGAGGGACCGGCTGGAGTTGGACCGGTCGATGAATACGTATCATCAGGGGTGATGAGGTGGCGGTGGCACCGCTGGGTGAGGGGACACGGACACGATCACGGTCATTGCTGACGGTTCCACGGTGGAGGTGTTTGCCGATGGTGGGCAGGTGGCCATGGCCAGCCGAGTGTATTTCAACGGCCAATGCGAGGAGTTTCACGTGCACCACACACCTGGGGTGACGTGTATTGCACACGAATGTGATTGCCCCTACCATGTCTGGGTTTTATCATCTCGATGACGTGGATGAGGGCATTATCCGCTAGGATCCATTAGGCCGCGGGGTCGCTGATGCGGCTGAGGAATAGGGGTGTGCCGGTTTCCACATCACCAATGACCAGGTAGAAAGGCCGGTCGGCGATGATGTCGATAGGTTGTTCCGGGATCGTGCCAGGGGCGGCGCCGGCAGCCGCCGACTCGGTAACCGCGCTGGCCACGGTTCCTTCCCTCGTCCACCAGCATGATGGCTTGCTGTACCGCTTGTGGATGTCGACAGGGTTCGCATTGGTCGCGGTTGGCAGGTCGATGTTCCCTGCGAGGCCTAGGTGTTGGAGGAAGGGGATGAGGTCTTTTTTGGTGGTGAGCCGAAGTCTGGGCAGCCCCACCCGCACGAGTCCGGTGGTTTCGTTTGGCCGGCAGAGTTGGGATACGGCTTGTTTTGAGCATCATGGGGGTTACCTGGCCGGGATCGGCGTCGGGATGAGGACGAAGGCTGCGAGTTCCCCCAGTCGGTGTAGTCCAGTCGTACTCCCCGCCACCCGTCGGACACCGTGGAGGGGGCGGTGGTGCGGGAGAGCCACATCATGTCGACCATGATGGTTTCCCCCGGTGGTTTTGGTGAATTGGCTTTGGCGCGTCTTGTTGGCGTTGAAGCGTTCTCGCCACCTGGCGGCGAAAGGTGATGGCGTTTTGCAGCACTAAAGTTGATGTCGCCCCTGGTGGCGTCGATGCCGGATTTGTTCACCAGGCCGGCGGTGCACTGTTTTACCCAGTCGTCGAGGTTCTCTTGGGTGATTGCGCCGGTTTCTATCGGCACGTCCCACCAGCAATTGTGTCGCGGTATGCCGGTTTGATGGGGACTTCCGGTGCGGCGAGAGCCTGGCTACCGCGGCGATCACTGGAATATCTTGGGGTGTGGCGGCGGGCGGCCCAGCCCATGGATGCCACATCGTCCATGCTGGCTGGGTTGTTTCGGGTCGATTTTGAGTGGTGCCGTTGGCTGCGCCGATGACGCCGGCGGCAGCGGCCCCTGACCGGGCTGACGACCTGTTAGTTTTTGCGGGAGGTTGTCTGATCCGCTGTGAGTGTTGGGGCTGCCTACCGGGGAAAACCCGATGGTCGCTGGGGTCAGATTGGTCGCCGTCGATGGGGGTGAAGTCCCCGTTGAGGGCGTCGTCGGCAAGCGTCATGGGTGGCTCAGGTGGTTCGGGCGTGTGGGTTGGGTTCATGGTAGTGGTTGTGGTTCTTGGGTTCTGCAGTCGGTACAGTCGGCCGGGCGGGGGACAAACGAGAATAGGGCTAGGAATCGGCGACGGATCATGGTTTAGCTTAACGACGATAGGTGGCGCGCCTCCTCTGATGTTTTCTCGCCACTACCCCGTCTGAACTCCGATTACTGTGGGTCACATTGGGTTATGCCATCTTTTGGGTCACCGATGTGGCTGAGGAACAGGGGTGTGCCGGTTTCCACGTCGCCGACGATGAAGTAGAAGGGTTGGTCGGCCATGATGTCGATGGGTTCCTCTGCCCAGTGGGGATGTCCGTCCCATACATACAATGGTCACCGTGCTCACCACGGTTCCTTGCTCATCCACCACGATGATGGCTTGTTGCTTCGCTTGCGTAGGAATCATGGGTAGAGTCTGTCGTCGTTGCCCGATCCATGCCGTGTTCTACACCAATGGCGGTGAATGAGATCGGCAAGATCTTTGCTGATTGCCACCGTAAATCTGGGTAATCTCGTTAAGACGAACCCTATGGTTTCATTCGGCCGGCAGAGTTGCGAGACCGCCTGCCGCAGCATTGATTGGCGTCACCTGTTCTGATGTCGTCATCAGGGATGAGGACGAAGGCGGCAAGTTCCCCATCGGCGTAGTCGGGCGCACCCCACGCCACCCGTCAGACACCATGTGAGGGGCGTGACGGACAGAGCACATCATTTTAACCCGGGTTATGGTGCCATCGGCCCGGGTGAAGTCGTAGTCAATGACGTCCCATTGCCGAAAGTCTTCCTGCCATTTGGCGGCAAAGGTGATGGCGTTTTTGCAACACGAGTTCGTTTCCGGTGTGACCTTGATTCCGGATTGTTGAATCAGGTTGGCGGTATTGATTCGCGCCCATTCGTCAAGATTCTCCTGGATGATTTGCCCCGGTTTCCAATCGACACGTCCCATCCGGCGATTGCCTCATGGTATGCCGGTTTTGATGGAGAATTCGGGTCGACAAAGAGCTGGGCTGCCGTCGCAATCACCGGGTTTTTCTTCGAGTTCTGGTGGGTGGCCCGCCCACCGCCGCCACATATGTCCACGCCGGTCGAAGCGTTTTTCAGGTCGATGATTGGTTCGTCGCTGCTGCGTCGGCAATGACGCCGGCGGCGGCGACTACCCACTGGGCTCACCACCGTATTGGCGGAATCGGGGTCATCGAGCAGAAACAGCCCAATGTCCAACAGATCGGCCTGATTTTCCTCGGTGAGGGCAGCACCGTGGACCGAGAATTATCGGAAAAAGTCATGGTACCCCTGGTTGGGTCGCCAACGTGGCTAAAAACAGGGGCGTAGCGGTTTTGCGTCGCCGACGATGAAATAGAACGGCCGGTCGGCAATGATGGTGATGTCTCCGGTCATTGGTGTCGCCATTGCTCCCACGCCAACCTCGGTGACGGCACCGGCCACTGTGCCTTCTTCATCCACAACGATGAAGGCCTGCTGCACCGCCTGGACGATATTGGTAGGCAGGTCGGTCATTTTGTCAGTTTACTTTCTCCCCAGGCCAACATGGTTGAAAAACCCCTTGAGGTCCTTGCTGGTTGTAAACCTGAATTTGGGAAGGCCGACTTTTAAAATGGCGGTCTGTTCCTGTGCGGTCACCAGGCGGGATAATGCCTGCCGCAGCTTTGTTGAGGTCACCTCCCCCATGTCATCATCGGGGATGAGGATGAAGGCGGAAAGTTCCTTATCGGTGTAGTCCAGTCGCACTCCCTGCCACCCATCGGACGCAATATAAGGGCCATGATGCTGAAAGAGCCACATCATGTCGACCCGAGTAATGGTGCCGTCAGCTTTGGTGAAGTCGTATTTAATCGTGTCGTCTGCCTTGAGAGGGGACCAGCCACTTGGCAGCGAAGATGATAGCGTTTGGAGCACCAGCTTCATGTCCGGGGTAACGGTGAGCGGATCCTTTCACCAATCCGCCGGTATTGGTTCGCGCCCAGCTATCAAGATTGCCTTTTGTCACCTTGCCGGTTTCTACCGGCACATCCCACCCGGTGATCGTGTCACTGTATTCCGGTTTGATGGGGATTTTCGGGTCGGCAAGCAGCCTGGCTGCTGCGGAAATCACCGGCACATTCCCAGCTTATTGGTGGGCGGCCCGGCCCACTTGCGCCACGTGTCCATGCCGGTTGCAGTCGTTTCGGATCGACCGCTACTTTACTGGTGGCGCCCTCGGCGATGACGCCGGCGGCAGCAGCTGCCCCCACCGGACTCACTACCCTATTGGGGAACTCTGCTGGTCGCTACCTTGACTCTGGCTCTTGGCCAGGTCGGGGCTGCCCAGCAGGGAAAGCCCTATGGTCAGAAGATCGGATTGGTCTTCTCCCTCGACGGGAGTGAAGGAATCATCCAGCTGCGCCTCCGCCCGGGTGCAGGCCGTCACCAATAGTGGTGCCGCCGATGGCGGAAAGGCCAAGCAGGCAGAGGAAGCGTCGACGGTTTAGGGGTTTCGGCTCAGACTCATACTCCAAGCCTAGTAATCCTGGTGAGCCCTCCGCAGTCGAGTGACCGAAGCCCGGGCGGTCACCTGCATGGTATCCGGCAGGGTGGCGATGCGTTCCCGCCAGAATGTCGAGGTGAATATGCCTGGCCGAGGGGCTCATGCCGATCTGGTGGCAATGGATTGTTGGTCTAGATTCATGACGAATTCGATGGTGGTGGAGTCAGCCACAGGCACCAAATGTTCAGCGGCCTGGGCGATCATCCGGTCGAGTTTGCCTTCCTCAATGTCGGCAATGCCGAGGCCGACGCAGCTCCGCAAAATTGCCCATGGTTGGGGGTGACTACAATGACCTCGCCCCTGGGTTTGAGGATGCGGGCAAATTCGGCAGCGTTGCGGGGGCGAACACCACGGCGATGGCATCCACGCTGGCGTCCCGAATGGGCAGGCGGGACCACGTCGGCCACCACGGCACCAACCCTGGGGTGACAGACGGCCAGGGAGCTCCGCGGCGTGGGTGGACACGTCGATGCCGATGCCGCGGGCACCGGCCACGGAATCGAGCACGTGGGACAGGTAATAGCCGGTGCCGGCACCCACCTCGGTAATCACGGGTTGGGCATCATCCGGCAACCCAATATCATCGAACATATCTTCTATAGTGGTGGAGACGGCTTCGACGAATGGGGCGAAAATGCCCATGCGATAGAAATGTCTCCCGGGCGGTAATCATCGACAGGGTCATCGCCGCTATACCGCAACCCATTATCTCCAGCAAGCGTGATATATCCCGCCAGGGGCAACGTCGTAAGCATGCCCGGATTCGGAAATCAATTGGGTGAAATCATCATTACCGGTGAGTGCAGTGCCATCAATGGGATCAGCAAGAACGTCAATAATATCTTTAATCATGAATTATATTCCTTATTTTTGGGTCTGCTCTACTAAAAATGGACTCGCCTCACACAAAGACGAACCCATATCACATACGGAACGTGAGACAATGAGACCTGGTTATTCTTGCGTTAAAAGGTGCCTAAGCCTCAGCAACAGCGGTGAGTAATTGGCCCAACTCGCAGCCTCCGCCTTATTTAGCTCAATGACTAATCGCCCACCACCATCCGTGGGGATGCGCATCACAATTTTCCGGCTTTCGATGACCGCTTCCATTGGGCCGTTACCGGTTCGGGGCTTCATAGCAGCCATGGGCACTTCACCATTCCCTATGTCGACAGTTTTCTACGCGGACCCCACTATCGGGAGCCCACAGCGTTGTTTCTATCTTAGCCCGATTACCAGGTGAATAACCTAATATGCAGGGTAATAAAAAGCCATTTTCTCCAGCATCGCAGCCACCACACGTCGCAAAAGCAGCCAGGTAGCACGCAATTTAGCCAAAACCTACTGTGGGGTTGAATTAATCTCCGCGACCTGCTTGCGCAACTGAGCAATCTCCGTCAATAACGCATCAATCACCACATCCACCTGATCCTGCCGATACCCACGCAGCACCGTAGCGAACTTAATTTCGTCAAGGTTATTGTCCTTAATCGCCGCAAGATTCGCAGCATTCACATTCACCGTATTGTCCATAGGGGGTACCTGCTCGCACGACCGAAGACACTAGCAAAAATGGCAAAATACCACGCCAAACAGGCCCATGAGCACAATGAGCACAATCCACGACAGCATAGCGCCTCGATCGACCTTTCATAAAAACCAAAACTAACACCTTGACCCTAGCATTTTGGAGCGTTACGACGCCGCTGCGTCCGCTCCGCATCGACTCGGTGCACCGCCGCAATATGCGCCACCGCCTCATCCACGCTATTGGTCAATAAGAATAATTCTAGATCATCAGCAGCAATCATCCCTCCGCCACCAGGCGATCCGTCAACCACTGCACCAACGGCTGCCAAAAATCCACCCCATCAGCACAATGGGATAATTCGTCACCTTGCCGGTCTGCACCATGCATAACACCTCAAACAGCTCATCCAACGTGCCAAAACCACCCGGCAAACACACAAACGCCTGCGAGATACTTCAAAAACATGGTCTTCCGCGCAAAGAAATACCGAAAATTCACCCCCAAATCCACATACTCGTTGATCCCCTGCTCCTTCGGCAGCTCAATGCCCAATCCCACCGACAAACCATCGGCCTCCTGCGCGCCCCGATTCGCCGACTCCATCACACCGGGCCACCACCCGTAATCACCACTGCTGCGACTCCACCAGCTTCCGGCCCAACGTACGACCCAACTCGTAATAAGGACTCCCCACCGGATGGCGAGCCGACCCGAACACCGTCACCGCTGGCGGCAACTCATGCAGCGCATCAAACCCGGTCACAAACTCCGACTGAATCCGCAGCACCCGCCACGGATCCGCATGATTCCAATCATGGTCCGCCTCATGCTCCAATAGCCGCTGATCGTATGTGGACCGGACCGGCTTATCCGACTGCCGCTAACACCGGCCCCCGTAACAAACGCTTTTTTTCATGGTTCTGCTTCCTATTCATCGGTTTCTCCCGCCTGTAGATAGGTCATCAACGTGTCAAACACCGACGTAATCATCCATATCGGGACACTGTTCATCCTTCTTACTGACAATACGCCGGATCCCCCGGACCGAAATTCACCGCCGGAATCCCCAACTCGCTAAACCGAGCCACATCAGTCCACCCATATTTTGCGCGCCTGACCCCAGTCGCCGCAACCAGCCAGCGCACCACCGGCAAATCCAGCCCAGCCGCGCCCCCGGCACAATATCATCAATCTCGTACTCCACCCCTTCCGGCAGATCCAACACCGCCAACATGTGGGCCAGGCCTCCTCCTGAGTACGGTTCGAGGGACAGACCAGAAATTCACGAACAGCCACGCCTCGTCAGGAATCGTGTTGGTGGCCACCCCAGATTCGCAATGCACAATAGTTCAGGCCTCGTGATACCGGCAGCCGTCGACAAGCACCTCCTGCGCCTCATATGCCTGCAATATTGCTGATAACTGGCGCGAGGGGTGTGCATCGCATTCTTCCCCAACCACGAACGGGCCGAATGCGCCCGCACCGCATGCGCCGTCACCCGCAACCGAGATCGACCCCTGGCATCCTGCCTCAATAATCGCCCCCGAGCTGCCCACTAACGCCACATCCCCCAGCAACCAGTCAGGATGCGCCCCACGAATCAACCCCAAACCATTAAACCGGGCGCAACCTCCTCCCCCTCATAACACACTAGCGTGAGATCGTAAGCCAGCGCCGGATCATTCGCCAACCGGGCAAAGCACGGCCAAATACACCGCCAAACCCGACTTCACTTATCCACCGTGCCACATCCAAATAATGTGTCCTCACCCTGGTCATTCACCCCGCGCACTGAGGAACATTCTCCGCAATGGGAACCGTATCTATGTGCTCCAGCCAACACTACCCGCTGCGACAAACCACGCTGCGTGCGCACCACCAGCGAGATTTTCAAGACGACAACACCTCCACCCCAGGGGATCAACCGCAACGCCCGCTCCAGCATATCCGCCAACGGCCGCTCCTCATGCGACACCGACGGCACATCCTGCATACGCAGCCGTCAATGAAACCGGATCCAGGTAGAGAGATCAATCATGCACTACACCATACTGCACGCAACCGGCACACCGACTACCGCACCACAGGCACGCCATAAGCCAAACCTTAAAATCAAACATGTTGCCTATAAAAATAACGACTTTTGTAAATACGGGTAATTCCCAAAAAGAAGAGACAAAAACTCACCCCCGCCAACTCACCGCAAAATCACCCGCCATACCTGCCTCCACCGCAGATAATCCCATTCAGACCCACCAACACCCTCATAATGCCCCTACTCCCCACCGGAACCCCCAAACATGATTCCAGATTTCTAAAATGTCAAGAGTTATAGCTAAAATAATGGCATGACAGTAATCGGCGCACAGGCGATTGGTATTGCCAATATCGCGATGGACGGGTCCGTCTTGACACTTGGTAGCCCTATCCAGAATTAATCACCAGCACCTCTGCCATCCGGGACCGAACGACTCGGTGCCCAGGACCTGCCGATCAAACTCCTCAACCTCATCAAAATCGACCAAGACCGCATGGTCGAGACAAGTCGCGGTACGCACCACCATGCTGACCTTTCCGAACCGCCCACCGATGCTCACGACGTCTACCTGCGACTCCACCTCCTCTCCCACCGACTCGTCAAACCCACCACCATCAACATGGACGACGCAGTCGAACGCCTCACCATTACCGTCTGGACCAACAAAGGCCCCTGCCTGCCTGACAATTTCGAACACATGCGCGCCGCACTCCGCTCCCGCGGCCTCATCCACGTCTATGGCATCGACTCGCTCCCCAGAATGGTCGACTATGTGGTGCCCGCCGGCGTGCAAATCACCGGAAAGCGAACGTGTCCGCCTCGGCGCTTACCTCGCACCAGGCACCCCGGGTCATACGGGAAGGCTTCGTCTCCCACAATGCCGGCACCCTAGGCCCCGGCCGGGTTGAGGGTCGTATCGCATCTGGCACCGTGGTGGGAACCAATATTGACCTGGGAATTTCTGCCTCGCTGGTGTCGATGAAACCAGCCCCCTTACATGTAGGCAATAACTGTTCCCTCGGGGTTTCCGCCGCGGTCATCGGCCTGAATCTGGGCGATAACGTGCACGTTAGCAATAATATTGTGCTAGATCCCACCACACCGCTCTGTTCGCCGGACAGTGAGGAGATTCATCTGGCTGGGGAGAGTTGATGGCCAATCAACTGGCTCATCCAAATGGAAAAGCATTCCGTGGAACCAGTGGCCCGGCGCCTCACCGACCACGACGCCAAATTCATGCTGCGGAACCCACCCGTCAGCGACTACACCTACTAGTTTTCCTTACGGCCCTGGGCATTATCGGCGCATCACCACTTGTCATCCCCGCGCGTGATCGATGTGTGATGCGACAAAACCATAACCGAGCGGGCACACAACAGGTCGAAGTGTCCGCTACGCTACGGTTGATCGCGTCGTACCAGTGCTGCGCCGGCTGCGCGCACTCTCATGTAGCGCCACCTGCGCCGGGCCTGTCGAACCAGGCCGCTCAAACCAACACAACACCACCACTCACCGACCCCACAAGCCCCACGGCTCTCACCGCCAACAACTCCACCCGCCCCGCGAACCAGGCATGACCTCAAGCATGACCCTGGTATCAATAAAGCTAAGTGTTGGTCGTGTCGTACGGTAGTGCGGTTTTCCACCCAGCCGCATTCGTTAGGTTTTTCGAATAGATTTTTGCCATTCTGAGCAATATCATTGCGCAGATTTTCGTATTTTGCGAAGGTTTAGACCGTTTCACCTACTTTACCCCCTGTAAGGGGATAAAGTCGTAGCATGACCGAATCAACCGCAAATAATCCGACCCCCGGGCAGCCCCGACTGGGGCCGATAATCATCAGGGCGGCGACACGACTGATGGGAATCTTCACAATCCGAGCCACAACAGCAGTCGACTCATTCGCCACGGTGTCCACTACCAAACTCGGTAGGGGGCTGAAAACCCGCCATTTGACCATGATGGGTCTCGGGTCGGCCATTGGTGCCGGACTGTTCTTATCTACCGGCGTGGGCATCCATATTGCGGGCCCGGCGGTGATTCTCGGCTATGTGTTGGCCGGCATTATTGTGCTGCTGATTATGCAGATGCTTGGGGAGATGGCGGCGGCTCGGCTGAATTCCGGGTCGTTCGCGGTGTATGCGGAGCACGGCATTGGGACACTGGGCCGGGTTTTCGCTCGGATGGTTGTATTGGTTCATGCTCACCATGGTGATGGGGCAGAGATGACTGGCGCCGCCGGCATCATGGGGCAATGGTTTGGTGATTGATCCGTGGATTCCCGCGTTGGTGTGTGTGACGTTTTTCGCCGTGGTGAATTTGAGCGAATGTGCAGGGTTTTGGCGAGTTCGAGTTTTGGTTCGCATTCGTCAAGGTTGCGGTTATTATTATTTTCCTCATCGTGGGAATATTAATTTTTGGGCTCTTGCCGGGCACGGAATTCGTTGGTGCCCACAATCTTACGAACAGCAGTTTCATGCCGAATGGTATCCCAGGTGTAGCCGCCGGGTTGTTGGCGGTGGCATTCGCGTTTGGCGGCATTGAGATTGTGACGATTGCGGCTGCGGAGTCGGAGAACCCGTCGTCGGCAATTGCCACGGCGGTGCGGTCAGTTGTTGGCGGATTTCGCTGTTTTATTTGGGTTCGGTGACGGTCATTATTTTCCTCATGCCCTACGACATGATTGGTGGGGCGAAGACCGCGGCAGGTCGCCGTTCACCGTATTTTAGGAATGCGCGCATCCCGTATGTGGTGGGGTTCATGGAGCTGATTATCGTGTTGGCACTATTGTCGGCGTTTAATGCCCAGATTTATGGCACGTCACGGCTGGTGTATTCGTTTGCCGAAGCGCCACGATGCGCCGCAGGTGTTTGCGAAGACGAATAAGAATAAAGTGCCAATGAATTCGGTGCTATTGAGCATGTTTTTCGCGTTCGTATCGGTGGGGTTACAGTGTGGAATCCGCCCGGGTTGCTGGCGTTTTTGTTGAACGCAGTGGGCGGCTGCACTGAGTACGTTGTGGATCATGGTTGCGGTGACGTGGTTGCGCTTGCATCCAGTACTGGTGTCGGGCAAGGAAATCACAACGGTGCGGATGCCAGGGGTATCCGTGGACTGCGATCGTGTGCCTCATATTATTGGGTGGATTGGTGTTATTGATGCTTTCTGATGCCGCATCTCAGTCGCAGGTGATATCGGTGGCTATGGTGTTTGGGTTTGCGTCCCTCATGAGTTTTGTGGCGAAACGTTTCATCCGAGTACCCGAAACCTTGAGTCGTAGCGGTGCGCATGCGGCTTTGACAAGCATCACAATGGTGCAGTACACTCGGTTGTCATGACTTCTGCTTTTTGCTACTGGCCTGGCCACGATTCATTCCAATGACACCATTCTTGATGTTTGGTTCCCTGACCCCAAGCTCTCCGACGACGTGCGCGAGTCGGGGACCGAGTTTCCCGATAAGGTGCCCGCCGAGTTGCATCCGCTCACCCATATTGATGCGGCACGCGAAACCCGGCGGGAGGTGGTGTACACGCAGATCGCTTCGCTTGACGACGCCCCGCAGGATGCGTTTGATGCCTATCTGCGGCTGCATTTGTTGTCGCATCGACTGGTCAAGCCACACGGATTAAACCTTGACGGCGTGTTTGGGCTATTGGCAAATGTGTGTGGACGAATCATGGCCCGTGTTTGCCTGCCGGGTTTTGAGGCCACCCGGGCGAAGCTGCAAACCCGGGGGCCGGTTGTGGTGAGTATGGGTGGATAAGTTCCCACGCATGGTGGATTATGTGATGCCGACCGGGGTGCGGATTGGTGACGCAGATCGGGTGCGATTGGGGGCGCATCTTGCGGAGGGGACGACCGTGATGCATGAGGGGTTTTGAATTTTAATGCCGGCACTTTGGGCAATTCCATGGTGGAGGGCCGGATTTCCGCCGGCGTGGTGGTCGATGATGGCACTGATATTGGTGGCGGCGCCTCGATCATGGGAACCTTGTCGGGTGGCGGCAAGGAGGTTATTTCGTTGGGGAAGCGCTGCTTGTTGGGGGCGAACTCCGGTTGCGGGATTTCTTTGGGGGATGATTGCGTGGTGGAGGCTGGCCTGTATGTGACGGCTGGGACAGAAGTTGACGGTGCGAGGTTCAGTTGCCGAGGCCTTGGGCTTGCAGGATGGGGGACACCGCGAAGGCGGTGGAGTTGTCGGGGGCAAGCAATGTGCTGTACCGGCGGCATTCGGTGACCGGCGCGGTGGAGCCACCAATTGGAAGTCTGCCGCAGTGGCGCTCAATGATGCTTTGCATGCCAATAACTAGGCCGGCCACCGCCTGGCCTCTAATCCCGCCTAGAAGGCCAGTAGTTTCGCTACTTGGTCGTGGTTGGTGGGTTCGTCGCCAGCGTCGGGGGTGGTTTCCGTGTCGTGGGCGGCGGCCCAGAGGGCACGGAGCTGCCCGTTGGTCAGCATGTGGTTCAGGGTTTCCAGCTCAGCGCGAATGAGTTGCACTCCGTTGGAGCGGCCGGTGTTGAAGCAGCCCATTCGGGAGCCGAGGGAGGTGTCTAACCAGATGAGTTCCCGATCCACCAGGTCCACGATAAAGGGGATGGCGGAGGTGGATTTCACATGCACATTCATGGCGGTTTCCACAGTGCGGGGTTCGAAAATCTCCCCCGCCATTGCCTGACTGCGTACCATGATTCCTGCCACATTGTCGATATCGTCGAATTTGTCTCCGGAAAAGCTGATGAGCTGCGGGATTGCGTACCGCACGGTTGGTAGTTCCTGCCAAATCGTGTCCTGATGTCAACGAATTCGCAGGCACCGTCGGGCAGGGGCGCATAAGTGATGTCGCCGGAGTGCAGCACGGAGTTTTTCAGCCGGTTGCTGGACAGGGTTGGTGTAATCAAGGTAACCCAATTGTTCCATGAGGAGCGCGTCGGCGAAGCACACACCAAGATCGACGTCGTGCCCGTACCAGTGGACGAATAGCCGCATGATGCTGCCGTCGCCAAGCGGTAGCCGCTGGCCGCAGGGCGAGCGAGTTTACTGTCGACGCTTCCCGCCGCACCAATTCCACGGGCACCGTGGAGCCGACGAGGACGGGCCCCTGTGGGTGCGGGTGCGGCGCGTAACCGTTGGCGCATGGCTGCCCTAAGGGTGTCGAATACCGCGGATTTCAGCCATGATTCCACTGGTGGGTTGTTGGTTTCTTTGAGTACGTTCCGGCCGCGGATTCGGAAGATTTTTAGTGGCGCGTCCCGGTTGCTGATGCCGTTGTAGCAGGAAATGAGGGTGGTGAGCCGGGCTTTTCAGGGCTGCCTCCGCCAAGGCGCTGAGCAGGGCATCTGCGGAGGGTTTTTGCTGCGGGAAAGCCGCATGAGGGTGGTCAACGCGCCGAAGCAGGTTGCCCGGGTTGGTGGCTAATAACCGGACGGCGGCAGGAACGTCGTTGCGTAGCAGGGCGGCCTCCACTTGGGAGTTGAAAGTGCGGTGGGCGGTTTTGCCGAAGATGATTGTCAGGTGGGTGTGGACTTCCGCAGCCTGCGGCAGTTCGAACGGGTGGACGGGGCGGAGGGGCTCGGCGCCATAGTTTTTGTGGCGCATCACCATGTCGAGGTTGGTGTTATCGGTGAATCGGGCCGGGGCCCGGAGAATACTGCGTCGTTGCGGCCGGGGATGCTGCGCATGTCCAGGCGAAATTCGGCACTACTGAGCAGGTCGACGGCCCGGTCTGGTTCTTTGCAATAGGCGGCCAGTACGGTGCGGAGCACGTCGGTTGCGGTGCGGGCCAAGGCCAGTCCGGTATCAAGTCGTTCATGCGGGTGGGGGAATCTCGCAGAGGGCTGCGGCAAAGTTATCCCCGCTGGTAAAACCGGTGGCGGCCATGAGTTCGGGCACGTTGATGCCCAGCTCTGCGATGACATCATGGAGGAATTCCCGGTCGGCGGGGCTGAGTGCTACCGCCTTGGCCCATTCATCCTGCACTAATTGTGGGGTGAGCTCGACGAGGGTGAGCCGCTGGAAAATTTTGGGTCCAATCGGTGTGGGCCAGCTTGGTGCGTTCGAAGGTTTTTCGATATCGGGGCGCCATCGGCCATAGGTGAGGTAGTGATAGATTTGAGTGAGAAACAGCTCATCGTCCGGCATGGTGGCAACTCTGCTCGGGAAACCAGGAAACATAGGTTGCCAGGTCTCGATTGGCGCCGATGGTAGTGCCTGCTTGAGTAATGAGATTGACGAGTTCTTCGAGGGAAAGTTGTTGTAGTTCTTGCGGGTCTGCGATGAATCCCACGGTGAGGAGTTCCGCCAGAGCAGTGTGGGCTTGCGCCGCGGTAACCCCATCGGTAGTGGTGTGGGTTTGGGGATGATGCCGCGTCGCAGCATCGCCGGGGTAACTCGTCAGTGCTCAAAGAAAAAGCCGACCTCACCAGGGCTGGCAGAGGTCGGCTATGACGTGAGGACGAGGATAGTAAAACCTGTGGTTTTAAAGGAACGAAGAAGTAACAGGCTTTGGATGCCTCGCCAGCATTCCAGTATGCCCCAGAATACTATACATGTCAAAAACCTTATATGACCCACCCCCGAACAAGCTAAGCTGGCGAGGATAATGAAACCCGTGGTACCCATATAAAATATGAAGAAGTAACGAGCTTCTGGGTGCCTCGCCGTACTTATAAGTGTACACGCATTATTTATGTGCCGCGTAGGGTTCTGATGGATAATCACTTTGGGAGTGCGGGGTTTCCGGAACGCCCAAAGCTTATTAATAATAAAGTTCACCGGCATAGACACCAGAATGGCAATGGCGCTGGCGTAATACAGCTTGGTGCGCAGCCCGGTGGAATCATCGAAAACATCCGAAGGCAGGGCAATCGGCGAGGTGGGGTTCATAAGCGGCGTGGTAACCACCAGGCTCACCAGAAACGCCAGGACACCCGTGGCAAGGAAGGCAATATATCCCCGAAACCAGCCCACTGCGGAGGAGTAAAGGTCCACATGCGATTTAGTTGATAGTTCCAGGTGTTAGCAACCAGGAAGGCGATGGTCACAAAGATGTGGTACCAGCGGATATTGAAGCTGGTACCCAGGAGATTCATGAAGACGTCGTTTTGGTGAAGCCCAAATCCCCATTCAGCAATTTTTGCTGAGGTACATGGCGAAGAGATTGACAAAAACGCCAGAACCACCCACCATGCACAAATTGAATAAACTGGCCAAGGCTATTACGTCCTTGATGATTACTATTCGCCAACGCGGATCTCCCTGAACTCATGGGGCATAACTTTTATGAGCTTACCCGGTAGTGCAGCGCATTAAATACATGGGGGATAATCGGACAACGCAGCACGTCGAAAAAGCGCAGCCAATTTTTAGCATTATGGCTATTTCATTAATTGGTACGAAAATTATAGATTAGCTCGCGTGATGGGGTGACACAGCTGCTGCAACATCAGTTACAAACATCCATACTCATAGCGCCACCCCCATATGGTGTAACTAGCGGGTCGAGAACCCCCTAGGTATCTGAAGACCATAGCGACGCAACTCTGCTATAGAGTTTTTATCGCCTTTGCTATCAGATGGTGTGAGCGGAATGTTATGGGGTGAGCTAGATGCCCAGTACCAGTATTCCAATTTTTCGGTGGGGTAAATCTAGGTGTCCGCGGCGAGTGACGTCGACGTTCCAACCTTGCCGCTCGGCTATCTTTTGCAGTTTCCGTAGTCGAGCGGGAATTCGTGGTCTAGCGATCGTAATCAACTCCTTTCACCTCTTTCGGTGAGTGAATGAATAGGGTAGGTGACTGAGGCTCTGCCACAACAGTAGTGGCAGAGCCTTAAATCAACACTGAACCATAGTTGGGTTTGCTTTATTGTCCAGCAAAAATAGCAGAGGATGTATTACTTTACCGCGTTATCTTCGGCTTTACTCGAAAGTAGTAAAAATGCAGCCCTAAAAATACCCCCTTATCCCACTTTCTGCTACAGAATCACACTCCCCAAATTGGGGTTATTGGTATTGCAAATCCCCATAACAGGGGCCTGATAAATTACTTCTTTGCTAACCGACGCACACATTTGTCAATGTTTTTCATCAGTTTCTGTCAATGCCAATCGCACAAATGTGCGTGATGTTGGCCCATAGAATTCGCCCGGCGCCACTAAAATCCCCGCTCAGCAAACCAATCCACAGTTGCCCAACAATCCTCATCCCGGGTTACCCACAGGTATAGGCCACCCTCAGAATTCACCACGGTGAAACCGGCATCAATGACCGCCTTGAGTAGTCGCACGCGACGCTGCGCATACCGTAGCCGCTGTAATGCTTCTTGGTCATCATCCTGGAGCGCTGCCACGAATGCGGCCTGGATCGGGTAGGGAACCAGTAATCCTGCATGTTTCCGTAACTCAGTCAGCTCCGCAATGATTGCGGGATCACCGGCGAGGAAGCCGGCACGATAGCTGGCTAAATTCGAGGTTTTCGACAGGGAGTGGATGGCCAATAGGTTTCGGTGATCCCCCGTGGTTACTTCTGGGGATAGGATGGATTGAGCCTCACCTTCCCACACTAATCCCAGGTAGCATTCATCGCTGGCGACGATCACATCATGATCCCGAGCCCAGTCGATGACTTTGCGCAGGGTGTGCCGCATCGAGGATTTTCCCGGTGGGGTTGGCGGGGAATTCAAGAATATCAGGTCGATATCATCCGGGTTGATGCTCTCTTCGTCGAGTTCCCATGGGGCATCGCTGCGCACGGGGTGGCACCAGCCAACAGGACCCCCACCTCGTAGGTGGGGTAGAGCGATTTCCGGAATGATGACGGTACCACGGCAGCCCTGGGAGGGTGGGAAGCCAGGCGATAGCTTCTTTGTACCAATGACGGGCAGCACCGCGGTTATTTCATCATTGCGGGGAATGTGGTAGCGACGTTCCAGGGAAGCGACTATGGCGTCGCGGAGCGCAGCCGTGCCAATGGTTTGGGGGTAGCCCGGGTAGGCGCCGGCTTCGGCGAGGGCCAATTGGATGCCGGGGGCGACCGCATCCACGGGGAACCGACAGAAAAGGTTCACCAGTCCGTCGGGGTGGGCGCCGGCTTTACGTTTGCGGGCTCTAGGAGATTCCAGGGGAAATCCGGGAGAGTACTGCTTAATGTGATTCGTGCCATAATGGCTTTAGGGTATCACTTGGATGATTCCGGGCGATAGTCTGTGCCAGCGCCGGCCGCGGTTTTATGGCCGCTATGCTTCGTCATGCGTGACGATGGTCTACGCGCTGCGGGGCAGGTCTGCGATCAGGGGCACGTCGAAGTCTTGGGGCCTAATTGTTGTGCCCCACCCGGCGAACCGAGATCGTCGAAAAAGGCGGCGTTGGCGTCGATGTAATCAATCCACTCGTCGGGAACATCATCTTCGTAGGAAATGGCTTCGACCGGACAAGCAGGTTCGCAGGCACCGCAGTCCACACATTCATCGGGGTGAATGTAGAGGCTGCGCTGACCCTCATAGATGCAGTCGACGGGGCATTCTTCGACGCAGGCTCGGTCCATGACATCAACGCAGGGCTGTGCGATAACGTACGTCATTGGTGTGTTACTTCTCCATGGTGGGGTCGGGTAAAAATTGGCGGTCAGTCACCCGGAGCTGGGTGAGAACTCCTTCGTGACCATGTATGTATTTTTCCGGGTATTTTCATTAATACTCGGTATGAGTGACTGACCTATTATGTCACTTTTTGACAAATAGTGGCCAACTTCCACCTAGGGCTGCCACCACACGTACATATACTGCGGATATTCGAACCGATGAGTTGGTCGCCGGTGAATGAAAAATGTGAATGCGATGAGTATAATCCCGCCCAACCACACCCATAGGGGATGAGTGCCAGATAGGGGTTTTTCGTCCAGAGCAGCGCAGTTCTGGTGAGCACCATATTGAAACAGAACGCGATGGGAATGGTGTAGGGTACTGCCACCCCGAACATCCAGGTTCCCAGGTAGATGACCTCTAGGAACATGCTGATAATGGCGCCTAGGCAGAGCCAGGCCATGCCGGCGACGGCCTCACCCCGGGTGGCGGTGCGATAGAGTCGCTACCGCCGGTTGCTGCTGGTGCTTGCTGCGGGGTGACGGATTGTGGGGTTGCCGGCGGGGTGTGTCCGGGGTTGGGGCCGGCGGTTCGGTATCGGTCACAACCCCGCGCCTCCCCATGGTCGTCGGCCCTGCCTTCGCCATCAGTGGTGTTCCCGGCACCGTTACTGCTGCGGCCGGCTTCGAGTTCGCCGGCGACCAGCGCCTCAATGGTGTTCCGGGTGGACACGTTGACTACCGTGCCGATTTGGTAGTGCTCGAACCGGAGCAGCGGCTGGGTAATCGGGTTGGAGAGGGCAAAAGACGAAGGGGCTTTTTCTGGGTCGATGATGGGGGCAAAGGCTGCCACTGGGTTGGTGTCGTTGATACTGCCGTCGGCGATCCACAGTTGGGTGGCATGCGCTTTCATGGCCTGCACTTTTTGCGGCCAGGGCGCGTCGGAAAGCCGCACCTCAATGTCCGAGGAGGTAACACAGGCGATTTCGTTTGGTTGCGGCATGCGCCATCCAGCGGTGGTGGGGGCGGTAATCACGGCAACACCTTCGTCGAATCGCCGCCGGTCGGTCACGGCCCACAGGATGGGGGTGACTGGGTTGCGTTGTTCCACGGCCCTATGGGTGATTTCGTGGGCTTTGATGTGGTCGAGGTGCCGTAGCCGCCGTCCGGCCCGTAGAGTGATAATCAGGTGCGGTGGGTGGGTGAGGAAGATGCTTTTGAGCTGTTCCACGGCCTCGTCACCAGCGTTCATGAATGCTCGGGGTGCTGGTTTGCCGGGTCACCGGCCCATATCCCGAGTCGCGCCAGCAGCCGGCGCCGCCTAAAAATGTGCCGCGAACCCCGAGGGGTTTTTCAGGGATTTTTGCAGCTCGCGGATGCGGAATCCGCCGAGCTGGTCGGCTTTGTCGGCGACCAGGTTAGCATAGGGTTCACCAATGACTTCACCTTGCTCGCCCAAGCGTACAGGTCACAACGAGCACGTTGGCGCCGCGCATGGCCAGGTCGGAGAAAGCACGCCGCCGGTCCAGATTGCTTCGTCGTCGGGGTGAGCGTGTACTGCTATGACATTGACGCCGTTCAGGTTTTTCATAAGGGTCCGTTTCGTTGTGGGATGTGTATGGTTGTGTGGTTGCCCACTTATTGGTGGCACCTGTTCTTTACTAGTTTTTGACTGTGCCAGGTGTCAACGGTGGCGTAGCCACGCGGCCATTGGTTCAGGTCTGGGTCCGGTCCGGTCACGCCGGTTCCTGGGACTTCCAGTCGGGTGTCGATGGCGATGACGGTGCGTAGGGCTTCGTCGGTTTCGAGGTGAGCCAGGTGTTCGGTGAGTTCCTCTTCGGTTTTTGCCGGTGAGATACTCGTTAATGAGTATTTGGGTGTCGGCCTGGCAAAACCTGAACGATTCGACCCTAACAATCCAATGTTAGGGGCATGCATAACTGTCGGCAAGATTTGCCCACTTTTGGCCACGACCGCATCGACTTTGACCACGGGGAATGAGGGTTTGCATGAGTTCATTTGTGTCCGCGCTTTTCATGGTGACGCGCACACCGTGCCGAATGAGCGAGTTCACGAGGGTTTTTGCGGCGCTGGCGACCACGGGGTCAGAGGGGTCCACACCAATGATGAGGGACGGTTGAGGGTTTGCAGGCCGATGGGGTCGGTGGTGTTTTCGGGGGTTTCGCCGGTGCCGGTCACGCCGGTTTCGCCGGTGACGGTTGGTTCGGCTGCCTCGGTTGTGGTTTCTAGTGACATGCCGCTTCCCGTGGTGGTGCCACCAGGTTTGTCCACGAGAGTGAGGTCAGTTCGGCGGTTATAGGCGATGCGGGTGATGAGTCCCGGATCAATAATGGATCGAAGTTCTTTGCGGAGTGGCTTTAGGAAGGTGGCTGTTCGCCACGATTTCGAGCCCATATTTGTCGGTTTCGGTGCGCACTTGGGTGCCGGGCACGAGCGAATATGCTTCCTTGGAGGTTTCGGTGGGGGTCACATCCATGAAGCTGATCTGCCCGTTTTGAATGAGTTCGATGCCTTGGTCGGTGCTGCGAATCTCCCTGAAGTTCAGGTTTTCCACCAGCGCGGGTTCTTTTGCCCCAAAAACCGATCGTTGCGGTTGAGCGTACAAGCCCCCGGTTCCGGTCGTAGCTTTTTCATGGTGAATTTTCCGGCGGACACGGGGAATCGTAGAGCTGAGGGCGGTGGCGAAGCTCACGCCGCGGAGCACGTGACTGGGGAGGATATGGTCGAACAGGGTGCGCCATTCGGCAATGTCTTTTTATTGAAATCCACTTCGATGGTTTTTCCCACCGCCGCTCGAACGTATGTCCGTAATAGCCCAATAGCCGGCGGGGTTGAGCGTACCGGGGGTGTTGAGCATAGAACTCCACAGGTATTCGAAATCCGCCACGGTAATCGGCGTGCCGTCGCTCCATTGCGCGCCAGAGGCCAGCCGGTAGCGCACGGTTTTCACGGGTGCGGGTTTGTCGGTTTCCGCGTCATTACTATCTGCTGGCTTCGCGGTGGTGCTTGTCGACGTCGGCCGGGCAGCCGATACGCTTTTGCGACGTATGCCCCTCCGGGTGCTGAGCATTCGTGACGGAGACAACCTCACCATTGCGGTTGAGTTCCTCCACCATAACCACCAGGTCGGTGTTGAGCCGCCCATCCACAAAAATGCTGGGCAGAGTGAGCCGAGCCAGGGTTTGGATGAACCTGGAGTCGTCGGCAAGCAGGTGCGGGTTGAACCCAGAATGCACCGGATCAATCCCCAAGGCCAGTTCTTTGGCCTGTTTGCGGGGAGTGGTGGTTGTGGTGGTGGGCTGCGTGGCCTCGTTATTGGATTCTTCGATCGGGGCGGGGCCGGGTGATGCGGCACAGCTGGCGAGGGTGCCGATTACGCACACCGCTACCACCGATAGGGTGAGGCGCATCGCAGTTTTGTCATAGGGACTAGTGTACTTCCCTACCCCACGGGTTATTTATTGCGGGCCTTTTCTTTGGAACGAGCCCGGGCCCGATCGGTGGCGTTGAGCAGAACCTTCCGCACCCGCAGCGAGTTGGGGGTGACTTCCACGCATTCGTCCTGTCCGCAGAGTTCCATGGCCTCGTCCAAAGACAACACATGGGCCTTGGCGAGGGTGACAGTCGCGTCCGCGGTAGCCGGAACGCATGTTCGTCAGCTTCTTTTTCCTTGGTGATATTGATGTCCATGTCTTCATCACGGTTATTGGCACCAACAACCATGCCTTCGTACACTTCCATGCCCGGCTCGACAAAGAAATTTCCCCGGTCGGCGAGCTGCTGGAGGGCATAGGCCGTGACCTGGCCGGACCGGTCGGCCACGAGCGACCCCGAGGCACGATCCTTGATTTCGCCGGCCCAGGGGCGGGATTCAATCGAATAGGGAGTTCGCAATGCCGGATCCGCGGGTTTCGGTGAGGAAGGTGGTGCGGAACCCGATGAGCCCGCGGGCGGGAACGTCGAATTCCATGCGCACCCAATCGCCGGACAGGTTGGTCATGGAGGTCATGATGCCCCTTGCGGTTGGCCATGAGCTGGGTGACGGCACCCTGGTGTTCGGCGGGGTGTCGATGACCATATGGTCGAAGGGCTCATACACGTGGCCGTCCACCGTGTGGGTCACCACCTGGGGTTTGCCGACGGTCGAATTCGAATCCCTCCCGACGCATGGTTTCCACCAGAACGGACAGGGCCATCTCGCCACGTCCTTGCACCTCCCACGCATCGGGCCGCTCGGTGGGCAGCACCCGGATGGATACGTTACCAATGAGTTCCTGGTCGAGGCGCGCCTTAACCACGCGGGCGGTGAGCTTATCGCCGCCCCCTTGCCGGCCAGGGGGGAGGTGTTCACGCCGATGGTCATGGAGATGGCCGGCTCGTCCACGGTGATGCGCGGCAGGGCAACGGGAGTTTTCCACATCGGCGAGAGTGTCGCCGATCATGATGTTGTCGATGCCGGAGATCGCCGCAATGTCGCCAGCGACCATAGCTTCGGAGGTGGATTCCCGGTCCACGCCAACGGTGCGAAGCAGTTCGGCAATCTTCACGTTTTTAATGTGCTGGTTGCCCCTCATCGTCGTAGTGAATCCACGCAACCTGTTGGCCTTTTTTTCAGGGTGCCGGCGTGGATGCGCACCCAGGGCGATGCGCCCCAGGAAGGACGAGGAGTCCAGGTTGGTGACATGCGCCTGGAGGGGGGCGTCGATGGTGGCGGACGGCTCGGGCAGTACCTCGTGGATGACGTCGAAAGCGCCTGAAGATCGGCGGCGTCAGGAACGTTACCATTGCCCGGATTTTTCGGTGGACGCCTTGCCTCCTGACCAGAAGCGTAAAGAACCGGCAGGTCAAGGAGGGTTTCGGCGGCGGCCGCGGCCTCGGGGTCGTCCAGCGCGGAGGCCAATTCGAGGAGGAGGTCTTGGGATTCCTCCACCACCTCGTCAATGCGGGCGTCGGGCCGATCGGTCTTATTCACCACGATAATGACGGGCATTTTGGCAGCCAGGGCGCTTGCCCAACACGAACCGGGTTTTGCGGCAATGGCCCTCGGAGGCGTCGACAAGCAATACCACGCCGTCGACCATGGAGAGCCCGCGTTCGACTTCGCCGCCGAAATCAGCGTGGCCAGGAGTGTCAATGACGTTAATAATGAGGTCATTGCCGTCCTGCCTAGCCCCTTGCGGCGAATGGCGGTGTTTTTGCGAGGATCGTAATGCCTTTTTCTTTTCTCTAGGGTCACCGGAGTCCCATGACGCGATCAGCAACTTCCCCGTGGTCACCAAAGACGCCGGACTGTTCCAGCATGGCGTTCACGAGGGTGGTTTTACCATGGTCGACGTGCGCGACGATGGCGACATTACGAAACTCTGGATGAGACAACGAGTGCTCCTAGGGGAAGAAAATGAAAACGAAACAACCTTACTCCACCACATGGGGGTAGCGCACATTCGACACTTATGGGTGAGGTGTTAAACACGTCTTTCCGGCAATGTCGCCCCAGATCTCACCAAGAAGCTGCACATCTGATATTTAGCTTTTTACCTGCGTTTTTAGCTTTTTACCAACCTCTCTTCAGTAAGATCTTTCATCGCTCTCATTTTCGGGTTTTTACCTGTGATTTTTGCTTGAATTACAGCAGTGTAATGCTGATTTTTCTCTAACCCGGTCTTGACTTTCTGTCAGCTAATATTACTGTGATTACTGAAACGCAAGTGACTAATGATGCAATTGTGACTGGAGTGATTTATGGTTTTCTTCTCAAAAACCTTTCTCAACGAGTACACTCCCTTGGTGTACGAAAGGTCACAATGCGCCTTTAGCACTCGTTATTCAACGTTTTATCAATCCAAACCACCACACCCCTCAACGTGAAAGGTTGCCACTGTGCTACCAGCGCTTTCTCGCCGCGCCCGGCGCGCAGCTGTTGGTGCGCTCACCGCAATTACCCTGACTGTGAGCGGAGCCACCGCGGCCTCCGCGGAAACCCCCCAGAATTGGCTAAAAAGAAAGAAGAAGAAACCAAGATTGCTCCTAACCGCGGCTATGGCCATTGGTGCCAGCAATCCCCCTACCGGCAATGCCGATTTCGCTCATGGCCGGCCCCAAAGGATTTCATGCCTGTAGACAATCTCGGCCGACCAAAGAAAGAGATTCTCGACCAGGCCCGTAACTTTGCTAACTCCACCCCCAATGCCGGATCAGATCCGCGGCGCCATTCTCGCCGGCATATGTTCTGGGAAGGCGACGGCAAGTCGGAAATCAAGCTGCCGGAAGGCGCCACTCAGGTTCAAACAGTTCTATTGGCCGTCGATCGCTTCGAAGTGCATTAATGCCCAGTCCGATGCCATTGGTTCCGGCATTGCCGTACCCAGGGCCCACCGTCATCCCCGTACCGGGCGCCAAGGAAGGGAAACCGCTTTTCCTGTTTACCGCCCTGGGAACCGGGCCAAGCTCAATAAGACCGACATGAAGGTGTATTGGTTCAATCTCAATACTTTCAAGAGCGGTGTTGCACCCTCGGGGTAATGGTATTAATCCCGAAGGCCCAGCTACTGTGAGTGCAATGCCCCCACTGGGAAGGGAAATGTCATTGCTGTAATGGATGGGTCAATCGACACGATAGAGAAAGAAAGTAATGCCCACTGCTCGTTTATTCCAACGGCCCTTTCTTTGAGGTGAACTAATGACAAAATCTACATCCAGTGAAGGAAGAAACCTTTAACCTGAAGGCCAATACGAATATTGACCCCAAAGGCTTCCTGCGCCGGGTAGATACCTATCGGGAAACCGAATTCGGGTTATACATGGCGCGTGGTGCCGACCACCCGAATTTTGGTTATCTAGAGAGCTGGCTTCTGCCAGAACCAGGACTACGCGCTAATATTTTTCACTACCGTGATGGGGTGACCGAACGGGAAGATATCTACATTGATGTGGTGGAGATTTCCGTGAAAAATGACGTGTGGACCACCCGGGACCTGTATGTGGATTTGATTTGGAATAACAGGGAATGGTGTGGAGGTTGTCGACATTGATGAGCTTGCCGCTGCCACATCAGCAGGGTTGATTTCAGCTGAAGACGCAGAGCGCGCCATTGAGGTGACATTGGCTGCGGTGGAAGGAATTACTCGCCACAACGATAGCCCAGCCCAGTGGTTGAAGTCGCAGGGCATCACCATTGATTGGGCGAAGAACGTTACTTTGGTACCGGTTCCATAACTTTATCCGCCTTGTGTGTTTATAACAGCGTCACCGGTTATGTCTCCGCCGTGTGGCGCTGTTATTTGTTTGTCTCGCCGATTCGGCGTGACGAGAAAGTTCATGTCCAGAATTTTTTTAGAGAATGTTATAGGTATGGGTTTCTGTTACGATTTACCATAATGCGGATTGTTCCAAGTCCCGCGCCGCATTGGCGTATTTGGCTGAGCATGCACCGGATCGTGAGGTGATTGTGGTGAATTATCTCGACACCCCACCAAGTAAAAAGCAAACTTGCTGAGCTCATCCGGCGGGGTGGTATAGGGGGCACACGATCTGATTCGCACTGGCGAAGCCTGGTACCGCAAATTAGCATTAGACGAGACCATGAGCGACGATGACTTATGTGCCGCCATGGCTCAGCACCCAATACTTATCCAACGTCCCATTATTGAAACTGATAGTGGCGTGGTCATAGCCCGCCCCATAACAAAGATCGCGGAGGTCTTATAACCCCATGTTGAACTGGATGAAAAAGGCTGCGGTTGCCGCAGCGATTGCGATAGCTTCCTCAACCATAGTGGCACCGCCGGCGGGTGCTATCGCTGGCGGCCGCGTGAATAATGCCGACAGCCTGGCATTGCTTATTTTGGGTGGGTCGCAATGCTCGGCACGGTTATCGCTCCCGAATGGGTGGTGACCGCAAAGCACTGTGTTCACCAGGGGAATTCCGCGATCTTCATTAAGAAGGAAAATTATTACCCCCAAAGAGGCGGTGTTACACCCCAAGAACGATTTGGCGTTGATTCGCCTGGATCGTCCGACAAGCGCCACCCCCACGCCATTAGCAACCTCGCATTTGCAGCCGCAGGGAGCGGGCAACTGTTGCGGGTTGGGGCGGTGACGAGCTCACGGGTGCGCTCTATGGCCGACGCGGTGGTGCAGCGGCGGGTGCATAATCTGCCCGATCCGCTGGCTGGGGTGACGGTAATCGAGTCCCAGATTGAGCGGGGGCGAATCCAATTGGGTGATTCCGGCGGCCCGCTTTTCGACGACCAAGGGAAGCTGGCTGGTGTGCAGTCCGCAGCCGCCGGCCCGGGGACGGTGGCGTTCCACGTGCCGGTGACGGAAAATGTGGAGTGGATTTCCCGACATGCAGGCATCCCCCAGCCGCAGGTGACGGATCAGCCCAGTGATGATGTGGATGCTGCGAAGTATCCGACGGTAGTGCCGCAACCACGGATCCCGGTGACCGGCAGCTCAGTGTTGGAGTCGGTGCTGAATTATGGCCTGGATCTGCGGTCTATCCCCATCCCCATGTCCAGCTAGTTTTTGATGATTCGGTGATACAGTGGGGTGGAATCCACCCGAATTTCACCTGTGACACCTGGGTGGAGTACCCACCCACGGCGTTATTATTCCACAATGGGATGGACGGTAAGTCCCGAAATAATACCTCCTCGGCCTGATGGTAGTAGCTGATCGCGGCCGCGGAGGTTTTTGCTTTGTCACCGGCGGCCACGAGGTTGTCAAACTCTTCCGAGGTGTAGTCGCCATTATTGGCGCTGCCACTAGTGGCGAACGAGGTGACCAGGAAGTTACTGATGAGGGGGTAGTCGGCCTGCCAGCCGGCGCGAAACGAGCAGCCAATGGTGTGGCGGGTGATGTCATTCCGTAGGGCCTTGTAGTTAGGATAGGGTTTCCCGACCGCATCGATGCCCAGGTTGTCTTTGAGTTGTTCAACCACGGCATCCACCCAGGCTCGGTGCCCACTGTCGGCGTTATAGGCGATGGCGAATTCGCCAATGTAGGGGGAAATAGCATTCGCCTGGTCCCAGAGTTCCTTGGCTTTGGTGGGATTGTAGCGCAGCACCTGGTGTCCGGGGATGCTGGCGGAATATCCCCTTGACGATGGGGGCGGTGAAATCGACCGCCAGGGTGTACACGTTGTTGTAAATGGTGGTGGTGATTGCTTTCCGGTTGATGGCCATGGAGATTGCTTAGCGGCGCAGGTTTCCTTCTTCCCCGCTGAAATATTCCAGCTTTTTGGGGGATGGTGATGAATTGGTTGACGGCGGTGGGTTGGTTAATCGCCCGATCCCCCAGGACGGCTTCGAACGTCGAAAAAGGCGTTCGGCGGCATGAGTTTCTAAAACATCTAATTTGTTGGTCAGAAGATCCTGGTATGCCTGCTCGGCTGTGGGGTAAATCATGAATCGTAGCCCATCGTTTCGGCTTTTTCCGGGGTCCATCGTAATGGTCGTTGGTCAGCACCCGGATTTCTTTATCGTGTGTCCAATCCGCTAGCGTGTAGGGCCCGTTGCCGATGGGGTGTTCGCCGAAGGCTGCCATGTTCTCGAACGCCACATCGGGCAGTGGGTAAACGCAACATGTCCCCAACCGGTCGGGAAATCTGCCAAGGGTTCGGCTAGTTCAATGGTGAAGGTGGTGTCGTTGACGATTTTTTACTCCGGTGAGCGAGCCACTGCCGTCCGCGGTATACCCTTTGATCGGTTTGAAATAATTACTCAGGGACTGTTCATGGGTGACCGCATAATTCCAGGCTTTCACAAAATTATGGGCCTTCACCTCAGTACCGTCGGCGAATCTGGTTTTCCGCAGCGTCACCGTGTAGGTGCGGTCGCCGTCGAAAGTCAATGGTTGGCCCATCATTATGGGTTTTGCCGTCGGCGTCGTAATACACCAGGCCGGCGAACAAGGCGGTGATGACTTTCGTGCCGCCGGTTTCATTGGTGTCGGCTGGCAGGGAGTGGGTTTTGTGGCTCAGCACCCCACACGGTGATGAGCTTGCGGGAAACCTCGTCTTCGCCGTTTCGGCGCACCGCCGTATTACAGCCCGTGAGCACTAGGGCGGCAATGGTAATGGTGGCAAGGATGGTCGCCACAGTGCGGATCTGATGATGTATCGGCATGACGCATTGACCTCCAGCAACGTAACGCGTTACTCCACATAGTATGTGATGAAGTCGTAGGCGCGGCGCACAACCTGCCCGGCATCCAGCAGTGGTGTCAATCCGTAGCGTGGGGACGAGGTCACCCCAGACCCTGAGACTGCACAGCATAGTGGCGTTTTTCCTGCTCAGCCCACATTTCCCAGTAGGGTTCATAATAGGGGTCGCGCCGCATGGTCCGCCGGTAGCGGGTTGTGGCTTCGCCGGTGAGCATGATCGCCGCCACCTGGTGATCGCTTATCGACGCGGCCCGCAGCGTTTCAGCGGTGACCGCGCCCGCGCCCTCGATGATCTTCGCACCCGGCGGGACCGGCACCCTCCCCTGCCCGATCATTCGCCCAATCCCACCGGTAGTAGCCGGGATTGGTGGTTTTGAGCTACGCTGGCGGCAATGATGTCGGACCCCGCGGCCAGCCCAGACCAGCCGGGATAAAAATCATCCATGTGAATCACGGGCAGCCGCAGCAGGGATCCCCAGGCGAGTGGCCAGGGTGGTTTTACCGGAGCCGGAGGGGCCATCGACCAGCACAATCATGGTGTTTCAGGCCCCCAGGAACCGGAACGAGCCGCACCACACCCTGCAATGATGATGGACATGGCCCCGGCGACAGCGCACGCCACCACCAGCAGGGTTTCCGCCCGCCCCCACCGGGATTCCCTCGCCCACGTGCGGGACACATCCTTCCCGAAACCGCGGGCCTCCATGGCGGTGGCCAGCTTCGTGCCCCGGCGCAGGGCCAAAACCAGCAGGCCAAACGTCATGGTCGGGGCCCGCCGAACCCGATTATGCCCGTCAAGCCCCCGCACCCGGCGGGCCCGCCTCATCGCCTCCCAGTCGCGCTGAAATAAGCTCACAAGCCGGGCGCCGGCCACCGTCCCAGATGACAAACCTGGGCGGGAACTTGAGGGATCTGGCTGAGCCCATCCCCCAGCTCGGTGGGGTCGATGGTGCCGAGCAGCACTAATGACGGGCAGGCCCACGGCCAAAACCCGCACCATGATGGCGGCAGCCAACCCCAACGAATTATCGGTCACGTGTGCGAAGGCAACCGAGAAATATTCCCGACCCTCGGGCCGGCCATACAGCGCCATGCGAAATACCCGACACCGGTGCTATCAGCACAATCGGCGAGCCACGGCGAAACAGCACCGGTAGCTCACCCCCAGAATTGGGGCGCCGATGATCGTGCACGCGAGCGAAACCAGGGCGGACACCAGGTCGATACTCACCAACAGTGGGGTCGTAAACACCAAGAGTGCAATGACCCGGGCAGCCGGGTTAACAGCTGAAGTTCATGCCTCACCCCGGAAACGGTCCTGTTCATGGTTCCGGGTGTGGTCGGCCATGGCATGGTGAAATAACTCATCGTGGGTGACCGACACCACGGTCACCCCGTCATCGGTGAGTCCCGCAGCAACTGCACCAATTCAATAAACGTGGTGCGATCCTGGCCGAAAAGTGGGCTCAGTCAGAAACACCACCCGCGGCGTATTAATAAGCGTTGTGGCCACGCTCAGGCGCGCCGTTTTTGGCCGCCAGACAGGCTAAACGGATTCGCCTCCGCCAACTGTTCCAACCGCAATTGGGCCAGAATTTCCCCGGCCCGCTGCCGAGCTGTTCCTCCGGCAGCCCCAACACCTTGGTGGACACCAAGAGTTCCTCCAGCACCGTACGGGCCACAAACTGGTGTTCGGGGTCCTGAAACACATACCCCATGCGCCGGGCCAGATCCCGAGACTTCCATTTATAAGGGTCCCCACCCAACCCGGCGGCGATGTCGGAATGTACTCCCACCGTGCCGGCGTGGGTGGGCAGCAGCCCGCACATGCTGAGCAGCAGCGTCGACTTCCCCACCCCGTTCGGGCCGGTAATCACCGTCGACGCCCCCGGGGAATCGACCAGGTGATCGGCACCATTCCCGGCAACGGCTGCCGCCACCCGGTCACAACATCGTGCAGGTCAATGGCGCTTTCCCCAGAGCCTGCCGCACGCCCACCAGGCTCGAACACCGGATCGTGCCCGGGCATCCAGATGCCCGCGCGGGCGAGACTGTCACCGTAGTCGGCGATGATCCGGCCGATAGGGGGCGTCGACAAAGCAATTGGCGTTCCCCCTAACACCATGCACCGATCAACCACCCCTGCCAGGTAGCAGCCGGTGCTCAACAATGATCACGGTCGCGCCGGTCTCCGCGGCCACCCGGGTGACGGCGTGCACCACCTCCTGCACCCCGGCAGGATCCAGGTTCGCGGTCGGCTCATCCAGCACAATGATGTCCGCCCCATCGCCAACACGCCGGCGAGCGCTAACCGCTGCTTCTGGCCCCGGATAATTCCGCGGTCGGATGATCAACGGCAGGTCCAACCCCACCAGCTCCAAAGCCGCGGCGCACCCGGCGCCATGTTTCTTCCGGGAAACCCCCAGGTTTCGCAGCCAAACGCCACGTCATCACCGACCCGGAAGCAATCACCTGCGAATCCGGGTCCTGCAACACCATGCCCACCACGCCCGACACGGTGAGCTCCCCGGAGAAATCGCCGTCGTCGCTGCCAAGCACCCCGGCGATGGCAGCCAAGAGCGTTGACTTGCCGGGCCCGACGCCCCTAAAGCAGCAGCTTTTCGCCCCGGTCCACGGTAAAAATCCAGGTCGGAAAAAGGCGGGGTTCTTCCGACTGGCATGCCGGTACCCAAAGCCCCGCGCGGTAATAATTGCCATGGTGTTACCTCACACCCAACCCCACGCGGGTTGGGCGTCCACCACTGCGCGTCGTTCCCGCCCGACCAGCAAACCGGTCCAGCGCCCCGGTGCGGGCCAGAAATCACCAGGAAATACCCCACCCCACCAGCTAAAACCGCGCCGGACACCAGCAGGGAACCCAAGTACATGGTGTTGTATGCCATGCCCTTCGCAGCGTTGCCGGAGATAAACAGTTCCAACACGAACGCCCCCACGGCGGACCCCATGCCAGCCAGCACCGAGGTGATGAGCCCGAATTTCCAGTAGACGAAAAACCGCGAAAATGAGCTCCGCACCCAAGCCTTGGGCCAGGCCGGGTACACGGTTTCAATGCCCACTGGTTGCCGATGCCGGCGGAAACGCAGGCGGCCACTACCTCGACGAAAATGGCGGCGCCGGGCTTGCGGATGACCAGGCCACCGACGAGCACCCCCGAGGAGCCACATGCCGGTGGCGATGCCGCCCAGACCGGGGGTGACAGCATTGGCGGCGGTGTACCGAGGCGTAGCCCACGCTGTTCCACCAGAAAATAAGGCCGATGGCGACCGCGAACACCGCGGCGATGATGATGTCGATGACCCGCCACGCCAGTAGTGGGCGGGCCGGATTGGAACTGGTGGTATTGGCCATATTCATGATCTCTTTCTTCCTAGCGCCGGTATGACCCGGATCAGGTTCAACGATTCGACGCACCATGTTTTGCGCCATCTCAGCCCACCTACATCAGGGGTGAACACTCGTGTATTTTTAAGCAGAGATATAAAACGAATCTGCGTAATGCAAGCCTTATCGGGGGTGGATCGCCGGGTGGCTCGTTTTTCAGCAGGCCCAGTTGACCACCGCCGGGCCCTCGTGTCCGCCGCTACCCGAACCGCTATGCGAACGATACGTGACCGGTTAGTGGGTGGCCTGATGGGCTCTCGATGGCCTCCACTACCAGCCGATGGAGCGGTGCCGCCACCCAGGCGCGGCCGGCCATGCGACCAGATGGCCCCCGCCTGGGCGTCTAACTCGTTGGGGTTACCGGCCACGATATCGCGTTGCATGGAGCTGGTGCTGGCGGGGTCCTGGATGTCGATGAACGCCATGGTGTCGGCCACAGTGGTTGCGGGCAGTGCCACCTGGTTGGCCTGGGCCGCGTAGGCGGCCTCGGCGATGAGTGCACGCAAGCTGTCCCGGTAGGTGGTGCGGAGCACGCCGATGGGTTGGTTCATGAGGGCCTGAGGGGCGCCGAAGGTGGTGACGAAGAGCGCCTTGGCCCGTACGTCGGCGAGGATATCGTCCCGAACGGTCGGGTGATAGGGGTTTTTCGATAAGATTTCGGCGAGTTGGGCGGTAAGATCCCGGGTAGCTGGGTGGAGACTGCCGAAGGTGAGGGTTTGAATATTGCCGTCGTGGCGGGTGATTCCGGGGGCTATTCTGGTGAGAAGCTGCGTACAACACCGGGATGACGTGTTCGGTCCCGTATTTTTCTACGGCCAGGTGCGGCGTTTCCACGGAGTTTTGCGTGTGGTCAGGATGGTGGTTGTGGCTGGGAGTTCAGGTAGGGTCTACGAGGCCTAGGGTTTTGGTGGCGAAAATGACGAGGTCGGCGTCGTCGGGAATGGTGTGGGCGACGTGGGCGTCGATGCGCAGGGTACCATCGGGGCTACGTAATTCCATGGGTGATTGGCTAAGCCAATCAAATGTGGCGCCTCGGGCGATAAAGGTGACATCGGCGCCGGCTCGGGACAGGTGCACGCAAGCCAGGTTCCGACGGCCCCGGCACCGTATATTACAATCTTCATAATTTCTACTGTAAGTGAGGTTTCATTATGCCCAGTGGTCTTGCCGCATTGCTTGACGACGTGGCCCTGATTGCCAAAGCCGCCTCTGCCAGTGTTGATGATGTGGCTGCTGCCGCGGCCGCACGTCGGCCAAGGCCGCCGGTGTGATGATCGACGATACGGCCGTCACCCACGGTTTCTGGCGGGTGTGACGCCGGCATGAGGTTGCCGATTATTTTTCCGCATCGCCCAAAGGGTTCGGTGGTGAATAAGATCGCCATTATTTTGCCCATCTGTTTGTTATTGAATGCCTTGGCGCCGTGGGCGCTCACACCGCTGTTGATGTTAGGCGGCCTGTACCTGTCGTTTGAGGGTGCGGAGAAGGTGTGGGAGTTTTTCTCTGGTCATAATGAGGAGGCGGAGGAAAAGGCCGCGGCGAAGGATGAGAATACGTTGGTGCGGGGTGCGAGTCACCACGGATTTAATTTTTGTCCGCAGAGATCATGGTGATTTCGCTGAATGAGGTGGCCACAAGAGTTTTTGGATGCAGCTTGTGGTGCTGATCGTGGTGGCCTTTGTGGTGACTGTCATGGTGTATGGCGCGGTCGCGGTGTTGGTGAAGATGGATGATGTGGGGTTGAAGCTGTCCGCGGGAGATAACGCGTTTCCGGAAGAGGTTGGGCCATGGGTTGGTGACTGCCATGCCGAAGGTGCTGCACACGATTTCTATCATTGGCATGTTTGCCATGTTGTGGGTGAGGGGCCATATTCTGCTGGTGGGGGCTAATGAATTGGGGTGGCATGCCCCTTATGAGTTGGTGCACGGGTGGGCTCATCACGTGGCGCACCTGGGCAGGTTTGTGGAATGGCTGGTGGAAACGCTGTGTTCGCTAGTGATTGGCCTGGCCGTGGGGCGATCGTTGTGGTGGTGCTGCATTTCATTCCTCGTCGTAGGCGAAAGCCCCGAGGGTGTGCATGACGCCGAGGAAACCTGCGACCTCTGACGAATAGGCGGCAGGTATTTGTCAGGCGTCCACCCCCGCGGTGTTGTCGGGCAACATGGTCTGAGCTGCAAGGATCGCACGTCTGGGATTGGGGGCGCAAGTTTTTAGCTACAGGGGTTTTACCGGACTTTCGCTGAATTAAGCTAAAAAGGAGTAATGGCATAATCGGCGAAAGGGTAAGACTATGATGCGGCCGGCGCGGCGACGATTCAGGGAAGATAGTGACAACGCGCTGCTTCTCCCCTATTTGAGTGGTTGTGCCATTCCGTTTGCCCAGCAGTTCACCACCGGCGCTGGGGTGTGTCTCCTTCGACCACGGTTGCTGCTCCCACCGCCACGACTTCGGCTGATGATGTGTCGGCCGGTGCGGCGGGGGCTCGTCGAAAGTTCGGAAGAAGTCTAGTGCCGGCGGGGAGGAAGACGACGATCTTGTTGAGGATCCCAAATATTATTCTGCGTGCACGTTCCAGCACCGCAGCAGGGATGGTAGTTGCCGGAGGGGAGAAAAACCGGTTTCGGAGGCTGGTTCAGCCGATTATCCGGTGATGAAATTCCTGGGCTTGGCCCGCACAGTGCAGGGGGACACGTTTGTGTTCATCAAGTTCAAGCCGCCGATCACGAACTCCCGGGAGACAGGGTTTTACTATTTATCCGAATCAGGAGCGTAAGGAGTTCATGCAGATTCGGGTGGCGCGGGATGCGGTTACAGAGCACAGACCCTATGGGCGCGATAACCCGAACGACCTGTCCAATCAGGAGACCGGTAGCAAGGAAGCATATTTTGCTAGGGGATCAGATTAACGATCCACGGTACAGCAGTAATGATGTGATTTTGGCGCGGATTGATAAGAAATATTCTCGCTCGTATCGGTTGGAGTCAGTGCTGACCATGGAGACCGATACGACGGTTTCGGATGGCACGTATAATCCCGACGATCCAAATAATAAGGCTTCGTAGGGGCGGTATCGTACGCGTTAGCTTTGCAGGTTTTGAAATAGCGGGCGACTGGCCACCGCTGATAGCCTGCCGCTTCGTAGGTGTGTCGGGCGGGTGCGTGCCCCGGTCACCGCCGGTTTCGACCATCATCATGGTCATGCCGGCTGCCCGGGCCCGGTCGTGGCTGTGGTCCATGAGGGCGTGGCCGATGCCGCGGCGTTGAAATTGTGGGTCGACGGCCAGAATATACACCTCACCCATGGAGTCTTCTGGGTGGATTCGGGTGCAGACCCAGCCCGCTAGCTGCGGGTTTCCGAACCAGTTCTGACCTTTGCAGCATTGCCACATCCACGGTGTGTGGTTCGTTGTCGAGGATCTGCCCCAGGTCGCTCAGCTGCCGTTTCTGCCATTCCTCCGGGTAAAACGCACCATAAACGAAACCGGGCACAGCGGCTTTGAGCTGCGGAAATACCGGCTTCCAGGCTCGTGGCGCTCAGGTCGAGGGCGGCCTGACGCATTGGTGGTTCGTAGGGATGATATTCATGTTGGTTGTTTCCGTTCTGTTTTGCTTGTCGACGCGCGACGCTAGCGATCATTGTCTAACGTATCGCCTGCCCATGCTTCTCGATCCGCAAAAAGCGATCATGCGCCACAGTGATTCAATCCTATTTCCAGCAGCTAAACGAGCTTCCCCGTGAGTTCATCATCGCACATATGGTTCAATAACGTATACCTTCATTCCTCGTAATGACTCCAAATCGACTACAGTCTATGGCGCAATTTGCGCACATTCGCTTCTGAGTCAATAGCAATCAAAAGGGTCATTTCAATCAGAAATCGAAAGTCTCATCATTAACCCACAACGCCAAAAACGGTATCTTTAACTCCAGGTCAAGCCACGCACCGACTCCACCGATCATCTAAAAGTACCTCAGTAAAAATAATCACGCATCCCTGGATACCGCCCCAACACTGCTGGGGGACGAGGCTTCGATCAGCTACCCGCTGAAACAAACCTTTCACCATGACCATCACCAACTGGATTCTCTGGAGGAAATTCTTTAGGGTACCAGACTACCCATCTGGCAGCGCTTTCAGATGCCATTCGGTTCACCTCTAGATCTCATGGCATATCCATGGCCGTTCTCCCCACCGAACCTATAATGAGGTACCACCTATCTTATGGCATTGACCCCGATATTGGAGAACATATGGTTCCAGGATTAGTCCTTGCCGACCGCGTGCTCGCCTGCATGACCGGTTGCTGACCAAGAAGAGACATCCATGCGGTTCTTCTGGACACCGCCAAAGTTTTTCAGGGGAAAACCAGATAGAAATGTATGGTCCGGGGATCCGGTTTCGGTGGCTTATCGGCGACCGGATCATCGAAATGCGGGTGGGCATGCGATACGGCCAGCACTTAGTTCACGGTACGGTCGTTTGACCGTAAGCTCATCATGGATACCTATGGTATTCGTCGTTAAATCAGTGGCTGCCGGACCTATGCCCGCCGCTTTACCTCTGGTCGGCGTTGCTCGGCCAGCACCAAAAATGGTTGGTGGTGGCCGGGGGTTTCCCGGTGGTCACAACGTGGGATATTTTTGCGGTCCCATTGGCGCATGCGCAACACCTGCCAGCCGATGTACTGACACCAAAGTGGCGGGTTGGGTTGGCTTATTTGTGGAACTATTGGTGCGATCCCTCCGGTTTTGGTGGGGTATGTGTGTGGTGGTGAGCGGGATGGTCTTGGTATTGATGCCGGTGCGGTCGGGATGAATCTGCTCATTTCCCGCACTGCATTTGGATGCGGGGCTCGTGAACGTGACCGATGTGATCGCCGGCATGGCACCCGGTCACTTGCTGTCGGGGTGGAACATTTCGACGTTGAGGGGTTTTGATTCAGTTTCGTCACACCTGGCTATGACGATCCTCAGGCGACCGGGTGCCACGGCCCGGCATCACCCTCGACGAGTGCGGGCAATCATTGCGACGGAGGTTCCGCCCGCCACGCCAGCACCATTGTCGCCCCTCGGCACAATGCCACCCCAGATTGCGCTCACGATTCCGCAGGCCATCGACGCTATTGTCGACGCGGTCACTCACGAACGTTTCGAAACAATCCAGGTGTCAAAATCTCCCCAGGTAGGCGTCGACTCGCTCCAGGTCATCGACTACGCCCGGCAGCTTTGCGACGCCCTCACGGACCGATTCGGCTTCCCAATCGGTTTGGCGTCAGTAGCGACCACCACTTCATGCACATCTTTCAGATTAGTGGCGTTGGGGGTGCAAGTGACCAATGCCCCGCATGATGAAGTAGCGGTCGTCGTTAACCAGCTGATACCATCTTGAGGGAAACGTATTGCTAGCAAGCACTAGAGGTGATTAGCCATCCGATTCATCAAGCGCAAAGATAGTCCGCATCGGATACGGGTTCGCACCATTCGGTTGAGGTGCCGGTGCCTGCGAGTTTCGAACGCAAGGTGACTAAACCACGAATCGCTAGCAGCCCCATGCCAATGCTTTTCACGTTGGCGGGAATCTCACGATATCCCCTGGTTTCAGGGCGCGGGCGCTTCGCCACGCCTGGTACTCAACCTTGCCCACCCATACAAATGAGAACCTGTCCACCACCGGATTCCGCGCGGTGAATGTGCCAGTGTGCGGCATCCCGGTTCGAAAGTGACATTGAAAAATGGTGATGGGATCCCCATCATGCGACAACTTGTTGAGATAGGATTTTCCCGGTGAAATACTCGGCGTAAACTCGTTAAGCTCGCCAAGGCCGAAGAGACCGCCATATGATCAGGGGCCTACTTGCTCATTGCCAATGGTCTCGCTTTCTACTATGCGATCTCCGACGACCATACCAGCATCGGCGTCGGCAGCAATCCCTACTGTCGTCAAAATCACGTCCTTGGCCATGCGGAAAGCAGCCCACGCATTGGGCCAACCGGCGTAAAACGCCAGTTGGTGAGGATTTCCACCATTTCTTCCCGGGTAACGCCGTTTTCCCGGGCGGCAGCTAAATGGTATTGCAGTGACGTGTCGACGATTCCCTTCCCGACGAGGGCGCTAATGGTCACGATCGACCGCATTTTCGCCGGCAGCTCGGCTCCCGAACCACACTTCGCCGAAGAGGGACATCGTCGTTCAGCGCCGCGAATTGTGGGGCAAATTCGCCCAGGATATTACGACCAGCGGTTTGCTTTTGCCATGATTGTTCTCCCATCATAAAAAGTCAGCTTCTACGTTACACTGCTTCATGATGCGGGCGTATATGGCATAGCCGTCACTATGAACAATATTGAGAATACAAAAACCGCCGATCGTCGTGGCGCGATCGGCGGCGTTGAGGCTGGTCGTTGGCCTGGGCTGTTGATGCGCTGATTTCGACCAACCGGGCGATAGAGCCGGTCGCTGTGTTTGGCTGCCAGGTCCGCGTCGGTGAGCGCACCGTAGGAGTACACGGGTTCCTGCCATTCCATACCGGTGAGAGCTGCGGTTTCCTGGAATGCCGGCATGAAGTCCGGGCAGGTCGTGAGCCATCTTCTCGTGATAGACGTCCGCACCAGAACCTGCGGTGAAGGACAGCAGGAGTTTCTTACCGTGCAGGGCGGTACCGCTGCTGCCGTAGGCGAACCCGTATTCGAGGACGTCTTCGATCCACTTCTTCAACAGGGAGGGAACGTTATACCAGTAGATGGGGAATTGCAGAACAATGATATCGGCGTCGACCAGGGCTTCTTGTTCAGCTTTGGCATCGATGTTGAAGTCGGGGTACAGCTCGTCGAGACGGCGAACCTCAAGGATGTCGCCATTGAACTTGTCTTCGAGACTCTCCAAAATGGCGGCGTTCATGTTGGACCGATCGAGATGCGGGTGACCGGAAATAACGAGAATCTTACCTCACGCATTCTTCCTTATATATCGATGTTTTCTGTAACCGGTGGTGTCAACGTGGTCTGTCAATGACACCACCATATGGTCAGGGCCAACGCATGATAGCACTCTTCGGTCAATGTGCACACTATCTGGAACCGGTTGGAGTCTTTACACTTCCATACCGGTGGAACTAGATAACGCCTATGACCTACGTGTTTCGCCCCTCCGCTTGACGACGAACCCGCATCAACCATTATGAAGTTATATCTAGGGAGGGAAATGACTACTGTCGACGTTAATCCCCTAATCCTTAAAAAGCAACACCGTAGCGGCCACTAGATACAAAAATGCACCAGATTCCCCACCTGGGATTTCATGGATGCAACAGAAAAAACCATTATCCCAGCTTGAAATGCGCGTTAGTTGAATACATACATGTTCCATTGCTATTTCTTTCTTGCTAAATCCCTCCCAACGAGGAACGTTTCAGCCTCGAAGCAGCAGCAATTTGTTGGACACTCTCTCATCTGGAACCAGCGGCGACAAGACTGGTATGTGGAATACCACCACGATGGAAACTAGATCCCCTCCCCTTTGTGGGCAGCGCTCAAGGCTTGGATGCGTCTGCAGCAACGCTAATAACCCGAAGCTCTTAGACCTGAAGTGACCAATCGAACCAAAAGGTGAGCCTATCTCGTAGATAGTCATCTCATGACTAAGTTTGAGGAGCTTGGTGGTCTTGTCATCATTCTATGGTAGGTAATAATACCAAAGAATGCTTGACCTGGAAGAATTTCGGGGTTTCACTCTCGCAAATCCCCTATCGCACCTCTATTTTTCATCAACGCAAACGATACCGTCAACGGTCAAATTTTCTCTTTCCTCATGAATGCCCTATCGTGAGGCAGTGAGAGTGAGGTCCGGGTCAGTGAGGTGCCGGCAGTCCTTGACAACCCAGAGAACGTTGATCGAGCAGTTGGTGCGATCTGATACACAGTCACGGATAATCGTCCTCACCGATTTTGCTCATAACTTCAATCTCATACGTCATTATATCAAGCTCTGATCGGCTATCACGCATCGACTATCATTAGGCCCGACTCAATCACGTTCTGCGAAGGCAATGAGCGTACGCGCATCCTGAATATTATGGGTAAAAGCGAAGAAAAATCAGTGGTGGGGATTTCTACCGTACTCAGCGATACCGCATCGGCGAAACGCTTCGTCATGCAATCATCCGACACAAAACTCGGTACAACGCCGCTGACAAAGGCAACTTCGGCTATCACCTTTAACAGTATTCCGTGTTTGATACATATAACAAGCTTGAAGAGGTTTAGATGTATTTACTTGATACAATGTCTTTATCAACGCTTCCCTTGCTACTACGCCCAACCAATTGCGCCAACTTTTGGGAATGGTTAAAAGGAACAGAGCAGAAACCCTGGCCTCTCAACCCGAGCTACAAAGAAATTGACGATGGTGAAAACTGGCCATCTCAAACTTGGGCAGCCAGTGCCTTCTAACTTGTGCGATCGTGATGACGCAACAACGTCTGTGGCGCGGCTCACAGCATGGGTGAACCAGTCGAAAGAGGATATGGGCGAAGCTGCGAGGAATTCTTAGAATAGCCGATTATTACCTCGTTGCTGACACATGCAGAGCGAGCACGGTTGTCACATCAGATGCCAGCACCCAATTCGAAAACTGATTCTCATTCCAGACGCATGTATTGCAATGAATGTGACCTATAAAGACCTTTGGGTATGAAACTTGGCTACTTCTCATAAATCAGCAATATGGTAGACCTCCGAATTGCCATATGCCGTAAAGATTCACTCCTCAAGCCTTGCATCACCTTCGGGCGTCGCAAAGCATAGCGCGAATTATCGCGCGCAACTTACTCATTGAGCGCTACTCAAGGGCATTGTTTGCCGTCACCGAAGTTTCCACGTGTCTTCGAGGTCCGATTAATTCGATGTGACGTCGCCTGACAACGTTCGGCGTCCATTTGGTTTCTTGCAGAACCCCGGTCGTGAGGGCGAAAACGGACACACCATTTTTCAGGAAATAACTCTTCTTCTTGTAGTCGAAATCGTGGTTTCTGGCCCGACTATTCTTGCTCTTATTGAGGAGCACCAAATTCCCCAACCGGTGGGTCCACCACGCCCGTTCGCCATCGCTAAACCACTCCAACCACTGGCTGCCTTCCTTGGGATTTTTGCGGCAACACGTGCTCGATGCTGATGGTTTTTGTGATCGTGAAAAGCCCGGGGTCATCGGCCCAGAATCGAGATCGAGGCGGAGCAACACATGTTAGGCAACGCTGTCGATGAGGACGAATAGATTTCGCTATCCAACTGCTCCCGGGTGGCCTTTCTCATCCTCGCTGAGCTCAAACTCAGTGCTGCGCAGCCCATGCCCGGCAATGAGCTGCTTCAAAAGCGCCATATAGCGGGTCAGTCGCACATTCCGATACAACCGCCGCACCAGCATGCTTGCGGCCAACCGCTCAATTTTTCAAAGAACGCATTGAGGAACTTTGGGTCATCACCGTGTTCTTTTCCAACGCCCTACAGAGGCCACGGGACGCCAATCGTTATTCAACTGGCTGAGTCGTTTCAGCCAATTATTCACGCTCTCCCACAGGGGCCGCCATGAAAATCCTGAGCGCGCAACCGCAGCATCGGCTTGAGCATACGGTTCCAGCACCTCATCAATAAGAGCCTCCCCTGCCATTTACTAAGAATCTGCTCGGGAATTCAGAATGGCAGATTCCGGGTGTATGAGCCTGGGTGAGAATCGCACGTATATACACAAATAGCGTGCCAAACTCTTCCCGGCCAGCTCCTGTTCCAGGTTCTCCACCGATCCGCATATTCGCGGCGGGAGCTTTCGAGATCTCCCCGATTACCTGCGACTTGAATACATCCGAAGGTAGCAGCGGTAAACCACGCGCATTCATCACATTAAAAATCCGGTGCACTATTAGGGTCAGCGTACTCACCACAGCCAACATGGTTCTATCACGCAACATTTTATACAGGTTCGCCAGATCTTGCGCGTCCAATCGAATAATTGTTCCCGTAGCGCTGACGTTATCGCCGGATTGCCCGCTGCGATTCCGTCACCTCGGGTTATTGCTCAACCGAACAACATCTTCCGTGGCATCGCTTTTTGCACATACTGGTAGAAAGAATTCGATGTCCCGCCGCCGCAGAGTGAGACGCGGCTTGGCTGGGTTTCTCTTCCCACTCCACCGCGGGCTTTCGACGCGCTCATGGATGTCTTTGCGCAGGCTGGGATCTCCACAATGTCCCGTAATACCGCCAGCAACGGGGTCAGGGTCACGAGTCGTTGTTGCCCGTCAATCACCTCGGCGCGTGGCGATTGCGCATCCTTCACCAACACAATGGAGCCCAAAAAGTATGGTTCATCCAGGCGCACGCTCCAGGGCTTCTGCTCCGGCCAAGCAGTTGCACCGCATGTTCCACACCCCAGGTGTGCCGCTGGTACTCCGGGATGACAATTGCGTATTCATCGGTGAAGAGTTTTGTCCAGGTTGATCTCAACCGCCGCAATTGGCTGCAATGGTACTGTCGTGCCCATTCTTCCACTCACTGTTGCTACTAGTGGTTTCGCCAATCCCCCATATGCTAAGCGATATTCAGATGCCGAAAACTGCGGTTTCATCTCTCTACGATCCGGCATTTTGCGCCTAACTTGCCTATCATCACCCGCCCTCCATCGCAAACTCAACGCCTGCAGGTTTCCTCTCAGTCAGCTTCAAAGAAAGCTGTTCAGACGTTATATATTAATGTTTGTAAGCAATATAGAACCGGCATACTACTTAGGAATGTGAACCTGAACGCTTATCCGTCGAGATTCTCGCAGCTCAGCACGATTTCGAAACGGGTGCGCAACAACGTCAACCCCACTTTCCAACAGCGCATCGACCAGGCGCACTCACATCACCATCACCCCGCCAGCCTCCGAAGCAACTCTTCCTCGAATTCTACGAGACGGGCAGGGCGGGCAGGGCCAAACCGCGGCAACAGTAGCAAACCAAAGCAACAGGAGGGAACAGCCGTGCTAGCAACCTCATCCAAATCCACCTCCACACTCACCGGCGTCTTCCTCTCGGCCTGGCTCATACCACTCACCTTGTGCTTGCATCCATGCCCAGCGCCTACAGCAATAGCTACACAGATGCGGGAATCATAGCCCAAGAAAGTGCGGGACAAACAGATGAGCAAACTCATTCGGCCTGGTGGTGAGTCTACAGGAAAATCGGAAACCGTTTCAACTACGCCACCTGGACCATTTGGGAAACCACTAGCTGGGAGTTCAACTGCTTTGCTGCAATCATGGGCCCTATTGTTGGGGTCCAGTGTGTCCCGTTTTTGGAGGAAAGCGGCCAGGCGGAACTGCTGCACTCTACTGGCCTCTCCGCTGGCGAGGTCGCCGCCGCCGCACTCACCCGTCACCATCCTCACCAGCGTCTAGTGCGTGCTGGTGGCAGCCAGCCTGTGGGCGAAATGCCGATTTCCAATGATTTTACCGCTGGTGGCAGCCTTCTCACCGGATGCTACCCGCTTCTCCTCACCTCGCTTCTTTGGCCTCACAGCCCATATCATGCCGGGGAAGCGTTTCGCTCGGTGCGCGCGCGGCCCGGCGGGCTTCCTTCCCGGCGATACTCATCACCGTTTAGCACGCGGGTTATCGCCGACGTGTACGACCGCCCTTGGCCGCACTGGCTCACCACCCGCTAATATGGCTGGATCAGGGTGGTGAAACCGTGTATCAACATGACGAGAACCACCGGTTGCCTACAATGATATTCACCGTAGTCCTCCTGCTCATGTCGATTCCTCGCCATAGGGTCGAACGGGATCCGCATTCCCACTGGGTGCAGCTGCTGACACCCGCAAATACCGCGCCGCCGCCGGCTGCATGGTCACTGTGGTGGGCGACTTTCAAAGGCCTGTGAGTCGTATGGTGGGCTGTTGCCATCATTTTGTGTTCACCGGATCGCGACTGCGAAATGAACAGCGCACTGAAAACTCTCCTGGAACAGCAGAGAGCTAGAAGCGGCACAAATGGTAAAAGCCAGATTTGCAGAATGCCGTACGCCTACATGTCCAGAATCATCGTGCGGTCCTTATCGTGTGCCGCATGGCGATCCAACTAGTGCTCGCCGGGCACAAAGCGGAAAAGCGAGGGATCGTCGCCTCATCTCTTACTACCGAGCAACGCCGCCCGTGCTTTTTCTCCAAAACTTCCCTTTGCTACACGATGATTGCCACCATCATGACCTTTGATCGCGGCCTTTCTCTCTGCATACGCTGCCATCGCCCTGATTCCAACGTTTCTGACGATCTGTTCAGCACCGTGGTGTGGGCAATCATTGACCTGCTGCGCCAGCGGTAGCATGCTGCGGTCTTGCGGCATTATGCTTGGCGATTCGGACCGGCATCATCTGCATGGCTGGTAGTGGCGCCTCGGGTTTCCTGTCGTTCTGGTCGTTACTCAAACTGGGATGAGTGGGTGTTGGATTTGTCGGTGTTTGCGGCCCCGCATCGGTGGATCATTATCGGGCGCGATTGTACCAGCTACGATTGGGCTGGGTTCCCCTTGCTAGCAGGGCACCGTGATTTTCGCCAAACGAGACATCGTGGCGTAGAGAGTACAGGGCCTGTTGACGCTACCTAAAGCCTGTAGTCGTCATCCTCAAACGAGCATTACATTTCTGCGTCATATGCCTCATTATGGCAAAGCGATACGAAATAGTCTTCGGAGGAAAACAAACCGCATCCAGTAAAATTCCTTTAAAAAGTCCTGGTGAAGCTATACTGGTCGCACAGCTCACCTAGGAGATTAAATCATGCCACAAACAGCACGAGTACCAATCAATGAAAAGACCCTCCGATGGGCACGTGAGCAAAGCCGAGTGGACCGTGATGACCTTGGCAAAACATCTCCATGTTCAGCCTCATCGCATTGATGAGTTTGAGACGGCAAAGGCAAACCAACTTTTCGACAACTCACCCGCATCGCTAAAAACTGGATCGCCCGTTGGGTTTCTTTTCTGCGCCACCACCAGAACATTCTGATCTGCCGGAAAGCCGCTGATTTTCGGTGGAACCTATGATGATCTCCCCGCTGACGTAGCGCGGGAAATGCGGCGAGCAGAACGGTATCGAAGACCATGCTGGAAACTTTAGTGGTCGGGCCAGATCAACAATTATCTTTTACCCACATCAGCTGGGATAATATCCTGAACAGGCCAGTAATTTACGCCAACAACTTGGTCTTTCTGAATCCTTTGCCCCGAAGTATTCTCAACCTCAACAGGTTTTTATATTCTGGCGTAATTTGCTGGAGTCTTGGGGATTCTCGTGTCCAGACCACCAAGATTTCTTATCTACGTTTCGGGGACTGTCCATTTACCACAAAGAATTACCTATTATCTTAGTCAATGGCGCCGATAGCCCGTGGATGGCAAGGTATTTTACACTCTTTTCATGAGCTTGCTCATGTGGCCAATCGAACCAGTGGTCTTTGTGCGTTACAGGAGTTCTCATGAAGAAATTATTGCTAATAGGTTTGCCGCAAATTTCCTAATGCCTGAGGCAAGCGTGCAGAAACTCACCGAATATATTGATGCCGCTAACCCGCATGAACAGGCAGAACAACTAGCAAAAGATCTCAAGGTCAGACACTGGCAGCTGGAGTACTGGCTTGAACCTTCAACATTATTAGTGATGCTGATTTAGCAATACGTGGTCAAAGCGATAAGAATTGAATCAGCAACGAAAATCACGCAAGCACAATGGTAGTCAGCGTTCTCCCATTGACTCACGATATCGCGATCTCGGCACCACCTACATAGGAGCCGTCGCCCAGGCGTTAGAAGATCAGCGTGTCGATATGATGGATGCAACTTATCTCCTCACTGCGCAAAAATCCCACAATAGATGCTGATGAGTATTACGGCACTGGGGAACAGAATGAAACACACTCTAGACAGCAACATTCGTCATTGGGCTTATCCAACGCTATCCACGTGATATTTTCCCCAATATTTGGCACAACATTGAGAAGCTGGCAGAAAACAATGCTGTTTGCATTTGCAGTGCTGTCCATGATGAAACTTCACAAGCAGATGATGATCTCTATGATTGGGCAGTTACCTAGATTTGTCTGTCCTCCTACAAAATGAAGAATTTCTGATCGCCAAACAAATAGGTGAAGATCATCCAGGCTGGGTACAGGAGATCACAACGGAGCCGATCCCTTTATTATTGCGCATGCAAAAGTAGAAGGCTCCATTATTGTGACCGAAGAAAGACGAAAAGGACCTAACACACAAAACCACAATCTAAGAATCCCCAATGTGGCAGATGAATATCAGGTCAAGACCATTGACTTTTCGCTTTCATCCGCCACCAAGGATGGAGCTTCTAGAATTCCCTCATATTTGATAATCAAGTGAGCATCTATCGCACATCAGATGATCTTATATCTATTTCACTGGTACCCCAGGAAAGAACAACTGATCGACTATGGGTATGAGGTGGTTCCGTGACGCAGCTCCGCCGTCGCAAAGCATCGACGATGACTACACGTTCCCGGCTACTGGGGTCCTCACCGCGGCCGGGCGCGAAACCGCCGAAGGGTGGAGCGAGATAGGATTGCTTATCAATTTTCGACCCCAACACGTACGAACTGCGCACATTCAGCAACGTTGTGTGGCGGCCAGCACTAGTGATTCCTGGATTACCGATGCACTGCAAAACGAGCTGATAAACACGGCACTCGGTTGGCTTAAAGCACTTTACGACGCCGGGTATCCGCTCTGGACCTCCATGTTTCTGGAATTAATTCCGATAAGCATTTCATGGGAACCCAGCTGATGAGGCGGATTTTCGGCCCCGTGGCGGGTCGATCTGAGGGCGACAACTCAGCCGCAGTGGCGGCGGGCTGCAGGAAAATGGGAACAGATGCGCAATGAGCCAAAACGAACAACAAAAACAAAATGACGATGCTGGGCTGAAAGTCGCGCCGCAATAAGCGCGCAGAAGTGGAGCTAGCTAGAACTGCTCATGCAAAGGATGACAGTGTGATCTTGACGCTGGGATTGAATACTTGCTTTGGCAGAGCGTGCATCAAGGGACGCTGTACGACATCACCTTGCCTGTCCTGCGATTCTGCGTTTCGTATGCTTGACCAGTTCAGTCTTGAGGCAACGGAGTGGTGGTGTATGGATCCAATTGGTCGGGAGCCTTATCCGGGGATTTTCCCCGAAGATCCTCACGCGATAGCAGTTGCGCGTGAGAATGCGCTTCGTGGTGGAGCTTTGCTTGCGCTCGACACCGAGAAAGGTGGCGAACATTATGCGCGGCTTTAGGAGCATGGGCCTGGTATTTTGACGCAGAAGATGAGCTGGCTTACAGGGTTCGTGCCCGGCTCCGGGAATATCCGGTCGACGGTGGCACTGCTTGCCGCATTAGGGGCCTGGGCGGAGACACCAGCGCCTACCTCACCCAGCGATGACCCAGGGCGTACGAACAGCCGCCGCTTTTCGCGACCGCAGCGAGGCGGGGACAGCTGCGCTAATAGAAGCATTATCCGACCCGAAAAACTGAAGACGTCTGGGAACAAAATTATCGAACCAGATGGGCGGATTGACGATGGGTGGAAGAACTGGTTGCCCGCGATCTTAGCGGGATTGCTGAGGCGAGAGCGCGCGCGTCTAGAATCTCTGCCTGTATTCTGTCTCTCCACCTACTACCAGCCGTGGATGCCCTTCCTGCAACTCATTAACATAGGAAATGGCAACGGGGTGTTGAATACGGAAGCAACCACACGGTTCTTGGGCGCGGCGAGACGATGACACGTCTCTGGTACGACGCAAACCAGTTCACAATCGACGCGCTCGCAAAAAGCCGGACTGCCTTCTAGCAGGGGAGGAGTTGCGGAGAAATTGGTAAAAAGTATGAGGGATTAGCCTGCCCAGGTTCCTCTCCCCCACATCCGCTACCCGCCCACGATGACGCGCCTTGTGAGCTCAGCGCCGCGGCGCGGATGCCCACGGTCCAGGCGGATTTGTTGCGTATGAGCAGGTTGTCTACTCATTGCTTTCCGATGTACTGCAAAACGAGCTGATAACCACGACATTTGGTTGGTTTAAAGCGCTTTACGACGCCGGGTGTCCGCTCTGAACTCCATGTTCCCGGGATAAATTCCGATACACGCTTCTTACAGGGCCCAGCGACACAGAAGATTTTCGGCCCCTGGCGAATTAGGCAATAACTGGCCTTTGGCAGCGACTGTCTCCAGACGATAGCTGACTAAAATATTCCTCATTACTCTTGAACTCGACCTCGAACATGATCCCGAGCTCGCGTTCGAAGCGCCATTTTAACCTCATCATAAATAGTGGTTGAAGTTTGCTCGCAGTCTCAACTGATGCCACTAAAGCGTACTTAATCTCTTCCCTTTGCGAAGATACCGTGCATCATCCATGCATTCAACATGAATAGAGAAAGCATCTCCTCACAAAAAGTCATGGCACGGGTCCCTTCAATTATTTCATGCTGAAGGCTGCCTTTTTCACTCATATTAGGCTCCGCCTCAGAACGCTTAGCCGTTTCCGTACCATCTTTCTTTATATTCAAAATATACTTTTGAACCACGATAGCGATTAAGCGTACCGACTGTTGGTGCTGCAAATGCAAGTGTAACTGTAAGCGATGCCATTCCGCTTTGGAGCGAAGCGACAGGGCAATGGAAGATTGTAAGTATGTCGTTGATCTTTAGTGATGCTTCCGCCTGCAATCACCATTGCTCTATTCCCTGCCGAAAAACCCAAGCAGCTGGGATCAAGACAGCCATAGCCCAGAAGTGGAGTTAATTGTTTTTCGATTTGTCCTTTGTAGATCAAGATCTTTACCAGATCTTTTTCCATTCTCCCCAGCTGCTGGCATGTACCAAAAAGAGCACGGACAAGGAGGGGATGATATAGGCATCGGGTAAATTGTTCTCCGAATTTCCTTCTTCCAAAAATATCGAAAAAGCTTGCTAGCTTTCATGTGTTACTAAAGCAGCAGCATTACTCGTTCCAATGCAAAACTTTGTGCCATTGATTGCGCCTCCTCGACTAGGAACGGCGGCACGCACCCCTGGCCCGACTACAGAGGAATCTGCAATCTCTAAATCAATATTTCCTTGCTGTTCTGGTGTTATTACTGGGCGTTTCATACACCACACGTCCACCCATATAATACAAATCTGGTTTAATGGATCGATTGATACGAGGCCCTCGCCCACTATAGTGTGCGGGAAAATTAGCACTGATTGATATCTAAAAACGGTATCCGGGACCTTTAATAGCATCTGCCTTATCATTAGTGTAGCACTCTATAGATTAAGACATTGATGGCATCACCTGGCGAAAGAATTCCCAACAACAAGGAATTATTAAAGGTTGCTTGAACTGCTGCAGTTCGCGCAGATTCAATATTGCTCAGGGCCTCAACAGGGATCGTGATCGGAATTTCATTATGGTTACCAGCACTCACGATAAATAATAAATTATAATTAACTGCAAGCCAATCAAGCACTCTTCCGCCGGGACTCATCCTGCAGAGGTAAGCACACGGGCTGGGTCACCAATAGACAGATTAATAATGCGTACGCTAGGCGCCACGGCCCTCACTATTCCATCGCCCTCCATAATCCCTTCTTACTGCTCTAATTAACAGATCAGGAAATAAAACATTGGAGATTACCTGTTCCCGTGCAACCAATGCCTTCTACAGACTCCATAATTGGACGTACATAAAAGAGGCCTATCCAATGGGAATCAAAGCATTTATAAATCCTCATGGATAATTAGTGACGCTATCTCAGTACCATGCTGACGCTTTATTACCGGATAATGATTTTCAGGATCATCCGATCGATCTATCTATTAATCGTCCTCGGAGAGCACGCAGGATTCGAAACAGGCAATCCATCAAGCAACGCAAACCCTTGGCTTTCCTTTGAATTCGCTCCCCCTCATTAAGAGCAATGCCTTTATTAGATCATCATCAGCGATTGAATCATTATCTTGCCACCCAAGAGCCATTGGCCTATGCGGCTAACAAACACGACTCTCATCAACTGTCAATAGTTGTACAGATTCAGCACCTTCAGCTAAAAACAATTCCACTTGCTGTATTGGCAACTCAACTAAAAAGCGCATAGTAGCATTTCTGGGATTGGGGCTCTGCTGATGACTTTTCCAGCCACATTCGATACATTATTCCTAACAATCTCTTCAGCTTTAAAATTCTGCTTTGATTTTATCTTTATCGATACCATAATTCACTTCAACTTGAACAAAACTCTGGGAGTTTCCAATTACTTCAAGTCGTTCTTTCCATTCCTCATAGAGACCTGTTTCTGAATCCGATCTTGTAGGCTAATGTCTAATAGCAACAAGTTGTTGAAACATTTCTTCCCGAATTTATAAAGCCCACGATCAATGTCACCTTTCTGGATCCGACTTCCATTTTTCAAAAGCTGCAAGAGCTCCTCAATAGCCGCCATGTTGGACATTGAGATACAAGGAATGTGATACCAGCTTGTCAGTTTTGTTTCTTCCTCATCCTTTAAATAAAAATCGTCATCTGGTTCCGTATCATCACCTACGAATTCAGATAGGAATTCGAGTCCCTCAATCTTGTTGATGGCATTGCAAAAATCTTTGACGCTACCAGCGAGGTCAAACACAATAACTAAATTTGGATCGACTTCATCCGGGATACCAACCATTTTTGCCCGCTGAGCCTCAAAGTTGCAACTAGCTTACGAAATTGCGGTTCAATCCGACTTACTTGACGACTTGAATTTTGGCGTGACCAAATTCGGAAACCCTTTTTCCGTTTTACGTTCTCCCACTAGTGCGGGCCCAAAAGGCAAGAAGTGGTCTTGATTCACTGGTCATTGTGTCACCTGTTCACGGCGATGCTCAATACGTTCTCGTGCAATACGACGCATATTAGCATCTGGAGATTCCAAAATTGCACGACGGCGAACGTCCAGGGCAAATTCTTCTAGTTCAGCAAAGCTAGCACCAGCAGTTTATCAGCTAGAGTTCGTGGCGTGTACCCAAAGATCTCCACCAAATCGAGAGGCAGGTTTTCCAAAACCTGACAGCCTGCACGTGTAGGCGTCGCAAGTTTAACCTTAATTTGAAGGCCGCCATGCTGCACGATCAACAATTCGCTGTGATTAGTCGCTGATAAAAATGACATGCGCCGGAAGTCGATCGATCTGCAGCAAAAGATGATACTACGCTTGATTTCACCCTGTTTCATGCTCATCAGAGCGTTCTTTCGCAATGGTATCAAGTTCATCAAAGAACAACACGCACCGACAGTCGCACAAATTCAGATGCATCATCCAAGCGAGCCGCAGTTTCACCAAGAAAACTAGAATAATATTTTCGTACCGAATAACATAAAAGTGGCAGCATCAATTCAGCCACAATCACTTCAGCTATAGTTGTCTTTCCATTACCTGGTGGACCTGATAGCGGCAGTCGATTCGAGGCTCAATACCATAGCCTACGAAGCAGATCACCACGTTGTTGCTCCTCGATAAGCTCAGTCACCACACGACGTGGAATGGGCGCCAATTCCATATCATTTAGCCGCCGCTCGGGGTGACTTTATAAACGGATCATGCACCGTAGCGATGCGATCATCACTCACTGCCCTGGCTACTTTGCCCCTGTTGTGGTAATAATTTCAGATAATCGATCAGCAAGAAGATGATGCTGTTTGGCCCGCTCCTCTGCGATTACCGACTCGACGAGAACTTTGAAACGCTCCCGGTCACCTTGTTTTTCTGCTGTTACAAGGTCCAGGAAGGTCAGCACGTGCCACAATCCTGCCTCCTTCAAATAGATATTCCGCTTAACTCTCGTGGGTTTTACCGACAACGCGTAATTTTATGGTAAGCCGCACTATAACACCCCCTGTGAGACATTTTTCAGCAGCTACTTTTGCACTCCAATTTCCTGGCTCTTGGCTATCCTTTCCACATTCACTGCGCCCACGATGACGCGCCGCGTGAGCCCCGCCGCCCGGCGCGGATGCCCACAGTCAGGCGGATTTGTTACGTGCGAGCAAGTTGTCTAGTTCGTCGGCGCTACGGCGTCGGGCGAGGCGAGGCGAGGAGATAGTCTCTGCCACTTGCCAGTCGGCCCAGTTTGTGCAGGATGTACATTGCGGTGGCTATGTGTTGGCGGCCCATCCGGGGAATTGTTGCGGGAGCCCATGCCCCACACACGGTAGTCGTCGAGGGGACGCTGAGTTCTGCGAGAGGTGTTTCCATCAGGGGTGTTGTTGAGGGCGATGGTGTAGCCGCGGTGACCTGCGGGATTGCCGATGTTCGGTGAGGGGCGGCTTGATCCATTCCCAGAGGCGGACGCCATTTGTTTGGGAAATGCCCTCGTACAGGGCTTTGCAGGGTGACGTACCTTGTGGAGTTGGTTTCAGCGGTCGCCAGATTTCGTCCATGAGTCACCCTGCCATCTTGTCGCTTCCGTGCTATGGCTTCACTCCCACCCTACATGTTGCGGGTGACGGATGAGTGCTTTTGTCGCCTGATGGTGTCGCGGCGTGGCGCGGGTGGGGCCTGTTAGGTTTAAAGCAGGAGTTGCATGGCTGCTTGTTCCTGCTTCGCGGGATTTCAGCAATTCTGATGCCTGTTCAACGTGGGTTCGATCACCGGTTGCGCCAACCTGCTCGAATAGCGCGACTCTCTGGGACCAATCGTGCGCAATGTTTATGAAGGCGTTGTGGGCCGCGTTGATATTTTCCGCCCCGGTGAGCTGGTGGGCTTCCTGCAAGAAATCCCGGTACATGTTGCGGAAGAGGGCCCCACCGGTGCCGGCACGCTCCATGAGCATGGCGGTGGTATGCCTTCCTGCACGTTATCGGGTGTCGTACCAGCGTAGGATTTCCAGACTGGTTTTCTCGATACCCTTATAGCACAGGTTTTTAATGGGTGGGTTGAGGTAGGTCGCGGCGTTCTTGCGAATCGCGGTGCGACCGTTTCGCACAGGGTTTCGCGGGTCATGGGGTGCGGACGCTCGGGGGTCGATGGCCAGGGTGAAGTACCGGTTTCGGATGACACGGGCCCTTTCTCATTGCGAGCCAGGGCCAGGCTTTCCAGGGATGTCACCGCGGTCGTGCCTTTGCTGCGTGTCCACCAGAAAACGCCTGGTGGTCGTCGTATCCGCGAATGAGCAACATAATGACCAGCAAAGTGGGTGGGCTTTGCGAGAAATATTCCAGATAATAGCAGTCAGCTTCAGGCCGACCACATGGCCGGCGTCGAAGCTCTTTTGACCATCCGCCATGCTTTTGGCCTGAGGTTGTTTCCTAACCGTGAGCAGTAGACCAAGGTTTGTGGCAATGTTTTCGGTGATAAGGTCTGGTTTTACGACCGCCAGGAAGGAGAGTCCATGGTTTTCATTTTCCATATGGTAGGCCAGCCCCCTCCCCAGGCCGAGCATGGGTTCCGCTCAGTGTATGCCGAGTTGCCCCACAGGTTCCCAGTGGTGGTTTCGCGGGTTGACCCACGAATGGTTGCGTGTCGATCATCACGATTCTTGGTTTTCCCTTCCGATTGCGCATTTTCGAGCTGGTCCGCGCCGCAAACGTTGGCGGTGCGACTACCGCTTGGTTAGCAAGCCGGGGCGGACAGTGAAACGTGGTGGGTCGCTGTAAGCTGTCAGGGTTGAGGGTACTGTCCGAGAGTTGCGGTAGACTGCGGTGTGATCATCATGGAGCAGCAAGGGATGTAAGGAACGTGTACATTGCCGCAGAAAACTAATCGGGCAGCCACGAATGTTAAAGTGCACGGCCAACACTACACGCCCCCGAAACGCGTTTCTTGCCAATCATGTTGTCACCGCTGCAGATCTGGATAGGTCGGAGTTGACCATGTATTGACCTGCCTGCGGCGATGGAGAACTACTAGTTACAGTTGGTACATTCGCTGAAAAATGCTGGCTACCTGGGCATTCTTAAGCTCATCGGTTACGACATTGATGCCGCTGCGGTCGAGCAGGCACGTGCCAGGGCTGCCAACATCACCCGCAACGCACAGGTGATTCAGGGGGATTTTCTTCTGCACCAACGGGAACTACCAACACATTCGGTGGATATTATCATCACGAATCCACCCTATGTTCGCACACAAAACTTAGGCCATGAGACGGCACAACTCTTGGCCAAAGATTCCATCTCACTGGCCGGGTTGATCTCACATCCTTTTTGTTACTGCTAGTTCCCGGCTGCTTACGGCACATGGCACGTTGGGGTTATTGTGCCGAACCGGTTCCTGACCGCACCCTGGCCGGCGAGAACATTCGCCGCACTTTCATGGCCAGTGACCTGCATATTGCCGAACTCTACGATCTTGGTGACACCAAGCTATTCAGGCCCTGCGGTGCTTCCCGCCATTGTGTGTGCCTCGCACCACTACGACGCAACCCCACGGTTCGTCGGCGCCTGTCTGCCGACCAGCACTTCCACCGCTAATCTGGGGCTTTCGATACGCCCTGAACGCCCACCAGCAGCATTGCCGCCCACAACGGTAAACTTTACGACGTCCGGGTCAGCACCCTCCACATTCGATGACACAAAAACGCCGTGGCGTCCCGACCCCTACGGCGGATGGTGGCGCTACGATTAATGCCGCAACCTGGCGATCCTCTCGGCGATGTGGCAAAAATCCGGGTTGGTATCAAAACCACTGCGGACAATGTGTTTTTAGCCAACGATTGGGAGCACCGCGCACCTTCGGTGGAGCCGACTTACTGCACCCACTCATCACCAACTGTGCTTACTCACTCCTGGGCCATCTCACCGCACCTTACTATGCGGGTTTTATACCCTTTATGACCTCACCTCGGAGAAGCGACTGTTCTCAATATTGATGACTGGCCCGGCGCGAGATCATACCCTGTTGCAGCACCATGACCAGTTGGTGGTCGTGCCTATAATAGTCAAGATGGGCGTGAATGGTACGAAATTTGGGTGCCGCAACGACCAGCATTGTGGGCGGCAAAGATTGTGTTTCCCGATATTAGTGACACTCCCCGTTCGCGTTGGACACGTCGGGAGCAATTGTGAATGAGATATTGGACTTTCCTGGCGGATATTGGTGATGAGGATATTGCGTGTTTGATGCTTAAGCGTGGCGATTCTTCACTGGTGCGGTATTACGATGGGGTATGTGGGAATCGACTGTATTCAGGGGCGCCAGGATGCGATCATTAACTGGGCTGCCTCTACCCTACCCCGACACGGATGCGTCACGTGAGCTAATCGCCTTGGCGAAGCAGCTCGTGGCGAGGGAGGATGCTATAGGGAACAGGGATGATGCTGTTTAGGTGGTTGGATGTGGAGGCTTGTTGAGAGGGGCGTTTATGTTATCACCTGCATTGGTTGAACTATGAGCTTAGTGACGTTCAATCCTTTCAATTTTTCTCGTTGATATCAAAAAACATTGATTTCAACTAGACGATCAAGAATGTCAACGAAACGCCGACGTGCGTATCTTTGTCTGTGCTAGATCGTGAATAACCAAATCAGAATCGCATGAACGAGTCTGCATATTTGCTATATCGTTCCCATTGATTTTCGATGAAACGATGCAATGCAAGATCAATTAGATCATCGACCTTATCAGTCGTTTCTTCCAAACAGGTTAACAGTTGGAATCGCATGAATATAACTTAGGGATTCAATGAATTCCTTCAGGAAATTTGCAAACGGATAGAGTTTATGTCCCTCAGAGACCAGCAAATTCCACCTACCATTTTACGAACTTCGTCATCTTTGTCATACATCAATTCTACGTAGCACATCCAAAAACAAGCTCAGAACTCTGGAATTTACCGATCATCCCAGTGCAAGCTTTGGCAGACACCCTTTTTCGAATACTCACCATCAGCTGCAAGAACGCGCTCCATAAGTTGCGAACGGTTCCAATGGCATGCAAAAATAGCTATACTACCACCAGCTTCTCTTACTTTTTGGTTCCTCGGAGTTTAAGCATTCGATCAACAATCGGATCAATCTTCTCTGGAATAGAATTACCGATATAAAATCAGCCTTTCAACTGATCTTTGTTGTCAGAAGGATGTCATCAGTATCAATTAACTGTTCAAAAGCTTCACTTGCAATCACGGGTTCATGCCGAAGGCTAGCAGTAACTGTACAGGCGACAGATGTTCGAACGCTAAGAGCTGGATCGCTGGCCCATTTCACGAGGTGAGGGGCTCACGCAATCCGTATTCCGTCTTTATCATAAGACAAACAAATTCGCAAGGGAATATGCGAGGGCTTCCTCTTGTGGTGTTAAGTCCTTCAAACTCTGAGTGCACGGTTGGGAGAGATATTATTCGACAAATCGCTTTTGATCTGAAAGAACACAAAGCACGATCTATGACTTTCTCAACCAAATCACTAGAACATCTTCGGCAAGGTGTCGTAATGACCAGCCTAAGTACTTATCGCATTCGCCCAATCCGAGATTTGCACTATGCCTGATTGCCTCTAAAAACCACTGGCTTCGCACTATCTGGAAATATTTGCTTCGGAAAATCCCACAAAACTAGCACTAGGAAAGACGAAATTTAGCTCTAGGTCATTTTCATGGCTAAACCAGCAAACGTAATGGATCTTCAATCACAGATTGCTTTTAGCAACATTGACAACTCATAAGCTCCCGCCTTCAACGAAACATCTTGCTCATCATGGTATTTTTGCATGGCCTGGAGCCACTGCTGGTCAGACATTTTAGCAGCGGCTTGAGACGATTGGTGGGCCAACAACACCACCGGTAACGCATGTTGGCAGAGCTAATACTTCAGAACTAAATTTTCGCTTATATTCAGCAAGCCGTTGAATTTCGAGAGGACTTAACCTGCCACAATCAGACTGCCGATAAAAATTTCAAGCTGTACGACCAGGAAGTAGTTTATCCTTATATGACCGTTTCCCTCGTACAGCTCTATACCATGCCTATATGACTCCTTTTCATACGCAACATGGAGATCACAAAACTTATCTTCAAGTAATTCATAAAAGCTTGCTAGAAACATGCGGAGCAACAACGCACTACTTCACGGAAAATCAAATTGGCGACTGAAGCATCACCGCATTGAAGTCTCGCCGTGATTTTCTAAAATTAGTTCGACGGCCCAATCAGCAAAATATTCAGGATTAGCTTTGAATGCATGGAAGAGTAATGCTTGTACCGAAACATGTTTATCATCAGCTAGTTTATGCAAAAGCGGCTCAATTTCTTCTGGTCTAGTTGATGCCAGTTTAGCAAGTGCATGAGCAGTACCATTGTATAAGGCCATGCCAACATCGGCTGTCCCCTCATTCGAAGGAAATAGAAAGTTAAGATAAGCTTTTAGATAATTGAGTTTCGTAAGAAATACTTTCCTTTTCTATTTTGCGTATAGCATCAAGAAGATAAGGAATTATTTTTCTAGAAATAATTTCGGCTCTGATTTAACCAGTTGTTCAATATTTGCATTAAACCCATCATTATGGTATCTAAACACCGTGATTCCAGTATCATTCTTCGATTTTAAGATACTCTCCAAACAAGCATTAAGTAGTTCAGTCATCCAAGAAGGTTTATGTTGTGTCAGATCACCAAACCATATCCATAACTCATCATCACCCAAACTCAAATCACCAGATCGTGCTACATCCAATAAAAAGCTCAAGCAAAGGACGACTCTGTGTATTTCTACCCATGATAGAAATCGTGAATTTGTTCAGAGTCCTTAGATGGATCGTATCTTTCAGCGAGAAATTTTATTGCGATCTCATCATGGTTACCTATTGCATTATGCAGAGAGGTATGAGCAAACAATTGCTGTTCAGGATCATCACTATCGAACCACTTCCGAATAAGTCCCTTATCATAGAGCAGTCTAAACCAATTAGCCCAGTGAGTTTCAGCCACAAACGTTGTCCCAACTTTGGGTTGTCATCCTTAATCTGTAAGACCAAATCAAAATCTTCATCTTTAGGCGAACCAATATCCCCAAAGATAATTATAACTATTTGTTTAACATGGAAACGAATCTTCTTCTCAGAAGCAGTCCTCAATTTCTTCACGAAACCTTTCAAAAATCCTTCTGCTAACAGCACTTCCAGGATTTGACGTACCTGGGGTCGTCGAAATAATCCTTGTTCTTGTGAACATAGGAATTCGACCAAGGTTTGCCCTCAGACAACCATTGCCGGGCAAACACATAGTCGAAAAATGCTTCGTGGAAAAAGAAACATGCCGGTTATCAATGACTAGAAGATTTTCGGATGCCAATATTTCAGCATCCTTGATAGCGTCGTTGCGATTAAGTTCCCTTTAGCAATGGAAAGAACTTGCTTATTGCTCATGGTTTCGGCAATGAGTTCCAATGTATCGCTAAAACGAAGTTCTAGATGAGCTATTTTGCATAATTTTTGCTTTCGATCCCAGAAAGCATTAAACAAAAGATATAGGCGTAGTGAAACTGTACGCATCCGGTTGATCTACGATTTCTTTAAAAAGCACAAGACGTAATGGCAGTCTTAACAGCTCTCGTTGTTTTACTGTAAGCTTGCAATATCACCCCTCATTTTCATTACCGCATTAGCTACAACATCATCAGATCAACCATTAATCAGTGATGCGCTCAGCCTGCCATTTTTCAACAATCCTACGAATTCGATGATCATTTTCAAGATCAAAAAGGCGACACGCTACAATAACTCGTATACCTCCGCCATAGCCTCATCAATCAAGTCTGCCACAGCGTCATAACTATTAGGCAGCCGTCCTGACATTAGTGATATGGCATCAAGTTGATCAATAACCAAGACAGCATCACGCTCATTAGCGGCCCGTTGCAATGAAGCAACTGGCGATTTTGGTAACTCTAGTCGCTTCCCCAGCTTTTTCGTGGAATTGAAATCTGCGCACCGATCAAGACGAAATGCTAAAACTTCGGCATTCTGGGATTGTAGTTTTTTCTACCAATTGGTTAACCACAGCACTCTTGCCACTACCAGCGACACCAACAATAAAAGACAGTCGAATCGAATCCAGCTGGTTAATAAGTTCGGTAGTTTCATCTCGGAGGATCTCGGGGTCAAGAAGTTCTCGCTGAACACTACGTTGCCACCTCGCAGTTGCGTCCCGCACCTTATCCCTAGCAGTCTGCTTGGCTTTATCTTCGGGAACAAAAATTTCTTTCTGCGCTAATAAATCAAGTAATTCATTCTTTGTAAGACGCTTCCGCAGATTATCCAGTAGCACTGAACCAATGGCACTAAACAATACCGACCCCTCAGCACCATCCAGCATTGCTTCAGCTAGTGTAATGACTCATCTTCTTGTACTCTCCCTCATCCATAACGGCAAAAATGCATACCTTGAAGCACTTTCCATACTTCTTCTCGACTACCAAGAGACTCAAGCTCAGCAAGTTTTTCAAATTCCCGCATTAACTCCTGATTAGCAGATACGTACTGCACAAAGCTATTAAAATTATCAGATTCCCCGGAGCATGGTTACTTAGTTCACGGAGTTTTGTACATGATATCATGGACCCAAAATGGTATTGGCGTTTAGCCGCAACATGTGACCTCGCTGCCTTAAAAATCCTCTTTCTTTCTAAAGAATCTATGGTCCACTTATCACTAGTATCTTTTTGACGCTTTACTTGAAAGACGTGAGTAGAATCATGCTCATCAACATAGGTAAATTCGGATCCTTCAGCTAAATCTGGATCAAGATCCTCTGCATGTTATGCTGCGACGCTCATCCTGATACACTCTAGGCATACTCAACTAGCCCAGATCAACTCGTATTGATTACCCTTCTTATCAGAATATCCACCACTGGTACCAGGATGCTTCATGCCATCAGTCACGTCATAATCTTCTCATACAAAACTTCGATGAAGAGGCTACGACAAATAATCAAAGCTGATTCAACTGTTAACCTTACTTGGGCTGTTGCCCAATAATGTTCCACCTATTTTTAATAAAATCTTGTAAGATCTTCAATAAAAACCGATCAATCGCATTGATTTGTGTCGATAGCAAAGGATCAGTTTTCATCTCAGGTAGGAGATCACTGAATACACACCATCAAGAGGATTGAGCTTGATAGTGTATCCCTTAAAATGCCCAGGCAGAAAGGTTTTGCTTGTAAGGAAATTCGGCTCTTTTCCCCTTTCTTTGAACATCATGTAAAAAGATCGCAAAGTGCGGAGTTAAAGCATCGGCCAATCTATTGTATAGAAATTTATCAATAAATACTTTATCGATTCGGTCTTTACTTGATGTTTTTACCGAACCAATAGCCTTTAAATCTCCTTCAACTTCAATCATGAGATCGTGTTGGTAATTCATCTTGAATTGTTCAACACCCTGATCATCTTTAACCGGAATACTGTAGCACTCCCTGAGCGGCACTCCACGCCACACTCACGAACCGCTAGTTGTATAAACCTTCAAAAAGGTCACCATTAATCTTCTTTTGCTCGGTTTCCGTTACCTAGCGCATCTAATGCTGCACCAATAGATTGTTGCGCAGTATGGATCATTCGAATGAGTGTTTCACGATGTGTGGGGTGAATTGCAACGCATCATGAGCTATACAATCAAGTGTCGCCAAGAATAACTCACGAGATGTTAGGAACTGGTCAGCCTCATAGAATAACTGTGTATTGATAGGTCGGGAAATAAGGTAATCAGCTTCAGAGTTATACTGGAAAAACCTATACTGCGGGTATTCCGGGCAACCAGTTCTGCTTGAATATTTCCGCCTTTTCTCGAAACTCCACAAAGCTTCCGCAAAGTCAAGATAATTCTACTACAAACTTTCTTTTATCCGCAGCCCAATCCCTCAACTTATTATGCTCACCGGATAGACTCTGCGCTGGACGGCGGCTTTATCGTATTCGAACCATTCTTTCTCGGTTTTATGTGGAGTCATACGTAAACTGTTCGCAGCCAACCGTTGTAGCGAGGATCAAGTTCACATGCCAAGAATCGCCGGGTCCAGCTGTGCTGCAACAACCGCGGTTGTTCCCGAACCAGAGAATGGGTCGAGAACCATGTCACCAGCTTGGGAGCTGGCGAACACAAATTCGTACCAGTTCCTCGGGTTTTTGGGTTTAGGTGTGAGCTTTTCATTCATTCCATTGCAGGTAGTGGGAACCTCAATGACGGCTCTTTGGTTTCGCCCCCATCGGATGCAGCCCACTGGTCCCGTTTCTACCGTTCCCGTAGGCGGAGGTTTCGCCTGTGGATGGTTGGGATATCTCCAACGTATGCGCATTATATGGGATGCGCACATAGTCGCAACATTAGTGAGCTTCTGCCGCCTAGACTTGCGCAAGAAGGGATAGATTCTGGAACGACCCCAATCATTGCCCAGGTTTGCCTTTTGTTTTTATAGTGCCAAATCAGCCATCGGGATGCTGCGAAATACTGAGAGGTGTGTTTTCAGGTCAGCCAAGATTTCGGAGAAACCACACACGTAAAAGGCTCTTGGGGGATAGTATCCGACAGCCTGCGCAATCCATTCCATACTCCATGTAATGTGATGCTTCCTGGGATTCAAAAATTATCCCAGTCGGCCTTTTTAATGTTGTAGGGTGGATCGGCAACATGAGGTCAACAGAACATCATCCAGAGACTTTCAACCATGCGAGAGAATCTCCCTGATAGATGATTCCTCTGGGGCTATAAACCTCGCTTATGGTATTCGCCTATTCCCACTGGAATGAACTCAGGCATGTCTGCACGATTAGTCACCAAGCGAGCAGTAACATCCGCGATTTCAAACAAAGTATCGGGTGAATTATTCGTCACTATTTCTCCAAATATAAAACTCGCTCCCATTCAGAAAGCAGTTTAAGCCTACCTGGCCTCCAAAACAGACGTGCCCCCAGCAGATCATGCCGCTAACAAGGTTGGCTTGCCAACGCTGGTAAGCAACCGTCGCAGCTAGCACTAGGATACCGCCCACTGCAGAAATGCGGCATCCACAGGAATATCCGCCACCAGCCGTAACGTGAGAGTGATTCTCCCGCCAGGAGCTTTATGATTCCCGGCGCGGAACCGACCAGTCCATAGGCCGCGGGCAGGACCGAGACCCAGCCCGAAGGCCAGCCGCAGCGGGCAGGCACTAATGGTGTCGGGTATGGAGGCACACGCACGACACGCCCAGCTCACCAAGCCAGAGATGAATACAACAACGACGAACCAGGTGGGTCGTTCCTGGGCCAGCTGCAGCCCATTTCCTTGAAGGACCGTAAAGTCGACCAACCATGCGGGGCCCACGCCCAGGATAGGCTGATGCTGCCGAAGAAGCCCCACCATAGCATCACGGTGATAGCTAACGCCCGCGGCCACCCTGGCATTTTCGACCCTCTCTTTATCAAAACGGTTTACTTCTTCTTCCCCAGACGCACGCCCTGATTTGAATTCGACCACGTCCCCATCGGCCATCACATATTCTTTACCTTCCTGCCGTACTTTACCTGCGGCGCGGGCGGCAGCCATGGAGCCGGCGGCGTCGAGGTACGTCGAAGGACACGATTTCGGCTTTGATGAAGCGCCTGTCTGAGAATCGGTGTGGATCACGCCAGCAGCCGCAGGGGCGGTGTCGCCCTGGTGGATGGTCCAGGCGCGGGCCTCGTGGGACCGGCGGTGAGGTAGGTTTGCAGGCCAGGGTGTTAAAACCCGCTCTTGGCGAGTGAGTGGAGGCCGGGTTCGGCTTTGGCCGATGGATTCGAGGAGTTCCTCGCGCTTCGTCGTCGTCAAGCTCCAGCGAGTCTCGGCCTCGGTTTTGGCATCGAGGAACACGCAGTCTGGCGGGGCCACCAGGTCGCGGAGCTCTTGTTTTGGCTTCGTCGGTCAGGACTGCTTCGTCGGAGCTGAACACGTACAGGAATGGTTTGGCGGTCATGAGGTGCAGGTCGCGGACGAGCGCCAGGTCGATTTCGCCGGAGCGAGCGGCGCTATAGAGGGTGCGGCCATCCTCCAGGATGGTTTGCGCGGTTTTGGTTGCGGCCACGGTGTCGGCAAGCTCTTTGTTTTTCCGGGCTTCCTTCTCCAGCCGCGGTAGGGCTTTTTCGATGGTTTGCGGGTCGGCGAGAATCAGTTCGGTATTGATAGTATCAATATCGCTGGTGGGTTGACTTTGCCGTCCACGTGAATGACGTTTTCGTCGGCGAAGGCCCGGACCACCTGGCAAATGGCGTCGGCTTCCCGAATATTGGCGAGGAAGGCGTTACCGCGGCCCTCGCCGTGGGAAGCGCCCCTTTGACGATGCCGGCGATGTCGACAAAGGACACGGTGGCGGGCAGAATGCGTTCGAGGAAAAAATTTCGGCGAGCCGCGCAAGGCGGGCGTCGGGCAGTTCGACCAGCCCAATATTGGGGGTCGATGGTGGCAAAGGGATAGTTGGCGGCCAAGACGTCGCTACAGGTCAGGGCGTTAAAAAGAGTTGATTTGCCAACGTTGGGCAGTCCGACGATTCCTAGGGTTAAGCTCACGGGCACAAATTTTATCACGCTTATTGGCGCCCACCACGGCAACGGTCGTCGACAAGCGATGCACCCATTTGGAGCTAACCACCTATTGCCACAGATTCACTAACAGGGGTAGTTTAGGGGCAAAGCTATTCTCATAAAGTGGGACAGAGTTTCCATTTTTGGGACAGAGTGACTAGAATCAGCACGATATCCCGCAAGGGAGTCCTGGCACAAAATTACTGGAAAAGGGTGTCTCATGACACAAGCTGCTCCCCACCCAACGGAGAGGGGTCTTTCGACCCGTTGGGTATTTGTGCTGCCGCTATCGGTTCCGCAGTGGGGTTAGGGCAATATTTGGCGCTTCCCTACGTGGCCTTTGAAAACGGCGGTGGCGCATTCCTTATTCCTTACCTCATTGCTCTGCTCACCGCCGGCATTCCTGCTCTTTCTCGACTATCGCGATGGGGCACCGGTATCGCGGGTCCGCGCAGCTCATCTTCCGACGGTTTAAGAAATGGTCAGAACCCGCTGGCTGGATCCAGGTGGGAATCTGCTTCTTCATCACCATTTACTACGCAGCAATCATTGCCTGGGCAGCCCTCTACACCATCAAATCCATCACCCCTAGCCTGGGGTGACCAGCTAGAACAATATTTCCAGAAAGAATTCCTCCACCAGGACGCCACCCATGTGCTGTCCACCGAATTCGTGTGGCCCATCTTTATCGCCCCTTGCCGTCGTGTGGATCGCCTCATCATCGTGCTTGCCATGCGGTGTGGATTCGGGCATCGGGAAGGCATCGAAGATCTTCATGCCCATCCTGACCGTGCTCTTCGTCGTGTAGTGATTCGCGCCCTGTTCCTGAGAGGGCTCCGCCGACGGCTTGAACGCCTTCTTCACGCCCAACTGGTCGGCACTTTCCAACCCATCGGTGTGGGTCGCCGCACACGGGCAGATTTTCTACTCGCTGTCGGTGAGTTTCGGCATCATGATGACCTACGCCTCCCTATCTCAGGCACGTACCAACCTGACCGGTACCGGCATGGTGACCGCGTTCGCTAACTCCTCGTTCCGAAGTGTTGGCAGGCATCGGTGTGTTCTCGGCACTGGGGTTCATGGCAGCCCAAAAGCGGCACCACCGTGAAAGATGCGGCCCAGCGGCATCGGCCTGGCGTTTATCGCCTTCCCACCATCATTAATGAGATGCCGGGCGGCGCCGTTTCTGGCGTGCTGTTCTTCGGCTCGCTCACCATCGCCGGCTTCACCCTCGTTGTTCTCCCTGTTCGAGGTCGTGGTGTCGCTGCGCGACAAGCTGAACCTGCCGCGGAAGCAAACTGCCATCACCATGGGTGTCATCATGGCGGTCTTGTCGCTGGCACTCTTCGCCAATACCGGCGGTATCGTCAACCTCGACATCATGGGACAAGTTCACCAACAACGTTGGCATCGTGTCCATCGCCCTCATCCTGATCGTGATCCTGGACTGGGTGCTGCGCCGCATCGACGAATTCTCCACCCACCTCAACATGGTGTCGTCCTTCCGGGTGGGCACCATGTGGCGGATTTGCGTGGTCAATATCACCACCCTGGTGCTGGGCTTCACCCTGTTCCAAGAACTATTCGGCCTGCTCAAGGAGCCATACGGTGGCTACACCACCACCCAGGTGGGCATCTATGGTTGGGGCGTGCTCGTCATTATCCTGGTGGCAGCGGCCATCCTCACCACAATGAAATGGCCCGAGGGTGTGCCGCTTGACGGCCCACCGGCTCGGACTTCGGCGTCGACCCCGAGGTGGAACGGGTGCCGAAGATCCCGCAGCAATACAAGCACGACGAGCGGCTCCCGGATCGCCGGCTTCGCTATCGAACAATACACAGACGAGGAGTTGCACTCATGACCGGCATCGCAATCACCATGATGATTATGTTCATGATCGTCATTTGGGGTGGGCTGGCAGCCACGCTGGTGGCATTTACAACGCCACCCCGACGAACAATCCGGCCACTTTGGCACACCCGCTCACCACGGATGAGGTGCTCATCGCCCAGGAAATCCGCGACGACGTGTAACGTAGAGCCCAACCAGGCGCCCTGGTGGCCCCACCACCCGGTTATGACCGCCACAATCAATGCCCATGCGATGGACCTGGGCACCGTGGGGCGTCGATAAGCGACCGGCCACCGCGGACCCCGGCGATGATATGAATAAGCTGACACCGAAATAAATGTGGCATAAATCAATGTAATTAATAACAGATCGCCAAAATGCTCCATATTTGCAGCCCCAATTGGTACCCCCAATCCAAAAACCATCGCACCAACCAGCACAATCCCATATAGCGGAATTGGATAGCGCCCCATCTAGTCACTGCCGTTAACAATCCAATGGCCAATTACTCCTTTCGTGGGGGTTAAATTTACGCAATATTGCCCCCACCAGCATGGCTGCAAACTTGTTACACACCGAGGTTGACCCCATTCGGTGAATTTTTGCCACAATGTAGTGATGTGAGTGAGTACCAGTCGACGACCCCTGAAACCATACCGGAAATGCCCGAGCAGTTAGATGCCGCGCAATTCTTTGAGCAATTACAACCGGAGGATCCCGTCGCCCACATCGACCGTGCGCTGAAATCATCGGCAACGGCATTAAAACCCACCTGCCTCATGGTGCCTACGCCTGCTGATTATTGCCGCCGCCGCTTTCGTCATCTGGCACATCCTCAGCCAAGTGTGGCGCGGGGGCCCGCCCATCGTCCTGGCCATCATTGTGGTGCACCGTGCTGTGCCGCCGGTGCCTGGCTCCGCAAACACGGTATCCCCGCAGGTCTGGCCGCCATGATCGCCATCCTGGGTTCCTTTGGCGGTTTCGGCTTCTCATCTGGCTGATCGCCCCTCGGTGGTCAACCAGTCACAAACCCTCATTTCCAGGCTTTCGAAGGGGTGCAGCGCCTGCAACTCTGGCTTCAGGGACCGCCCATGAACCTCGACCCCAGCGACCTGGACGACCGTATCGACACCGCCGCCCAATGGCTGCAATCCAAAGCGGGCTCTATCGCCTCGGAAGTGTTTTCCGGCCTCGGCATTGCCAGCTCGGTCATGGTCACCATGCTGGTAGTGCTGGTGCTCACGTTTTTCTTCCTCAAGGACGGCGATAAATTCCTGCCTTGGCTGCGCGGCATGGTGGGGCAACGCGCCGGTTGGCACCTCACCGAACTGCTGACCCGCGGCTGGATCCACCCTCAGCGGTTTTATCCGGGCCCAGGCGCTCGTGTCGCTGGTGGACGCAGTCTTCATCGGATCGGGCCTTATCATCCTCGGCGTGCCCCTAGCTACTAGCGCTGGCAGTCCTCACGTTTATCACCGGGTTCATTCCCATCGTGGGGGCGTTCATCGCCGGCGCCCTATCGGTAACGGTGGCCCTGGTCTCCCTGGGTGTGACCGAGGCCGTCATCACACTCATCATTGTGCTCCTGGTGCAGCAGCTCGAAGGCAATATTCTCGCCACTGTTGCAATCCAAAAGCCGTCAACCCTGCACCCGGTGGTGGTGCTGATCTCCGTGACGGTTGGCGGCTCGCTCTTTAATATTGCTGGCGCATTCCTGGCCGTACCGTTTGCCGCCATGGCCGCCGTGCTCTTCCGTTACCTCACGACATGACCGCCCTGCGCGCCGGCGAAAAACCGCCGCCCAAATTCGCTTTGCGACGACCGCAGGTTCGCTCAGTGGCATGCAAAAACGAGTGCCGTAGCAAAACGCCTCCTGGCGGCCCGGCAGGCCTATATCCGCAACGACGAGGCCGCCAAGCAAGCGGAAAGCGGGCGCACAGGCCACCGAAGACACCGCCAATAATTCATTGGAAAAACCGACCACTGTATCCAAAGTACAGCATATTGGGGGTTAGCATTCTCCACGATAACCCGCATAGGCAAAGCCGGCATAGCAGCAGTCAAAGCGTTCTACCGACCTAAAATATGGTAACTACCAGGTGAATCTTACCCTAGTTTCCCCGACAGATCTGATACCTACCACATGGTTTAAAGAGAATCGGAAAAACCCCAGTTAAGTCCCTAGTTGTCTATTAAGTCAAAGCAAAGATTATGCTGAAAATCCGGTGTGGCTCGTGGTGCGCCGAATCCCGCTTTTCATGATAAATCGGTAACATGAATATTCGTGTCTAATGTCTCGAGAAAAACCGCAGCCGCTCATCTGGCGCGAAGTAGCATCCCATTATGGATGTCACTCGCGGTGCTCTGCGGCGGGTTATTGGTGGGGTCGCTCATCAGCCTGGCCAGCGGCAAACTCGGATTGCCATTCGTCCTTTGTTTTATTATTGGTGTTGTTTTTCCGTCCTGCTCACCGAACCACGATCCCTGTTTCTTTCGGTTGTGAGCATACCCATTTTCTTCTCGATCGCGGCCGGCGCCACCGGCTGGTTCCTCAACCAGCAGATCAGTAGGCCCAACGGATCCGGGGGCATATCAAAAACCCAGATCCTTTCAGCAATCTATCCCCTGCTGCAACAGTTCCCAGTGATGGCCATAGCCACCATCGGCGCCGGCATCATCGCGTATCTCCGATGGCACCTCGTCACCCGCTATGTGCAGCAATCAGAGAAGAAAGCAGCCGAGGACCGCCGGCGAGATACCGAGACTCAGAAGCGCGCCATGAAGCAGGCGAATCGGGTGCGGACGGCCGCGCATAACACTGCCGAACCAGCCGACGAACCAGAGCAGACCAGCGGCCTGCCCATCCCCCAGCACGGGCAGCATCACGGTGGCGGAACCATTAAACGGAATCAACGAGCTGCCCAAAAAGGGCAACGGCGCCGGGTGGAGCCGCCAAAACCAGCGACACCAGCCTCCGGCAAAACCTGCGCTCCGCGCAGGCGGCGGCGCTCTCCAGAGACGACCCGGCCACCCAGAGAAACCACGCCGCACACCCGCCACCCCCAGGGGCCAACAACGCACTCCCCGCCAAACCACCAACGCCACCGGTCAGGCCACAACCCTCCCGCCACAATCCACGTCAGACTTCTTCCCGGCAGGTCCCACCGCAACGGCAGACCCAGCAGCCGCAACGGTCGGCGATCCTCAACCACAACGCCAAAAACCCGCCGCAACGGCAGGCTGCGAGGCGCGCAACGCCACACAGCGACCGGTCCGCCCCGCCACACGGCCCGGGGTGGACAACAACCTCCCAATCCGATGCCCGGCAATCCCGACCCGGCAATAATCTCACCGCCCGCCAGGAAACCCCGGCAGCAACAACGCAGCCAAGCCGCCAGTCAGTCCGGGGTGGGCAGCATAGCAGCGGCAGCGCCCCAGCAACAACAATCACGGATGCAGCGCAACCAGCGAAGCCACCGCAGGCGTCACGTCAACAATCCAGCCGTCAACAACCCAGCTCGCGTTCCGCCCCGCCAGCAATCGGCCGGCAGGCGCCTCGCTCCTCAGCGGCAAGTGGTACCCATTCGGCGGCTTCCCAGGCTTCCCCAGGCTTCCCAGGCCAGCACCGGGCGGCGCGCCGCCCGTCAGGCTGGGCATCAGGGCCAATCGCCAGTCGACCCAACAGCCACAGAAACGCGCAACGTACCCAGCGCACCGGGCAGCCAGCCCAGCGCCGGGCTGCAACCCTCAACCAACCCCGCGAGGTCGTCGGGCGCGCCACGAGCAATGGGTCCTCGAGCAGTCGACAGGATCGACAAAACCCACGGCAGGATCATCACGATCCACAAAAATCCACGGGTAGCACCCCACCCAGCCCAGGGTGCGCCGCCGCCGGAGCACTCAACGATGACCTATATGTTGACACATCCAATCGCCGGTTTGTTCTATCCTTTAAGAGAACTTACTACGACGATTGGATGAGCTGAGTGAGCGAAGAATTAGCCGTACCTTCCAGCAACGAACCAGACATTCCCGCACCCGCATTAGGTCAACAACGAGACGCCCTCGTGTACGGCCTCAATCTTGCCCTGGACGATGGGCAATTAGATTACGAGGAAACCCAAAAACGCGCCACCATTGCTAACTGCGCCACCTATATGGATGAGGTCATGCCGCTACTGAGTGACCTCAACTTCGGCCGGAATCTTCCGGCCACCACAAACCCACAAATTCTGGATGTGCTGGCCTAAAGCCCAACAGCAGGGTCTCACCGAGTGCCGCAATTGACGCAGCAACCACCGCGATGACGCAGCCCCAAAACCAGGCACTCACCAACTACTCAAATGCCTCTAAAAGCACCGCATCAATAGCAATATTCAGTGGTTCATCAAGCGGGGACCCTGGTTGGTGAGGCCCCCAAGCACAATGTATTTGGCGCCTTTGGCGGAGTCCATATTGATCTACGGCAGGCTCAATTAGCAGGGCCGGTCACCACGATCAGAACAGTCATGTGTTTCGGTGGTGTCAACATTAAAGTGCCGGAAAAATTATCGCATCATCGAAAGTGTTTTTCCCCTATTTGGCGGTGTCTCTATCACTGACGGGAAGGGGTTACCTTAAACTCTCAGACCTTCCTCCGGATGCTCCGGTCATTGATCTTCGGGAGATAATGGCCTTCGGCGGTTTGGAAATCAAACGGGTGCCAATAAACAACAGCAACAGATTGCTACCCCATGCTGGGGTTCTGGCCCGACGCGCATAGCGGAATGGGCCACATGGATGCAGCTTCATGTTCAGAAATCGCCCATCCTACGGCCGGGTTGCCGCAATCGCGTAGCTGCTGCCAGCACCAACGGAATATGCCCGGAACTGTCTGCCTCATCGATTCTGACGACTCCCCAGAATCCGCCAACCCGGTTCGCACCGGTATTAAGCAACATGGCCTGGTGTCCCATGGTCGCTATCTGGGGTTATCCACCACCAATGGTCCCCACAGAATATGGGTAACAATCGGTATTATCCACCCAACAAACACATGTGGATAAACTGCTAATAGCCGTGCGATCTCGATTCGGTGGTAATATCCCCGCCACCACCGATTCGAATATTTTTTCGATATTGGTCGCGGCGCGTCAAGATAAAGACCCTCCCACCACGAGGTTTATGACGCACACGGGTGGGCGTGAAAAGCTTCTTAGGACTTCGCGCGGGGCGGACGCAGCTCACGGGGAAGCGCAAACACCGTCTTTTCGTGACCGTCGTCACCTCCTCCACCGAGGTGAACCCGCGCTCGGCCAGCCACTCAGCACCCCATTCACCAGATTTCCGGCACCGATGCACCCGACGTCACCCCAATGGTCGAAACCCCATCAAGCCACGACTCGTCAATCTGGTGGGCGTAATCCACCAGGTAGGACCGCTTCGCCCCGCCTGCAACGCCACCTCAACCAACCGTTTCGAATTCGACGATTCCGCGACCCACCACGATCACCAGGTCGGCGTTTTTCCGAAATCACCTTCACCGCCCCCTGCCGATTCTGCGTGGCATAGCAAATATCGTCACTCGGCGGATCCTGCAGCTGCGGGAACCGATTGTGCAGCTCTGTGACGATCTCCATCGTCTCGTCCACCGACAATGTGGTCTGCGACAACCACACCAGGTTCTCCACCTCGTGCAGGAACTCCGGCAACTTCGCACACCCGCCACCCCATCAACCAGGTGCGTCACCTCCGGCGCTTCCCCGCCGTGCCTTCCACTTCCTCATGCCCCTCATGCCCCACCAATAAAATGTGGTACCGTGCTTCGCAAACCGTTTCGCCTCGTTATGTACCTTTGTCACCAGCGGGCAGGTGGCGTCAAGGTTTTCAGCGACAGCTTTGCCGCCTCTGCATGCACGCCAGGCTCACCCCATGAGCGGAAAAATCACATGCGCCCCTCCGGCACCTCATCGGTCTCTTTGCACAAAAATCGCACCCCGCTCCGTGAGCGTCTCCACCACATACCGGTTGTGCACAATCTCCTTGCGGACATAGACCGGCGCACCATATTTTCTAGCGCCCGCTCACGGTTTCCACCGCCCTGTCCACCCCGCGCGAGTATCCTCGGGGGCAGCAACAAGAACTTTTTCGTCTTCGTTATTGTCGCCGGCGCATCGGCCGCATCAGTCGCATCAACATCGGTGGCGAAACAGGAGAAACGGGGAAGTCATGAGCTACAGCTAAACTACTTTACAGATACGCAAACACCCGCATCCCAACGGCTCATTTACAAGGAAAAACCATGGCAAACCACACCACGCCGGAAACCGCCTGGCCGTCCGCGAGCTCAATTCAAGGTCAAAAGCTGGATCGAACGGCTCGGCTACGTCTGGGTGGAAGGACAAATCACCCAATACAAGGCAAATAACCGGTGGAAATTCTCCTACCTCACCCTCCGCGACCCGGAAATCGAAGCCAGCATCCAAATCACCTGCAATACCACGCTGCTGACCAGCGCTGACAATCCCATCGCCCAGGGTGACCGTGTTGTGGTCTACGGCAAACCATCCTTCTATGAAGGCCGCGGCTCGTTCTCCCTATGGGTGACCGAGATTCGACCAGTGGGCATTGGCGCCATGCTGGCCCGCATCGAACAGCTCCGACGCAGACTCGCCACCGAGGGGCTTTTCGACGACTCCCGCAAACACCCCTCCCTTCCTGCCCAATATTGGGCTCATCACCAGGCGCGGCTCCGCCGCCGAGACGCGACGTGCTCTCCGTCTCTCAAGGTCGCTGGCCCGACGTCCGCTTCACCATTATCAACACCGCGGTCCGGGGCCCGGGCCGTGCCAGAAATCATTGCGGCCCTCGCCGAACTCGACGCCAACCCCTGACGTGGATGTGATTATCATTGCCGCGGCGACGCGTTCCGTCGAAGACCTCCTCCCGTTCTCGGAGGAAGCCCTGCAATACGCGGTCGCCGAATGCCGCACCCCGGTGGTGTCCGCCATCGACCACGAACCCGGTCAATCCCATTCTCGACAATGTTGCCGACCTGCGGAGCCGCCACCCCACCGACGCCGCCAAACGTGTTGTGCCGGACGTCCTGGCGGAGCTGCAACAAGTCCGGGAGCTTCGCGGTCGGGCCGCCGCAGCCCTCCGGGGTTGGGTGTCCCCGCGAACAGCAACAACTCACGGCCATTCGTTCCCGACCGGTGCTCAACGATCCGCTCACCGGCCTGCGACAACGCTGGATCGACGTGCGCAACACATCACCGCGGCACGGCGGGAAATTCAACACCTGCTCACGACCGAAACCAGCAGGTGACGGCCCTGCGCACCAGGTGGCCACCCTGGGCCCGGCGGCCACCCTGGCCCGCAGCTACGCTGTTGTTCAGGTGGTGCCCGGGATGGCCGCCCGCCGAGGTGGTCATGAGCATCGATCAGTCACCACCAGGCAGCCAACTGCGCATCCGGGTGGGTGACGGCTCCATCACCGCAGCCGCCATGCAAACCACACCGCCGACTAGCCGCCGACCGGCCGGTGTTCGGCCAGGGTGCTTCGGCAGAGGCCCAGCTGCCTTCAGCAAGACCCAACCTGAGACACTGGCTGGTATCCCGCATCATCACGAATCGGGCGTGCGAGAATGATACGCGGAATCAGCTCGTGGGAACGAGTTGCCGGAAACCGCATGCCACTCACCCACCCCTGGCACCCGCAACCACCCCTCACCATCAACGGGCGTCTCATCACTATATTTTGAGGAGTAACCACTATGAGCAGCACCACTGTTTTTCGGCCAAGGTACCGGCGATAACGCTTTCGACCCGGTTGAAAGCCTCAATTACAAAGCAGGCCCGCGATGAACTCATCGAGGTTGTGCGCATCCTCGAACTAGGGCCAAAATGGGTTTGGATGAATCCCTCAAATATTGGGAACGCGGGGAAGCGTTGGCAAAACGCTGCGAGGAGCATTTGGCCGGGGCGGCGCGCCGGGTGAGCCGCCCTCAAGGCACAACCAAAACCACCGACAGCGACGGCAGTGCCAGCAATGCCGGCAACACCATGCAGAAACCGCCGAGGGTCCCCGAGAACACCAGCATCACCAGTGACAACGGTACCGCTGGCGCAAAAAGCGCCTATAACACACCCGAAACCGCCGCAGGGCCCCAGCATGGTAGTGCCTATGGCGGCGGTTACGGCGGAGCCCCACGCCACGACACGCTGTAGCCTCGAAGACCGCCAAGGCTAGCGTTCCACCGGGATCGGGTCGGCCGCTATGGTGCGAGTGAGCAGGTCATTGAATTGATCATCCGTGGCGGCTGCGGTCACGATCAGCCGCACATCCCAAGATCCACCACCCGCACGGCACGGGTGTCCCGGTCAGTGCCGGTGTACGCACCATGATGGTGTGGCCGGCTAGATCATAGGTTGCGGTTTGTTCCGCACATGCTCGTCCAGATTTTCGACCGCTTGTTCGACCGGAACGTCGGTTTGGGTGAGCTGCGCATAGCCGTTGTTACCAATGACCCATCCGACGATGGGCGCGGGTTTGCCGGCCACCGCGCCCCGGCGCGCAGAGTTGGGGGTCCAGTCGTCGGGAACTTGGGGGAGCCGGATGGGAAAGTTGGAGCGCGGGCTTCGAGATTGAAGAGGTTGCGGCGTCGACTTTCACGACCGGCGTGTTTTTGGGGTGTTGCGGCCGTAGCTGCACATTCCGGTGAAGGCGACGGATGCGATCATGACGGCGAGAATAGCGGCGGTGAGTAGATGATGTCTCGGCCGCTTTGGAAGATTTTTGGGTTTTTCGTCGGTCACGGCGTTCAGTATGGCATGAATGGGTGGGTTTTTCCGGCATGCTTGATCACACTGTGGTGGTGTGGTGCCGGGAGGGCGTCGATAGGTTTTGGCGTCTCACCATGTCATACGCGCCATGATTACCACCCGTGTGCGCAGCAAGACCAAAATTTTTCCGAGCATAAATTTGGTATCTTCGGGTTTCGGTCGCCTAAAATCCCGGATTTTACCCTAATTCGGGTGAGAGTTTTTCCCACAAGTCGGGATGGAAATGGAAGAATGAAAGACGGGATTTTTTATCACTTTTCCCACTGATTTTATGCCATATTTTTTGGCGCTCACTTTTGATTATGAAGGAGTCTGTGACCCCATGTCACCATCTCGTCCTGGTATTCCTGATCGTAACTTGGCTCTTGAATTGGTTCGCGTCACCGAGGCCGCCGCACTGGCTTCCGGCCGGTGGGTGGGCCGCGGTAAGAAAAATGAGGGTGATGGTGCCGCAGTCGATGCAATGCGCACCTTGATTAATTCGGTTCAAATGAATGGTGTCGTGGTGATTGGTGAAGGGGAGAAAGACCAGGCACCGATGCTGTTTAATGGTGAGCGTGTGGGTACCGGTGAGGGCGCCGAGGTGGATATTGCGGTGGACCCGATTGATGGTACGACGCTCATGGCCGAGGGTCGCCCGAATGCGATTTCGGTGCTGGCTGCCGCCGAGCGGGGTTCAATGTTTGACCCGTCGGCGGTTTTTTATATGAAGAAGATTGCGGTGGGCCCGGATGCTGTGGGTTGTATTGATATTACGGCGCCGGTGTCGCATAACATTCAGGCGGTGGCGAAGGCAAAGGGGATTACGCCCTCGGATGTGACGGTGGTGGTGTTGGATCGGCCCAGGCATGCTGAGTTGATTCAGGATGTGCGGGATTCGGGCGCGAAGGTGCGACTGATTCGGGATGGTGACGTGGCTGGTGCAGTGGCGCGGCACGGGACACCAACTCGGTGGACATCATGATGGGCGTGGGGGGCACTCCTGAGGGCATTATTGCGGCGTGTGCCATGAAGTGTATGGGTGGTGAGATTCAGGGAATTTTTGGCACCGAAGGATGCTGCCGAGGCGGAGAAAAGGCCCAGGCTGCTGGCCATGATTTGGGTGAGGTTTTAACCACGGATGACCTGGTTACTTCGAATAATTGTTTCTTCGTGGCCACAGGTGTGACCAATGGTGACATGTTGCGGGGCGTGTCGTATCGCGCGAATGGTGCAACCACCCGGTCGCTGGTGATGCGGTCGCGGTCGGGCACGATTCGGTACATCGAGTCGGTGCATAAGTTGGCGAAGTTACAGGAGTATGCGGTGGTGGATTATTCGCCCGAAGCCATAAGGGTTTTTCGCTTGTCGACGCCCAGGGTGTGGCGTAGCTCTCGGGATTGTGCCCCACCCGAGGTGATTTTTGGTACATACTTTAAGGGTAGTGTTTTCGGCACTCAACCGATAGTTATAGCGTTCTATTTTTGTAAGGTGGTCTTTTTATGACTGAATATCGCATCGAACACGACACCATGGGTGAGGTCAAGGTTCCGGTTGATGCCCTGTGGCGGGCGCAAACCCAGCGGGCGAGTGGAGAACTTCCCGATTTCCGGTCGGGGTTGCAGCCCGCCCAGATTCGGGCCATGGGGTTGTTGAAGGCTGCGTGCGCCCAGGTGAATAAGGATCGGGGTTTGCTTACCGATGAGCAGGCGGATGCCATTATTGCGGCCGCGAAGGAGATCGCGGACGGTAAGCATGATGCCGAGTTCCCCATTGATGTGTTCCAGACTGGTTCGGGCGTCTTCGAACATGAACACCAATGAGGTCATTGCGTCGATCGCTAAGGCCAATGGTGTTGAGGTGCACCCCAACGATCATGTAAATATGGGCCAGTCGTCGAACGATACGTTCGACCGCCACCCACATTGCTGCCACCGAGGCTGCCGTGACCGTGCTCATTCCGGCGTTGAAGGTGCTGCAGATTCGTTGGCTGCGAAGGCCAGGAGTGGGAGCATGGTGGTGAAGTCGGGCCGCACTCACTTGATGGATGCGGTGCCGGTGACGTTGGGCCAGGAGTTTAGCGGTTATGCCCGGCAGATTGCCGCCGGTATTGAGCGGGTCGAGGCCACATTGCCGCGCCTTGGTGAGGTGCCAATCGGTGGTACCGCGGTGGGTACGGGCCTGAATACCCCGGCTGATTTCGGCGCTAAGGTTGTGGCCGAGCTGGTGAAGCTCACCAATGTCACGGAGTTGAAGGAGTGCGTGAACCATTTCGAGGCTCAGGCGAACCGGGATGGGTTGGTGGAGTTTTCCGGGGCGATGCGCACGGTGGCGGTGTCACTGAATAAGATTGCCAACGATATTCGGTGGATGGGTTCGGGCCCGCTGACCGGCCTGGGCGAAATTCACCTGCCGGATTTGCAGCCGGGTTCGTCGATCATGCCGGGTAAGGTGAATCCGGTGCTGTGCGAGACCGCCACCCAGGTTGCGGCACAGGTGATTGGTAACGATACTGCCGTGACGTTTGCTGGTTCCAGGGGCAGTTCAGATTGAATGTGTTCATCCCGGTGATGGCCCGGAACGTGCTGGAGTCGGCAACGCTGTTGGCCAATACTGCCCGGGTGTTTGCCACGAAGCTGGTGGATGGCATTGAGCCGAACGAGAAGCGGATGCGCACGCTGGCCGAGTCGTCCCCGTCCATCGTGACCCCTGTTGAATTCGGCGATCGGCTACGAGAATGCCGCCAAGGTGGCTAAGACCGCGTTGAAGGAGGAAGACCATCCGGCAGACCGTTATTGACCTGGGGTTTGTTGATGGTGAGAAGCTGACTGAGGCGGAGTTGGATAAGCGTCTTGACGTGTTGGCCATGGCGAACACGGATCGGGACAAGTAGTCGCTTCGACTAGCTGCCGCCCCGCTATAGGTTACGGCGCATTACCGTGACCGGCGGGGACCGCCGCGGCGTCGACTAGGTTTTCGACCCGCGGGTTTTTCGCTCGGTTTTTGGTTGTGGTTTTTACCGATTTCCGGGCGGGTTGACCCGCGGGTTTTCGCATTGGCGAGTTGGCTGCCCGGGTTGATTGTGAGGGTGCGGCCCTTGGCGATGCCACGAAGTCTTGGATGGCTTCGCTGTCGTCGGTTTTCCGCCACACCAGGGCAATGGTGGTGGACGGGTAGGTGGGGATTGCGGTATTCCCGGTGGACGATTTTCTTCCCACTCAGCAGTTTGAGCACCGGCCGGGGAGCAATGACTACTCCACGCCGGCCGCCACCACGCCCAGATGTTCCCGGATGGCGGGAATGTCACTGCTCCTGGTGGTGAATGAGCTCACCAACAATATCTGTTTCGCCCACCTGTTCGAGCAGCGTGAGGGTGTGGTCGACCGGCAGCGCGATCCCCGGTTGCTCGTCGTAAAGCCGCACCACATGCATTTCGTCGGTGACCCGCGCATCCGGCAGCCGCACAAGCGCCACATCGACATCCCCGCTCAGTAGCTGCGCCAAAGCATCGTCGCTGGCCACGGTGCGCAGTCCCCCATGATCGGTGCGGTCGGTAAACCGCCGAAACCACTTATCGGGTTCGGTGCCGGTAATAAAGCTTAAGCTCAACATGACTTTTAATGTTACTGTTGTGACCGTGAATGAAGAATCTGTACGTCAGCCGTCCGGCACAGCCATGAAGCCGCAGACCGCCGCGAAAAAGCTGGGCATCTACCTGCCCGCCGCGCCAGAGGAGTTCCAGGCCACCGCGATCACCCACGCCGAGCTTGCGAAACTCCACACCGACCCGCCCGAATGGTTGCAAACTTTGCGACGCACGGGCCCGCACCCCCGGCCCGTCGTAGCGCAAAAACTCGGCATCACCATTGCCGCCCTCAAACGCAACGGCATGGACAAGCCGCTCACCACCGCCGAAATCAAGGCGCTGCTGGAAAACCAGCCGGATTGGCTGCGGGATGCCCGCACCGCCCACGCCGAAAAACCGCACCGCCGCTAGCGAAGAAACCGATTAAGATCCACCGGTGGCGCCGGGGACCGGGTCAGCAGTGTGCGCATCCTGGATCGCCACCACCGGAGTCCACCCATGGAGCGCATTGCCCACCGCGCACGGCAATCGGCGCAGCTCCTGACGCTGACCGCGCCGGACACCACCCGGATTCCGGCCGCCCGCACCCCGCTATGGTGCGCCGCCACGTCACCGACGGCAGCACCCCCGCGTCCGCCGTCACCAGGTGGTCCCCGCCCACGCGACCAGCGCCCCGTCGTGGTCTCAATGGCATCGCCGGTGGCTGCAGCCAGTAGCAGCGCATCGTCCGCCCCTGCCGCGGCCTCCGCCCGCATGTCCATCAGCGCCGGCAAATCCCACCCCTTGATTTCTGGGCGTTCCCGCGGATCCGACCCTGCCGGCACCCACAACCTGGTAGCCACCCGGCGCGCCGGGCCGGCCGCACCAAAGATACACCTCACCCGGCCGCCTCGATCCACCGCGTGGCATTCCAGGCGGGAAACCCTCCCCACCTGCGGCAAACAGGCCCGCACCATGAATTCTAGTTCCGCAGCCGAAACCCTAGGAAGCAAAACCCGACACAGACCGCACGAACCGGTCAATATGCAACCCCAGCCCGACACCACCCGTCAACCAGCAGAAACGAGTCGATCACAGTGTGGTCCGGCGGCGCTCGCAGCGGCACACTCGGCACCGGCACGAACCCTGCAGCACCCAGGCGGTAGCCCTCGAGGCATCACCGATCACCAACCCACCTGCTATCCGGTCGGGAAATCCTGGTTGGTGAGGTCCAGCAGCGGTACCGTCTTTGTCATGATCTCCTGGTATTCGGTCTCCGGGTCCGACAGGGCCAAAATCGCGCATACGACAGCGAATCACCGTCAACAATGATTGAGCGGATCACCATGGACAAGTCCATGGCCCCATCAACCGAAATACCCCAACGCACCTGAGTAAATGCCCCGGGCCTCTCTTCGATCGCATCAGATCTGCATCGTCCGGATCTCGGCGCCCCGGTCATGGACCCGCCCGGGAAGCTGGAGCGGATGAGATCCACCCGGGTCTTGTCGCCCCGCAGCTCCGCAGTGACCGTGCTAATTAATTGGTGTACCGTCGAAAACGTCTCAACTGAACATGGGTTCGGCGTGGACGGTGCCGGGCTGGGCCACGTGCGCTAAATCATCCGAACTAAATCAGCGATCATCAGGTTCTCCGCCCGATCCTTAGGTTCGTCGCTAAATCCTCCGCAACAGCTCATCCTCCTCCGCGGTCTCCCCGAACCCGGGTCCCCTTGATCGACGCGACTCAATCATGCCCACAGCATCCACCGCAAAAACCGTTCCGGCGACGTCGACATGACCGCAACATCCCCAAACCGCAGCAACGCGCCAAACGGCTGGGATTCTCCTCCGCAGCTGCAAATGCGACGACACCACATCAATATGTGCCGCGGGCCGTAATCTTATTGGTCAAACAAATCTCATAGCTGTCACCGGCATAAATCCGGTCAATGCACTCGTTAATATCCGACAAATATTGGTCGTAGCCAGCCCGAGCCTTCAGCTTTGTCACCCGCATGGGGTGCTCCGCCGCTTGAGCCGCTTCCGTGGTGGAACATATCGCCTCCACAGCCTCGGCCACCCCTGCATCTGCTCCTGGTTGCTCGGCTCATCCACCCCCGTGAGCCACATCAAATGCACCTGGTTCTGGTGATGATCCACCGCAACCGCCCGATCCGCAAATAGCAATGACATGTCCGGGTACGGTGATGTGTCGCCTGATCCGCCCCGCACTCCGCTTTGAGCTCATCAGCCGAGATACCCCACCACCCCAGCGAACCCTAAATCTAGATGGTCGAGAGCGCTGGTCTCCCCCACATGCGTGTTGAGCACCCACTCCAATTGGTCAAGTGCATCCCCCCGACCAACGTTATGCATCATCGTCATCGCATACGGTCCCGTGGTATCCCCCAGGTAGCTCACCCGCCCGTCCGCATGGTCGTTATCGCTGGCATCCAGCCAGAAGCTCGTGTAGGAGCGGGCAAACAGATTGCGGTAGATTGTGGCCGTGTTCACCGACTTGTCAATGGTGAGCACGTTTGCGTGCCATTTCGGGGTTGGTTTCGGCTGGGCCGGCACTTTGGGGGCTTGCCGCTGCTGGAAACTCACGCCGCCGCGCCGGGCAGCCATGCTGAGGAAGTTTTGCAGGAGCCGGTGCCCGTCGAAACCACCGACGGATTCCGGGTGAAACTGCACCCCCCATTGTGGTAGCTCCTTGCCAGGGCCATGGCCGTGGGGATGCCGTCAATGGTTCTAGCGGTCACCACCAGGGAGTCAGGTATTGGTTCGGCAATGAGTGAATGATAGCGGACCACCTCTGGGGGCTGGGAGGCCAGCGAACAGGCCCACACCGTCGTGATAGACCCACACGGTTTGGCCGTGCACGGGTTCGGGGCGTAGTCGGTGCCGCCACCCCACGCCTGGGCGAGGGCTTGGTGCCCGAGCACACGCCCAGCATGGGGACGTCACGGCAAGCTTGATGATGTTGAGGGTGTTGCCGATGTCCACGGGTTGTCCACCCTACCGGGCCCGGGGAAAAGATCACTGCATCAAAGCTGGCGATGAATTCAATGCTGAGTTTTTCGTCATGGTTGACCACTGTGGGGCGTTGGCCAACCAGGTCCTCTAGGGTAAGAAACCAGGTTGAAAGTGAACGAATCCTGGTGATCAATGACTAAGATGCGCACAAACCCAAAGGTTAGACGATGAATGAGTGAGTAGCAAAGATTTTTCGGGTTTTTATAGCAGGCACCAGTCTTCCAATCCGTCGTAGAGCAGGGAAAGCGTCGGCCAGTTTCGCAACCGGGCCTGCAAATCTGGTACTGCCGTGGCATTGGTGAGGGCTTCGGCAATGATGTTGGCGACTTCGGTGAAGGCGGCAGCGTCGAAAAGCCGCGGGTGGCCAGCGCGGGTGTGCCAATGCGCAGCCCGGAGGTCACCATTGGTGGTCGGGGTCGAAGGGCACGGCATTGCGGTTGACGGTGATACCACCTCGTGCAGTAGGTCTTCGGCTTGTTTGCCGTCGAGTTGCGAGTTCCGTAGGGTCAACGAGGGCCAGGTGCACGTCAGTCCCGCCGGTGAGCACGCCAATGCCGGCGGCCTGGCGGTCGGCTGCGGTGAGCCGCTCCGCCAGGATGCGGGCGCCGTCGAGGGTGCGCTGTTGGCGCTGCTTAAACTGGTCGGTGGCGGCAATCTTCATGGCCACGGCCTTGGCGGCAATGACGTGCATGAGCGGGCCACCCTGCTGGCCGGGGAAGACCGCGGAGTTAATAGCCTTGGCGTATTCCTGCTTTGGCGAGGATCATGCCGGGCAGGGGCCCACCCAGGGTTTTATGCACGGTGGTCGACACGACATCGGCGTGCGGTATGGGCTGGGGTGCAGGGCCGGCGGCGACAAGGCCGGCGAAGTCGGGCCATGTCTCACCACAGTTTCGCCCCACCTCGTCGGCGATGGCGCGGAAGGCGCAAAATCCTGGTGGCGCGGGTAGGCGGACCAGCCGGCGATAATCACCTGCGGCCGTTCGGCCAGGGCGCTCCTGCACCTCGGTCCATGTCGATACGGAAGGTGGTGGGGTCTACTTCGTAGGCGACCACCTGGTAGAGTTTCCCGGAAAAAGTTCAGGCGCATGCCATGGGTGGTGGCCCGTGGGCGAGGGCCAGTCCCATGATTTTTATCGCCCGGGTTGGCGAGCGCCATGAGCAGCAGCATTGGCTTGGGCGCCGGCGTGCGGCTGCACAGTGGCGAATTCCGGCGCCGAAGGGCTTTTCGCGGTCGCGGGCCAGGTTTTCTACTATGTCGGGTTTTCGCAGCCACCATAATAGCGGCGGCCCGGGTAGCCCTCGGCGTATTTATTGGTGAACACGGAGCCCTGGGCTTGGAGAACGCTGCGGGGCACGAAATTTTCCGAGGCAATCATTTCCAGGGTGGCGCGTTGGCGACCCTAGTTCGCCGGCGATTGCTGCCGCCACATCCGGGTCAAATTCTGCTAGTGGCTGGTATTGGATGTCGTCTGTCACGGTCGATCGCGCTCAATCATGCGGTTTTCGATTGTGGAAGGTTTAGAATAGTTTAATGGATCACGCTGCGAGTTACCGACTAATATTGCGTGGGTTGATAAGCGGCAGGGGTGGGTTTCCTGGGATAGCTCCTCATGAGGTTCTTTGTGTCCCGCCACAGGCTATTGGCAGAATAAGTGATATGACCCGCCCTAATGTTTCCAGCCCCTATCTAGATTTTTGATAGGCGCGCCTGGAGTGGACTCCGTAATTCTTTCCCGCAAGTGCTCACGGAGGACGATCTGGAAAAGATTCGAGGCATTGGGGAATCCATTGATTTGGCCGAGGTGGCCGACGTTTGTTGCCGCTCAGCCGGTTGATTCACTTGCAGATTCAGGCGCGGCAGGAGCTGACCGCAACAACTGAAACGTTTTTGGGCGAAAAACCCGCAGCATGTGCCGTTTGTGATTGGGGTGGCAGGTTCGGTGGCGGTGGGGAAATCCACCACGGCCCGCCTCTTGCAGGTGTTATTGCAGCGGTGGCCCAGCCATCCGCATGTGGATTTAGTCACAACCGATGGGTTTCTGTACCCCGGCGCGCAGCTGCGGAAGCGGGGGCTCATGAGCCGGAAGGGGTTTCCAGAAAGCTACGATCAGCGGGCATTATTGCGGTTTGTGACAGATGTGAAATCGGGCAGGCCGAATGTGCAGGCGCCGGTGTATTCGCACACGCTCTACGACCGGGTGCCAAACGAGTTTATTACGGTGAACCGGCCAGACATTCTCATCGTTGAGGGGTTGAATGTGTTGCAAACCGGCCCCACCCTGGTGATTTCTGACTTGTTTGATTTTTCGGTGTAGTGGATGCGCGCACGGAAGATATTGAGCGTTGGTATATTGAGCGGTTTTAGAGTTGCGCGCCACCGCGTTCCGGGAGCCGGATGCGCATTTTTTCCCAGTACGCCCAGTTGCCGGATAGTGCGGCGGCGCAGAAGGCGCGGCATATTTGGCAGACGATTAATCTGCCGAACCTGGTGGAGAATATTCTCCCCCACGCGGGTGCAGGGCGTCGCTGGTGTTGGCGAAGCGTTCCGACCATTCGGTGCAGCGGGTGCGCATGCGCAAGCTGTGATCGCTGGCCGCCGCTTTGCGACGTCCAATGGTGGGATCAGCCCGCAGTGACCCCGGGACACAATGGGGTCAAGGTAGGTGAAGTCGATACCATCAATGTCTTTGTTATAGCCCGCCACCAAGGCTTGTTCGGCAGGAGATTTGCCGGGTTTCAGTTTCAGCGCGGTAACGATCGAGGTGAGGATGGCCTTGTGACCGGGTTGCACAGTGGAATAGTTGAGCCGGCCGGGAACGTAAAACCTGGTGCAGGTGTCCGGCACCATGGAGCACATTTGGTCTTTGGCCTTGGCAGATTCAATGGGGTCATGCCCACCGCGACGGCGGCAATGTTTCGCCCGAGGGGTGATTCGGTGCTGATGCGGGTGGCGAGTTTGGCTGCAGGGATGACCGGTCCGTGAACATAGCTGAAAATCACCACGGGTTTGTCGTCGACAGGCACCGGACGGTCAGCGTCGAATGCTTGTGCGGATATGTCTTGCATGGTGAGGAGTTCGGCAAGTTTTTCCGCATATTCTTTCGACGAAGAGTAGATGGATTGAGTACCGAATATGGGCGTCCATAACTGTCCCTTACTACGGTTGGGGATTATTTTTCCGAATCGGCGGGAGCGCTTGGAGTATTCGCGCAGTGCCCGCAGGAAATCGAGGCGGCGGAAGGCCGGCCGGTAGGTGTCGGTGAACCAAATTTCCGAGTAGGCCGACTGCCACAGGAGGAAGCCGGATAATCGTTGTTCTCCCGACGTGCGAATGACCAGGTCTGGGTCGGGTTGCCCGGAGGTATAGAGGTGGGAGGCGATGGCTTCGGCACTGACTTTTTCCACAAGTTCCGTGGTGGTGGTGCCCTTGCGCGCCTCGCTGGCGATGAAGTCGCGGACGGCGTCCACGATTTCTTGCCGCCCCCGTAGCCCACAGCAACGTTGATCGGTCACACCGGTGTTGGTTTTGGTTTGTTCGGAGGACACGCTGAGCCGGTGGGATATGTGTTCGGGCAGCAGGTTGAGGTGCCCGACGAGTCGCACGCGACAGTTTCGGTGCGGGGCGGAGAGTTCGGCAACAACGTCACAGATGATGTCGAGCAGGAGTTGGAGTTCTTCGGCGTCGCGCCCCAGGTTTTCGGTGGAAAGCAGGTAAATGGTGACCAATTCCACATCGGTGTCGGCACACCAGGATACGAGTTCTCCAATTTTTTTCGCACCCACCCGATGTCCGTGGCTAACGTCGATAAACCCGGCTTCCCGAGCCCATCGGCGGTTGCCGTCGCACATGATTGCGACGTGTTCAGGTCGTTTGCGCCGGAGATTTCCCGCAGCAATCGCCGTTCGTAGAGGGGTATAGTAACGCCGGCAGAATGGGGAATCATACTCACTTCGGTTTTACTCTTTTCGTGCGGATGGTGGATTGCGAATGTTGGCCAAAAGCCAGCTAAGAATAGCTTAGAACCAGCCGAGTTTTCGTTGGTCTAACACCCCGGCCTCCGCCATGGCCGCGTCGAGTTTTTTCCCGCATCGAATGGGTCGATACCGTGGGTTTTCGGCGAAGAGCCGCCGCCGATTCATGCGGCTATAGCGGCGGTGGAACGCCCACCCGGAGAAAACAGCACCGCGGCGAGCAGTGCCACGATCACAAACCAGCCGATGGGTGAGGCTTTTAGCAAACTCCGACCCCACCGGGCCGGCACCTTGTTGCGCTACTAGTAGGACCGATTCGACGACCACGACATCCTCCAACGTTTACCTTGTAAAGTAGTCACTCTGCACTTTAGCAGAAGCCCCATCATTCCAGCCCAGCGAGTAAATCGGTCTCGGGAAGGTGGTTTCACCCGGGTTTTGGCCAGTTCAAATTCTTCCGTGGGCCACATTTTTGTTGCACTTCCACCGGGGTGCCGAAGAATGTGCCGGCCGGATCGATCAGGTGGCGTGGGCGCGTAGGGGCCTGGTCGCGTTGTTCAAGAATAGTCGGCGGCATTCACCTGGGTGGTGACCCGCAGCATGATGTCACCTCGGTGGGCTTTCCACCGTTGCAGAATATCACCGTAGGGGCTGGGCTTGCCTTCTTTGATGAGAAGATCGTGGAACAGTTGGAGGCGTTGGCGAATAAATCCGTGCGTGTGGTACAGCTTGAGGGGCTCCCACGGTTCGCCGAGTTCCCGGATGGTAGGTGGGTCCCCCGCCAGGTCCCAGGCGAGCATTGATACTTCGTGGACTTTGAGGTGATCGGGTGGGGTAGCCGCCGTTTTCATCATAGGTGATGATGACTTCAGGGCGGAATTTCCCGGATGACCTGCACAACTTTCTGGGTGACCCTCGTCGGTGTCGGCGAGGGCGAAGCTGCCTTTCGGGAGGGGCGGCAGCGGGTCGCCTTTGCGGCAGGCCGGAATCAATATAGCCGAGCCATTTGTGTTCCACGCCGAGTGCCGCGACGGCTGCGGCCATTTCTTCGGCCCGGATGGCCTTGATGTTTTCCTTCACGCCAGGCGTGTCAATGAGGGCAGGGTTGAGGATATCGCCGCGTTCCCCACCGGTGCAGGTGAGCACCATGACCCGGTTGCCTTCGTCGGCATAACGGGCCATGGTGGCTGCGCCTTTACTGGACTCGTCGTCGGGGTGGGCGTGGATGGCGAGGATTCGTCGTTGCGTCACGTGGGTATTCCTTGAGGTTGATCATAAATGGTGAGGTGGCATCGGTTAAGATGTTTATACTTAACAGACAACCATGCTGGGCATCATTCTATTCCGCACACTTCTGTGTCTGTCACTTCGTTCTGCACCGCTTTGACTCGTAAAGAAGTAATCATGACTAACCGTTCAAGATACCATGGGCACACCGCCCAACCACAGTCCACTATCAGCAGCAAAATCGTGGCGGTGTTTGCGTTGATGCTGGTCATTGCGTTTGCGGTGGCATTGGCGAAGTATTTTGCGAACCAGCGAGAACCAAACCACGAACGTCACATTCGCCAGCTCCGAACGTATAAGCGATAATTCGCTGCGGGTGTGGGTGGATGTGAAGCGGAAGAATGTGGATACGCCCGCCTATTGCATTGTGACGGCACTCAGTATGACATGGCGGAGGTGGGCCGCCGCGAGGTGTATATTTCTCCTGGTGGGGAAAACCTGCAACGGTTGCAGTTGGATATTATTACGCGGGAACCAGCGGTGGCGGGGGCGCGTATGGTTGCGGGGAGACGAGTCCCGTTTTATTTAGACCAAACCGGAGGAGCAGGTTGCGTCCCCTGCCTGCGACCAGCGGGTACGCGCCAGCGGCGGTGACTGGTTGTGGTAAGATTCGGCGTCGATAAGCGATAAGCCCACGAGTTTTACAGGTATAGCAACATATTATGGTGGAGAATCAGAAGCAATATATCACCCCGGAAAGCAAGGCTAAGCTGGAGGAAGAGCTCAATGCCTTGATTGCGCACCGCCCGGTGGTGGCGGCAGAAATCAACGAGCGGCGTGAGGAAGGCGACCTGAAGGAAAAACGCCGGCTATGATGCGGCGCGGGAGATGCAGGACCAGGAAGAGTGCCCGCATCAAACATATTTCCGAAATTTTGGCGAATTCCACCACCGAACGGTCGGGCATTATTGAGGGCGTAGCCCATGTTGGGTCCGTGGTGCATGTGTACTGTAACGGCAAGCCGGAGAATAGAGGACGTTCCTTATTGGTACTCGTGCCGCAGCCTCCGACAATAAGGATTTGGAGACCTATTCGGAGCAGTCTCCGCTGGGTGCGGCAATCCTGGGCGCCCACGAGGGTGAAACCGCAGAATACACCGCCCCGAACGGTGAGGTTGTCCGTCACCGTGGTTTCCGCCGAGCCGTATGATTCGGTGAAGGCCGCCACGCTGCGCAATAAGAAGCTGTAACAAGGCGCAGAAAAACCGGCTGGTTGATGACCCAGCCGGGTTTTTGCTGTCGACGCCCCCAGGGCGCCTACCTATAAGGTGTGAAGATTTACCTTGATTGGAAGTAGCTCAACAGGCGCAGGATTTCGGTGTACAGCCACACCAGGGTGACTGCCAGCCATGGCCACGCCCCAGGGTAGCGGGCAGGAGCGCCCTCACGAATCAACTGCTCGGCCACATCGAAGTCGGAGATGAAGCTGAGTGCCGCCAACACGATGCACACCAGGGAGAAGGCGATGGCGATCGGGCCGCCGTCCCGCAGCGGGTTGAAGCCGAGAACATGGCGCCCACCATGTTTGCCGAGCATGAGCACGAGCACACCGATCAGGGCACCGGTCATGATGCGGTTAAACCGGGGGTGACCTTGACGGCGCCGGTCTTGTACACGTACAGCATGCCGAGGAATACGCCCTGGGGTGCCGATGATGGCCTCCCGATGAGCAGGCCCGCGTTTTGCTTCCCCACGATGAAGCCGGAGAGCACAACGGAAATGCACCAACGAACAGGCCTTCGAAGGCCGCATAGGTCAGGGTGATGGCCTTGGAACCGTATTTCTTACCGAAGGTGCCCACCAGGACGGTAACAAGCCCACCGATAGCACCAATCAGGGTCAACAGCAGTGACAGCTTGACGTTGACGAAGGCGGCAATGCCGAAGTTCACCGCAGCCAGGGCGATAATGACGCCGAGGGTGATCCCCGTGTTGGTCACCACATCGTCCACGGTCATGGGCCGCTCGGCCTGTAGTGGTTGTTGTGGCGCACCGTACTGACCGTAGGGGTCGTGGGCTTGCTGCTGATAGCCGCCGTAATAGTTGGTGGTGCGGACTTCTGAGAGTGATTTCAGCACCGGGTTATTGCTACTACGCATGGTTGAAGAAACACTGTCCTTTCTGGTCGAAAGTTTTATTACGCTCCCCACCCGGTCATATGGGGTGGGGTAAAGCCCTATGTTTAAAAATTGTTTGCGTTTTTATGTGTTCATGGTGTTTAACGTAACAGTGGCGATTTTAGTTCCCGCGCTCACATTTTCAATGGTGAACCAGAATTTGTAGCATAACTGTTATATGCGTAATGCGCATGTGGATGGTAGGAATGAGGGTCCTTTTTCGGCGAGCTTCCGTTCGGTCTCTTCAAGCGCGGCAAACGGGGTGGTCATCTCACACACGCCGAACACTAATGCCCAATCTACCGTCCGTTGCGTTCATCAAAGTTGACCGGTACCGGCAGCGCAATGGAACCGGCTGCGATGTCGAGGCGGGTGTCGGTCCCGGCAGGAATGGTGACGGTTTCTCCACCCATGAATCGGCACATAGCCGGCGGTGGTGACGGTGGCCGTGCCCCGGTAGATCCACAGCACCTGGTCGGTTTCGGCCCGAGCAAACGTCGTCAACGGGGTATTTGCGGGAGCTACCCCGCTGCCCCTATGCCGACGGCACCCGTGGTGAACGAGGACGGCGTGGTACCGGTGTGCCGTTTAAACGCCCTAGTCAGGCTGCTGGTGGCGTCGGAATCCCACCATGGAGGCCACATTGGTGATGGTGAATTGGTGCGACAACGGGTCGGCGGCGACGGACACCCGGTAGGCGGCCGCCATTCGCTGAAGGTGTAGTCGGTGGTGGCCTGGAATTGGCGTTGCAGGGTTCAGGAGCTCACTGCTGCCGCTTGGCGAAGTCAATGAGCGAGGTCGGGTCGGCTGGGTTCGCCTGCAGTTGCTTTGCGACGGCCAACGCCGCGGGGGCGGTGGGCATTTTCGGGGGCTTGGCCGGTCGTCGAGCTTCATGATGTCGGCGCTCGTTCGGATTCCCCCAGCATGCTGCGGAATATTCGCTAATCAGTACGGTCGGACCACACCTGCCCCCAAGTGCATGCGGCGGGTAGCACCGGTGATTTTCATCCGGGAAGCTAATGGGATAACTACCCCGTGGCACCCTGTCGTGGCCGGCAGCCCGGAGCTGGTGATAAAGGCACCGGCTGGGGCAATAACCAGGTCACCGGCAAGCACGGAGATAATGCGGTCGGGGGCGTTCTCGATCGCGGTGCCACTATGGCACCAAAAGAGCGTGGATGTCACAGTGTTGGTCGGTGCTGAAGAATTCATAAGCATGGGTCGACCTTCCTCGAATTGAGCACACCCTAACTATGTACCTTGTGTGGTGCAGAATTTCAATCTCTTGGCATGTTGTAATCATCAATTCTAGCGAGGTACAAACGGGAAAATCCGCAACCAACTGGGATTGTTTCACCTCACGGCCACGTGTCGATCATCACATCATTTTTATGCGTAAAACCCGTTATTATTTCGCCACTTGGGGCCGCTGGGGTTCGGGGTATCGACCGCCTGCCTCGGACGAAATCAGACCCCACGCAGCGTAATGCCCGCCACCATTGCGAGCAAGAACAATGGTAACGGGCCTTATGCTAAACTGGGAAAGAAGGTTGTGAAGGCTGTGGCCTTCACCTGTCAATGTCATTCGAAGATACTTTATTCGGCTTGGTGACTCTCGCCGCAAAATAATCGTGTTGGGGGTGATTGTTTTGTGTTGGGACCGGAAGATCGTTATCCGATTAAAGAGAAAGAGAAGAAGAGAGAAGGAAAGGAAAAACTGAAGGAGAAAAGAAGGAGAAAGATGGAGGAGAAGAATGCATTTAAAAGAAAGTTGTTGGGGATTTTTCTTTAAACGTCATCCTCTTTCAAGGAGAAACATGAATTTTTGGCTCTGTGATTTTGGCGGTGACGCACCCTCCCTGCTAGGTGTTCCCGAGCAGTCCCACGAGTGCGAGGCCGCAAGCTGGTGACCGTGTGCTCTACCACGCGCGGTTCGGATCGCTGTCGCATAGAGGAAGAACCACTATCATAGGGGTTCATGTCGCCCAGGGTAGTACACTTCAGCGGTGTCCAGGTCGCGGGAATAAAGGTCAACGGTTTCCAATTCCACGAAGGGATTGAAGATTGCTTCTGCGGTGAGAACGCTCATGGATGCTCCTTGCTTTGAGGGGGTCTGGCTTTCTTGTTCGTCACAACTTTTTCCGTCTCGCTGTAACTACTTTCAGTAATGTAATGTTCCTTTCTGGAAGAGCGATATAGCCTACCTCGTCAAGTCCCTGTGAGTTACCGTGTAGTTGCATGTGCATGGTAAAAAGCGCAAGCTAAAAACCAACTTTTGGCTATAGTTCTAGTTGTAAAACTATTACGAGGTTTCCTCGAGCGTTAACCCACATAATACGCTCATCAAAGCCCATGGTGAAAGCGTCATTTGGTGGTTTTAGCAGCGTCAGGTTAGGGCGTTGACCAGTACTTTTGTTGCCCAGCATCTGTGCCTCACCGGCGCCAGAAAACACGTCGACAAGCAAATATCCCCAGCCGACGCCGGGGATACCTTTATGCGCTATCAATGCCCCAGTGGGACTCGAACCCACACTGAATTGATTTTAAGTCAACTGCCTCTCTGCCGATTGGGCTATGGGGGCAATGAGGACATTGTAATCGACGCTGGGGATAAAGCGAAACTGAAGCTGGACGATTGGCGATTTTTAGGGCATTACGCTGCGGAAAATAGCCACTCTACCATTATCTCACAATTCTCTATTTATCAGCCTCAATTCTTTTAGATTCATCAATTACTTCTGCAACGATGCCATCGAGAATATCCATTTCGGAGATGACGATCTCCCGCACCTTGGTCTGCTCGGTAATCATGTCCACGATGCCGTCAACCACCACCGCCCCACCGGCGATCACATCGGCGCGGCCAGGGTGAATCACCGGATTAGCGCCGCTCCGCGGAGGTAATCGAAATCAATTCGCGGGTGAGCGCCCGCAACCCATCAAACCGAAGATGGCAGTCGTGAATGGCCTGGGCCGTGTTTCCAGCCCCAACACCAGTGCGGCAATGGTAGTAAAGCGTGCCGGCACAACCCACAAACGTTTTCGCCGATGCGATCGGCACGATCTCTTGCACCTCTGCCAAGCGTTCCGCAACATACTGCCGCGCCGCCTCCACCTCTTCGGGGGTAGGCGGGTCGGATTGCATGATGCGTTCCGAAATCCGCACGCACCCCATCTGGGAGGAATAGATCCAGAGCTGACCACCGGCAACCCCCACCACAAACTCCGTGGAGCCGCCGCCCAGATCAATGACGCAAAACGGGCCCTGTTCCTTGCTGAGGTACGCCACCGCACCAATGAAACTCAGTTTTGCTTCTTCCTCGGTAATCACCTGGGCACACGCGCCTGGGCGGATCTGGCCCAATAGCTCGGCGGTCATAGCGAAAAACTCGTCCTTGTTGCGGGCATCACGGGTGGCGGAGGCAGCAACCATGCGCACATCCTGTACCCGCTCCTGCTGCATGAGGTCCACGTATTTGGTGAGCACCTTCCGGGTGCGCTCCAACGCCCTCAGGGGCGAATTCGCCAGTAGCATCCACGCCCTGGCCCAGCCGCACGATTCTGCTCAGTGAGCCGCACAATCTCCTGGGGCGGCATGATTGTCTTCAGAGATCAGCAGTCGGAGTGAATTGCTGCCGCAGTCGATTGCTGCATAACGGGCCGCGAGTTATTTCCCCTTGATAGTGTTTAGTGTTTTTGGCGCTTCGGCATTGCTGAAGTCGAAGTCGGATAGGGTGATTCCCAGCTCCGCGCAGGTGGGCCAGGTGGCGGCATGCGGCGGTGCCAGCAGGTTCGCATGGTCGGCGGCGAGGGCGACGGCTTCGGTGCCGAGCCGGAAATGGTCCTAGGCCCTTCCGCCAGGGCGTAGGCGATGAGCACGTGCAGGCATTTGACCCGGTCGGCATGCCGCCGCCGGAGAAATCAGTGCCCAAATCCGCCAATGCGTTACGTTTGGCCAGTAGTAGTCGTGCGCGCGTTGAGTCGGCGCGGAGCTCCAGGTCGGTATTGAGCCGATCGGTCATCCAGTTCATGACGTGCGCGACCTCCAAGCGGGAGGCTTCCGCGGTGAGCCGGGGGTCGGTCAGGTAGTAGAGGTGGGAAACGGCGTGCCGTCGGGCAGTCGGGGTGAGGTGGTGACCACACCGGGCACACCATCGGGACAGCGATAGGCTATGGCTATTACACCACGGGGTTGGCGGCCCAGCTGGGTGGTGATAATAGTAAGGTCGTCGGAAGATACAGGTGATAGTACCGGGGTTACGTCCATGGGGTTCATTGTCTCACGAACCCGCAAATTCCCAACCTCTGTGGCATGATCCGACCCTATTCGGCGGCGGAATCCTCCGGGGCGAGGGGTTGCAGTGGCAGTTTGTCGTTTTTCGGCGTCGACTGTTTCCGGGTTCGGGGTTATCGGGAATGGTCAGCGAATCCCATATCGTGGTGTGACCAGGCGGGTGGTTTCGGTAGCCTGCGGCGTCTCGGTGTGGTTTTTGGTTTCCGCATCGGGGTCAATGATGCGGAACGCAGTCTCCCCCGGTTCGATGACCCCCAGCCGCCGCCTGGCTTGTTCCTTAATATATTCCTTGAGTAGGTATTTTTCCAGGTCGGTTTCGATTTGGGTTTTCCGGTTTTTGCACTCGCTTATCGACGCATCCAGCCGGGCGATTTCCGCCCTGCTGCTCCATATAGATTCCGTAGTGGGACGGTAATCATCACCAGCACCGCGATGGTGACCGTGACGATAAACAGCAGCGGAACGTATCCGAGGTGCACCCGCAGCTGCAGCTGCGGGTTTTTCGGTCTGCACACGGTTTTTCGATGGGAACGCTTCGCCGAGTTTTCCTTGCCATAGGTGTTATCGATGGTAGCCAATAATTCGACGCAGTCTAGGCAGCCACTCGGTGTCAAAACGTCGTGACATTGACTGAGTATCGAGCATATTAACGCCGCATCACGTAGCTGGTGATGCGGCGTTAGGAGATGTGACCCACTGGTTAGAAAGGAATCACAACGCTATTTTAGCCCTTGAACCGAGGGAAAGCGGAACGGCCGGCGTAGACGGCGGCGGTGCCCAGCTCCAGTTCGATACGCAGCAACCGGTTGTACTTGGCCACCCGCTCGGACCGGGCCGGGGCACCGGTCTTGATCTGGCCGCAGCCCAGGGCCACAGCGAGGTCGGCAATGGTGGTGTCCTCGGTCTCACCGGAACGGTGCGACATCATGGTACGGTAGCCGGCACGGTGTGCCAGGTCACGGCGTCGAAGGTTTCAGTGAGGGTACCGATCTGGTTCACCTTCACCAAGAGGGCGTTGGCGGCCTTCTCCTCAATGCCCTTAGCCAGGCGGGCGGGTTGGTGACGAAGAAGTCGTCGCCCACGATCTGCACCCGGTCACCAATCTTGGCGGTCAGGTTGGTGTAGCCCTCCCGAGTCGTCTTCCTGCAGCGGGTCCTCGATGGAGACGATCGGATAGACTGCTGATGAGGGTCTTCATATACCTTCACCATTTCATCGGCGGTATGCTCGCCGCCTTCAAGTCGGTACTTGCCATCCTTATAGAATTCGGAGGAGGCAACGTCGAGAGCGAGAGCAATGTCCTTGCGCGGGCTCCAGGCCGGCCTTCTTTGATGGCGCTCAACTGATCAGGGTCGAGGGCTTCGCTTGGTGGAGCCGACGGAGGGAGCGAAGCCGCCCTCGTCACCCAGGCCGGTGGACGGGCCTTGGACTTCACGCACGGACTTCAAGGAGTGGTACACTCGCGCCCAGGCGAAGAGCCTCAGCGAAGGTTTCGGCACCAATCGGGGCAATCGCGAATTCCTGCACATCCACGCCGGAGTCGGCGTGCGCCCGTCCGACGATGTTCATCAGCGGTACGGGCGGGAGGTGGGCATTCGGGCCACCAATGTGGCGATAGAGCGGCGGGTTGAGGACTCGGCGGCTGCCTTGGCCACGGCCATGGACACGCCCAGGATGGCATTAGCGCCCAGCTTGGACTTGTTTTCCGTGCCATCGAGCTCAATCAGGGTTTGATCAATAACCCGCTGGTCGTCGGCTTCGAAGCCGACAATTTTATCGGCACATTTCGTTGTTGACGTGCTCACGGCCTCTAGGACGCTCCTTGCCTTCGGTAGCGATCCCCCACCGTCCCGGGAGTTCGTGTGCCTCGTGAACGCAGTGGATGCACCGAGGGAACACCGGCGTACCACGGAAGTCATCTAGGGTGAACTTCGCTTCAACGGTGGGGTTACCACGGGGAATCCAGGATCTCGCGGGCAAAAACGTGCATGATATCAGCTACAGTGAATCTCCTACCTGTATGAGGTGTGCTGTAAATACAATTTCAAGCGTAAAAATGTTTGGTTGTTTTTGATTCGGACAAAACTCACGCCACAGTACAATTATGCCAACAAAAACACGCTCATGTGGGTGAGATACAGTGAACATTTACACAGGAGCACGTGACATCACATCATTCCCCAAATGAGATTTTCACCACAGACTTGGGCGTCGTCAAGCAAGTTAAAACGCTGGCTGCCGCAGCGCATGTGCGACGCCGCAGCGTTACGCATTCGCTAAATATTCATCGAACTATTATACGAGCCTGTTGCCTGCTTCCATCCCTCGGCAGTAGCTAGATCACGACCATCACACGCGGGTTCGCTGCCGCTAGTGCTGCGTCATCAATCTGGTTCGGATCCGCCACCCCGTCACCATTGGCATCCCGAGCGTATTTTTCCCGACGTGATAAACTGCATCATGGCCCCACCGCCCGATCGTATTCCTTATCGCCGTCCATCTTGCCCTGGTCCGTGTCTTTAATCTCGGCGAACCCCGGCGAACCATCCAACGGCACCCCAATGATCGCCGGGACACGTACCCGTTGTCGTCAATCTTGCGGGCATTAAATAGTATCGCCCGTATAGGTGCCGTGCCGGGTTTCACAGACCCAATGCCCGCCAGGGTTCCCCGACGACAGGTGGCATCCCGGCCACGACTGTGCCGCGATCAGCTCCGCATTCCCATCGCCTGCACCGCCGCTTCGCTTATCGACGTGTCCGCCGCAATCGCGCCGCCCACTCGGCAAGCTGGTTCGAAGTCCTGCAGCCGCATTCAGGGTGATCTGTGGGACTCATACCCGACCGGTGGCACATCCCGGGGCACCGGTTTCAGCCTCTCGAATCGGTGAGCCACCCTCCAACAAAGACATGCTCCACCCCACAAACGCCACTACCATGATGACTGCCAACGACGCCGCAACCACAACCAGCAACTCTGCAGACTCCCACCTATTGGACCCATGGCGACTGATATTACCTAACTTTTCCTTAGGGCAAGCCGGGCTCAGGGTTATCCCCAACCCCATCCCCTACCGGCCTACGCCCTTACTTACGCGTCGCCCCTCCACATGTTTACCCAATTCCCACAGTCGTTTCTGCTCCGCGCGGCACCACCGAGGTAGTCCATCAAATAAATAGGGGGAACGACGTCGCATTTTCCCCAATGAAACTCCCCACCACATCACCGAAATCAAACGCTCTGGCGCGCCGCGATCTCCGCTGTGAAACAGCACCTGGAGGAGCATCCCCTGTCTCCGCCATGGTTCCGCATCGTCTGACTCGGGTGGTATTAGCCTCGGCCAGCTCGGTGGTTTCCTCCCGCAAATAGGGAAGGAGGGTTTCGTGGGTTTTGATTCCGCTCCTCTCACCGTGAGGGCGCCGCAATGTGCGCCGCCAGGGCGGGGTCATCCCGCTGGGGGCCCGATGCGGGTTGTGGTTTCCGCGGTTTTGGTGGGTTCCTGAGCCGCGGTCAGCGTCATCGCTGGTAATAACGAGCCGCGCCACCGGCTGCGGCAATGATGGTGCTGGTGGGGCGGCGAGCTGGTGGTAGTGGTCGCGGGCCGCGGCAGGAATGTCGAGGTTGCTCAGGCGGGATGACCCCTACCCCCATAAAGATGGGGATAATCCCAAGGATCTGGTCAGGCCAGCGGGGATCAACGAGCACAATAATGGTGATAGCGGTCATATGTGCCGTACCATTTCCAACTTCACGACCGCGATATACCAGGGTTTTACGCATCGACGCAAGCTCACGGGCCATGATTCCGGTTTCCAGCCAGGCGTGAAGTGCTGTCAAGTGCTGAATAGACTTGTGACCCGAGCGCCATTAGGGTTAATGCGGTGACGGCTAACTCCACCCCCACGACGGCAGATTCGACAGATCCGGCAGGTGCGCAGCGTCAACACACTGTGCGGGTCTGGACCCTGGTGGGCATTATTTGGTTCCACCGTGGCTCCGGGATTTTTGCCCTGCCCCAGAACATTGCGCCCTGCGGGCGGGCCGGGCGCCATGTTTATTGGTTGGTTCATTGCCGGGTGTGTTGTCCATTGCGTTTGTGTTCCAGATTTTGGCGTACCTGCGAGCATCTTGATTCAGGGGTGTGCGTATGTGCCGGGCCGGGTTGGAGTGACTACATTGGGTTTACCGCCGGCTTCGGCTACTGGTTAGGGTCGATCATCGCGGGTGGGGTACTGCCACGTTTTCTCCACATTGGGGCGTTACCTCCGCTCATGACGCGGAGCAGCACCGGTGATGGCGAAGCGATGGCGGTGTCGGCGCGACGGGATCATTTTCGGGTGCTCACCAGGGAAATCGCGTTAGCCAAGATCATGAATGCGATCACGACCGTATGGCGAAGCTGGTGCCAATTCTCGCATTTGTGGTGTGAGTGGCGTTCCTAGGGTTTTAATATCGACACGTTTACCATGCGGACTTTCGGCGAGTCCATGGTTTGTCGGTGATGAACAGGTGCAGGGCATCATGCGCAGCTCACGGTGCTGGGCGTTTATCGGTATCGAGCGTCCGATATTCGAAACAGTGCTGCATGCCGGTCGGATGTGGGCCGGGCCACGGTGTTGGGGTTCACCACAGTGTTGCTGCTGCTAGTTGCGGTGTCCACGCTCAGCTATGGTGTGTGTGAGCCAGGAAGAGCTGGCAGCGCTGCCGGACAACTCCCCGCCGCGGTGGTGCTGGAAGCGGTGGTGGGCCCCTGGGGTGGGGCGCTGATCTCGGTCGGTCGTGCCACGTCCATGCTGCACGTGTCGTGGCAGATGCTGTGCGCGAGCCGCTGGTGCGATGATGGCGTTCGACGGGTTACTGCCGCGCCGAGTGGGGTGATTAATGCGGCGGGTTTCTGGATGGCGCAGCTGATCTGGCACAGTCCTCATCCAGGTGTGGATTGTGGTTTTCTAAGGTGAGATGGGACCGCCTACTGCGTCGATGGTACAGCTGGCTCGCGATGCTGTATTTATCCCCCATGTTTTCTCAGCCCTGTACTTGATACTGCTGCAGTGCGTACGTGCGCCGCCCAACACCGCCGAGCTTGACGACGGCGTTCCGCAGGATAAGGCCGCGCTAATCGGCGGCTCTCATTATCGGGCTGATCGCTTTTGCGTCTCCTGTGGCTGGTGTATGCGCAGCCGACCCAAAGTAGCATGTGCTTTCGCGCGCGTTGGCGACCTTCCCAGCACTATCCCGTATGTGTGGTACCGCCACCACCTGCGGCGGATCTTCTACCATTTACGGTGTGTGTGGTGGTTCTCTCATCCTGGTTAGGGCGATCATTTGCGCGCCATGCAGCAGCGGCGGACGATCACAGAAAACTCTTTGTAATTACCGGACTCGGCCACCCTGCTGCGGGTTCTCTTCTTCCCCATCGTGGCCGCCGCGAGACATCGACCTGTGAAACCAGGTTGAACATGGCGGACAGGAAGTCCGCCACCCGATTGGATGAGGTCCGTGCTCCGCAGTTTCCGGGTCGGTGACGGTAGATCGCCTTAGGGATGGACACCTGGATGGCTTTCGCCACCGCACGGTAGGTGGCGCCGGGGAAGAGCCGCTCAGCCGCACCTGTTGGGAGTCCAATAATTCCACCGGGTGGATTTTTGGTCCGATTCCCTGCACAATCGTCGGTGATCCTCGCCTGGCGGGCCAGGGTGCCGCAGCCGGGCCACCGCCAAGAGCCGGCGCGGCTTCCTGGGAGTATGGGGCCGTAGCGGTCCTCCATTTCCTCAACGATGAGCCGAATGTCCGTCTCCTCGAGGTGCTGGCCGCCAGTTTGCGGTACACCTCCAGGCGGAGCCGCTCCCGCATTAATATGGGACTCCCGGATGTGGGCAGACGACCGGTAGGTCAATCGCGGATTTCTTTCGGGGATTGGTCGGTTCCCGTTCACCGGTTTGCGCCCGTCGGCACGCGCCCGATAGGTGGCCACCGCCTCCCGCAGCCCGCACGTACAGGTCAAACCCCACGCCGGCATGTGCCCGGACTGTTGCGCGCCCAGCACGTTGCCCGCGCGCATCTCCAGGTCCTTCATGGCCACCGCCATGCCCGCACGCAAATCATTATTTTGCGCAATCGTGGCCAGGCGGTCATGTACGACGTTTCGGTCAGGGTGGTCCCCTTTCGGCACAGGAAAGTACGCGTAGCCCCGCGACCGGGAACGGCCCCACCCGACCCCGCAGCTAGTGCTGGAGCTGCGACAGGCCCATGTAAGGTGCGCGTTCTCCACAATCGGGGTGTTAGCGTTGGCGATATCCAAACTGCCAGCTTGCACAATGGTGGTGCACACCAGCACATCGTATTCCCCGATCCCAAAACCCTACGGACCGTGCGCTCCAAACACTTCCTCACTCATTTGGCCCGTGCGCCACCACAATCCGGGCCTCCGGCACCAGGTTCCGCAGCTCGCGGGCCTTCTTCTCAATATCCGACACCCGCTGTGCACAAAGAACACCTGGTCGTCCCGCAGCAATTTCGCGTCGAATAGCGGCGGCGATGTCTGCTTTATCCTCCTGCGCACATACGTCAAAATGGGGTGCCGGTCCACTCCGGGGCGATCAAAACGAGGACATTTCCCGAATGCCCGCCATCGACATTTCCAACGTGCGCGAGTCGGCGGTCGTCTGACGTCTTATGGTGAGCACATCCACAGTGCAACCACGCTGGCGTAATGTCGCTCTTGTGCTCACCGAACCGTTTAGCTCCTCATCCACCACCACCAGGCCCAACTGTTTCCACTGCACCCCGGTGCTGCAACAGCCGGTGCGTGCCGATCAATGTCCACCGACCCGTCCCGCAGCCCGGACAGGAGTCTCCTTTCTCGCATCCGACGCCGACGTGAACCGCGACAATCCCACTAATCGTCACCAGGAAACTCCGCCATCCGCCGTAACGCTGCTTTCGTGCTGCGCGCTAGCAATGGTGGGCTTAACCTGCACGCCACCTGCTTGCCAAAGTCCTGCACCGCTCTGGAACGCAGCCCGCACCGCCACCTCGGTTTTGCCGTGCCCACATCACGATCACCCGGTCCGCGGGCGCCGGCTGCTCCATGCTGTTTCACCGCCGCAATCGCCGCCATCTGGTCCTCGGCTTTCCACGAACGGAAAGTATCCTCCAGCTCCTGCCGCCACTGGCGAGTCCGGGGCAAATGCGTGACCGGGGGCGGTCGCCCGTCGGCTTCGCATGCCAGCTCCACCAGCCTCGCTGGCGATCTCCCGCACCGCCGCCGGGCGCTCTGCTTCTTGGTGTTCTTCCAATCCGAACCACCATCGCTCGACAGGGTGGCTTTCTCCCCACCCACATAGCTGGGACAGCATCAGCATCCATAGCGAACATATAATTGATCGGCGGGTTGGCCGCGGTCGGGCCGGCGCATACTCGACTCTAATATGTCTCCCGCGCCGGGAGGTTTCCTCCCACCATCGTGATCGTGCGCTCCCGTCACGCGCACAAACCGGCCAATACCATGGTTTCCGTGCACCACATAGTCGCTGCCTTTCAACGCCAGCGGGTCCACCCGGTGCCGCCGGACGGAGAAACCTGTCGACGCTTTCGCGGCAATATCCACCACGGTTGCGGTCACATCCGCGTTTCCGTCGCCACCACCAGCGGCAACGCCTCCGCGGCGAGTTTCCGTGCTCTTCGGAAACACCAGCTGCATGGCTGAGCGCCTGATACAAGGTCACCTCCCCGGGTTGCGGCTCAGCGCGCCGGGCTGCGCTTCCGCCGCCACCGCAATGCCCTGCTCCCGACCGGTCGGCCATGCGTTTTATCGCACCCGGCGGGGCAATAAACGCCGCCCGGCCACCGGCCATGGTGCTGCACAGCAGCGACATCATTTCACCCGATCTGGGACAGATCTACGCGTGCGGGCTCAGCGAACTCCAGCGGCGGCGCATCCTCGCACCATGCCCGGCGCTGACCGACCACCACGACTGGCCGGCCTCGTCGCCGCACCACCCAGCGAGATCGTAGGAGCGGTACCGAGGATGCCGACAGGTCCAGGTCCCGAACCACCGGTCCCGCCGCGCGCGGCGGCCGCCTCCCCACCCGGCGTGTCAGCTCACGCATCCGTAGCCTGTAAATCCGCGAATCCGGTGCGGATTTCTCCCGGAGTGCACCGCCACCATCGTGGGTTCCCGCCGGCATGAGTTCCGCGGTGCGCATGCGAGTAAGCTGTCAGGGTCGGCCAGCACCGGGATGAGGGGCCTCCATGCCGTCGGCGGAATCCGGGTCGATGCAAAGCTTGGTTAAAAGCTCCCGCAAGGTTGGGTCCCGGTGGGCCACCGCAAGTTCGGCGGCACGGCCGGCCACGTCGTCGGTGATGAGCAGTTCCCGCGCTGGGTAGACGTCCACGGTGGGATAGTCCAGGTCGGGGAAGGCTCGCTGGTCGGCGACGCTAAACGCCCGCAGGTCGGTGAGTTCGTCACCCCAGAACTCGGCCCGGATGGGGTGCTCGCCGGTGGTGGGAAATATGTCGATGATGCCGCCGCGGGTGGCGAATTCGCCGCGTCGGGCCACAGGTCAACGTCGTTTGTAGGCTTTGAACACCAGGTGTGGGTAGAGGTCGGTGAAGTCGTAGTCGTGGCCGACAGTGAGGGTGAGCGGGTCGCGGCCGGGGGTGGTTTCGAGTATGGGTTGGCACACGCCCCGGGCGGCGGTCACCACGATGCGCAGGTTTGCGAGGTTGTGGAGGATTTTTGCGTGGTGCCGGCCATACGTCGGCAGGCGGGTGAGAGTCGCTCGTGGGGCGGGGTTTCGGCTGGGAACCGGGCGACCTGGTCTCCCACTACTGGCTTTGAGTTCGGCGGTCGGTCGTCGTCTTCGCGGCCCGGTGGCGGTGACGCGACCAGGAGGGTGTGTGGTGGGCCAGGGCGCCAGCGGCCCGGCTGGGCCTGGTCGATGGTGGCGATGCTCAGGTGGGCCACCAACGTGGTGGCCAGATAGAGCCTTTGGAGCTTTGGGGTCGGTGGCGGCGGTTTTCAGCAGTCCGGCAAAGCATGGCTGGGTGGTGGCTGCGGATTTGGGGGCGGCAGGCTGTGGTGCTCACGGTTGGGCTGGCGCTCTCTACTTGGTGGTGTTGTTGGTGCTGGTGGCTTCGGCTAGCGCTGGTGCCAGCGGCATCAGCGGCGCCGGGATTGGGCTGTGGGGGTTTGGCGGATCCAGAGCCGGACCGGCGGGGCATCAGTGCTAGGTGAGGCGTTTCTCCATGCCGCCCAGGCGCCTCCAGCACAGGTTCACGATGTGGGCGGCGCGGAACTCCTCGCTGAAGGCATCGTCGTTGCGGGTGGTCACAGGCCGCGGCGGTCGTAGACACCATGCCGACGAGGGCCTGACTCATACAGGTATGGCGGTGCATCGGGTCGATAGGCCGGAGCGGGTGAAGGCGTGCCGATGTGAGAGACCTGGGCCACAGGCGTCGTTAAGCAGGGTGGAGTAGCCGCGACCCACGCCGGGTTGGGTGTCGCGGACCAGTATTTGAAAACCGTCGGTTTCGTCCTCCACATATGTGAGCAGCGCGATGACGGCTTGTTCGACGCGGGCGCGGGATCTTCCGGTGCGGAGCGCCTCCGGTAATGGTGTGCTCCAGGCGGGTCATTTTGCGGTCGATCACCACTGCGTGCAGGCCTCTCTCTTGCCGCCAAAGTGTTCATACACAACAGGTTTGAAACCCCTGCTCGCATGGCTATTTCTTCCACTGGTGCCTTCGAGACCACGTTCTGCAAAGAGGCTGCGCTCAATGGCAATGAGTTGTTCTCGCCGCTGTTTTTCCGGTCATGCGTTGCCGTACCATGCTTTTTAGACTACGTGGTACCCCCTCAAATTTAGCGATTTGATTTTTCGGGTGGTTTTTCGTGTGTGATATTCATCATCGCATCACGCGGTAATGGCCTATGGTGTAATTGGCAACACAGCGGTTTTGGTACCGCCATTCTAGGTTCGAGTCCTGATAGGCCAGCGGTTCCCGTCAGCTTCGGCTGGCGGGTTTTGCTGCCCACTTGTCTTGTTTGACGCCCACCTCACGGCAGGTGGGCATTTCTCTATTCGGTTGGTTATTGGGAGGTGCCCATAATAGCCACGAGGGTTATTTGGTGCCGGATTCTGATTTTCGATCACGTTCTTCACCGCGAGACCAACCTGGGCGCACACCCGGCGGGCCATTTCTTCGGACAGGCGTGGGGCGCCCGGCACCAGGTATTCGTCTTGGGGAATCACCGGACCATTATTCAGGTTTATGAGGAAATCAATGGAGTAGGTGCCGTCGGGGTGGCGTTTGCTCCGTCTCACCCGGCCGATGGACACCTCCCGTGTCGGTGTCCTTCGCTCGCTAAATGCGTGCTCTAGCGCATCAATGAATTCGTTTAAATCGGTGGTCAGGTCGGTGGTTAACAGTTTGCTGTTCTTATTAGTATTCATGCACAATCCTCCTAATCCACCTAAAAATACACCACCTAACCACCCAGGGAGCGTTTTGCCTCGGCGAATATCCCAGCAAACCCTATTTCGGGGTCATGGATGATTGCCCGGGTTGCCGTGGCGTGGTTCGAACCCCCAGGTCACCGGACCGGGTTGCCGCATCCACCAGGTCCAGGACCGGGGTGTATCAGGCGCAAGGCTGGCGAGGGCCCGGGCCGGGCTGGTTTTCACTTCCATGTTTCCCCGATCGAGATTGGCTAACGAGGACATCTGCCAGTTCGGGCCCGGCACCCTTCGGGAACGATGGCGACGGCCAGCCGCCGTGCGACCCGGACCACCTCGTCGTCGTCATCGCGCAGCATGTGGGGAAGATCACGGCGAGCCTAGAAACTCGAATTTTCGACAGGGTGTGGAGTGCTTGGCTCGCGTGCCTGTGGGATCGGTGAGCGAGTTCCGCCCGCACTGCGAGATGGTGATGTCGCGGGGCAGTCGGGTGATGGCCCACGTGAGCATGTCTCGAACATAGAAGTCCGGCTCATGGGAACATTGCGCGACCAGCACATCCAGTGCGGCATCATCAGGGTGAGTGCCGGCGGCTGGCACCGCCTTGGAGTCGGACCGACGGGTCCGACTGCGTTAACGCATCGCGCAATTGTTGTCTCATCCATGGCTGCAGGGTAGCCAACCGTTTACAACATGCTGCGCTAACGAGCATTTGGGATGGACTGCCTGGCCGGGATTCATTGGCAGGGGTGGGGTGCTGGCGTAGGGAGGCTAGTCTTCTTCAGGGTAGGGCGGCAACGTTTCCAGCATTGTTCGTGACCACTCATGCAGGAATGCTTTCTGGCCTCAGCCGGGTGCGCTTTTCCCTACCCGCATACCATCACGGGCCGAATTGGTCAAAATACCTCACCAATTTGCAATAAAAAGCACCATATGCTTCACCGTCGCTTTTATCCACAAGACTGTTCAATTCTGGTTCAGCCTGGGCGGGAATCGCACTACAGAAACTGTGTTGGAGACTCAAAGCCCCACTCTATCAAGGTCAGCCATACAAAGAGTTAATCAACATAGCTAATAACCCCCTGTTGAGTTACTCATTATCAATGGTCTCACTAACAGGGAGTAGTTCGTTGATATTGCACACAATTGGGATTGTGTTAATCATCGTAAAAGAGTTTCACTTTCATTCCCCGCAGGGATTCTAGGTCAACTACTGGATCCATGGCTGCGAATTTGCGCACATTCGCCTGGTCAAGGAGCAGTGATAGGATCCTTCCAATTCTCAATGTTGTCGAAATCCTCATCATTCACCCACAATGCCAAAAATGGCTTCTTTTAGCTCTAGGTCAAGCCATGCACCAGACTCCACTAAGTCATCCAAAAAGCACTTGATCATCATTCTCATACATCCCACTACGGCCCAACACCGCAGGTGGAGCGTGCTTCGTCAGCAACTCAGCTGAAACAAATTCTTAACCATCATCACCTTAAAGATTATTTGACTTAAAACTATTCAACCCACAATATTCCTATGACTGAAGCTTATTCAGCTGCTGGGGAAAACTCACCTACACCAACAGGTAGAAAATCAGAAAGAACATGCTATCCAGCTTGGTCTTCCTTACTTACAGAGACTAGTCATGTTTGGGAACGCTGAATAAACTTCACTATAGATTCAAGGGATTAGTAGCTTTCTCCCGGATACATGGTGGCATGTCCAACATTGTGCGGGACCACTCATGCCATAAAGCCTTATCTTTGCCCTTCTATGCTCACTACCCGAATGCCGTCTTCCCCGAAATGCTTAAACACTTCCGCGTTTTTCTCGTCGGTTGTGTATGCCTTACCATCTGTTTTGTCAACAATACAATTATGTGGTGGTACAGGCCAATCTGAAACAAAATCGCCACCACCAAAAACTGCGTAGGCGACTCAAACCCCCACGTATCAAACAAAGCTAACGGACGATCCAAATCCCTCCGGCTAGCTACAGCCTTACGAGCATCACCCAACGACACAATAGGCGTCAGAAAACGCTACATAGCAGATTGGTGAAAATCAGGTATCCCGGTTTCATTGTTCAGCTCTGCGAAGCTGTCTTGTATCCGCTCCTCATCCCAACAAAAACCCTTGATGCTATAGCAAGCATTATGGGGTAATTGTGAAATAGGATCCCCACACCATACAAAAATGCCTCGTGTTGCATGATGTTTTGCCGTGATCCTGATGTCTTCATCTATGGTGGCTGCTGAATCTTCGTCTATGATTTCAGCATATTTTGCAGAGATCTGCTCAACTTTACGAATATACGCGGAATCCTCGGAGAAGGATTCCGATAAGTCCATTACACACTGCCATGCGTCACCATAAGTCACACCGTTTTCCCGCATGTAGTGAAACAAAAACCGTTTCGTTAACTCCAACGGGCCATACTTAGCCACCCCATGTCGATGCAGCATTGAGTTCAGGAGAAAAACCAAAATACATGGGTCAACAGCTTTACTATAAAGATTATCCAAAGATAGAAACTTATTCAACCACTGGAAAACTCATCTACACTAACAGGAGAAAAACAGAAAGAACATGCTATCTAGCTTGTCTTTCCTTCCTCACTTACAAACACTAGTCATGTTTGAGGACACTGAATAAGCTTCCAGAAAGTCGAACCAAGTATTCCAGCAGCAAAGTTAAGCATCACTTTAGTTTGGGATTTACTAGCTTTTCAAACGGTGTTGGAGTATGCACTGCTTTAAGCCCATTTACCCCTTCCTGAACATACCGTTGTTGAAATCCAGTTTTTCTTTTTAACTTGGCAACTTTCCTCTGAGATACCTCTTCTGCAGCCTTCTCCATTTTTGAATTTTCTCCGCCCCTCAGCCGCCCCTGTTGAATCTGCCTGGTTCAGCTCCTTAAACATATCGGCATCCAAATCCACTACTTTTTGAGTGCAAACTCTATTGCATATCGCTCGTGAAGCAGCTAATTCTTTCACCCTAATACTAGTGACTTCTCCAGGGTATAAAACATGCTTCTCAGTAGCAATTACCGCACCTTCTTTGTCGAGTATTTCCCCCCCTACTAACTCTACTTTTTCATGTTTTACAAACAACTTATCCTTCGCATCATAAAACCAATTGATGATACTTTCTTCGGCATGACCCTTCTTAGCATATTTTCCATTCGGCAATAGTCGATTGGGAGTCACCATAGTGTCTAACCGGTAAACATCGGCAGGAAGATATGGTGAAATACTTTGATATAACATCACCATCTTTCCCACTGGTGGCTGCAACGGTCAATATCTTAGTCTTCTCAATTCCGTCCTTAACAAAAGTAACTTCTATCTTAGCCATTGCTAGTGTAACTCTACTACAAGTAAATTTACTTCCCACCTCGTAAACAGAATAAAGCACTCTTTGTTTGAAATGCATCAATATAGTGCTGCATATATTTTGAAATATTCTCGCATCCATAGAGCCCTGGGACATCTACCCATGTAACGGGGTTGGTGACGTATCCTTAGTGCTGTGCCAAGGTTGGCGAGTAGTCCGAGTGGGTCTTGGGCGTTATACACCCCAGCATGGGGATCATAGTAGCGGAACCTGTTATACACCCACCCCGACTCGGTGTCTTCTACTGGCCGGTAAACAACAACGTGTGTTGACTGTGCCAGCCCAATGCCGTTTCCCGAACAGGGTATAGGTGGCATAACCAACCATCTCACCCGTCATAGGGTCGATGAGTTCTTTCGGGGCGCCAGCGAGGTCGCACACCATGGAGTAAAACACCGCATCCACACGCTGCTGCGGCCACCCCAACACACACCAGCACCATCACCAGTGGTGGAATCATTATGGTTGTAAGGACCACCGCTATAACCACCATTATTACGGCTGTTGCGCTGGTTGTAGGGATCATCAGCGTTGGTGTTCCCACCAGTGTCTTCACTGTAGCCTCCAGGGTAATAACCAGTCCCATCATGACGATAAGCCGGAGAACCAGTGGTGTTGGTGTTGATGGTGATCTGCCCCAGGATCTCCCCAGTACCTGGGTCAGCAGGCCATAATACGGCGCTACCTACCATATGCGAATCCATAACATTGACCGTGTGGTATTCGCCGAAAAGCACGTCCCCTTCATGCAGGAACATGACCCGGCTTGTGACTTCACCGGTTGTGGTGTTGATTTGTTCTTTCCCAACCCTACGGCACACACCATCATACAGGTATCGCCAGCCCACTCCTGGGTGGTCGGAGTCTTCATAGCCTACAGGGTTGGGTCCCTGATTCATAGTAGAAATGCTTCACTAAGGGTTTCTTCGACAACCGCTTCGTCACGGTTTGGGTTACTCTGCCTGCTTTATCATAAGTAAACCTGGTGCGGCCCACTTGGCGTGGCATGAGTGCCTCATAGGTATCCACATCATCAGCCCACCTAGTAGCAGTATCAGGGTGGAGCTTCGTGAGCACACCAGCTTGACTGTACGAATACGACTCCTCACCACGAGGCATACCACACTGGTTAGCTGGTTTTGCCCAAAACCGGCCTGTGAATACTGTGCTTGCGATGATACCCCAACACGATCCCCCTGGGGCATGTTCTGCGTGGCAGTACCACCGCATGTTGGTGGGTAACACGTGTCACCCTGCCCATCGGGTCTACATCATAGGAGGTTTCCACACCGAATCTGATCCGTGATCTGGGTAATCACATCATCAGCACGCCATGAACACCCGGTCGATCACACCCACAGCATGGTACTCATCCTGATGCTGTAAAGAACCAGCAGATCCAGCATCATTCAAACCAGTGGCGGTATTGACAGTCCCAACCCCATGACTATTATTACTGCTGTTGTTTCCTGGTGTGAGGGCGTGCGCTGGTCCCTGACCAAGCGGCTGTTATGGTCATAATCAAACGAGCGAACAAGGATCGCATGCGACCAGGAGCGCCTGCCCGTATCGTCTACACCGAACGATAAGGATGTTACCCATCATCTCCTAGCGTGTAGGTGCTGTTCCGAAGCACACCCTCATCATCAAACATGGGGGTTTCCGATACCTGTTTCCCGTCCGGGAGCATGTGGGTAATAGCTTCCACGCCACCGAGCTGGCCGTACGAAAAGGCCATGGTGTGGGATTCACCCGAATACAAGGTAGTCGTTTCTGTTAGTGACCTCGTACTCATCATACGAATAATCGGTGGTACACCACTGGTTCGTGACCTTCGTGATTTTCCCTAACGTATCCCACTGATAAGCAGTAGCATTCTGATCATCAAAGTGCTTTCCGTCATGCGGCCATACGGGTCAAACATGGTAGTCCAGGTCCCAGCACCGGTAATAGTGTTCAGCCGCGACCCATCCGGGGTGGTGTGTGACTGGGTGACAAGACCGTTGTAGTCGATTTCTTTGATAATGGAGCCGTCTAGGTCATAGTGCAGCTGCCAGGTGTGCCCGTCCGCGTTCGTCACAGTGATGGGCTCCATCTGCGTGTTATACGTGTGCGGGTGACACCACCATTCGGCAAGGTGACGCTACTTACTTTGTCGAACACGGTGTATCGGGTTGTGGTCTTGGCGCCAGCCTCGTTCATGGCCTCGATAAGGTTTCCTTCCCCGTCATAGGTGGCGGACCGCTCGCTCCCATCAGGGTTAATAACCTGGTCACCCACCCTTCAGGCGAGTATTCGATCGTGGTTACGTCTCCTACCGGGTCGATCACCTCTGTCACTAACCCCCGCACATCCCGGGTCACGCTACTGCGCCTACCCGCTGGGCCGTGGACGCTACGGGCCGACCGGCGTTATCACACTCCATTATACGTACTAATCCGTTGGGTGCGATCGTGGCTTTCGGTACGATACCGGTTGCTCGCCAGTCGTACTCGAACTGGGTCACCACCCCAAAGGGGTCGGTGATGCTGGTGACCATGCCGGCGGCATCTACCTCGTATTCGGTCACCAGTCCATCCCTCGCCAGTAATTTGGGCGGGTTCGCCCCACGCACCCGGGGTGATAGTTTCTGTGGTTCCGTCACCAAAATCAATCCGGGTAATAGTCGCACTCGTCCCGGTCAATGGTGGTCACCACACCAGTGTTCGAGATCTCCTTCACAATCTGGTGGTGCTCATCGTATTCCCGATCGGTCACATCGCCTTCCGGGTGATGATCCGCCACACATCACCCGTTGGCGTGGACCGGTACACCGTGGGCCGGATATCTCCCAGGAACTCGTCATGAAGCAACTCATCAGGAATGGTCCACGGCTCATTATCTCGTGTACCGGCACGGCCCCGACCAGTCAAACCAGCACCTTGAAGGCTCCCGCAGAAGATTCGCTAGGGCAGTTTATCCAACCGGTCAAAGTATTCGTTGATACGTCGTCGCCGATTTCTGCTGGGTTACCGTGGAACTTACCCGCGCATTCTAGGGCAACACACACCATGCGATCTTCCGGGGCGTCATCACCAGTGTCTGGGAGCCACACGGCAATGTTGGGGAACATGCCCCCGGACCCCACCTGGGCAACAACCCTGCCTTTATCGTCGAATCGGTAGTGGTAGGAGTGCCCATTCCTATCACGTCCACCGGAACGGACGATGCTCATCATCATAAAATACCTTAGTGCCCCGGCGGCGGAGTTACTGACTTTCAGTAGGCGGCCTTTGCCATCATAATTATACGATGCCAACCGGAACGGCTCCCCGCCGGGTGAGTTTCCTCATTCTTGACCCAGATGAGACAACAACCTGCTGATCCGGTTGTGCCACTTCAACTCCAACACGGTGCCGTCACTTCGACGCATGGATACCAAATGCCCCGTGGACTGTTCATCAGTCGTATTCGATCCACGCACCAGAATGATGCAGCCACCGTAGATAACTGAATCTCGACACCCAGGTTAAACGTGTCAGCTACCGAACCGGACGACAGCATGTTTGCGAACGAGTTCGATGCCTCCCACACACAGAACCAGTATTATCGGCTTTTATCAGCAGTACCGGAATCATCCTGGGGATTATCGGCACTAGACTGGGGTTTATCAGTGTTAGCTTGATCGTCCCATCAGAGCTATTCTGCGAGATAGCAGAATCGTTCACAGGAGCAGCGAAATTGTGAACGTTTGAAGTAGAGGCACCGGTGGAATCAGCCCCACCATCACTATGGTCTTCGTCTACCACATCATCATGTGATACGTCCTCGATGGTTCGTTCCGGCGGGTCAACGGTTTCTTCATCCAGGCGGTACACGTAGTTCTTGGCGCGTCCCCCGTGATCGTATAATCCGGCACGGGACCCTCGGGCCGGTAGCATGGCATGCCATCTTGTAGCCTACTTCCCGCGATACCAAACACACGTAACGCCTTCTTGGATGTTTCGTGCTCGGTACGCACCGTCTACGAAACACAGCCGCCACTGGGCGGCCCGCATCTCCTACCTCGGTGCCGTCCACGGGGGCGGGCGGGAACTCTAACAATGCCCCGTCGGGGGTCATCATCAACACCTGGTCGGGGAGGATTTCGATCCGGCAATCCAGGGTAGTGTTCCACCCAGGGCCAAACACACGACTCGTATCCATACCCGAGTCAGTGTTCCTAGCTACCACCATCGGCAACATGCCACCAATACGCACATCGGTGGCGGAATCAATCATCGCCCCCTGTGGCATATCCACCGGCTCCAAACCCGGGTGTTTACACTTATTTCCTCGATAAGAGTTTCGCCCCTGTGCTTGCCTGCTTTTTGCTTTCGCGGCTTTCGCCGCTTTCGACAACGATTTTACCGGTCTTGTCCCCTTTAAAGCTTTCAGTATTTTGCCCCCGGGCAGGCAGGTCACGAGGTCGAACATGAACTCGCCCCAGGAACAATTTCCCGTCAGCCATAACAACCCTTCAGTGCTACCCCCACAAGCTCTAAAACACCCCCAAGGGTGCTGAGTGGGGTAAACGCCAGCAACGCACCAATCAGCTGTAGCGCGTCTGAAATATCACTAATCTCTTTCGAGTGTTTCGTCACCCAGTCTTTGAAAGCTTCCCATTTTTCTTGTAGCCAGCTTGGGTTTTCCTCGAACCGCCTTCTGCCTGGGTTTTAATCCAAGCTACCGCGGTATCAACCTCCATACTCAGTGCCGACCTGATCCCCGCACCTTTAGCAACGTCCGCATCAAACACCGTAGTGGCCCGTGAGTGTCTGCTTTCGCGGCTGAACACTGCCTGGGCCGCAGCCAACTCCGACTGGGCTGCTGGGCGGTACCGCGGTGATCGCATTCACCCGGGCAGGGCGGCGGTCGCTACCGCTGTTGCTGTTGCTACCTTTTGCTGTGGCTGCGGCCCTGACAACGCTTTGCCTCGCACAGGTTATAATTCGCCACCGCGGTCTGCACCGCCGTGTGATCCACCAACGCCACCACAATCAGGGCATTCATCTGGGTTTGCGCCGACGTTAAGCCTCCGCGTACTGGGTGACAGCTGTGCTTACCCCACGATGCGCCTCACCAGTAATCGTTAAATGATTCGGAACTCACCATGAAGTAAGCTCCGATACCTATCCCCTCATCACCTAAAACCCACCATCATTAATAGCACGCAATGATGCAGCGGTAGTAAGAGCGTTTTCGGCAAACACCCGCCACCTCCGGGCGAACTCGAACACCTCAGCCGGGTTGCCACCGATCCGAAACTCATTCTGCTTATAGGCAAGAAACGGCTTTAACGGGAAGACAGGCATAACAACAACCTTTATAAAAACAAATAAACAATAAAAATGGAAAGGAAAGAAATGAAGAAAAATATGCTACAACAAGCAAGGATGGGGTGTTCTACCCGAAAGCCTTCGAACACCCATACTGGTGAAACCACAAGAAAATCTAGGGTGGTACACCACAATAATCTGCCGGTATAGCATCACGAGCCTCCAAGGACGGGTTATTCAATCAAGGTTGCAAAGAATATTATGAAGTAAGATAGCAGGCCGACCACCCACCATTGCCTGCTAGAACCAACCTCAGCGTAGTTACTAGCTTCCCATCAGGAAATAACTACATAAACCTTCACAACACTCCATACATTGCTCATTCTTTTGCATAGCATTATCAATAAGCATCGGACTTCTATGTATGAAGATTCCCATATCAACCAGGTTTCATTCACCCCACGCCGTCACCCCAAAATATTAAAGATGTGACATTCATCATGTAGATGATATGCAGCCCCAAAAAGCTTCTTTCCAAACCTAAAACACACCCCCACAAAACACACTCCCTCCCCCAAAATCCCAGTAATCCAACACCCCATCCCGCCAAGGAGCACGTCGAAAAGCGCAAGCCGAAACAAACTCCCAACGCACCCCACCCCAGCACAAACCTAGCGCATCAAAACCCACCCTCGAATTAATCACCCGTCCGGTCACCCACCGGCCATCCTCGGACACCAGCCACGCAACCAAACGCGCCGCATCATCAGGCAAACCCCATCGGCCGAACGGGAACAGGGGCGCAAGCGCCTCCCGCATGCCGTCGGTCACATACGAATCTCGAATCCACCGGCCCCGGATTCACACAATTCACCGTAAACCCGCGCGGGGCCAGCTCGTACGCAATCGTCTTTTGTGATACCAGCCAGCGCGGCCTTCGATGCGCCATACGCGATCTCGCCCGGCAGCGGCCCTAAATCCTGCCCGGAAGTCATAAACACAATCCGGCCGGGAACCCTCGGATCCCGCACCTGCGCTACCGCCGCAGCCAACATGATACTCGAACGTGTGTTCACTGCCCAGTGGTGGTCTAAATTCGCCGCGGTTATCGAGTCCAACGACCCGTCGGAACCGGACAACGCATGGTTGGCAACCAGCACATCCACGTGCCCAAACTCCCGCATTCCCACGGAAACCACCGCCTCCGGCGCATCCGGCTGGGAAAAGTCCGCGCTCACATGCACCAACCTGCGGCCTGGCGCCAGGCAGGAACGAAGCTCGAAACCACCAGGTCTATGTCGTCACTCCCCCACGGCTGGTCCGCATCGTGCGGCACCCAATGTTGAATAACCAGGTCAAAGCCGGCCTCCGCCAGCCGGCGGGCGATCGCAAACCCAATGCCACCCCGGCGCGACACCCCGGTGACCAACGCAACACTGTTCACGGCGGCGGCGCCGCTCGCGGCATCAGCCTCCCCACCTTGCGTGGCACCGCCCGACCCCACGGCCCCCACCGCACACATCGCCGCACGCGCCATCGCCTCGCCGCGGCCGCATCGCTGAAACCATCGTTACTCATATTGTGATTCACCTTCCGTGCTCGATTCCGTACTATCAACGCTGCCAGCATCATCCGAATGTCCGCCGTGCCCACCATGGGTGGTGTAGTCGGTTTGCAGGTCTGGTTCCTCGCCTGGCTCCACCATCATATACTGACCCATCATGCCTTTGTCCTCGTGGAACAGCATGTGGCAGTGATACATGTAGGGGTAGTGGTTATTGCGATATTGGCCGAACAGTATGCCCAGCTTCACCGTCACCCCGGGCGGGATTGTGACCGTGTCTTTCCACCCGTAGGCGTCGAATTGTATGTTCGTGTCGGAGACCCCAAGCACCTTAAACGCGCAGTTGTGAATATGGAAGTTGTGGATCCAGTCGGAGTTGCCGTTAGTCACAATCCAGGTTTCGGGTCCGAATGGTCGATCACCACATCGACCCGGTTCATGTCCATGCTTTTTCCCGTTGATCTGGAACGTATTGAGTTCGAATTTGCGTTCGATTGTGGTAGTTTTGATGGGTGCCGCTGCCACAGGATCGAGCACGTCGGGGGCAACTACATTGACGGTGACTTCTTCTCCTTGGTCGGCCCGTTGGATGGTTCCCGGCGCGTTCCCCGGAACCGGCCCGCGGATGGTGAGACAGGTCCATTTGTTCCTGAAGCTTGAAGTCAAGGGAGTATTCATCTTGGGGCACCCCCAGGTTATCGGCGTAGCCGAGGCTGCGGAGTTTCATGGTGCCGGTCACGTCGGCGACGATTTCCGCACGCTCCCCGGGCCCAGCCGCACGCTGGTGACCTTGCGGGGCCTGTCGAGCAGGCCGGAGTCGGTGGCGATCACCTGGAATTCCCGGCCGTCGTCAAATCCGAGGTTATGAAAGCGCATGTTGGAGCCGTTAAGCAGGCGGAAGCGGGCCTGGGGTTTGGTGGCGGTAAATTCCGGGTTAGTGATGCCGCTGACATGGGGTACCGACCCTTGGAGACCAAGGTTGGGGTCGAAGGTTTCGTCCAGTTGGCCGTCGTCGGTGAAGTTAGCGTCCATGATGACGATGGGAATGTCGTCGACCCCATAGTCGTGGGGATGTCGAGTGCCTGTTCCACGTCGTCGTCGATGATAATCATGCCGGCCAGCCCCGGTAGGCCTGCACCCCGGTTTTTGCCGTGGGGTGGGGGTGGTACCAGGCGGTGAGTGCCGGCTGGTTGACGGTGAAGGAGGAGGTCCAGGTGGCACCGGGTTCGATGGTGGAGTGGGGGCCGCCGTCCATGTTGGCGGGGAGGAGGAGCCCGTGGCAGTGGACGGCGGTGGTTTCGGGTAGTTCGCGGTGAATCTGAGGTCTACCGGTGGTTTCTTGATGCGTGGATGGTGGGTCCGAGCATGGCGCCGTTGAACCCCAGGTGGCGGTTTTGATTCCGGAAGGATTTCGGTTTCACCGGTTTGGGCGTGAGTTTGTAATAGTAGCGGCCGTCGGTTTCGTCGCCGTCGAGAAGCGCGGTATGGGCAAGGGGCCTGGGTTCCCCATCCCAGCCGCGGGGATGACGGGTTCGCTGCCAGCCGGGTCGGCGGGGTTGCTGGTTTTGGTGCACAGGCGGTGAGCCCTGAGGGCGGCACACAGGGCGAGGAAGTGGCGACGATTCAGTGGGTTTCTGGTTTTTGACTATTGGTTGGCTGAATTCCTGCTAATAATTCCCCTGCCCTTAAACTTGGGGAGCGTGTCTGTTGAGCGTGTTTGTTTTAGTCTATTTTTCAAGGAGCACCCATTGAGTACACAACCAATTGCTGTTGTGGTGTTGGTGCTGGGGCGGGAACTCGCATGAAATCTCATCTCCAGAAAACTCTGCATGTTATTGGGGGTCGCAGTTTATTATCGCACTCGTTGCATTCGGCGGCAGGAATTACCCCCCAGCAGATTGTGACGGTCATTGGGCATCGTCGGGAGCAGGTGGGGCCGGCGGTGGCTGAGGTTGCCAGGGAACTGCCGGTGCCGGTGAGTACGGCCATTCAGGAGGAGCAGAACGGTACGGGTCATGCCATGCAGTGCGCCGCGAATCAGTTGGCGGATTTTTCCGGCACGATTGTGGTGACGTATGCGGATGTGCCGCTCTTGCGGCCTGCCACTTTGCAGGGCTTGTCGACGCCCACACGTCCGTGCCTACCGCGGTGACCGTGCTGACCTCGAATGCTGCCGACCCTACCGGCTATGGTCGGATTGTTCGCAACCGGGAGGGTGAGGTTGTGGCCATTGTGAGCAGAAGGATGCGGATGAGAAAACGTTGGCGATCACCGAGGTGAATTCACGCGTGTTTGCGTTTGACGCCGATGTGTTGCGTCAGGCATTGGGGCAGCTTGACGCTAATAATGCCCAGAGTTGTATTTGACGGATGTGTTGTCGATTGCTCGAAGCAGTGGGCATCCAGTGCGGGGTTCCGAATTGCTGACGCCCAGGAGATTGCCGGGGTGAATGATCGAGTGCAGTTAGCAGAGGCCGTCCGGGAGTTGAATCATCGCACAGTGGAGGCCGCCATGGTGCATGGGGGCGACGATCATTGATCCGGCCACCACGTGGATTGATGTGAATGTTCGGGTGGGTCAGGATGCGATTATTCACCCGAATACGCAGCTGCATGGTTCGACGGTGATTGCCGATAATGCGGTGATGGCCCGATACCACATTGACGAACATGGTTGTGGGGAAGGCGCCCAGGTGGTGCGCACCCACGGGAGTGATTCGGAGATTGGAGCCGCGGGCCACGGTGGGCCCATTCACGTTTATCCGCCCGGGCACGGTGTTGGGTGAGCGGGGCGTTGGGGGTTTCGTGGAGGCGAAGAACGCCCAGATTGGGGCGGGTCTGAGGGGTGCCGCATTTGACTCTATATTGGTGACGCCACGGTGGGTGAGGAATCCAACATTGGGGCGTCGAGCGTGTTTGTGAATTATGACAGGGTGAATAAGCATCACACCACGGTGGGGTCGCATGCGCACCGGCTCCGGACACTCATGTTTATTGCCCCGTGACGGTTGGTGACGGGGCTTATTCCGGCGCGGGTACCGTGATTCGGGAGGATGTGCCGCCTGGGGGCGTTGGCGATCTCTGGTGGGCGGCAGCGCAATATTGAGGGTGGGTGCAGGCGAAACGCCCCGGTACGCCGGGCTGCGTATTGGCGCGGAGGCGTTAAAGAACCAATAGTTTTCCTCCATCTTTGGGGTATTTTTGGGGCGTGAATTACTGCCATGAATACCAATGGGTGGGGGTAATGGCAGTAGAATTTTTCTCGTACAGCCTGATCCCATCACGGAAGGTATATATGACTGACAATAAAGTGGAGCAACACTTTTCAGAAGCATCTCATGTTGTTCTCTGGTCGCGCCTCACTCCCGAGCTTGGCAAAGCGGTTTCGGGAGCTTGGTGTCGAACTGGTACCAACGGCTCGCCCGGGATTTTGCCAATGGTGAAATCTCGTCCGATCTCGAACAATCCGTCCGTGGTAGTGATGCTTTCGTCATCCAACCCACACCCAGCCGCTGAATATAGTGGTTGATGGAGCAACTCATTATGATTGATGCGCTGAAGCGGGGTTCCGCGAAGCACATCACCAGCTATTTTGCTGTTTTATCCGTATGCCCGGCAGGATAAGAAGCACCGGGGGCGGGAGCTCGATTTCCGCCCGGCTGATTGCCGACCTGTTTGAGGCTGCCGGGGCGGATCGGATTGTGTCGGTGGATCTGCACACCGATCAGATTCAGGGATTTTTTGATGGTCCGGTGGATCACATGCATGCCATGCCGATTCTGACGGATTATATTAAGGCCAATTATTCGCTGGAAAACATGGTGGTGGTTTCCCCCGATGCCGGCCGGGTGAGTGGCCGAGAGTGGGCGAATATTTTGGGTGATTCTTGGCGTTTGTGCATAAGACCCGGTCGACCGAGGTTGCTAACCAGGTGGTGGCGAACCGCGTGGTGGGTGATGTTGCGGGTAAGACCGCGGTGTTGTTGGATGACATGATTGATACCGGCGGCACTATCGCGGGCGCGGTGGGTGTGCTGCGGGATGCTGGCGCCGAGGATGTGATTATTGCCTGCACGCACGGGGTGTTTTCCGGCCCGGCGCGGGAACCGGTTGTCGCAGTGTGGGGCCAAGGAGGGTCATCACGACGGACACGTTGCCGCAGGATACTGAGGGTTGGGATAATTTGACGGTGTTGTCGATTGCCCCGCTTTTTGGCGAAGACGCATTCGTCGAGATTTTCGAGAATGGTTCGGTCACAGATTTGTTTGAGGGGCAGGCATAATTACGCTGCGGTTCCGAATTGGAGCGGTATGCCGATCCCGAGGTTGCCGCTGGTCAGAAAGCTTATATGCGGGGGAAGTTTGAGTTTTTGGGGGTGAAGACTCTGACCGGCGGCGCGTCGAAAAGCTTTTATTACGCGCACGGCCCGCAGGTGGTACCGGATTTGTGGGCAGAGCCCGAGCGGGAATTCCAGTATGTGGGGGCTGACGTGTTGTGGGCAAAGGTGTCCCAGCTCAGTAGCACCGACGTGGAGTGTGGGCGGGTTTGTGCAGCAAAAATCGTGGTGGGATACCGTGGATGCGTGCTGGCGAAGACCATTGGGCAGGTTGCTCGGCGCAGCAGATGCTTGACTGGTCGGTGGCGGATAATCATGTGGTTGCGGCGGGTGGCGATTATTCACCAGTTGCGTCGAAAAGCGTCGACGGATGCGGACTTATTGGCGGATTGATTGTCAATAATGTGGGCAGCACGGAGTTTTATATCAATAAGGCGATCGGGTGGGCACCCGGGAACTATAGCAAAAACCGATGCTGATTGGGTGCGGGGGTTTGTTGCCACGCACGAGTTGTCGCGGCTGGAGCCAGCGGGAGGCGCTGAAGCGACTTGGTGGCTAATTTTTTCCTTGTGGTAGCGTTAGACCGTCTCGGCGAGGGCCTTTCGTGAGCTGTTATCGACGCGATCATATTCACCCTCCGTAGACATGTCTGAAATTTTCACGTTATGTAAAGGAGTTGTGATATGAGCGACGAAATCATTATTGCCGCCGAGCCGCGCGCCGAGTTTGGTAAGGGTTTTGCCCTGCCGTCTGCGCGCTGCCGGTAAGGTTCCGCGTTATCTATTCGTCTTTCTTGGACACCCCCATTCACTTTGCGGCTTCCCGTATCGATATTCACGCGCTGTTGCGTAACCACGGCACCAACGCCGTGTTCTGAACTGGATATCGAGGGTGATAAGCACTTGGTGATGGTCAGCACGTGGATCAGAACGTTATCACCCTGAACGCCGACCACATTGACTTGCTTGCCATTAAGCGTGGCGAGAAGGTTGAGGTGGACGTGCCGGTGGTGTTCGAAGCACGAGCTGACCCCGGGCACCATGCTGGTGCAGGATTCCCGACACGGTGCTGGTTGAGGCCGACGTGCTGTCCATCCCCGAAGAGATCACCTTCAACATTGAGGGCCTGACGTCGATTCCAGGTGACCGCCGCTGACCTGGTGCTGCCGGCGAAGGGTGACCCTGGTTGCCGACCCGAGACCGTGCTGGCCACCATTAACCGTGAGGCCGTGGTGGAGGAAGAGCTGGCCGAGGAGGCTGCCGCCGCCGACGAGAGTTCGAGTCCGAAGCCGAGTAATTGTTCCTCATTGTTGGCCTGGGTAATCCGGGCGCAAAATACGAACGCACCCGGCATAACAGTGGGGCTATGGCCCTCACTGAGTTGGCGGGTGCTGTCGCTGACGCCGGGGCTCGGCACTGGTGGCCGAGTCGTGGTTAGCTGACCACCGGGTGGTGTTTGCGATCCCGCAGCGGTTCATGAATGTGTCCGGGGGTCCGGTCAAGGAGGTGGCGCTTTTTCAAGATTCCGCCCCAGCGCACCATTGTGCTTTTCGACGACCTTGAGTTGGAGTTCGGCACCATTCGGCTCCCGGTGTTGGGGGATCATGGCGCAATGGTCTGCGGTCGATAACAAAGGTGTTTGGCGCGGATTATGTTCGGGCCGGCCTGCGTTGGCCGGCCGCCGGAGCCGGATGCCGGTGGCGGATTTCGTGTTGAAGCCGTTCACCAAGGCCGAGCAACTCCCCAATTGCCCATCATGTGGGCGGACATGCGTGACAAGGTCACCCGGTTTATCACCACATCCGGGACTTGAGCAGGGCGGCTTTTGAGCGCTGCGTCGTCAAGCTGGAGGGCGTTTTGTCGGCCAGCCGGTGCATGACGGTGGGGCATTTTTACACCGAGGTTTGGAGCGACAGCATTTGCGCTTCACCTTGGTGGTTTCTGGCTAGTTAGCGGCGAAGTTTCGCCTCGCTGGTGGTGGAGGTGTGGTACCGAGGGCGGTCGCATGACCGCGGCTCTATGAGTTCGGCCGCCTGCGCTTTGGTGGATTTTCGGGCGACATCGGCAAAAACAACATCCAGGCTCATGCAGAAAAACATAACACAGGCTTAGCTGAATCTCTGAAGTATCGCTTATTTACCCCATGTGGTGGCACAATGATACAGGTGAGACTCTTCCGTAAATACGTCACCCCCAAACCGGCATCCTGGCTTTGTTATTGGGCTCGGCAACCCGGGAAACCAGCATGCTGCCACGAGGCATATGCTGGGCTACCGGGTGGTTGATCGGACTCATAAGGACACCCCCTACACCCGATAAAGGGTATCCCCGCGACCGCCGCGAACGTGGGCGACATGTTATTGGTGCGGTCCACCACCCACATGAACGACTCCGGGCGGCCATCGCTCCCCTTGCCGACGCCTTCGCCATAGATCTCGACCACATTATCGTCATCCACGACGAGCTGGACTCGCCGCTCGGCACGGTACGCATCAAACGGGGCGGCAATGAAAACGGCCATAACGGCTCGAACCGCCACAGCGAGCTGGGCCTCGACTACATTCACGGGTGGGATTTCCCGGCCACCACAGGGCACACCAGTGGTAGATTATGCGCTCGGCGCTGCCGGAGGGGCCGGACACGGATGATGCTCTCGCCCGCGCCGCCCAAGCGGTAACGTTGATCACCACCAAGGGGGTCAGTGCGGCACAGAATCAGATTCACCAAGCTCAAGTCCATGAGAACAATCGTGATCACCGGTGCGTCGTCCGGGATTGGTGCGCAGGCCGCCCGCCATCTCGCCCGCAGCTATCCCGAAGACCGACTCATCCCTGATCGGCCGCAACCCAGACCGCACTGACGAGTCGCCGCCGAGGTGGGCGCCGACTATTTTTGCCGACTATTCCCGCCTGGCAGATGTGCGTCGGCTGGCCGTGAAACTGTCGGGACACCACCGACCGCATCGACGTGCTGGCCAATCAATGCCGGCGGCCTCTCAACGGCCCCAGCCTCACCCAGGATGGGTTCGAACTCACCTTCCAAACCAACCATTTGGCCCCCATGTTGCTCACCCATGAGCTGCTCCCTCATGCTGCAACAGTCCTGGCCACCGTTGTTGCCACCGCCTCCATGGCGAACCCTCGGGCCCGCCCGGATCTCACCGATTTAAACGGCCTGCGGGAGTTCCACGCATTCCGCAACTATGCCAACAGTAAACCTCGCCAATATCCTGTTTACCCAGGAGTTATTCGCATCGATTCTGAACTGGAACCCGGTGACGTTCCATCCCGGTGTGGTGCACACCAATTTCAGCCTTGACACGAGATCCCTGGCGAAATACCTGTATAAAATCCTGCCCGCCCGGTTCTACACCATCGACGACACCGAGGGCGGCAAACATCTCACCTACTTCATCACCGGCACTCGGCATCATGTGGGAGCCCGGCCACTACTATGACAGGCCCAGCCGCACCCCGGGTCGCATCAATAAGCACGCCACCGCGCCCGGTTTCGCCGCCCGACACTTCGACCTGTCGAGCGACATGCTGGGCATCGACTGGCAGAAAAACTAGTGTGTATCCTGGTACTGCTTGGCCGCCAGGTCAATGTGCAGCACCAGATCCCGCACCCGGGAAATGTCGTGGACGACACCACTGTCGAGCCGCTGCACCAGCGACGCCAGCTCGCTAATGGCCGTGGCGGCACCATCGGCGGAATTGCTCACCGTGTGCACCAACTCTTCCGTGGCCGAGGTGAACGCCCGAGACCGGGTTTCCCGCGCCCAGTCCACAATCAGGGAACACGGCACCTCCATGATGGATTTCACCGACCGGATGCGGTTACTCACCCGGTTCTTCACCCGGTTATACTCAAACGCCTGATCGTCGAGCTCCCGCAGCGTCTGCCGCAGGGCGGAACACAGATCCCGAATCGCCGGGGCCGAATGCGTTGACATCGGGGTGTCGATAAGCTCCGCCGCAAACATTGCCACCATCGTCGTGTGCAACCGCGCCAACGCCACATGGAACCGAGTCTTCGAACCCGCATTCGCCAGCTTAGGCAGCAGCTCCCGCAGCTCCTCCAGATAGTCGTTAGCCAGGCTGTGCATGTTCATCCACACCCGCAGCGGGATGAGCAGCACCTCCCGCTCGGGCCGGTCACATCCAACGTGTTCATCCGGCCCGACACCGACACAGCCGCCTGGATTTCCCATGCAGTCGCTGGTCGGTCATGGCCAGGGAAGAAATCAAACCACGATCGTGTCCTGCTCCCGCATCCACGCATTCAACCTCGTTATAGGTCGCAGTGCGTTGCCCGCAGAATCATCCAGCAACCCGGTAGCGTTCGGCCGCTGCGGCAACCTGGAGCTCCGGGCCTCCCGAGCCGCCACCTCATCGGGCAGCTGGAGACCATTGCAAATGCTCATAGTCCCTCAATGCCCTAACTGGTTGAGCAGTTCCGTCAAATGCTCCGCACCCTGGCTGGCCGCCGTCCGACGGTTATAGCCGCTGTCCTTGAGCTGCTTTTCGTAATCCGACAAGGTGGTGAAATCCCCCTGCGCCAGAGCCCAGTTTTCGTCCACCGACGGGGTGATCCGCACCGACAGGTAGCCGCCATTCTCCAGCTTCGTCACCGTCGCATACACATCATAAAAACCCACCGTCGGCGGTCGCGTTCCGCATATACCCGGCAAACGGAATCCCTGCTCCAGGGCCGACCACATGGTGTGGAATAGCACCCGGAATGTCCGGGTGACGAATCATATATGCGGCGACCCAATGAGTTCGGCGCGGCTATGAGTGCGACAAATCGACGAACACATTATTGGCCTCTTGGATCACGCCGCGGGCATCCGTGGTGGAGAAAAACACCTCGTCGGGCTGCACCTTCCGGCGCGGCGCCACCCACGGCATGCCGCTATCATCAATGGGCGTTTGTGGGTGGGTGGGCTCGTAGTCAATGGTAACCGGGGCATCCACCGGCACCATCGCGGTATTCGCCATGGCTGGCACCCAGGCTGCGCCGGCTGAGCTGCTGGTTGGGCCGCCACTTGCGGGCGGCAAGCTTCGCGGCGAGGAAATCCACCAACCCCGGGTCGGCGCTTTGCAGATCGGAGGCCAAAAAGGTCACGGATGGCGGAAACTAGCTCATCGTTCTGCGCGGAGCTTTGGCTGGCAGAAGCGAAATAATCGTTCTCATAGTTGGCTTTTTGACAATTTTTCAACCCTGTAATCACGTGGGACGGTGGTTGAGCCACGTTAAAGTTGAAAACTGGCTCACCTTTGGCAAACACTTCAAAAACTCACCATTGCCCAAAATGCCGTAGTCGGCGCCCAGGGCATGGATGGCACGAACAAGCTGATCGCGCCGCATGGGACTCAAGGAATGCTGGATGGATTCACACAGCACTAATATTCTGAAAATCATCTGCCATCAACGATGGCGAAGTCGACGGATTCTCATTACCGACAGGATATTCCGGCCGAACCTCCCGGGGTCAGAAACGTCGTAACCAAGAACATTATTGACAAAAGGCATGAGGAACGTGGTCTTAGTTGCCACTGTGGAGTCGATGAACGGTTTCAGTTCCCGAACTTTTTCAGCCTGTTTTTCGATAACGCTTGTTCGATCGCCATTTTGAAATCCTTCTGCTCTTTAGATCTTGTAATGGTACCTTTTTATTTTTCCTTAAAAGGTAGTACGGAAGGATGAGACACGGTGGGACACAACCTTACAATGGAAAATCTAATTTAACACCCATGCTTATCTAAGAGTAGCTTATTACAGTCGGTGGTAGTCATGTCAATATTGGCCACCCCTACAACACACCCAGACCCGCGTTACGCTCCCGATGACTTGTAGCAAAACCCAAAAAATAATTATCACTAAAACTCAAAAATTCCGATGGAAGATTCCTCACCAAAAATACCCAAACATAAAAACAATTATAGCCTAAAAATTAGATTCTTCAATATTCTTCGGCGATTCTTGGATTTTTTACCTGGGATTATCCCGGGATAGCCCATGGGTTTCCATTAGCAAGCTATAAGGAGAACCACATGAGCTAAGGTTTTATGGAATGTCAACTCCCACAGCGAAAGGAAATCAGAAAGCAATAATGTCCACACTCACCGAAGCGCATCGCCGCCGCACCTTCGCGGTCATCGCCCACCCCGACGCCGGCAAATCCACGCTCACGGAAGCACTAGCCCCTACACGCCCACGTCGTTTCTGGAGGCCGGGGCGGTACACGGCTGAGCTGGCCGAAAGGCCACGGTATCCGACTGGATGGAAATGGAAAAAGACCGGGGTATTTCCATCGCATCATCGGCGCTGCAATTCGAATACGCACCCACCGGCCACACCGGGAACCTCGCACATGATTAACCTGGTGGATACGCCAGGCCACGCGCGACTTCTCCGAAGACACCTACCGGGTACTCACCGCGGTGGACGCCGCAGTCATGCTCATTGACGCCGCCAAAGGTTTGGAACCGCAAACCTCAAACTCTTTCGGGTCTGCAAAGCCCGCGGACTACCAATCGTCACTGTGATTAATAAATGGGACCGTCCAGGACGCACACCATTAGAGCTGGTAGACGAGATCGTTTTCCGAAATCGGGCTGCAACCTACCCCCTCTACTGGCCGGTAGGGGCGGCAGGTGACTCTCGGGGCTCGCCCGCATCACCGACGATGGTTCAGCAGAGGAATATATTCACTTCGCTGCACCGCCAGCGGCTCCACCATCGCCCCGAAGAACACTACGACCCCACCGCGGCGGCGGACCGGGAAGGCGAAGCATGGGACACCGCGGCGGAAGAAGTCGAACTCCTTGCCGCCGACGGTGCCGTGCACGACCAAGAACTCTTCTCTCAACTGCATCACCTCCCGGTGATCTTCGCCTCGGCAATGCTGAACTTTGGGGTGCACCAAACCTCGACGCCCTCTGCGAACTCGCACCCCAGCCGGCGGGTCGGGCCACAGTAGACGGCGCGTTTCGGGAGGTCGAATCGGATTTCTCCGGGGTGGTATTCAAAGGCGCAGGCAGGCATGGACAAAAACCACCGCGATTCCCTGGCGTTTATGCGCATCGTCTCCGGCGAATTCGACCGCGGCATGCAGGTCACACACGCCCAATCCGGCCGGAGCTTTTCGACGAAATACGCCCTGACGGTCTTCGGCCGCACCCGATCCACCGTGGAAACCGCCTACCCGGGCGACATCGTGGGCCTCGTCAATGCCGGATCCCTAGCGCCGGGGGACACGATCTACACCGGGAAAAAGATCCAATTCCCCCAATGCCTCAATTCGCTCGAACATTTCCGCACGCTTCGGGCCAAGAGCCTGGGCAAATACAAGCAGTTCCGCAAGGCCCTCGATCAATTGGCTGCAGAAGGGTGGGTGCAAATCCTGCGGAACGACGCCCGGGGCGACGCCGCACCGGTAATGGCGGCGGTGGGCCCCATGCAGTTCGAAGTGATGATAGCCCGCATGGAAAACGAATACAACGTGGAAACCGTGGCCGAACCTATCCCTATTCGGTGGCTCGCCGCACCACGCTCACAAAGCGCCCCGGATTAGCGAAACGGCGAGGCGTGGAAATCTTTACCGCGCAACGGATGGCGAACTCATCGCACTGTTTGCGATAGCGGAAATTGGCGTTTACATCGAACGAGAGCACCCGGAATTCGAGTCTTCCCTGGTACTGATTAATTCAGGAAGCATTCCACCGATCATGCTGTGCTTGTGGCGGTACACCATCCCGAAGGGGCGACCATCGGGGAATAGTTGGCAGTTCCCCAACCATTTGATGCGTTCCTCCGCGCCGGCAAGGTCAAACCGGTAGATATTTCCGGTGCCCTCATCCAAGTGGTTATTACCTTACCCGAACTCTCTCAAAATTCCACCTTGCCGTCGGCGGCCCTGATCCGCCCACTCGCGGACGATCTTGGTGGCTTTGGGATCTAAGTGGTAGCCGGATTGGGTCAGATGCTTTTCGGTTTGTCTTGAGCCTGCCCCGAATATCGGCATTATGGGTGGATTGGAAACGCCCGGCACTAAAAACACCATAACGGTTCGCCAGTGACACCACCCTCGTTGAGCAGGACAAATTGCGCGGATGGCCTCGCTTGATCGGCGAAAGCGAAAGCGGCTTCCGTCAACATCATAGAGGTATCGAAATTGCGAGCTACAGCTAGGAAACGGCGTTTCATGAATCTAACTTTGTCACACATAACGCTATCGTCACCAATCTGAAAAACAAAATTTATAAGATTGTTATATTACGAGGTAGAAATAACAAAATCGCTACCCCATTGTATTCGTAAAGTGATCAGCTATTTTTAATGTGAATTTGGCACACTTTCTAATAAGACCGCTAAAACCACTCGGTTACAGCGTCGTAAAGCGATTTTTACACATGCATAATCTCCTATCACAATAAGGACCACGGCGACAAGATAGCCACTCGACCGCATTTGCCTCGTTCCCTTATGCGCCCGCAGCACAGCAAAAACCGGCCCGCCAGACTCCTGGATATAACCGGACGGCGCCCACCAAGAGCGCGCTCAACACCGGCAACGAGAGCGCCAGGCTTGCAGCTACGCCACCATGCCCCACGTACCGAATCACGACGGAAAACCCGCCGGCGCTCAACACCGCAATGCCCGCATAAACGGCACCGACGTCGCCGACTGCACCACTCCCGACACCTGCGGTGGCAAAATGTCTGAACGAAGGATATTGCAGCGACGGTAAAATCTTCGCCATCATTTTCGATGTGTCCCCACCGCGCCACGTCAGGATCGCGCTCAATACGCCCACCGCAATCAAAATAATGCCGAATATCGACGATTCCACCAGCCGCTTAATCGGAGCGCCAATGCCGTCAAACACCAGCATGACACCAGCGCGTAAAGAAAACCCCCAACCAGTCGCCCGGCGATCAAGAGGGTAGCAATGCGGTTATAACGCGACCTAGCGGCAGAAGCACGCCGATAACCACCAACACCCCAATGAGCAACACATTGATGGCATCGGTCAATGCGTATGTAACAGCAAGCAGCATGCGGGCCACAAATCCTTCTACTTCGGAATCAGAAACACATCTAGTCTAAATCTCGATTGTGAGCCCCTAAAATAGGGTAAACTTTCCTTAATTTCCAACACATAGTAGCCTTGATTGAATTAGTATCTTGGGTGTGGATCGCTCCCAAAAAGTCGCTCTACATCCCTATCTGCCCGTACTTTTGCTCTAAGGACACACCAGCCATGGCTCCAGATTGAATACTAAATCACTCTCGCGCAGGAAATGCTCCCCTGCTCTACAACCGCATCACAATAACAACATCATTACCTCGATCTTTGGCCGGATCCTCGTGGATGTCTTCGATCATCGACATCGTCGTAAAGCCCACCGCTATAGTCGACTCGCCACTGACACCGAGCTCACCCCCGCACAGACCCTCCCCATCGTCCAGGCACTGGCCAGCCCTCAACCCCACCTCCGCATCCATCGACATCGGCACTCTGGCGGTCGCTACATGCGGTCCATCACAGCGACAACCATGGCGAGCCCGAGGATCTCGCGGTATTCCTCCGCACCGAACTCGCGGAGGTTCTCCCCGCCGATAGACGCAGGCGACCACGAAAACCCGGTATCGTCAACCTCACGGGACATTGTGCTCTACGGTTTCGGCCGCATCGGTAGGGCTTGGGCCCGCATTCTCATTTCCGCAGGCGGCTCTCGGTCTCGGTCGCTGCGGGCCGTCGTGGTGCGGAAAAACGGCGACAACGACCTGCAAGCGCGCCTCATTGCTGCCGGGACTGTGCACGGCGCCTTTAACGGCACCATCACCGTCGATGAGGAACACAACGTCATTTGGGGCCAACGGCACCAAAACCAAATCATTTACTCAAACGACCCGGCCAGCGTCGACTACACCAACCGGCATCACCGACGCCACTCGTGGTCGACAACACCGGTCTGCGGCGGACGAGGCTGGGCTGCAGCAGCATCTCAAGGCTCACGGGTTGCTCCCGCGTCGTGCTCACCGCACCCGGCAAGGGTGACTCAAAAAGCGTGGTCTGCGGCGTAATCACACCGACATCACCTGACGATGCCATTGTCACCGCCGCATCCTGCACCACTCAGTGCCATCACCCGCAGTGCTCAAAGTTATCACGACCACTATGGCATCCAGGGGAACGTGGAAACCGTGCATTCGTTCACCAATGACCAGAATTTGATTGATAATTTCGACCGGGCTCCTGCCGAAGGTCATGCCGCCAGTTTTAAACATGGTGCTCACCAAACCGGGGGCTGCTAAGGGCGGTCGCCAAGGCGCTTGCCGGAGCTCGCTGGAAAGCTCACCGGCAACGCTATTCGGGTGCCCACGCCCGACGTCCATGGCGAACCTGAACCTCACGCTCGACAAGGAAGTCGTCACCTGGGGAGGAGGTCAACGATCTCATGGATCGCGGGCCTGTATTCGGATCTCCGGCAACAAATTGCGTATATTCATTCTGCCGGAGGTGGTCTCTACCGACTTCTGGGCACCCACGCACGCGGATATCGACGGTTTCACGCACCATTGCCAATGGCAATCACCTGTATGCTCTATGTGTGGTACGACAATGAATTCTGGCTATTCCAATCATGGGTCATCCGAATCGTAGAGGAATTGGCGCAAGCCCGCCTTGGTCCCTGCCCGACGCATCAATCAAGCGGAACTTTAACGAACTTCGACCGACCCTTTCGGCGACAGTCGATTCCCTCTTATAATCCTTAATTGTTGTGGTTTTACTGCTCTCTAAACGGGCAGTCCGCACAGCCTTCCCCACAAGTAAATATTCCCATTCCTTATTAATTGAGTTTTTCTATGACCGACGCATACACCCTGCTGCCTCAATTCCTCCGACCTGAGACAAAGCCGCCCGAGCCGCCGTCATTCGGGCCAAGGAATGGTCGCTTTGACCAACAATGCCGCATCGCAGAAGCGAAGCCGCCTCCACGGAACAGCTGGCTCGCCCTGGTGCGCGACGACGATGGTATCCGATTCACCATAGGTCTCGTGGACCGGGTCGCCCGGCCCACCGATAATAAGGTGGCAGCCCACGAGCTCTCCAGCCTGGCGAATCCGTTCAAAACCGCCATTCCCAGCTTTATTGGCGCCGTGGACAAGGGCTTGGTGAGTGTGGGCGCCGTCGCCGCCCCCATCTTCCCTCGCTCGTCATGCCCTCTGGCCCGGAAGCGACTTCGCCAAATGGTGAGCCACCTGGTGCTTGACGCCGAGGGTAAGGCGCTCAACGCGAAACTTACTGAGCGCCAAGGAGCAGGGCTATCAGCTCAACCTCAACCCTGCTTGGTGAGGCTGTCTTGGGGCGAGAGCCGAGGCGAAGTCCCGCCTGGAGCGCACCCGGCAATGCTGCAAAACCCTGCTGGTCACCTACGCCTCCATCAAGGCATCTTCCGTGCGCCCAGCTGAACCCGTGGGATATTCAGGCAATATTGAACGCCTGAAGGACAGGCTGCGACCCTTGTACCGGGAGGCGATGAAACGCAGCCCCCACGCCTTCATCAACATGGACATGGAGGAATACCAGGATCTGCGGCTCACCATCGACCTGTTCAAGGACCCTGCTCAGCGAGGACGAATTCGCGCCGCTAGAGGCCGGCATTGTGTTGCAGGCCTACCCGCCGGACACGTCTCGACGCCCTGGTGGAACTCGCCTGAGTTCGCCAAGGAACGCCGCGCCAAGGGCGGTGGCGAAGATTCAGATTCGCCTGGTGAAGGGCGCAAACCCGTCCATGGAGCGGGTTGAGGCGCAGTTGCACGACTGGGCCCAGGCCCCATATTTGAGCAAGGGAGTGATGACGCCAACCACTACCGGTTGATGGACTGCATTTTCCAGCCGGAGCACGCCGACAATGTGCGCATCGGCATCGCCTCGCACGACCTGTTCACGGTGGCCTTGGCCACCAAGCTCGTGGAGCTGCGTGGTGCAGCACCAATTGATGTGGAGATGCTGCAGGCAGGCGCCCGCCCAGGCCCGGGCCGTGCACGAAGTAGTGGGTGGGTTGATTTTGTACACCCCGGTGTGTACGCCGAAGACTTCTGATGTGGCCGTCTCCCTACCTAGTGCGTCGCCTGGAGGAAAACGGGGAAAAGCATAACTTCCTACGCTCTTCGCCCACGATCCCCAGCCCATGGAGGATCAGGAGCAGCACTTCCTGAATGCGCGGTGCGGGATCGGTGGGGATCGTTCGCCGGCCCCGGCGCACGCAGGATCGCATCACGGACAAGGTTGCAGTCCGGCACGGTGCCTGGGGCATTTCTGGGCGAGCCGGACACTGACCCGTCGCCGCTGCAGAACCGTGATTGGGCGCTTGAGCTGCTTAAGAAGCGATCCGGGCAAGGTGGAGTCGCCGAAGGTGACCGACCCCTGCCAAGATTGACACAGGTGGCCACCGCCCAGAAGCCAGAGCGCCACTTGGGCGAAGTTGAGCGGCAAGGAGCGCGCCGAGGTGCTGACCAGCATTGCCACGGAGCTGGCTAATGCTCAGCGATCTGATTAATGTGATGACACACGAGTCCGGCAAGACCGTGGGCGAATCCGATCCGAAATTTCTGAGGCCATCGACTTCGCCATGTATTATGCCGAGTCGGCCCGACAGTTGGATGTGGCCCGGTCGAGTTCACGCCGTTTGATGTGGTGTTGGTGACCCCTGCCGTGGAACTTCCCGGTGGCCATTCCCATGGGTGGCGTGTTTGCGGCGCTGGCCGCCGGTGCTGCCGTGATTATCGCCGCGCCGCAGGTGGTGCGGTGCGCCGAGGTGGCAATCAAGGCCGTGCACAAGGCGCTCAAGGGTGCGGGCGTGGATCCCGCATTGGTGCAGTTGGTCAATGCCGACGAGGCGGAGGCAGGCAAGCACCTGGTGTCGCACAAGGATGTGGATTCGGTGATTTTGACCGGCGCCTCCGATACGGCCCGACTGTTCCGTTCCCGGAAGCCGGAAGATGGTGCTCAATGCGGAAACGTCCGGAAGAATGCGATCATTGTGATCGCCTTCGGCGGACCCGGATTTGGCGGTGGCCGATGTGGATAAGTCCGCGTTCGGCCATGCAGGGTAGAAGTGTTCCGCGGCCTCCCTGGTGATCCTGGTTGGTTCGGTGGGTAAGTCCGAGCGGTTTATCAACCAGCTTGTCGACGCCACCCGCTCGTTGAAGGTCGGCAAGGGCACGGAGATCGACACCACCATGAACGGCATCATTGAGGCCCCCGGTGAGAAGCTGATGCGGGGCTTGACCCAATTGGAGCCGGGTGAGCAGTGGCTGGTCAAGCCGGAAAAGCTCAACGAGGAGGCACACTGTGGTCGCCGTATCCGAGACAATGTCAAGCCCGGTTCCTGGTATCACACCCATGAGTGCTTCGGCCCGGTGCTAGGCATCATGCGGGCCGACACCTTGGAGGAGGCCATCGAGCTGCAGAACTCCACTGGCTTTGGCCTGACCGGCGGTATTCATTCCCTGGATCAGGACGAGATTGATTATTGGCGCGAAAACGTTGAGGTGGGCAATGCCTACGTCAACCGGGGTATCACCGGCGCCATTGTGGAACGGCAGTCGTTCGGCGGGTGGAAGGATTCGGCCATTGGTTCCGGCGCCAAGGCCGGCGGGCCGAACTATGTGGCACAGCAGGGCGTGTGGGCCGATGGTGACCTGTCGCAGGTGCCGAGCGTAAGCCTGGACCCGGCCATTAACCGGGCGCTGCGCGACATTCTCAGCACTGTCGAACCCAGTGACGAGGACCGCGAGTGGTTGCAGAGGCCGCTCATTTGGATGCCCTGGCCTGGCGGGAAGAATTAATGTTGAGCACGACCGCACCGCACTCCTGTGCGAAACGAACGTGTTCCGGTATCGTCCGCTGCTGCAGCCCCTCCAGGTGCGCATCGGGGCCGACTTTAAGCTGCGGGATGTGCTCCGACTCCAGTTGGCCGCCCTCATCACCGAATCCCCGGTGCGGTTCAGCGCCAACCAGGATACTGCCGTGGCCCCGCCAGGCCGGGATCAAGGTGGATGTGGTTTCCGACGCCGATTTCGCCGCGGAGATTCGGAAGGATTCCGGCGTACGGATCCGCACCGTGGGGAAGGTTTCCGATGACCTCTACCCCGCCGCCGCGGAGTCTTCCTCCGTGGTGTTGGATCAGCCAGTCTTGGCCGATGGTCGCCGGGAACTGTTGCCGTTCCTGCTGGAGCAAGCAGTGGCCACCACCCAGCACCGGTTCGGTGTGATTGGTAAGAAAGATCTAAGCCTCAAAAAGCCTGATCGCTCAGCCGTGCCCAGGCAGCAATCGCCGGGGCACGGTTTTGGCTTCAGGCGGCGGGGATGATGACGGCAACGATCACGCCGAGCACTACCAGCATGAACGCTTGGGACTGCCATCTGGCCCAGTTGAAATCTAGCCCCACCCCGAACCGATCGTTGACCAGCACCCGCATGTCGGTGGGGTTATAGCAGAACATTCCCAGGATGTAGAATTTTTGTCATCGTCGTCAAGCTGGTCGGGGAAGAGTTCTCGGGCGACATGCTCGTATCTTCCGGTTTGGAGTATCACGTAGCACAGGTCTGCCCACGAACATGATGATGCAGGCGACCAGGGAACTAATGCTCACCGGTTTTTCGTAATCATGCAGGGTAGGCAGGAGGTAAGCGGACCTGGTTGTAGGCGAAGCTTAGGTGATGAGGCATTGCAGCTCGGGGAGAGCGCATGAATGGCGGTGACGAGGGTGGCCACGTGGGAGGTGCGGGAAAGCCTTGCCCCTGGTGAAGGAGGGCAGCCGAACAAACAGGCAGATCAGGTAAAACACCAGGCTGAGGGCCAGCCCCAGGAAGCGTGAGGGAAGTAAACGGATCCGCCGTTCTCGGGGCGCCCAGTGTCGGTCTTGAACCGGGATCAGAGTGAATGGGGATCTGCACCGGCATGCTATCCCAGCTGGTATCCAGCAGATTGGTGGCGAGAGCAGCGCCAGCCAGCCGCCGGTGTAGAGGTAGAGCGGAGGGTGAGGACGGAAGCATGAACGAGTGGCCGGCCTCGCGCACTTAGCTTTCTTTTTCGTCGTCAAGCCACCCGTTGGCGAGGCTTTCCGGCGGCGCACGCTGCGGCGGCCACGAACCAGTTCGCCGAATGCGGGGCAATAAATATGATGGGGTGACTAGCTGGGGAACGGAATGAGGGTCACGCACACAGCGGCAATGACAGCAATGATGACGCCTGCCGCACGGTATCGAAGTTTAATGTCGACAATTGTGCGATATGCTCGTGGTCGAGTCGGAGCTCCAAACGATGATGGCAACAAGAGAATGGGTGGTAGACAAAGATGATGGTGATCAGAATCGAAATCATGCTTCCTTTTCCACAATTTTCTTATACATGCCCTTATTTCCCGAACCTTATGTTACTCCACCCCATTAGTGGGTAGACGCCCCCGGTGTTTTTCCAATATTTTTTTCTTTCATCATAGAGAAGTAACACCCGCGATTATGGGCACGACAAGCAGGGTGAGGAGGTCATTATTGTGGGCGAAGTTCGGCAAGCAAAAAAGGCCGCAACCCGGCGCGCCTTGGCCCGGGCGACCGCCGCACTGGCCCGTGATCGGGGTGCGGATGTCGTGAGAATTGGAGATTACCACCGCGGTGGGGGTGTCGCAGCGTACCTCCATAACTATTTCGATTCGAAAGAAGATGCGATTATGGAGTTTGCGGTGTTTTGTGTGGATAATCTCATTGATACTATGGAGATGTTGCCGCCGGGGGCGAACACTAGTGTGATTGCCGCGGAGGAGCAGGCAGTGATTATGCACCTGGATGTGCCGGATGCAGAGCTGGAGTCGTTTTATTCGTTTCGGCTGTTGCGGCAGCAGTTTGATACCCGCAGCCATGAGAAATATAACGAATTACGGGAGGATTTGAAGGTGCGGGTGCTAGCGAGGGTTCGGGCCTTATATCCTGAGCTTAGTGACTGGGCCGTTCAGGTTCAGTTAGCATGTGCCGCTACAGCGGCTAAACTAGCCCTTGACCGTTATTACTCTTATTGTCACACCGCGGCGGATGATGCGGATGGTAAGAGTGCAGGTAACGGGGATGCCATCTTACTCGTGCATGAGGCGTTCGCCCAGTTGAAGCGCTAAATTATGTCCAGATCAAGAAAGGTTATGGTGGTACCAAAGTGTTTTTGACTGCGCCGCTGTCGCTGAGCGATGTTGTAGCTGATGGTTTTCTCACCCAGGCTGGGTTTGATGATGCGTTGAAGCAGCGTGGCACGGTGACGAAGACCGAGTTTAATCCTCGCCTCGATGGTTATGAAGTGGTGTTGACCACGGATGACAGTAAAGACTCTGTGTGTTTTCGTCGCATACTGTGGCCTATATTGATCAGGGCGGACCACGGGAAGTGGAAGGATGAGCCGCAGTTTCGGTTTTTGGGGACGTGGCCGAGCGATGACATGATTAAGGGCGGCGCGACGTTGGCGGGGAATGGTCCTGTGTTTTTGGTGCCGCAGCCCGGATGGTTCGTTTGATGGCGGTTCTGATGCGGATCAGGTGCCGAAGTTGCATGTGCATACGGCGCTGTGCGTGAGTTGGCAACATGCCGGCGACCATGGAGTTGGAGCGGGCGCTGACGGCGTTTGGGGCAGACGAAATACAGCTGGCATGACCACCGCCGATGATAAGGTGACGTTTGATGAGGACGGTGGTGGATTTAGCGACCCGACGAGTGGTAGAGTTCGCTCACGTTTGCGAAATGGTGGCGGATGCGTTTTATTTTTCCACGGAGCATCAAATGTATTTTTGAGGGCCGGTATCCGGGGGCGCCGGTGATGTTTAATCCGGTGACGAATAGCGTGATTGTGGCTGATTCGTTTGCGGCGCATGGGCTCAGTAGGGCCGGATTAAGGATGGGGTGTGGCAGTGGGAGCATAATGCGAGCTTGCGGAAGTTTGCGTTGGATTATGCGATCCTGGAGTTTTTCGCGACCGGACGCCGGTGGCGGCGCCGCTGCCTGGGGTTTGATTGTGCGACGAAGCGGATCCAGCATTGGACGCATGTGTTTGTGCGGTTGGATGATGATACGACCGCGTTGGTGATTGCTGGATGCGCACCAGTTGCGGTTGCCGCCGGCTTCCCCGGAGGCGACGTTGGCGGTGATGGCGACGCCGCTGCCGGAGGGTGTGGATAAGCAGCGGCGAAGATTAGTTATCATCAGCTGCGGAATAGCTGAGGATTTTTCCGGTAGGGGCCGGGTCGACGTCGGCGAAGGTTTTTGGTTGAATTGTGCGTCGGGTCGCTTATCGACGAGTACCGCACGCACGCCTTCCGCAAAGTCGGGTTGCCTGCGGATGTATTCGCCGAATGGAATTTCTGAGCGTGAGTTCGTGGCGGATGTCGGTCTCGTAGCCGGCGGCGGTGATGAGTTCGGGCGGCGCCACGATGGCGGAGGGCTGGCGTGGGCGTGATGTGTTGGTGGACGAGGTCGCGGAGTTCTCCGCGAGATGGTGGTCGATTTCGTCCCAGGTGGGGTAGCGAAGGCTGGCCTCGATATCGTCAATATAGGTTTTTGAGCCGTGGGTCTTTCCGGTGGGGTTTCTTGGTATGTGGCGAGTGCCTTGTCGACGCCGTATTCGATGATATCGCGGGTGAAGGGCGTCAAGATTTTGACGGGGAACGTAGTGGGTGGCGAGACCGTGTAGAGCATGTCGACGGGGTCGAGCCGGTAGCCGGTGATGGCGAGGAACCCGGCCACGGCCGGGATTTTCGACCATATGTTCCCACCATGTGTTGCATCATGGTGACATGCCCACATCTGGCATGAATCCGATGGCCATTTCGGCATGGCGGCCAGGGCGTTTTCCGTGACGATGCGGTGGCTGCCGTGAGCGGAAATACTGAGGCCCCGCCCATGGCGATGCCGTCGATAAGCGCAATGTGGGTTTGGGGAAGTGGGCGATATTGCCGTCTGCGACGTATTCGGCGGCGAAGAATTCGTCGGCGCGTTCGGGTGTGCCGGCAAGCAGGTATTCCCGGGCGAGCCGCACGTCGCCGCCGGCGCAGAAGGCTTTGGGCGAATTGGAGTAAATGAGTACCTGGGTGATCTGCGGGTCCGTCGCCCATTCGGCCAGGTGTTGGTCGATGATGCGCACCATATCGGAGGTGAGGAATTGAGCGCCCGGGGCCGTTGAGTTCCAGAACCCCGGTGGTGTGCTCCTGCCGGGCGATAACAAGTTGGTCGGTCATGGTACCAGTGTTCCACAGTGGTCGCCGCAGCGGGGCGCGTGTGGAAAAAGTATGCACAGGCCAAATACTTTATGGGAAAAAGTTGCTTTTGCTGTACACTTCAAGGGATTGGCTATTGAAAGGTTTAGTTAATGCAATCTCGGTTAATTACCTGCGACATGGACGGCACTCTGCTCGACAATGCGAAAAACATCTCCGATGATTTCTGGCCGCTGTTGGGCCGGCTTCAGGAGCAGGGCATTGTCTTCGCCCCCTGCCTCCGGGCGGCAGCTGGAGACAATACTCGACATAAAGTCTCGAAAAAGGCACCGAACCCGGTGTCGGTCATCGCGGAAAAACGGGGCCCTGGTGTACCACGATGGTGAGATTGTTTCTCTGACCACCATTGACAAAACCGCAACCATGCGGGTGCTGGATGCCATCGCCGAACACCCGGAGGTCGGGTGGGAGGTCACGCTCTGCCGCGCCGATGGGGCCTTCGTGGGCCACACCAATGAAGAATTCGCCCGGCTCACCGCCATGTATTACCACAAGCTCAACGTGGTCGACGATGCGGGACTACGTCAACGATGACGGGATTAAGCTGGCCCTCTTCACCCGAGGCGACCCGGAAGAAGTAGCAGAAACCGTCCTGAAGGATGCCACCGGCGACGACCTGGCCGTCGTCGTATCCGAACCCAAAGCATTGATGTCATCCACCAAGACATCAACAAGGCATAGGCCTTCAGGAGCTGGCTGCCACGTGGGGAGTGCCGTTATCCCAAACCCCTGGCGTTCGGCGACTACCTCAACGACACCGAACTCCCGGCCGCCGCCGGCACCTCCTACGCCATGGCCAACGGCACCCCCAGCTGAAGGCCGCCGCCGACCACATCGCCCCTCGAACGAAGAAAACGAGCGTCGTGCGGGTGCTCCAGCAACCCCGAATTCTCTAGCCGTTTTTCTTCTGTCGGGTGCGTTCCAACTGCGGCCACATCCGGCACATAGCGGAAATCCGACCGGGTCTGCTCATACCCCTCGGACTGCGTGCCTCGGGGAATATCCGGCAAGGGCGTGTCAATCTTCTCGTAGGGGATTGTCGACAACAGGTGGGCGATCACATTAATCCGGGACCGCTTCATCCTCCGACTCCACCGTGTACCAAGGGCGGAGGGAATATCCGTGTGGATAAACATTTCATCCTTCGCCCGGGAACAATCCTCCCACCGAGTGATCGACTGCAAATCCATGGGCGACAGCTTCCACCTACGCAATGGATCATTCCGGCGGGACTTAAACCGGGCAATCTGCTCATCATCCGGACACCGAGAACCAGTACTTTGCAGCATATCACCGTCCTCGACCAGCAGCCGTCTGGAAAATGGGGGCCTGATGTAAAACCTGCGGTACTCCTCAGAGGTGCAAAACCCCATGACCTGCTCCACCCCGGCGCGGTTATACCACGACCGGTCAAAAATGACTATCTCCTTTTGTCGGCAGTTTTTCCACATAGCGTTGGAAATACGACTGGCCGCGCTCCCGGGTTCCCCGGCGCGGGCAGGCCTCCACCCGGCAGGTGCGGGGTTGAGATATTGGGTGATGCGTTTAATCGCGGAGCCTTTCCCGGCGGCATCACGGCCTCCATGATCACCTACAACCCGGCAATCGGTCTCCACCACCCACTGCTGCATTTCCACCAATTCGGCCTGGAGCCGTTTCAGCCGGCCTCGTAGGCTTCCTTCGACAGTCTGGCGGGCTTTTTCCGTTTACGTTTCGTCATACCTTCAATCTAGTTTTTACCTGAAATTCCGCCATGCGATCCCACACGGTTTTCCGCAATGAGCGTGTTCATGATTTCGAGGGTCTCCACCAGGTAGCGCCGGGCAGTTCCTGCAGGCGCGCTGGAAATGCTCCGAATTCACGTGGGGTTCGGCGGCGTCATCGTGGAAGCCCTCGACGAGGAGGAATTCTCCAGGTCGGCGGGTGATTGGTACCAGTCAAAAACAGGTTGCCTGGTTCCCGCCCGGGTGGCGGTGGTGAAACCAGTCGATGTCGGCAAGGAAGGTGTCGGCATGCCCGGTTTGACCCGGAATTTCACGTTGATAAGGATCATGGTTACCGAGACTACCCTTCCAACTGCTCCCCAGCTCTAGCCAGCGGTCTCCAAGTCGTCTAGCTGGTGTTTCAACTCATCCGCCTGGGCGCCCAGGGTCACAGAGTTGGTCCCATGTCGGTGGCGTACGCCGCCATGTCAGCCTCCACCGCGGCCAGCTGGTCGCGGGTCTCGCTATTTTTCCGCTCCACCGCGGCCATTTTCGACAGCCGGCGCATTTCGCTGCCAGACTGAGGTTTTTCTGACTCCGGTTTGGGTTCCCGGCGCCGGCGTGCGGGCGGGCGATTGCGTGACGACGCTTCAAATAGTCATCAATGCCCCGGGCAGGGTTTGTGAGCTTCCCGTCCCCGAAGAGCGCCCAGGTGGAGTCGGCAATGCGTCTCGATCAAATATCGATCGTGGGAGATCACCACTAGGGTGCGGCCCAATTATCCAACAGGGATTCCAGCCCTGAAGCGTGTCAATGTCCAGGTCGTTCGTCGGCTCGTCCAACAGCAGCACATTCGGTTCGGACGTGAGCACCCGGGTGAGCTGCAGCCGGCGTCGCTCCCCCACCGGACAGGTCTTTGATGAGGGTGCGCTGCCGTTTCGGGCTGAACCTGAGGCGTTCCGCCAGTTGGGCGGCGCTAATTCCTTCTTCCCGCAACTGCACATAGCTGCTACTTCCTCCACCGCATCGAGAAGTCGCATGTCGGGGTCCAGGTCGTCGAGTTCCTGCCGCAACCACCCCAGACGGACGGTACGGCCCTCGATGCGACGGCCAGCCACCAAGGGGTATTCCCCGGCGAGGGCGCGCAGCAGGGTGGTTTTGCCCGACCCATTGACCCCCACCAGGCCGATGCGCTCCCCGGGGCCGAGCCGCCACGTGAGGTCGTCGACAAGCGGGCGGCCGTCGGGGTGTCAATGCGAGCATCCTCCAGCTCCACCACGATGCGGGCCCTGGCGCTGCCGCGAAAACGCCATGAGCTCCACTCTTGTCCCGAGGCGGCGGCACGGCGGCAATCAGGGCCTCCGCCGCATCAATCCGGTAGCGGGGCTTCGACGTGCGGGCCGGCGAGCCCCGGCGCAGCCACGCCAGTTCTTTCCGCGCCAGATTCTGCCGCCGCTGCTCCATGGCATCCGCCTGCCGGGACCGCTCCACCCTGGCGAAGATCCAATCGTTAGTAGCCGCCTCGTACGCATCTACCTGGCCGTCGTGCACCTCCCCACGTGCTGGTCGCCACGGTGTCCAGGGAACCACCGGTCGTGCGTCACCACCACGACCGAAAGTTTGCGCGATAGCAAATGGTCCGCAAGCCACTGGACTCCCTCAATGTCCAGGTGGTTCGTGGGCTCATCCACACCACAGCAGGTCCAGCTTCCCGCACCAGCGCGTGCCGCCAGGTTCACCCGCCGCTGCTCCCCGCCTGACAGCGCCCCACCGGGGTGCTCCAACCCCAGTCGCTCAACGCCCGCCGTGAAGCACTTCCCGCACCCGCGTTTGACGCCCACTCGTAGGTTTCCAACCCCAATGGCGCCACCACCATCTGCGATGGTGTCCGTGCCGGTGAGCTGCATGCGTTGCGTCACCACCGCCATGCGCAGCGACGAGTTGTGGCTCACCCGGCCCGTATCCGCGTTGTTCCACCCCGGTCAGCACCTCGATCAGGGTGGTTTTCCCGCCGCCGTTGATCCCCACAACCCCCAATGCGGTCGCCGGATTGCACCCCCAGGCTCACTCAGCAGCAGGGTTTTCAGCCCGAAGGATTTGCTCACGTTCTCCAAATTGATGAGGTTAACCACTTATTCTCCTTTGAGGTGGCCGCGCGCCGGGCCGGACGTGACGGCGGTGTTTCCGCTGAGCGATAGTTCCGCCGCGACTTCCCGGGCGGCGCGGGCGTCTCGCATAGGAATGTTGCAGGTGGGGCCCGACCCGAAAACGATGCTAGCGAGCGCCCCGGCGGCCGTGCCGGTGCTTGAGGTTGTGCGTAGCTGTGGTTGCAGCGATAGCGGCGGCGCCTGCATATCGTTATGCAGCAGGGCGACTCTGGTGTGGGTCCCAGTGCGCAGCGCCCGGCTCAGCGCGCGGTCACATCTGCAGGTGTGGCCGAGCCCGTCGGAGTTTGCGTGAACTTACGGCCGGGGTGGCGGAAAGCAGTGCGAGGAAGGCAGGAAATCTGATGGTGGGTGCCGCTTTGAGAGGGGTGGGAATCGCGACGCCTGCCGGTGCCTAATGCGGTGCCCCCACCAGGGTGAAGGCGCACTATCACTGCCAAGGTCTGCCGCTATGTTCCACATAGTTCAATTCGAACTCGTTGTCGAGGTATTTTATTGGCGGCGATGAGGGCGGCTGCG